>ENA-UOJR01000001-UOJR01000001.1-human-gut-metagenome-genome-assembly--contig:-C115P-NODE-1-length-752660-cov-12.088922_pt1 | contig 752660 bp, 673 predicted proteins | sample MGYA00242354_ERZ723901 | MGnify/ENA metagenome assembly ERZ723901
AGTCTTTATGATAGGAGTTGCTGTTTTAAGGAGGGACACACTGATAGATTCTGTGCTAATGGGAAGCGTTAGTATCATTCTTGCCTGTTTACTGAATACAGTTGTTCCATTCCATTTTGGATAAACAACATCCGCTTTGTTATGGTAAAAAGAAGATAAAAAGGCAGCCTGCCGCACGTTTTTTCATGCGGCAGGCTGCCTTTTTTCTTACAGATTTATCTATATGTTATATGGGGAATATCAGTGTGTTCCGTCTACCAGCTGTGCGCCCTGCTGGTGCAGACGGTCGGCGATGCGCTGGATGACCGGACAGCGGGTGCCGTCCTTTCGTTTGGTACACACGCCCATGTGGACAGCGTCAGCGTGCAGTCCCTCCATCCGCTCGAGCTTTTCGTCCATGCCCTCGTCCCAGATGCCGTTTCCCTGCTCATCGCAGCCGTTGCAGCGGAAGAAGGCTTGCAGAAACAGCTCCTCTTCCCCGTACTGCGCAAAGGTTCGGGTGCGCTCGTTAAAGGCTTTTAAGCAGGCAGCGCCGGTGCAAACCTGATTTGCCCGCAGGCAGTTGAGCATGATAATCTTTTTCATCAGAATCTTCCTTTCTGTTATAGCGACATCTCCACACTTTGCGGTTGATAGAGGATGTGCAGTCTGCCGTTTTCGTCGGTGAACAGCTGGGTGTCCACCTCATACAGCTGCCGGATCAGCTCGCGGGTCAAGATTTCCTGCGGGGAGCCGCTGGCAATCACTCTGCCGGATTTGATGGCGTACAGACGGTCGCAGTAGAGGGCGGCAATGTTCAGGTCGTGTACCGCCGAGATGACGGTGCATCCCAAACCCTTGACAATGTTCATCAGCTGAAACTGATATTTGATGTCCAGGTGGTTGGTCGGCTCGTCCAGAATCAGGCAAGGGGTCTGCTGCGCCAGTGCGCGGGCAAGGATGATGCGCTGCTGCTCGCCGCCGGACAGGGTGGAAAAGGAGCGGTCCTCAAAATCTTGCATCCCGACCTTTCGCAGCGACTCGCGTACGATGCGGTAGTCGTCGGCGTTGTCCCGGTCCAGTGCTTTTTTGTGTGGGGCGCGACCCATCATCACCACCTCGCGCACAGTGAAGTCAAAGTTGTAGTAGTTGTGCTGGGCGACCACCGAGATACGTTTGGCAGATTCCTGATAGCGGTAGGAGGAAAGCGCCTTCCCATCCAGATAAACAGCGCCCTGGGTCGGCTCCAACACCCGGTACAGGCAGCGCAGCAGGGTGCTTTTTCCGCTGCCGTTGGGTCCGATGATTCCGACAAACTCGTTGTCCTGCGCCTGAAAGTCGATACCCTTTAAAATCTCGTTGCTGCCCAGTACGGCTTTTAGCTGTTCGGTCGTGATTCTCATGATTCTTTTCCTCCAAAGCCGTATTTTCGCTTCACCATCAGATAGATGAACACCGGTGCGCCGATCATCGAGGTCAGGACACCGATGGGCAACTCCATTCCCTTTATGATGACTCTACACAGAACGTCAGCCCAAATTAGGAAGATGGCACCTACAAGAGCACAAAGTGGTACAAGCTTCTTGTGGTCGGTGCCAAAGAGCATCCGTACCAGATGCGGAATGACCAGACCAACAAAGCCGATAACACCGGCGCAGTAGACTGCGAATCCGACCATCAGGGAAGCTACCAAAAGATACAACTGTCTTCGTGGATGCAGGTCGGTTCCAAGTGTGATGGCGGATTCATCCCCCAGCAGCATCAGGTTCAGCGTGCGGTACTGGCTCCAAAAGAACAGGACGCCCAAAATAGTCAAGGGAACGACAACCATATTATTTTCCCAGCTTGCACCGCTCAGACTTCCCATCATCCAGTAAGATACTGTTTTCATACCTTCTTTGTCATTGGAAAAATAAATAACGAAGTTGGAAAAAGCGCCACACAGAGAACTTAAAGCCATACCTGCAAGCAACAGTTTAACAGAGGTGGAACGTCCTCCGACATTAGATAAGGTCACGACTCCAATGGATATGATGAATGCACCCAGACACGCCATGACTCCGACATAGTTGCTCCCGAAAATGGTACCGACCCCCAGCATAATCGACAAAGTAGCTCCCAGCGAAGCACCGGAGGAAATACCAAGAACGTATGGTTCTGCTAAAGGGTTTTTTACAACTGCCTGCATCACTACACCACAGATGGACAATCCCATTCCAATAGCAGCCGCCAAAATCAATCGGGGTAATCTTATAAACCAAACAACGTCATGTATTTTCCCGTTTCCCCATGAAGGGTCTCCCACACCGAATATCTTATGAAAAATGACATGGTATACATCAGAAAACGGAATGGATGTTGAACCAATGGTGACCGCAAACATCAGTGAGAGTACAAGAACAACGGAAAGGAGCACCATCACTACGGGAAATAATGCTTTTTTTGGGCTTTTTACTTTCGCCTCCATACCACACGGCTCCTAACAACTTTTTAGTACAATTCTGGATACAATGCCTGACCGATATGATTCAAACCATTGATGGTTCTTACACCACTGGTATAAACCTCACTGAGACTAATTGGAGTTACATTTCCGTTTTGTACTGCTTTTAGACTTGCAAATGCCGGATTTTCCATTACCTGCTGTTTCTTTTCTTCGTTACCGATTACAATCAGAACGTCCGGGTCCAATTCAACGATGTTTTCCTCACCGATTTCTCGTTCGGTATTGATGAGATTTCCGCCCATTGCTTTTACCATATCACCTGCCAGATAGGTTTCATCGTAGGTCCAGATTTTGTCTTTCATAAATTCAACAATCAGCACGCTTTTCTTTTCCATATCTTTGGTCTGGGAGGTGACTCTTTCGACCTCAGCTTTCATTTCATCGACCAGAGCCTGTGCTTTATCCTCAACATCAAAGATTTTACCAATCGTTAAAATATCCTGATATTCATTTTCTACCGTGCGAAGCTTGCTTACATTGTTGGAGTTGAGTGCCATATAAGTTCCGACTCCATTTTCGTGCCAGTAGCCAACGTCACCGATGGTTTTATCGGAGAAGGAAGATTTCCATGCCAGAATGAAATCAGGGTCCATCATAATGGCTGTTTCTTTGCTCATGGCTGCATTTGAGTCTTTAAAATCTGTATAGTACTCGGTGTTTTTCATCTTTTCAAGTTCCGGCTTCAGTTCTGGAAGTACATCTTCTTCATTCATGCCAACAGCACAAACAATTCTGTCACCAAGCCCCAGTGCGAGCATGGTTTCCAAAGAATTGGACCAGAAAGTAATCACTCTTTCCGGTGCTTTTTCAAAGGTATATTCTACTGGCTCCAAAGCATAGTTATAGGTGCTGATGGTCAGCGGGTAGTGGCTGTCCTGTGTGTCTGCCTGTGTTTTGTCTGCCGGTTTTTCCTCTGCCGGTTTCTGCTCGGTTTCCTGTTTTTCCTCGGTCTGCTGGGTTGGCTCGGTTGCAGGGGTATCTGCTTGATTGGAGCCGCAGGCGGTCATGGCGCTGACGCAGAGAGCTGCGCACAGCAAGAGGGATAAGAGTTTTTTCATTTTCCTTTTCTCCTTTGGTGTGCAGAATCTTGGAAAAAGACCTGCAAAATAAAAATAAAGCCGCAGGACTCGGGAAGGAGCCTGCGGCTTGTAGACACAGTCAAACGCCTTTTTTGCAAAAAAGCGCATAAGAAACAGATGCTTCTTGAGTCCGAAAAAGCACCGTTTGATAACCGTTTTGTACCTGTATTCTGACTTAGACGTCCTCATGCTCCCTCAAGCCTTCCCGGAAAATTGCGATTTTCCAGTGACCGGAATAGTTTTCCATAGAGGGGACACTCTGTCCTTACAGCAGCGTTCCTGTGTGGGATTTTCACCCAGCTTCCTTGTCACACCCGTGCGGATTTGACAAGCTGTACAAATGGGGTCGATTCAGTTTTCTGTTACAGTATACAACTTTTAAAAGAAATGTCAATAGATTTTAAAGAAATAATTACTTACTGGGAATTTTTATACTTTTATAAAATATTTATGTCTAAGAAAAAGACCCCATCCGACGGTGGAGTCCTTTCTCGTTTGCATTTTTTGTGAGCGCAAAATCAGGCGCATTGCTTCCTATTTTACAGCTGATAGAGCATGGCGTTGCAGATGGCTGCGGCGACGTTGCTGCCTCCCTTTCTGCCGCGTGCCACAATGTACGGCACCGGAGCGCGCAAAATCAGCTCCTTTGCCTCCACTACATTGACAAAGCCGACCGGCACGCCGATAATCAGCTCCGGTCGCAGTCCCTGCTCCATCAGCTCATTGAGCTTGACCAGCGCGGTGGGCGCATTGCCGATGGCAAAGATGAGCGGACGGTCGAGCTTGGCTGCCTTTTCCATGCTGGCGGTGGCGCGGGTGGTACCCTGCTGCTTTGCCTGTGCAGCCACGTCCTCGTCGGAGATAAAGCAGAACACCTCACCGCCGAACTGCGCCAGCTTCTTTTTATTGATGCCCGAGCGCGCCATCTGGGTATCGGTGACGATGCAGGCACCGTTTCTAAGCGCCTGCATTCCCTTTTGCACCGCACCCTCGGAGATGCAGAGGTTGTCTACATAGTCAAAATCTGCGGTGGTGTGGATGACCCGTTTGACCACCAGCTCGTTTTCCGGCAGGATGGCGTCCGCTTTGCCGCGTGAGAGCAGCTCCTCGGTGATAATCTCAAAACTTCTTTTTTCAATGTCAGCGGGCAAAACCTGCTGAAGATGAATCTTTTCCATAACAGTCCTCTCCTTTGGTGTGGGCTTAGCGTTCGATGCCGTCCCGAGCCGGGATGCCGTTGTCGAACGGGTGCTTTTTCTTTTCAATCTGGGAAACGTAATCGGACAGTTCGACCAGCTGCTGCGGAGGATTGCGACCGGTCATCACCAGCTCCAGTTGCGGCGGGCGGTGCTCGATCAGCTCTGCCACCTGCTGCACCGAGAGCATCCCGGTGTTGATGGCAGCCATCACCTCGTCGAGGATGAGCAGGTCGTACTGCTGCATCTGCCGGCGCGCCTGCTCAAACAGCTGCTGCTGAATCTGGGCGGCGTGCTGCTTTTGCTGCTCGTTCATCCGAAAGGTAAAGCCGAGCTGTTCGGTCTGGCGCAGTACTGTCACCTGCTCGAGTTTGTCGAGGATGGCAAGCTCCCCGGTCGGGTTTCCTTTTAAAAACTGGACCAGCAAAACGCGCAGACCTCTGCCTGCTGCACGCACACACAGTCCGATGGCAGCGGTGGTCTTGCCCTTGCCGTCGCCGCAGTAGAGGTGTACCAATCCCTGCTTCAACTTAAATCCCCTCCTGCAAAATGCGGTAGATCTGCTCCATATCCAAACTTTCGCGCACACCCTTGGCAAGCAGGTCGTACTGCTGCTCCTTGTAGCTTTGAAAGTCGACCGCGTGGATGCTCTGTGCATCCAGACCCTTGCGGCGGCACAAGGCTGCAACCAGCTGCTTGACCATCTGCGGGTGGTCAAAGATACCGTGCAGGTAGCTGCCAAAGACGTTGCCCACGCAGCACCCGTGTGCCTGATGGCAGGCAGTGCCGTTACGCTGTTCCAGGACACCGAAGGCGGTGCAGGCTGCGTGTGGGTCGTTTGCGTTGTATGATTTGTGTGAATCACTCACTCCGTTTGAATCACACAAAAGTTGGGTTACGCCCATGTGTATCTCATAGCCGGTGTACGGGGTGTGGGACAGCTCGGGAAAGACCGTCTGGCTCAAATCCCCGGTGATGCCGCTGACCTGGGTGCGGGTCTTTTGTGCGCTGAAGGTGGTGACTGTCGGGAGCAGACCCATCCCCTGGATGCTGCCGCCGTGTTCGACGCCCAGCGGGTCATTGAGCTGTTTTCCCAGCATCTGATAGCCGCCGCAGATGCCAAAGACCGGCGTTCCCTGCGCTGCCAGTTTGAGGATGGCAGCCTCCAAACCACACTGGCGCATCCACAGCAGGTCCTCCATGGTGTTTTTGGTGCCGGGCAGCACCACCATGTCCGGCTGTTTGAGTTCGGCTGCACTTTTGACATAGCGCACCGATACCCCATCCACACATTCCAGACTGTTCAGGTCGGTGAAATTGGAGATGCGCGGCAGGCGAACAACCGCGATGTCCAGCATGGCAGGTGCGGTGCGGCGGGTGAAGCGCTCGGAAAGGCTGTCCTCATCCTCCAAATCCAGATTCATATAAGGCACTACCCCTACCACCTGCTTGCCGGTAATCTGCTCGATTTGATCCAGTCCCGGACGTAGGATGGAAACGTCTCCGCGGAATTTATTGATGACAAGACCCTTGACCATCTCCCGCTCCTGCGGCTCCAGCAGCATCAAAGTGCCTGCCAGGCTGGCAAAAACGCCGCCGCGGTCGATGTCGCCCACCAGCAGGACCGGAGCCTTTGCCAGCTTTGCCATGCCCATGTTGACGATGTCGTCCTGCTTGAGGTTGATTTCCGCCGGACTGCCTGCGCCCTCCAGCACGATGATGTCGTACTGCTCATCCAGCTGGCGGTATGCCTGCATGATGTGGGGAATCATCTCTTTTTTACGTTTATAATATTCGCGTGCGGACAGGTTGCCCAGCACCTCGCCGTTGACGATGACCTGAGAGCCGGTGTCGTTGGTGGGTTTGAGCAGGATGGGGTTCATCAAAACCGAAGGCTTGATGCCGGCTGCCTCCGCCTGCATCACCTGTGCGCGTCCCATTTCCAGCCCTTCCTCGGTGATGAAGGAGTTGAGCGCCATATTCTGCGATTTAAACGGAGCGACCCGATAGCCGTCCTGATGAAAGATGCGGCAGAGGGCAGCTGCCAGATAGCTTTTTCCGGCATTGGACATCGTCCCCTGCACCATGATTGCTTTTGCCATTAGTCCTCGTCCTCCCATTCGTATCGTTTCTGCTTATCCCGTAAAAAGCGGTACTGCCGCTTCTGCTCTGCGCTCGGCGGGGTCTGGCGGTCCTGCTGCGGGACCTTTAACGGTGGTTCCGTTTCAGCAGCTGCATCAGCAACTGCTGGGTTGGTTGCTTGATCGGCTGCATCCTCAGCTGCAAAGCTGGTCGGTTCCACAAGCGGTTCATCGCTCGGCGAGCCGCTTTCGTCGGATGCAGCCGGCTGTTCTTCTATTTTTACAGACGGTGATTCTTCTTTCGGCTCATCCGGCTGCGGTGCGGTCAAGGTGACCGTCTGCGCTTCGACCGGCTGGATAGGCGGAACAAAAAAGCGCTCCATTGCCTCCACCAGCTTCTGATTGTCTGCATGGGAGCGCACGGCAATGCGGTAGTAGCCCTTGGGCATTCCGTAGTAGTTGTCGCAGCTGCGAATCAAAATGCCGTCCTGCTCGAGTGCGGCAGCAAGTGAATTCTCCCGCTCGGAATCTTCGGGAGCGTGAAAGAAGATGTAGTTTGCCTGCGAGCCGATGACCCGTACCGGCAGCTTGCCCAGCTGCTGCTTGAGGTAGTCCCGCTCCTGTGCAATCAGCTCGCGGGTGCGGCGCAGGTAATCGGTGTCGGACAAGGCGGCAACACCGGCAATCTGTGCCGGAACCGAAACGCCCCACGGCTGACCCAAGCCAGCCATCCGCTCCAGCAGCGGCGGGTTAGCGCACAGGCAGTAGCCCAGCCGCAATCCTGCCATCGCAAAGTGCTTGGTGAAGGCGCGCAAAATCAGCAGGTTGGGAAATTCTTCCACCCAGCCCTTCATGCTGTTGCCGTCGCAGTCCTCCAGAAAGTCGCGGAAACATTCGTCCACCACCAGCAGTGCGCCGCAGGAGGAGCAGCGGACCAGAATCCGCTCCAGCAGCTTTTGGTCGACCAGCTGTCCGGTCGGGTTGTTTGGGTTGCACAAAAAGACGATGCCGGTGTGTGGGTGTATCTTTTCCAGCACCGAATCGTCCAGCACAAAGTCCTGCTCCTGTTTGAGCAGATGGTACTCGATGCGGCAGGAACAGCCGTTTAACGCCTGTTCATATTCGGCAAAGGTGGGTGCAACCACCAGCGCACAGCGGGGACGAATCGCCTGCACCAGGCGGAAAATCAACTCCGCAGCGCCGTTTGCACACAGGATGTGCTCGGGTACAATCTGCTCGGATTCTGCAATTTTTTGGACCAGTTCCCTGCAAAGAGGGTCGGGATAGAGGGCAAAATCATCCAGCCGCTCCATCAGGGCAGACTTGACCGAATCGGGCAGTCCCAAGGGGTTAATGTTGGCGGAAAAATCCAGAATGGTCCCCTGTATCCGCTCCTTTGCGGAGTAAATATCCCCGCCGTGTACCAGTTTTACCATGTGAAGGTCATCCCCTTTACAGCTTAAAAATAGCTTTATAGAGCCGTTTGTTTATTTATATCAGCCAATAGACCATCGCCCATGCCGCACAGCACAAAGCGGCGAACACAAGGTCGCTTGCCACCATCAGGCGGTTGGCAAGGACAATATCCTGCGGCTTTACCGGTCGAATCGGGTCGCCGATGGTCGGTTTGTGGCACAGTTTTCCAAAGTAATATGCATCTCCCGCCAGCTGAACCTGCAAGGCGCCTGCACAGGCGGACTCGGTCTGGGCGCTGTTGGGACTGGCGTGATTGTGGCAGTCGCGGCGGTAAATCTTCCAGGCGTTTTTGCCGTCCAGCCCGACCAAAAAGGCACAGAGCACCGTCAGCAGTCCTGCCAGCCGCGCCGGAATCCAGTTGACGATGTCGTCGAGCTTGGCGCTTGCCCTGCCAAAGTAGAGGTAGCGGTCGTTTTTATAACCCACCATCGAATCGAGGGTATTGATTGCCTTATAGCACATCGCCAGCGGCACGCCGCCGATTGCCAGATACAGCAGCGGCGCGATGACCCCGTCGCTGGTGTTTTCTGCCACCGTTTCGACCGCCGCCTTGGTCACGCCGCCTTCATCGAGCGACTGGGTATCCCTGCCGACAATCATCGAAACGGCGTAGCGGGCTGCCGGAAGGTCCCCTTTTGCAAGCTGATGGTAGACCTTCATGCTTTCGGTTTTGAGTGAACGGGCTGCCAGCGTCAGACTGCCCAGCAGCACCTCCACGCAAAAACCCAGCAGCGGGTGGATGGCAGCGGCAAGCCAGATCAGCCCGAAGGTGAGCAGAAAAACGCTTACCGGAACGACCGCTGCCAGCACCCCTCCGGCAAGCAGCGCCCGACGATGCTGGTCGTCGGTGAACAGGCGGCGCAGCAGCTTTTCCATCGAGGAAATCAGCCAGCCAATCCCGCGAATCGGGTGCGGGATGAACGCAGGGTCCCCAATCAGCAGATCGAGCAGGACCGCCGCTGTCAGCAAAAGGATCATCTTCATTCTTTGGTTCCTCCTGTCGGTTGTAAACGGACCGCCGGGCAGCGCCCTGGGCAACGCCCTGGGCTTTGCCCATTCTCCCCTTGTAAGGAAAGGTCCAGCTGCCAGCCCTGTCCGTTTTCCACCTGAAAATCATAAAACGGACGCTGTGGCAAAGCGTACCGCTCCAAAATTGCCATGATGCTGCCGCCGTGTACCACAAACAAAACACAGCGACAGCCGTCCTGTTCCGCCTGTTTGAGCTGATGGGCAAAGCCCTTTAGACAGCGGTCGGTCATCTGTGCGCGGGATTCACCCTGCTCGATGACCGCCTCGCCGCCGCTGGCAAGCCACTCCTGATAGGCGGGCAGCGTTTTAAGCTGCTCGTAGCTTTTGCCTTCAAAGATGCCGAAATCGGTTTCCCGCAGCCGCTCGTCACAGATTGGCTGCTGCCCGGGACAGATGAGCGCTGCCGTTTGCAGACAGCGCTGCATCGGGCTGCAAATCAGACGGTCAACGGCAAAGTCGTACAGTCCCTGCTGCCGGTTCTGCCGAAGCTGGGCGATGCCTTCTTCACACAGCGGCTCGTCGGTGCGCCCGACATACAGCCGCTTTTGGTTGCCGGCAGTTTTGCCGTGCCGCACCAGAATCACCTGCATCCCGTCACTCCCCTTTCGCCGTATCCTTGAGGAGATGCGGCAATCCGCAGAAAATGCGGCAGACCCGCTGCGCCTTTTGCGCCAGCTGACAGCACAGTCTGCCGGTCAGCTCCCGCCACTGGCGCTCCTGCGGCTGCATTGGGACCACGCCGCAGCCAATCTCATCGCACAGGATGACCGCCTGCGGGTAAAGACGAATGTATTCTTCCAGCAGCGTCTGCATACGCAGGTCGGCGTGCTCGGGGTCCTCCTGCACCATTCTGCGCACCCACAGGTGCAGATGGTTGAGGACCGGCTGCTGCGGAGGTGTTTGCAGCGAGACAATTTCCCCCTGTGCCACCGCAGCGTCTGTGCCATATTCCCGGTGATACCAGTCCAGCTTGCCCTGATGGGCGCCGCCGATAATCAGCTCCATCCTTCTCTTCCTTTCTATTACCGTGCCGACAGGGTGTACAGCACCGATGCCAGCAGGATGATGATTTCATTCAGCTGCAAAAAGTATCCGGCAAGGTCGCCGGTGATGCCGCCAAACTGCTTTTGTGACATCCGGTAGTAGTACCAGAAGTTGAGCAGACAGCAGCCGGTCAGCACAGCGCCCAGCAGCGGATGAATCCAGAGCCACAGCAGGACGCAGACAACTGCAAAAACAGTAGCGGCGATGCGGACATTTCGCTTTTGTGCCGCGCTCGAAAAGCTGTGGACCAGCCCGCTGCTTTTGGCGCAGGGAAAGCTGACCACCGAAAGTGCGCTCATCGAGCGGGACAGCACAAAGCCGACTGCCATCATCTGTACCGTCAGCCACCGTTCGCTGCCCTGCGGCTGGGTCCACAGCGCAAAGGTCAGCAGCAGATAAGCCACGCACCCCATGACCGCAAAGGCTCCGGTGTGCGGGTCTTTTAAGATTTCCAGCTTTTTTTCCCTCGTCTGGTGGGAAGAAAGGGCGTCCACCGTATCACAAAAGCCGTCCAGGTGGATGCCTCCGGTGACAAACAGCGGCAGCAGCGCGGCAACTGCGGCAAACAGGATGGGACCCAGTCCCAGCGCTTGTGCCAGCAGAGAAAAACCCAGCAGCAGCGCACCCTGCACCACCCCGACCATCGGGAAAAATGCCATCATATATTTCATGTTTCGCTCGTTCCACTCGATCTGCGGCATGGGAATGGCAGAGTACATGGAAAAAGCGACGTCCAGCGACTCCAAAAGGGTCCTGATCTTCATTCCTGTTTTTCCCCTTTCCATGGGATCGCAATGCCGGCGACCACCTCGTACACCCGGTCTGCCATCTGTGCCAGGCGGCAGTTGATGCGCCCGAGGATACGCAGATAATGCTCGGTGGACGGGTCATATTGCATCCCGTCCGAAAACAGCTCGTTGGTCACGATGACCACTTGCGCGCAGCCGGACACCAGGCGCTCAACACCGCGAAGGATGGCTTCCTCGGTCTGCTCGCCGCTGCCCTGCGGACAGAACAGCTCGTTTGCCACCAGATTGGACATACATTCGAGCAAAGCGCAGCCGGACTGCATCGGCTCGGTCAGCTCCAGCTGTTGTAGAGCATAGGGGACCTCCAGCGTTTCAAAGCCTTTTTTCGCGCGCATCTGTCGGTGGCGGGCAATGCGCCGGTGACACTCCTCGTCATACGGGAGCATCGTCGCCAGATACCAGCGGTTTTCACAGCCGCTGTTGACCACCAGCGATTCGGCAAACTCCGATTTTCCGCTTGCGCTGCCTCCGCTTACCAGGGTCAGCATCGCTCATCCCTCCTGTTTTCAGCTCAACGGCTGATAGTCTTCAATCTCAATCTCCGAGAAGGTGCTCATCTGGGTGTAGACGGCGTTTGCCATCTCCAGCACCGGGAAGGCAGCGACCGCGCCGGTACCCTCGCCCAGGCACATCTCACAGGTCAGCATCGGCTTTTTGCCCAGCGCATCCAGAACGATTTTTCCAGCAGGCTCTTTGGACACATGAGCAGCAATCCAGTAGCCTGCCGCAGTCGGACAGAATTTCATGGCGGTGAAAGCGGCTGCTGCCGAAATCACGCCGTCGATGACGATGGGAACATGGTGCTGTGCGCCACCCAAGAACACACCGACCAAGCCCGCGATGTCAAAGCCGCCGACCTTGTGCAAAACGTCCAACGGGTCGTTGGCGTCCGGGCGGTTTACCTCGATGGCACGGGCGATGGCGTCGATCTTCCTTTGCAGACCGGCGCTGCTCAGTCCCGCTCCCCTGCCGGTCATCTCGGTGATGGGACGATGGAGCAGCACCGAAAGGATGGCGCTGCTGGTGGTGGTGTTGCCGATGCCCATTTCACCGGTGGCAATCAGGTTGTAGCCCTGCTGCTTTAATTCGCCCACCATCTGCATCCCGTACAGGATGGCATCCGCCGCCTGTTCCCGGCTCATGGCAGGACCCTGTGTGATGTCTGCTGTGCCGTTTGCAATCTTATGGATGCGCAGACCCTTGCCGTTGACGGTGGCTGCCACGCCGATGTCCACCGGAAAGACCTCGGCTCCTGCCGCGCGCGCCATAGCGCAGACGCTGGTCTGACCGGAGCAGAAGTTTTCGGTGACGATGGCGGTGACATCCTGCTGCGACTGGGTGACACCCTGGGCGACCACGCCGTTGTCGGCACAAAAGACCGCCACGCATTTTTTATCCAGCCGCACCTGCGGGCAACCCTGCGCTGCGGCAATGGTGGTGATGGCATCCTCCAAAAGTCCCAGACTGTGCAGCGGCTTTGCGATGGAGTCCCAGCGCCTGCGGCACAGCTGCATGGCATTCTGATCCGGCGGCTGAATCTGTTGGAGGTTGGAGATCAGTTGTTGTTCGAGTTGCTGCATATCATTTGCCTTCCTTCTGTGTATGGAACCGGTTGCAGCGGTTCAAAAAGTTTTTTGCCATCTGCACATCCGCATAAAAGTACAGGTGCGGGTATCCAGCCCAAAAATTTTCGTCACAGACCACGCACTCCCAGCTGCTGCGCCGGTAAGGTTTTTGTGCAATGCAGCCGTTGCCGCAGTGCTGGCTGTCCCAGTAGTGGAATTCGTGGGCGGCAAAGCCCTCCCCTTTTTTGCACAGCAGGTTGTCCTTCTGCGCAGTCAGGCGAACATAGCCAAACCTGCGCAGGGACGGGGTGCGAAAGCTGCTGCCCGGCAGAAAGCCGACCATCGGGTAGGATTTGGAATCGGCGCCCTCCAGCTGCTCGCAAAGATACTGAAAGCCGCCGCATTCGGCAATGCAGGGCAAGCCATTTTGCAGCGAGGCTTTTATCTGTGCCATCAGCGTACAGTTTTGGCTGAGGGTGTCGGCGTACAGCTCGGGATAGCCGCCGCCGAGCAGCAAGCCATCCAAATCATCGGGCAGCTGCGGGTCGTGCAGCGGAGAAAATTCCACCAGCTGTGCGCCCAGCTGCTCGAGCAGCTCCAGATTATCCGCATAGTAAAAGGAGAACGCCTTATCCCTCGCCACACCGATGCGCAGCGGCGTCGGATTGGGTGCGGGCAGCTGCACCGCAGGAACTGCAAGAGCCGGAGCCTGCGCGGCAATTTTGAGCAGCAGCGGCAGGTCGATGGTCTGCATCGCCTGTTCTCCCAGCTTTTCCAGCCGCTGTTGCAGGTCGCCGATCTCCTCTGCGGTCACAAGCCCAAGATGCCTGCTTTCCAGCGAGCAGTCGGACATCTTCGGCATATATCCGCAGACGGCGACATCATAGCGCTGCTCGATGAGCGCTTTGATCTCAGGGTAGATGCTTTTGCTGACCTGGTTGAGGATGACACCCTTGATCTGGCTGTCCGGCTGGTAGGAAAGATAGCCTCCCAGCTGGGCAGCGATGGAAACGGACATTCCCTTGCAGTTGAGCACCAGCACCACCGGCGTTTGGGTGGCTTTGGCAAGCTGCCAGGAGGAAGCCTCGGTGGTGGTGGCAATGCCGTCGTAGTAGCCCATCACCCCTTCGATGAAGGCAAGGGAAAAGTTTTCGCTGTTTTTTTGCAGCAGGTAGGCAGCGGTCGCCTCATCGGAGAAGAAGAGGTCCAGATTGCGCGAAGGGACACCCAGCACCTGCCGGTGGAACATCGGGTCGATGTAGTCCGGTCCGCACTTGAAGCTGACCGGGTGCTCCCCCATCCGGGTGAGCGCCTGCAAAATAGCGCAGGCGATGGTCGTTTTGCCGCTTCCGCTGGAAGCAGCTGCCAGCATAAGCCGTGGGGTCACAGCGGACACCTCCTGTTTTTATTGTGGCAGCGCATCCTCTGCAAACAGGCAGAAGATGAACACCGGATTCTGTCCCATCATCAGGTGCAGTCCGCCGGCGGTTTTGGCACGGGCGGCGCTGATTTGGGTAATCTCCAATTTCAGTGGACAGCCCTGCTCCCGAAGCTGTTTGACCGCAGAGAGCAGGTCGGCTGCGGTTTCCAGGGTGATGGCGGTGACCACCATGCGCACCCGCGGATTTTTTTGCAGGCACAGGCACAGGATGTCCGCAATGCTGCCCGAGGAGCCGCCGACAAAGACAAAGTCGGGTGCGGGCAGCGGCTGCATCGCCTGCGGAGCGGCTCCTGCCACCACCTGCACGTTGTTTAGCCCGAAATGGGTGAGATTTTCCTGCAACTGGGAAAGAGCCTGCGGATTTTTTTCGACCGCATACACCCTGCCGCCGTTGGCAATCAGGGCAGCCTCCACCGTCACCGAGCCAGTACCGGCGCCGATGTCATAGACACAGGCGTCCCTTGTGATGCGCAGCTTGGAAAGAGCCACCGCGCGGATTTCCTGCTTGGTCATCGGAACCGGCTTTTCGGTAGCGGCGCGCAGAAATTCGCTGTCGTCCAGTCCCAGCGGCGGGTAGTCGCGGGCAGGTGCGACCGGATGCTCGATCAGCATGACCGCCAGCGGGTCAAAACTCTGCTCTGCCAGCTGTTCGGCGGTGCCGGAAAGGATGCGCTCTTGCGGGTAGGACAGCTGTTCGCCGACCCACACCTGCGCATCACCCAGTCCCTGCTCACACAGCTGTTTGCAGACGTCCTGCGCAGTCTGGTTGCTGCCGGTCAGCACAAACACCCGCGGATGGCGGCGCACCTGCGGCACGACCTGCTCCTGCCTGCCGTGGACGCTGAAAAGCTTGACGTCGTCCCAGCCGGTTTGCAGCTTGGCGCAGAAATATTGCAGCGAGCTGATGCCCGCCAACTGCTCGAGCCGGTCGTCCGGGAAGCGGCTTTTGAGCAGTCCAGCCAGCTTTTTGGCTCCGCTGTAAAAGCCGGTGTCGCCGGAAAGCAGCACGCTGATGGTGCTGCTCTTTGGCTGCTGTGCGATATATTCGGCAATCTCCTCATTGCGGAAGGAGGAAAACTGCCTGGCAGTGGGGTGGTTCACCGTTTGCAGCATCCGTTTGGCGCCAATCAGGCAGTCGCTGCGCGCGATGATCTTCTGTGCGCCCACCGTCAGCGTGTCCGGGTTGCCCATACCAATGCCAATCAGATAGATCTGCCGCATCTGTATCACCGTTCCTTTCGGTCCTGTCGTTTAGCCGATGACACCCTGGTCGATCAGCCGTGCAATGTCCTTTGCGTGGTAGGTAATCAGGATGTCCGCTCCTGCGCGGAAGACGCTGACTGCCACCTCGCCGATGATGCGGTCGCGGTCGATCAGGTTCATCTGTGCTGCCGCTTCGATCATCGCATATTCTCCGCTGACGCTGTAAGCTGCCAGCGGCAGGTCGACCCGTTCACCGGCGCGGCGGATGATGTCCAGATAGGACAGCGCGGGCTTTACCATCACGATGTCCGCACCTTCCTCAACGTCGCTGTCGATTTCCTTCATCGCCTCGTCGCTGTTGTGAATGTCCATCTGGTAGGAGCGGCGGTCGCCAAAGGCAGGAGCCGAGCCTGCTGCATCGCGGAACGGACCGTAGAAGCCGGAGGCGTACTTGGCAGAATATGCCATGATGGGGATGTGGGTATAGCCTTCGCTGTCCAGTGCGCGGCGGATGGCAAGCACCCTGCCGTCCATCATGTCGGAGGGAGCGACCATGTCGGCTCCTGCACGCACATGGGAAAGCGCGGTCTTGCACAGCAGCTCGAGGGTGCTGTCGTTGTCGACGGTGGTGCAGGCATCCAGCGCACCGCAGTGTCCGTGGGAGGTATACTCGCACATACAAACGTCGGTGATGCAGTAGACCTGCGGGTAGTTCTGCTTGATGATGCGCAGAGCGGTCTGGACAGCGCCATCCTCCTGCCATGCGGAGGAGCCAAGCTCATCCTTGTGGGCAGGGATGCCGAACAGCAAAATTTTGTGGATGCCCGCTGCCAGCAGCTGCTCGATCTCCTCGCAGATGCGGTCCGGGCTGTAATGATATTGGTTGACCAGGGAGGGAATCTCCTCCTTGATGCCGCTGCCTTCGCGGATAAAGACCGGGTAAATCAGCGAGGATTTGCTCAGGCGGGTTTCCCGCGCAAGCTCCCGGATATTTTCATTGATTCTCAGACGTCTGGGTCTGTGTAAGATCTCCATATCAAGTTCCTTTCGTTTTTCGTTTCCTCTATTTTTTATGGGTGCGCTCCTGCGAGAAGAGCGCTTTTATCATCTATTTGTTATTCGTGGTCAGCAGGCTGTAAGCGCAGCGAATCGGCTTGCTCAAGCAGCAGCTCGGTCAGACTGTCGATGGTTGCCTGCTTGGAAACGCTGACCTGCATCCCTGCCTGCCGCGCCGCCTGTGCGGTCTTTTCCCCGATGCACAGCGCACGCAGCTCATGCAGCGGGCAATCCTGCATCGAGCGCACAAAGCCCTCCACAGTGGAGGCGCTGGTGAACACCGCGCAGGAGATGGCGTTTTCTTCTATCATCTGGCGCACCTTGTCGCAGTTGTGGCTGGTGTACATTGTATCGTACAGCGGCAGGTCGGTACAGTGGATTCCCTGCTGCTGCAAAATGTCGGTCAGCTCCTGCGAGCCCATCTTTGCCCGCGGCAGCAGAAGGCGTTCGCCCGGCTGCATCTGCTGTGCCAGCGCCCTGCCAAGGTCGGCAGCGTAGTACTCTTGCGGCATCAAATCGGCATAAAAGCCCTGTTTGCGCAGTTGTTCGGCAGTACCCGGACCGATGGCAGCAAAGCGCAGGTGCATCAGCTTTCGCAAATCCACCCGATATTTTTGCAGCTGCTCAAAGAAGATGCGCACGCCGGAAACGCTGGTGAAGGCAATCCATCGGTAGCTTTCCAGATGTTCGAGCGCGGTTTTGAGCGGCTCGTTTTCCTCATACGGCTGCAAAGAGATGGACGGCAGCTCGATGACCTGTGCGCCCAGCTGGTACAGCCGGTCTGCCATGCGGGAAACAAGCTCCTTCGGGCGTGTCAAAACGACCCGCACCCTGTCCAGCGGACGCAGCTGGGTCCAGCTGAGCTGGTCTGCCAGCTGGCAGACCTTGCCGATGACCAGCACCGCCGGAGCCTGAATCTTTTCCTGCTGTGCGCGCTCGACCAAGGTCGACAGGGTGGCAACCACCCGACGCTGTGCGGCACTGGTGCCTTCCTGTAGGATGGCAGCCGGTGTCTGCGCATCCATCCCCGCCTGCAACAGTCCCCGGCAGATGCGCTCCATCGAGGTAACGCCCATCAAAAAGACCAGCGTGCCATTGAGTTGGCACAGTGCGGGAAACGGAATGTTCAGCTCCCCGTCCTGCTTGCTGTGGGCGGTGATGATATGTACTGACGAGCAGTAGTCCCGATGGGTGACCGGGATGCCGTTGTAAGCGGGTACTGCAATGGCGGAGGTGATGCCCGGCACCACCTCAAAGGGGATGTTGTGTTCCCGCAGCAGTTCCAGCTCCTCGCCGCCGCGTCCGAATAAGAAGGGGTCGCCGCCTTTTAAGCGCACCACCCGTTTGCCCTGCTGTGCCTGCTCGAGCAAAATCTGGTTAATCTGCGGCTGCGGCACCGAATGATGACCGGAGCGTTTGCCGACATACACCGTCTGCGCCTGCTCGGGGATCATCGCCAGCACCGAAGCGGACACCAGCGCATCATAGACCACCACATCCGCCTGCTCAAGGACCGCCTTGCCCTTGAGGGTCATCAGACCGGCATCCGAAGGACCGGCGCCCACCAGCCAAACTTTTCCCTGTTTTTCCACCTTACAGCTCTCCTCCTTCGTTGACCTCGACGGCTCCCTGGGTACAGCCGCGCAGGAAGCGTCCCTTCAGCTCCTCGGCAAGCTGTTCGCCCAACTGAGCGGCGCGCTCCGGTGTATCCACCCGACTGCCGATGAGGTAGGCGCCCGCCGGCTCGTGGTAGTACAGTCCAGTCAGACGCACCTGCTGTCCGCTGACCTGTGCATATGCTGCAATCGGGGAGGAACAGCCTCCGTCGAGTGCAGCAACAAAGGCGCGCTCTGCCGTTGCCTGGATGCGGGAAATTGGGTCGTCGGCGCATTGCAGCCAGGAGTAGTCTTCCCCTTTTCTGCCCTGTATGGACAAGATGCCCTGCCCTGCCGACGGAATCATCTCCTCAAGGGTGAACACCTTGTGGATGCGTCCGGCAAGACCCACCCGCTCCAAACCGGAGCAGGCAAGCAGCAGCATCCCGTATTCTCCGGCGTCCAGCTTATTTAAGCGGGTGTGGATGTTGCCGCGGATGCCCTTGATAGGAATCTGGTTGCCGTACAGACCCATCAGCTGGACCCGACGGCGGTGACCGGAGCAGCCCGCAGGCAAAGTGCGGTCCCACTCGGTCACACCCTGCGGCAGCACAGCACAGTCGAACGGGTTGCCACGGGTGGAGTATGCCAGCACCGGCAGCTCGTCGGGTGTCTGCATCGGCATATCCTTCAAACTGTGGACCGAGATGTCGATCCTGCCCTCCAGCAGCGCGCGGTCCAGCTCCTTGACGAACAACCCTTTGCCGCCTATCTTGTCCAGGCTTTTATCCAATATTTTATCTCCGGTGGTTTTCATGGTCACCAGCTCCAGCTCCAGCTGCGGATTGCTGCGCCGGATGGTTTCCATCACCAGCTGTGTTTGGGCGACCGCCAGCGCACTTTCCCTGCTGCCGACCCGAACGATTCTTTTTGCCATCCTTATGTTTACTCCTTTTGTTCTGTGTGTATCCTTTTGCTGCACAACAGCTCCCGAAACCTTGCAGCGGTTTGCTTGACCTGTTTGTGCTGGGTGCCGTCCGAGGCAATCCCGATGACCAGCCCGTCGTGTTCGACGATGGCAGGAAAATAAAAGTCACATTCCTCGTGGCAGTCGCAGCGGTTGACCGGAATGCCTGCCTGATGACATTCCTCGACGAAGGCGGTGTTGACCGCAGGGTCGTCGGTTGCTGCCAGTGCCAAATCCGGCAGATAACCCTGTCCGGTGCAGTCGCCCGGCTGCCAGCTTCGGCAAATCCATTGCAGCTGGGCGTCCTGCTCGCCGCCTTGCAGCAGCTGCTCCATCTTCTCGCTCAGTTTGGGCGCAATCACCTGCACACGACAGCCAAAGCACGCCAGCACACGGGCGCGTCGGGCTGCTATTTTTCCTCCGCCGACCACCAGCACACGCTTGCCGTACAGCGAAACGAACAGCGGAAAGCGCTTGCGGTGCAGCCGGGGTTTGGGTGCAGCTTGGACCGGACGGATGCCAAAGCGCTGCGCAAGCTCCTGCTTGAGCGCCTGGAGCGACCAGCCTGCGACCTGCTCGCTGGGACGGCGGATGAGCAACACGGAGATGCCCGCCTGCTTTGCCGCTGCCAGCTTTTGGTCCACGCCGCCGGTTTTGCCCGATTCCTTGGTGACAAGGCAGGAGATGTTCCACTGGCGAATCATGGCAAGGTTCATCTCTTGGGAGAAGGGACCCTGCATCGCAATCAGGTGTGCGGCAGGAATACCCAGCGCCAGACAGCTTTCCACCACGTTGGCAAGCGGCAGCACCCGCGGGTAAAACCGCTCGGCAAAGCCCTTGACCTGCCGGTAGGCGGGCAGCTCCTTGCTGCCGGTGGTCAGCAGGATGTTCCCTTCAATCTCCTCCAGCAGATGGGCTGCCTGCTCGGTGTCCTGTGCCACCAAAAGGTGTGGATAACCCTCCAGCTCATCCTGTCCCTGCTCGCTTTCCCGCAGACAGCGGTAGAGCGGAACGGAGGCTTCCTGACAGGCGGCGGCGATGTTCTGCGTCACCACCGCGGCATAGGGGTGGGTGGCGTCGATGACCAGGTCAAAACCTTCCTGCTGCATCAGCTGCTGCATCTGCTGCCGGTCCATCCGTCCGGCGTGGACGGTCAGATTCGTTTGCGGGTTGATGAGCGTTTCCCCGTACTCGGTGGCAACGCAGGCGGTGACCTGCACCTTGCAGCCTGCTAAATATTCTGCCAGCTCGCGCCCTTCGGTGGTGCCTGCAAACAGCAGCAGCTTATACATTTTTATATCCTCTTGGGGTGACCAGCTTGCCGTTGATCAGCTTGGTCTGAGAATTTCCTACAAATACGGTGGTGAACATATCCACCTGTGCCTGTGCAAGCTCGGCAAGGGTCAGCACCGTTGCCTGCTCGCCTTCCCTGCCGATGTTGCGCACATAACCGCAAGGGGTATCGGCGCTGCGGTGGCGCAGGATGCGCTCGCACGCCTGACGCAGGTAGTCGGTGCGCTTTTTGCTTGCCGGATTATAAAAGCACAGCACAAAGTCGCCCTGTGCGGCAAGCTCCACCCGGGTCATAATCTTATCCAACGGGGTGAGCAGGTCGCTTAAACTGATGACCGCAAAATCGTGGATGAGCGGCGCACCCAAAACGGCAGCGCCGCTCATGGCAGCGGTGATGCCGGGAACGACATGAATTTCAATCGGCGGGTACTGCTGGGCAAGTTCGTAGATCAGACCTGCCATGCCGTAGACACCCGCGTCGCCGCTGCACACCATCGACACGTTTTTTCCCTTGACCGTTTCTTCGATTGCCATGCGGCAGCGGTCCACCTCCTGCTTCATCGGGGTGGTCAGAAAGGTTTTGTCGGCAAACCGCTGGCGAATCAAATCCACATAGACAGTGTAGCCTGCGATGACATCGCTTTGTTCGATGGCGTCGATGGCAGCCGGTGTGATCTGGTCCAGACCGCCGGGACCCAGTCCCACAACAAACAATTTCATAGTATATCCTCTTTTCTGTATGGCTGTTCTCCTTTAAAAGCCTGGATTTTTATTCTTTAAAAGATAAGGGTTCGATTGAAATTTGCAGCCGCTGCCAGCGTGACACCACAGCCCTTCTGTTTTGGCAGCAGCAGCCTTCCGCCGCTGTGCAGCACCGCGCTGCGCTCGCAGACGTTGTCCACGCCGGTCACCTGCTGCACAAAGGCAGAGGGAGAAAATTCCCCTTTTGCACCTAAAAGGCTTTGTGCGTCGTAGGTGACAAACGGCAGCCGGTGGGCAGCGCAGAAGGAAAGCAAGCCCTCCTCCTGTGCTTTTAGGTCAATCGAGGCGACCGCCGACACCGACTGCATCGACAGCCGATGGGCTGCAAGGGTCTGTTGCACAAACTGCTCGATGCTCTCCTGCGGTGTTCCTTTGCGGCAGCCGATGCCCAGCACCAGACCCTTTGGAACCAGCCAGAGGGTCGCAGGGTCGTCGGGCGCAAAAAAGCTGACGGAAAATTTGGGCGCACCCTCCGGCGGGTTTTGGCACAGCGGCTGCGGCAGGGCATCCCTGCCAGTAAAGACGCTGGAAAATCCGACAGGCTGTCCGGCAAGGACGGCAGCCGAAAGCTGCTTTGCCAGCAGGCGGTCGGTCAGCAGCAGGTCGTTTTGCTTGGCAAAGACATCCACCGCAAAGGCATGGTTTAAATCGGTAGCGGTGGTGATGACCGGCGTTGCGCCTAGCGCCTGCGCACAGAGGTTGGCAAAGGCGTTGGCTCCGCCCACATGACCGGAGAGCAGCGAGATGCAAAAGCGACCCTGCTCGTCGATGACCAGCACTGCCGGGTCGGCAAACTTATCCTTGACAAAGGGCGCGATGGCGCGCACCGCAATGCCGCAGGCGCCCACAAACACAAGGCAGTCCGCCTGGGAAAATTGTTTGCGGGTCCAGTCGGCAAGGGAAAGGTCGGTCTTTGGCAGGCAGCTGCTGCCGGCAAAGCGGGAGCTTAGTACCCCTTCGCAGCAAAACTGACTGTCGATTGCCCGCAGCAGCCGCTGTGCGGTCTGCGCTCCTGCCTGCGTAAAGCAAATTAGGCGCAGGGTCGGCAGACTCATCGGGTCGCCTTTCTGAATTCGGTTTCAAAGCTCGGGTCGTAGAGCTTGGAGCGTTCGTAGCTGCTGTCCAAGAAACGTCCGACCAGAATCAACGCGGTTTTGGTGATGTTGTTTTCCTTGGCAGTCTGTGCCAGGGCGGAAACGGTGCAGCGGAAGGTTTTTTCATCCGGCCAGCTGGCTTTGTAGACAATAGCAGCCGGTGTGTCGGCAGGATAGCCGCCCTCCATCAGCCGCTGCTGCAAACCCTCCAGCAGACCGGTGCTCAAAAAGATGACCATAGTCGCCTGATGGGCTGCCAACTTTGCAATCTCTTCCTTTTCCGGCACCGGCGTTCTGCCTGCCATGCGGGTGATGATGACCGTCTGGGAAACGTCCGGCAGGGTGTATTCGGCATTGAGTGCCGCGGCAGCCGCACAGAAGGAGCTGACGCCGGGAACATACTCATACGGGATGTTCAGCGCATCCAGCTGATCCATCTGCTCGCGGATGGCGCCGTACAGGCACGGGTCGCCGGTGTGCAGGCGCACGATGCACGCCTGTTCCCGATGCGCCTGCTCGATGACCTCCAGCACCTCCTCCAGGGTCATTTTGGCGCTGTTGTAGAGGCGGCAGTCCGGTCGTGTTTCCTTTAAAAGCTGTGGGTTGACTAGCGACCCTGCATAAATCACCACATCCGCCTGACGCAGCAGTCTTTGTCCGCGAACGGTGATCAAGTCCACCGCTCCCGAACCGGCTCCAACAAAATAGACCATATCTTCTCTCTCCTATTCGTGTTGCTTAATCTTTTACAATGACGACCGAAAAATAGCTGGCGTCCTCGTCCACCTCGCGCATCGAGCGGTAGATCTGCTCCCCCTCCATGCCGCACTTCTGAATCATCTGCGCCTTGTCCAACGCACCGCGCTGTTGCAGCAGGTGCTTGACCTTTTTCATCGAGCGTCCGGTTTTCATCAATACCTTAGGTCCTGCCCATTCTAAGCCTTCCTCCACGCCCTGATAGGAAGCGGGGATGACGTGCAGCGGCTGCGCGCCTTCGGCAAGGCTGATGTTGAGCTTGGCAGCAACTGCGCAGAAGGAAGGCACGCCCGGCACCATCTCCACCGCATAGCCGTGCTGCTGCACCCGTTTGTGTACATATATATAGGTAGAATAGATGGCAGGGTCCCCCAGTGTCAGAAAGACCACCATCTTGTTCCCATCCAGCAGCGCCTCAATCTGCTCGGCTGCCTGCCGGTGGCTTTCCTCCAGCAGCTGCGGGTCGCGGGTCATCGGCATGGCGACCTCCACCAGCTGCTTTTGGTCGAATATCTCCTCCCCTACTGCCCGACGGGCAATCTGCTTGGCGACTCCTTCTCCCTCGCCCGATTTGGGCACAGCGACAAAGTCGCACTCCTTAATCAGACGCACCGCCTTGAGGGTCATCAATTCGGGATCTCCGGGTCCCACTCCGACTCCATAGAGCTTACCTGCCATCATCATCGTTCCTTTCCTGTTCATATTCCTGTAAGACCTGCTGCAAAATCTCGCGGCAGCCATCGGTTTCTCCCAGATAGCCGTAGACGTTGGAAAAGAGGATGACCCCTGTTTTCATCGTCTCGCCTGCCCGCGCCTGCACATGGTCCTGTATTTTTTGTAAGATCGAGCGCAGCACCGGCTGCCGGATGCCCGCCTTGTCCAGACAGGCGATGGCTTCGTCGGTGGTGACACTGCTCATCAGCTGCTGCAAGGTAAAGCGGTCTGCGCCTGCCAGTGCGGCATGAGCGGTAAAGACCTCCAGCCTTGCGTCGGCGTAGCGGGAGTGGGTGTTCATCACCCCTGCTGCCAGCTTGGAAAATTTTCCGATATGTCCGACCAGCAGCGCGTGGGAAAATCCCTGCTGCACGCACATATCCAAGGTATCTCCGACAAAATTGGAGCATTTGACCGCGCGGTCTGCCATCTGCGCCAGCGCATGAAAATCGCTTTTGCCGCCGATGGTCTCCCCGCTTAAAAAGGCTTTGCCGTAGTTGCCCGGCGTGATGAGGACACAGCGGTGTCCCTGTTTTTGCAGGATGGACAGCTCCAAGCGGATGGAGTCGGTCAATGCCTGCTCGCTCATCGGCTCGACGATGCCGCTGGTGCCCAGCACCGAGATGCCTCCTTCGATACCAAGGCGCGGGTTGTAGGTCTTGGCTGCCAGCTGCACGCCCTGCGGAATCTCCACCAGCGCACGCAGTCCCACCGATTCCCACTGCGGGTAGCTTTGGCGCACCTGCTCAATCTGCTCGCGAATCATCCTGCGCGGGACCAGATTGATGGCAGCCTCGCCGACTGGCATCTGCAAGCCGGGCTTGGTGATGCGTCCCACACCCACGCCGCCGCAGACGGCAATGCCCGGGCGGTCGCTGACGCTCAGGGTGACAAACACCTCGATGCCGTTGGTGACGTCCGGATCGTCGCCGCTGTCCTTGCAGACGCTCGCCTTTGCCCAACGCTCGCCGGTTTGCAGCGAGTGGACGGGGATGGAAAGTGTGAGTCCTTTGGGGACGGCAAGCTGCACGCTCTGCGGGTGTTCTTCCCCAAACAGCGCCCTTGCCGCCGCCTGTGCTGCGGCTGCCGCACAGCTGCCGGTGGTGTAGCCGCGGCGCAGCTTCTGCTGACCGACATAGACATAGGCATCCTTTGGTTCAATCCAGTCTTTTTCCAAGGGTATTCCCCCATTTCCTTTTTTGTCTATACAATCCAACAAAAAAATTTGTCCATGCGATTCGACAAAAATTTCTGTCAACAAAATCTGACAGAAATCCATCTCCATTTTAATGGATTGCCGGATAGATGTCAACCGATAATCTAGCCAAGTCCGGTCAGCATGGCGCGCAGGTGGTTGCTGTCCTCGATGGAAAGGTTCCACTGCTGCTTTTGTTCATCTTCGACAATGACCTCGTTCTGCCGCTGGAAGTTGACCCACAGCCCGAAGGCGAGGGTGTTGCCGTCGCTGTCGGTAAATTCTGCGCGAAAGTCGCAGACCCGCTCGTCAAAATTTTCGTCGAACCGCTCGTTTTGGTGGGTAATCAAATCGTATGCCTTCTGCGAGAGCATCTCGTCGGCGCTGACAAATGCCTGCGCGCTGTCACTGGTGCGGGTGATGCTCACCGCTGTGACCCACCCACTCTCCTTTGTCTGGCTGTTCTGCCCGACGGTGAGCGCTTGTGCGTTTTCCCGCTCGACCGGCTGTTCATCTGATGCTTCCGTTGACGGTTCCGTCATCTGTTCGGAGTAGACCGGCAGCTCCTTGGGGGAATCGGGCGCTGCCCTTCGCCAGGATTCGCAGCCGGTCAGGCTCAGGCAGAGCGCCAAAGCTGCCGCTATTCCAAAATATTTCGTTGTTTGCTTCACCATTCCCGCTCCTTTAGCTGCTCAAATACCGTGTCCGCCACCAGCAGATTCCCAAGCTCCGACAGGTGGGAGCCGGTGGTGAACAGCTGAATCTGCCATTCCCGCTGCCGGTTTTGCTGCATGAGGTGGACCATCGGCGCTTTTACATCGATGTAAGGGCAGCCAAACTCGTCGCTTTGCTGCCGGAGGATGAAGTCGATGCGCTCGAGCGCGCGCATCTTTTGATGGCTGCGGTGGGCAGAGGTAGAAAGGACGACCGTTTGGATGTGGTCCCGACGGCAGTTTTGCAGCAAAAGGTGCAGCTGCTGCGCAAAACGTTCTTCGCACAGCGCCTTGGCGTCGTTTTGTCCGACCCACAAAACCATCATCGTGGGCGACAGCGGCAGGACGTCCTGCTCATAGCGCGCCAGCAGACGGTCGACGGTGTCCCCGCCCACCCCTGCGTTGTAGAAGGTAAACGGCAGCTGCGGGAAATGAATGAGCAGCCGTTTGACCAGAATGTCCACATAGCTGCCCGCATAGTCCAGCGAATAGCGGCGGGCCGGGTCTGCGCTGTCCAGCAGGTCGGTGCGGCAGGTCAGGCTGTCGCCGAAAAAGACGATGCGCTCATCAGGACGAATCAACATACAAAGGTCAGCTCCTTTTTGAATTGCTCAAACACTTCTTCTATTTTACCACCTGCCACCCTTTTTTTCGACACCTTTTTCAAATTTTTTTATTCCATCTGCTCTTTCTCTCTTTCGGTTTTAGACAAGCTGCACAAAAAACGGCAGCGCTTTTTTAAAAAAGTGCTGCCGTTTCGGTTGCAAGATGTTACTTTTGATAATATTTGATGAGCGCCTGAGTGCCGTCGTTTTCCAGTCCCTGCTGCGCCATCTTTTCATAGAGAGCCAAAACGGTGTCCAGCATCTCCAGTTCTACACCGCTCTTGCGGCTTTCTTCCTGCACAATCTTCATATCCTTGATAAAGTGCTTGATGAAGAAGCCCGGTGCAAAATCGCCTGCCAACGCACGCGGAGCCATGTTGGTCAGCTGCCAGCTGCCTGCGGCTCCTGCACCGATGGCGGAGAGCATCTTCTGCGGGTCCAGTCCTGCCTTCTGCGCATAGACCAGCGCCTCGGTGTAGGCGGCGGTCGCTCCGGCTACGGCAATCTGGTTGGCAGCCTTGGTGTGCTGTCCGCTGCCGGCAGGACCCATGAGGATGATGTTTTTGCCCATGCACTCGAACAGCGGCATCGCTTCGGCAAAGTCTGCCTCGTCGCCGCCGACCATGATGGAAAGGGTGGCGTTGCGTGCGCCGCTGTCGCCGCCGGACACCGGAGCGTCCATCACGCGGATGCCCTTTTCCTTGCCCTGCTCATACAGCTGCTGTGCCAGCGAGGGCGAGGAGGTGGTCATGTCGATGGCAAGTGCGCCCGGTTTGGCGCTGTCGAAGATGCCGCCCCGGTCGCAGAACACCTCTTTGACGTCGCTGGGGTAGCCGACCATCACAAAGATGTAGTCTGCATCCTGCACCGCCTCGGCGATGGTCTTGCAGGGGATGATGCCAAACTGCTGCTGCAATTCCAGCAGTTTTTCATAGCGATGGGTGTAGGCAGATACCGTGTAGCCGTGCTTTGCCAGATGACCGGCCTGCTGGCTGCCCATGACACCGGTGCCGATCCAGGCAACTTTTTTCTTTTCCATCTGTACATTCCTCCTGATTGTGGATTGATTTGGTAAATTGGCTGTGGGGGCTTTCACGTTATTTTGCAAGCGGGTGGTTGGTGCAGACCACGTCGTCCGAAGGGTCCTGCACAAAGCCATTGCTTTGATAAAATTGCTGTACCGTTGGATTCGACTGACCGTCCGGCAGGAAAAAATGTGCGGTCAAACGAGGGATACCGCGCAGCGCCGCCTGTGTCTTTGCCCAGAGCAGCAGGTCGGGGCGTGGGATGCTGCCGTCGCGGTCGATGGCAGCGGCGATGTACAAGGCGCGGTCAGGCTGAAAGCGGGAGCCGAGCACCAGCACCCGCTCGCCGTCGCCGAACACCCAGCCTGCGGACGCCATGCCGCGGCAGTTTGCTTCGTTGATGCGGTAGAAGGTGTGGTTGATGTTGAGGTACCCGCCCAGCTGCTCCTTGTGCGGCAGCAGCTGTTCGACCGCCTGCTGCGGGGTCAGCGGGTGTAGGGTTGGCAGCTGCGAAAGGCTTTGCGGCAGGCAAACGTCCGCAAGGGTGCAGGTCATCCCGCGAAAGACGTTGTCCTTTTGCAGTCCGAAATTTTGGGCAAGGGCTGCGCTGGCAACATTTTTGACGCCGGTGTACATGGCAGCCGACCCACAGCCAAGCTGCGGCAGCTGCTCAAAATAGCGGCGGTAGATGGCAGTTCCTGCGCCCTGCCGCTGGTACTGCGGATGCACCCGCAGCAGCTCCAGCCAGGCGCTGTTGTCGTACAGCACCGTCAGCTTGCCGATGCCGATTGGTTTGCCGTCGGCACAGACGACGGTGAATTCTCCGCGGGTGGTGGTGTAGTAGTCCAGCACATCCGCAAGGTAGTGGTTGGAGCGCACCGCTGCCTGCTCGATGGCAAGGCAGTCGGGCAGGTCGGGCGCAGAAAACGCTCGGGTGGTAAATTCCATTGGCTCCTCCCCTTTTTTAGCAGTTTTTCAGATACCGGTCAAACCAGCGGGTAATCTCTTTGAGCCTTCTGACGCGGTGCTTTGGTTTGCCGTTGCGGGAAAGTTCGTGGTTTTCGCCGTGGAACAGGCAGACACGGGTGGGAACGCCGTGCATCCGCAGGGCGGTGAACATCTGAAGGGCGTCCGCCATCCAGCAGCGGTAGTCCTCGTCCGACTGGATGAAGAGGGTCGGTGTGGTGCATTTGTCGGCATATTTCAGCGGCGAACGGTTCCACATCTCCTCCGGGCTGTTCCACGGGTCGGACTGCACCGCGCACAGGTTGTGGTAGTAGCCGATGTCGGTGGTCAGGCACTTGCTGATAAAGTTTGCAATCGAACGCTGGGAGGCAACTGCCGCAAAGCGGTCGGTGTGTCCGACAATCCAGTTTGCCATAAAGCCGCCGTAGCTGCCGCCGGTCATGCCGACGCGGGCAGGGTCAATCTGCGGGTAGCTTTGCAGCACATGGTCGGTAAATTCCATTAAGTCGTTGTAGTCCCACACGCCGTAGCGTTTGCCGCGGATGTCCGCAAACTCGTTGCCGCGTCCGTCGCCGCCGCGCGGGTTGCAGAAGAAGACGAAATAGCCCTCGCTTGCCCACAGCTGCATCTCGTGGAAGAACACCTCGCCGTAGACGGTCTTGGGTCCGCCGTGGACATCCAGAATAGCCGGATAGCGTTTGGAAGGGTCATAGCCGACCGGCTCAATCACCCAGCCGTCCAGCTGCACGCCGTCGCTGTCGGTGAACGGCAGGTAGTGCAGCGGAGCCACGGTGCGGCTTGCCAAAAATTCGTCGTTAAAGTGAGTCAGCTGCTGCTCGCCGCTGCCGTCCCCCCGACAGCGGTACAGCTCCTGCAAGCCGTTTTCCCGCATGGCAACATACAAAAAGGTGCCGTCAAAATAATCGAAGCAGTCAACGCTGCCGTTTACCTGCGGGGTGATCTGGGTCTCTTTGCCATCTTGGTCCAGACGCACGATGCAGGAGTTAAAGCCTCGGGTTTCGGTGTAGTACCAGGCGGTGTCGGTGGTTTTGGCGGTGGTGCCTCCCCCGTGGCGGCAGTCGGAGCCGACGCTGGAGCCCATGCTCGGGTCAAGGTCGCACAGCTGGGTCAACGCACCGGTGTGCAGGTCGGCAGTGAAGTAGGTCGGGTTTTCGTTGGTGCCGTACCGCTCGCCGGTGGAGGCTGCGATTATCAGCCGATCGCCCATAAAGTCGGCGGCATCCACTCCATAGCGGTGCTCAAGCTGAATCTTCAGCTGCTGAATCTTCAGCTGCTGAATAGGCATCTGCTGCTCCGGGTGATTCAGGTGCAGCAGGTACATATCGTCCTTCTGGTCGTCCATCCATTCATAGTCGTGACCGTAGTAGAGCAGCAGGTCGTCCTGCGCACGGTAGCGGAAGGAGGAAACGTTCATATACGCAGGGCTGAGCAGCTGACACTCTCCGCTGGTCACATCGAACAGGTAGAGGCGACGGCGGCGCTTGTTGACCACACCCTTGCCGTTGGACCAGAAAGGCAGCTCGTCGAACACCTCGTAGTCCTTTTCCTCCTCGAGCGCCTGTTTGGCTTGTTCCAGCTCTTCGCCCTGCAAACCGCTCAAATCCGGGCGGTAGTGGTCAAAGTTGCCGATAAACAGAAAGTGGGTGTCATCGACCTTTTGCAGACCGCTTGCCTTCATCGGGATGGTGAACGCCGGTTCCGCCTCGCCCCCGTGGATGTTGATGCGGTTGTAGACGGTTGTTTCTTGTGCGCCCTCCTGCTTTTTGCCGCGGCTGCGGTCGCCGGGGAACAGCAGCGTCTGGTCGTCCAGCCACAAAAAGCCGCTTTCCTCCCCGCCTGCGGTCAGCTTGCGGGAGATGCCGTCCTCCAGTACCCAGATGTAGGAAAGGTAGCTGTTTTCCTTTAAGCTGGGCTGACTGACGACATAGGCTGCCGCCTTGCCGTTTGGCGAAAACGCAACCTGCGATAAACAACGAATCTGTTCAAAGTCCTGCATGGTCACCTTTTGCATGGTGATTCCTCCTTGACACAAAAGATAATGCTTTCATCAAAAGCTGTTGCTTTCATTATATAATCATTTGCTGCACGATGCAAGAGAAAAGCGGGAATTTATCTGCAAACTTTCTAAATTTTTTCACAATAGCGCAGCTGTATTTGTAGAAAACGTTCAGCAAGGGCGGTGTGGAGAAAAAAAGAAAACCGGCAGACAAAAGCAAATGCTTTTGTCTGCCGGTTGTGCGTCTGCCTATGCAGGGGGATTATTCGATGGTGAAGGTTGCTTTATTGAGTACATCATCCAGATAGATTTCCAGTGTATATTCTCCTGCTTGCACAACAGGCATGAGCTGGATTTCAATACCGTCAGGTCTTGCTTCTGCAATTTGAATTTGTCTATAGCCAGAAAGAACTTGCTTTGAACCACGAACAACAATATCAGCGTTATCTACAAATGAAGATATTTCCTTTTTGTAGGTGACGGACAAACGAGGACCTTTGCTTCCCATGTAAGTGTCGTCGGTAACGGTGATGCTTGCAATATTCGATTCCTCCGGCTCCGGCTGTACCGGCGGTTCGGGTGCAACGTAGGTTGGGATTTTTTCATAGTCGTAAAATTCCATTCGGTTGCCGTACTCGTCCTCGCTGACAAAGCAGAAGTACTGGGTTTCATCGGTGAGGTTTTCCAGCTCCAGCACATTGGTGGTCTGACCGATGATGTCTACCCGGTTGCCGCCGTTGATAATCACTTCCGGCTTCTTTGGAGAGGTGTCCTGCGGAATTTCGCTCTTGTCAAGCACCTTCCAGTAGAGGATGCCGTCGGTATCGGAGGAGAAAGAAACCTCTGCGGTGGTTTCGGAGGTGCGGTTGAAGTTTACAGAGCTGATTTCTGGTGCAGAGTAGTCCAAATATTTGGTCGTGGTTGCAGTAGAGCTGTCCGAGAAGGTGACGGTAAAGCGAAAATCATTGCTGTCCTTGAGGATGACCCTCTCCTTTAAGTAGAGGGTGTATTCGGTGGCACTGTTTTTCTGCACACGTCCCAAAGAGGTATCGCCCTTTGGACAGGAGATATTGAAGTTTTCCTTAGTCAGCTCCTCCTGCGGGTCTTCGCTGAGGGTCAGGTCGAACCAGTGATGTACGCCGCCGAAGTTGCTCAAATCGGTGTGTGCTTCCACGCTGGTGATGGTGATTTCGCTCTTCTCCGGCTGCTCGGTCTTTGCCGGGATGGAGGCGGTGTAGATTTGGCTGGTGCGGTCAAAGTTGTCGACCGCCAGATAGTACAGGGTGTAGGCGGTGCGGGCATCCAGATTGTCGATGGTGAACCGGTTGCTCTGCACCTTCATCTCAAGCTTTGTGCCCTTGGCTTTGAGCTGGTCGACGGTCGGCTCCTCCTGCTCTTCCCAGAGGTTGCGGGTCTGGGCAGCAACCGGCTGCACCAGATAGTACAGCGAGCCTGCTGCACTGGAAACATAGGTGATTTCCACCGAGCTGTCGTCGTTCCACTCAACGAACGGCTTTTCCAGTTGCGGAGCCAGCAGAGAGGTGGTGAAGGTCTTGTTGATCATGCTGCCGTCCGCCAGCTGGATGCTCAGGAAATACTCATTGTCCGCATAGTAGGCGGTGGTGACGGTGTAGTTCCGGTTGTCCTTGGTGTAGACATTGACGATGGTCATGTCCTTGCCCGAGCCGTTGCACAAAATGGCGATGTCCTCCTTGGTCAGCGGCTGCTCGGTGGGCAGGTTGAGCGAGAAGTGCACCTCGGCAGGCTTGGACTGGATAGAGGTGATGCGGTAGCGCTGGGAATCCGGCACAGAAGGTTTGTCCTCCGGCTTCTCCTGCGGCAGCTCTTCGTGATCATCGTCATCATCGAAACGATCGTCATCACCTTCGTCGCGGTCATAACGGTCGTCATTACGACTATCGTCATTCATCTGGTCACGACCAGCAGAGAGCGAACCTGCTGTGCTGACGGTGATTTTTGCCTGGGAAATACCGCTGAGCGCGTTTGCAGAAACGGTGGACACCGCGCCGATGGAAGCGGATTTTTCCGCAGTCACTTTGGCGTTTGCGTTGGTCACCTTCAGCTGGCTGACCTTGCCCTGCAACTGCACCTTGCAGGCGGCGTTGACCTTGAGGCTTTCGACCTTTGCACCCTTTTCCAGCGAGATGGATGCGGATGCCGGCAGGCTTTTGCTCAGCTGCAAGGATTGCAGCTCACCGCTGACGGTCAGCGCGGTCTGGGAGCCGAGGGTGAAGCTTCTGCTTTTTCCGGTGCTGTCCTTGACAGAGACACGGATGCCGCCCTGTTTGCTTTTTCCAAGATTGATGGTCGGATTTTGCAGCGAAACCGAACGGACGACCTTGTCATTCTTTACAAACTGCATCACATTGTCGATGACCTGCAAGCTGTACTGCTGGGCGGCGGCTGCGGATTTGGAAGAATCTGCCAGCGCAAACAGGCTCAGCTGTAACAGCAGCAGCGAGGCGAGGAATACCGAAAAAAGTTTTTTCATACGCATTGGTTCCTTTCTGATGTCGGGTGGTGGTTGGTCGGATGGGACTGCACCTTTTGCCTGCCAAACAAAAGCGTTTGCTGACGCTTTTATAAGACTTTTACGGATGTTTTTGCCGATTATGCAGTCTTTACTACCAAAAAGGATACCGTATTTTTTCTTCCAAGTCAACTGTTGTGGTATACTTTCTTCATTTTCATTGCGGATGTGAAATCCTGCTGCTGTTTTGCAGAAACTTCTGTTAAAATTTACGATACATTTTTAGGCAGAACCCTCCGCCATCCTGCACTTTTCCGGCAGGAAAACTCTGTGCTTTCCACATACTGCACTTTTCCGACAGGAAAACTCTGTGCTTTCCACATACTGCACTTTTCCGGCAGGAAAAGTGGCACGCCACGTCATAGACGTGGCGTAGCACAGCAAGACGAAGTCTTGATGTTTACCCCTCTGTCCTATCGGACATCTCCCCTTGTGAATGGGAGACAACGCCACGCCTGCGTTGTGGCGTGTTTTATACCAGATACATGAATGTTCCACCAACCTGCACTTTTCCGACAGGAAAAGTGGCACGCCACGTCATAGACGTGGCGTAGCACAGCAAGACGAAGTCTTGATGTTTACCCCTCTGTCCTATCGGACATCTCCCCTTGTGAATGGGAGACAACGCCACGCCTTTGGCGTGGCGTACCACGACTGCGTTGTGTCGTGTTTTATACTGAAATGATAAATGTTGCACCATAGACCTCCCTCATTGAGGGAGGTGGCAGCCGAAGACTGACGGAGGGTGGAACGCCACGACTGCGTCATATCTATGTTTTACACCAGATACATGAATGTTCCACCATCCCGCACTGTTGCGGCAGGAAAAGTGGCACGCCATGCCACACATTTGGTGCGGCATGGCGTTTTACTGCTTTTTATTTGACAGATACAATCGAGATATTTTCCACCGGCACCTTGGTCTCACCCAGAATGATGTCGCGGATTTGCACCACCTGTCCCTCCTGCAACTCGGGCGCTTTGACGATGACATCCACCTTCTCGCTTGAGCAGTAGACCATGCACTCGTCAAAGCCCTTTGCTTTGATGCGGTTTTCGATTCTGCCCTCGGTTTCGATTGCCTGCACCATCCCGCCTGCCTGGGCGGTCAGCTCATCCTTCTGTTCCTGGGTCAGGGCGGTGTCGGTCAGCATCACCTGCAATGCCTCCTGCGCCTGGTCGCGGGTCTTTTGGCGGGTCAGCCGCGCCTGCGAGAAATATTCCCCGTCCTCCTGCGCGTTCTGGGCGACCTGCTTGCTGTCCACAAACTGTGCATCACCGTAGTGCTCCTGCTCCTGCGTTTCCTCCAGTGCGCCTTCCACCGCCGTCTGCTGGGTGGTGTTGGCGGTGACCAGCTCCAAGTCCTCCCCGGCAAACTGGTAATTTAAGTAGACGGCAACTCCCAGCGCTGCCACCAGCGAAGCCAAAACGATCTGTTTTTTTCCTACAATCATGTTCATATCCTTACCTCCTGCAAGACTGTTTTTCTATGGTTTCATCGGTTGCCGGCAAACACACAGACCTGCGTGCTTTTGATTCCCAGCACCGTTGTCACCGCCTCGGTAATCTGCTGGCAGACCCGCGCACTGTTTGCGCCCGGGCAGACCACCAGCACCCCGTTGACCTGCGCTGCCAGCGTTGCTTCCACCAGCGGGCGGGTCACACCCTGGGCGTCCCGCACCAGCACCGGCTTGTTCTGCTGCTCCTGGTCGATGGGGTAAATTTCCCCTGACGAGCGTGCGCGGCTGTTCTGCTCGCTGGCGTACACCGTTCGCGGACTTTGGCGCAGGGTCACCATCACCTTACATTCGCCCGCACCCTCCAGCTGCCCGAGCATCCGACCCAGATTTTCGGCAAGCTGCTGCTCGAGCGAATCTTCCGGCGCGGTTTCGGTTGTTTGCGCGGCTGCCATCGGTTTGCCCTCGTCCTTTGGCGGCTGGCACAGCCGGGAGCAGAGGATCAGCCCCATCCCGGCAAAGCCCGCTGCCACCATCAGCCGCACCCGCTTGTGCGGGTCCTGCCAGAGGGTGCAAAGGGTCTGCCAAAAACCTTTGAGCCACCCTGCCGCCCGCTCGTACATCTGCTGCATCTGCTGTGTCCATCGCTCGGTTTGCTGTTGCTGCATTTTGCCCTTCCTCCTTTTTGGCTTTTGCTGTTCTCCCCTTGCCGCAGTTGCTGTCGGCGGTTTTGTTCCCATTCTATGCCGCCAGCGGCAGCGGTTATGCCTGCGCCGAATGAAAAAACTTTTCCACGCCGTTTGATTTTATGCGGACTATCCCTGCGCCTCCTGCTCTTCTGTCAGCGGCGGTTCTGCTTGTTCTGCCAGCTGTTGGGCAATCCGGTCGGTCAGCTGCTCTTCGAGCTGTTGAGAAATCTCCTCGGCAAGCTGCTCGGGCGGCGTGTCGACGGCAGTCAGTTCCAGCTGCGAACAGGACCGCAACTGTGAACAAGACCGCAGCGGAGAAAGCACGCTGCACAGAAAAAACACCGACAGCAGCATCCGAAAGGTTTTGCCTAAAGCGTTTTGAGGCACCAGCATCCCGCAGATGCCCGCCGCTGCGATGGCAAAGCAGATGCCTGCCGCCCATTGTGTGATTGCCTGCACGGGTCTTCCCTCCTTGATTCTCTTTTGCGTTTTACTTATCTGGTACGGTCACAATGGTGACAGTATACGCCACGTTTGCGTGGCGTAGCACCCCTCTCTGGTACGGTCACCTTGGTGACCGTACACGCCACGCTTGCGTGGCGTTCACCCCTCCGCTTCATCCTCTTGAGGATGAAGCACCTCCCCTTTGCGAAGGGGAGGCATAAAAGCTCCCATGTGTGCAAAGAGGTTGCTTGAGGTCATAGTCTCCCCTTCACAAGGGGAGATGTCCGATAGGACAGAGGGGTAAAACATCAAGACTTCGTCTTGCTGTGCCACTGTTCCTAACGGAAAAGTGCGGGTTGCTGCAACACCTATACATCTGGGGTAAAACGCTACGTCTTTGGCGTAGCGTGCCACTGTTCCTAACGGAAAAGTGCGGGGTGGTGCAACCGATCCATCTGAGATTGAGATAACGCACAGATACCATGCAGCTACGCCACCCCGACCGACAACACCATGGTGGTGGACACCAGCACCAGCAGTCCAAAGCAGACCACCAGCGCCAGCAGGATGGAAAACGCACTTGCGACCGAGCGCAAGACGCTGCTCATCCGGCTGCAATCGAGCATCTGCGCCGCCCATGCCGCCGTGTGCAGCATCAGATACCAGCCGGTCACCTCGATAAGCACCGGCAGAAAGGTCAGCACCGCGACCGCCATCCCGAGTGAGCCGACCAGACCCTTCATCAGATGCAGGCAGCTTCGGGCAGCTCCCATCGCATCCGACAGCGTCCCGCCGATGACCGGCACAAAGCTGCCCACCAGAAATTTGGAGGTTTTCAGCAGTATGCCGTCCCCGCCCGAGCCGATCACCGTTTGCAGCGAGAGGATGCCCACGAAAAGGGTGGTCAGCACCCCCAATCCCCAGCAGGTCAGCCGGTGGATGGCGCGGGTCAGCTGCCCGACCTGCAAAAAAGGCGCCAGCGGCGAAAGGATGCACAGCGCAAGGTAGACGCCCAGCAGCGGCAGGAGGGTTTTAGAGGCAAGCTCTGCCAGCAGCTGGGACACAAAGTAGAGCATCAGGTTGTAAGCGCCCGCCGAAGCCGGACTGCCGCCCGCAATCAAAATCCCGCTGAGTACCGGCGCAAAGGACATCACAAAGAGCGAACATTCCCGCAGCGACTGCACCGTGCGCTCCACGCAGCCAAAGACCGGCTCTCCCAGCAGCACCAGCGCCGAGGCGGCAGCGACCACGCCGAACGGATCGTCCATCCCGGAAGCGGTCCCATTCTGCCGCATCGCACCCAGAACAGCGCACAGCACCACCATCCCAATCAGGGTCCCCAGCAGCCGCAGCGGTTCATCGAGCAGCTCGTGCAGCAGAGTGCGGAGCTTTTCTTGTATCGAGCGGTTCATCCGCTGCCAAAGCTCTCCCCAGTCCCATCCGTTTTGCTCGAACGGCTCCTGCCAGTACCAATCCTCCAGCTGCTGTCGGGCGGTCTGCGGCAGCGCATCCGATAGATGCTCCTCCCAGAGCTGCCGTGCTTTTTGGCGGGTCAGTTGCTCGAGCGCACCCACCTGCTCCTCTGCCGTCGGGCTTGTCTGCTCGGCTGTTTCCTGTGTGCTACTCAGACCTCCCTCGCAGAGGGAGGTGGCAGCCGAAGGCTGACAGAGGAACATCACGACTTCGTCGTGCTGTGCCACTGTTGCTGCCGCAACAGTGCGAGTTGGTGGAACATCTATACATTCAGCACATTCAGCGCTCACCTCGCTGGTACTGTCACGACAGTGACAGTACACTCCACGCTTGCGTGGAGTATTACCCCTCTGCTTCATCCCCGATGGGATGAAGCACCTCCCCTTGGCAAGGGGAGGCACATCACGCAAGCGTGTTGTGCCGTTTTTCCTAACGGAAAAGTGCTGAATGGTGGAAGGGTTAACCGTCAGCCCTTCCTCTGCCATTGCGGCTGCAACCGGAGCGGACAACGGCAAGGCTGCGGCTTTGCAGCCAAGGCTGCCGGCGGTCAGCAGCAACAATAGCAACAGTGGTAACAACAGCGGCAACCGTGCTGTCACAAGGATTCGTTTCATCATTTGCCTCCTCAACAGCCCAGCAGTGACAGCGCCTGCTCCAGCAGCGAGGAAAACAGCGGCATCGCCAACAGCAGCAGTGCCGCCCTGCCTGCCGTTTCCAGACGGGCAGCGATGGCAGTTTCCCCCGCATCCTTGCAGACGTCGCAGGCAAACTGGGTCGTTAGGCAAAGTCCCAACGCGCGCAGCAGCAGCGGACCTGTTTTAAGAGAATTTTCGGTGCAGGCGGATAAAAACTGCCGCACTGTCTCCAGCACCGGCTCACACTCTGTCAGCAGCCAGCCGAGCAGTCCCACCGCGCAGACGGCAGACAGCACCATCGAAAGCTCCGGGCGGAACTGCCGCAGCAGCACGCTGATGGCAGCGGCGCACAAAGCAAAACCAATCACCGAAAGCATCCCGCGCCCCTCCCCTCCTACAGCCCGAACACCGACTTCACCGTGTCGAACAACAGGCTGATTTGCTCAATCATCATCATCAACACCACAATCAGCCCGGCTAAGGTGGTCATGGTCGCCTGCTCCTCCCTGCCCGAGCGAATCAGCACCTGGTTGAGCACCGAAACGATGATGCCGATGGCAGCTATCTTAAAAATCAAATCGACGTCCATCTTGCTTGTTCTCCTTTCGCTTTGCTATCCGATTAAAATGCACAGCGCCATCCCCAGCAGCGGACCCAAAGCGGCGTACATCCTTTTTTCGTGGGCGCTCTCCTGCAAAATGCGCTGTGCGCCCTGTTCCAGCTGCTGCTGCACCCAGCTGAGCTGTCGGCTCTGCTGGCTTAATTCGTATGCGCCCAGGATCTCGCCGATGCGGGCAAGCAGCGCGCGGGAGTCTGCATCAAACTCGCCGCCGCAGTCCTGCACCGCCCGCTGCCACCGCTGTGGGAAATCCGCCTTTCCCGCCGCAAACTGCCGCAGATAAGGCAGCGCACAAAAGCGCGGCTCCTGCGAGAGCTGTTCGAGCAGCTCGGCTGCGGGCAGCAGACTGTATTGCAGGCGGCTTTGCAGCTCGCCCACCAGCTGGGCGGCGTCCATCAGCTCCCGATAGCGGCGCATGGGACGGGCAGCCAGATAGTTGCCCGCCGCCGTACACCCGACCAGCAGCAGCACCCTGCCCACCATCGACAGACTTCCCATTCGCTCCACCTTCCTTTCGTGATGAAAACCCCAGTCCCTTGCACCAACCAGCACTGTTACGTGATGTTTTACCCCTCTGTTCTTTCCACATACTGCACTGTCACGCTAGTGACAGTGGCACGACACGTCATAGACGTGGCGTTGCACAGCAAGACGAAGTCTTGATGTTTTACCCCTCTGTCCTATCGGACATCTCCCCTTGTGAAGGGGAGACTATGACCTCAAGCAACCTCTTTGCACACATGGGAGCTTTTATGCCTCCCCTTAACAAGGGGAGGTGCTTCATCCTCTTGAGGATGAAGCGGTGGGGTTAACGCCACACATTCAGTGTGGCGTAATATGACTGCGTTATATCTGTTTCTTACACCAGATACATGAACGTTCCACCATCCCGCACTTTTCCGTTAGGAAAAGTGGCACAGCAAGACGAAGTCTTGATGTTTTACCCCTCTGTCCTATCGGACATCTCCCCTTGTGAAGGGGAGACTATGACCTCAAGCAACCTCTTTGCACACATGGGAGCTTTTATGCCTCCCCTTAACAAGGGGAGGTGCTTCATCCTCTTGAGGATGAAGCGGAGGGGTGAATCTCTAATATCTCCTGCACCTGACCGGGGTGGGAGGCGCCGCGCAGCAGCAGCACCCGGTCCAAGCTGCCGCTTGCCTGCAACTGCAAAAACGGCTGACGGCGGCAGAGCTGTTCGCGGCTGCCCGCGTGGATGGAAGCCAGCAGACAAACACCGGTATTGAGCGCATACAACAGCTGCTGCACCTCCTCGCAGTCGCCCAGCTCGTCGCAGACAATCACCTGCGGGGAGAGGGTGCGCACCGCCTGCAACACGCCCTGTGCCTTGGGAAAGCCACGCAGAAAATCCATGCAGCACAGCCCGTCCTGCGCAGAAGGATTTGGCTCATACAGTTCTCCCCGCTCGTCCACTATTGTCACCTTCCACCGCCCTGCCAGCCAACAGGACAGCGAGCGCAGCAGGGTGGTCTTTCCGCTGCCCGGCTCGCCTGCCACCAACACCGAGCAAAGCCCGCGGGAAAACAGCTGTTCTGCCAGCGGCTCGATGGACAGCGACGCTGGGTGCGCGATGCAATGCGCGATGCGCAGATTTAAGGAGCTTACCTGCCGCACCGAGCAAAGTCTGCCGTTTTGTATCACGGCGGTGGCTCCGATGCCGATGCGGTGCCCGCCCTCCACCGTCAGATAGCCCTCCAGCAGCTGCGGCAGGCAGGTGTGTACCGAGTAATCGCACAGGGCGGCAAAGCTCTCCTGTAACTGCTGCGGCTGTACCGGCTCGGTAGAAATCGGTCGATGCAGCAGCTGCCCTAAGCGCATCGGTCTGCCCGCCACCACCAGATACGGCTCTCTGCCCTGTTGCAGGCGGATTTCCTGCACCTGCTCCCAGCAGTTTGCCGGGACCGCTTGCAGCTGGCGGCGAATCGGCAGCGACAGCTTTTGCAGCATCCGTTCGAGTGTCCTGTCCATTTTGCTCTTCCTCCATTCGTCCGGGACTTAACAAAAGGTATGCCGCGGCATCCTGCAATAGAACCGCTGCCCGTTTTGTTTATTGTAATACAGCCGTCGCGCAAATTTTGCAGAATCGCAGACACAAAAAAATCACACCAAAACCTTGACGTGATTTGAAAACAATATCTTTGCATGGCACGATACATCGTAGACGTTCTCCATCAAATGTATAGACCTTCCACAATCCCGCACCATTGTGACAGGACGGTGCGGTCAACTGCTGCACAGTGTCTGGTCCGTGCTGCCATGGGTCATATACTGCCGGATGGCTTCAAAGTCGATGCTCGATTCGCTGCCGTCGCCCGATCTGGCAGGCGGGGATGGCTGGGACGAAGGATAGCTGCGCTTGTCCGGCAGCGCTTTGTTTTGGGCAGCGGCTCTGTCCTCGGCAGCTTTTGGGCTGCGGCTGTGTCTGCGGCACTTCTCTTCAAACTCCTGCGGGGTAGCAATCCCGCGCTCAATGCAGCTATCCAACACCGCCTGCACATACCGCCAGCCCTTTGCGCCCATCAGTGCCGAATATTCGATGGCTGCCTGCATCAGCTCGGGAGACAGCTTTTGCAGATAGGCGTCCATCTTCTTTTTGACTGCCACTGTTGCGACCGCGATATTCTGCTCAAAACACTGCAAAATTTCTTCCCTCTCCTTTACTACAACTACTACTACATTTTCTTTCCTTTTCTTTATGGCGTTATTCTCGGAATCCTCGGGGTTTTTCTGAGAATAATCGGGTTTTTTCTCGGAATTATTTAAAATAGGGTGCATTTTAATAAAGCTTTGCGTTTCTTCTTTTGAAAGAAGCCAAAACTTTGGGTTTACGACGACCGGTTTTTTACTGGCTCGGGACTTTACTGCCAGCTGAAATCGTCTCTGTATTGAGGTGGACGTGAGGATAGTGTCCGACTGAAAAAGTTTGTTATCAAACAGTGACCGTTCCAATAAGAATTTCCTCATCTGCCCTATTTTTTCAGGGCTCATACCCAGCTCAGAGGATGTAATATAATCAAAATCCTCGTCTACCTCCAGGTAGTAGCCATGTCCCTTGTAAATCTCACACAGCAGGTATAGATAATAAGTGATGCCATCTGCACCAAACCTGCCTTTTAAAATCTTGACCTTGCGGTCCGAGAAAAAATCCACATCCAAAGAAAAGTACGCTAAGCCTTCCTTTTGCGGACGTGCCAAGGTAAGCCCTCCTTTTTTTGGTTGTTTCACCCTCACCCCAAACAGGCAGGTCGGTTGCATCCAAAAAGGCAACTTTCCCTAAAAACGGAAATTTTTTTGCTCTGAAAGGATTGCCTGTATAAAAATTTTAAAAAAGGGCATGAAAAAAGGACGGCACAAAACTGTGTCGTCCTTTAGGAAAAGTTATTCGGTTTTAATGGTCTATTAAGCTGCCGGGCTGGCACCATTTAGAAATAATGGAGGTCGGTTTGCCTTCTCGTAAACAACGCTCTAATTCTTCAGTATAAATCTGCGCTGCGCATTTATCTCCCACTCGGTCAAAATCTGCATAGTTAAATGAAATAAATGGTTCTCCAAACCTTTTTCTGTATTCAATTTTTAATTCTAATACATTATGCTCTCTCATGTATGCGGAATCAACTGCTGCAACATACATTTAGATTTCTCCTCCCCATGCAGTTCTTTTATAAAGCCGGTGCAGCTTCTGTTTTAATGACCGATAATGTCATTCGGTCCGCACCACTTGGAAACAATGGAGGTCGGTTTGCCTTCTCTCAGGCATTTTTCCACTTCTTCCTTGTATACCTGCGCAGCACATTTATCTCCAATCCGGTCAAAGTCGGCATAATTGAAAGGCATAAAACGTTTCCCAAATTTTTCTCGATAGGCTTTTTTTAATTCAAGCATTTCGTCACTGCGTAAAACCTCTGAATCTACCGCTGCTACATACATTTAGCTTTCTCCTCCCCATGCAGTTCTTTTATAAAGCTGGTGCAGTTTCTGTTTTAATGACCAAACAGGCTGTTCGGTCCGCACCATTTGGAAACAATGGAGGTCGGTTTGCCTTCTCGTAAACAACGCTCTAATTCTTCAGTATAAATCTGCGCTGCGCATTTATCTCCCACTCGGTCAAAATCTGCATAGTTAAATGAAATAAATGGTTCTCCAAACCTTTTTCTGTATTCAATTTTTAATTCTAATACATTATGCTCTCTCATGTATGCGGAATCAACTGCTGCAACATACATACTACTCCATCCCTTCATGCAATTTCTTTTTGATATCTTCGCAAAATGTGTAAATATCCGAGAGATTTTCTTTAAAAAACTTAAGGCTATTTGTATCTTTAAATGCTTCTAAAGAATAATAGTTTGCAAAGATTTCCTTTTCTTTATTTCCATGCTGTTTCCAGTATTGAGACGGATGATCATAATAAAAATCATACTGTCCCTCACACACAGCACTACAAATATCAGAAATAAAACCTTCTGTATCTGTCTGACAAAATCTCTGGAATTTCTCAGGGTCGTTGTCAATTAACTGCTTAGAGGAACTGACTTTCTGACGGAAATTCTCATTCTCAGCCACATTAACAAACTGGTTGTCAATTCGATGTGCTAACTCGTGCGTGGTAACAATCGACAAATCAATATCATGGAAAGATTTCCTTGATGTATCGTAATAGAAAGCATCCTTTGACGGAGAATAGCCAAACGGAGCGTCCTCAGATAATTTCGCCGACTTAAACTCCACTGCCTGCATCATGGTCTGCAAGTATGCCTGACACGGCGCGTCCATTTGTTGGGTGAACGCTTGGTAATCGTCTTGCAGCTTTTGCACGTCCAATGTTCCGTCTGAGGTAATATAGTTTTTGGTCGGCATACTGTCGGAGGGCAGTTTCCTGCTCTCTGTCGGCTGCGGCGCGCTTTCTCTTTGTCCGCGTTCAGAACTTCCCTCAGCTTGTTTGGGCTGACTGTTCTCCGAAGTTCCCTGTTGCTGTGACGGTTGTTCGCCTTGCTTATTTTGTTTTTCTTTCTGTTCTGAGGAACTTCCCCGCTTGGTTTCTTCCGGCTTTTTCGTTGGTTCCTGCTCTGAGGAAGAACCTCCGCCTTCGCCCGAACCGCCAACCTTTCCCGGGCGACCCTCATGGTTAAAATTTCCGCTGCCCTCCCCGCCGTCCTCGGCGATGACATCCTCGGCAGCTTCTGATTTTATTATACCACCTTGCCGCCCCGGTTGTCCAGTGGGTTCCAAAGCTGGATTATCGTTTGCTCGCAGTCCTTCCAGCAGCGCCTCCCAGCCTTCCTCCTGCGGATTTTCCGTCTGATTATCGAGAATACTTTCAACGTCCACCTGCTCGTCTTTGGCAAGCGTCTGACGCACTTCCTCGGGCTGTATCGCCTGCCAAAAGGCGATTTCTTTTTCTTTTAAGTAAGCAATATCCTCCAGCATATCGCATCGCTCGAAGCGGTAGTGACGGACTGTTACCTTTGTAAAGTCCTCCATATGGTCTTGACCATACTCAGTAATGTACTCTGGATAAATGCCCCTGCTTGGATGTTTTGCTCTGGGTCGGTGAGGTCGGTGGTTCCGATATTGCTGCTGAGGTGCTCCATGTTGATGGTGTGTATCTGCATCAGCCCGTAGCAGCTGCCGTTTTGAGCATCTACTTTATATCCGCTTTCGACCTCCATCACCGCATACAGCACATCTCGTGGTATTTTGTAATTTTCACAAGCCTTATCAGCTACATCTTGTAGCTCATGGCTAAGTGGTATATCTCGGTAGGTCTTTGCCTGTGCTGCTGGAGTAATCTGTGTGCATACAAAGTTGTCAATGGTCGAATAATATTAGATAAAGAAGAATCCAACGGATTCTTAAAAGATATTTTTCACCCAGACGTAGAAGCTCTTAAAAAAAGGGATGCATTCATCAAAGGCGCTCAAAACTGGGTCATTCAACGCTTAGGAAATGGTCGCACTATTATCGATATTCCTGATTTAGAACTGTATTCAATATAAAAATTTAGCCCGGCAGTCTATTCTGCCGGGCTTTTCTTTTGCGTTTTTCATCATTTGCTACTTGCGTGCACCAGCTTTTCCAGCTCTTCCAGATAAATGCCAAAGAAATTTTTAGTACCCCTTTTCATCTTTTTTATCAAGCCGTAGTTCTGGATTGATTCCATGATTTTTTTTAGTGTTGACCTTGATATTTCCAAAAACTCAAGTAATTCCTGGGTAGAAATACCTCTTTCTGAAAACGACTCTGATTGAACCAGCACAAAGAGCATCTTGATAACATCTTCATTTTTTATTTCCTCGGATTTAGCAAAATTGCCTAATAAGGTTTCATAGTATTCCAACTGCCCTTTTCTCTTTTCAAGCCCTACTATCAGTTGCTCCATTGATATTTTCAGCACACGAAGAAACATCAAAACAAACGGCGTCAAATCCCCCTGATTTCTCGGGTCATTGCATGTTTTGAATGCCTCATAGTATTCTTTGATATTCTCCTTGATTGTGTAAGAAAGTCGATATGCCAAAACCGGCGCAAACTCTTGTGTAATCAAATAGCTGCTGATGAAGCGGCTCAACCTGCCATTTCCATCATAAAACGGATGAATATATCCAATATAGTAATGACAAACTGCTGTTCTTATCAAAAGGTCATACTCATCGTCATTTATAAAATCCAAAACAATTTGCATTGCTTCTATGATTTTGCTTTCTGGCTCTAAGCCTGTATGGATTGATTTTTGTGTCTGTGTCCTTACCTCTACTGAGTCTTTTCTAAAATACTTTCCATCCGGCTGGTTGTCAGAATCTGATAATATGACTTCATTTAAGAAAAGTTCATTATACAGTTCCCTTACGTCCTGACAGGTAGACAATGGTATTTTTTCTTTTTTTTGCAACTTACGATATTTATCAACCAGCCCTGAAAGCTTGTCGTTCTTTTCCTTGTTTTCTGACGGCACCTTATCCAAAATATCCCCTATATCTTTTCGTGTGCTAACGACACCTTCGATGTCATTTGTCAAAACGATTTCATCAATCAAACACCTGCGACAAAAATGGTCTACTGCGACCTCGGGTAACTGTTGGAGAATCTGATTGACTTTTGCATTCATTTTATACATTGAAAGCATTTGATTATGAACTTCTTTGGTTAGTAAGTAAAACGTTTTCTTGCCTTTTACTTCTAAAGGAAGAAACGTCACATTGTCATTGCTCAATCTTTCCTCACATATTTTATTATATTCATTTCGGTTTTTATAAAAAATTTCAAGCAACGATTCATACACAAATACCACCTCTTCTATCTTCGTTAAAAAATCAATTTGTTTCATATTATGCACTATCATCCTAATGATATTCATTTTTTGCTCAAAAAAAACGAATACTGTTATCAGTATATCTCTTATTTTGCTTAAAATCAAGAAAAAAATCAATAAAAGCTCAGCAGATTATCTTGTTGGGCTTTTGGCTTTTCTTCCTCCCTCTCCTCTACTGTTGCTTCAAACTCCCTCTTAGCGTATTCCAGCACCTCTGTCACCTCCTCATCCGTGAGGACGGATGCCTCTATGATGAGTTGTTTTATCAGTTCTTCCCTGCTGCACATACTGTCACCTCATTTCCTATAAGGCAAGTATAGTGCCTTTTCATCCTCCTGTACCGCTTTTGTCTGTATCTATCGTCTTTTGATAGATATATTCTCACCCTTATTATAAAGTCACTTTCTATTGGATATTTCCTGCTGATTTGCTATGCTAAAATTCACAGACGTCTGTTATTTTTTATCAAATCGAGGACAAAACAGACTTCCCTGCGATATATTACTCACAACATCTGATAGAAAGGAAGAAACCTTGTGAAAAAGGCAGTAATCTATGCTCGATACAGCTCCGATATGCAGCGTGAAGAATCCATTGACGCACAGGTTCGCGCCTGTACCTATTACGCGCATCAATACCAGTTTGAAATTCTCCGAACATATGCAGACCGAGCGCAGACCGGCAAACGAACCAAAAACCGCGAGCAGTTTTTACAGATGATTGCAGATGCAGAAAGCCATGAATTTGAAGTGATTTTAGTTCACAAACTCAACCGTTTCGGTCGAAACACTTTGGAAGTATTGGAATACAAGGATAGTTTGGAAGATATGGGGATTGAGCTGATCAGTGTAACCGAACGTCTGGAAAGCACACCGGAAGGCAAGCTCATGCTCATCATCATTGCCGGCATGAATGAGTTTTACTCCGACAACCTCTCACAGGAGGTTATGAAGGGATTAAAAGAAAATGCCTATCAGTGCAAATTCACAGGCGGAACTCCTCCCCTCGGGTATAAAGTTGACCCTGAAAGCAGGAAGCTTGTAATTGACGAAAATGAAGCAATGATTGTCCGCCTCATCTTCCAGAGATATGCCAGTGGGTATGGCTATAATTCTATTATCAATGAACTGACCCACCTCGGCTATCACACAAAATCCGGGAAACTATTTGGAAAAAACTCTCTCTATGAACTGCTCAGAAATGAGAAGTACATTGGAGTTTATACCTACAACCGTGCTGCCAAAAGAAAAAAAGACGGAACAAGAAACTACCATTCCTATAAAGACCCTTCTGATATTATCCGCATTCCCGGCGGCTGCCCTGCCCTTGTGGACCAGAAAACATGGCATTGCGTCCAGAAAATAATGGAGCAAAACAAAAAAGTGCACCTTCAGCAGCATGGTCAGCGTGTATATATTCTATCTGGAAAGGTGTTCTGCGGACTTTGTGGCGCCAAAATGTACGGAAACTGCAAAACTACGCGAGGAAAATCCCACTATTATTATGTTTGCTCTAATGGATGGAGAAAGCACACTTGTTCTTCTCGCCATATTCCGGCAGAAGAACTGGAAGAGGAAGTAATAGAAACACTGGAAAAAAAGATATTTACTTCAGAATTTTCAAAAGAGGTTTCGGAGCAGCTTCAAAATAACATACAAAAAAATCAAGAAATCACCCAAAAGCAGCGAGGTTCAATATCCGCTCAGTTGCAAAATGTTAATTCTAAAATCAAGAACCTTTTAAATCTTCTGGCGCGAGGAATTGATTTTGATGAGCTGGAAGAAACCCTATCCTCTCTAAAACAGGAAAAGGAAAACCTGATAAGAAGTTTGGAGGTTTTGGACCAACAGCCTAAAGCTTTATTGCATCAAGATTTTACGCAAAATCTGTCCAAACTAAGAGATTTGCAACCCAGGGAACAGTCAACCTTTCTACAACAGTATATTGATAAAATCACTGTTTTTGCTCCGAAGGGGAGCAATGAAAAAGCAGAAGTTGAAATTTACATTCAATCCAATATCATACAAAAATAATCCTTAAAAAAGTCCTTTCAAACAAGGGCTTTTTTTATTGTAAACATTCAAACCCTTTAATCTTTTTTAATCTTTGTTTTGTCTACTGCATAATCTTTCGATATTTTCCAGGTTGGATAGCGTAGGTTCCGCTCCACCGTTCAAATGTATGTGTGTAAAAGAGAAGATAAGGCGCTTTGATTCATTTCCTTTGTTCTCCAAATATGCTATGAAACTATCAGATTTTGATTGTTTTCGTCAAAAACGATACGCAAACAGAATCCATTAGTATACTAATAGCAAAAGGAGACGATTTGAATGATTAAAAGTCTGTTATCAAGAAAGCTCGGAGAACTCAGAGTAACAAGGACAGATCTTTCGCGAGCTACAGGAATCCGCCTAAATACAATCAGCGCTCTCTATAACGATGCACTGGACCGAATCAGCATGGAACAGCTGGACAAAATCTGCTAAGCTCTGAATTGTGAGCTTTCCGAGATACTTATCTGGAAACCAAATAAAATAAAGATGACAAACTCATTAAAACCAAAGGATAAACAGTGAGTATCTTCATTTAAGATTCTAATATAGGGTGAGCCTGTACATTGGAATCTTTATCATAGGAGCAAACCAAAGCAATTCTAATGCAATAAAAAAGCGCATTACCCACAAACAAACGGGCAATGCTCTTTTTTTGTCTCAACAATCCAATCTAATCAAAATGAATTTATGGATATTCATCATATTTCATAGTTTTATTGCAAAAAAATATCCAGAACCGCTAAAAGCGATTCTGGAACTGATGGTGCCGGTGGTGGGACTTGAACCCACACGTCATTGCTGACAACGGATTTTGAGTCCGTCGCGTCTGCCATTCCACCACACCGGCAAATTACTCATTTATTATACTCCACTTTTCCAGAAATTGCAAGAGGTATTTGCACATTTTTTTCATTTTTATCAAAAAGGCGGCAGGAAGTCCCTGCCGCCTTTCTTTCAGACCGTTAAAAACGCTTATTTCCCCTGTGTATACAGCTCCAGATGGACTGGCACGCCGCCGCACATCGGGACCTGCACCTCGCCGTGTACCAGCGGACGCAGGTATTCCAGCATCTGCTCGGTCACGTCGTTGCCCTGCGGATTGATGCAGCTGTCCGGCACCTTCTTCTCCAGATTTGCCACCAGTGCAATGTCTGTTGTGCCATAGCGGACGCGGTAAGGTGCGCTGCTCAGACGCTCCACGATTGCCATTTCGCCGCTGACGCCGTTTAAAGCGCGGTCGGCTGCGGTCATGCCCAGCATCTTCGATTCGCTCAAATCGTTTGCCGAAGCCAGGTGGGAAGCGCAGCGCTGCATCAGGTTCAGCTCGATCGAGCGCACCTTACAGCCAATCTTCTCCTTGACCAGACCCTCCAGCACCTTGGCTGTGCCGGACAGCGCCGCGTGACCAAAGACGTCCACCCCTCTGCCCTTGCTCTCGCTCAGGTAGGAGCCGTCGGCGTTTTTGAGTCCCTCGCTGACAGCGACCACAACGGCGTTGCGTTTTGCAAGGCAGGCTTTGACGTCGCTGATGAACTGCTCGGTGTCAAAGGCGCGCTCGCACAGGTAGATCAGCTGCGGACCGGTGCCGCCGTTCTCGCGGGAGAGGGCGGATGCTGCGGTCAGCCAGCCTGCGTTTCGTCCCATGACCTCCACGATGGTCACCGCCGGGATGTCATAGACCTCGCAGTCGCGCACGATTTCCGCAAAGGTCGCTGCGATATATTTGGCAGCCGAACCAAAGCCCGGGCAGTGGTCGGTCATCGGCAGGTCGTTGTCGATGGTTTTGGGCGCGCCCATCACCGACAGTCCCTGGATGTTGTGCTTTTTGATGTAGGCGGACAGCTGGTAGACGGTGTCCATCGAATCGTTGCCGCCGATGTAGACAAAGTACCCAATCTCCCGCGACAGCAGCGCATCGACAATCTGTCCCAGCTGCCCTTCGTCGGCGTTGTTGAGCTTTAAGCGGCAGGAGCCTAAAGCTGCCGCCGGTGTACTGCACAGCAGCCGCAGCTGCTCGGGCGAGGAAAGGACCTCGGTCAAATCGACATAGTTGCCGTTGAGCACTCCTTTGATGCCGTTGACCGCGCCATAGATGCGGTCGACCTTATCGCTGGTCATACACCGTTCCACCACGCCTGCTACCGTTGCGTTGATGGCTGCGGAAGGTCCTCCCGACTGTGCAATCAGCATGTGTTTCATGTTTACGACTCTCCTGTCTGTTTTGATTTGTGTTTTTTTACAGAATGGACACCCGGCTGTGTCGGGCATCCTCGCTCAGCTGCGGAACGCCTGCCTGGTCGGTGACCAGATAGTCCACGTCCTCCATCTTAGCAAAGGTGTAGGGCAGCATCTTGCCCACCTTGCTGCTATCCATCAGGATGATGACGCATCTTGCTTTTTCAATCAGCAGTCTGCGCAGTTTTGCCTGCTCCTCATACCCGCAGGTAAATCCACCCTCCCGCGAGTAGCCCGAGGCGGAGATGAATGCCACGTCCACATTCAGCTTGGACAGCATCTCCAGAGCGGAATAGCCGAACACCGAACGGTTTTTGCGATTGAGCACGCCGCCGCACAATGTCACGGCTGGTCGGATCTTCTCGGCAATGGCAAGGGCGATGTCCGGTCCGTTGGTCATCACGTTGATGTACATATCCGGTATGATCTTTGCAAGCTCCAGCATGGTGGTGCCGCCGTCGAGGAAGATCGAGCTGCCCTCGCGGACAAACTTGACTGCCTTTTGGGCGACCACATCCTTCTGCGGCTTGTTGGAGATGTCCTGCTCGGGCACATCGTCCCGGTCGGGCACCTCCAGATACTTTGCTCCTCCCCTGATTCTGAGAATAAAACCTTCCTTGGCAAGAAAATCCAGATCCCTGTGGATGGTCATCACGCTGACATCCGAAAACTGCTGCGCCAGCTCCTTTAGGCTGACGATCCTTCTGTTTTTGATAAACTCCTTGATTTGCTTTCTTCTTAGTATGTTCAAGATGAAATCCCCCATCGTCAGATCTGTTGCGTGGATTTTACATTCTCTATTATATAGGAAGACTATTAAAAAGGCAAGGGGGTTTTGTTACTAAATGTTATTTTCTTTGATTGAACCTGTCAGAAGGCGGGGATTTATTGTGAACTTTTTATCGGTAAAAGCTTTATTTTTCACCATTCCTCCAAAATATAAGCGGAGCTGACCGATTGCCGGCGCTCCGCTTTTTTCCATACCTATCAAAATCTATCAAAACCCCTCCTGCAAATCCACCCGCAGCCGACGGATGATGCGCTTTTCCAGCCGCGAGATGTACGACTGCGAGATGCCGATTCGGTCCGCCACCTCCTTTTGGGTGTGCTCCCTGCCGTTTTGGTACAAGCCAAAGCGCAGCCGCATAATCGAACGCTCCCGCTCTTCCAGCGAATTGATTGCCCGATGCAGCATCGCCCGCTCGGCGTCCCGCTCGATGTCGCTGCTCACTGCGTCCGCGTCGGTTCCCAGGATGTCGGACAGCAGCAGTTCGTTGCCGTCCCAGTCGATGTTCAGCGGCTCGTCGATGGAAACCTCCTTGCGGCGGTTCTGGTTTTTGCGCAGGTACATCAGGATTTCGTTTTCGATACAGCGGGAGGCGTAGGTGGCAAGCTTGATCTTCTTCTCCGGCGAAAAGGTGTTCACCGCTTTGATTAAGCCAATCGTGCCGATGGAGATGAGGTCCTCCAGATTGATGCCGGTCGATTCAAACTTTTTGGCGATGTACACCACCAGCCGCAGGTTGTGGACAATCAGCTGCTGCCGCGCCTCCTCGTCCTGACCGGCAAGGCGTTTAAAAAAGTCCTCCTCCTCCTGCCGGCTCAGCGGCGGCGGCAGGGTTTGTGTGCCGTTGATGTAGTGCAGCTGCCCGCCGAATCTTCCCTTGAGCTTTGCAAGTAATCGCCTCAGGCAGCTGCCGACTTTGCATGATAGAATCCATTTCATTTGATAACTCCCTTCCTTTCCGCTGTTCACATTTCAGTCACACAACTTTGTCGTAGCACGCCACGCTTGCGTGGCGTTGTCTCCCCTTACAAAGGGAGGTGCTTCATCCTCTTGAGGATGAAGCGGTGGGGTTAACGCCACACCTTCAGTGTGTCGTGTCCTGTCACAATGGTAACAGGACGGTGGGGTAAATGCCAACTGCACAAAACTTCTACAATCCCGCATCGTTGCGGCAGGAAAATTCTGTGCTTTCCCCAACCTGCACTTTTCCATTAGGAAAAGTGGCACGATACGACGAAGGCGTAGCGTATTACCCCTCTGTCCTATCGGACATCTCCCCTTTGTAAGGGGAGAACTCCACATCGATGGCATGACATGAGTGCTGAATGTATAGACCTTCCCCCAACCTGCACTTTTCCATTAGGAAAAGTGCAGGTTGGGGGAAGACATAGCACGACACGCTTGCGTAGCGTTGCCTCCCCTTACAAAGGGGAGTTGCTTCATCCTCTTAAGGATGAGGCGGTGGGGTTAATGCCACACCTACGGTGTGTCATGATATGACTGCGCCATATCTGTTTCTTACACCAGATACATGAATGTTCCCCCGTCCCGCACTTTTCCGCTAGGAAAAATGGCACAGCAAGACGAAGTCTTGACGTTCCTCCCTCCGTCAGCCTTCGGCTGCCACCTCCCTTAAGGGAGCAACTCCACGCTAATGGCGTGGAGTGTCCTGTCACTGTTGTGACAGGACCGGCAAGGTGAACGATATGTCGTAGATACGCTGTTGTCCCCCTCTTCGAGGGGGATGTCACCTTTGGTGACAGGGAGAGTACGCCCTCGATATAACGGTCGCTGTATCCGTCTGTCGTCTACCGGTCCACAAAATGCGAACTCATTCCCAATAACCGGCTGGCTTAACCGCTTTCTCTTTCTGTCAGTATCCGCTACGGCATGGGGATGCCCTCTTTCTTCTTATCCTCTGCGGCAGCATCCGTTGCCGCATCCACCAATCCGGGACTGAGCAGCAGCTGCCACTCCTCCCCGCCGATTGGCTGTTGGGTGACTGCCAGATAAAAAGCCTCGCTAACCTTAGGCGCCTGACTTTCACAGAAAATGGTCAGCCGCTCCCCCTTGACCGCCGGCAGCAGACCGCTTTGCCCGACAGCACAAAAAGGAATCTGCCGCACCCGATGCAGCTGGTTGCCCTGCCCGCACAGCATGGCGGAAAGCAGCTCGGCAGACAAAAGCTTTGCTGCGACCGAAAGGCTGCACACCGCCACCGGCAGTCCGCTGAACGGCTCGACCAGGCTGTTGCCGCTGTCGATGAGGGCACCCAGCCGCAGCTGCTGCCCATCCACCTCCAGCACCGCGCTGCACAGGCTCTCCTTTGGGCAGGTCAGCCGCAGCAGCGCACCGATGCTCCACACCACCAGATATGCGCCCGCCAGGCAGAGGATAAAAACCGGCGTTCGGATGTGAAAATACAGGGCGTTGTCAAAGACGAACATCCTCTTTCCCGCATAACAGCCGCGCAGCTGCTGCATCAGCCCAAAGAATGCCCAGCCGCAGCCCAGCAAAAGCAGCCACCGCTTTATTAGCGAATACCAGCCCTGCCAGCCAAAGGCAATCCGCACCATCGCCGCACCCCACCCGATTTTCAGCAGGATTCCCAACGCAGTCCCTGCCCAAACCGGCAGCGGCGGCAGAAAGATGTGCAGCGAGGAAAGCGCACCCACGCAGGCAGCCAGCACCAGCCTTCCCCTGCTGCACCTGCATCGACCGCCGACCAGCGACAGCAGCAGCAGATTGACAAAAAAGTTGACGGCAAGCAAAATATCCACATAGACCTCCTGGACCATCCTATCCCTCCTTTGCTGCCTTTGCCTTAGTATACCGCCTGCCGCCTGCGAAAGTTGTCACAGCCGCTTGCCTGCCCTTCTTTATCTCACAAAAAAATCGCACAAATTTTTACACAACCGCTGTTATCTTCCTTTGGTTTGTGTTATAATATTTCTAATCTTGCTTTCACACCACCCTTTCCCCGCTACACTTGTCTTATGCTCAAGTTGTCCTGCGCTATTGTCCGGGGAGAGCATCCAAACCAGAAAAGAAGGGTTCATCATTGTTCTGTAAAAAATATTCGACGGCGCTGCTTGCCGCCTGCACCGCCTGCATCCTGCTGCTGTCCGGCTGCAACTTCGCTTCGCAGGGACGCTCCAACGAGGAAATCCGCCTTGCCGACCCGGAAGCGACCGAGCAGGGCACCACAGCCGAAACGGCTGCCAACGTCAACGAGGTCGACCCCGAGTATTACCTGGGTGAAACCACCTTCATCGGCGACAGCCGCACCAACGGTCTGCTGACCTACCAGCTGCTTCCACCGGAACAGGTGTTCGCCATCGACGGCAGCACCCAAAAGACCATCCGCGACGACCCGTTCATCCAGCTGGGTCCCGACAGCGACCGGCTCACCGTCGAGCAGGCGGTCGAACAACGGCAGCCGCACCGTCTGGTGATTGCCTTTGGCGTCAACGCCATCCCCCTGATGACCGAGGAGGAGTTCATGCAGGAGTATGACCTGCTGATTGACCAGCTGACCGGCGTTTCCCCCAACAGCCGCATCGTCATCCAGGCGATTCTGCCGGTGTCCGGCTGGAAGTACCAGGAGATGTCCTACCTGACCAACGAAAACATCGACCACTACAACCGGCTGCTCAAGGAATACTCCGAAGAAAACGGCTATATCTTCTTCGACATCTCTTCCGAGTTTAAGGACGAGGAGGGCAACCTTGCGCGCGAATTTGACGCAGGCGACGGGCTGCACTTTAACCAGAACTTTTACCAGCGTTATATCCAGCTACTGATTCAATACCAGCCGTAAAAAAGAGTAAAAAAAGAGGACGAAGCTTCGTCCTCTTTTTGCTTGCCCTATTTTATTTTGCTTCCGGTTCTTTTCTGGAAAGGTCATAGGCTGCATCGAACAGCGCAGGATCAAGGTGACAATAGCCCGTTGGATTTTTCTCAAGATACTTCTGATGGTACTCCTCTGCTGGGTAATAGTTGCGCAGACGGCAGCACTCGACCATCACCGGCTGCTGGTAGTGGGTGGAAAGCTCGCGCAGCGCCTCGCGGATGACCTCCTCGTCCGCCGCATCCACATAGTAGATTCCGGTGCGGTACTGGCTGCCGCTGTCCTCTCCCTGCCGGTTGAGCGAGGTCGGGTTGATGCTGGCAAAGTAAAACTTGAGCAGTCTTGCCAGCGGCAGCTGCTGGGCATCATACTCCACCCGAACGGTTTCTGCGTGACCGGTGTTGTTGTGGCAGACCTCCTCATAGGTCGGCGCCTCGGTGTTCCCGTTGGCAAAGCCGACCTCGGTGGTCAGCACGCCCTGCAACTGGTCGAGATATTTCTGTGTTCCCCAAAAGCAGCCTCCTGCCAGATAGATGGTCTTTTTCATTGTACATCCTCCTTACATTGCGTCGTCTGTTTCCCCAATATTCTGCTGCTGGCTGCGAAAATACGCCAGCGCAATCTGCTCAAAAAACAGCTCCTTGCTGCGGCGCGGCAGACCGCTTTCAAACACCGCCTGCGCCTGTGCAAGCGCCTTTGCCACGCTGTCCTGAGGAGCAGCCGTCTCCAGTTCCAGCAGACTTTCTGCCGCTACCCCTAAAGCCTGCGCAAACCGCTCTGCCACGTCGATCTTCGGCGCGCGGCTGTTTTTTTCATAGTTGTAGATGGAACGCTCGGTCACGCCAGTCCTCTTTGCCAGCTCGGTCTGAGTCAGACCGGCGGCAATCCTTGCCTTCTTTAAATTTTCACCAAAAGACATCTCCCACTCCCCTTCCTGTCAACAGATAGAAATTTTCCCGCGAAAAATCAGCAGCTCCAGAAAAAATGCCAAGATAAATAAAACTATCCAGAAAAGGAAAAAGTTGTCAGAGCGCTTCCTTCCCAGTATCAGACATCCCAGCGAAACCAGCATGACGACCAGTCCCACCGCCATCAGCAGATAATAGCCCGTCGCACCGACGGTGATCCAGCTGACCCCTCAAGCCATTCTCTTTTCCTCCTCCTGTTACGGATGCAGGCATCTTACAAAACAAAGGGAATCACAGAAACGGAATATTTTTTCCGCCCGTGCCGCTTTGCTCGCCGCCGCACCTTTTGGTAATGGACTGCCATCTCTTGCGATATTTTCAGTATAACACAAAACAGAAAAAAGGAAAAGCCTTTCCGATTTTTGTTTACGAAATATCTGTATTTTAGATAATACCAACCTCAAACAACCATCTGCCAATCGGCGCATCGCTGTTTTTCTTATAAAAATTTGGATGGAAAATCGTTTCCCGTCCTTTTATCCGGTTCTCTAAAAAACGCAGGATGCTTTCCGAGCATCCTGCGTTTTCTTACGTTAAGTCACTATCTCACGATAATATATATCATATAAATTGCATAAAGCCCGATAAAGATTGCAGCCTTCGTGCGGGTCATCTTGTCGTTGAATCTGGATAGAATGAGAATAAACACAGCGATTCCAATAAGAACGGCTACATCGATGATATTTTCCGAAACAGCTGCAATCGGTGTCAAAGTTCCCGAAATACCCAGAATAAACAAAACGTTTAAAATATTCGAACCGATTGCATTCCCCAAAGACAAGCTGCTTTCTCCTTTACGCGCTGCGACCACACTGGTCACAAGCTCCGGCAGAGAAGTTCCAATCGAAACAATGGTCAATCCAATCAAGGTTTCGCTCATTCCCCACTGACGGGCAATATCGCTGGCGCCATTGACCACAAAGTTTCCCCCGAGGATAATGGCAACAACACCAATAACAATCAGGATGATACTTTTACTTATCGAAAAGCTCTCGCCAATTTCCTCCTCCACATCGTAACGCATGACAGAACGAATCAGAACCATCATAAAGGTAACCAGACCAATCAGCAGTAAAATACCATCCATCCTGCCCAGAATACCGTCAAATATAAATAAACACAAGCTGACGGAAACGATCAGATTGATAATCAGGTCACGTTTGATGATGTCGCGATCCATGATAAAAGGAGCAATCATCGCAGAACATCCGACAACCACCAGTGTATTGAAGATATTAGAGCCAATAATGTTTGACAGCGCCAGCTCATTATTCCCCGCTATGCTGGCAGTAATGCTAACACTAGCCTCTGGCAAACTGGTACCCAATGCAACAATGGTCAAACCAATAATCAAAGATGGTACCTTTAGAATTTTTGCTACCGATGCGCTCCCATCCACAAAGTAATCCGCACCTTTGACTAGCAAAAGCATTCCCGCAATTAAAACTACGTACATCATTTTTGCTTCCACTCTCTTTCTTCTTCAGTGTTGTTCTCTGTACTGACGCTCAGCTCTTTGGGAGCGTTCTTTTTCTAAAATTCCTTCCAATTTTTGTACAGGACAAATTATACTGTATCAGATTCGACATCAAATGTCAATTCTTGACAACAGTGCTTCATTTGTTGATTTTTTAGCAAACAAATTTCTTATATATTTACACCGTCTGCTGCAAGATTTTCAATCAAGTATCGTATATCCTACCGGCAGATAAATACCGGATGTGGATTCGCTGCATCAGATAAGAAAACCGTTGTGTATCAACCGAATCAGCAGCTGACCTAAATATGGAAAACATAACGAATACGATTATGGAACAGCTTGTTCAAATAAACCTGACACCGGAAAAAGGCAGTGATCAATTTAGTTTGTAAAAGTTCATTGGAGATTTCCAGAATATCTTCAAAGGCAATCGAGGAATCATACCGTATCACAATAAAGAAAAAAGCAACCGTAGACGAGACGGTTGCTTTTTTTCGATCATTTTATATTGTATCAGGATTCTCTTTTGAATTGGTGTCAAAGTGGTGTCAAATCAGGCACTATTTCCCGTTGTGCCATCAACAACCCGCATCATTACACCGTTTTTTTATCCTTAAAGCCTAGTCCTTCATAAAGTCCTTGAGCTTATCGAAGAAACCTTTGCGCTTGTGGTAGTTTTTATCGCCGGTCAGCGAATCAAAATCCTTGAGCGCCTCCTTCTGCTTGGAGGAAAGGTTGGTCGGTACCTCCAGGTTGACCCGGACATACTGGTCACCGCGACCTCTGCCGTTGACATACGGGATGCCCTTGTTGCGCAGACGGAAGACGGTTGCCGGCTGGGTGCCCTCGGGGATGTTGTACTTGACCTTGCCGTCGATGGTCGGAACGACCACCTCGTCGCCGAGCACTGCCTGCGGGAAGGTGATGGGGATTTCGCACCATACGTCAAAGCCGTCGCGCTCAAACAGCGGGTCGGGACGGACGCTCACCGTCACATTGACATCGCCGGCAGGACCTCCGTTGATGCCGTGGTCACCCTGACCGCGCAGGACAAAGGTCTGTCCATTGTCGATGCCTGCCGGAACGTCCACCTCCAGGCGGGTGGATTTGCGCACCCTGCCCATGCCCTTACATTTTTCGCACGGGGTCTTGATGATCTTACCGGTACCGGAGCATCGGCTGCACGCCTTGGTGCTCTGCACCACACCAAACGGAGTGCGCTGCTGCACCCGAACCTGACCGCTGCCGTGGCAGTCCGGGCAGGTTTCCGGTGTGGTTCCCTTTGCCGCACCGGTGCCGGAACATTCCTCGCACTGAATCAGGCGGCTGAAGCTGATTTCCTTTTTGCAGCCCTTTGCCGCCTCCATGAAGGAAAGGGCGATGTCGATGTTGATGTTGTTGCCTCGAATCGGCGCGTTGGGATTGCGGGTCCGGCTCGAACCGCCGAAGCCGCCGCCAAAGCCGCCTCCGCCGCCGAAGAAGCTGTCAAAGATGTCGCCGATGTCGCCAAAGTCAAAGCCGCCAAAACCGGCTCCTCCTGCTCCGCCGCCATAGTTCGGGTCTACCCCTGCATGACCAAACTGGTCGTAACGGGCACGTTTTTCCGAATCGGACAAAACGGCATAAGCCTCGTTGACCTCTTTGAATTTTGCTTCTGCATCTTTATCGCCCGGATTGAGGTCAGGATGGTATTTTTTTGCCAGCTGACGGTAGGCTTTTTTCAGCTCATCGTCGGTGCAGCCCTTCTGAACGCCCAACACCTCATAATAATCTCTTTTTTCTTCTGCCAATTTGTTCACCCTCTCCTGCCTCTATGTAGAAGCTGTCGGTCTGATTCTGTCTTTATACATACCATGAGGATTGGAGCGCAGACCCCAATCCTCACCGGTCTATTTCGGATTATACCTCTTTAAAGTCAGCGTCTACAAAGCCGTCCTTGTTCTGGTCGTCGTTGTTTGGCTGTGCGCCTGCGTCTGCGTCTGCGCCCGGCTGACCTGCCTGTGGGTTGACGTTCTGGTACAGTTTAGCCGACACATCGTAGAACTTCTTCTGCAGGTCCTCCTGTTTTGCTTTGATGTCGTCCAGGTTGGAGCCTTTTACTGCTTCCTTCAGGGCGTTGAGCTTGGTTTCCAGCTCGCCTTTGTCCGCTGCGTCGATCTTGCCGTCCAGCTCTTTCAGGGTCTTTTCGGTCTGGAAGATCATCTGGTCTGCGCCGTTGCGGATGTCTACCTCTTCACGCTGCTTTTTGTCTGCTTCTGCAAACTGCTCTGCATCCTTTACAGCCTTTTCAATATCCTCTTTGGACATCGAGGTGGAGGAGGTGATGGTGATGTGCTGCTCCTTGCCGGTACCCAGGTCCTTTGCAGAAACGTGAACAATGCCGTTGGCGTCGATGTCGAAGGTTACCTCGATTTGTGGAGTGCCTCTCATAGCTGGAGCGATGCCGTCCAGACGGAACATACCCAGGGTCTTGTTGTCCTTTGCCATCTCACGCTCGCCCTGCAGGACATGGATGTCAACCGAGGTCTGGTTGTCAGCAGCGGTGGTGAAAATCTGGGATTTCTTGGTCGGGATGGTGGTGTTTCTTTCGATAATCTTGGTGGAAACGCCGCCCAGTGTTTCCAGACCCAGAGACAGTGGAGTAACGTCCAGCAGCAGCAGACCTTTTACCTCGCCTGCCAGTACGCCGCCCTGGATAGCTGCGCCGACTGCTACGCACTCATCCGGGTTGATGCCCTTGAATGGGTCTTTGCCGGTGATTCTCTTAACAGCTTCCTGAACAGCCGGGATACGGGTGGAACCGCCGACCAGCAGGACCTTGTTCAGGTCGGATGGGGACAGACCTGCATCGGACAGAGCCTGGTTTACAGGACCCATGGTTTTTTCTACCAGGTCTGCGGTCAGCTCATTGAATTTTGCACGGGTGATGTTCATGTCAAAGTGCTTTGGACCGGTTGCATCTGCGGTGATGAACGGCAGGTTTACGTTTGCCTGGGTCATGCCGGACAGCTCGATCTTTGCTTTTTCAGCAGCTTCTTTCAGTCTCTGCATTGCCATCTTGTCGCCGGACAGGTCGATGCCGTTTTCTTTTTTGAATTCAGCAACAAAGTAGTCCATCAGTCTCTGGTCGAAGTCGTCGCCGCCCAGACGGTTGTTACCTGCGGTTGCCAGAACTTCCTGTACGCCGTCGCCCATCTCGATGATGGATACATCGAAGGTACCGCCGCCCAGGTCGTATACCATGATTTTCTGGTCGTTTTCTTTATCGACACCGTAAGCCAAAGCTGCTGCGGTAGGCTCGTTGATGATACGTTTTACATCCAGACCGGCAATCTTGCCTGCGTCCTTGGTAGCCTGACGCTGTGCGTCGGTGAAGTAAGCAGGAACGGTGATGACTGCTTCGGAAACGGTCTCGCCCAGATATGCCTCTGCGTCTGCTTTGAGCTTCTGCAGAATCATAGCAGAAATTTCCTGTGGGGTGTAGGATTTGTCGTCGATGGTTACCTTGTAGTTGCTGCCCATCTCTCTCTTGATGGAGCTGATGGTGCGGTCGGTGTTGGTAACAGCCTGACGTTTTGCAACCTGACCAACCATTCTTTCACCTGTTTTAGAGAATGCAACCACCGATGGAGTGGTGCGTGCGCCTTCCGGGTTTGCAATAACGACCGGTTCGTTGCCTTCCATAACGGCTACGCAGGAGTTTGTTGTACCTAAGTCAATACCAATAATTTTTCCCATGATAGATAACCTCCATTTTTATTTCGTATGATAAAGTGAATTGTTAACGTTTTGGTTTTTTGTTAGTTGGCTACCTGCACCATTGCGTAACGGACCACCCGTTCGCCGATGCGGTATCCCTTTTGCAGCACCTGTGCCACCACATTTTCTCCTAAGCTTTCGTCCTCGATGTGCATGACGGCGTTGTGCAAATCCGGGTTAAACTGTTCGCCCACCTTGCCGATTTCCTCCACCGACAGGTCGGTCATCGTCTTCATAAACGACTGGAAAATCATTTCCATGCCTTTTTTAAAGGCTTCGTCGGCACACTCTGCCTGCATGGCGCGTTCAAAGTTGTCGATGATCGGCAGGAACTTTTCCACCGTATCCGCCTTTGCCTGCGGGTAGATGGCATCCTTTTCTTTGATGGAACGCTTGCGGTAGTTGTCATACTCTGCCATCGTCCGCAGCAGACGGTCGTTTAGCTCGTCAAGCTGCGTTTGCAGCTGCTGCTCCTTGCTTTCCTGCGGCTGACCAGCCTGCTGCTGTGTCTGATTTTCCTGCTCGGATGCAGACGGACCGGCAGAAGTCTGTTCCTTCTCCTGTTCCTGCTCTGCCTGAGCCTGCTGTTTTTTCTTTTCCGGCACGACCCATTCTCCTTTTCTTATCATTTCTATCTGTGATTGATTTGGTTGTGTTATTCGCCCGGCTGCTCGTTCATCGCCTCGCTGAGCAGTTCGCTGAGCATCTTGGCAAAGAACTGCATATGCGGGATCAGCTTTGGATATTCCATCCGCACCGGTCCAATCAATGCCAATGTTCCGCATCGGGAGGCACCGATGTTGTACCGCACCGCTACCACCGTCGAGTTGGAAAGCTCCATGCTGCTGTTTTCTTTCCCCACCGACACCGTTAGATCGAAGTTGCCCTGTGGGATCAGCTCGATGGCTCTCTGCTTCTCGCCCAGCATCACGAGCAGGTCGCGGGAGTAGTCCCTGAGCTCTTCGTAGCCCAGCAGATTGGTCACTCCCTTGGCGCAGAACTGTCCGTCGTTGATCTCCTTGCACAGGGAATAAATGGCGGAAAGCAGCGTTGTGAAAACCTCCGAATAATCGCCGAAGGAATATGCCACCGAATTGATGTAGGAGGAGGAAATCTCGTTTAGGCTCCTCTGTGCCAGCCGCGCGTTGGCAAAGCTGGTGAAGAATTTGCAGATTTCCTGGTTGACGCTGAAGTTGACCCGACACACCTTGCTTTTGACCGCTCCGTTGGAGGCAATCACCATGATGATGACCGTCCGCTCACCGGCGGGAATCAGCTCGATGCGTCTGACACAGACCTGCGGCGGCGTGCTGGTCGATGAGATGGCGGCACAGTGGGTGTAATCCGCCAACGCCTGTGCAGCGTCCGCCAGCAGCTTGTCGGGGTCCGGGTCCCATACATTGAACATCGCCTGCATCGCAGCGATTTCGTTGGGAGAAATGGGACTGGGCTGCATCAAATGGTCGATGTAGTACCGGTAGCCCACGTGCGAGGGCACCCTGCCCGCCGAGGTGTGTGGCTGCTCGAGCAATCCCATCTCGAACAAAATCGCCATGTCGTTGCGTATCGTCGCAGGCGAAGCGACGATGTCCAACAGCGCTGAGATTCGTTTCGAGCCGACCGGCTCTCCCGTGCGGGTGTATTCCTCAATGATAGCTTTGAGGATCTTCTGCTTGCGGCTGTCCAATTCCAAAGCCATCACCTCTTTTCTTTGTTAGCACTCTTGTTTCTCAAGTGCTAAACATAATTTACCACTAATTTTCTCATCTGTCAAGGGTCTTTTGCCGCTTTCATAATTTTTTAACAGCTTTTTCATAAAAGGTCGTTTTTCCCATAAAAGCGCGGCATTTTTTCCCTTCCTGTGCAAACTGCCGCCTGTTGGGTGCTTTTCAAAGGCAGGATTGTGTGTTACACTTTTTCCAGAAACTTTTACAGAGGACCGGTGATCTGCATTGAAACAACAGGACCACACACAGCAAAACGATACCCAACCAGGCAATCCGGAAATGATTCGGATGCCTGAGCCGAATCCCCCTGCAATAGAACAGCGCCCCACCAAACGCCAGCTGCTGTTCTATCTTATTGTGCTCGCCTGCTCGGCGCTTTATTTATGGACAGGCTATCAAATCTGCGTGGACAAGGCGCAGCTGTTCCGCAATGAGATGGGATTGACCGAAACGGTCGCGCGGGTAGAAACGATTGTAAGCGACCGCAACGACATGGGACAGATTGGCGGAACGGTCTACTACGAGCGGGTCATCACCTTTTGGGCGCGCATCCTCTCGGGCGAGCGCAAGGGTGAACAGGTCAAGGTGGTGCAGACCATCGACAACCTCACCGGCAACGGGCAGCTTCCGGTCAGCGAGGAGGACAAGCTGTTCATCTTCCAAACCGGCTCGTCGCAGGAGGAAAGCTGGGAAGCCGGTGAGTTCTACCGCTCGGATGCCATCCTGCTGCTGGCAGGACTTTTTCTGCTGGGACTGCTGCTGTTCGGCAGGCGCAAGGGTCTAATGACCATCCTCTCGCTGGTGCTGACCTGTCTGGCTATCTTCATCGTCTTTGTCCCTGCCATCCTGGCAGGCTACAATGCCTATGCCGTTTCGGTCATCACCTGCCTGTTCATCATCGCCATGACCCTTTCGCTGGTCAGCGGACCGAGCAAAAAAAGCCTGGCAGCGGCGCTGGGCTGTGCCGGAGGGGTCGCCGTTGCCGGCATCCTGTCAGTCGTCATGGACAAGCTGATGAAGCTGACCGGCTACCTCAACGACGAAACGATGTATGTCTCACTGCTCAACGAAGCCAATCCCATCGACCTGAAGGGCATCGTCTTTGCCGCCATCGTCATCGGCGCGATGGGCGCCACCATGGATGTGGCAATGGACATCAGCTCCTCGCTGTTTGAAATCCACCGCAAGGTGCCGGACATCTCCTATTCCCATCTGGTGCAGTCGGGCTTCACCATCGGTCGGGACATCATGGGCACCATGGCAAACACCCTGATTTTAGCCTACATCGGCAGCTCGCTGACCACCGTGCTGCTGTATGCCAGCTATCAGGCATCGCTGAGCCAGCTGCTCAACCGTGAGCTGATTATCGTCGAGCTGTTGCAGGCGCTCTCCGGCAGCATCGGCATCTTATGCACCATCCCCATCTCCACCTTCATCGCCTCCGCCCTGTGCTGCCTGCACAAGCGCAACTCGCACAAGTGCGAGTCGTAAGCCAAACAGCCCACAAACCAAAAACACCGACCGAACGGATTTTAAACGAACCCGTTCGGTCGGTGCTTTTTTCAGCTCCTCTTAAAACTTTGCGCGGTAGGTGATGATGTCCACATCCAGCTGGGTGGTCAGCTGCCCTAAGCTGTGCAGCCGACGGACCGATTCCACCGAGGACTTATAATAGTAGGGTGTCATGGTGAACAGGTCGTCGATGTCCTGCTGACACACAAGGTCGATGGTGGTGTGAACCTTCTGCTTGTCCACCATCTCAAACCCTTCGTACTTGTGGTCAAACTTTTCGTTCTCATACGGCTGGTCGTAGATGCTCTCCTTGAGCTCCCACAGGTGGCGGGTGGAGGTCACTGCAAAGATCAGGATGCCGCCTCGGCGCAGCACCCGATGGTACTCCTCGATGCACACCGGCGCGAAGAGGTTGGTGACCACATGGCAGCTGTGGTCCTTCACTGGCAGCTCAAAGACGCTGGCTACTCCATACTGTACACGGTCCGCGGACGCCTGCCCGCTGCGGCAGAGGGCAGCGTAGCCTTTGGCTGCGGCATCCACCGCAAATTTGGAGATGTCCACCCCGGTGATGGAAAAATCCGGCTGCTCCTTCCCCAAAAACTGCGCCAGGCGGTTGGTGTAGTAACCTTCGCCGCAGCCTGCATCCAAAATTTGCAGCGGCACGTTCTTTTTGCAATGCTCCAGCAACTGGCGGTTGAGCGCGTCGCTGATGGGCTGGTAGTACCCCTTTTGCAGAAAGTTTCGGCGCGCCTGCACCATCTGGCGGTTGTCGCCCGGCACCTTCGAGCGCATCTGGCTGGAAGGCAGCAGGTGCAGATAGCCCGAAGCGGACAGGTCGAAGCTGTGCCCGCGGCTGCACACAAAGCTTTTATCCTTTCTTTCCAGCCTTGCCCGACACACCGGACAGGTCAAAATTCCCATCTTACAAATCCCCTCTCGATTGGTTGTTCTGGCATGGGGCGGTTCAGATTTTGCGCACCGTGTCCCCTTTGAGTATCTGCATGGTCAGGGTCCTGGTCCCGTTCTTTCCAAAAAAGACGGTGAAGGTCCCGCGCTCCCGGTCGACGCCGACCACCTGTCCCCTGCCAAAATTTTTGTGCTCGATGTTAAGCCCCGGGTACAGACGCAGTCCGCCCGAATGCAGCTCGGCTGTGTCCGGCTCCTTTGGCTGGGTCAGCCGTGCAACAAAGCGCGAGGGCACCGCCGGTGTGTTGGCAGAAAAGTTGGCAGTCGGAATCACCAGCCTGCGCCGCGCACGGGTCGCCGCTACATAAAAGAGTCTGGCTTCCTCCTCCATCTCATCGTCCATCCCCACGCGGGATTTTTCCACCGCCGAATGGGCAGGAAAAACGTCGTCCATGCAGTCGAGCAGCACCACCGTATCAAACTCCAGTCCCTTTGCCGAGTGAGCGGTGGTCAGGGTCAGTCTCGCAGCGGGCAGGTCTTCCTTGCCGGCTTCCCCGCGCTGGGCGTGCTGGGCAACGATTTCATCCAGCTCGTCGATGCGGTCCAAAAACGCCTCCACCGTCTGCACCCGCGCGGCAAGGCTGCACAGGATGTTGAGCTTTTGCGCCTGCATCGAGTAGCCGGTGCCGCTGGTAAATTCCAGATAGCTCAGGTAGCCGATTTGATACAGGATGCACTCCATCGCCTTGAGCGGCTGCATCGAGCGCAACTTTTCGATCATCATGGCGATATATCGGATCCTGCCGGTATTCTGGTTTTCGTCGCACAGCTGCACCATCCTGTCAAAGTAGCTTTCCCCCTGCATCAGCGGGGAGGTGGGGATGCGGCTGAGCATATTGCGCTTTAAGCAGCTGGCGGTCTTATAAAAGATGCGGGAAAAGGCGCTAAAATCGCTGCTGTCAAAGCTTAGCGAAAAGAACGCCAGCACATCGGTCACCACATAGTTGCTCTTTAAGCGGGTCTTGTGTTCTTTTATGTAAAAATCCACATCGTTGCGGTCGAGGATGTCCGCCATCGGCACCGCCGACAGGTTGTTGCGGTAGATAAAGGCGGTGGTCCCCTCCTCGGAAAGATAGGCGTCGATGGCTGCGTGGTACTGGTCGGAAAAATCGTGCAGAGGTTTTACCTCCACCGGCTCTCCCTGCGCATTGTTGGTGAACATCTTCTTCTGGTAGCGCTGGCGGTTGCCCTCGATAAAGCGCTGGGCGCAGCTGACGATTTCGACGGTGCTGCGAAAGTTTTCCTCCATCTTCAGCACTTTTGCCTGCGGGTACAGCGAAGGAAATGCCAGCAGATTTTCCGGGCAGGCTCCGCGAAAGCGGTAGATGCTCTGGTCCTCGTCCCCGACCAAAAACAGGTTCTGCTCCTGCTGCACCAGCAGATCAATCACCGCATGTTGCAACCTGGAGGTGTCCTGCGCCTCGTCGACGCACAGGTAGCGGTAGCGCTGGCAGTACTGCTGCAAAATCGGCGGATAGCGCTTTAAAACAGTCAGCGCATAGCCGAGCATATCGTCAAAGTCCATCCGCTTGTGCTCCTTTTTCAAGGCAGAATAGCCCTGATAGAGCTTCCACAGATTTTTGATCTGGGTCTGAATGGTCTTGCCGTCCTCCACCTGCTGCTGGCGCAGCATGGCGTTTTTGATAAGGCTCAGATTGGAAATCAGTTCCTCCTCCAAATCCTCCGAGAGGAACTCGCCGTTGACCTGCTGGTAGAGTTCCCGCAGCATCCCGCTGCGCTCCCTCGGCTCAATCAGCGCCGGAGCCACCCCGCCGGTCAGGCGGCAGTAGCTGCCCAGCACCTGGTAGCAGAAGGAGTGGATGGTGCAAAACTGCGGCAGCGCCTTTCCCTGCTGGTGGCTGGGCGCTGCAAACAACCCTTCATACCGCCGGCGCATATCCTGCGCGCCCGCTTTGGAAAAGGTGATGGTCAAAATGGCAGATGGGTCGATGCCGTGGCAGAAAATCATGTTGGCAATCCTTGCCACCATCACCGTCGTCTTGCCCGCTCCCGGCACCGCCAGCAGCAGCACCGGACCGTCGATGGTCTGCACCGCCGCCTGCTGCTGTTCGGTAAAGCGGATGCCGAACTTCTGTTGCAGATAGTCAAAGATCTGCTGCTCGCTGTGCATCCTACTCTTCCTTTGGTGCAGCGTCCGCACCCTTTTCATCGCACGACACCGTATAGGCAGTCATCTGCTCGATGGTTTCCGGCTGCTGCCCGTCCAGATCGAACACCTCTACGCCGGTGTGCGGCGCCTGCTCGCTGCGGTGGTAGCGCACCTTCTGGAAGATGGGATTTTCCTGCGAAGCAAAGTCCGGTGTCTGGGTCTTCAGTCCCTTTTTGCCGAGCTTAAATTCTGCAAAGTTGCGCACCAGCGCGTAGATGACCGCAAAGGTCGGCACACCGATGAGCATTCCCACAAATCCGAACAAGCCGCCGAAGAAGGTGACGGCAAAGATGACCCAAAAGGCGGACAAACCGGTGGAATCGCCCAAAATCTTTGGACCGATGATGTTGCCGTCCAGCTGCTGTAAAATCAAAACAAACACCGCAAAAATGAGCGACTTGAGCGGGTCGGCAATCATAATGATGAAGATGCTGGGGATGGCGCCGATAAAAGGACCAAAGTACGGGATGACGTTGGTCACGCCGACGATGAAGCTGACCAGCACGGTATAAGGCATCTGCAAAATGCTGCATCCGATAAAGCACAGCACGCCGATGATGGCAGAATCCAGAATCTTGCCGGAGATAAAACCGCAGAAGATGGCGTTGCTGTCGTGGGTCAGGTTGAGGGTCGCCTGTGCCACCCGGCGCGGGAAGAAGGCAAACATCAGCTTTTTGACCTGCGCGTAAAAGACCTCCTTGGAAAGCAGCAGGTAGATGGCGATGATGATGCCCACCACCACATCCAGCAGACCGCTGGTAAAGCGCATAACGCCGCCGAAGAGGTTGGGAAGCACCTGGGTCAAAAAGGTGTAGCTGCGGGTGGCAAGGCGCTGCAATGCCATCGACGGGTCGGAGATGTCCACACCCAGCATCGACAGAACGTCCACCAGCATCTCATTGGTGCCGTACTGGGCAATCAGGTCGTTTAAGAAGTTCTGCGCCTGCGGCAAAAAGGCGTAGATCGACTGCGCCAGGTTGTCGATGCTCTCGACAATCTGTGGAATCAGCACTGCCAAAAACAAGGCGACCACCGCACAGCCAAACAGAAAGGTCAACAGCACGCCCAGCCCTCTGCGCGAGCGCTTGGACACCCGGTCGCCGAATACCTTGGGGAACACCTTCTTTTCCAGCCAGTTGAGCACCGGATTGAGCACATACGCCAGCGCCGCACCGTAGATGAACGGGGTCATCAGTCCAAAAAAGGTGCCTGCCATCCTGCCCACCACGCTGTGCTCGCTGATGACAAAGAAGAAGGTGATGGCAGCTGCAATCACCAGAAAGGCATACACCGCAATGGTCGTGTACTTTTTGTTCATGTTCAGTTTCATTGGTTTTCCATCCTTTCCCTTCCAAAATATCGGTCAAAAGACCTGCAATCCTTCTATTCTTCCTCCAGCAGCTCCAGCCATTCCTCGCCAAAGCTCTCGTTTTGGTTTTTCAGCTGTTCGATCTGTCCGCAGATTTCCTCCACCTTCTGGTAGTCGGCAGCAATCTGCGGGTCGCTCATTTGCTCGGTCAGCTGCTCGATGAGCTGCTCGTTGGATTCAATGGTTTTTTCCAGAAAGGCGATGCGCTTTTTAGCAGCCGCCTGGCGCGCGCGGTCCGCCTTGGTGCGGTAGAATTTCTGCGAGGCCTGCTTTTTCTCCTCGCTCACCTGCTCCTTGACCGGCTGCGGCTCCACCTTGTGCTCCACATAGTAGTCGTATCTGCCGTTGTAAATCTCATACCCGTTGGCAGTCATCTCGATGATGCGGTTCGGGATGCGGTTGAGCAGGTAGCGGTCGTGGGACACCATGATGATGGTGCCGTCAAACGCTTCCAGTGCATCCTCCAGCATCTCCTTGCTGCCGATGTCCAGGTGGTTGGTCGGCTCGTCGAGGATGAGCACATTGCCGCGCTCGAGCATCATCACCGCAAACGCCACCTTTGCCCGCTCGCCGCCGGACAGGCTGCCCACCAGCTTGTACACGTCGTCGCCGGACAGCAGCACCTGTCCCAAAATGCTGCGCACCTGCACCTCGTACAGATTGGGGAAGCGGTCCCATATCTCGTTGATGGCGGTCTTTTCCGGGTGCAGCTGGCGGTTCTCCTGCTCGTAGTAGGTGGTCTTGACCTTCTGTCCCCACTCAAAATGTCCTTCCTCCAGCGGAATCAGCTCCTGGATGGCTTTGAGCAGCGAGGATTTTCCCACCCCGTTGGGTCCGATGATGGCAATTTTCTCCCCGCGCATCACATCCAGCCGCATCCCGCGGCAAAGCACCTTGCGCCCCTCCCCTTCTCCGACGGCGATGCTCATGTTTTCTCCGTGGAAAACATCCTTGACCGGCGGCTCGTCGTACTCAAAGCGGAAGGCAGCCTTCTTCTCCCAGATGACCGGCTTTTCGATGCGGTCCATCCGCTCCAGCGCCGCCAGACGGGATTTTGCGCTTTTGGAGGTGGAGGCGCGGGCGATATTTTTTGCCACATACTCCTCCATCGACTTGATCTGCTCTTGCTGCATCTCATATTCCTTGAGCTGCCGCTCCACCCGCTCCTTCTTCTGCACCACATAGGAGGAGTAGTTGCCGCGGTAGGTGGTCAGCACAGTGCGCTCCAGCTCCCAGATGTGGTCCACCAGCCGGTTGAGGAAGTACCGGTCGTGCGAAACCACCAGCAGCGCACCCTTGTAGGAGGAAAGGTAGTCCTCCAGCCAGCTTAAGGTCTTAAAATCCAGATGGTTGGTCGGCTCGTCGAGGATGAGCAGGTCCGGCTCCAGCAGCAGCAGACGGGCGGTGGCAAGGCGGGTCTTTTCTCCGCCCGAAAGGTTGTCGGTGATAATGTTGCGGTCATAGGAGGCAAAGCCCATGCCGCCCAGGACGGTGTTGATTTTCACCTGGACCTGATAGCCGTCGGCAGCCTCAAACCGTGCCAGCTTCTTCTGGTATTCTGCCGACACCTTTTCATACTCGGTCGGGTCGTCGTGGACCTGTGCCATCTGCCTTTGCAGGGCGTCCACCTCCTCGCCCAGCGCCAGCAGGTCGGCAAACACCGCCTCCATCTCCTGCTGGATGGTCTTGCCGTTGGAAAGCCCGCTGTTCTGGTGCAGGTAGCCGATGACCTTGCCGTTGGTCAAGCTGACCGTTCCCTCCTCATAGTCCAGCTCGCCGGTCAGGACGTTGAGCAGGGTGGTCTTGCCCTCCCCGTTGGCTCCCACCAGACCGATGCGGTCCTTGTCGTTGATGGTTGCACAGACGTTGCGCAAAATGCAGTCCGCTCCGTAATATTTGAATACGTTTTCCAGTGATATAATCATCTTTGATTCCTCTGCTTTATAATATGATAAAAAGTTCTATCTTATATCTTATCATATTGTCGAAATTCTCTCAATATCCCCTCTCCTATTTTATGCGTTTTATCGGGAAAAAATTTTTGCTTTCGACCCTTTTCCCTTCCTTTCTAAAAAAGCTATTTTCAAAACTCAAATTTTGTAGTATAATAAGAGCAACTATTTTATGTAAACTTTTGGGAGGTCACCCCATGCTTTTCATTCATGCCAATCTTGTCACGATGGAGCCTGCACCGCAGGGCTTTTTGTCCATCCCCGACGGCTTTCTGCTCACCGAGGGCAGCTGCATTGCCGCACTCGGTCCGATGTCCGACTGCCCGGACACCTCCGCCTTTTCGCCGGAGGAGGTCTTTGACCTAAAGGGAAACACCCTGCTGCCCGGCTTTATCGACGCCCACTGCCACATGGGTCTTGCCGAAGAGGGACTCAACTTTGAGGGCGACGACCTCAACGAGATTACCGACCCGGTCACCCCGCAACTGCGCGGCATCGACGCCATCAACCCGCTCAACAAAAGCTTTGAGGAGGCAGTCAGCGCTGCTGTCACCACCGTTGTCACCGGACCGGGCAGTGCCAACGCCATCGGCGGGCAGTTCTGTGCTGTCAAAACCTACGGCAAAAACATCGACCGCATGGTGCTGCAAAACCCGGTCGCGATGAAGTTTGCTCTGGGCGAAAATCCAAAGAACTGCTACAACGACAAATCGGAAACGCCGATGACCCGCATGGCGACTGCCGCGCTCATCCGCGAAAGCCTGCGCAAGGCACAGCGCTACTATGAGGACTGCTGCAAGGCGCAGGAGGACGAAGACACCGACCCGCCGGATTTTGATGCCAAGTGCGATGCGCTCGTGCCGGTCATCAAAGGCGAGCTGAAGGCACATTTCCACTGTCACCGCGCCGACGACATCTTCACCGCCATCCGTCTGGCAAAGGAATTTGATTTGGACTATGTCCTGGTACACTGCACCGAGGGTCACCTGATTGCGCAGGAGCTGGCAGAGGAAGGAGCCTGTGCCATCACCGGTCCTCTGATGACCACCCGCAGCAAGCCGGAGCTTGCCAATGCCACCGACCGCAATCCGGCTGTTCTTTCGCAGCATGGGGTCAAAACCGCCATCTGCACCGACTACAACGTCATGCCCATCGGGCTGCTGCCCATCTGCGCGGGCATGGCGGTGCGCGAAGGGATGGACTACCAGCAGGCGCTGGCTGCCATCACCATCTACCCTGCCCAAATCGTCGGCATCGACCATCGGGTCGGCTCGCTGAAGGTGGGCAAGGACGCCGATTTCGCTGTTTTTTCACAGGACCCGCTGACCATCGCCGCCAGACCGCAGCTGGTTGTGATTGGCGGAAAGATCGTAAGGAGGTAACACCATGAGAATCATCACATCCGAAACCATCGTGCGCACCGTCAAAAACCTGTGCCTGCGCGCCAACAAATTCCTGCCGTCGGACATCAAGCTGACGCTGGACACCGCTTATGACTATGAGATCTCGCCAAACGGCAAACGCGCCATCGGAAATATCATCGACAACTACAAGGTTTCCCAGCAGACCAGCCTGCCCATCTGCCAGGACACCGGCATGGTGGTCGTCTTTGCCGAAATCGGGCAGGATGTACACATCGTGGGCGAGCTGTTTGAGGACGCCATCAACGAGGGCGTGCGCCAGGCATACCAGCAGGGCAACCTGCGGATGTCGGTGGTAAACGACCCGCTCAACCGCGTCAATTCGCAGGATAACACCCCTGCCATCGTCCACATCCGTCTGGTGCCGGGCAACAGCATCACCCTGACGGTCATCCCGCAGGGCGCAGGCAGCGAGAACGCAAGCTCTTTGAAGATGTTCCACCCCAGCGCCACCCGCGAGGACATCATCCGCTATGTGGTCAGCTGCGTTCAGGAAAACCGCGGACGCTCCTGCACCCCGCTGATTATCGGCGTGGGCATCGGCGGCAACACCGAGATGTGTACCCTGCTTGCCAAAAAGGCGCTCTGCCGCGACCTGTTCACCTATAACAAGAAACTGTTCTACACCGATATGGAAAGCGAAATCCTCGACCGGGTCAACCGCCTTGGCATCGGTCCCGAGGATATGGGCGGCAGCGTCACCGCGCTGGCGGTCAACATCATCTCCTACCCTACCCATGTTGCCAGCCTGCCGGTAGCGGTCAACCTGGGCTGCCACGTCACCCGCCACGCCACCGAGGTCATCTAACCGACTTAAAAATGGATAATAAAAAGGAGCCTTCCTGTGAAGGCTCCTTTTTTGTTGCGCTTTTATGCGTTGTACAGTTTTTCCAGGGTCTGCATCGTCCAGTAGATGCGCAGTTTTTGCTTTGGCTGGGCTTTGCCTGCCGGGATGGTGATGGTCTTGCCGTTCCAGTTTAAGCGCAAGCTGACATTTTCCTTTCGCAGCGTTTCCATCACGCTGGCTGGCAGATTGGTGATTTCCTTTGGCACGCTCAGGCGCAGGGTCTTGCCCTCTGCCGTCTTGCGGATTTTGCTCTTGGCATCCTGCCAGAAGTTGTAGGCTTTTACCGCCTGCTTGTCAGCAGGGTCCGGCTTTTCCGATTCGTAGTTGACGACACCGGAACCGTTGGAGCTGTTGGCAGAACTGCCGGGACGGGATGGCTTGTGATCTGGAGTTACTGGTGGAACATCTGGGTCTGGCTGTGGTACATCAGAATTTGGGTCTGGATAAGAAGGTTCTTCCTTCTCTTTCAATTCTCCCTGTGTGATGACAAAATCACTGTTGTGGTCGATAGTAAATTCCAGATATTCGTCCTTTGTGATGGTCAAATCAGCCGCTACCTGAACATATTTTTTTGTGGTGTTATCATAGTAGTATACATACAGGTTTTCTGTACCAACTGCATCCTTAAATACCCAGTCTGCTTTAATGCGGATGGTAGCCGGAGCTGGAAGTTTGCCATTTTCTGCAAAACTCAGAATCAGTGCGTTCTGCTCCCAGTCGATTCCCTCAGCTGCATCGCTGTCAGAGTTCCACTTTGCTTCAATGCTGGTGCTCAGGTCAATATCTTTGATGTTTTCATCGGTTACATTTTGACCATTGAAAATCCATTCGATGCCATCGCTCTTGAGTGCAATGGTTTTGTTCTGCCCTTTGATTGCTTCAAAGACATCTGCGGAGATGGTTGCACCATTGCCATAGTAGATATGGGCTGTGTTACCCTCTGCCATATCCTTAATCTCATCTACCAGATTGGTGTTGTTGGTGGAGGTAATGATGTCACCGGTTGGATTATCTTTGTCGATGTTTTTGACAAGGAAACTTACTTGATTTGGCAAATCGTCAGTGTTGTAACGTGATATATTATTGTTGTTATCAAATAAACTTACCGCATCTACTTCAAACATACCACTCGGTTCCCATTCACTGATTGGAATAATAACTTTGTTTGGATTGTCATGTGAAGAGTTACAGAAGTCAATAGTCCTACCGTTTTTACGGTTTATAACAGAAACGACAGCTGATTTATATCCAGACAAATCATCCTCTACATCGAGAGTTATTGTAACTTCAGATGGAACTTCTACTTCTGTCTTGTCTATGGATATGCCTTTCAGTACAGGAGCAGTTACATCCTCGCCAGATTCATTCGTAACGGTGAAAGAAAGTTCTGTTGGAAGTAGCAATTCTGCATATTCGTGATATTTAGAGTGATATATCTGATGATACCCATTTTCATCGGAGAGGTATACACGATCCAACTCATAAGTACCACTGCCATCATACTGTGTCATAACTAACTCAACTTCAACTGTTCCGTTCACAATCGGTTGTTCTTCTCTCAACGCATACCATGAACCCTCAATTTCTTTACCAGTTTGTCTGTTAATAAACGTAGCAATGACAGCATCTACACCTGACACATCATCAGAGACATTCAGAGTCAGTGTGAGCTTGCCAGGTGTAGAAACAGTAGTATCGCTCAAAGACAAATCATGGAGAACCGGAGCTTCTTTATCTTCGCTGGTACTATCTACAATCTCAACAGAGATTTCACTCGGAAGGTGTTTGTCAGCATATTGATCTTGATTTGAATGATAGTTTTCGGAATATCCCAGTTTATCTGACAAATAAACTCGTGTGACTCGAAGTGTGCCTACAGCTTCGTCTTTTGGTACTGTGTAGGTCAGGGTGTATTCATCGTTATCATTTACCGTAACCCTGTCACTAATGTTATCGGTCTTGCCGGTCGCCTCATTGATAAGGTCTATGTGAATGTAACTTACACCAGATACATCATCGGTCACATTGAGGGTAAATGTCAGGGTTTCTCCTGGCTTTACCGTTTCCTTATCCACCGAAATGCTGTGCAGAACAGGTGCTTCATAATCGGGTGTTCCGTACAGTTCCATCATTGCCTGTTCATCCTGCACAGGCTTCATCTCATCCGCATACGCGCCGAGCGGCATACTCAGCACCATCGCGGCTGCCAGCAGCATTGCCAGCGTCTGTTTGTGTTTCATTTTTGTCATGCCTCCTGTTTTCTTCACAAAACCGGTATAGAATCATCATGTAATTCTATACTATTATTTATACTTCATTATCATTATAGTACAGTTTTTATGTTTTTTCAAGTACTATAGGATTTATATTTGGTATTCCCTCTCATTTTTTTCGCTACTCTTTTTATAGGGGTGGTTTTTATTTTGGATATTGATTATCAGGCACTTGGCAAGCGAATCTCCAACCTTCGCCGACAAAAAAAGCTTACACAAGAAGAACTTGCTGAGAAAACAGACCTTTCTACAAATTATATCTCCCACATCGAAAATTCCCGCTCGATTCCCAGTCTGGAAACGCTGATGAAGCTGTGTGCCGCCATGGACGTCACGCCCAACGAGCTGCTTTTGGGCACCAGCCAGAATCGCACCGACTATCTGCAAACCGAGGTGCAGCAAAAGCTGACCCTGTGTACGCCCGCCCAGCGCAGGCTGGTCAACCGCTTTATCGACCTGCTGCTGGAGGAAGCGCAACCGCAGCAATAAAAAAAGGCACGGAAAACTTTTTCCGTGCCTTTTTGTTGTTCTGTTTTAGTCTGCCAAAGTGACCTTGTGGAAGACCTTCTTGCCTTTTTTGAGGATGACCTGACCCTGTGCAAAGGCATCCTTATTGACGACTGCGTCAAATGCAGTCACCTTCTGGTCGTCCAGCGAGATGCCGCCCTGTTTGATGAGTCTCTTTGCCTCTGCCTTGGAAGGAGCCAGACCGGTCTTGACCAGCAGGTCTGCCACAGCGACCGCACCGTTTTCGTCCAGGTCTGCTGCACTCAGCTCGGTGGTCGGCATATTCTCACTGTTGCCGCCGGAAACGAACAGCGCTTTGGAAGCGTCCAGCGCCTTCTGTGCTTCCTCGGTACCGTGTACCATCTCGGTCAGCGCAAACGCCAGTTTTTCTTTTGCCACGTTCAGCTGTGCGCCTTCCCAGCTTTCCATCGCCTCAATCTCCTCAATCGGGATGAAGGTCAGCATCTTCAAGCATTTGATGACATCGGCATCCCCAACGTTTCTCCAGTACTGGAAGAAGTCGTACGGAGAGGTTTTTTCCGCATCCAGCCATACTGCGTTGCCTGCGGTCTTACCCATCTTTTTGCCCTGCGAGTCGGTCAGCAGGGTGATGGTCATGGCGTAAGCGTCCTTGCCCAGCTTGCGGCGAATCAGCTCGGTACCGCCGAGCATATTGCTCCACTGGTCATCGCCGCCAAACTGCATATTGCAGCCGTAGTGCTGGAACATATGGTAGAAGTCGTAGCTCTGCATAATCATGTAGTTAAATTCCAAAAAGCTCAGACCCTTTTCCATGCGCTGCTTGTAGCACTCGGCGGTCAGCATACGGTTGACGCTGAAGCTTGCGCCTACCTCACGCAGCAGCTCGATGTAGTTGAGGTTGAGCAGCCAGTCGGCGTTGTTGAGCATCATCGCTTTGCCTTCGCCAAATTCGATGAAGCGCTCCATCTGACGTTTGAAGCACTCGGCGTTGTGGGCGATGTCCTCTTTGGTCAGCATCTTTCTCATGTCGGTTCTGCCGGATGGGTCGCCGATCATGGTGGTGCCGCCACCAATCAGTGCGATTGGGCGGTTGCCTGCCATCTGCAAACGCTTCATCAGGGTCAGCGCCATAAAGTGTCCGGCGGTCAGGCTGTCGGCGGTGCAGTCAAAGCCGATGTAAAAGGTTGCTTTTCCTGTGTTAATCAGTTCCTTGATTTCTTCTTCGTCGGTGACCTGAGCAATCAGACCACGGCGAACCAGTTCTTCATACAATGTCATCTTTATTTCCTCCATATTCTGCTGCGGAGTTTGCTTTTGAAGATACAAAAAGCCCTCCGCTTTTTTCTCCGGCTGTACACCGGTCCCAAAGCAGAGGGCGAATCAAACGCGTTACCACCTCTATTTACTGCCTCCTCGCGGAAAGCAGCCTCAGCAGGTACACAGCCGTATTCTATCGAATCCAAAGCCGGATACCCTAATCTGTTAACGCAGATCAAACGGCCGCGCCTACTCAGAAAAAACTTTCCGTTCGGGCAGCAGCTCGGGGAGGTATTCACAACCTTTGGTCCCACCTCCTTTCACCAACCGGAGGCTCTCTGAGAGACTGTGCAAGACTGCTACTTTTTCCCGTCAAAGCTGTTATTGAGCATTATAATACAGGTGTGGGTATTTTGTCAAGGGGATTTTTCCCTTTTTTCTTTCTTCTGTTTATCGGGCAAGCGACAGCATCTCGCGGGCGTTTTGCAGCGCGGTGTCGGTCAAATTCTCTCCCGAAATCATCCGTGCAATCTCCTCTTCCCTTCTGCGCTGGTCCAGCGGCTCGATGCGGGTGAAGGTCCTGCCGTTTTCCGCCTGCTTGTGGATGAGCAGATGGTGGTCGGCATACACTGCCACCTGTGCCAGATGGGTGACGCAGATGACCTGCCGGTTGCCGGAAACCTCCTGGAGCTTCTGCCCAATCTTCTGCGCTGCCTTGCCGCTGACACCGGTGTCAATCTCGTCAAAGATGGCGGTCGGGATGCTGTCCTTCTGTGCCAGCACATTCTTGATGGAAAGCATCACGCGGGACAGCTCGCCGCCCGAGGCAATCTTTGCCAGCGGCTTTGGCTCTTCGCCCACGTTGGAGCTAAGCAGAAATTCCAGCTCGTCCTGTCCGTCCGGTTTCCACCCGCTCCTGCCCGCGCTGACGCTCAGGCGCACCGAGGGCATATTCAAAAATTCCAGCTCCTTTTTGACCCGCGACAAAAATTCCTTTGCCGTTTTGTGCCGCTGGCTGGTCAGCAGGTCCGCTGCCGCCTGCACCTGCGGCTTTAAGCGCAGATACTCCTCCTGCAACTGTGCCGCCTTCTCCTCCGAAAAGGTGATTTCCTGCAGCTGCTGGCGGCTGGCTTGCAGATATTCCAAAATTTCTGCGATGGAGTTGCCGTACTTGCGCTTGAGGTGATAGATCTGGTCCAACCGGTCCTCAATCTGCTCCAGTTCCTGCGGCTGGTAGTCCACCTTGTCCAGATAGCTGCCGACGTCTCCGCTGCAATCGGACAGCTCGTAGCCCATCTCCTCCATGCGCAGCGCCAACGGCTCCAGCTGCGGCAGAAAATGCGCCAGCTGGCTGAGGTTGCCGGTCAGCTCCTCCATCAGCTGCAAAATGCCTGCGGTTTCCTCCTCGCCCTCCAGCAGCTGTTTGGAGGAACTGAGCAGGCGGATGATCCGCTCGGAGTTGGCAATCTGGTCACGCTTTAAGCACAGCTGCTCCTCTTCGCCCACCGTCAGCTGCGCTGTTTCAATCTCGTTGATTTGATAGCTGAGCAGGTCCACCAGATGCTCCTTCTCGCGGTCCTTGCGGTTGACCTGCTCGAGCCGGTGCTTGACCTCCAAAATCTTCTCATACAGCTCGCGGTAATGTTGCAGCAGCGGCTGCAAATCGCCAAACTGGTCGATGTAGCTGATGTGGTTTTCCGGCAGCAGCAGCTTGTGGTTGTCCTTCTGCCCGTGGACGTCGATGAGCAGCGAGGCAATCTCCCGCAGCAGCTGGACGGTTGCCGGACGACCGTTGATTTTACAGATGTTGCGCACCCCAAGCTCGCGGGAAATCAGCAGGGTGTCGTCGTCCATCTCAAAGCCCAGCTCCTGCACCTGTTTGCAAATTTGCGGCGACAGACCGGTGAACAAAGCGGACAGATAGGCGCTTTCTTCCCCGCTGCGGATGATTTCTTTAGAAAGGCGCGCACCCAGCACCCCGTTGATGGCAGAAACCAGAATGGTTTTTCCGGCTCCGGTCTCTCCGGTAAAGACGTTGAAGCGCGGTCCGAAGTCGATGGTCGCCTCCGAGATGACCGCAATATTTTTGATATACAGCTGCGACAGCATGGTGTCCTCCCCTTACTGCGCCAGCTTGTTGAGTTCTTCGGTGATTCCCTGCGCCGATTCGGTGTCCTTCATCACCAGCAGGATGGTGTCGTCCCCGGCGATGGTGCCCACCAGCCCGTCCCAACGGATGGAGTCGAGCGCTGCACAGGCAGCGTTTGCCATGCCGGTGTAGCACTTGATGACCACCAGGTTCTGCGCATAGTCGATGCTGTTGACCGCCTCGGCAAAGATGGCGTGGAACTTAAAGGAAAGGTCCACACGACCTCCTTTTTCACCGTGGGTGGTGTAGTGGTAGTTTCCGTTTGGGGACAATGTCTTAATCAGACGCAGCTCCTTGATGTCGCGGGAAACAGTGGCTTGTGTCACCGTAAATCCTGCCTGATTGAGTCGGTCCTGCAGCTCCTCCTGGGTATCAATGTCGAATTCCTCGATCAGTTCCAGTATCTTTGCGTGTCTTTTTGCCTTCATATCTGTCATCTCCCCATGATTTTTTTATTTAACTTTTCAAAATAATGTTTCGAACCAAAGTTGACATATTTGACATACCGGCTGTCCTTTGAGATGACAACGCAGTCGGTCGGCTCGATGCGTACACGATTTTCCCCATCGACCGACATGTACAAAATTTCCGAATTATTGACATATCTTCCCCGCACAGTGAACACCTCTTCGGGGGAATACAGAATTGCCCGCGAAGCCAGCGAGTGCGGACAAATGGCGGTCACCGAGATGCACTCGATGGACGAATAGATAATCGGTCCGCCCGCACTGAGCGAATAGGCGGTGGAGCCGGTCGGAGTAGAAAAAATCAGCCCGTCCGCACGGTAGTTGTTGACAAATCCGTTTTTCATCTCCACATCGATGTCCACCATCTTGCCAAAGGCACCCTTGGTGATGACCACGTCGTTGAGAGCGGAAAATTCCTGTCTGCCGTTTTGCTTGATGGCGCTGGCGTGCAGCATCATGCGCGGCTGAATCGAATAGTTGCCCTGCACAATCTGCTCCAGACGGTCCAAGGCGTTGTATTCGATCTCGGTCAAAAAACCCAGCCTGCCTGCGTTGATGCCCAAAACCGGGCAGTCCATCTCAACGGCATGGCGTGCGCTGTGGATGAGCGTCCCATCCCCGCCGATGGAAAAAATCATGTCGATCTTCTGTCCCTGCGGCGGAAAGCTCTTGACCGGCTGACCGGCAAACTCGTGCATCGACTCCTCCATCATCCAACAGCTGCACCCGTATCCGGTCATCCGGCGGATGACCTCACAGGTACACTCGTACCCGTTCTTTTTGCTCAAATTGGGGATCAGCAGAATATCCATCAACGAAATCCCTTCTCCCTATAAACTCTGGTGGGCGCTGTCCACCACACCGGCAATCTGTTCTTCTGCAACCGTTTCCTCCGGCGGCAGCGCGTCCTGCTGCGGCTTTTGTAAAAACAGCAGGTACTCAATGTTGCCCTCGGGACCCTTGATGGGCGAAAAATCCAGACCCCGCACCCAGAATCCCAGCTCGGCAGCGCAGTCGATGACCTTGCGGATGATCTCGCGGTGAATCTGCGGATCACGCACGACGCCTTTTTTGCCCACCTTGTCCTTGCCCGCCTCAAACTGCGGTTTGACTAAGCAGACCATCTGCGCGCCGTCCTTGAGCAGCCGATGCGCCACCGGCAGCACCAGTGTCAGCGAGATGAAGGAAACGTCCACCGAAATAAAATCGACCGGCTGCGGCACCTGCTCCTCGGTGATATACCGGATGTTGGTGCGCTCTAAGTTGACCACACGCTCGTCGGTGCGCAGCGACCACGCCAGCTGTCCATAGCCGACGTCCACCGCATACACCTTGACCGCACCGTTTTGCAGCATACAATCGGTAAAGCCACCGGTGGAGGCGCCGATGTCCATACAGGTGCAGCCCTCCAGCACGACCGGAAAGACCTGCATTGCCTTTTCCAGCTTTTTGCCTCCCCGGCTGACATAGCGCAGCGTTTCTCCACGCACCTCAATCCGGTCGTCCTCCTTGACCGGCGTGCCTGCCTTGTCCGACTTTTGCCCGTTGACATAGACCAGCCCTTCCATAATGACGACCTTTGCCCGTTCACGGCTCTGCACCAGTCCTCGATCGACCAGTTCTACATCCAACCGCTTTTTCACAGTATTCCTCCCAACCCTTTATCTATCAAAATCCTCTGTTTGTTGTTCTTTCATCCATTGTGTGCAGGTCTGCACCATGCTCTGTGCATCCAACCCGCAAAGGGCAAGCGCCCGGTCCGGTGTTGCCTGTTCGACAAAGCGGTCGTGGACGGCAAGGACACGGTAATGCCCCTGAAAGCCGTTTTCCAGCAGGCGGCTGCCGAACATCTGCCCGATGCCGCCGCTTTCGATGCCTTCCTCGGCAAACAGGACATACTCTGCCTGCATTGCCTGCTCGACCGCCTCTTCGCAGAAGGGCAGCAGCCGCAGCAGTTTGAGCACCGCTGTGGGCACTCCCTGCTGCGAAAGGGTGTGTGCTGCCTGCACCGCCTGTGCGCTCAGCTTGCCGTAGGTGACCAGCAGCAGCCGAGGCTTTGCTCCCTTTGGTTCGATTGCCCACGGCACCTGCGGGTCGAAGGCGGGCAGCTTGCTCTCTCCTCCGCGCGGATAGCGCACACAGCACACACCGGTGTGTTCATACAGGCTTTTGTACAGCGAGCAGCGCATCTCCTCATAGGTAGCCGGAGAGTACAGGGTGATGCCCGGCACGCTGGAAAGCATGGCGACATCGAATAAGCCCTGGTGGGTCTCCCCGTCACTGCCCACAATACCGGCGCGGTCGATGCCAATGACCACGTGCTGCCGCTCGATGGACAGGTCGTGGATAATCTGGTCATAGCACCGCTGCAAAAAAGAGGAGTAGACTGCAAACACCGGCAGCATCCCGTTGGCTGCCAGTCCTCCTGCAAAGGTGACCGCGTGCGGCTCGGCGATGCCCACATCAAAAAACCGTCCCTGCTGCCCAAAGGCACGGGAAAAGTGGTTGAGTCCGGTGCCGTACTTCATCGCCGCTGTGATGGCGCAGATGCGTTCGTCGCGCTTTGCCAGCTCGGTCAGATACAGCCCGAATTCGTTGGAAAAGTTGGTGGACGCCGACGAAAAGGACTTACCGGTGTCGATGTCAAAGCCGGAGGTCCCGTGGTACTCGCCCGGGTTTTCCTCCGCATAGCTGTACCCCTTGCCCTTTTGTGTTTCGATGTGCAAAAAGACCGGACGGTGCAGATTTTTGGCGCGCTGCAACACATCGCACAGCGTTTCCATATTGTGTCCGTCGATCGGTCCTAAGTAGCAAAATCCCATGTCCTCAAACCAGTTGCTTCCGTACACCACCGTTTTCATGGTGGTTTTCAGCCACACCAGCAGCTGGTTGAGCGGCTTGCCAATCAACGGCAGGTGGTTGCAGATTGACTCCACCCGGTCCTTGGTGCGAAAATATGCCGGACGGGCGCGGATTTTAGAAAGGTACTTGGAAAAGGAACCGACGTTTTTCGAGATGGACATTTTGTTGTCGTTGAGAATGACAATCAGGTTGTCCCCAAAGCGGGCAGCGTTGTTGGCTCCCTCAAACGCCAGTCCGCTGGTGAAGGCGCCGTCGCCGATGACCGCGATGACGTGATGCTGGTCATTTTGCAGCTTTTTTGCCCTTGCCAGACCGGACGCCACCGAAATGGAGGTGCTGGAATGACCCGCAATAAAGGCGTCGTACTCGCTTTCCTTGCGCTTGGGGAAGCCGGAAAGCCCGCCCTCCTGCCGCAGGGTGGAAAACTGCTCCCGCCTGCCGGTCAGCAGCTTGTGCGTATAGCACTGATGCCCGACGTCCCACACGATCTGGTCGTCCGGGCAGTCAAAAACACGGTGCAAAGCAACCGTCAGCTCCACCGTCCCCAGGTTGGATGCCAGATGTCCCCCTGTTTTGGCGGTGGTCTGGATCAGCCGCTCCCTGATTTGTGTACACAACACATCCAGCTGCTCAAACGGAAGCTCTTTTACATCCTGCGGAGAGCAGATGGTATCCAATATGCTCGACTTCATCTGTACAGATACTCCTGTCCTCATTTAAAATACCGGCATCAGCATTGCCACAGCAATTCCCAGCAGCGCACCTGCCAACACTTCCAGCGGGGTGTGTCCCAGCAGCTCCTTGAGCAGTGCCTTGCCTTCTTCGCGTTTGCGTTCCTCTTCCGGGTCCTTCTCCATATTTTTCCTTCGGATGAACAGATTGCGGATATCCGACTTCTTCTGCGGTGCAAACATCTCCCGGATATTGTCCGAAGTCATTGCCACAATTTTGTTGAGCACCTTTGCCTGCTCTCCTGCGGCGCGGCGCACACCCATCGCATCATACATGACGACGGCGGCAAACACCAGCGACAGCGCAAACTCCGGCGAGGTAAAGCCCAGCTTGCGTGAAAGCGCTACCGTCAGCGAGCACACCAGCGCTGAGTGGGAACTGGGCATCCCGCCTGCGCCCACCATCCTTTCCCAGACAAACTCCTTTGTCAGCAAAAAGTTGATCAACGTCTTGAGCACCTGTGCGATCAGCCACGCCAAAAAGGCGACGTCGATATAGTAATTGCTGAAAATGAACGGTATATTCTCCATTGTTCTCATCCCTCAACCTCTGATTCCGGTCAATTCTGCCGAATCAGGATATAGTCTGCCAGCTGGTACAAAAAGGCAGCTGCCTCCTCGTTTTTGCCTTTTCCCAGTCCCAGCAGCGCCTGTTTTGCCAGCAGGACCTGCTGCTGTGCCTGTTCGGCAGCTCCCTGTACGCCGTACACCGACACATAGGTGGTCTTGTGGTTTTCCTCGTCCGAGCCGGTCGGCTTGCCCAGCTGCTCGGCATCGCCCACGCAGTCCAGGATGTCGTCGGTGATTTGAAATGCCAACCCGATGCAGTGGGCATACTCCTGCGCTGCCTGCATCTGCTCGGCAGTTGCCTTTGCCGCAATACAGCCCATCTGAGCTGCCGCGCAGATCAGCTCCCCTGTTTTTAATCGGTCGGTCCGGCGCACCCGCTCGATGTCGGCGCAGAAGGTTTCGTTCTCCAAATCCATCCGCTGTCCGCCAATCATTCCCTGATGTCCTGCCGCCTTTGCCAGCAGCAAAACCGAATCCGCCCTCTGCTGTGCATCCAGCTCCTCGCTTGCTGCCAGTACCTCAAACGCCTTGGTCAGCAGCCCGTCCCCTGCCAGCAGAGCGACCGCCTCTCCAAAGGCGATGTGGCAGGAGGGCTTGCCGCGGCGCATCTCATCGTCGTCCATGCACGGCAGGTCGTCGTGGATGAGCGAATAGGCGTGTACCATCTCCAAAGCGCAGGCGCCGGTCAGCGCCCTTTTGGCGTCGCCGCACAGCACCCGGCAAAATTCTAGAGCCAACGCCGCCCGCAGCCGTTTTCCGCCTGCCAGCAGGCTGTAGCGCATCGCTTCGGTCACCCGGTCGCCCTCCTGCGGCGGCAAAAGCTGCTCAAGGCACTCCTGGGTCCACTGTGCATACTGCTCCAGCTGCTGTTTAAAGCTGTTCATCCCCGTCCACCTCCTTTGTGCCTGCCAGCGAGGGCAGGTCGATTTTTTCTATCTTCAGCTGGGCGCTTGCCAGCTTTTTCTGGCAGGAAACAATCAGCTTGCCCGCCTGCGCGTACAGCTCCATCGCTTCCTCCAGACCCGTCTCCCCTTTTTCCAGGGTGCGGGCAATCTGCTCCAAGCGCTCCATCGATTGTTCAAATGTCAATTTTTCGGTCATCGTGACTCCTCATTTTCGCTGACCTGCTCCACCACCGCCTGCACCGTTCCGTCACAGACGCGGATGGTCAGCACATCTCCCATCGAAACCTCCCGCACCGAGGATACGGTGCGACCCTGTTTGGTAATATAGCCGTATCCGCCGGACAGCTTTGCCAGCGGGTCGAGCGCCCGCAGCCGCGCAGTTTGCAGCTGCAAATGCTCCTCTCTTTTCATTATACCATTTTTTAGGGATAATTGTATCGTATTTGCAAGATTTTGTAATTTTTTTTCATCCTGCCGCAGCCTTTTTTGTGGAGAAAGGCGGGTAAGGCGCTCCGATTGCTCCAAAATCTGCCTTGTTTTAAAAGACAGCATCCGCTCTCCTGCTGCCAGGATGCGCTGTGCATAATCTTGCAGCTGTTCGGGCAGGTCGGACAGGTCGGGCGCTGCCAGCTCTGCCGCTGCCGACGGGGTGGGTGCGCGCAGGTCTGCCGCATAGTCGCACAGGGTAAAATCCGTTTCGTGCCCCACCGCGCTGATGAGCGGCACGGTGCATCGGGCAACCCTTCTGACCAGCTGCTCGTCGTTAAAGCACCACAGGTCCTCCATCGAGCCGCCGCCTCTGCCCAGGATGATGACATCGCAGTTTCCCTGCTGCTCCAGCGCATCCAGCGCCTGCACCATCGACTGCGCCGCCGCCTCGCCCTGCACCTGTGCAGGACAAAAGATCAACGTTGCCAGCGGGCAGCGCCGGGAAAGAACGTTGACGATGTCCCAAAAGGCAGCGCCCGAGGCGGAGGTCACCACCCCGATACGTCGGGCATCGGTTGGGATGGGCTGCTTATTCTGCTGCGAAAACAGTCCCTGCCGGTCCAGCTTGCGGTACAGCTGCTCAAAGGCGACCTGCAACGCTCCCCTGCCGTCCGGCTGCATATCATAGACATACAGCTGATAGCTCCCGTCCCGCTCGTACAGCGAGACCGCGCCGCGCAGGATGACCGCCATGCCGTTTTCCGGCTCAAACAGCAGGTCGTTTGCATAGCGGCTGAACATGACCGCCCGCACCGCGCAGTCGCCCTCCTTGAGGGTGAAATAACAGTGCCCGCTGCGCTGGTGGCAGACAAAGTTGGAAATTTCCCCGCGCAGCAGCAGGTCCTTGAGCAAGGAATCGCCGTCGAGCAGGCTTTTGACATAGCGGTTGAGCTGGGAAACGCTTAGAATATCAGCCAACGCGCACACCGTCCCTTACTGCGGCAAGGATAGCAATGCCGGCGGCGTTGTCCGAGGAAAACTCCGGCTTTGCAAAGTAGCCGCCGAACTGCTCGGAAATCTCCTTTTGGATGATGCTGTTGGACATCACCCCGCCCGAATACAGCAGCGGCAGGTTCGGGCAGCACTCCCGCACATTTTCGGTCATCCGTTTGACCACGGCGCACACCGAGTCGATGCAAAAGCGCGCCACATTTTCCCGGCTCTCTCCTTTTGCCAGCAGCTGCTCGCACTGGTTCTGCACGCCGGACACGCAGCAGTTGCCGTCCTTAAAGGTCAGCTTGACTTTAAACTGCTTGTCCGCCTGCTGCGCCAGCCGGTCCAGCTGCATCCCGGCAGGAAAGGGCAGTCCCAGCATCCCGCCGACCCGGTCGACCGCCTGTCCACATTTTAAATCGAGCGAATGATACAGCAGCTTGGTGTCGAACACCCACTGGTCATCTGCGCCGACCTGTACACATTCGGTGGTGCCGCCCGAAAAATGAAAGGCGACAAACTCGCTGCCAATCAGCCGCAGCTGCTGTGCGGAATATAAAGCGGCAGCAATGTGCCCGCACTGGTGGGAAAACGGATACAGCGGGATGCCGTTTGCAGCGCTGATGGCATCCGCTGCCAGCCTGCCGGTCAAAAAGCAGGGCATATAGGAGTCCTGTGCATTTCTCGGGCGGACAGATACCCCCACCGCCGCCAGCTGGTTCTGCGCCTGTGGTACAGCAAAAAACAGCTCCTCAAGAATCTGTGGGAGCTGTTTTACATGAGCGAACACCGCGTCGCTCTGCTTTAATCCCAGGGCGCCCTCAGCGACCGGCAACAGCTTCTTTTTATGGACAACACAGCCCGTGCTGCTGTCAAAGACCGCCGCCGAAGTTGTATAATTACTGGTATCAATACCCAGATAATATGGCATTTTATTCACCCTGTCTATGTCTTCTATTTTGCCTTTTTGTCCTTCACCTGTGGGTCCATGTCGCGGATAACAGCGCCAAGCACACCGTTGATAAAGGCATATTCATCCTCGCCCGCGTACTGCTTGGCAAGCTCCACCGCCTCGTCCACGGTGACGTTAATCGGAACCTGCGGCACATACATCAGCTCGTATGCTGCCATGCGCAAAATCGCCAGCGAAACTTTGGAGATGCGCGAAAGCTTCCAGTTTTTCAGCTTTGGCTCGATTAGCGCATCAAGCTCTTCAACATGGTCCACCGTTCCCTGTGCCAGCTGCATGGTAAACTCATTTGGCTGCAAATCTCTGGTTTCGGTGGCTCCTTCGATGATTTCCTCCAGTGTCATGTCGCTAAAGCTTTTTTCGAACAGCAGGCAGAATGCCTCCTGACGGGATTGATGTCTTGTCATCATATTTTGTCCTTTCCGGCTTCATGCCGGTGGCACAAAACCTGATTATTTCTTTGTCAAATTGCAAAAAGGGTTACTGCTCTGCGCCGGATGGCACAACAGCCGGCGAGGTCTGTGGGAAAACGATTCCGGCAACGTGTACGTTGACCTTGGATACGGTGATGCCGGTCATGTTCTGCACAGCATCCTTAACGGTCTTTTGCAGGGTTTCGGCAACCTCCGGGATGTTGGCTCCGTACTTGAGATTGACGCTGATGTCGATGACCGCTACGTCGTCGTTGAGGCTGATCTGGATGGGGCGTGCAATGCTGCCCTTCTTCAGAAAATTCTTGATAGGGGTGTAGGTATTTGCCAGGGAAACGACTCCATCGATCTCCTCCGAGGCAAAGTTTGCGATGGTCGCCAAAACCTCCTGAGAAATTTTCAGGCTGCCTGCCGGCTGTTTATTATGTTCTACGTTCATAGTGATTCCTCCTGTGATCAAGATACCGGAACGCTGCCAAAAGGAAAAAAAGCGTCCCTTTCGGAAAATCATTTTCTGATACATAACACATTATATCACATTCTGCAAATCTTTACAACCGATAGCCCCCCGCTGATTTTGAATTTCCTTTTAACAAAATCCGTTTTATGCAATATAAATCCCCAGCATCATCAGCACCGCGGCAAACAGCACCAACGGGCGACCGTTGAGACCCACCGGCAAAAACAGGGCAATCAGCCGCTTTTTCAGCCGCTGTGCGCTGTTGGACAGGCAGGAAGCCAGCAGCATCTGGTGCCGGCGCTGGCGCTCCAGCAAAAACTTTGCGGTGTCCAGCAGCGTCTGCGCATACTGCTCAACAAAGTGGCGGTCCCTTTCCTTGATGACGCTGCGGTCGCAGGCACTTTCCAAATCCTCGGTGGCGCTGTCAACCATCAGATAGAGAAACGGATTAAACCAGTGTACCGACAGGGTGAACAGCAAAAACAGCCGGTACCAGCTGTCCCGCCGGCGGTAGTGCATCAGCTCATGGCGAAAGATCATCCGCAGGTTTTCCTTTGGCAGCATACAATCGGGAAAGACCACCTTTGGTCGCAAAAATCCCAACAGCATCGGTCCGGCTGCCTGCGACGAGATGCACAGCTGCACCGGCGCTGCAATCTTCAGGGTACTTTTGATTTCATAAAACACCCGCCGAATCTCCTGCTGCTCGGCGTGGCTTAAAGAAAGATGGCGCTCCCCGCGGCTGAGCCGCCTGCTCAAACGATAGTATGCCAGCAGATGAAGGGCAAAAAACGCTGCCATTCCCGCCAGCCACACCTTGCCCAGCAGCTGCCATTTTGCCTGTGCAAAGCTGTCCCCGAAATAGACGATCCCCACCGGCAGCGGCACCAGCAGACGGGCGGACAGGATAAACCACAGGGTACTGCGGCAGCGGGGTGAATATTTTGCCAGCCTGCCCTCCCCCAGCATCATCAAAGCATATAAAACGCTGGCAACCAGCGACGATTCCAATACAGAAAAGCAAATTCGTTCTAACATCATTTTCCCAACTCTCTTTGTTTGATGGACAACCCCTTCCACGATTCTTTTGCGAACCGGCGGCTGTCATTTCTGTCCCGTTATATTATAAGTGACGATTTGCCTGCTGTATTGTTACCTGCCTTTTGCGGTTTTAGTCCTTTTTCTCAAAATTCATCGATAGACAGTTGTATTTTTACAGAAAAACTGTGCAAAAAAACGACGCCCTGCACAGCTTTTGTCTGCACAAGGCGTCGATTCGGTCATATTGATTGCAGATATTCAATCAGCGCATCTGCGATGGCGTTGGCAGTCTGGTACATTGAATCGGGTGTACACAGCTGGTCGTACTCAATCGGGTTGCTGATAAAGCCCATCTCAATAAGCATCGACGGACACAGGGTATTGCGGGTGACATAAAAGTTGCCGTAAATCACGCTGCGGGCATCCCGCTCGTTGTAGGCGCTTATCTTTTCCAGGATGGAATCCGCCAGCAGCTTGGAGTTGTTTTCATAATAATAGATCTCGGTCCCACTGGGTTTGAGTCCGTTGGCGTTAGCATCAATGCTGTTGCAGTGCAGCGAAACATAAAAGTCCGCCCGCTGCTCCTTTGCCAGCGCTACACGGTCGGTCATCTCCACCTTCGAAGAATTGTCCTGCTGCGGGCTGACCGCCAGCACCACCTGTGCGCCCAGCGATTCCAGCCGGTTCTTCAATACCAGTGCGTGTGCCATGGTGATGTCCTTTTCCATCGGACCGTTTCCGTTTAAAACACCCAGCGCACCGCTGTCCAGTCCGCCGTGTCCCGGGTCCACCACTATGGTCATCTGCGAAAGCGGCTGGTCGCTGCTGCCAAGGTCTGCCTTGCGGTTAAAAAAGACGGTGGTCCTTCCCTTGCCGTCGTAGCTGACATCGTAGCCGACGGTGTCCACCCCCTGTTTTTTGTAAAACTCCAAGACGGTATCCTCGCCGACGGTGCTGACATCCACCGAAGAAAACAGCTCGCTGTAGATTTCGTCCAGCTCGATGCCGCTGGTATTGTAAAAGCGCAGGGCAATCTTTTCGCCGGTGCTGTACGCCTTGAATGCCGGAGCCGCCTTGCCGTCAAGCACCAACGATTCCCCGTTCTTCAGGATGGTGTAGGTGGTTTTGCTCACCTCTTCCTCCCACTGGCTCTGCTCAGGCAGCAAATCCACATAGGATTTGGCAATCCAGCCGCCCATGCTCAGCTGAAAGTAGCTGTCGTTGGAATCGACGATGGCATCCACCGCACCCGGACTCAGCAGCGAAAGGTGGTTGGCTTTGCTTTCCCCTTCCTCATACAGGATGGCAGCGTTCTGGTTGACCCTTGCCAGCAGGTGCGCTCCTTTGCCGACCAGATACAGCGAGCCTTGCGAGGTGGCGTTGGTGGTCTTGCCGTCGAAGGTCAGCTGATAGGAGAGTTTTCCCAGCGGTTCCACCTTGCCCTTTTCTGCCTGCGGCAGGGTGATTTTAGCGGAGTAGTAGGCTTCCACCCCGGTGGTTGCCACCGCCTCCTGCTTGAGCGGGTAGCTTTTTTCTCCCAGGGTTGCGGTGACCTCTCCGTTTGCCGGAGCGGTGCAGCGGATGGTGTACTCCTCCCCCGCCTGGACCACATCGTCGCTGGAAGGCTGCATCCGACGTAGGTTGGTGATGGTGGTAACCTCTTCGCTCGTCTGTGCCTTGGTGCGGGTGATGGTCAGTGTCTGACTGTCGTCGCCGTTTTCAAAGCGGAAGGTGTTTTCCCCCATCGCAAGCTCGGCATAGATGCCAAAGCTGCCGTATACGCCGCGGTTTTCCACCTCCTCGCCGTTGCAGCTAAGCGGGCTGTCCGGGTCGGAGGAACCGGTGATATAATAGTTGGCTGCTGTGGTGGAGATGTCTTCCGACGGGTTTGCCAGCTTAAGGGTATACTCGGTATCCAGGGTAAAGCCGGTGTCCAGCACCTGCTCGCGGTCGGTGTATTCACGGGCGGCAGTCTCCATCGAAAGCTCGCCTGCACCTGCCATGACCGACATTCCCAGCGCCAGTGTCAAACTCAGCAGACGCATCCTGCTTTTGTGCATAAGCCATTCCTCCTTGGTTATATTCGATTGCCTCTTGCGATTCTATCTTCCTTTAAAGGTAAAAATATTATAGCACACCCATGTGACAAAATCCATCGGACAGTATGACAAATATCGCTGGAAAATCAAGCCATTTCCTACAAAGCAAAAACTCCCTGTCCTTCTGCCGCAGCGGGCAGGAAGACAGGGAGCTATTCTTTTAGCTTTTTTTCACAAATTCGTGGCGGCACTTCGGGCAGGTGATTTGGATGTTGCCTTTTCCTCTGGGCACGCGGATCTTCTGCTTGCACTGCGGGCAGCGAAAATGCCGGTGGGTGCGCAAATCCAGCAGTCCGGCTGTCTTGGCAGAGAAAAAGCTGCGCACCGGCGCGGTCATCTGCAAAAACTTCTGGTTTTCTTCATAGCGCTTGCTGACATTTTTAGAAAAAATCCGAAAGATGGAAAGGATTGCCAGCGCAAACGACAGGATGTACAACGCATCCCACCCGGTAAAAGCGAACACCATATTCAAAATGAGCATCAGCAGCAGGGTAAAAAATCCCAGCTGGTCGGTGCCATATCTTCCATACATCATCCTTGCAAGCCAATTCACGTCAAATTCCTCCTGTTGATTGTAAACTTCTGTCCTTGATTATAGAACAAATTCTTGAAGAGATTGTGACCTTTTTACAGCAGGATTGAAAACATCGCGAAACAGCTGTCATCCTTTCTTTTTCTCCTTCGCTTTCATCACCCCGCAAAACTTCGCACGATTTTTCACAGATTCGCGAAAATTATTGTCTATTTTGCTGTTTTTTATTGCGAAGTCCTTGTACTTTATCACAGTGACTTGCTCCCAAACGGGTAGGATGGTATAATAAAATCCGTTTGTGAAAAAGCCGCGCAGCAAAAGCCTTGCCGGCAGAAAAGAGGATACGAATTTGGAAAAGAAATTAAAGATGATTGGTTTTATGATTCTCGGAAACGCTATTCTTGCGATGGGCACCGCTGCCTTTGTCGTCCCCAACGGACTGATTTCCGGCGGTGTGACCGGTATCGGTCTGATTCTTCAGCGGCTGTTCGGGCTGCCGGTAGACATCGGTGTCTTTGTAGCGGACGGCGTACTGTTTTTGCTGGGTGCGGCGGTGATGGGAAAAGCCTTTGCCGCTACCATCATTTTGAGCACGATTGTCTACCCGACCTTCTTCTCGCTGTTTGGAAAAATCCCTTTCCTGACCAATCTGACCGATGACAAGCTGATGGCTGCCATCTATGCCGGGCTGCTGATGGGCGCGGGCATCGGGCTGGTCATCAAAGTCGGCGGCTCTACCGGCGGCATGGACATTCCTCCCATCATCCTGCACAAGCTGTTCGGTCTGTCCATCCCGGTGATGATTTCGGTGGGCGACATCCTCCTGCTGCTGGTGCAGGCGTTCTACTCCTCCACCGAGCAGGTGCTCTACGGCATTCTGGTGGTCATGCTGACCAGCATCGTCATCGACAAGGTGCTGATTATGGGACAAAAGCAGACACAGGTCATGGTCATCAGTCCTGAATACGAGCGCATCAACCAGGCAATCCACCAGAAGATTGACCGCGGCTCCACCCTCATCCACGCCACCAGCGGTCTGGAAAAGCAGGAGCAAAAGGTGGTGCTCAGCGTCATCTCCAACCGTCAGCTGAACGACCTCAACGAGCTGATTCTGCAAATCGACCCGCAGGCGTTTGTCATTGCCAACGAGGTCAATGAGGTCAAGGGCAGAGGTTTTACCTTGAGCAAACTTTCCAAATAATTTTTCTTGCAGTATTTGTTGCATAACCTTTCTGACAAGCCGGCTGAATTCCCTTCAGCCGGCTTGTTTTCTGGATAATTTTACAGTTTTTTTGCCCCTCTTTCCTTCTTTTAAGGAGGTATGCCCAGACAGGCGATTGAAATTTTCTATCTTTTGCGTTATACTGATATTATTCAACAATATCATATAGGGGGTATCTCTTTTATGCTCGCCAAGAAAAAAGCCAAAGACCTTGTCCTGGATGCGCTGTTCTTCATCGCAGGCAGCTTTTTGTTTGCCGTATCCATCGACACCTTCACTGCACCCAACCAGATTGCCGCAGGCGGTCTGACCGGTGTGGCAACGATGCTCAACCATCTGTTCGGCATCCCGATTGGTACTGCCAATATGCTGATGAACGTCCCGCTGCTCATTTGGGCGTACATTGAAATGGGCTACCAGATTATCATTAAAACCATCATTGCCACCCTGCTTTCCTCTGCTATGATCGACATTATGGTCCCCTATCTGCCGCAGTATCAGGGCGACCCGCTGATCACCATCGTCTTTGGCGGCTGTCTGGCGGGACTGGGACTTGCCCTCATCCTGATGCGCGGCGGCACCACCGGCGGCACTGAGCTGGCTGCCAACCTGCTGACCCTGCACATCCATGGCTTTTCCCTTGGAAAATTTATCATGGCAATCGACCTGATCATCGTACTGGTTTCCGCTGTGGTTTACCACGACTATGAAAGCCCGCTGTACGCGATTCTGGTCATCTATATCACCTCAAAGGTCATTGACGCGGTCATCTACGGCTCCGACAGCGGCACCGGCAAGATGATGTTTATTATCTCCCCTAAGAACAATGAGATTGCCCGGCGCATCATGGATGATTTGGAGCGCGGCGTCACCGAGCTGAAATCCCGCGGCGCATACAGCGGCAACGAAGGCACCGTCCTCTTCTGTGCCGTTGGCAGGCAGGAGGTCCACAAGACCTACGACATCATCCACGAGATCGACCCGGATGCCTTCATCGTGGTGGATGACGCCAGCGAAATCACCGGACTGGGCTTCCGCGATTTCCACCAGTACCGTCAGTCCAAGCAATCCAAAAAATCGAAAAAGGACAAATCCTCTCAGTAACCCCTATTAAAAAGGAAGATACCACTGCAAATCGGTGGTATCTTCCTTTTTTTATCGATTCCGGCAAATCCTTCTGTTAGCGGATGCCGTACTTTTCAATCACATAGTCCATATCCTTGTCACCTCTGCCGGAGAGGTTTATGAGGATGGAGCCTTTGCCCATCTTCTCGGCAAGCTTTAAGGCGTAGGCAACCGCGTGCGAGCTTTCGATTGCCGGGATGATTCCCTCCATGCGCGACAGCTTGAAGAAGGCGTCGATGGTGTCGTCGTCGCCGATGACATCGTATTTCACCCTGCCCAAATCGTGCAGGAAGGCGTGTTCCGGTCCGCTGGATGGGTAGTCCAGACCGCTTGCGACCGAGTAGACCGGAGCCGGCTGACCGTTTTCATCCTTGAGCATGATGCTGTTGAAGCCGTGCATGACTCCTTCACTGCCGTACTGCAAGCTGGCTGCGTGGTCACCCAAGTCGGTTCCTCTGCCCAGCGGCTCCACGCCGTAGATTTCCACCGGGTCATTTAAGAAGCCCGAGAAGATTCCCATGGCGTTCGAGCCGCCGCCCACACAGGCAACCACCGCATCCGGCAGCTCACCGGTCATCTGCAAAAACTGCTCTCTGGCTTCAATGCCCACTACGCTCTGGAAATCGCGCACCATCATCGGGAAAGGATGCGGACCCACCACCGAGCCGATGCAGTAGATGGCGTCCTTGTACTCGCGGCTGTATGCGGCAAAGGCTGCGTCCACCGCTTCCTTCAAGGTAGCAAGACCGTCGGTCACTTCGATGACCCGCGCGCCCAGAATCTTCATGCGGGCAACGTTGGGCGCCTGCTTTTTGATGTCCACCGAGCCCATGTAGATGTCGCACTCCAGTCCGAAGTAGGCGGCAGCGGTGGCAAGTGCAACTCCGTGCTGTCCGGCTCCGGTTTCGGCAATCACCTTTTTCTTGCCCATATATTTTGCCAGCAGCGCTTCACCCATGCAGTGGTTGAGCTTGTGTGCGCCGGTGTGGTTGAGGTCCTCACGCTTGACATACAGCTGAACGCCGTTGCCCAAGCTCTGGGACAAACGGTCCAGATGGGAAACCGGTGTCGGTCTGCCCTGAAAGTCCTTGCGGATGCGGCGCAGCTCGGCGATAAATTTTGCAGACTTGCAGATGGTCTGGTAGGCATCGCGGATTTCAACCATCGCTTCCTTCAACTCATCCGGGATGTAAGCTCCGCCATATTTTCCAAAATAGCCGTCGTTGGTTGGGTAGTTTTTAAAGTAGGTATCAAAATCAACGTTATTGAATTTCATCTTTCTTCCTCCATCACAAAAAGCATCTTCATTTGGTTGGTTTTCGGTTTTTCATCGGTCCATCTTTCCTGACGCCATCGTTTGGTCTGCAACATTCGGTTTTCCTCCCTGTTTTGCCTTAGCGTCTGTCAACAGCTCTTTGTGATGTTGGGAAACAACAAAAACACCCTTGACAGAATCCTCTTGTTCTGTCAAGGGCGAATAAAATTCTTTATCCGTGGTGCCACCTTGATTCACCTGCTGTACAGCCGGTGCGCTTTTACAGGATACCAACATATCCCCGACAACTAACGTATGCCTGACACGTCGCAGAATACTTTGAATGGGATCTTCCCTTTCATTTGACTGCGCCCTCAGCGGTCCATTTGACGACTTGTTTCTCCCCCGACTCTCAGCAACACGGGTTCTCTGTACAGGCATCATCGCCGTTATCTCCGCTTCAACGGTTTGTTTATGAACTTGACTTGATTCTATCACAGCACAGGGCAACTGTCAATCCCTTTTTACAAAATTTCTTTGATAGTTTTTTGTCAATATACACCACTTTTCCTCCTTTGTCCCACACCTGCTGTTGTACAGATTGACATTATTGTCAAAAAGAATACAATGGAAATAGAACGACACGGAGGAAAAACAAATGGAACAGACCAATAAACTCAACTGGATTAAAAAAGTCACCCCGCTGCTGTACAACCTTTCGCTGGCGGGCATCTGCCTGTACATTGCATTGCGCTGCCGCAGCTGGGCAAACCTTCTGCTGCCTTGGGAAACCGGCTTTGTCTTTTTCCCGCTGGCGGCTGTGTACTACCTGTCCAACCAGCTGCTGTGCAAAAAATATCTGGTGGCAGAAAACCGCGCCCTCACCTATTGGGTCAGCGTTGCCACCTTTGTGGTCATCTACCTGTCGATGTCGATTTTGTGCGCTGACCTGCTGCAATGGCTGCTGCACTTCTTTTTAACCGATGCCGCCCGGCAAACGCTGTTCATCCTGTGCGGTTTTGCCTGCCTTGCCTTCACCCTTTTCTTTGCCTGCTATGGCTACTACAAAACCACCAAAATCGTAACCGTTCAATATCCGCTTGCCAGCGAAAAGCTTGCCCGCCCATTGCGCATCGTACAGCTCAGCGACCTGCACATCGGCTTTTTTGTGGGCGAACAGCACATCCGCAAGACGGTGGAGGCAGTCAACCGACTTCAACCGGATGTGGTGGTCATCTCCGGTGATATGATTAACGCCGCCAATACCCTGGAATGTCCCGAAATCGATGCGGTCGAACGGTTGCTGGCACAGCTGCACTCGATCAAGGGGACCTATGCGGTTGTGGGCAACCACGACCCGGAGGTGTCCGACCCGGACTTTCAGGATTTTTTAAAGGCATCTGACATCCACCTGCTCAACGATTCGGTCTTTGCCGACGAGGATTTGCAGCTGGTCGGACGCACCACCTGCACGAAACCCCACCTTCCCCTCTCCGCTTTGATGCAAAATCTGGATTCACAGCAGCTGACGGTGGTGCTCGACCACGACCCCATCGGCATCCCGCAGGCGGTCGAAGCCCACGCCGACCTGGTGCTGTGCGGTCACACCCACCGCGGTCAGGTCTTTCCGCTGGCATGGTTTGTCCGCTTTTTATACAGCAAACAGCAGCTGTGGGGAATTTCCCGCAGCGGCGACACCACCTCCATCGTCAGTGCCGGCACCGGCTTCTTCACCATGCCGATGCGCATCGGCTCCGACTGCGAGGTGGTCTGCATCGACATCCGCCCTTCTGCCAACAAGCAACTGTAATTGGGAGGTTCTGCTATGAAATGGATTCTGCTTTTCATCTATCTGCTGATGATTCTCGGTGTCATCTTTTTGGAGCGCAAACAGCCGACCGAAGCGCTGCTGTGGGTGGTGGTCCTGGTCTGCCTGCCGTATCTGGGTGCGGTGCTGTATCTGGTGTTCGGCAGCACCATGGCAATCAAGCTGACCGCCTACCTGCGCAAAAAACGTCTGGACGAGCATCACCTCTCTACACCGCAGCAGGGACCGCTCCCCGAGCTTGCCATCTCTGACGAGGACCGTCAGGTCATCCAGTTTAACCAAAGCTACAACCGCAGCCGTCTGACCAGCTGCGACGACGTGCAAATCTACACCAACGGAGAAGGACACTACCGCCAGCTGTTTGCGGACATCCAAAACGCCAAGGAGTGCATCTACATCGAATTTTATACCATCCACCACGACCTGATGGGCGAGGCGCTGGTCAAAGCCCTCAGCGAAAAGGCAAAGCAAGGGGTCAAGGTGCTGGTGATGTGCGATTTTGTCGCCAACCTTTCCACCCCTGCCAGTATGTTCCGTCCGCTTTGTCAGGCAGGCGGCAAGGTCATCCGCATCAAGCCCTTCTTCACCCACTACCGCAGCCACCGCAAGATTGTGGTCATCGACCACAGCATCTCCTACATCGGCGGCATGAACATCGGCAAGCAGTATGCCAACCTTGCCAAGGTCAAAAATCCGTGGCGGGACACCCAGGTCCGCATGACCGGCGGGTGCAGCCATGTGCTGGATGAATATTTCCTGACCGACTGGATGTGTTCGGTGCGCCGCAAGGATTGGAAGGAAACGGTGGCGTATGTCGATTCGCTGCCGCAGGTGCAGGAAACCCTCTCCACGCAGCTGTGCCAGTTCATCGTCGGCGGCGTGGACACCAACAAGGAATCGGTCAAGATGTGCTATCTGAGCATGATCCGAAGCGCCAAGCACAAAATCCGCATCCAAAGCCCGTACTTCATCCCGGACGCCTCCATCATGGATGCGCTCAAGACTGCCGCTGCTGCCGGTGTACAGATCGAGCTGATGATTCCCGGCATCAAAGCCAGCTTCTTCCTCGACCCGGTCACCACCTACTACTGCGGACAGCTGATGGAATACGGCGCAAAGGTCTACAAATACCACGGCTACATCCACGCCAAGACGATGGTCATCGACAACGAGCTGTGCTGCATCGGCTCGGTCAACATGGATATGCGCAGCTTACAGGTGGATGACGAGGTATGCGGCGTATTCTATGCAAACGACATCGTTTCCCGCTACGACCGCATCTACGACCAGGACATCGAAAGCTGCGACCCTTACACCTGGGAGCAGTTTAGCAACCGTGGGATGAAGGAACGTCTGAGCGAGAGCATCTTTTTGCTGTTTGCTCCGCTGATGTAAACCATAAAAACAGCAGCAGCACCGGCAGCAAATGCAAAAACGCTGCAAAGAAGTTCCCGCTCTCTCCTGCCGGCATCTGCAACAGGGACTTTCGCAGATTGCAGCCCCCTCCCGCTTCTTCCCGACAAAAACCGGGTCGTGTATCAAAAGATACACGACCCGGTTTGCATTGGACTGTTGCAGTTATACCTTCTGCATAACGCCTTTGTTCATCTTGTAGTGGACCATGTTCGGACGCAGGCAGGAAAGGTCGTGGGTGCTGATAAGCACCGCCTTGCCGGAATCCGCCTGACGCTGGAAATGCTCCATAATCAGCGCGGTGTTCTCCTCGTCCAAATCGCTGGTCGGCTCGTCGGCGATGACCAGTTTCGGCTGATGGACCACCGCTCTGGCTACTGCGACGCGGCGGCGTTCACCGCCGGAAAGGTTGGTCGGATAATCCTGCGCCATCGCTTCCATGCCGAATTCCTCCAGCAGCTGCATTGCCTGCTTTTCCAAATCGGGGTATTCCCCGCACAGGCGGTGCGGCAGGCAGATGTTTTCCAGCACGGTGAAGTTTGGCAGCAGGCTGTCCCCCTGCAGCACATAGCTGATCTGTGTTGCACGCAGGTGGGTCCATTCCTTTGCCGAAAGCTTGCACAGGTCCTTGCCCTCAAAGAGGATTTCGCCGCTGTCCGCGTGGGTCAGACCGGAAATCAGATGGAAAAAGGTACTTTTTCCGCAGCCGGACGGTCCGGTCAAAGCGCACAGCTGACCGGCATCCAGCGAAAAATCCACCTCATGCACCGCATCAAACTTTGTTTGCTGACGGTCATAGGTCTTTGTCAGTTTTTTGGTAACCAGCATTACATTTCCTCCCCACGGAGCAATCCGTCCAAATCGTTTCGGCTTACCTTCCATGCGGAATACAACGATGCTACGACCGAAACCAGCAGAGCCAGCAGCATACACTTGAGTCCCAGCACCAGCAGATAGGACAGGGTGGTGTTCAGCTCCGGGATATGCAGAACGGTCATCAGGGTATTTTTAAAGATGAGCAGTGCGGTAGTTCCAACGGCAGCGCCCAAAAATCCGCCCAGCAATCCGATCAGCACACCTTCGGTCAGGACCATGCCGGCAAGCTTGCCGCTGTCCGCACCCAGACAAGCCAGGATACCGAATTCTTTGGTTCGCTCGTTGATGGTGATGGTGAAGATGCACAACAGAGCCACAACAACCAAAACAGCAATCAATGCTACCAGAATGGCGCTGTAACTGCCCATACTCTGGGTGGACTGGATGGCTTCGGACATGATTGCGTTGGTGGTGTAGGCTGCCAACGGCGAATCCTCCGCCAAACGGAAGTTGATGGTTCTTGCCAGCGCCTTGACGTCAGTTCCTTCCTCGGCACGAATCATCAGAGAGGACACCAGCTGGCTGCTGTCCGGTCTTTCGCGGAAGGTTTCGTACCATTTTTCGCTGCTCATGATTTCCTGCGCGGTTTCATAGGTCATAAAGACGCAGGTGTCGTAGTTGGTACCGGAGCGTTCCAGATGACCAACCACCTTGAACGGCTCGTTAAAAAAGATGACCTCGTCCTCTTTTTCCGGCGTAATCTGCGAACCGATAATCATTTCACCGCGTTCCGGCATCTTGATTTTGCTCTCTGCCAGCCACGCACTGACCACAAAGTCGGTTTCCGGCTCAAACGCAATCATCTGCACCTGCGCCGAGCAGCAGCCGGCAGCCAGCGACTGCATATACAGCTGCGGAGAGCAGGATTCCACTCCCTCCAGCGAAGCGACATCCTCGACCCATTTTTTGTCGAAAGTAAAGTCACACTTTTCTCCCAAAAACAGCGAATCTGCCATGCTACGCTCGTATTCTTTCGGAACTACGATGATGTCTGCGCCCAGACGGTCGGTGGTTTTCTCCAATCGGTCCTTCATACTGTCCACCAAAACGGTGCTGAGCATCAGCGAAAAGGAAAGCATGAATACAAAGAAAATCATGCTCCAGCTGCGCACCGGTCTGCGGGTCAGGTTTTTGACCGCCATCTTCTGGATGATAAACTGCTTCAAGGATTATCTCTCCTTTTCCTTGTTTACAAAAAAGAGGATGCCCTGCAAAACGATGCCGATAGCCGACAGGGTGTGGGTAACCGGGAAGGTCAGCACATTGCAAGCCATATCCGGCTTCATGCAACTGCCAATCAGAACGGTTGGGAACAGGATGGACATGACACAGACAACCGCACCGGTGATAGCCAGCAGACGTTTGGACTCCGCCTGTTTTGCCAGCAGCTGCAATGCACCGACAACTGCCAGAATTACACCGACCGCAATCAGAGCTTTTGCGGTGTAGAAGCATTTCATCGGCTTGTCGCCTACCGGACATACCTTGAACAGAAACTGTGGTCCCGCCGCCAGCAGAACACCTGCTACGATGGTACCAATGGACATGAGTTTGTTTTTCATAATCCTTTTCTCCTTCTTCTTTTTACATCTCTTAAAAAATGCCGCGTCAGCAGGTCCGTTTAACCCGGGCTTAAACAGACAGACGCGATTTCCTTCACTCAGCAGTATACTAAAATATTATATCAGAGTCAAATTGATATTCCTTATCATTGGGTTAATTCTGATAGATTTTGTCTAAAAATTAAGCATTTTATCTAAGATACTTGTAAATTTATCCTGTTTTTTATCTTTTAAAGATGTATTTTGCACAATTTTCTTCTTTCCTTTTTCTTATATCTTTTGCAAGCAAAACAGATAAAGCCATAAAAAAACATCCATAAAGAACGAACATGAAGCAGAAAGTAGTTTGCCTTCCGCAATCACCCTATCTGCATCAATAAAGCAGTAGAAATTTTATGACCATCGTGATATAATATAAATGAAAGTAACCGGTATTTCCTGCTATATATCAATAAAATTCAACCTGCTGCAAGTCGAAGGAGGGCTTTTGATGCGCTATTCTTATCCTGCCTACTTTATCAAGAAAGAGTCCGGGTATTCGGTCTTCTTTCCCGACCTTGACAACATCGCAACCTGTGGCTGCAATTTCGCACAAGCAACCCACATGGCAATGGACTGTCTGGCGCTGTACCTGTGTTCTTGTCTGGAAGATGGTAAAACGCTTCCGCCGCCCTCCCCTATCGAATCGCTCCACCTTTCTGATTTTCTCCAAAATGAACTAAATGACATCCCCTATTCCGATGCCTTCTGTCAGATGATTTGCGTCGACACCGACGAATATGAGCAAGCCCTTCACGCTGGGATCGCTCAGATTTTGGTGGAGTTACCTGACTTTCTTCTGCGTGAAATCGACGACAACAATCTGGATTTAAATGAGCAGATTTTCTTTGCTTTGGAGGAAAGATTGTATAAAAACAAATCCCCCAATGCACAAACCCTTGCTGCAATCGAGGATGTAAACAATAACCGCAACCTGTTTGGATCCTTTAAAAACGTAGAAGATATGATGAATGAATTGAACGGGAGGTCCTCACACATGGAAACAACGGAAATCAAGGATATTAAACTTTCCCCTAAAAAGTGAGGACACGCTTATGTCGCCGGCTATTCGGTTAATCTGGGCAGCGCAGAGGTTCGCTCCTGCGGTTTCCCTGATGAAAACGCTTTGCTCGATACAATAAAATTAACAGGAAGGATTTTATATGCTCTTATATCACGGAAGTAAAACCATCGTTGAATCTCCTGAAATTAGGATTCAGAAATATAATAAGGATTTTTATTTGGGGTTTTACTGTACCCTGCTTCCAGAACAAGCGATCCGCTGGGCTACACGATTTGATGGCATCGGCTATTTGAATGAATATCTCTATACCCCTAATGATACATTAAGGGTAAAGCATTTCCCAGAGATGTCAGAGGAATGGCTGGATTTTATCGTTTCCTGTCGTTTGGGTTATCCCCATGACTACGATATCGTGGAAGGTCCTATGGCTGATGATACCATTTTTAACTATGTCCAGAACTTTGTAGATGGTAAAATCAGTCGAGAAGCTTTCTGGGAACTCGCAAAATTTAAAAAACCAACCCACCAAATCAGCTTCCATACGGTTCGTGCCCTGACCACTCTATCTTTCGTGAAAGGAAGTGAGGTTCATGATGAAGAATAACAGTGCCTTATTTTATACCTGCAGTCTGATTGAGTTTATCGGAAGAGAAAGAAAACTAAAGCGTTCTGAACTAGTTCAGTTTTTTGGGAAAAAGGTAATTGAACGCATCTATCGCTATGCAGATGTATTCCACTGTGAACCAATCGAAAAGACCGCCGATGACTTCATCACGAACCTTAATATCCCAACAGGTTCTTTTGATAATGTGTCCTCCTGCCGTTACAATGTCCCGGATTATTGGACCATCGGCGAGGTGTACGAACGATTGATTGAAGATGTTGCCGGTGATAACACAGACCATCTCATTGATATCTTGACAGAGGTCTACACTTCTTGGATTGATGATGCCATCTCCAACTACAATACAGATTTTTATTACCAATCTCGAGAATACATTTTCGAATGTTATCAGGAGGGTAAAATCTGTGCATAATCATAGCAAAACACTCCCTTCTGAAAGCAACAGAAAGGAGTGTTTTTTCATTTTATTCTGATTATCGTTTGCCGATAGCTTTCGTCCTGCTGTTTGGCAGCGAATCAAACTCCGGGTTAAAGGCATAGAAGTTTTTGCTGTCCAGCTGCTCCTGAGCAATGCGCAGCATTTCACCGAAGCGCTGGAAGTGGACGATTTCCCGCTCCCGCAAGAATTTGATTGGGTCGCGCACATCCGGGTCATCCACCAGGCGCAGGATATTGTCGTAGGTCACCCTCGCCTTCTGTTCTGCTGCAAGGTCCTCTGTCAAATCGCAGATGATGTCCCCCGTTGATTGCAGGGTTGCAGTAGAAAACGGCATCCCAGATGCCGCCTGCGGATAGATACCGGTGGTGTGGTCCACAAAATAAGCCTCCATGCCGCCCTCTTTGATTTGTTCAACCGTCAATCCCTTGGTCAGCTGGTACAAAATTGCACTGACAATCTCGATATGTGCCAGCTCCTCGGTGCCGATGTCGGTCAAGCCCGCCTTGACCTGTCCCCAGGGCGCTGTGTAGCGCTGGCTGAGGTAACGGGTCGCCGCACCCATCTCACCGTCTGGGCCTCCCAGCTGTGAGATAATCACCTTAGCGGCGGCAGCATCGGGTCGGGCAATCTTTACCGGATATTCCAGCTTTTTGCTATAAGTCCACATCGCTTACTCCTCCCTTCTCCTGGTCAGCGTTCAGGTCCCACGGCCACGGGTCATCCACCCAACTCCAGCGCGCGCCGTTGTTTGCTTTCATTGGATTCAAGGCGCCAAACTGCTTTTCATACTCTGCCTTTGCCTGCTCGAGCAGATTGGCATATTTGTCGTGGTATTTTAAGGCGTCCTGGTCCTGCGGGTGGGTGTCAAGGTACAGGTTTGCCTCGATGACCGCAAACTCGTACATCTGCACCCGGTCCAGCAGCGTCCGGCGCATCTTATCTTGTGGCATTGCCTACCGCCTCCTCCCCAATGAAGGGTTTATCCAGCTGGGAAAAGATGGTTCCCCGCTGCAACCCTAAGCTGGTGTCATACAAATCTTTCCACTGCTGGGTGGGTACATACGCCATCGCCAGCGAAATCGGCTGGTCGGTAAAGGCAGAACAGCCTGCGTCCTGCCCGTTGCCGCTGCAAGGTTGAAACAGCATGGTCTTCACCGCTCCTTTTTGTCAGATTATTGGGCAGCGCATTTGTCTGCCGCCCACACTTTTAGGCTATGATGCAGACCCGCCGTCGGTTCCGCTTTGCTGCTGCCTGTCCCGGATGCGATAGAAGCATTTTTTCTAAAAGCCGCCTGCTTTTGCTCTCATTTTTACTGCCAAAGGCTTCCTTTAAAAAATTTCACAGAATATTTTTTCTTTCTCCTGACAATTCGTGGTATAATGATTCACAGAATTAAAACAACCGACTGTATGTGAGGTGAACCAATGAACCCTTCCTATATTTTTCTTCCACTGCTTACATTGTTGCTGGCAGGTGTCCTGCTGTTGATCTACTATCGCATGGCACTGCGCTTTGCCCTGCAAGCCATCGACCCGCAGCGGATGAACTACGGCGCTGTGCTTCGTCAGGAGATGGAGCGCAACCAGCTGGACCCCGACCGGATGGATGTAAAGTACGACAAATTGTTTCTGGTGAACCAGCATGGGCAGGAGCTGACCGCCCGCCTGTACCTGACGCCCAGTCAGACCGACCGCTACATCCTCTTCCTGCATGGGTACAACTACCCGTGGATCGGTGTGCTCAAATATCTTCCGATGCTGCTGCGTCTGGGCTTCAATGTGCTGGTGCCGGATTTGCAGGCGCAGGGCGAAAGCCAGGGCAGCTACATCACCTTTGGCGCATTGGAAAGTGACGACGCACTGGAGTGGCTGGAGGAAATCCAACGGCACGCCCAGTCCTTGGGATTTGACCGCGCACGCATTGGCGTGATGGGCGAGTCGATGGGCGCGGTGACCGCCCTGCTGACGATGGAAAAAGCCAACAGCCAGTCGGTCCCTCTGGAGGAAAAGCCGCTGTTCTGTGTGGCAGATTGTCCTTTCTCCGACTGGGACAGCATGATGCGCCTGCAAGGCAAAAAACGCTACGGCTTTGACCCTTCTCCCCTGCTGCCGCTGGTCAAGCGGATTATCCGCCAAAAAAGCGGTGCGCAGATGGACACAGTAAATGCAGTCAAAGCGGCAGCCGCCATCCGCGTCCCCGTCCTGCTCTTTCACGGGACCGCAGACAAGCTGGTCCCCTTCGGGATGAGCCAGCAGATTGCCGATGCCTGCCCTACCGCCTCGCTGTGTCTGGTGGAGGGTGCAAAACACATGAACTGCTGTGTCCATTCTCCCAAGGAATACCGCCGCCAGCTGGTGGCTATGCTCAAAACGGTGCGCTTTGAGCCGGAATCTGCCGAAGAATACGCCGTTTATCTGTAAACTTTTTACCTGTAAAACGACAAAAAACCCCGCGACCCTTTTTGCAAAGGGGTCGCGAGGTTTTCTTTTTTAATGATACATCGGCAGCAACATCAGGTAGGGTGCTGTAAAAACTGCCAGCAATAGACTCAGCCTTCCTGCCATTGCCTCGGAAATATCCGCCTTCCCAAAGGAGTACCTGCGGTTGAGCCGCCAAATCAGCCAACCCGCCAGGCATACACCCGGTATCGCGTGCAGGGTAGCACCCGGAAAATGGTAAGGGTCAAAGATGTGGCTGTCCAAAAGGGTGTTCAGCAACAGCATCACCACAAGGCTTAGGGCAGCACCGGCAAAGTCAGCAGCAAAGCCGATGAGCCAAACCTTGACGATGGAGTGCTTCCACAGCTCCTTCTTCCCTTGCAGCCGAAGCCAGCCTGCCGCTGCCAGCAGCACAAGGCTGTCCCACAAAAAATTTGCCGGAAGCAGCAGCCAGAGTAGCGATGGGACCATCCAGAAAATCCAGATGGGAAAAATCAGATTATACAGTCGGGTGGTGTGTCGTTTCATACAACCGCCTCCTTTGCAGGACATTTTTTATAGTATAACACAGCAGATTTTTAGCTGCAAGTATAGAAAGGAGAGCGGAGAAAAAGTTGAAATTTTTTTCATCCCGTTGTATAATAAAAAGCATCTGAGAAGCTTACAACAAGAGAGGAGTCGGTAATTTATGCTAAAATCCTTTATCCACTACTACAAACCGCACTGGAAACTGTTTGTATTCGACATGGTGTGCGCACTAGTTGCCGCCAGCTGCGATTTGATGTATCCGGTCATCTCCCGAAACATCATCAACACCTACATCCCGGACAAAAACCTGCGGCTCATCCTGACCTGGTGTGTTGCGCTGCTGGTCATCTACCTGGTGCAGGCAATCATGCAGTATTTCATGCAGTATCAGGGTCATGTGGTCGGCGTGCGGATGCAGGCGGATATGCGCAGGGACGTCTTTGAGCACCTGCAAAAGCTGCCCTTTTCCTACTTTGACGAACACAAAACCGGCGTCATCATGTCGCGCATCGTCAACGACCTGATGGACATCTCCGAGTTTGCCCACCACGGTCCCGAGGACCTGTTCATCTCGCTGGTCAGCGTGGTCGGTTCCTTCATCATCCTGTGTACCATCAATATCCCGCTGACCCTGATTACCTTTGCCGTCCTCCCCTTCCTGATTTTGTTTGTCGTCAAAAAGAGGACTGCAATGACCATCGCCTTCCGCAAAAACCGCATTGAGATTGCAGAGGTCAACGCCAGCCTGGAAAACAGCATCGCCGGCGTGCGTGTTGCCCGTGCCTTCACCGGCGAGCAGGAGGAAGCTAAAAAATTTGATGAAAACAACCAGCGCTATGTCACCGTGCGGGAACGCGCCTACCGAGTCATGGCAGAATTCTTCTCCGGCACCAACTTTTTGACCTCTTTGATGAACGTCGTTGTGCTGACCGGCGGTGGCTACTGCGTCTACCGCGGCGTCATCAACGTCGGTGACATGGTCGCTTATATGCTGTTCATCAATATGTTTGTCAACCCAATCAAAAAGCTCATCCAGTTTGTCGAGATGTTCCAGAACGCCATCACCGGCTACACCCGCTTCCAGGAACTGATGAATATTGAGATAGAACAGGAAGCGCCCGATGCAGTCGATTTGAAGGATGTCCGCGGCGAGATTACCTTTGACAACGTTTCCTTCCAGTACGATGAGGGCAAAGAGGTCCTCTCCAACATCTCGATGACCTTCCCGCAAGGCGAGATGGTCGCCATCGTCGGACCTTCCGGCGGCGGCAAAACCACCCTCTGTCATCTGATTCCGCGTTTTTACGAAATCACCCAGGGCAGCATCTGCATCGACGGACAGGACATCCGCAAGGTCACCCGCCGTTCTCTGCGCAGCAAAATCGGCATCGTGCAGCAGGATGTTTTCCTCTTCACCGGCACCATCTTTGACAACATCGCCTACGGCAAGCTGGGAGCCAGCCGCGAGGAGGTCTACGAGGCAGCTAAAAAAGCCAACATCCACGACTACATCATGAGCCTGCCGGAAGGCTACGATACCTTTGTCGGTGAACGCGGCGTCAAGCTGTCCGGCGGTCAGAAGCAGCGCATCTCGATTGCCCGCGTCTTTTTGAAGAATCCACCGATTCTGATTCTCGACGAGGCAACCTCTGCGCTGGACAACGTGACTGAAAACTACATCCAGGATTCGCTGGACGAGCTGTGCAAAAACCGCACCACCATCGTGGTTGCCCACCGCCTGTCCACCATCAAAAACGCCGACGAGATCATCGTCATGGACCGCGACGGCATCCAGGAGCGCGGCACCCACACTCAGCTTCTGGAGAAGGACAACGGCATCTACCGTGAGCTGTACGAAGCGCAGTTTGCACGCCTGTAATCCAGATACATTACAAACAGCGAAGGCTTTTCTGCTCAGGAAAGCCTTCGTTTTTTTGCCCGTTGTTTTATGCAGCAGAAAAAATTTTCACAAACCAGTGGCGTTCCCTGTTGTTTTGTGGTACAATTTTTCCAAAGAAAACACCCGGAAAGAAGGAATACAGGATGAACCGCGAACAAATCGAACTTCTGTTTTGTGTCCTTGCCTTTGCATGGATTACCTATATGGCAATCAAACACAAGGTCCATCAAACCGACCGCGGCGGCTTTCGGCTGATTCTGCTGATTTTTGTCGGACTGCTGCTGGCTTTTCTCTGCTTTCTGATTCCGGGTGGGGAAAAATACACCTTTGCCCTGATTGGAACTACCCTCGGCAGCGCATTCGTCTGCGTCTCCTGGAGCCACATCCGCTCGGTCAAACAATGCAGCGAGCAGGTCACCGGCATCTATCAGGGATTTAACAGCTACTCCGGCGGCAAGGGTTCACAAAGCCATGCACCGGTCTTTCGTTACCAGTACAACGGAAAAAAGTTCCACCGCCAGTGTGCCTCCACCTACCCGCTTTCCCTGCTGGAAAAGCGCATGAAGCCGGGTGAAGAATACACCATCTATATCGACCCGAAAAAACCGACGAACTTTCTTTTGCAAAAGCGGGTCGGAGCCGGATACATCCTCTTTTTTCTGTTTGGAATTCTCATCATCTTTGTCGGCTTATCCGCACTGATGGTATAAAAACAAAAAGGACAGCCGCTTTTTTAGCGGCTGTCCTTTTTATCTTGTTACTTTTGGCTGTCTGTACAGCACAGTGTCATCTTAGTACAGCTTTGCACCTGCCGGAATCACGTCATCCAGCATCAGCAGATTCAAGCCTTCGTGTCCCTCGTACTCGTATACGGCGCTGATCAGCATACCCTCGGAAGGAATGCCCATCATCATGCGGGTCGGCAGGTTGGTGATTGCCACGCAGGTTTTGCCAACCAGCTCTTCCGGTTCATAGTAGTTGTGAATACCGCTCAGGATGGTGCGCTTTTTGTCGGTGCCATCGTTGAGGGTAAACTTCAGCAGCTTTTTGGACTTCGGAACTGCTTCGCAAGCTTCTACCTTAACAACACGGAAGTCGGACTTAGCAAAGGTATCAAACTCGACCATATCAGCAAACAGCGGCTCGATTTTCACCTTGGAAAGGTCGAGCTGTACGCTTTCTGCGGATACTGCAACCGGTTCAGCAGGCTGAACTGCTGTCGGCTGTGTTGCCGGTGCAGGCTGAACGGATGCTTTCTTAGCCAGCTCCTCAGCAGTTGGCTTCATGGTTGGGAACAGCAGAACGTCACGGATGGACGGCTGATTGGTCAGCAGCATCACCAGACGGTCTACACCCATACCGAAACCGCCTGTTGGCGGCAGACCATATTCCAGTGCAGTGATGAAGTCGTTGTCCATATCGGTCGCTTCCTCGTCGCCCTGTGCCTTCAGCTCCAGCTGATGCTCAAAACGAGCCTTCTGGTCGATTGGGTCATTCAGCTCGGAGAATGCGTTTGCAAACTCACGACCGGTGATGAACAGCTCAAAACGCTCAGTGTAGCCCGGGTGAGCCGCATCACGCTTGGACAGCGGAGAAATCTCCACCGGATGTCCGGTCAGGAAGGTCGGCTGAATCAGCTTGTCCTCAACAAACTCGTCGAAGAACAGGTTGAGGATATCGCCCTTGAGGTGACGTTCCTCGTACTGGATGTGGTGTTCTTTTGCTGCTGCTCTTGCCTCTTCCAGTGTCTGGATAGCGTCAAAGTCAACGCCGGTATATTTCTTGACTGCTTCTACCATGCTGATGCGTGCAAACGGTTTGCCCAGGTCGATTTCCTGGTCGCCGTAGACCACGGTGGTGGTGCCCAGTACCTTCTGTGCCACATAGCGCAGCATCTCTTCGGTCAGGTTCATAACATCCTCATAGTTGGAGTATGCCTGATAGAACTCGAGCATGGTGAATTCCGGGTTGTGCTTGGTGTCCATGCCCTCGTTGCGGAAGACACGTCCAATCTCATATACCTTGTCAAAGCCGCCGACGATCAGGCGTTTCAGATGCAGCTCGAGCGCAATGCGCAGGTACATATCAATGTTCAAGGAATTGTGGTGGGTGATAAACGGACGTGCAGCTGCGCCGCCTGCGATGTTGTGCAGAACAGGAGTTTCTACCTCCAGGTATCCCTTGGAATCCAGGAAGGTGCGCAGCTCGCGGATAATCAGCGAACGTTTTACAAAGACGTCGCGCACTTCCGGGTTGACAATCAGGTCAACATATCTCTGACGGTATCTCAAATCGGTGTTGGTCAGGCCGTGGAATTTTTCCGGCAGCGGCAGCAGTGATTTGGACAGCAGAACTGCCTTGGTAGCACGGATGGAGATTTCTCCGTGTTTAGTGCGGAACACCTCGCCGTTTACACCGACGATGTCGCCGATGTCCCATTTTTTGAACTGCTCATAGGTCTCTTCGCCAATCACGTTGAGCTTGATGTAGATCTGGATTTTGCCGCTTGCATCCGCGATGTCAAAGAAGGAAGCTTTGCCCATCGAACGTTTGCTCATGATTCGACCTGCAACTGCTACCGGCTTTTCCTCCAGCTGGTCGAACTGCTCTGCAATCTGCTGTGCATAAACGGTGCGGTCAAAACGGGTCTGTGCAAACGGGTCATTGCCTGCCTGCTGCAATGCAGTCAGCTTTTCGCGGCGGACACGCAGCACCTCGGACAGCTCTTCGGCTGTTGGTTCGGCGTTTGCTTGTGTGTTCTGGTTTTCCAGGTTTTCTGCCATGTATTTTCCGTCCTTTCGGTTATCTAAAATTTACAAAAGTAAAGCGACGTGGCACGCCTGCCTGTACGCTCTTTCTATTATACCGTTTTTCGTCGAAAATTACAATAAAAAAATAAAGGGCATTTTTCGTCGGAGTTTAGTAAGATTCTACGAAAATCCGGTATAAAAATGCCCTTTGTGTCCGATTTAGTTGTCTATGAGCCGACTATTCGACCTTGATGATCTGATATTCAATCTGCTCGCCCGACGGAATGGTGACGTAAACTGCGTCGCCTGCCTTGTGTCCCAGCAGTGCTTTGCCCACCGGGGACTCGTCGGTGATGGTGGACATATCGTTGCTCGATTCCACCGAGCTGATGATGCGGTAGGTCATCTCATCTCCAAACTCCACGTCGCGGATGGTGACGAAGCTGCCCAGCGAAGCGATGCCTGCGCCGGAAGCGGATTTCTCTACAATCTTAACATTCTTCAGCTGGTTTTCCAGTGTCAGAATGCGCGCCTCAACGATTGCCTGTTCGTTCTTTGCCTCGTCGTACTCGCTGTTTTCGGAAAGGTCGCCAAAACCGCGTGCAATGCGGATTTTTTCAGAAATTTCTGCGCGGCGGGTCGTTTTCAGCTCTGCCAGCTCCTTGACCAGATCATCGTATCCTTCCTTGGTCATAACGATCTCGTTTGCCATATTCACATACTCCTCTCAGCGGCACGCCAAAATTGTTTTGATGAACCGCCGTTGTAATATCTATCGCCGGATACCCATTACCAGCATAAAAAAGCAGCCGGATCGTCCCATCCAGCAGCCTGATGTTCGGGGTAACCTTTGTGATAGTTGTATTATAGTGAAAAAGTGTGCATCTGTCAAGCGAAAAACTGACAATTCGATTAAAAATCGGAAGGATAAGATTAAAATAATTGTAAATATTGGTCGAAAGAGCTGTTTTCGACCGAAAATGCGCTTGCAACGCTCAAAAAAGAAAACGCAAAAGGAGCATACGCCAGACGACGCCCGCTCCTTCTGCTTACTTTACAGCGTTTTCTGTAAAATTATTTCTGTTTTTTGAGCATCATATCCAGAACAATCTGGTCGAGGGTCACCGAGCCTTCGTTGCCCAAGGTAGCAAAGTTGCTGATGGTCTTTTCTACATCGTTTTCTACGATACCGTCGGTGGACAGCACGCGGATGCCTCTCATTGCCATCAGTGCGGACTGCATAGCAGCGTTGGTACAGGTGGCAATCTTCAAAGCACAGTCTGCTTTTGCGCCGTCACACAGCATACCGGTCACGTTGCCAATCATGTTGAACACGCAGTTTTCGACCTCCGGCAGACCGCCGCCCAGCAGGTAGGCAATGCCGCAGGAAGAGCCGATTCCGGCTACGGTCGCACCGCAGAAGGCAGACAGACGACCGAACTGAGATTTGATGTAAATGCCCATCAGGTTGCTCAGGGTAACGGCGCGCATCATCTGCTCGTCGCTGACACCCAGTTTTTTGGCAACCGCTACCACCGGCATGGTGCAGGCAATGCCCTGGTTGCCGGAACCGGAGTTAGAAACAACCGGTGCATCGGCGCCTGCCATACGGGCATCCGCGCCTGCGGATGCCAGCTGCATCGCATAGGTAGTCAGCGAATCACCGCGGTAGCCCTTCTGCATATCGTCGAGGATTCCGCGTCCGATGCACAGACCGTACGGATGGTTCATACCCTCATCGCTGATAGCGGAGTTGACATCAATGCTCAGGCGAATCTTGTCCAGCAGGCTCAAATCAACGGTGGTTGCATACTCAAAGATTTTTGCAACCGACAGCATCTCTTTGATTTCTTTGTCAGAGTAGCCGCTGTCTGCGCTCTGCTCCTCGTTGCGTTTATCCAGAATTGCTTTGCCGTTCTCTTCAATATAAATGATATTGGTGTGTACGTTTGCGATGATGGCGCGGGCGGTGTTGTGTTCTCCCTTTGCCTCCACCTCGATGTACAGCTTCTGCGGCACTTTGGCAAGCTCTACAACCACCTGTTTTGCATCCACCAAAGCGCAGGCAGCATCAATCTGCTGCTGGGTCAGACCATTGATGACCTGAAGCTGCTTTTCCGGTTTTGCAACAATAGCGCCGATGGCAACTGCATATTCGATGCCGACCAGCTGGGTGCCCGGGATGCCTGCCGAGTAAGCATTCTTGATGATATTGCCGCTGGCAAAGGTGTGGAGCGAGCGGACCGGCTCTCCCAGATGTGCTGCCGCTGCGGCTGCGGTCAGAGCGAGCGCTCCTGGTTCGGTACATCCGGTTGCGAGCACCAGACCGTCGTTGAGGACACTGGTAATTGCTTGATAGTTCATTTCCTATATTCCCCTTTTTTCTTTTTCTGCGTTTGCGCTTATCAGACAAAATAATTACTCTTATTATAGTCTTTTTCAGGGGAAATTTCAATATTGAGAGGAACAATTCTTCAACTAAATGAGGAATGTCTGCAATTAAATGAGCTATATCTGCAACTAAATGAGACATATCTTCAACGAAATAAGCCATATCTCCAACGAAATGAACAATGTCTTCAACTAAATGAGAGATGTAAAATCCTTTTAATTTTCTTTTTCCAACAGGCGCTGCTGATTCTCCTTACTTTGCTGCATAATACAGTTGTAAATATTTTCCAGCGCATCGGCATATTCCGCTTTAGTCAGTGCGCGCACCTTTTCAATCACCTGCCGCTCCCGCTGCGGGTGGTAGATGGGCAGCCCGTTTGCCTTTTTAAAGGTAGCCACCTCGTTGCTGCACTCCATCCGTCGGGTCAGCAGTTGGGCAATCTGCCGGTCCAGTTGGTCGATTTCTTTGCGAATCTCTTCTAAATCCATTTTGCTTTCCCTCCTAAAACATTTTTCCATTTTACAATCTTCCTTTTGTTGTGCTTATCTGCAAAATACCGAAGCAAGCTCACTTCATATCTTACTTTTGCTCACTCAGCTGCTTCTTGATGCGGCTGCCTTCCTCCAGCAATTCCTCCAGACGGCTTCGGTTCCCCGCCGCCAGTGCCTGCCGGTACTCCTGCAAGCTGCCAATCAAAATGTCCAGGTCGTCCAGTAAATGCTGCTGGTTGAGTAAAAACAGCTCACTCCACATGATGGGGTTGAGTTTTGCGACCCTTGTCAAATCCTGAAAACTACCACCGGTGTAGCCCTTGTAGTTCATGCACAGCGGATTTTTGATATAGGCACTGGACAGGATGTGCGCCAGCTGAGAGGTGTAGCCAATCATCTTGTCGTGGCTGTCCGGGTCGGTATAAACCACCCTGCCAAAGCCAATCTGCTCACACAGCTGTGCTGCCAGCTGCAACGCCCAGGAATCGGTGAAGATTGGGGTCAGGATGATGCTGGCATTGTCAAACAGGTCTTCGGTGGAGTTTTGATACCCCCAGCGCTCTCTGCCTGCCATCGGGTGCGCACCGATATACTCTACCCCGCAGCTTTTGCACAGCGGCGCCACCCTGTCTGCCACCTGCTTTTTGACACCGCAGATGTCCATGACCAGACAGCCCTTGCGCAGCTTTTCTGCATTTTCCTGGATGTACTCCACCGTGGCTTGCGGGAACAGGGCAACGATCAGTACATCCAGCTGCCCTAAATCGGTCAGCTCGGCGGCGATGGTCCCTTCTGCCAGTGCCATCTCGATGGTGCTGCGATCAATGTCCAGCCCATAGACGGTGCAATCGGTGCGATGGCTGAGCGCCTTTGCCAGCGACGCTCCGATCAGACCCAGACCCACGATGCCAACCTTTTGGTTCATCCGCTCCATCCTCTTCCCTCCGTCCTTAATCGAGTGTTTTGAAAAACTGTGCGGTTTTTTTGACCTTGCCCATCAGTGCGTCAAACTGCTCAGGACGCAGCGACTGCGCACCATCGCACAAAGCGTGCGGCGGGTCGTTGTGTACCTCGATCATCACGCCGTCGGCTCCTGCGGCAATGGCTGCCAGTGTCATTGGCTCCACCATCCACGGAATACCGGTTGCGTGGCTCGGGTCCACCACCACCGGCAGGTGGCTGCGTTTTTTCAGCAGCGGCACCGCCGACAGGTCCAGTGTGTTTCGGGTGGCATTTTCATAGGTACGGATGCCCCTCTCGCACAGGATGACCTGCTCGTTGCCCTGTGCCATGATGTACTCTGCACTCATCAAAAATTCCTCGATGGTGTTTGCCAGTCCCCGCTTGAGCAGAATCGGCTTGTCCTGTTTGCCCAGCCGCTTGAGCAATTCAAAGTTTTGCATATTGCGCGCACCCACCTGAATCAAATCCACCTGCTCGAACAGGTCGATGTCCTCGTAGCTCATGATTTCGGTGACAATCGGCAGACCGGTCTCCTGCTTTGCTTTGAGCAGCAGGCGGATGCCCTCGTCGTGCAGTCCCTGGAAAGCGTAAGGAGAGGTGCGCGGTTTAAACGCGCCGCCGCGCAGCATAACTGCTCCCGACTGCTGGACCGCACGGGCAACCGCCGTAATCTGCTCGGGTGTTTCGACCGAGCAGGGACCTGCGATAACAGTAAAATCACCTGCACCGATGCGCACACCTGCCACATCCACCACGGTATCCTGCGGATGGAATTTGCGGTTTGCCTTTTTGTATGGCTCCTGGATTCGCTGAACCCTTTCGACAATATCCATCGAAGCCACCTTGCCGATGTCCACGCAGGTGGTGTCCCCTACCAATCCCATCAGGGTGGTGTTGGCGCCCTGCGAAAGATGAATCTGCAATCCCATTGCTTCAAATTCTTTTTTCAGCTGTTCGACCTCCTGTGGCTGTGCGGTCGATTTTACAATTACGATCATTTGTTTTTCCTCTTTTCTTTTTTACAGTAAAAAAGCCGGTGGCTCCTGTTTCCAAAAGCACCGGCAGTCATGGTTGTTTTCCTTTTAGAAAAGCTTTTGCCCCTGTTTGGCAAAGCCTTCGCCATCAAACGGAGAAGCTCATTGTCCCCGAGAAAAACAGCACAAATGACCGGCGCTAAAAATGCCCCGGTAGCTCTTATAATATCGTGCTGTCATCTGTGGATGATGCATGAGCGGTTTCCTCCCTGTGATGGTTTGCTACTATCATAGCCTATCCCGGGGTATCTTGTCAAGGGTTTTTCTCAAAATATTTTATCGCTTTAAAGCGCATCAGTCTTTTTACCAGCCAATCAACTCTTCTTTTTCCTTCTGTACAAAAATTTGCAAAGTCATTTTCTGTGAAAGTTTTTCCAAAAGCACGCTCCTTTCGACAAAACCAACTTCTCTTCTTCCCTTATCGGGCAGAATATGACAGGATTTTCCAGCAGATTTCTACAAACTTTTTGCAAATCTTCTGGTATATTGTAAGTGTATCCAGTCAAATGACGACCCATCTGATTCGGTCGGGTCGAAAAACAAAGGAGGATGAAACTTTATGAAGCGTATTTCTATCTTAAACCAACAGGATTCGAGGCTACTGTTTTCCGTAGAAGACTATGGAGTCTATTTTCTGATGCCGCTGGAGGACCTCAAGAAGCTGTCTGAGCTTTCCTACGAGTGGTTTGAGGAATATCTTCCCAACAGTTGCTGTTCTCCTTATCCTATCCGCCTGCTTGCAGACGGAAGTGTGCGCGATTGGGAGGATGCCTTTTAAATTTACAAATCATGGTTTGTCTTTTTTCTCTTTTATGTTATACTATTCTACAATACAACGGCAGGTCCCTTTTTTACCCTGTTGGATTCTGCCGTTTTGTATGACCAATACTGTAAAAGGGTGAGAACATGAAAAAGAAAAAAGCATGGATCTTCTTGGTCATCACACTGCTTGTGCTGCTGTACGTCTTTGTGGAAGCGCCGACTTTAAGTCCGCTTTACCTGGACGGCGCCATCTTCTGGGCAGTGCTGATTACCATCTACGTCGGGCTGAATGCCCTGATGAAGATCGGGGAATTTTCCTTCGACGCAGAAAAAACACAACCCGGGCAGGTGCCCTTCTCCTTTTCCGCCAGACAAAAATTCCCCAAGCTCTCCGCTGTCATCATTGCCGTGCCGTGGATTCTGATTGTAGTGGTGATGATTCTCTGCTCGGTCTTTTTCCAGTGGAAAGCCTACCGCGACCAGCTGGGTGAACCGGAAATCAAAAAGTTTGACAACGAGGTACAAGCCATCGACGTGGCACAAATCCCCATCGTTGATGAAAATCTTGCCCTCCAGCTGGCGCAGAAGAAGCTGGGCGAGCGTCCCGCTTTAGGCTCCCAGGTTGCATTGTACTCTGCTACCATCCAGATGGTGGACGGCGAGCTGGTTTGGGTGGTGCCGCTGTACCACTCGGGCTTCTTCAAATGGCTGACCAACCTGTCGGGCACGCCCGGCTACATCGTGGTTTCTGCAACCAATACCAACGACGTACGCTATGTCGAAGGCTATAAAATCAAGTATCACCCGGGCAGCTACCTGCTGTTTGACATCACCCGCAAGGTCCGCTTCGGTCCGGGTCTGATGACCGGTATCACCGACTACTCCTTCGAGCTGGACGACGAGGGTCAGCCGTACTGGGCAATCTCCACCTACAAAAACAGCCGTGGATTCTCTTTGCCGGAGGCGGACGGCATCATCCTGCTCAACGCCACCACCGGTCAGATGGACCGCTATGGCATGGATGAGGTCCCCGAGTGGGTGGACCGCGTGCAGCCGGAGGATTTTGTGCTGGCGCAGATTGCCAACCGAGGCAACTATGTCCACGGCATCTTTAACTTTGCAAACAAAGACAAATATCGCCCCAGCGAGGGTCACAACATCGTCTACAACAACGGCAGATGCTACCTGTTCACCGGTCTGACCAGCGTCGGCGCCGATGACAGTGCCATCGGCTTCATCATGGTGGACATGGTGACCAAGGAGCCTATCATGTACGAGATGAGCGGCGCGACCGAAGAGGCTGCACAGCGCTCGGCAGAAGGACGGGTACAGGATTTGAAGTACCGCGCGACCTTCCCAATCATCCTGAATATCGACTCACAGCCGACCTACTTTATGACCCTCAAGGACAACATCGGACTCATCAAGCAGTATGCCTTTGTTTCGGTCACCAACTACTCGACCGTCGGCACCGGCGAATCGGTCAGTGCAGCCATGCGCGACTATGAGAACAAGCTGCGCAGCGACGGTGTGACCACCATTGGCAAGCTGGGCGGCGTGGTCGAACAGCTTGAGGGCACCATCCTGCGCATCTCGGGCGAGTACAGCGGCGGCAACACCGTTTACAAGTTCCTGCTTTCGGAAAAACCGGACATCCTGTTTATTGCAGAATCCACCGCCGGTGCAGAGCTTGCACTCACCCAGCCAAACGATAAGATTCAGGTGGAATATTCGCTGTCCAGCGACGGAACTGCCGAGGTTACTTCCTTTGACAACCTGCTCTTCACGCAGAAGGCAGTATCCTGACAGACGGGAGGAATCAAAAGATGGTACGAACTCTCATCGGCATCCTGCTGCTGGTGTTCGGCGCCGGCTCGGTTTTGTGGAACAATCGCACCGACCTGTCCTCCATCAGCCAAGCGGAGTGGATTGCTCTCGTAGTATGCCTGCTGCTTGCCGCTGTGCTGCTGCTTTGGAATCAGCTGGCAGCACTCCTTCACAAGAAGGAAACAGCTGAAAAAATCCCGCAGGGTGTACACACAATGACCTTTACCTTGCCTGCCACAGGGTTGAAGGTTGGTCAGCAGCTCTACCTGCGTCCCTACATGGGAGAACAACAGGAGCAAATCGCTGTCACCGACGAACAGGGACAACCGTTTGGTTTTATTCCGGCAGAGCATACCGACTATGTTCTGTCCCGCATTGAATCACACAGCATGACCCACATGACGGTAACACAAATTGACGAAAATGGCGCACAGATTCAGTTTATCGGCTAAAGCAAATTTCATCAGCACAAAACCCCGAGAAGGAAAAATTTCCTTCTCGGGGTTTTCTTATGCGGAAACCATCCGTTACAGTTCAATATACTGCTCGCGCTCAGCTCCTACCGACACATAGCGAATCTTACAGCCGACTGCCTGCTCGATAAAACGGATATACTCCAAAGCAGCCTGCGGCAGCTCCTGCGGCTTTCTGCACCCGCTGATGTCGCAATTCCAGCCATCCAGATATTCCAGCACCGGCTTGGCTTCTTCCAAATCCGAACCAAACGGGAAGTCGCGGGTAATCTTTCCGTTGACATCATACGCTACACACACCGGCAGCTTTTCAAAGCCGGACAGCACATCCAGTTTGGTCAGCGCAATCTCGTCTGCGCCCTGCATCCGCACACCGTAGCGGGAAGCCGGCAGATCGAACGGTCCGACCCTTCTGGGACGTCCGGTTGCAGCGCCATATTCGCCGCCTGCTTCACGCAGCTTGTCTGCCTCTTCTCCAAACAGCTCACAGGTGAATGGTCCTTCGCCCACGCAGGTGGAGTATGCTTTCATAACGCCGACTACATTGTCCAGCTTGTGGTTTGGGATACCCGAGCCGATGGGTGCATAGGCAGCGATGGTGTTGGAGGAGGAAGTAAACGGGTAGATTCCAAAGTCGATGTCCCGCAGTGCGCCCAGCTGTGCCTCAAACAAAATCTTCTTGCCCTGCTGCTGTGCCTGGTCAAGGTAAAGACCGGTGTCGCAGATAAACGGCTTGATTGGGTCTCCATAGGTGGTCAGCCACTCCCAAATCTGCTCAAAGGTCACCGCTTCCCCGCCGTATACCTTTTGCAGGGTCAGGTTTTTCCAATCCAAAATGCCTTCCAGCCGTTTTTTGAGTGCCTGCGGCTGCAGCAGGTCGCCGATGCGGATTCCCTTCTTCATATATTTATCGCCGTATACCGGAGCAATGCCTCTGCGGGTAGAGCCGTATTTTGCGTCTGCCAGCCGGTCCTCCTCCAGGCAGTCCTGCACCACGTGGTAAGGCAGACAGATGATGGCGCGGTCGGAGATTTTTAAGTTTTCCGGTGTGATTTTCACACCCGCCTGCACCAGCTTGCCCATCTCCTTGTGCAGATGCTCCAGGTCGATGACCATGCCGTTGCCCATTACATTGACTACCTCCGGGCGCAGGATGCCCGACGGCATCAGATTGAGGATAAACTTACCCAGATGGTTGATAACAGTGTGACCGGCATTGTTGCCGCCCTGATAGCGGACGACTACATCATAATCCTGCGAAAGCAGGTCGACCATTCTTCCCTTGCCTTCATCACCCCAATTGATGCCAACGATTGCACTTAACATAAAAAAACCTCCTTTAATCTGTCATCACAAACGATTTTGCTAATATTTTTTCGTTTGTTATTATACGTTTCAGCCGCCTGCTTGTCAATCACCCGAAGAAAAGAGAACGATATTTTTTTATCAAAGGCAGCTAAAAAAGAAAAAGGAGGCGACAGATTTCTCCGTCTACCTCCTTTTGTGGATGCGTTGTGATTTACTTGTCGCAGCCGCAATCGCAGTCGTCTTCGCAGCAGCAGTCGCACTCATCATCGAATTCGAAGGTGAGGGTTTCGCCGCAGTTTGGACACTGGATTTCGCCTTTGTCCAGAACGGAGCCGTCGATGCAGATCTCTTCGTCGCAGTTTGGACATTTTACTTCGTAGATGTCCTCATCGTCGCAGCAGCAGTCGTCATCGCAGCAGCAATCATCGTCCTCTTCGCCATAGATTTCATCTTCAAGGGAGCTGAGGTCCTCGTCGATTGCTTCTACTTCCTCATACAGCTCGGAGGTGCTGTCCTCCAGATCGGATACGGTGAAAGCCATGTCGTCCAGAACATCCAGAACAGCCTTCATGATCTTGCCGTTGTTGGTGGTTTCGTCTACGCCGATGCCTTCAACAAGTCCCTTCAGGTATGCTACTTTCTCAGTCAGAGTCATTTTAAAATCCCCCTTAAAATTTTATTTTTGCAATTTGAGAGTTGCTTTTAAATTAAGCGCGCTCCATGTACTCGCCGGTGCGGGTGTCCACGCGGATCATTTCACCTTCGTTGATGAAGATCGGCACGCGGATTTCTGCGCCGGTTTCCAGGGTAGCTGGCTTGGTAACGTTGGTAGCGGTATCGCCTCTTACGCCAGGCTCGGTCTGGGTAACGAGCAGCTCAACAAAGTTTGGAGCCTCGCTGCCGAAGATAACGCCTTTGTAAGACAGGATTTTGACAACCATGTTCTCTTTTACAAAGCGGAAAGCATCGCCGAGTTTGCTTCTGTCGATCGGAACTGTCTCGTAGCTTTCCTGATCCATAAAGTAGTACAGATCGCCGTCGTTGTACAGATATTCCATATCTTTTCTTTCAATGAAAGCGGTCGGGAACTTATCGGTTGGGTTGAAGGTTTTTTCAACCACTGCACCGGAGATGACGTTTCTGATCTTGGTTCTGACAAACGCTGCACCTTTACCCGGTTTTACGTGCTGGAACTCAATGATCTGGAACACACTTCCGTCCATATCAAAAGTTACGCCGTTTCTGAAATCGCCTGCTGTAATCATAAAGATCCTCCAATTTTGCTGCATCCGCTGTGCGCAATTTAATTTTTAAATCCCCCATAAACCTTTTGGTAGCGGAAAGGGCGTCAAATCCGTCGTTGGCATCCCTGCGGACACCGGACACCGGACGCCGGCTGTATCCAGCCGTTCAGTGGAAGCCGTTTGAAGATTCCTTCCAGCTTCGATAGTATAATCATATCTTAAAACAGCAATTTTTTCAAGTATTTTCTCACAGGAGCTGCAAACTTTTACAGAAAATTCTCCAGAAAAGGCAAATTCCCTGCCGCTCCTGCCCTTTACAGGCAGCTTTTTACCCTTCTGTCAGCAAAAAGTCTGCCCAAAACACATCCAAATAAACCGCTGTTCTTCCTTTTGTTTTTGCAAAAGGTTTTGTTTTACAAAAGAGCAGCCAGCGCGCGCAGTCCCAACAGATAGCTTTGTGCGCCAAAACCGCAAATCTGTCCGACGCACACCGGCGCGATGACCGATTCGTGGCGGAACGCTTCCCGCGCGTGGATGTTGGACATATGCACCTCGACGCAGGGCTTTTGCACCGACGAGATGGCATCGCGGATGGCATAGCTGTAGTGGGTGTAGGCGCCTGCATTGAGCAGGATGCCGTCATAATCGGTCAGCGCGCGGTGCAGCAGGTCGATCAGCTCCCCTTCGTGGTTGGACTGAAAGATGTCGCACGCAACGCCCAGCTGCTGAGCCAGCTGCCCGATGCTCTTATTAATCTGCTCCAGCGTTTGTTTGCCGTAGGTGCCCGGCTCGCGGATGCCGGTGAGATTGATGTTCGGTCCATGCAGGACCAGTACTTTTTTCATTCTGATTTTCCCCCCTGCTGCCTAAGGCAGTCCTGATAAAACTCTTTCATCCAGAGCGCATCCTCCGCCTGGGTGCCTGCTGATTCGCAGATGATGGTGGGCGATGCGTTCTTTTTGCACAGCAGCTCTGCCAACGGCTCAAAGGAGGGTCCAAAGACGGTGTCGGCAAAGGTCAAATGCCGTTTTTCGCCGCCGGGCTGGGTGTACTCGATCTTGGAAAAGTGGGCGTGAAAGCTGCGCATCCGCTCATTTCCCAGCAGCTGCTCCATCTGCTCGAAGATAGGCTCCATCCCCTTTGGCTGACACAGCGCACCAAAGCTGCGGGCGTTCAAGTGCCCAAAGTCAATACAGGGAATCAAGCGCTCATCCAGGGTACACAGGGTCAGCACCTCTTCCAGGTCGCCCAGCTGGTTGAGCTTGCCCATCGTTTCCGGGCACAGGTGGATGTGACCCAAGCCCTCCTCGTCCATCTGCCGGAGCGCTCTTTGCAGGGTATCTGCTGCCAGCTGCAAAGCCTGCTGACGGGAAATCTTTGCGCAGGAACCGGAGTGTACTACCACCCGCTGTGCTCCCATCGCATCGGCTGCCCGCGCGCTTTGCAGGATGTAGTCGATGCTTGCCAGACGTTTTTGCTCCTCGATGCCCGACAGCGAGATGTAGTAGGGCGCGTGCAGCGACAGGGTCACCCCCTGCTGTGCTGCCAGCTGTCCCAGCTGCTGCGCTGCCTCCAAAGAGATGCGCACCCCTCTGCCGCACTGGTACTCATAGGCGTCCAGACCCATCCGGCGGATATACTCCGGCACCTGCTCGGTCTTTCGGTAGCCCATCGCCCGAAAGCTGTCCGAATTGCCTGCCGGTCCAAACTTTGCGGTCATCGTTTGTCCTCCCCCAGATGTAAAATCTGCTGTGCCGTCTTTTGTGGACAGCAGCGCATGGCAAATGCCTCCAGCGCCCGCTTCAGGCGAAAGAAGAGCATCTTCTCCGGTTGGATGGGCTGCACCAGCACCGCCCGGCAGCCGGCTCTGCGCCCGCCCAGCACGTCGGTGAAGATCTGGTCGCCCACCATGCACAGTTGTTCACAGGGAAGCCCTAACGCCTGCGAGCAGCGCTGATAGCCTTTTTTAAGCGGCTTTGCACCGTCTGCAATGAAATCCAACCCCAGCGCCTGCGCAAAAGGGCGCACCCGCTCGGGGTGGTTGTTGGACAGCACAATCATGCGGATGCCCGCACGGCGGTTATCCTCCAGCCACTGTGCCACCTGCGGCTCTGGGATTGGGTTGTTGTGGGTGGTCAGGGTGTTGTCGATGTCCAAAATCAGTCCCTTTACACCCCAGCTGTCCAGCAGCTGCGGCGTGATCTGCCAGACCCTGCGGGCAACCGCATTCGGATAGAGCTTGTTCATCCTGTCTTCCTCCCCTGTTTTTGATGGATAAGAAAAAGCGAGCCAAATGGCTCGCTTTTGATCTCATCGGTTTGGACCGGTACATTTTGTACCAATCCTGTTCGCACCGCAATCAGAAACTTATCTGAATTTGCGTTTGCGAGCAGCTTCGGATTTCTTTTTGCGTTTTACAGAAGGCTTTTCATAATGCTCTCTTTTACGAACTTCGTTGAGAACGCCAGCGCGTGCGCACTGTCTTTTAAATCTTCTCAGAGCACTATCCAAAGACTCATTATCTTTTACACGAATTTCTGCCATACTTTATCCCTCCTTACGCCAACGGGCAGGAGTTTTCAAGTTACCTCTACCGTGAGCGTTTTAGGCTCTGCCTATCCGCTAACGGATATGAGAAACCTGTAACAAAAGATATTATACTACACATCATCAGCGTATGTCAAGCCTTTTTCATCGTTCCCGCAAAAAAATCGCACAGGATTTTCCTGCTATTTGGCGACGATGTTGACCAGCTTACCGGGTACCACAATCTCCTTGACGATGGTCTTGCCTTCCAGAATCGAGTGGATGATGCTGTCCTGTTTTGCCAGCTCCAGCAGCTGCTGCTTGTCTGCATCCGCCGGAACGTTGATGCGCGCTTTGATTTTACCGCTGATCTGAACGGCAATCTCGACGGTGGCATCCACGCATTTTGCAGGGTCATACTCCGGCCAGTTCTGCTGGTTGAGCATTCCTGCAAAGCCCTGCGCTTCCCAAATCTCCTCGGTGATGTGCGGAGCAAATGGGTTGAGCAGCAGCAGGAAGGTGCGCAGCTCCTGACGGGTGATCTGCTTGTTGTCGGCAATATCGTTGATCAGCGCCATCAAAGCGGCGATGGCGGTGTTGAACTTCATCTCCTCGATGTCCTCGCTGACCTTTTTAATGGTCTTGTGGAAGGCGCTCTCCAGCTGGGAGGAATATTCCTCGTCGGCACAGAGGATGCCCTGCAGCGCCCAGACCCTATCCAGGAAGCGTTTGCAGCCTTTGATGGAGGAAGTGGACCACGGTGCGCTCTTTTCAAAGTCGCCGATGAACATTTCGTACAGACGCATGGTGTCTGCACCATAGTCACGAACAATGTCGTCCGGGTTGACCACGTTGCCGCGGGACTTGCTCATCTTTTCGCCGTTTTCACCCAAAATCATGCCGTGGCTGGTGCGCTTTGCATACGGTTCCGGTGTGCTGACCACGCCGATGTCGTACAGGAACTTGTGCCAGAAGCGGGAGTACAGCAGATGCAGGGTGGTATGCTCCATACCGCCGTTGTACCAGTCGACCGGCAGCCAGTAGTCCAGCGCCTCTTTGGAAGCCAGACACTCATCGTTGTGCGGGTCGCAGTAGCGCAGGAAGTACCAGGAGGAACCAGCCCACTGCGGCATGGTGTCGGTTTCACGGGTAGCCGGACCGCCGCAGTGCGGACAGGTGGTGTTGACCCAATCGGTCATCTTCGACAGCGGAGACTGACCGTCGTCAGTTTGTTCAAAGGATTCACACTCCGGCAGGCGCAGCGGCAGATCTTTTTCGTCCAGCGGAACCCATCCGCATTTTTCGCAATACACCATCGGGATTGGCTCTCCCCAGTATCTCTGGCGGGAGAATACCCAGTCGCGCAGCTTAAAGTTGACCTTCGGGCGACCTTTGCCGTTCTGCTCGAGCCACTGAATAATCTTTTCCTTTGCCTCTTCGACGGTCAAGCCATCGAGGATGCCGGAGTTGACCATGATGCCGATCTGGCAGTCGGTAAAGGCTTCCTTCTCAACGTCGCCGCCCTTTACGACCTCAATAATCGGCAGGTCAAACTTTTTGGCAAATTCCCAGTCGCGGGTGTCGTGACCCGGAACCGCCATGATAGCACCGGTGCCGTAGGACATCAGTACATAGTCGGAAACAAAGATTGGAATTTCCTTGCCGTTGACCGGATTGATGCCCGCTACGCCGTCCAAGCGCACACCGGTCTTTTCCTTTGCCATCTCGGTGCGCTCAAAGTCGGATTTTTTAGTGGACTGCTCACGGTACTCCATCACCTGCTCGTAGTTATGGATGCGTTCTTTCCATCTTTCCAGATACGGATGCTCCGGGGAGATAACCATGTAAGTCGCTCCATACAGGGTGTCCGGGCGGGTGGTATAGATTTGCAGCTGGTCGCCGGCGGTGGTGTCAAATTCTACCTCTGCACCGGTGGAACGTCCAATCCAGTTGCGCTGAGAGGTTTTGACACGCTCGATGTAATCGACCTTGTCCAGGTCGTCCAGCAGCTTCTGTGCATACTCGGTAATCTTGAGCATCCACTGGCTTTTTACCTTATGAACTACCTGACCGCCGCAGCGCTCGCAGACACCGTTGACGACCTCTTCGTTGGCAAGTACGACCTTACAGGAGGTACACCAGTTGACCGACATCTCCTTTTTATATGCCAGTCCCTTTTTGTACAGCTGCAAGAAAATCCACTGGGTCCATTTGTAGTAATCGGGATCGGTGGTGTTGATCTCGCGGTCCCAATCGAAGGAGATGCCCAGCGACTTGAGCTGCTGCTTAAAGCGTGCCACGTTGTTTTTGGTGACAATCTCGGGATGGATGTGGTTTTTGATTGCAAAGTTCTCGGTGGGCAGACCAAATGCGTCCCAGCCCATCGGGTACAGGACGTTGTAGCCCTGCAAACGGCGCTTTCTGGCAACGATGTCCAGTGCGGTGTAGGAACGCGGATGTCCCACATGGAGTCCCTGACCGGACGGATAAGGGAACTCGACCAGCGCATAGTATTTTGGTTTTGTGTAGTCGTTGGTGGCAGCAAAGGTGTGCTGGTCGTCCCAGCGCTGCTGCCATTTCGACTCGATGCTGCTAAAATCGTACTTCAACTGCTCTTCCTCCATTCTTTCTGCTGACCGTCATCAATTTAGTTTTGTGTCAGCAGATCGCTGATGTCCAGCTGCGGCGCGTCGCTCCACAGTCTTTCCAGATTGTAAAAGTTGCGTGCCTCGTCCAAAAAGACGTGGACCATTACATCATAGTAGTCCATCAGAATCCATTGGGCGCTCTGTCTGCCCTCCACCCGGTTAGGCTCCAGACCCAGCTTGGTCATCTCGTCCTCCACCTCGTCGGCAATGGCTTTGACCTGGGTGGTATTGCTGGCAGAGGCGACCACAAAGTAATCTCCCAGACTGGAAATCCCTTCGATTTTGATGAGTCGGATGTCCTTTGCCTTTTTGCTGTCCATGACCTGGACAATCTTTCTTGCCTGCTCTAAGGATGTCATCTATCTTCTCTCCTCTTCGGTTTGGCTTATTATGGTAATTCCTTCTTTATTTTAGCTGCGTTTTCCTTTGTTTGCCTGAGAAAGGGTCGAAGGTCGCTTTTTCTTCTCTTCTTCCTTCTTCTTTTCCTCTTCCTCTTTTTCCTTTTGCTCCTGCTGCTCCTTCGCCTGCTGTTCTGCCTGCTCGTAGACATACAGGATGTTGCCGTCCTCGTCATAATCATAGACAGGGTCGCCGTTTTCATCCAGACGGTACAACGGGTTGCCGTTTTCGTCATACTGATAAATTGCGCCCGGCTCGTTGTCCTGAGCGTTGCTCTGGGTATTGCCCTGAGAGCTGCTCTGGGTGCTGCCGTAGCTGCTGTTCTGACCGGAGGAACTGTTGGAGGAGGTGCTTTCGGTCGTGTTGCTGTTATAGCGATTGCCGGAGCTGCTCTGGCTACTCTGGCTGCTGTTGTAGCGGTTGGAGCTGCCGGAGCCGTAGACGCTGGCTACTTCGAGCTTCTCGGCGGTAAATTCTCCATCGGAGCTGACAAAATCCTCGTTGAGGATGTCCACCAGCTGCTGCTCGTCCACTGCATACACCGCATAGGAGTAGTACATGGTGCCGGTGCCCGGAACCACCTGCATCTGGATGTCGTCGGAGTCGACCTCAAACAGAGCGGTTGCCACCGAAAGCATCTTGTCCAGTGTCATGTCGGTTTGTACATCGTCATAGTGCTGCATCAGGATTGGGATGCACTTGAGCCGTCCCAGCTCGTGCACACGGTCCAGGCAGGCAAAGATGAACTGGGTCTGGGCGTCGATGCGTCCCAGGTCCCCGTTAGCATAGCCTGCACGGTAACGGATAATCCACTCCGCCTGCTCGCCGGTCAGAGTCTGCTCGCCGGGATACAGCACCTTGCCCGGCAGGTAGTTGATCTGCTGCTGAATATCCATCGCCACACCGCCCATGTCGTCCACGATGTCGCGCACACTGGCAAGATCGATGGTCGCATAGTAGTCGATGTCCAGCTTCCAGTTATCGCGCAGGTAGTCGGTCAGCGTCTGGATGCCGGTCTTGCCGTCCTCGGGATGTCCATAGATGGCGTTGATTTTTGCAGTCGGAAACTGCGAGCCGACAAAGGTATCCCTCGGGATACGTAGTACATTGACCTTCCCGCTGCGGGTGTCAAATTGGGCGTACATAATGACGTCGGTCAGCTCCTGGGTGTTGTCCACTCCGCAGCACAGCACCGAGATGATGTCCTCTTCCAGCGGCTGGATGTCGTCGCCCTCGGTCGGTTTGGTCTGCCCGTCCTGCTCGGATTGGGCGGTTTCTGTCAGCACGGTCCTGCCTTTTGCTCCCCTTTGATAGCCAATCGAATAGGAAACGGCAACAGCGGCAATCAGACACGCTGCGGCAACAACAATGGCAGCGATTTTTTTCGGTAAACTCAAATTTTTTGCCCCCAAACATTTTCAAAGCTTTCTTTTGCTCCACCGGCGGCAACCTTCCCCCCTCTAGCGGAGGTATTCGTTGTAAGCCTTGCAGGTGTCCAGACACAAAGGCGCATGCCGCTGCGCCTGATTGGATACTGCAAACACCAGTGCCTCACGCATTCCTTCCCGCAAAGAGCGGTCCGACAGCCGGCGCATCCGTTCTACGTCCGGGTAATCGCGCTCGCTGCTGGTCAGGTCCGCAAGGTAAACGATCTGCTCCAGCCTGCTCATCCCCGCACGCGCCACCGTGTGATAGCGCACCGCGTTGATGATGTCCTCATCCTCTATCCCCAACTGCTGGCGGATATACTCCGCGCCGGCAAAGCCGTGCCACACCGGCGGCTGCTCCAGCAGGTTTTCGTCCAAAATTATAGCAGACTTTTTCATCCATTGCAACTGTTCTTCCGGCTGCATATTCTTGCAAATATCGTGAAGGATGCCTGCGATGTACGCTTTCTGTTCATCCTCCCCGTACCGTTTTGCCAGCTCCACCGCCCGCTGCGCCACATTCAGCGAATGGTCAAACCTCTTTTTATGCAGCAGTTCCCGGATGGTCTGCACATATCTGTCCTCTTGCATGGTGTCACCCTCTGTATAAGTTTTGCTGCAAAATCTGCTGATATACCTTTTCGGGCAGCAGCTGCGAACAATCCAGCCCTTCCTTGAGCCGTCGACGGATTTGGGTGGAAGAAACTTCCAGCACCGGAAAATCGAACACCAACGTACTGCCGTAGGGCATCAGCTGCTGGGCGTGCCGGCGCAGCTGCAGAAGCTCCCCGGTGCTGCGCGCCGCCGTACACAGCGTCACCTGCTGCAAAATCTGCTGCCAGCTTTTCCAGCGCTCAAAGCTTAAAAACATATCGCTGCCCACCAGCAGATACAGCTGCGCCTGCGGGTATTGCTGCCGCAGCCAGCCGACGGTATCCACCGTAAAGCTTTTGCCTTCGCGCCGCAGCTCGATGTCGCACAGCTGCACCTGCGGCTGGTCCTCAAACGCCAGCGCACACAGCTGCATCCGTTTTTCGCCGTCCAGCAGCTCGGGCGCGTCCTTGTGCGGCGGCGTGCCGGTCGGAATGACCAGCAGGCGGTCCAGCTTCAGCGCATCCAGATAGTGGCGGGCAAGCAGCAGATGCCCGCTGTGGACCGGATTGAAGGTACCGCCGAAGATACCGATGCGTTCCATCCTGCCTTCCCTCCCCTTTGTGTCCGGTTACAGGACGATTTTCGGGTCCTTCGGGTTTTTGCGGTAGAGGACAAAGCGGGTGCCGATGACCTGCACCACCTCGGAATGGGTCTGCTCTGCCAGCTCCTGTGCGATCTCCCGTGCAAATGCCGGAGCGGTTTCCAGCACGCGCATTTTGATCAGCTCTCTGGCGCGCAGCGCGTCGTCCACCTGTTTGACCAGCTGTTCACCGATGCCGGCTTTGCCTACCTGAAGGATGGTGTCCAGCGGATTTGCCAATGTTCTGAGTTTTGCTCTTTCTTTACTTGTCAACATATCGTATATTCCTTTCCGGTTCTAATTTTCCTGAAGTTTCTTGAGTTGTTCATACAGCTTTGCAAGCGCCTTGCCGCGGTGGCTGACCGCATCCTTTGCCTCTCCGTCCAGCTGGGCAAAGCTTTTGTCCCCTACATAAAAGATGGGGTCGTAGCCAAATCCGCCTTCTCCTGCGGGAGCCAAGCCGATGGTGCCTTCACAGACCCCTTCGCAGTCGAGAATCTGCTCGGGAGAAAGCACACAGGTGATGTGTGCCACAAAGCGGGCGGTGCGTTTTTCCTGCGGCAGCCCTTCCAGCTGCGAAAGGATGTAGCGGTTTTTTTCGGTGTACGGGGTATCTTCGCCGTAGTAGCGGGCAGAGTAGACCCCCGGCTGACCGTCAAGCGCGTCGATGCACAGCCCGCTGTCGTCCGCTATCGTCGGCAGACCGGTCGCCTGATAGACCGCCATCGCCTTGATGCGGGCGTTTTCGGCAAAGGTGGTGCCGTTTTCCTCCGGCTGCACCTGCACGCCTGCCTGCTGCTGGGTCAGAAGAGAGATGCCCAGCGGCTCGAGGATGCGGGCAAACTCCCGGACCTTTCCCATGTTGTTGGTTGCAAGCACCAGTTTCATTATGCTTCCTCCTGTTCGTTTCTGTCCTTGTCTTCGGTATTCTGGAACAGGGCATTGGCAAATTCCACCGGGTCAAACGGGCGCAGGTCGTCGATCTGCTCGCCCACGCCGATGTATTTGATCGGGATGTCCAGCTCCTCGCGGATGCCGATGACCACGCCGCCGCGCGCAGTGCCGTCGAGCTTGGTGAGCACCAGTCCGGTCAAGCCTGCCGCCTCACGGAACAGCTTTGCCTGGTTGAGCGCATTCTGACCGGTGGTGGCATCCAGCACCAGCAGCACCTCTTTGGCACAGCCGGGCGCTTCCCGTTCGATGACACGGGCAATCTTGGACAGCTCGTCCATCAGATTCTTTTTGTTGTGCAGTCTGCCCGCGGTGTCACAGATGACCACATCGCAGCCGCGTGCGCTGCCGGCGTTGATGGCATCAAATACCACCGCTGCCGGGTCGGAGCCTTCCTCGTGGCGCACCAGATCCACCTGCGCACGGTCTGCCCAGATCTGCAACTGGTCGATGGCAGCTGCACGGAAGGTATCTGCCGCTGCCAGCAGCACCTTTTTGCCCTGCTGGCGCAGATTGTTGGCAAGCTTGCCAATGGTGGTGGTCTTGCCCACCCCGTTTACTCCGATGACCAGAATCACGCTGGGTTTGGTAGAAAGGTCCAGCTCGCTGGGACCTTCCAGCATCTGAGAGATGATTTGTTTTAAGCCGCTGCGCACCTGGTCCGGGCTGGCAAGTCCCTCCTCCTTGACCTTTTTGCGCAGCCGGTCGCAGATGCGCGCCGCGGTCACAGCGCCCACGTCTGCCATAATGAGATTTTCCTCCAGCTCTTCAAAAAAGTCTTCATCTATCTTGGTAAAGGAATTGAGCAGGGCGTCCACCTTGCCCATCATCGAATCCCTTGTCTTTTTGAGTCCTTGTGCGATTTTATTAAAAAAGCCCATTGCTGATGCCTCCTGTAAAAAAAATTATGAGCGGATACCCAATCGGCTTTCCAGCTGAGAGACATCCAGCTGGAGCAGACGGGAAACCCCCTTCTCCTGCATGGTCACGCCGTACAGGATGTCCGCTTCCTCCATGGTGCCGCGGCGGTGGGTGATGGCAATAAACTGTGTCTTGTCCGACAAGGTTTTTAAGTACCGCGCATAGCGGGTGACGTTGACCTCGTCGAGCGCCGCTTCGATCTCGTCCAGCATACAGAAGGGCGAGGGCTTGACTTTGAGGATGGCAAAGTAGATGGCGATGGCGACAAACGCCTTTTCTCCGCCGGAGAGCGCCGAAAGGTTTTTGATAATTTTGCCCGGCGGCTGCACGTGGATCTCGATGCCCGACTCCAGGATGTTGTCCGGGTCGGTCAGCACCAGATTTCCCTGTCCGCCGACAAACAGCTCGGTGAAAATCTGCCGGAAATTCTGGTTGATCTTCTCAAAGCTTTCGGAGAACAGCTGGCGCATCTGTGCGGTCAGCTCGCGGATAAGTCCCAGCAGCTCGGTGCGGGAGCGCTCCACATCGTCCGATTGCACCTTCAAAAAGCGGTATCTGCCCTCCACCTCGCCATATTCCTCGATGGCAGCAAGGTTGACCGTACCCAGTGCGCGTATCTTGTTGCGCAGCTCGGTCAGACGGTTCTGCCAGCGCTGCTCGTCCTCGACCGGCTTTGCCTGTGCCAGCGCGTCGCTGCGGGTCATATTGTATTCGTCCCACAACTTTGCAATCAGCTTGTCGTACTCAGTTTGCAGGGCGGTCCTTCGCTCCTCGCTGTGGGAAAGCTTTGCTGCGGCGCGTTCTCGCTTGGCAATCTGCTCCTTTTCGGTCGCGCGCAGTCCGGTCAGATGCTGCTCTGCCTGTGCCTGCTGCTGGCGCGCCTGCTGAATCTGCTCGGTCTGCTCGGCAATCTGCTTTGTCAACAGCTGTTTTTCTTCCAAAAGTTTCTGTTTTTTCTTTTCCAGCAGTCTGCCGTTGTTTTGCAGGGAGTTGATTTTATCCACCAGCCCCTGCACATGGCTGTTCTGCTGGTCGATGACCGTTTGCAGCTGTCCGCCGAGGGTTTGCAGCGACTCGATATCCTTTTGCAGACCCAGCATTTCAAAGCGCAGCGCGTTGTGCTGTTCGCCCAGCGCCTGCTTTGCCTGTCCCAGCCGCTCTTGTTTTTCCTTTGCCTGCTCCAGCTGATTGCACAGCGTCTGCAAGCGGGAGGTGACCTGTTCAATCAGATCATCGGCGCTGCTGGAAGTGCTTTTGAGCTGCTCGAGCTTTGCCTGCACCTGAAGGTATTCCCGATGGCTCTCCTCGCTCAGGCGCAGCGCCTCCTCATAGCTCATCTGCACCCGCTTGTGCTCGGAGGTATAGGTAATCTTATCCTGCTGACAGCTTGTCAGCTGCGCCTGCACACCGTTCAGCTGTGCGCCCAGCTTTGCCAGCTGCTGTTGTGCTGCTTCCAACGTAGGCTTTTTGCTGTCCATCTGCTGTTCGAGCGATTGAATTTGCTCTTGCAGCGAGCGGATTTCCTCCCGGCGGGAGAGCAGTCCAGTGGATTTGGATGCCGAACCACCGGTCATCGAACCGCCTGCATTGACCAGCTGACCGTCCAGGGTAACCACCCGGAATTTATAGGAATATTTTTTTGCAATCGTAACCGCCGCGTCGATGTCCTGCGCCACCGCTACCTTGCCCAGCAGGTTCTCCACGATGGAGCGGTAGCGCGGCTGACTTTGTGCAAGGTCGCTTGCACGGGCAACAAAACCTTCCATCTGCTCGATGCCCGGCGCTGCCAGCTGCTGCGGTGTGATGACCGACAGCGGCAGGAAGGTCGCCCTGCCCGCCCGCGCATATTGCAGATGGCGGATGGCGTTTTTTGCGCTCTCCTGGTCCTCGGTGATTAGATTCTGAAGGGCGCCGCCCAGCACCGTTTCGATGGCAAGCGCATACTGCGGCTGCACCGAAATCACCTGCGACACCGTACCGACGATGCCCTTGAGCCTGCCCTGTCCGGCTGCCGACAGCACATTTTTGACGCTGTTATAGTAGCCGTCCAGACTCTTTTCCATCTCGGTCAGGATGCCTTCCCGATGGCGCAGCTGGTCGCACTGCGACTGCATCCGGTTTAATTCCTGCTGGAGCTGCTCGAGCTGATTCTGCTGATTTTGATATTTTAACCCGTAGCCTGCCTTGGCATTTTCCAACGACAATGTCCTCTGGTCGATGCCCTCCAGCAGCTGGGTACATTCCTCCAGTTCTTTTTTGAGGCTTTCGATATTCTGCTGACGCTCACTGTAATGGTCGTTGAGCGATTGCAGACGGTTTTGTGTTTCCTCCAGCAGCGCCGAGGAGGACACCCGGTTGAGCTTTTGGCGGGTGATGTCCTGCTCCAAAGCCGCGCGGCTTCCCTTCATCTGCGCAATCTCGGTGGTAAGCTGGCGCAGCTCCTGCTCGATGGAATCCACCTCGTTTAAGCGAAGCGACTCGTCCTGCTGCGCTTTTTCCAGCAGTTTCTGCTTTTGCAGCAGCTGCTCCTGGTTTTCCCGAAAGCGCTGCTTGGTTTCGTCCTTGCCCTGGGTGTAGGACAAGATTTCCTCATGCGCCTCGTCAATGGAGCGCTGGTTGTGGACCAGGTCGTTTTCTGCCACTGCAATGCCGGAATCGCAGCCGGACAGGCTGTTCTTCATCTGCGCAATCTGCTGGCGACCGGTATCAATCTGCACCGTCAGCTGCTGGACCTGCTCAAAACCCTCCTCCAGACGGTGCTGCTGTTCGGCAAGCAGTGCCTGAATGTCGGAAAGCTCGTTCTTCTCCAAAAGCACCTGCTGCTGTTCTTCTTCCAGCCGTTGGCGGGTGTTCTCCATCGTGTGGGTCCACAGCGAGATTTCCAGTGTCTTTTTCTCCTCGGACAACTGCAAAAAACGCTGTGCCTTCTCCGACTGCTCCCGCAGCGGCTCCAGACGGTCCTGCAATTCTGCCATGATGTCCTTTAAGCGCAGCAAGTTTTCATAGGCGCTTTCCAGCTTCTTTTCCGCCTCTGCCTTGCGGTAGCGGTATTTGCTGATGCCTGCCGCTTCCTCAAAGATTTCACGGCGCTGGGTGGGCTTAGAGGAAACAATCTCCTCAATTCTGCCCTGCCCGATGATTGAATAGCCGTCCCTGCCCAGTCCGGTGTCCATCAGCAGCTCGGTGACATCCTTTAATCGAACGGCTGTCTTATTGATGCGGTACTCGCTCTCTCCCGAACGGTACAGCCGCCGCGCGATGGTGACCTCATCGGCATCCACCGCCAGCTGACGGTCGGTATTGTCAATGGTCAGCACGACACTTGCAAAGCCGGTGGGCTTGCGGGAGCTGGTTCCCAGGAAGATGACATCCTCCATCTTTTCTCCGCGCAGGCTGCGGGTGGACTGCTCACCGAGCACCCAGCGCACCGCATCGGAGATGTTGCTCTTGCCGCTGCCGTTTGGACCTACGACGGCGGTCAGCCCTGTGCCGAAGGTCAGCTCTGTTTTATCAGGAAAGGACTTAAAGCCCTGAATCTGCAATGATTTTAACTGCAAGCCTTTTCCTCCCTCCTTTCTCCAAAATCGACCGCTGCTGTCAAGCGGTCCGGTCTAAGCGATGGGTCGTCCGATCCGTTTTTGCCTTCTCCACGCAGGCGGCGGACCGTCTTCACCCCAATATTCATCAAGGCGGATGATTTTGCCCGCCTGCATCTTGATTAAAGAAACGACATGATGGGAGCTGCTTTGCTCTTTGTCAAAAACACGTCCCACCAGCAGGTATCCGTCAGCTAACGGCTCCAATCGCTCGATGGTCCCTTCCCAGCTGCCGGGATAGTCACAGTTGATATGGATAAATTCCTCTGCTGTGAAGCATTCGTTGGTGCAGTGCCAGAAAACCTGTGCATCCGGTGCAAAATAATCCGGCAGGGTCTGTCGGTTTTGCCCGACCACATCCGCAAAAAAGCGTTCAATCTGCATCAGTTCTTCTCCTCCTGCCAGCGCTGTTCGGTCATCACCAGCACTTCAAACGGCTGCAAGCCGCTGCGTGCGCGGATTTTGACCGGATTACGCTGCTGCATCCGCTGCAAGTTACAGCGGTGCTGTCCTGCCATTTTGGAAAGTGCGTTTGGTGCAACACAGACACGCAGCGCCGTTCCTTCTGGAAAACGCTGTATCTGCCGCAGCGCCTGCTGCAAATACAGCCTTCCTTCGCACAGCTCGCGAAATGCCGGATGGTACGGTCCTGCCACATATCCCTGCTCCAAGGATTCCTGCGCGTGCAGTCCCATGCGGATGACCCGTATCCCCTGATTTTCAAAAAAGTACAGCAGCTCGCTGCACTCCTCCACCGCCTCTTCCAGCTGCATCGGCTGGTATTCACCTGCGCGGTACAGCCTTTCCAGCATCGTTCCCTGCAAGGTGATGGTCGGGTAGATGCGCACCGTACTCGGTTGCAGCTGTGCCAGAAGATGGGCGGTGTCGATGTCGTCCTGTCGGGTAGCACCATACAAGCCGGTCATCATCTGAAGACCCAGCTCGATGCCCCTTGCGCAGATGCGTCGGGAGGCATCGGCGACCTGCTCGGCGGTGTGTCCGCGCCCGTTGCACTCCAGCACCCGGTCGCTCATGCTCTGCGCACCCAGCTCGATGGCATTGACGCCATACTGTTGCAGACAGTCGAGCATCGGCTCGTCCACCGCATCCGGTCGGGTGGAGATGCGGATGCCCGCAAACCCATCCTTTCCCAAAAACGGCTGGGCTGCCTGCAACAGCGAGAGCATATATTCCCGCTCGATGGCGGTAAAGCTGCCGCCAAAAAAGGCAAGCTGGGTATTGTTCAGCTGACCGCTGCGCTGCTGCATCGCCTGGGTACACAGCTGCTGCACCTGCTGCGGCGTGGGAGCGCACCGGCTGCCGGAGATGGTGTGCTGGTCGCAAAAGCTGCACCGGTTCGGGCAACCGATGTGCGGCACAAAGACGGAAAGGTTTGCGTGGCTCATCTGCCCATCAGCTCAAGGGCTTCCTTTGCTGCCATCTGCTCGGCGGTCTTTTTGCTTCTGCCCTGTCCTTTGCCGATGACGTTGCTGTTGAGCAGCACCTCGACCACAAAGCGTTTGTCGTGGTCCGGTCCTTTTTCTCCCACCAGCTTGTACACCAGCTTTTCCTCCGGGTTCTGCTGGATGATTTCCTGTAGGATGGTCTTGTAATCCTTAAAGGAAAGGCTGTCCTCATGCTCGAGCATCTCGATGACGAACGGCAGCACAAATTCCCGTGCGCTTTCGATACCGCTGTCTAGATAAATGGCGGCAATCAGCGCCTCAAAGGCATCGGCAATGATGGATGGACGGGTGCGTCCGCCGGTCATCTCCTCGCCGTGTCCCAGGCGCAGGTAGTCGCCCAGACCGATTTTATTTGCCATGACGTCCAGCGAACGCTCGCAGACCAGCGCGGCACGCAGCTTAGTCAGGTCGCCTTCCGGCACGGTGTAGTTGTTAAACAAATAATCGGAAACGATGATGGAAAGCACCGCATCCCCCAAAAATTCCTGCCGCTCGTTGTAGCGCACCTGATGGCGCATCTCGTTGGCGTAGGAGGAGTGGGTCAAAGCCACCTCTAAAAAGGTGATGTTGTGAAACTGGTAGTGGATGACCTGCTGAAGCTGTTGGATACTTTTCATGCTGTACCTCTCTTTCTAAACGGATGACCGGCACGGGCATACCTCAAAAATGTCCGCAAAATAAGCTTGCAATCATTTTTCAAAAACGCCCTGCTGCATCGGGCAGCGGGTGCAAAGGTCAAAATATCCTCTGCACCCGTTTGTCCGGCTGCCGGTTTACTGCTGTTGTGTCTGTTCGGTTGGCTTTGCCTGCTCTTTGAGCTTGCCTAAATTGTCGGCAATGGCATCGATGACCCCGTTTTCCAGGCATTCCTTTGCCTGACGGATGGCATTTTTCATCGCACGGGCATCCGAGTTGCCGTGGGCTTTGATGACCATTTTGGAAATGCCCAGCAGCGGTGCGCCGCCGTATGCGCCTGCATCCAGCTTCTGTTTAAACTGGTTGACCCCGTCCTTTAAAAGCAGGGCGGCGATCTTTGTTTTAAACGAGCGCATCAGCATATCTTTGAGCTGATGGGAGAAAAACTTTGCCATTCCTTCGGTCAGCTTGAGGATGACGTTGCCGGTGAAGCCGTCGCAGACTGCCACATCACAGCCGCCCAGCGGCAGCGAGCGCGCCTCGACGTTGCCCACAAAGTTGAGCGGTGCTGCCTGCAATTTCCCATAGGTTTCTCGGTGCAAATCCAGACCCTTGGTTTCCTCGGTACCGATGTTGACCAGACCGACCCGCGGGGAATCGACACCCAAAATCTTATTCATATACACACTGCCCATCATGCCGAACTGGGTGAGCATATCGCTGCTGCACTCGGCGTTGGCGCCCGAGTCGATCAGCATAAAGCAGCCCTTCTCGTTTGGGATGATGGTCGGGATGGCGGTGCGGCGCACTCCCTTGAGGCGTTTGACCACCAGCGACGCGCCCACGACCATCGCACCGGTGCTGCCTGCGGAAACAAAGGCATCGCCCTGTCCGTCCCTGAGTGCGCGCATTCCGACTGCCATCGAGCAGTTTTCATAGTCCTTGAGCAGGGTGGTCGGGTCCGCCTCGACCGGTATCATCCCTTCGGCATCCAGAATCTCCATTCCGGTAAGGTCGATGCTGTTCTGCTTTGCGCAGCTTTCGATCTGCTCGCGGTCGCCGCTGAGCAGAATCTGCACACCGTATTCGTCGGCTGCCTGTCGTGCGCCTTTGATCATCTCCAGCGGAGCGTTGTCTCCTCCAAAGGCATCTACAATAATCTTCATGGTCATGACCCCCTTGTTTGTGTCGTTATCGCTGCTGTGCAAGATATGCCCGCAGAGAATCCAGTCCTCGGTTGGCAATCAGCTCATAGCGTTTGGTTTTATCCTTGACCCTTTCCTGCCACGGCGGCAGGATGCCCATGTTGGCGCCCATCGGCTGAAAGTCGCTGACCGACGGGTCGCTGATATAATGAACCAGTGCGCCCAGCATACAGTCCAGCGGAAGCTGTAACGGCTGCTCTCCCCGCAGCCGGCGCGCCAGATTGTGCCCTGCCAGAATACCGGAGGCTGCCGATTCGACATAGCCCTCCACGCCGGTAATCTGACCGGCAAAGTAGATTTCGGGACGTTTTTTGAGCGAAAGGTCGCTCTCCAGCAGGCGCGGCGAATCAAGGAAGGTGTTGCGGTGCATCACACCGTAGCGGACAAATTCTGCCTGCTCCAATCCCGGGATCATCGAAAAGACCCTCTTTTGCTCGGGGAATTTTAAGTTGGTCTGAAAGCCCACCAGATTGTACAGGCTGCCCTGACGGTTTTCACTTCGCAGCTGCACCACCGCCCACGGGCGGCGTCCGGTGTGCGGATCGGTCAGACCCACCGGTTTGAGCGGACCGTAGCGCAGAGTGTCTGCTCCGCGCTTTGCCATGACCTCCACCGGCATACAGCCTTCATAGACCTTCATCTGCTCGCGTTCAAAGCTGTGCAGCTGCACCGACTCTGCCTGCACCAGCTGTTCATAAAACGCCTCGTACTGCTCTTTATCCATCGGGCAGTTGATATAGTCGTCCTCGCCTCTGCCGTAGCGGGCGGCAAAGAATACCTTGTCCTTGTCAAGCGATTCGAAGGTGACAATCGGCGCTGCCGCATCAAAGAAAGAGAGGTAGCTCTCCCCGCACAGCTGGGCGATGTCCTGCGCCAGATGCTCTTCGGTCAGCGGACCGGAGGCAACGATTCCTGTACCCTCAGGCAGATGATCCACCCGTTGATGGACCACCTCGATGAGCGGATGCGCCAAAATGCGCTCGGTGATGAAGTCGGAAAAACGTTCGCGGTCCACCGCCAGTGCGCCGCCTGCCGAAACGCTGGTCTGCTGTGCAGCCTCCATCGTCAGCGAGCCTAAAATGCGCATTTCCTCCTTGAGCATCCCTGCCGCCGAACCGATGCGGGCAGCCTTGAGGGAATTGGAGCAGATCAGCTCCGCAAAGCCCTTGTACTGGTGCGCCGGCGTGTACTGCTGCGGCTTCATCTCGTACAGTCGTACCGCTACGCCCTGCTGTGCCAGCGTCCACGCTGCCTCACAGCCGGCAAGTCCCGCGCCGATGACCCACACCGGCTGGTTAGTATCTTGATTCATAAGGGACATTACTCCTTTTCATAGCCGCAGCCTTCCTTCAGGCAGTGCAGCTTGCCGCCGCGTCCCGCCTTCTGGAAGAGGGTGGAGCCGCAGCTGGGGCATTTTTCCTCCACCGGCTTATCCCAGGTCATAAACGGACACTGCGGATTGTGTTCACAGCCGTAGTAGGTCTTGCCCTTTTTGGATTTCTTGGCGTGGATCTTTCCGCCGCACACCGGACACAGACCGGGTGTTTCCTGGACAATCTTCTTGGTGTTCTTGCACTCCGGGTAGCCCGGGCAGGCAAGGAATTTTCCGTATCGTCCCACCTTGATGACCATATTTCGTCCGCAGTTTTCGCAGATGATGTCGGTGACCTCGTCCGGCACCTCCAGACGGGTGTCACCCATCTTCTGCTGCGCCTGCTCCAGGTTTTTGGCAAATTCGTCATAGAAGCTGTGCAGCGTCTGCACCCAGTCCTCCCTGCCCTCTTCCACAAGGTCCAGGTTGGTTTCCATCTGTGCGGTGAAATCGACATTGACGATGCTGCTAAATTCATTTTCCATCAGGTCGTTGGTCACCTCGCCCAGCTGGGTGGGTGCAAGGCTCTTGCCCTCCCGCTCGACATATCCGCGCTGGATAACGGTGGTCAGCGTCGGCGCATAGGTGCTTGGACGTCCGATTCCGTTTTCCTCCAGCGCCTTGATGATGGCAGCCTCGGTGTAACGTGCAGGCGGCTGGGTGAAGTGCTGGTTTGGCTCGAGATCGCTGCATTTGAGCGTCTCACCCTCCAGCAGCTCGGGCAGCGCCGGGCTTTTTTCTTCCGGCACGTCCTTGGACTCCTCGTACAACGCGGTGAAGCCGTCAAAGCGAACCGAATAGCCGGAAGCCTTAAAGGTATAGTCTCCGCAGCCAATCGACGCCGATACAGTGTCCAGCAGCGCATCTGCCATCTGGCTTGCGGTAAAGCGCTCCCAAATCAGCTTGTACAGCTTGTACTGGTCGAGGGTCAGCGACTCCTTGACCTGCTCGGGCGTCATCGACGGCATGGTCGGACGAATCGCCTCATGCGCATCTTGGGTGTTGGTCTTTTTCTTATAGACGCGCGGCTTTTCCGGCAGGTACTGCTCGCCGTAGCGTCCGATGATATATTCCCTTGCTCCCTGCGCTGCCTCGTCGGAGATACGCAGCGAGTCGGTTCTCATATAGGTAATCAAACCCACAGCGCCCAGCTTTGGCAGGTCGATACCTTCATACAGCTCCTGTGCCGCCTTCATGGTGCGTTTTGCCTGGAAGCCCAGACGGCGAGATGCCTCCTGCTGGAGGGTGGAGGTGATGAACGGCGGTGCGGGCACCTTCTTTTTGACACCTTTTTTGATTTCATTGATAACAAAATCGTGGTTTTGCAGCTGCTGCATAATCTGTTGCGCCTGTTCGCCGCTTGCAATCTCCACCTTTTCCCCTTTGCAGGAAGCAAGGCGGGCAGCAAAGACCTTTTTAGAGCGTGCGGTGGAAAGCTTGGCATCGATGGTCCAGTATTCCTCCTGCACAAAGTCGCGGATTTCCTTTTCGCGGTCGACAATCAGCTTGACGACCACCGACTGCACCCTGCCTGCCGACAGACCCGGCTTGACCGTTTTCCACAAGAAGGGACTGAGCTTATAGCCCACCAGGCGGTCGAGGATGCGGCGGGTCTGCTGCGCGTTGACCAGGTTGATGTCGATGTTGCGCGGAGCTGCCATACCGCTTTTGATGCCGGTCTTGGTAATCTCGTTAAAGGTAACGCGGCTTTTTTCCTCGCCGCCCAGATCCAGCATATTCGACAGGTGCCAGGAGATTGCCTCTCCCTCGCGGTCCGGGTCGGTGGCAAGATAAACAAAGCTTGCGTGCTTGGCAGCCTTTTTCAGCTCGTTGCGCAGCTGACCCTTGCCGCGGATGTCGATATATTCCGGTGCAAAATCGTGTTCGATGTCCACACCCAAACGGCTTTTGGGCAGATCACGCACATGACCCATCGAAGCCATGACCTGATAGCCCTTGCCCAGATATTTCTGGATGGTCTTTGCCTTTGCCGGCGACTCCACGATTACCAGCTTATACTGCTGCTTTGCCGCAGTGCGCTTCGCCGTTGTCTTGGTACCCTTGGGCTTGGCGGCTGCCTTGGGCTTTTTTGCAGCGGTGGATTTGGAAGCTTTGGAAGAAGCCGCAGCAGACTCTTTTGGCTGCTCGGTGGATGATGCTTTTTTGGTTGGCATTGCTACCTCCTCCTCTTTCCGCCCAACGCCGGGGGCGGAAGGATGTGTTATTTTTCCCCTTACAGCCCAAAGCGGTTGCCGGGATACACCCGAACCGGGTCGGGTACCCCAATTTCAAACAGCATGGCTGTCACCTGAGCGATGCTCATACCGCACAAAGCGGCGATGTCCGCAAGGTCCTGGGGAGCTGGCGTCAGCGTTTGGTAGACCCTGCGTTGCTCATCGGTCAGGTGTTCTATCGTCAGACAGCTGCTTGCAGCAGCTGTCGATTGTTCTTCTTTAGGCTCCGCCGGATGTGGTACATCGGTGGGAGCGGTCGGTTGTTCCTCCTGCCCGACATAAATCGTTTCGACCGGAGGACGTGGATTTTTGCGGGAAAGCTCCTGCAATAGCCGGATTTTTTCCAGCTTCCACTGTTCGTCGAGTACATTGCCCGGCTGTACGCGGGTATAGCCGGATGGATGACCTTCTGTAAGCGGCAGGAATTCTTCGGGCAGGTCGTCCTGCTGCTGCGGAAGATTTTCCTTTGCTTCCTGCTGGCTTACGGGAGAAGCATCAATCCGTTGAGGTTCATCCTTCTGCCGGTTTTCCGATGACTGCTTGGGCTGCGGATATTCCGAATCGGATGAATGCGAGCTGCTTTTTTCTTTTATATGATAGGAAGACTTTTTTGGGGGAAGATTTCTTCCCGATGGTTTCCCTCTGATTGATTCCAGATGAATCGCCATGGAAAAGCGGGCAAGATAGTGGCGGGCAATATCTTCCGGTGTGATGGCAGCCATCACACCATCCCGCAGCAGTTGCAAGTTGCCTGCAAAAGCAGCATCATAGATGCTGGCAGGAATGGTGAACAATTCCCTGCCCTGTTCGAGTGCATGGGTGGCTGTAATCAGCGCCCCGCTGCGGGCAGGTGCCTGTGCCACCAGCACACCCTGTGCCAAAGCGGACAACAGTCGGTTGCGTGCCGGAAAATATCCCTTAAAGCCGTTGGACTGCGGAGCCAGCTCACTGAGCACCACGCCGCTGTTTTCCAGAATCCGACGGCGCAGCGGCTCACTTTGTGCCGGGCTGGTATAATCCAAGCCGGTAGGCAGCACGGTGACCGTCTTTCCTCCCGCTTCCAGTGCTCCTTCCAAGGCGCAGCTGTCGATGCCCTGCGCCAATCCACTGAGAATCACAAAGCCTGCCCTGGCAAGGTCGTATGAAAAGCTGTGTGCCACTTTTTTTCCGTATCCGTTGGCGCTGCGGGTCCCCACCACCGTCAGGGCTGGCAGCTCGTCGAGCTGGTTGAGCAGAGCGGTGTTACCCTGTGCATACAGAACCAGCGGAGGGTCAGGCAGACCGTACAGCTGACGGGGATAGGCGCTGTCGGTCAGGGCGATGATCTGGTAGCCCTTGTGCATACAGTCGCGGGCAATCCTCTGGGCTGCCGACAGGGAAACCGAGCGCAGGCGGGCACAGACGGCGGCAGAAAAAATCTCCTGCTGCACCATCTGCTCCAGGCTCATCCGATACAAGGTGCGCGGGTCGATTCGATGCCCCAGCACCTGCTGTGCTGCGGGACTGGCAATTCCCAATCCCATTTGCAGCCAAATCCAATATGCTGCATCCACTGTACCTTCCCTCCTTTTGCTCTGCTGTTTTCAGATTGCTTTATCCGCGCGGGCGGCACATCTCCCAGACAGCAACCGTTGCCGCTACTGCCGCATTGAGCGACTCTGCCCTGCCCGCCATCGGAATGATCATCGGCGCTGTGCAGGCTTCGATGATGGAGTCAGTCAGTCCGCTGCCCTCGTTGCCGATGACAATGGCGCTGGGCTGTGCAAAGTCCAGCTCGGTGATGGGCAGGCTGTCACGGTGCAGCGCAGCGGCATACACCTGGACGCCCTGATGGCGCAGCGACAAAATCTCTTCCTTTAAATCGGAGCAACGCTGCACCGGCAGACGGAAGATGCCGCCCATGGTGGCGCGCAGCGTTTTGGGCGCATACAGGTCGGGACAGTCGTCGCTCATCAGCACCATATCCACGCCAAACGCTTCGCAGGTGCGGATGATAGTCCCGATGTTGCCCGGGTCCTGCAAAGAGGAGAGAATGACCAACCGATTCTTTTTTATTGTAGCAAGCCGGCAGGAATTGTCAAGTATCTCAAAGACACAGAATAAGCCCTGCGGGCTTTGGGTGTCGGACAGACGGTGCGCCAGAGCGTCCGGGATGAGGTAACGTTCCGGTGCAGCCTGCAAAAGCGGCGCCAGCTCCTGCTGTGTCGCTTCCTGCTCCATCAGCCCTTCGGTGACAAAGATGCGCAGCGGCTTTTGCCCGCTGTAAAAGGCATCCAGACACAGACGCTTGCCTTCGGCTACAAATGCGCCCGCCGCCTTGCGCTCCTTTTTGGATTGCAGCAGTTTTGCTGCCGCTTTCAGCTTGGCATTTTCCTTTGAGGTGATTTTTTCCAGCTGCATAAAGCCTCCGTCCTTTCCCGTTTTTTTTCAGTCATTTCGATTGATTGTTTGAAATAAATATCCCCTAGTAACAAAATACGCCCGTTGTCATACGACCCGGGCGTTTTGTTCTAAATTAGAGAGCAGCTTTTGCTTTTTCAACAAGAGCAGTGAATGCAGCCTCATCATGGATAGCGATTTCGGACAGCATCTTTCTGTTCAGATCAATGCCGGCTTTCTTCAGGCCATTGATGAATACAGAGTAGTTGGTGTTGTTTGCACGGCAAGCAGCAGAAATTCTGGTGATCCACAGTCTTCTGAAGTCACGTTTTTTCTGTTTACGACCGATGTAAGCGTAGTTACCGGATTTGTAAACAGCCTGTTTGGCCATCTTAAAATGTCTGGATTTGCTGCCAAAGTAGCCTTTTGCCAGTTTGAGGATTTTCTTTCTTCTTTTGCGAGTCATCATCGCGCCCTTAACTCGAGCCATTGTATATCCCTCCGTGTAGGTTATGTTTTAATCAATTATGCGTATGGAAGCAGATGTTTGAGTGCGCCTGCGTTGGTCTTGTCAACGTAAGCTGCTTTTCTCAGACCTCTTTTACGTTTTGTGGTCTTGCGTCCGTTGTTGAGCAGGTGGCTCTTGTAAGCATGAGCACGTTTAACCTTGCCGTTCTTGGTTACTTTAAAGCGTTTTTTTGCTCCGGTATGTGTTTTGAGCTTTGGCATTGTAGTTTCCTCCTTATTCTTGCTTTGCGGGCTGGGACTCAGCTGGCTGAGCCTCGGCAGCCTTTGGAGCTGCAGGTTTTGCTGTGGTTTTGGATGCCGGCTTTGCAGAGATGAACATGATCAGGCTGCGACCTTCCATCTTTGGAAGCTTATCAATGACACCCACATCCGCACAAGCGTCTGCAAAGCGTTTGATGGTAGCATTGCCCAGCTCTGGATGAGCCATCTCACGTCCGCGGAAGCGGATTGCGACCTTGACGCGGTCCCCATGTTCCAGAAACTTTTTGGCCTGATTCACTTTTGTATCAAAGTCGTGTGTGTCGATCTTCAGCGACAGGCGGATCTCTTTGATCTCCACTGTCTTCTGTTTTTTCTTTGCTTCCTTTTCGCGTTTTGCTTGCTCAAAGCGATATTTGCCGTAGTTCATGATTTTGCACACCGGCGGAACCGCTTTTGGCGAAATGTTGACCAGATCCAGGTTCTCTCTCTGCGCAATCTGGAGAGCTTCCTTAGAGCTCATGATCCCTAAAGCTGCGCCGTCGGGACCGATTACGCGGATTTCCTTTTCTCTGATTTCTTCATTGATAGGCATTTCCTTTTTGCTAATGGTAAAGCACCTCCAAAGCACCTCAATTAAAAATGAAAGCGCAGACGGCGGTTTCCGTCTGCGCTCAATAACCATAAGGAATCCTCACAGCATAGGCTATGAAGTTTCTGCGGTATTGACCGGACTGCACGCCGATGTGAGCCGGTGAGAACGGAATGCTGTTCTGCTTTGTTTTCGTTACTTACTTTACCACACTTTGTGGGTTGTGTCAATAAGCTTTTTGCGTTATTTTGCATTTTGCCCATTTTTCACAGAGCAGCGCCGCTTTTGCAGCAGCAAACAGGGCAGAACGACCGTTTCCCTTTTCAGTATATCCCGTTGTCGGGCGATTCATTCCGCTTTTACTCCACCTCGATCTCCCGGTGCAGGAAAAGCGAATAGATGACCTTGCGGCAAATGAGGATCCCGTTGGTTTTGCTCAGCATCTGCGCATACAGCTCCAGCTGTTCTCGATAGCGCTGCAAAAGAACAGCGCCATCGGCAACCCGGTCGGTCTTAAAGTCCACCAGCGTCCATCCATCGGCTTCCTCAAAGATCAGGTCAGCAATACCCTGTACGGTGACCCGATGCTTTCCGATGTTCGGCAGCACCGTTTGCAGTTGTTCGGCACCCAGCTGCGCCTGAAAGGCAAACTCGCGGCGCACCCGGGCGCTTTTTTCAATCCGCTCAAACAGCTCCGAGCGGTAATAGGCACGGATCGCTTCCCTGTCCAGGCTATTCGCCTGCTGTGCGGTGAGGTAACGCCGCTCCACCAGCCTTGCAATCTCTTCTTCCAGCTGCCGCTGTGCCTGTGCGTGGTCGGCACAACAGATGAAGGTGTGCATCGCTGTTCCCTTCTGCGCACCGCTCAGCTGCTCCTGTTTCTTTAAAAAGGAAGGCTCGGTGGCAAACGGTCGGCTCTGACCGGCGTGTCCCACCACCTGCGACACCGAAAGCTTGGTGACAAGGGAGGAAGCCTGCCGGTCGGGATAGCTGTCGGTACACAGCTGCTTGAGCTGCTGCATCAGCTCCCGAGAAGCTGCCGCAGTAAATTGCAGCTGCTCCCCCTGCTGCTCCTGTGTGCTGTCGTCCACCGCTGCCACCACCGGCACAAAGCGGCAGGCAGGAAAGCAGATGGTCTGCTCTGAGCTGCATCCCAAGTCGGCGCACAGTTTGTGCCAGTCGGGATGATATTGCAGCGCCATCAGCATCCAGTCGGCATAGCTTTGGGCACTGCGCGCCACATACGGGGATACCCTGTCGTTTTCTGCCAGTGCGCCGGCAAATCCCGACAGCTTTTTCTCCAAATCGTTCTGCACCGCGGTGATGACCAGCTTCTCCTTTGCGCGGGTCAGCGCAACATAAAGGATGCGCATCTCCTCCGAAAGCATCGAGCGCTCCAGTTCCAGCCGCAGTGCCTCCATCGGCACGGTGGGATACTGCTTGCGGGTGACAAAATCACGGGCGCAGCAGGCAAAGCCCAGCTGAGAATGCAGCAGCATATTACTGTGCAGGTCCTGGGTATTGAATTTCTTTGCCGTATCGCACAAAAAGACCACCGGAAATTCCAGTCCCTTGGAGTGATGGATGCTCATGATGCGCACCGCATCCGAGCGGTCGCTTGCCGCACCCGCGCAGCTCCAGTCCTCTCCGCGCTGCTGCATCCGGTCCACAAACCGCAAAAAGCCCGCGATACCCTTCAGTCCGCCCGCTTCGTACTCCTGCGCATACTGGATGAGCAACCGCAGATTTGCCTTGCGGGTCTGTCCGTACTTCATCGCCAGCACCATGTCCCACAAGCCTGTGCGGTCGATCAACTGCTGAATCAGCCGGTGCGCAGGCGAAGAGGAGGCAATCTGCCGCAGCTGTGAAAAGGAGGAAAGAAAGTCTGCGCACTTTTGCGAAAGCTGCTGCTCCCTTTCATCTTCCGGCTGCTGTGCGATTGCCTGACAGTTGAGATAGAGGTGAGAGCGGCGGTCGTGCATCCGAACCACCGCCATCTCGTCGGCGGTGAAGGCATAAACCGGCGACATCATCGCCGCCGTCAGGTGGATGTCGATGAGCGGATTGTCCACCGCACGCAAAATGGACAAAGCAGTGCTGATTTCCACCGTTTCCAGAAAGCCCACCCGGCTGTCGGTCCACACCGGCACACCCAGGCGGGTCAGTTCGTTTTCATAAATCTGTGCGCGATTTTTCATCGAGCGCAGCAGGATACAGATTTCTCCCGGGCGCACTGGGCGCATCTGACCATGGTCGTTGACCAGAAAACCCTCGTCGAGCATCTTTTTGATTTGCCGGGCAGCATACCCTGCCTCTGCCATCGGGTCGGAAAGCTCCTCGCTTCGGTTTTCCACCAGATGCATCTCGGTGTCCGCCTGCAAATGCTCGGGGTAGACCGCCGACGGGGTGAGCGCCTCGCTGTCGTCGTAGTCGATTTCCCCCACCTCGCGGCTCATCAGGGCATAAAACAGGTAGTTGATGGCATCGGTAACCTGGCTGCGGGAGCGGAAATTGTTGGACAGGACGATGCGCGCCGGATAGTTCTGCCCGTCGTAATCATGGTAGGCACTGCGCTTGTGAATAAAAATTTCCGGCATCGCCTGACGAAATCGGTAGATGCTCTGCTTGACGTCTCCGACCATAAAAAGGTTATCCGGGCGTGAAACACTGCCAAAAATCATATCCTGGGTGGCGTTGGTGTCCTGATACTCGTCCACCAGCACAAATGCAAAGCTCTCGCTGAGCTGACGGGCAAGCGGGGTCTTGCAATATTCTCCGTCCCTGCGCTCCACCAGCAGCTGCACGGCAAAATGCTCCAGGTCGGCAAAATCCAGCAGACTGCGCTCCCGCTTTGCTGCCAGCAGACGGCGGTCGTAATCGAGCACCAGCGAGAACAGCGTCTCAATGCGCGGGCGCAAAAAACGGATGTCCTCGGCAAATTCCTGCTCATCGGCACAGAACAGCTGTTCTGCCAGCTTTGCCACCACCGCCTGCGCTGATTTTCTCATCCGCTGCACCAGCTGCTTTTTGCCGTCGTCCTCATAACCGCGCAGGCTTCCCAGCCGCTCCGGTCGGATGGTTTGCAGCTGACGGCAGACCTCTCCCCAACTGCCGGTGCGCAGGGTGGAGTATAGGGCATTCAGCTGCGCCAGATCGCTTGCAAAGGCGGGCAGATAGGCTTTTTCCATCGCCGCATCCCCCTGCATCTGTTTGATGGCGCGCCGCAGCTGCGACTGGGCAAACTCCGCTGCATCCAGCGCATATTGCAGGATGACCTGTCCCCACACCGTCTGCCCGACCGGGATGGTGTCGTCGTACATCAGTAGCTTTTCGTCCAGCCACTCGCGGTAGAACGGATGGCTGCGCACAAAGCCGTACAGCCGGTGCAGGGTGTCCTGCAACCCCTTATCGTCCCTGCCGGAGGAAACCAGTTCCACCAAATCGGAAAAACGGCCGTCGTTGTCCTCATAGTTCTGCTCGATGGTCTGGACTGCGACGTCCTCCTCGAGCAGGTCGATCTCGTTCTGGCTGCCCAGGCGAAAATCCGCCGGTATATCCAAAAGCTGAAAGTTTGCACGCACCAGCTCCAGACAGAAGGAATGGACGGTGCTGATGTGCGCCGCCGACAGCAGGGTGCGCTGCCGCAGCAGGTAGCTGTCGGTCGGATTTTCTGCCAGCAGTTCGGACAGGCGGGCGTTGATTCGCTGGCGCATCTCCTCGGCTGCCGCATTGGAAAAGGTGACCACCAAAATCCGGTCGGCATCCACCGGATGTTCGCGGTCGGTGAGGATGTCGATCACCCTCTGCACCAGCACTGCCGTTTTGCCGCTGCCCGCTGCCGCCGAAACCAGCACCGTACCTCCCCGACAGGAGATTGCCTGCTGTTGGGCGCGGGTCCATTTTGGACTATCTGCCATCCTCTTTCTCCTCCTTCCTGAGCTGTTCAAAGAATCCCTCTTTGCCTAACGCCGCCAGCTTGTACGACGGGTCGTTCTCCTGATGCTGGCAGATGCTGCGAAAATCGCAGTACTGGCACGGCTCATACCCCAGTCCGACCGACGGCTGTGCGGCAATCTGTCCGCCGTGCAGCGAGGAAGCCATCTGCCCGAGCAGCAGCTCGATGTGCCGCTGCATCTGTCCCATCTGTTCCAAGGTAGCAAGGCTGGAGCGCGCATCAAAGCCGCCGCTGTCTTTTACCTTGACCGGAATGAACACACCGGCAGCCTTCTGCTCCATGCCGTATACGCACACCGGGTCCTCCAGCACCAAACCGTTCATCTTGTACTTTTTGGTGTGCTCCTGCTCCACCTGCCGGTCGCTTGCATTGCGGGAGGTATTGATGATGTGGTCACGGGCAGGCAGATACAGCACACCCGCCGGCAGCGCATCCTCCAGCCTGCCGGTTCCGTTTTTCCAGATGGTGAACAGATAGATGAGCATCTGCAGGTTCAGCCCGTAATAGACGTCGTCCAGTCGGAACACCTTGCTGCCCGATTTATAATCGACCACCCGCACATACCGCCTGCCGTCGGCTTCCATCAAGTCCACACGGTCCACCACTCCCTCTACACAGACGCTGGTCCCATCGCCGGTTTGCAGCTCCAGCGGCGCAATCTGTCCGCCCTGCCGGATAGGCAGCTCAAAGGCGACCGGCTCGAACTGGCTCTGGGAAAATTCCTTTGCCAGCTGGCAGATCAGGCGGGTCAGGGTGATACTTAGCCGCTCGAACAGGTAGTGGAAGCGCTTGGTCAGCGCCTGGCTGCTGGTGACCCGGTCTGCAAGATACTCCCGCAGCAGTTGTTGCACCTGACTGCGAATCTGTTCGCGGTCCATTGCCGCCAGCTGCTCTGAGCGGTGGGTGCGCAGCATCTTTTCCAGCACAAAATGGATGATGGTGCCCGACTGCATCGGCGACAGCTCCACCTTGCGCCGCGGCTTGAGGTTTAATCCGCCTGCGCAGAAGTAGGCAAACGGACAGGTGAAATACCGCTCGATGCGCGACGGAGACAGCCGCATCCGGCTGCCGAACAGCGCCCGTGCAATCTCCGGGTCTTTAATACGGAACGACCCGCTGGAAAGCATCTCCAGCACCTGCTGCATCCTGCCCGCATAGTCGGTGTGGCTTAGGTATTCCATCAGCGTCGCTGTCATCGGCGTATCGTCCCGCAGGCTGCGGCAGAAGCTTTCAAAAGCGGTCTGGTCGTTTGCGATGTAAAACGGCTCCGGCAGCTGCTGGCAGGACAGTTCGCAGTCCGGGAAGATGCGCAGCAGCGCCTGCACTGCCGGTGAATCGGGCGTTGTTTCTCCGTTGAGTTTTGCCTGATGGCAGCTGACCAGCAGGTATTCGCTCGGTGCAGCCAGCGCCGCATACAGATAATATTTTTCATAGTTGTTGAGTTTGATGACCGAAGGGTTGAGCTGGATGCCGATTTGCAGCAGGCGGTCACGCTCGGTTTCCGAAAACATTCCGTTTTCGGAAAGCTGAGGCGGAAATTCCCCCTGATTCAATCCCAGTACCAGACAGGCGCGCGGACTTTGCGGGCGCATACGGTCGGCACTGCCCACCGACACCTGGTCCAACGTGTTGGGAATCGAGCCGATGTCGCTGCTCTGCGCCGCATTGACAAACAGTTCCCGCAGCTTTGCCAGCGGCAGCGGTATCTTCTCCAGCACATGGCAAAAGACGTCCAGCAGCTCCACCAACACCTCCCATCCGCCCTGATTGAGCCGCAGGGTGCGCAGCTGCTCGGCGTCCACCTCCTCCGGCGACAGCTCCAGCAGGTCTGCGCTCTCCTCCAGGCGCTGTTTTGCCCCTGTGGAAAGCAAAAATTCATACAGCGCGCGTGCAAACTGTTCACCGTCGCAGCTTTCTCCCAGCTGGTCTGCCAGCTGCTGCAACGGCTCGGTCAACCGGCGGGCGGTATCGCGGATTTCCTCCAACTGGCTTTTGTCCTCGTCGGTGAACTGTTCGACCAACCCTCTCGGGTTGTTTTCAAAGCCGCCCTCCAGCCACAGGCGGTGGTCCACTCCCCACAAAAAGCAGTAATTTTCCAGCTGTGCCATGCTCGTTTCCCCAAGACCCATCAGTGGATTTTTTCCCAACGCCAGCATCGGCTGTGTGTCGTAACGGCTGCACAGCGCCTCCAGCGCAGAAAACAGCAGCGAAAAGACCGGGATCGACTGCACGTCCTCCCGCAAATCAAAAAAGCAGGGAATCCCATATTTTGGAAAAAGGTCCTCGATGGCGGTCAGATACGGCTCGATGTCACGGGCAATCACTGCAATCTCCCGATACCGCAGCTTGTGCTGCCGCACCAGATGTACAATCTGTGCCGCAGCATAGCGCACCTCCTCGTAAGGATTGGCTGCACGCGCCAGCAGCACCGGCGGCAACTCCTTTCCCGAAGGGTCGGCTTGGCAGGGCAGCGGACAGCGCCGCTGGACCAGCGACGGCATCCAGCGTTCGACAAAGCGCAGCTGCTCGTTTTGAAAGCGATGACTCTCCCCCAGCAAAATGGGCGTGTGGACCGCTATCTGCATCTGCTTTGCATCGCGGCAAAGCTCCCGCAGAGTGTCGCGGGCGGTGTCGAAGGTGCCGTCCTCCACCGGCAGCTCGCCGTCCGATGGCGACTGCCGCTGTCCCTCTCCCAGACGGTCGGTCGGGAAGGTGATGTACAATTCCTCGCATTCGGAAAGGATGATGCGAATCAGCTGCTTTTCTCCCGCCATAAAGGTCATAAACGAGTCGATAAAGACGGTGCATCCGCGAAAATACCCCTGCCCTTCCAGCAGGCGGCAGCAGTTGAGCAGGCTGTCCTTCTCGTCCTGAAAGCGATTTTGCAGCAGCGCCTGATAATAGGTGTAGATCAGCGCCATCTCGCGGGTTTTGCCTGCCAGCGCACTGTCCCCCTCCAGCTGCTCGCAGACCGACTGCAAGCGGTCCGGGCTGACCCCGGCATTTTTAAACTCGTCCACCTGCCGCAGCATCCTGCCGACAAAGGCGGTGTTTTTTGCCGGTCGGGAATACACCGAAAGCTGGTCGCGTGTCTGGTCGAGGGCAAGGCTCATCAGCAGCTGACGGGCGGCATCGGTAACATACTCCCCTGCCATTCCTCCCCATTCGGTGAACACCCGATGGCACAGCCGGGTAAAGCTGTACACCTCGACATTTAAACTCAGCTGCTGGTCGCCGTGGCGGCTTAAAAGCTCGTACACCTGCTTTTCCATCTCAAAAGAAAACTGCTCGGGCACCAGCAGCAGCACCCTTCCCTTTTTTGCCGCCTGCAAAAGCCGCTCAAGTACAAAGGTGGTCTTTCCGCTTCCTGCCCGACCCAGCACCGGTATCAGCATATCGTCCTCCCCTTTCGGTCTGTTGTTATCTTTTTATTATATCACACTGCCTTTGCGCTTTACAAGTTAGCTCTCTCTTCCGCTTGCATACAGAATCAGTGGATTTCATTTTGTCCACCCCTCTTTCCCTTGAAGCAAGCCAAACAGCACGGTAAAATCAAATTGAATTATGGAGTGAAACATGCTATAATAAAGAAAAAGGAAAGGGTGATTCTATGGAAAACATGGAATTGTTGCAAGCAATGCGCCAAATGATGGAGGAAGTTGTTTCGCCTATCTATGAACGCATGGACAAAATGCAGGAGGAGCTTTCATCTGTAAAAGAAGAAGTTGCGTCTGTAAAGGAAGAAGTTGCGTCTGTAAAAGAAGAAGTTGCGTCTGTAAAGGAAGAAGTTGCATCTGTAAAGGAAGAAGTTGCATCTATAGAGGAAGAAGTTGCATCTGTGAAATCTCTGGCTACCAAAACGCAGATTGCGATGGAGAATGACGTTGTGCCCAAAATCAAATTACTGTTTGAGGGACACACGATTCTGCACAGCCGTTTAGCGCAACTTAACGAAATGGAGAGAATCCTGCGTGAAGTCCAATCTGATGTTCTGCTGCTGAAAAATATTGTAGCATCGCATAGCGGTGATATTAGAATGTTGAAACGCCGTAGAATTGGAAACTAAATATAAAATACGAAAAAACCGCTGAAAAGCGCCTCTTTTTCTCTGTACCGATTGGAAAGAAAAGACAGCAATGCATGGATCATTCCGCTAAAAAGCAACCCCGACCTTCCCAAAGGAGCTGAGCCGATATGAAAAAGAAAATCGCCATACTGCTATCTGCCATTGTTCTTCTTTTGATTGGCGCGGCTGTGTGGTTTCACATTCCGCTCGACTTAATGGATTTAGACCCGAACAAGGTCATGGAAATCGTTATTTTTAACGGCAACAGTGGAAATACGACCCATATCACCGACAAAGAACAGCTCTATCATATTGTTGAAAACCTGAATCGCATCGAAGTAAAACGCGCAAAGCCTTCGGTGGGAACCATGGGATATAGCTTTAAAGTTACGATTTACCTGAATGACGGAAACGAAGCCGGTGATTGGAACAATTTTATCATCAATTCAGAGGACACCATCCGAAAAGACCCGTTTTTCTATTCTGTAACCAAGGGCAGCATCGATTACAGCTATCTTGAAAAGATTGTAGAATCGTCGGAATCTTGAGTTCGTAAGGGAGAGCCGCTATGAAAGAGAAAAGCCGCTTCATCGGTGTGGGAATTGCGATTTATATTGCTTTGTCTGGGATTGACCGGTTTGTTTATCCTATCCCGAATGTTATTTATATTCCGGTCGCCATTCTTGGCATCGCTTTGATTTTCATTGGCTTTTTTAAGGGGAAATCGAAATAACAAAATCCCAGCCCATACAACAGACCAGCTGCAATCAACATTTACAATGAATATAAAATTTGAAAACACCTGCCGATTTCCTTTAAAAACGGCAGGTGCTTTTGTTTTAGAAAAATCGTTCGAAATTTCACCTGCTATCTCTTTACTTTAAGAAAACAGGTGGTAAAATTATAACGATTGGAGCGTTTCTCCAGTCTGTTCTAAAAATTGAATGAGGAGACAGCCAAAGCAATGAGTTTATTCCACAAAGCTGTTGTTGTCGAATGTTCTACCGGCACAGAGGATTTAGCAAAAGAGATTGAGAAAAAAGCCGAAGAGATGCTCAAGAAAGGCTATCAGCTGATTACCATGTCTATGGTTGGAACAACTCAGGCAATCCTGGTGTTTAAGCTCTAAGACCTGCACAGCAAGGACCTCTTCTCGCCGCTCTGACGAGGAGAGGCCCTTTTTTATTTAAGACTTTCTATGATACCTCCTGCCGCTCCAGACAGCACAGCAGGACCCAGAAGGTGCGGTCGTACAAAAAGCCAAAGCGGCAGGACATCAGGCTGTTGAGCAGCACCATCCCAAACCCGAATCCCCAGAACAGACCCAGCCAAAGGCTGCCGCTTCTCAAAAGCGCCGGCAGATACTCCCGTATCAGGTATACTGCCAGCAGCAGCCAGACACTCACCCCTAAAACCATCTGCACCAGCCCGCCGTTGAGCAGGTCGGTCAGCAGAAAGTTGTGTGCGCTCAGCTGCTCGCGGGACTGCGGCGGATAGGCTTGCAGCAATCTCGGGTCGTCGCTGATGCGGTAGAGCAGGGCATCTGCGCCAAACCCTCTGCCAAACAGCTTTTCTGCCGCCGAGTATCCCCGATACTGCCGGATTGCCAGCTCCCACAATAATTTTCGTTTGCTCTCTCCTCCTTCGACCGGCTGGTAGCGCTCCAATGCTGCCGCACTCGAGGTGACCTGTTGCTGCTGTTCGGGTGCAAGCTGCTCAAACCGCAGAGAAAGCGCCCACTGTCCCAACAGGGTCAACAGCAGCACACACAGTAGCAGCGTCAGCTGTTCTGCCAGCCAACACAAGACCGCCTTCCCCTTTTTGCCCTTTTGCTGCCGCAGCCGCTCCATCAGCAAAAGTCCCGCTGCCGCTGCCCACAGTGCCATCAGGTAAACCGCTCCCCGCCGCGAGGAGCTTAGCAGCACCGACGGAGCCAAACCCAGCCACAGTGTGCTGCGGCAGCGAGCGTTTGTGTGCCATAGCACCTCCCCTGCCGCCAGTCCCAGCAGAAGCACCTGCGCAAACAGGTTGTAATCCAACCTTAACGAAAGGCGTCTGCCGTACACCTGCGGATAAATCGGGAAAATCCGATTGAGCCACGCGACAGCCGCTACTGCAATGCCTGCCAGACAGATGACCCGCAGCAAACTTTGCTCACTGACCGCACCCACCTTCCAGCGGTGCAGCAGCAACAGGCTCAACAGCAGACCCAGTGCGACTGTCCTTCCCTTTCCCCACCACTCTCCTGCCAGCGGGGAAGTCAGCAGCGTCACTCCCTCCCACATCAGGTACCCGCCTGCCGCTCTCCACACCCAGACCAATCGCTGTCCTTCTGCTGCACACATCTTGCGGATAGATACCGAAATGTTGCCCTTGCTTTGGTGCAGAATTTCCCATCCCCAGCCCAGCAAGGCGGCGGCAAGGCTGCACTCCAGCAAGCCAAAGCTGTTTTCTGCCGCCAGTTCATACAACGCAAAAAAGAGGGCAACCAATCCCCACTGTCTTGGATGCAGCCATCGGCTGACCCTGTCTGTTGCTGCCCGCATCTCAACACCTCCCGTTCTCTTTCCTTCTAGTGTGGGAGCATTTGCGCGCTTCTATTCTGCTGCGGGAAGATCCGGCTACTTTCTTTCCTCCCTTGCCTAACTGTGGTATAATGAAAGAATCAACCGATAAAGGAGAAGGCACATGAAACTACTGCATACCTCCGACTGGCACATCGGGCGCAGCCTGTTTGAATTTTCGCTGCTGGACGACCAGCGGGAAATCTTTGAGCAGATCTGCTCCATCGTCCGCAGCGAGCAGGTGGATGCCGTCCTAATCAGCGGCGACCTGTATGACCGCTCGCTGCCCTCCGCAGATGCGGTGCAGCTGCTCGACCACATCTTCACCACCCTGACCGAACAGATCGGCGTCCCGGTGCTTGCCATCAGCGGAAACCACGATTCGGGCAGCCGGGTGTCCTACGGCAGCCGGATGCTGGAAAAAAGCGGGCTGTATCTGGCGGGCGGATTTTCCCCCCGCCTCAAAAAGGTCACCCTGCACGACTCGATGGGACCGGTCCATTTCTTTTTGCTCCCCTACTTTCTTCCGCAGCAGGTGCGCCTTGCCCTGTCGCAGGAGGAGCTGGAGCAGCTGCGCACCGCCAGCGCGTGTTTTGCTGCCCTGCTTGCCCACAACGCCGACCAAATTGATTCCACCCAGCGCAACGTCCTGCTTGCTCACGGTTTTTTTATCTGCACCGACACCCCTGTGCCTGTATGCAGCGGCGGAGAAACGGCAGTGGGCACCAGCGACCTGTGCGATTTAAGCCCTGCCGAAGTCTTTGACTATGTCGCACTGGGTCATCTGCACCGCCCGCAGACCGCCGGCAGTCCCAAGATGCGGTACAGCGGCTCCCCGCTCAAATATGCGGTGGATGAAGCCGGCAGCGAAAAATCGGTGACCCTTGTCGAGCTTGGAGAGAAGGGGGAACTTTCGGTCCGCCTGCTCCCGCTCCGGCCCAAGCGCGACCTGCGGGTCATCACCGGCAGCTGCGACCAGTTGTGCGACCCGTCCCTTGCCAGCGACGACTATGTCTTTGCCCAGCTGATTTCCGACGGTCCGGTGCTGGGTGCCATCCACCGCCTGCGACAGATCTACCCGCACACCCTGGGACTGCGGTTTCAGACACCCGATGCGCCTGCCCTCACCCAAACGGTGCAGGACCCTGCCAGCCTGCCGCCGCAGCGCTTGTTCAAGCTGTTCTACCAACAGGTGCAGGGAGAGGAGTGCGACCCGCAGCGGATGAAGCTGGTGGAGGAGTTGTTCTCCCAGCTGGAACACCGCTGATGGAAGATGACCGATTGCTAGATAGAATGAAAGGAGATGCTGCCGATGCGCCCGATCCACCTGCGCTTTGCCGCCTTTGGTCCCTACGCCGGGCAGACCGATATTGATTTTACCCGCTTTGAGGACGGGCTGTTTCTGGTCTGCGGACCGACCGGCTCCGGCAAGACCACCCTGTTCGACGCCATCTGCTTTGCCCTGTATGCACACGCCAGCGGCAACACCCGCACCACCGACTCCTTTAAAAGCCACTATGCTTCTGCTGAGCAGCTGTGCTTTGTCGAATTTACCTTTTCCCTTGAGGATAAAATCTACCACATCCGCCGAATACCCCGCCAGCCGGTCTACTCCAAGCGCAAAAAGGAGATGATTGAATCAGGCGGCACTGTCGAATTGACCCTACCCAACGGCGAAATCCTCTCCGGCAGGGAAGCAAACGCCCACATCGAACAGCTGCTGGGTTTAAGCTGCGAGCAGTTTCGCAAGATTGTCATGCTGGCGCAGGGGGAATTCCGCCGCTTTCTGGACGCTTCCAGCAAAGAAAAGCAGGAGATTTTCCGGCAGATTTTCCGCACCGACCTCTACGAGCAGTTTACCCTGCACCTGGGTACACAGACCGACCAACTGGAACGACAGGGAGAATCGGCACGGCAAACCTCCTTGTCGATGATGCAGCAGCTCGACTGCACCGAGGACCCGGAGCTTGAACAGCTAATTGCAGCACCGGAACCTTCGCCGCAGGCTGTCTGCCAGCACCTGACACAGCACCTGGCACAAGGTCAACAGCAGCTGCAAGCATTGGAGCAAGACGCTTCCCTTTTTGAGCAGCAACTGACTCAACTGGATTTGGAGCAGGCGCAGCAGCTGTGGCAAATGTTTCAAAGCAGGCAGGCACTCAACGAGCAACTGTCCGCATTACACGCACAATCCCCTGCCGTCGAACGCTCTCGACAGCAGCTGAGCCGCCTGGAACAGCTTTCTGCCCTGCTGCCCTCCTACACCCTGCTGACCGACTGCCGTCAGCGCACCGCTCAAAAGCAGCAGCAGCTAAAGCAGGCACAACAACAACTCGAACAGCACCAAACCACCCTTTTGCAGGCACAGCAGGATTTTTTGCAGGTGGAAGCGTTGTCCGCCAAACGAGAACAGCTTGCCCGCGACAGCCAGCAGATCAGCCAGCAGATTGCCCAATCCAAACGCCTTTCCCAACTGCAACAAAGCCTTGTGCAGGAGCAGCAGCTGCTGGAAAAAGCCAAACGCAGTGTCGTTCTGTGCCGCCTGCTGTTACAGCGGGCAGAGCAGAATGCAAACTGCCAACAGCTGCAAAAAGCCCAGCAGCTGCACCGGCAGGTAGCTTTGCTGTATCAGCAGCTAGAGCAGGTGGAGATAAAGAAAAAACAGCTGGAAACCCGCCGCCGGCAGCTCGAACAGGCACAGATGGCAGCGCAGCTTGCTCAAGATTTACAGGAAGGCAGCCCTTGCCCGGTCTGCGGAGCGGTACATCACCCGCAGCCTGCCAAATGGCTCGAAGACCATGCGGTCGAACCGCAACAGCTGGAGGCACTGGAGGCACAGCGATTGGAGCTGTTTGGTCAGCTTTCCTCCCAAAAGGCGCTGCTTGCCCAGCTGATTGAAGCCCTGCCCGCCGCTGCCAATCTCGATGAGCTGTCCGCCTTAAAAGCACAGCTGGAGGACTCCCTCTCCCGCTTGCAGCAGCAGATCGAACAATTGATTCCAGCGGTAAAGGTTTCCCAGCCGCGCTATTTCGACCGAGAATATCTAAGCAATCAGATTTTGCCGATGCAGCAGCAGGAAGCCTCCCACCGGCGCGCGCTGGAATTGCTGCATCAGGAGCAAGCTGCCCTTGCCGAACAGCTGGGCATTGCCGACCTCCACCACTTTAGCGGAGTCGAGCAGCTGGAAGAGCAGCTTTCTCAGATGAATCGGCAGCAATCCCAGCTGTCCCAGCAGATTCGGCAGTACACCGAATGCTACCAGCAGGCATCCACCCGCGGCGCACAGCTGGAGCAGCAGCACTCCCAGTTGACCGAGGATACCCAAGCACTGCAATGCCAACTGGCTGCTTTGGAAACGGACTTTGCCCAACAGCTGCACACCCAGCAGCTGGACACAGAAGCTGACTTTCTTGCATTGCGCAGTCAGCTCGAACAAATTCCCCTGCTCAAACAGCAGATTGAACAGCACAGCGCCCAACTGCTTTCCTGCTCGGTCAAACTCAGCCAGATCAACGAACAGATTGGCAACCGCACACCGCCCGATTTGGACGCTCTGCGTGAGCAGCACAGCGCCGTCAGCAGCCGGTTGGAGCAGACCCGCACACAGCTTCGTCAGCTGAGCCAGCGGCAAGCGCTCAACAACCGACTAATGCAGGGCATCCAGCAGTTGTCTGACCAGTTGGAGCAGCTTGGCAAAGAGTATGAACTGGTGGGCGGGCTGCACCGGCTGTGCAGCGGAAAAAATCCACAGCGGCTTTCCTTCGAAAGCTTTGTGCTGACCAGCTACTTTGAGCAGATTGTCGCCGCTGCCAACCTGCACCTGTGGCAGATGAGCATGGGCAGATACCAACTGCTGCGCAAAAAGGAGCGTTCCCGCGGCAACACCTCCTCCGGTCTGGATTTGGAAATCATGGACAGCTACACCGGCTTGCCGCGCCATGTTTCCACCCTGTCGGGCGGCGAAAGCTTTGAAACCTCGCTCGCGCTGGCGCTGGGTCTTGCCGAAGTGGTACAGCAGAATGCAGGCGGCATCCAGATTCAGACGATGTTTGTCGACGAAGGCTTTGGCAGCCTCGACCCGCAAAGCCTGGACAGCGCCATCCAAACGCTGACCGGTCTGCGTGAGGAAGGACGGCTGGTGGGTATCATCTCCCATGTGCCGCAGCTTTATGAGCGCATCCCTGCCCGCATCGTCGTCACCCCATCCATCAACGGAAGCTCTGCCAAAATCAGCTTTGCCGATGGGGAAAATTAAAAGCACATCACCGATGCTGTTGTGACAGAGGGGTACAAAACGATGCTCAACCACTTCTACCCCTCAGCTGATTCCATCAGCAGCTCCCCTATATAGGGGAGCCTTAACATATTAGCAGCTTTCCTTGACCGTCTTTCTCCTCTCAAATCAAAGCAACAAAAAAGAACCGCCCGAGCGCACCACAATGGTGCGTTCGGGCGGTTTTATGATTCCCTACTGGTTTTTCTTCTGTTTATTTTCCATTGCAATCAGGGCATCCTTGCGGGAAAGGTTGATTCTGCCCTGGCTGTCGATGTCGGTTACCTTGACCAGAATCTCGTCATCGACATTGACTACATCTTCTACGCGCTCTACACGTTTGGTGTCCAGCTTGGAGATGTGTACCAGACCTTCCTTGCCGGGAGCGATTTCAACAAAGGCGCCGAAGTTCATCAGACGGGTAACTCTTCCTTTATAGAAAGCACCGACCTCCGGGTCACGCGCGATGGTTTCGATCATGCTGACTGCGCGGGCAACGTTGTCCTTCTGGATACCGGAAACGAATACGTCACCGTTCTCCTCAATGTCAATCTTAACATCGCACTCTGCACAAATCTTCTGGATAACCTTGCCGCCCGAACCGATAACCTCACGAATCTTGTCTACCGGAATCTTCAGGCTGGTCATCTTCGGTGCATACTCGCTGACCTCTTCTCTTGGACGAGGCAGGGCTTTGAGCATGATTTCATCCAGGATGTAGATTCTTGCCTTGCGGGTCTTTTCAAAGGCTTCGCGGATGATATCCAGGGTCAGACCGTCGATCTTGATGTCCACCTGGATAGCGGTGATACCCTTATGAGTACCGCCTACCTTGAAGTCCATATCGCCGAAGAAGTCTTCCAGACCCTGAATGTCCACCATGGTCATCCAGCGGTCGCCTTCGGTAATCAGACCACAGGAGATACCTGCTACTGGCGCTTTGATCGGAACGCCTGCGTCCATCAGCGACAGGGTGGAAGCGCAGATGGAGCCCTGGGAGGTGGAACCGTTGGAGGAAAGCACCTCAGAAACCAGACGGTAAGCGTATGGGAACTCCTCTACCGGTGGGATGACCGGCTCAAGTGCGCGCTCTGCCAGTGCTCCGTGACCGATCTCGCGGCGACCGGGACCTCTGGAAGGTTTGGTTTCGCCGACCGAGTAGGACGGGAAGTTGTACTGGTGCATATAGCGCTTGCTTTCCTCGTTGTCGATGCCATCCAGAATCTGTGCATCGGACAAAGGACCGAGGGTGGTGATGGTCATAACCTGTGTCTGACCACGGGTGAACATTGCCGAGCCATGTACCCTTGGAATCAGACCAACCTCAGCTGCCAGCGGACGGATTTCGTCGATGCCACGACCATCCACACGTTTGCCCTCGTCGAGCAGCCATCTTCTGACAACGAATTTCTGCAATTTATAGATGCACTCGTCAATCTTTGCTGTTTCCTCTGGATACTGCTCGTCGAACTGTGCATGGATTTCCTCGATGACCGGAGCCAGACGCTCTTCACGAACATTTTTGTCGTCGGTATCCAGAGCAAATTTTACCTTGTCGATGGCAAATTCTTTGATTGCCTCGAACATGGCAGGGTCTACCTCCTGCGATTCAAAGGTAAATTTCGGTTTGCCGATTTCTGCCTGTACATCTGCGATGAACTGTGCAATCTTCTTAATTTCCTCATGACCCTTTGCAATCGCCTCGAGCATGGTTTCGTTGTCCACCTCGTTAGCGCCCGCTTCAATCATAACGATTTTCTCGCGGGTACCGGCAACAGTCAGCTGAAGGTCGGAATGCTTTCTCTGCTCTTCGTTCGGGCAAATGATGATTTCACCATCCACCAGACCAACCTGCACGCCGCCGATTGGACCATTCCACGGAATATCCGAGATGGACAGAGCAAAGGAGGTACCCAGCATACCGGCAACCTCCGGGGAGTAGTCCTGATCGACCGACAGAACGGTCATAACAACCGAAACGTCGTTGCGCATATCCTTCGGGAACAGCGGACGGATTGGACGGTCCACCAGACGGGAGGTCAGGATTGCCTTCTGGGAAGGACGGCTCTCACGCTTGATGAAAGAGCCGGGGATTTTACCTACCGCATACAGTTTTTCTTCAAAATCGACCGACAGAGGGAAAAAATCTACCCCTTCGCGCGGTTTCTGGGAAGCGGTCACGTTGACCATTACTGTGGTATCGCCGTAGCGAACCAGCACCGAGCCGTTTGCAAGACAAGCCATCTTGCCTGTTTCAAAGCTGATCTTTTTGCCGGCAAGCTCGGTTTCAAACACTCTAAAGTTTTCAAACATTTGTCGCAGCCTCCTTGACGATCATACATCTGCGGCGCGGGCAGGCGGGATATTACTATTTTAGCAAAAAATCCAACGTCGCCTGCATCCAGCTGCGGCGCTCGATTTGATGCTAAAAACAGTCCTCCCTACCAGCCCGTAGACCGTTTGGGTTGTGGATATACTCAAAAGGCGAAAGTACCGCGGATTTCTCCGAGATACTTCCGCCCTCTTGACACAAAATGAAATTACTTTCTCAGGCCAAGCTTTTCGATGATTGCACGATAACGGTTGATGTCTTTTTTCTTGAGGTAGTTGAGCATATTGCGGCGACGACCAACCATCTTGAGCAGACCGCGTCTGGAGTGATGGTCGTTCTTGTTTGCTTTGAAGTGCTCGGTCAGGTCGTTGATTCTCTTGGTGAGGATAGCGATCTGTACCTCTGCGGAACCGGTGTCGGTGTCATGCAGTCTGTTCTGTTCGATTACCTGAGTTTTTTCTTCTTTTCTCATCATGGTTACATTCACCTCATAAAAATATTTCGCCGGTGACTGGGTACGAGGCTGGTGAAGATGCCCGATTGTTTTCTGTCTGCAAAACTTTGCCCTCCAAAAAATCTACGCGGCGGTATCCTCGAACTGGGTCATGGCAATGATGTTGTGAGCGTTCACTCACCGGACTATTATAACACGGCAAACTCCTTTTGTAAAGGGGCATTTTGCCTTTTTTTGTACAAGCTAATCGGGCTGCACCAGACTATCCACAAACAGCATCTGTTCGATGTTCTGTGCAACCTCCTCCTGCACGCTGCATTTGTCCGCAGCAATCTGCTCACGCAGGCGGTCGATACTTTCGAAGCGCCGCTCCGGGCGGACAAAGCGAAAGAAATAGACCTCGACGGTCTTGCCGTATAAATCGCCGCTGAAATCCAAAATATAAGTTTCTGCCAGCGGACCGTCCGACCCTACTGTCGGTTTGACACCGACGTTGGTCACCCCGCCGTACAGCTTGCCGTCGATGTTGACGATGGTCGAATAAACCCCGTAGCGCGGCACAATGTGAAAGCGCGGAAAGACCTGATTGATGGTTGGAAAATCGAGCATCCTGCCAATCTGGTTACCGTGTTCCACCTTCAGACGGATGCAGAAGCGTCTGCCAAGCATCCGGCTTGCATCATCCATCCTGCCGTCGAGGATTGCCTGACGGATGCGGGTAGAGCTGACCGGCTTGCCGTCGAGCAGCACCGGCTGGATGATGTTGAGTCCCACTCCATGCTCCGCTGCCACCTGGGACAGCAGACGGGTGTCCCCCGCTCCCTTCTTTCCAAAGGTAAAATCGTAACCGCAGCTGAGTTCTCTGGCTCCCATTCCTTCGATCAGCATCCTTTCCACAAATTCGCGGGGTTCCACATCCTTAAAGCTGTCAAACTCCGGCATCACCACCATCTCGAAGCCCATTTGCTCGAGCAGAGCGCACTTTTGTTCATCGGGCATCAAGGTAGAGTAATTCTTTTTATTCTGCGGGATTTGGGAAGAGATGGTATAGGTAAAAACGCAGGGAGCAAGTTCCCCGCTGTGCAGCGCCGCTTCCAGCACCTGCCGGTGTCCGATATGCAACCCATCGAACAGACCCAACGCAACTGACGCGCCCTTCCCGGAAGGTGGTCTTACAAAATCCTTTACCACTTTCAAATCCCTTTTCCCCGTTTCTTCAATATTTTCCAGTAACATTATAGACAAAATTCAAACAATTTGCAAGGCAATTTGCCCGATTTTGTTTGATTATCTTTTAACGAAAACTTCTGCTCTCATCTTCCCCCCAGGCTCCCCTGTGTAGGGGGGTTGCTGATGCAATCAGCTGAGGGGTAATCTCCGGCAGCTATCTCTATAACCCCTCTGACATGACAGCATCGCTGTCGTGTCATCTCCCCTTGTTAAGGGGAGACTTTTTGAGTGTGCTTACATTTACCTAAGGCTCCCCTATTCGGGGAGCTGCTGACGCAATCAGCTGAGGGGTAAATTCACAACTGTTAGATGGCAAACAGCTTGTGCAGGCGCAGCTCTTGGCTTTCCCAGTCCGGGCAGCTCAATCCCAGAAAGACGCCGCCTTCTCCAAAGACAGCCACGTCCCCCTTCCAGCCGGCAAAGCTCTGCGCGCCGTCCAGCCGGGCAAGGTCCAGACGAACGCCGTTGCGGTACATCTGCTCCTGCTTTCCGCCCAGATGTAACCTCGGCAGTGAGGAAAACATCCGCTCAATCGGCAGCATCCGTTCTCTGAGCGCTCCCTGTTCGGCAAGCTGCTGCGCCTGCTCCAGGGTCAAAGCATCCTCCAGCGAAAAACCGGCAGCACAGGTGCGGCGCAGGGCGGTCATGGTCGCTCCACAGCCCAGCGCTTCTCCGATGTCGGCGCAGAGGGTTCTGATATAGGTCCCCTTCGAGCAGCTTACCTCGATGGTATAGCGGTTTTCCTGCGGCTGCGCAGCGGTCAGCTCCAGCGAATGGATGGTAACCGGTCTGCGCTCCCGCTCCACCTCGATGCCCTGACGTGCAAGGTCATACAGCCGCTTACCGCCGATGGAGATGGCAGAATACATGGGAGGCAGCTGGCTGATCGGTCCGCGGAACCGTTCCAGTACTGTACGCACCTGCTCCTCTCCTACTGTGACCGGCTGTCTGGAGAGCAGCTTGCCGGTGGCATCCAGCGTATCGGTGGTGTATCCCAGCTCAAAGGTGGCTGTGTAGCTTTTATCCTGGTCGGGCAGCAGGTCGCAGCACTTGGTCGCCCGTCCGACAAAGATGGGCAGCACGCCGGTCGCCATCGGGTCGAGTGTGCCTGCGTGTCCCACCTTGCGGGTACCCAACATTCCGCGCATCTTTGCCACCATATCAAAGGAGGTAAAGCCCTGTGGCTTGTCCATAATGATGATCCCGTCATTTTTCTGCATCCTTTTCCCTCATCCCTGTGCGTCCAGCTGCTGCTGTACGCTGTGTAATATCTGTTGGTAAACCTGTTCGACCGGTGTATCCTCCACGTTGCAGCCGGCAGCTCCCCGGTGTCCGCCTCCGCCTAGCCGCGCACAGATTGCGCTGGCATCGATGATGCCGTCGGTGCGCACCGAAAGCTTGTATCCCTTGCAGTTCTTATACTGGCGCAGAGTCACCCCGACCAACACCCCTTCGATTTGGCGCGGCAGGGAGGAAATGCCCTCTAACTGGTCATCGGTGACCTGATGAAGATTAATCACATCTCGCGGCAGCACCACCAGCGCACATCTGCCGTCCAGCTCATAGCGCAGATGCTCCAGCGCATAGGCAGTCAGCGCCGCCTTTCCTTTGGTCATGCTGTCGTACATCCGGTGAATCTTCTGCATCTGTGCGCCAGCCAGCAGCAGCTGCTGTGCAATACGGTGGGTGTCCACCGTGACCGACGGATGCTTAAAGCAGCCGGTATCGGTCACCAGACCGGTATACAGGCAATCTGCCATCCGTTCGTCCAAGCCGCTCAGTTCGGTGAGCAGGTCGGTCATCAGCTCGCAGGCGGCAGCAGCGGTCGGACGCAGCAGCAGGCGCTTTGCATAGCCGGTGTTGGACGGATGGTGGTCGATGCACAGGTCCACCCGGCCGGCATATAGCTGCAAAGGTTCGCCCAGCAGGGCATCCGATGCGGTATCGACTGCCACCACCGCCTTTGGGACAAAGGGTGGTTCGGTGTGCGTTCCTTCGCCCAGGTAGGCATACCGGTCGGGCAGCGGGTCCTTGCACAGGACCACCGCGCGTTTGCCCAGCCTCTGCAAAGCATACAGCAGTGCAAAACCGCAGCCCAGTGTGTCCCCGTCGGGAGATTTGTGGCAGAGGATGGCAACGTCCTCCATCCCTTGCAGCAGGCGAACCGCTGTCGCAGTATCAATCATCTCTGACATGGGCTGACCCTCCTTTTTCCCTGAAGGTTTATTCCTCTTCCGTGCCTTCCTCGTCGTCGTGGCGGATGTCCAGGCTGTTGAGGATTTTTGCGATGCCTGCGCTGTATTCGGTGGAATCGTCTGCGATAAAGTGGAAATCCGGGATACGGCGCATCTTGATGCGGCTGTTCACCTCATGTTTGATGAAGCCGTTTGCGTTGTTGAGTCCCTTTGCCGCTTCCTTTGCCTTCTCCATGCCCTCCAGCGAGCTGATGTATACCTTACAGTGGGACAGGTCGTTGGAAAGTTCCACCTTGATGATGGTGAGGATCGAGCTGACCCTTGGATCCTTTACATAGCGGATGATGTCGGTCAGCTCCCGTTTGAGGTCCTCGCTGGTCCTTCCTACTCGAAATGCCATAGTCATTTCTCCTTTCATCTGTCAACAATCGTTTATTGTATCCAAAAATTCCTTTTAAGCGCAAACGACCGGAGCCCTCGGGTTCCGGTCGTTCACTATCTCAATACGGTGTTCGTTGTGTATCCCGCGTGTGCCGCCCGGATGACAGAAACGATAGATTTAGTCGCGGTATTCCTCGATCATATATGCTTCGAAGATATCGCCGACCTTCAGGTCGCCAAACTTCTCGATGCCCATGCCGCACTCGTAGCCTCTTGCAACCTCTTTGACGTCGTCTTTGAAACGTTTGAGGGAGGTCAGATGCTCGTCGGCAATGATGATACCATCGCGCACGATGCGGATTTCGGCGTTGCGGGTGATCTTGCCTTCCAGAACATAACAGCCGGCAACGGTGCCCACGCCGGTAATCTTGAACACCTCGCGCACCTCTGCTCTGCCCAGTTCGACTTCGCGGGTCTTTGGAGCCAGCATACCCTTCATAGCCGAGGAGATTTCCTCGATGGCGTCATAGATGACGCGGTACATTCTCATGTCGACCCCTTCGGTCTCTGCCATATCCCTTGCAACCGGGTCTGGACGAACGTTGAAGCCAACGATGATAGCGCCGCACGCCTGTGCCAGCATAACGTCCGACTTGCTGACAGCGCCGACTGCTCCGTGGATTACCTTGACACGGACTTCCGGGTTGCTCAGTTTTTCCAGCGACTGTTTGACCGCCTCTACCGAGCCCTGTACGTCTGCTTTGACAATCAGCGGCAGCTCTTTGGTTTCTCCGACCTCGATCTGCTCGAACAGGTTATCCAGCGTTACCTTCTGGTAGGAGCTGAACTCCTTCTCCTTGGCCTGCTGTCTGCGCTGTTCAACCAGCTCACGAGCCAGTCTTTCGTCCTCAACGGCATTGAACTCGTCGCCTGCTGCCGGTACCTCTGCCAGACCGGTGATTTCGACCGGAGTGGAAGGACCTGCGGTTTCGATGCGCTCGCCGCGGGAGTTGGTCATCACTCTGACTCTGCCGACTGCGGTGCCTGCAATGACACTGTCGCCGGATTTGAGGGTACCGTTCTGCACCAGGATGGTAGCGACCGGACCTCTGCCCTTGTCGAGTTTTGCTTCGATGACAGTACCCTTTGCCAGACGGTCCGGGTTTGCTTTCAGCTCTTTTACCTCAGCCACCAGCAGGATGTTTTCCAGCAGGTCCTGAATACCCATCTTGGTCTTTGCCGAAACCGGAACGCAGATGACATCGCCGCCCCATTCCTCCGGTACCAGCTCGTATTCGGTCAGCTCCTGCATAACCTTATCCGGGTTTGCAGTTGGTTTATCCATTTTATTGATAGCAACGATGATCGAAATGCCAGCCGCTTTTGCGTGGTTGATCGACTCAACGGTCTGTGGCATGATGCCGTCGTCGGCAGCTACAACCAGCACTGCAATATCGGTGATGTCCGCACCACGCGCACGCATAGCGGTAAACGCCTCATGTCCCGGGGTATCCAGGAAGGTGATTGGCTTGCCGCTGACGTTGACCTGGTACGCACCGATGTGCTGGGTGATACCGCCTGCCTCGGTGGAGGTGACATCCGCATGACGGATGGCGTCAAGGATGGAGGTCTTGCCGTGGTCTACGTGACCCATAACAACAACGACCGGCGGACGCTCTACCTTCTCTTCGTCCTTATCCTCGCTGTCGTCGAACAGACGGTCCTCGATGGTAACGACCACCTCACGCTCGACCTTCGCACCGATTTCCATTGCAACCAATGCAGCAGTATCGTAGTCGATGATGTCCGACACCGACTTCATCTCGCCCAATGCCATCAAGCGTTTGACAATCTCTGCCGACTGAATTTTCAGCTTGAGAGCCAGGTCGCCGACGGTGATTTCATCCGGCAGGGTGATGTGCAGCTTCTGACGGCGCTCGCGCTCCATCTCCAGCTTCTTGAGTTTCTCCATCTCCTTGTCCTTTTTGGACATGAAGTTCTTTTTCTTATTGTTTCTGCCGCCGATTTTCTGTTTCTTCACGCCGTCGTCGCGTTTTGCCAGATTGGTCGGTGCAATATTTTCATAACGCTCGTTGTATTTGTCCAGCTCGACGTTTGCCGCACGCATATCCACGTGACGGATCATCTTGCCGTTGACGTTTTCGTCCAGCTCTGGGTTGATGGCAGAAGCCTGTCTTGGCGCAGCCGCCGGTTTCTGCGGTTTTGCCGGTTTGTTCTGCTGCGGACGATTGTTGTTATTGTTCATGCCGCGGTTGCGGTCGTTCGAACGAAAATCACCCTGTGGGCGGTCATTCGAGCGGAAACCGCCCTGCGGACGGTCGCCGCGGTCGCCGGAGCGGAATCCACCCTGCGGGCGGTCGCTGCGCTCGCCGGAACGGAAGCCACCCTGTGGGCGGTCGCCGCCGGATCTGCGTTCGCCGGTGCGATTATCATTCTGCGGACGTCTTTCACCGCGGTCACCGTTGGTGCGGTTGTTCTGTGGGCGGTCGGACTGCGGCTTCTGCGCGGGTTTGCCGCCTTCTTTCGCGCCCGGGCGCTTTGGTGTTTCACTCATATCCTGCTTCTCCCTCTCCATCTGAGTCTCTTGGGCATCCGCTTCCTTTTGAGCCGATGCCGGCTTTGGTTGTTCCTGTTCTGCCGGTTTTGGCTCCGGTTTTACTTCTGGCTGTACCGGTTGGGATTTTGCAGCCTCCTTGACCTGCGGCAGTTCTTCTTTTGCCAGGCTTTCAGCCACAGCTTCCGCCGGTTTTTCCTCCGGCTTTGTCTGTGCCTTTTTCTGCTGCTGTTCTTTCTTTTCCTTTTCCGGTTTGGACTTTGCCTGCGGCACCTTGGATTCCTCGCGGTACGCATAGTAGCTGTCCAGGCTGTCCATCTGATTCTTTTGCGTATAGGTTTCAAAAACAAAGTTCAGCTCTTCTCCGCTGAGGGCGGTGGTGCGTTTCTTTTCCCCCGGGAACTGCTTTTCCAGCAGTTCCACCAGCTCCTTCATCGGTACATTCAGGTCCTTTGCGACCTCGCTGATTCTGTATTTATCATTTATCATGCAAACATACGCCTCCTTTTATCCAGGAATGCTTTTGTCCTGCCTGTCTTGTGTTGCTAATCGATAAGGCTGTTCATTTTTGATGCAAAACCTTCATCCGTTACAGCGGCAATGCCGCAGCGTTTGCCGCAGCCCTGCCGGATGTCCTGCATGGTCAGCTGCAAACACATCGGCTGCAGCTTGTGCTGCTCTGCGTAAAAAAGCAGCTCCTTCAGGCTTTTGGGGGAAAGGTCCTGTGTGTAATAGACCCCACACAGCTGACCTTCCTTCATCTGCTCGACCACCCGCTCAAAGCCCAAAACAAGTCGTCCTGCCCTGCGCGCCATCGAAAGGGTGGCAAGCTGCTGCTGCGCTGTGGTCATTGCTGTGTGCCTCCTTCGCTTTGCATCTGCTGCTCCAGCCGTTCGTACACCTGCTCCGGGATGGCAGTCTGCAACGCGCGCTCGAGCTGACGGGTCTTGCGCGCCTTTTGCAGGCACTCACAGCTTTTGCACAAGTAAGCGCCTCGGCCGGACTGCTTGCCGGTAAAGTCCAGACTGATCTCTCCCTGTGGGGAGCGAACGACGCGGATCATCTCTTTTTTCGGCTTGTGCTCCCGACACCCGGTACACATCCGCACCGGCATCTTTTTTTGTGGTGTAGCAGCGCTCATCCTCCTGCGCCTCCTTTGCCTTCTCTAATTTGTATTGCGAATCTAAATCGGATTATTCAAAATCGAAATCATCAGCGAACAGATCGTCCACTGCTTTGTCGATTTCTGCCTGGGTCTGTGCCTTGAGCTGCTCATGCTGCTCGACAATCTCCTGCTCCTGACTCTGTGGACCGATGTCGATCTTCCAGCCGGTCAAACGGGCTGCCAGACGGACGTTCTGTCCCTTGTTGCCGATTGCAAGCGAAAGCTGGCTGTCCGGTACGATAGCTTTGCAGTTTTTGGCGCCGGTCGGGTCCACCAGAACGCGGACGACCTCTGCCGGCGAAAGGGCTTCTGCTACCAGCTCCTCCGGGTTTTCGCTGTATTTGATGACGTCGATCTTCTCGCCGCCCAGCTCTTCAACGATAGCGGAGACACGGGAGCCCTTCGGTCCGATGCAAGCGCCGACTGCGTCAACGTTCTCGTCCTTGCTCCAGACTGCGATCTTGGTACGGGAGCCTGCCTCACGGGAAACTGCCATGATTTCCACGGTGCCGTCCTTGATTTCCGGGGTGTGCATCTCAAACAGACGTTTGATCAGACCCGGATGGGTGCGGGAGATCATCAGCTTCGGATTTTTGCCGCCGGTCAGAACGTCTACGACATACACCATGATGCGCTGACCTTCATGCAGCACCTCGCCCGGAACCTGCTCGCTCTTTGGCAGGATGGCTTCGCTCTTGTCGATTTCAACGGTAGCGTTGCCCTTAACCTCGTCAATCTTGAGGACCGGTACCGAGATGATTTCATATTTCTTATCCTGATACTTCTGCACCAGCTGACCTTTTTCTGCCTCGCTGATGCCCTGACGGATGACGTGTTTTGCCGACTGTGCAGCAATTCGTCCAAACTGCTTGGTTTCCAGCGGAATCTCTACCATTCCGCCCACATGTGCCACCTTGCTGTACTTGGTAGCATCCTGTAAGGTGATTTCGTTTTCCGGGTCCTCGACCTCTTCCACCACCTGCTTGCGTACCGCTACATAAAAGCGGCGCTTGACCGGATCGATCTCCACGATGGTGTTTTCGCTGCCACCCATGTCACGTTTGATGGCAACCGCAATGGCGTTGCTGATCTTCTCGATCAGGTAGGTCATCGGGATGCCTCTTTCTTTTTCCAATAAAGCCAGTGCTTCGAAAAACTCACTGTTGATGGTGCTCACGTTCTTTCCTCCTGTTTGCGGACGGTGCTGTCCGCACAATGCTACTTAAAACTGATCTGCTCATATAAACGGATGTAAGCGGCGTCCTTCTTCTCAATGGTCAGCTGCTGTCCGTCCAGCTCGACGGTGATGGTCTGGTCGTCACAGCTGCACAGCGGAGCTACAAATTCCCGCAGGCTGCTGCCATTTTCCAGCTGCATCGGGCGGATGAGTTTGACCTCGATCTGCTCTCCCAGATAGCGCTCAAAGTGCCAGGGACGAACAAGGTCTCTGCCGATGCCCGGAGAGGACACCTCAAAATAGTAGGACTGGCTGATTGGGTCTGCTTCGTCCAGGATTTTATCCATCCGACGGCTAAGATTTTCACAGTCGTCGATGGTGACGCCGCCCTCTTTGTCGATAAACAGACGCAGATACCAGGAAGCGCCCTCCTTTTCAAAGCGGACATCCCACAGCTGCAAGCCCATTTCTGCCACGACAGGCTGTGCCAGGGCGGTGACAGTGTCAACAGTATTTGGTTTTTTTGATGTTGCCAAAACGGTTTCCTTCCTTTCATTTCTGTCGCGGTAGTGATGTCAACTTACAAAACAAAAGAGCGGGAGAACCCCACTCTTTCCTTACAACAACGCTCACGCTGACAAGGAAAACGGCAACGGCTGCCATGGACAGTCGATCGGCCCCTTTCGCTTGTATACTTCCTTTATAGATTACCATATTTTTTAATCATTTGCAAGCCCTTCAAACCCTTTCTTTTCATAAAACTTTGCGAAAGATTGTTTTGCGAAAAAATATTCTGCACATTTTCCCGACAAGTTTTACTCACACCAGCTTGCTGATAGAAAAGCTCTGCACCTGGCTATCCTGTTTTAAAAGGTCGCTGAGCGGACCGATTTGATGAAGTCCCTTGATGCGAACAACAAAGCGAACTTCTATCGCTTCTGCACCGCTGGACTTTACCTTAATATCCGACACTTCAAATTTATTTTGGGAAAGGCTTTGCTGGAATCGTTCTAAAGCATCATCCGACGGCAGTAGCGTCACTGTGACGCGCTCGCCAAAATATTCATTGGAGGTGATGAACCTTTGGTGCAGAAGGAACTGTGAAAACAAAATCACCAACGTTGCACTCGTCCCTAAAAAGTACATACCGGCGCCAAATGCCATCCCAATTCCGACCGTAGCCCAGATTCCTGCGGCGGTGGTCACCCCCATGATTTCATGCTTGCCGGCAAGGATCAGTCCTGCTCCCAGAAAACCGACTCCGCTGGCAACACTTGCCGCAACACGCGAAGCATCCACCGAAAGACCTTGGGATATCACATCAAAAAATCCATATTTTGAAATCACAACCATCAGCGCACTGGTCAGTGCCACCAGAAGATGAGTTTTTAGCCCGGCGTTCTTCAGTCGATTCTGTCGCTCCAACCCTATGAAGGCACCACAGACGCCCGCCACCACAATGCGGAGCAAAAGCTCCATTTGAGCCATTAACTCCGGCTGCATCGTTTTCACAACTTGCGGCATACATTTTCCCCCTCGTCCACTCCCAAAATTTATAAATCGCACAATAATGCTTCAAAATCTGCACAATAAATGTTTAAAATAACGGTACCTCAAGTATTTTCCTACTATAGCACAATCATCCATTCCTGTCAACTTTCAAAAATAAAAGTAATAATTTTTTCTATCTCTCTTGACCTTATCCTGATTATGCGGTATAATAGTATACAGGTTTTATCCGCTAGAGTGGCTCAGTCGGTAGAGCAGCTGATTCGTAATCAGCAGGTCGTGGGTTCGATTCCCATCTCTAGCCCCAAACCTCACCCTCAACAAACCGTATGATGAAGCGGTTTGTTGAGGGTTTTCTTTTACTCCAAAGCACTGTTTGAAAGTGGTTTGATGGTGGTTTTCAAAATCTCAAAACAAAGAATCCTATTGTTAAATCTTATCTGCTGAACACAAACAAAAACCTCCAGACACCAAAACGTCTGGAGGTTTTATCTTTCTTTCGCTTCTGTCGGAAACAACAGGCGACCGACAGATTTCTTAATTTCCTTTGAGGTACGGCAGTGGGTTGACGTGCTGTTCGTCCTCACGCACCTCAAAATGCAGGTGCGGTCCGGTGGACCAACCGGTGCTGCCGACCTTGGCAATCGCCTGTCCGCGGGATACCGTCTGTCCTTCCGAAACCAGCAGCTCGCTGCAATGTCCGTAAAGGGTGCTCTTGCCGCCGCCGTGGTCGATGATGATGTACTTACCATAACCTCTGCCCACAGTGAAGGTAGTGTTGGCTTTCACAACCGTACCGGTATTTGCCGCTACAATGGTGGCGCCCATGCAGTTGCTGCCGGTGAGGTCGATGCCGGTGTGGAAATCGGTGCCGTTAAAACGCCAGCCGTAGCTGGAAGAAATGGTGCTGTAATTCGGTAGCGGCCACTTCATCTCACCGCCGACATACTCACTGTTTGTCGAAGAGGAAAGGTTTGCAATCGAAGCATAAGCTGCTGCAATCTCCTGTTCCATCTCCTTTGCCTTCTGCTGGCTGGCAGCAAGGTCGCTCTGATACTGCTTTTCCAGAAGGCTGATGTCCTCGATTTGTGCGCTTGCCGCAGAAATCTTTTTGCTCAGGGAAGATTTATTTTCCTCCAGTGCCTCGTTTGCCTGCTCCAGTTTCTCCTGCTCGTCTTTGAGCTGGGTTTCCTTTTCCTCCAGCTCCTCCTTTTCCGCAGAAAGCTCGGTGATGATGTCCTTATCGCGGTCGGCAATCTCGGTGATGACGCGGGTGCGCACCAAGCTGTCATAGTAGCTGTCTGCACCCAGCACCACCGACAGCGCATCGCTGTATCCGGCTTTGTAGGAGGTCAGAATGCGCTTGCGCAGCAGGCTAATCTGTTCGTTGATATTCTGTTTAGAGGCGGCGATGTCCTCCTCGGTCATTTTGATGGATTCGTTCATCGCCTCAATCTGTAAATTCAGGGTGCTGATCTGTCCAAGAACATTGTCCAAATCTGCATCCAGCGAAGCCTTAACTGCCTGTGCCTGCTTCTTCTGTCCGCTGACACCCGCCAGTTTATTTTGCAGCTCCTTCTGTTCGGCTTTGAGCTTGTCCAGGTCGTTCTGCCGGTCGTTGATTTGCTGCTGATAAGCAGCCTTCTGCTGCTCTCTCTGTGCTTTTTTAGCGTTTGCTTCGGCAATTTCCTGCTGACGCTGCGCTTCGGCATCGTCCGAGTTGACATAATCGCCGGTCTGGGTGCTGGTTTCCTCGCTGTATCCCCAGGAAGCGGAAGCAGGCATTGCCAACAAGAGGCTTGCAAGAAGCGCTGCCGCCAGTGGGCGCAGCCGGTGACGTTGTTTCATGGCTGTTGCACTCTCCTTTACATTTTAGATAAAAGCCGCCCTACACCTTCAGGTGTTTGCGAATGAACAGGCTGGAACCAACCACACCCAAACCTGCACCACCGGCAGCAAAGCCTGCCAGCATATACGGTGCAATCTGTTTAAAGTCGATCAGGCGTCCGATGGCGATTTCCAGCCAGGAGGACGGATTGGTCATAACGAACTGAGTTGCATAGTTGTAAGCGATCCACAGCAGCCCGAAGGCAATCAGTGCCGAAATCACTCCAATCAACATACCCTCGATGATGAACGGCATCTTGATGAAGGTGTTGGTCGCACCCACCAGACGCATGATGCCAATTTCCTTGCGGCGGGAGAAGATGGTGATTTTGATGGTGTTGGCAATGATGACCACCGAAACGATTGCCAAAATCAGCACGATGACAGCGCCAACGGTAGAAATTGCCTTCTCCAAATCGGAGAGGATGGTTGCCTCTTGGCTCGGCGTGCGGATGTCCGGGTCTACCCCATCGATTTCCAGCAGCTGCTGCTCAACCGAATCGAGGGTCGATGCACTGACATCCTTGAGCTTGATGCGGTAGGCGTCCGGCAGGATGGGACCTAAATCATTGCCTTCCACATCCGCTTCTACCATCGCGCTGGCAGCTCCCCATTTTTCCTTTTCGGTTTCCCAAGCTTCCTCCGAGGAGTAGAAGTAGCTTTCCTCCACCTCGGGGATGTCCGCAATCTCCTGCCCGATCTGTTTGACCTGGCTGTCCGAAAGGTCCATGTCCAAAAAGGCGACCATCTCGTTTTCGTCCTCAACTGCGCCGACAATCACCTGCATATTCAGCGACAGCAGCACTGCGCCGCCAATCAGCATCAGGCAGGCAACCAGAACGCCGATGGATGCCAACGACATCAGACGGTTCATATATACATTCTTAAATCCTGTTTTGAGCAGGTATCCCAAACTGCTACCCTTCATAAAAATCCCCCCATTCATCCGCATCCGAGCCGTCGCCCACCACATTGCCGTGGTTGATGGTGATGACCCTGCGGTTGAATTTTGCCACCAGCTCATGCTCGTGGGTAACCATCACAACGGTGGTCCCGCACTTGTTGATCTCGTTGAGCAGCTCTACGATTTCGTAGGACAGCTCCGGGTCGATGTTGCCGGTCGGCTCGTCCGCAATTAGCAGCGGAGGATTGTTTACCAGCGCCCGCGCCAGTGCCACACGCTGCTGCTCGCCGCCCGAAAGCTGATCCGGGTAATTGCGCGCCTTGGCAGCCAGACCCACCAGACCCAGTACATAGGGCACCCTCTGGCGGATGGAGCGGTTTGCCACATTGGTCACACGCAGCGCAAACGCTACATTATCATAAACGGTCATCTGCGGAATCAGCCGAAAGTCCTGGAATACCACTCCGAGCGACCGACGAAACTGCGGGATCTGCCGTTTTTTGATTTTATTCAAATTGTAGCCATTGACCGTAACGATTCCTTTGGTTGGAGTTTCCTCTCGCAGGATCAACTTGATAAAGGTACTTTTGCCCGCGCCGGAAGGTCCGACCACAAATACAAATTCTCCCTTGTCCACCCGCAGGCTGACATTGCTCAACGCCCGTGTGCCGTTGTCGTAGACCTTGGAGACACTGGTAAATTCAATCACCTGAACACCGCCTTATCCTCTTTGTACTATTGCGGCTTTATTTTACGCAGGAAAGATACGCCATTCGTAATCAATCTCCCACCTTTGCGCATTTTTAGCCTTTCCAATTATAAACTAATTTTAAATTTTCCGCAACCATTTGACCGGATTCCCCGCATAGTTTGAAAAAAAGTTTACAATCATACCGATTTTTCTCCCTGCAAGAAGAAAGCAGCAAAAAGCAGACGGAAAATCTGTGAATACAGCGGAAATCTTTTTCACAAAGCGGTGTGTTTTGCCTCTCCCGTTGATTTTGTACACCTGTGATTTCTTTTCTTTTTTATCACATTTTTCACTCTTTTATCATTTAATACAAATATAGCATAATTCGAAAGCCTTTGCAACATCCAATAACCACTTTTGTCAAACTTTCTCATTCTTTGACGCTAACTTTGTAGATACTGCAAAACACATCTATATCGTACAGTTTTCTTTCCTATAATAAGGTTGGAGTTGCAAAGCAAAAGCGGCGCAGGACTTTCGTCCTGCGCCGATGCATTTTCATTTGTATTCTCTACTAATTAGTATTTAACCGGATTTGCTGTCAGATACTTCTTGACCATCAAAGCCACCTTAAAGACGATGGCGTGGTCGAACTCTCTCAAGTCCAGACCGGTCAGCTTCTTGATTTTCTCCAAGCGGTAGACCAAGGTATTGCGGTGAACAAACAGTTTTCTGGAGGTTTCCGAAACGTTCAGGTTGTTCTCAAAGAACTTCTGGATGGTAAACAGTGTTTCGTGGTCCAGGCTGTCGATGGAGCCTTTCTTAAAGACCTCCTTGAGGAACATTTCGCACAGGGTGGTCGGCAGCTGGTAAATCAAACGGGCAATGCCAAGGTTGTTGTAGCTGACAATGGATTTTTCGGTATCGAATACCTTGCCGACTTCCAGCGAAACCTGTGCTTCCTTAAAGGACTTGGAAAGCTCTTTGACGCTCGAAACGATGGTGCCGATACCTACGACCACGCGGGTATAGAATTCGCTGCCCAGCGTGTCCACAATCGAACGCGCCAGCTTTTCGATGTCCTTGCCGTTGATGCCGCTCTTGATTTCCTTGACCAGCACGATGTCCTTTTCACTGATGTTGAAAACAAAATCCTTCTGTTTGTCAGGAAAGAGATTCTGGATGACGTCAAATGCAGAGATGTCGTTGGAGGAAACGACCCGCACCAGCAGTACCACACGGTTGACATCGGTGTTAAAGTGCAGCTCGCGCGCCTTGACATAAATATCGCCCGGCAGGATGTTTTCCAGAATGACATTTTTGATGAAGTTGTTGCGGTCATATTTTTCATCGTAGTACTGCTTGATGCTTGCAAAGGAAATAGCAAGAATGTTGCAGAATTTTGCCGCTGTTTCATCGGTGCCCTCTACAAAAACTGCGTAGTCGGGCTTTGTGCGGGTACCGAACGGTTTGTAGGTGTAACCATCGCGCACAAAGATATCGGTATTCTCGTTGAGATCCAGCACCAGATACTCGTTGGTCTCGCCGATTCGTGTCAAGTCACTGCACGCAATAGTGACCGCATAGCTGTCTACAACGCCGATGACCCGATCAATCGACTCCCGCATCTGATGAACGATTCCCTGAAACAATCTGTTGGACATATACAAATCCCCTCTTCTATCCGTATTGGTCAATATCCCTATTGACCGCTTTTGCCCTGATAAGTATAGTGTACATAATTTTTAATCAAAATGCAATATAAAATCGAAGAAAAGTTGTGAAATATCAATTATTTTTTTTATGATACCCATTTAAAAGGCAAAAATAGACAAAATCCGGTGGAAAATCCTTGTCTAAAATACACTTGGCAACCCTACACAAAGGATGATTTTTTTCGTTCCTTTTCTTTGTAAGCCACAGCATACTTGCATAAATTTTCCTTCTTTCTTTTGTGTTTTGGTTCTTTTCACAGGCTTTTCTGGTCGATATTTGCCGTATTTTGCTTATTTTCCCCTCTTACCCTCCTATTTCGCTTAAATTTTTTCATCATTTTTGGGCATTTTTATAGATTTCTCTTTTTGATTCTCTTTTGCCATTTTCCAATATTCTGTGTGAATTTTACCTTCTCTTCTCCTTCTTCTTTTGCTTTTACTGCCAAAGTGTGCTATACTGTTATGAAAGCACTTTGACGCAGTAAAGCAATCCATCTTTTCCCCATTCTATCCGACTGGAGGTGGCTTTTCATGTCGCAGCTCACACCCGAGCGCGCTGCCGATTTTGCGCGCTGCCGCAGACAGGTGCTGGAGGAAAGCTTTTTTCAGCATGGCATCGGCTCCCTTTCCGAACGGGAATCACACGCAATCCTAAAAAATTTTTACTGTCCCGACCCTTCCTGTCAGGAAATCAACATCGGCGGCTTTGTTGCAGACATCTCCGACAGCAACGGCATCACCGAAATCCAGACCCGCGGCTTTGGCAAACTGCGCCGCAAGCTGCAATGCTTTCTGCCCAACTACCCGGTGCGCATTGTGCTGCCGATTGCAGCGGTGCGCTGGCTCATCTGGGTCGACCCGCAAAGCGGCGAACTGCTCTCCCGCAGGCGTTGTGCGCCCGGCTCCCCGCTGCTGCTCTTCCGTGAGCTGTACAGCATCCTCGACCTGCTGTGGCCCGATTCGCTGCGGGTGACCCTGGCGATGCTCGAATGTGAGGAGTATCGCCTGAAGGACGGCAGAGGACCCGACGGCAAAAAAGGCGCCCATCGCAGTCAACTGCTGCCGCTGCGGCTGATGGAGGAAATCGAACTGAGCTGCCCTGCGGACCTACTGACCCTGCTGCCGCCTTTGCCCGAGCAGTTCCACTCAGCTGAACTGCGCCGCTTGACCCGCGCACGTCCGCGTGCTGTTTCCTATGTGATTCAGGTGCTGCGCCGGCTGAACTTAATTGAGCAAATTGGGGTCGAAAACCGCTTTCATATCTACCGTCTAACTAAAGACCCATCCTTTTAGGCTCCCCTAACCCAGGGGAGCTGGCGACTTCGTCGCCTGAGGGGTATTCTTCCATTATTCTATCCTGTCCATAAGGAGTTGTTGATTATGATTTCAAAAAAAATGCAGGCAATGACCGCAAACAGTTCGGTCATCCGCGCCATGTTTGAGGAAGGCGCCCGCCTTGCCAAAGAATACGGAGCAGAAAACGTCTTCGATTTCAGCATTGGAAACCCCAGTGTCACCCCGCCGCCACAGGTGGCACAAGCCATCTGCGACTGTCTGGAAGAAGAACCACCTCTGCTGCTGCACGGCTACATGAACAATTCCGGCTATGAATCGGTTCGTGCCGCCATTGCCGACCACCTCAACCGTCAGCACGGCTGCAATCTGAATACTTCGCACATCGTCATGACCTGCGGTGCAGCAGGCGGGCTGAACGTCATCCTCAAGACCCTGCTTGACCCGAGCGACGAGGTCATCGTGCTGGCTCCCTTCTTTGGGGAGTATGCCAACTACATCTCCAACTTTGAAGGAAAGATGGTGGTGGTCAACTGCTGTCCCGATACCTTCCAGCCGGACCTTGCCCTTTTAGAGCAGGCAATCACCGCCCGCACCAAGGCAATCATCCTGAACACCCCGAACAATCCTTCGGGTGTCATCTATCCGGCACAAACCCTCCGGCAGATGGCAGAGCTGCTCCGCCGCTGTGAACAGAAGTTTTCCAGCAGCATCTATGTCATTTCGGACGAGCCGTACCGCGAGATTGTCTACGATGCAGCACAGGTCCCTTTCATGCTGGATTATTTTGACAACGCCTTCATCGGCTACTCCTACAGCAAATCGCTGTCGCTGCCCGGTGAACGCATCGGCTACATCGCAGTCAATCCAAAAATGGACCAACTTTCTGCCGTCCTCTCCTCTTTAAATGTTGCCACCCGCATTCTCGGCTTTGTCAATGCACCTTCCCTCTTTCAAAAGGTGGTTGCCCACATCCTCGACGTGCAGGTGGATGTCAGCGTTTACCAAAACAATCGTGACCGCATCTACAACCACCTGACCGCTCTGGGCTTTCAGTGTGTCAAGCCGCAGGGCGCTTTCTACCTCTTCCCGCAATCTCCGCTGCGCGATGAAAAAGTTTTCTGTGAACTGGCAAAGCAGCAGAACATCCTAGTGGTGCCCGGCAGCTCCTTTGGCTGTCCCGGACATTTCCGCCTTTCCTACTGTGTATCGCCCGAACAGCTCGAGCGTTCCCTGCCTGCCTTCGAGCGCCTGTGGGAAGTGTGCAAAACGCACCCGCTCTTCATCGGCAATCCTTCCTAAACCTTTTACTGTGCGGTTTTTAAACCATTATCGCATCAAAAAAAACGACAGAGCAAATGCTCTGTCGTTTTTCTCTTTAAAACAGGCTCATCTGGCTGGATTCCGGCAGATCGCCCAGCGCGCCCGCTTCTTTTAGGTTTTCTACGATGGTGCGGGAAACACCCGAGCGGCTGACCACCTCATCCATTGAGATAAATTCGCCCTGCTGCGCTGCCTGATACAGGCTGTTGGCAGCGGTGTCACCGCAGCCCTTGAGCGAGCAGAACGGCAGGCGAATCTTTCCGTCCTCGATGAGATAGCGGGTGGCGTGCGAGCGGTAGAGGTCGATGGGCAGAAATTCCACCCCGCGCCACAGTGCCTCCAATGCAATATGCAGGCAGTCTGCTGTCTTTTTGTCCTTGTCGGTGGCATCCTGCCGGTTGCGCAGCTCGTTCATCCGCAGCTTGACCATCTCTCTGCCCTGCATCACCGTTGCTGCGTCAAAATCCTCGCCGCGCACGGTAAAGTGTGCCGCATAAAATTGCAGCGGGTAGTGTACCTTGTACCAGCACAGGCGAATGGCAGCGATGACATACGCCGCTGCGTGCGCCTTCGGGAACATATACTTGATTTTAAAGCAGGAGTCGATATACCACTGCGGCACATCATGCTCCTTCATCTGTCTGACGTGCTCCTCGGTCAACAGCTTGTGTGCTTTTCCCTTTCGCACAATCTCCATAATTTTAAAGGACATCGACGGGTCCAGCCCGTGGTAAATCAGATACAGCATGATGCTGTCACGGGTACCGATAACCTGGCTGATGTCGCAGGTGCCGCTTTTGATGAGGTCCTGCGCATTGCCCAGCCATACGTCGGTGCCGTGGGACAGACCGGAAATCTGCAACAAATCCGAAAAATTCTTCGGCTTACAATCCAGCAGCATCTGCCGAACAAAAGGCGTGCCCATCTCCGGGATGGCAAGGGTGCCGGTTTCGCAGTCGATCTGCTCCGGTGTCACACCCAGCACCTGCGGCGAGGTGAACAAGCTGTACACCTGCTCGTCCGACATATCCGCATCGGTGACCTTAGTGTCGGTCAAATCCTCCATGTACTTGTACAGGGTCGGCACATCGTGCCCGAGGATGTCCAGTTTGAGGATGGTGTCATGCAGCGAGTTAAAATCGAAGTGGGTGGTGATGATGTCCGAATTGACGTCGTCCGCCGGATGCTGGATCGGGGTAAAATCGAACACATCGTAATCATTCGGCACAACGACCATGCCGCCCGGGTGCTGACCGGTGGAGCGCTTGACCCCGGTGCAGCCTTTGCTCAGGCGGTTTTCCTCCGCTTTATGCAGGGTCATTCCCCGCTCGTTCAGGTAGTTTTTTACATAGCCATAGGCGGTCTTATCGGCAAGCGCACCGGTGGTCCCCGCCTTAAAGACGTGTCCCTCTCCGAACAGTTCTTCGGTATACTTGTGTGCCTTCGACTGGTACTCACCGGAAAAATTCAAGTCAATATCCGGCGACTTGTCCCCGTGGAAGCCCAAAAAGGTTTCAAACGGAATGTCGTGACCATCCCGCAGATAAGGTGTGCCACAGTGTTCACAGTTTTTAGGCGGCAGGTCAAAGCCCGAACCGACCGAGCCGTCGGTAAAGAAGATGGTGTGATTGCAGTTTGGACAGCGGTAGTGCGGCGGCAGCGGATTTACCTCCGAGATACCCGCCATGATGGCGACAAAGGAGGAACCAACCGAACCACGCGAGCCTACCAGGTAGCCGTCCTGCTCCGACTTGGACACCAGCTTTTGCGCGATGACATACAAAACGGCAAAGCCGTGTGAGATAATCGACTCCAGCTCCTTGGTCAGACGGTCGGACACCACCTGCGGGATCTTGCCTTCAAATTCGTACCAGTCCTTTGCCCGCTTCCAGGTTCGCTGACGCAGGTCCTCCTCCGCTCCGTCGATGGTCGGTGTGTAGGTCCCGTTGGGGAAGGGTCGCACCTGCTCGATCATATCGGCGATGAGGTTGGTATTGGTGACCACGATCTCATACGCCTTTTCCGGCGGCAGATAATCGAACTCGTCGAGCATCTCCTGGGTGGTGTGGAAGTACAGCGGCGGCTGATTGTCCGCATCCTTAAAGCCCTGTCCTGCCATCAGGATGGCGCGGAAGATAGCGTCCTCTTTCTCCATAAAATGAACGTCGCCGGTTGCCACCACCGGAATCTCCAGCCGCTCACCCAGACGGATGATGGTCTTGTTGAAGTCCTGTAGCTGCGCCACCGAGCGGACGGTGCCGTTGTGCATCATAAATTCATTGTTTCCAATCGGCTGTACTTCCAGGTAATCGTAGAAGGAGGCAATTTTGAGCAGGTCGTTAAAGCTCTTACCCGCTACCACCGCACGGAACAGCTCGCCCGCTTCACAGGCGCTGCCCACCAGCAATCCTTCCCGGTGGCGGATCAACTCGCTTTTGGGAATCAGCGGATGCTTTTTAAAATATTTTAAGTGGGACATCGACACCAGCTGGTAGAGATTTTTTAAGCCAGTCTGATTTTTGACCAGCAAAATCATGTGGTGGCTCTTGAGCTGGCGCGGGTCGCCTCCGGCAAGGGAAGTGTTAATCTTCTGGATGGTGTTGATGCCGCAGCGCTGCTGGATGTCCGAAAGCATCCTGACGAAGATTTTTGCCAAAACGGCAGCATCGTCGCAGGCACGGTGGTGGTTAAAATCCCCTACCTTCAGATAGTTTGCCACTGTGTCCAGCTTGTGGTTTTTCAGCTCCTTGTACAAAGCACGGGAGATGGTGACGGTGTCGATGTAGGTGTTTTTGAAATTCTTTCCCTGTCGGGCAAACGCCGCGCTCATAAACGAGCAATCAAAATCGGCATTGTGCGCCACCAGCACTGCATCCTTCGGACAGAATTCCTCCCAAAGCTTGAGCGCCTGCGCCTCGTCCGGCGCATCCTTGACCATTGCGTCGGTGATGCCGGTCAGGGCAGTAATCTTTTCCGGTATGTGGCGTTCTGGGTTGACAAAGGTGTTGAGGACATCCACCACCTCGCCGTTTTTCACCTTTACCGCGCCGATTTCGGTGATGCGGTCGCTGCCTGCCGACAGACCGGTGGTTTCCAGGTCAAAGACAACAAACTCCCCATCAAATTCCTGGCGGGCTCCTCCCTTGACTGCACCAACCATATCGTTGACAAAGTATGCCTCCAGACCATAGATCATGCGGAAGTCGTCCCATTTTTCGCTGGCGTACATCGCATCGGGAAAGCCCTGTACGATTCCATGGTCGGTGATTGCCATTGCGCGGTGACCCCAGGCGTGCGCCAGCTTTGCCAGCTCTGCCGAGCCGTTCATTCCGTCCATGGTGGACATATTCGAATGCAGATGCAGCTCCACCCGCTTGACGGGCGCATCGTCGGTTTTGCGCTTCTTCTTGGTCAGGGTGATGGCGACCGGACGGATGGTGACGTCGTGCTCGTACTTATCAAAGGCAGCATCGCCGCGCACCACAAGGGTATCGCCCTCGTTGAGCTGCTCGACATCCTCCTTTTTGTCGCTGGGCAAAATCAGCTTGAGGGTGTTGGAGCTGGTGTAGTCGGTGATGTCGATGGAGAAAATCTCCCACCTGCCGTCCTTGGAGGTCACCGATTCCTTGCGAACAATATCTCCCCAGACGGTGGTCTGACCGGTCTCGCCGTCCACCTGCGACAGCGGGATGGGTTTTTCCTTGATTGGCTTGCCCAGCACCACCACAGCCTCCTGCTCGCACAGCGGCAGGTCGGAGCAATCGAACAGCAGCTGTCCGACTTTCGGCTCCTGTCGGGAGGACTTCCCTCCCTCTTTTACCGATGCAGTCGGGCGATGTGCGCTCTTTGGTCGTTCCAATGCTGCCTGCTGCTCGGGGGACAGGCTGGGTGTGCCGATAATCTTGTGGTACTCCGGCTGATTTTCGTCCAGCGACAGCACCCCGTCAAACCGAACATCGACCGCCATTCCGTACTGCTGACCAATCAGGTGCTGGATGGCTTTATCACAGCCGCTCTGCTGAATCAGGTTGTAGCCGCCGTGGCGCAAGCTGATGGTCAGCGTCCCGTTCTCCAGTTTCTGCCCGCTGCCTTCGAAGATGCCGTTAGCAGGGTATCCTCGTTTGCGCAGCTCGTGCAGAATATCCTCCATCGACTCGCAGCAGAACAGTTCCGGGCGGTAGCGGGTCATAATCTCAAACAGCGCCAGATTGGCTGTCTGCATAATCTGTTTTTCTACCCGCGTAATCTCCTCCATCGGGATTCGCTGTTCCGGGTGCAGCTCGACGGTGATCTGCCGTTTTTCTCTTTTGGCGTCGATATGATGGATGGGCGCACGCATCAGCTGCTGCGCCGCATTTCCCTGCAAAAACGGGCGAAAGACATCCTCAAAACGATTCACCGCAGACGACTCCTTTCTGTTTCTTTTCGCTTGTATGGTAATTCTGTCAAACAGCTTCCGGCAGGAAGAATTCTGCCGGAAGCTGTCAAAATTTCTTTATTCCCTATTGCTAGCAGAACAGAGCTGCCGGTTACTTTTCAGCGGATTCGCCGACGGTCAATTCACCCTCTGTCTGTTCGGTGCTCTCTTCGGTTTCTTCCGTTTCTGCTTCTACATAGTTTCCTTCGATATTTTCTTTAAAGAAGCTATCGAGTGCCTGCTGTACGTCGCCGCCGTCTGCGGTGGTTCCTTTGGTAAACTCTGCTCTCTCTTCGACCACTTCAATCTGCTCCTTGCCGTCCTCATCGGTGGTGCGCAGGTCAAGGGTCTGGCTGACCTGTGTGATGTAAGGGGTATCCCCTTCATAGCGAATGAGGTAGGTGATGCTGCTGGTCAGCGGCTCTCCTTCTCCCTGGTAGCTTGCTTTGATCCACTGTCTGGTCAAAACAACCTGATAAGCCTTGTCTGCCTCCACTCCCTGCGGCACCTCGACCGGATGGATGCGTTTAAACTGAACATCCTCAATCGAACGGGAGATGGTTGCCATGCTGTATGGACGGGTATTTAAGTTTTTGTCGACTTCGGTGCGCACCCATTTTGCATCTTCGCTCAGATAGAAATATTCGCCCGGTTTAACAAAAACATCGGACACCAGCGCCGAACCGTCCTCATTGCCGGTGCTTTCGTGGAAAATCAAGCCATCGTCTGTACGAACAAAGTTTGCCTGGCGTACTGCTTCGCTCTTCTCTTCTGGATTTTCCTTTTGATAGTTGTAGGTCTGACCCACACAGCTGCCCGATTCCAAATCGTAGGTGTTCTGGATGGCAAGGTTCAACTCTTTTTTATAGTTTGCAGTTTTTACTTCGTCATAAACCAAAAATCCAATCAGCGCTGCCACCAGCACAACGCCCAGGATGATGAGCGGTTTGATATTTTTCTTTTTCTCAGCCATAATTTTTATCCTTCCTTATGTAAAGCTAATTGTTCTACTTCTTTTGCAAGTTCCTCGACCACCTGGTCCTCCGGTATCTTGCGCAAAATTTCTCCCTTTCGGAACAAGATGGCGCAGCCGTCGCCGCCTGCAATTCCGATGTCCGCCTCTCGCGCCTCTCCGGGACCGTTGACCGCACAGCCCATCACCGCCACCGTCAGCGGAGCCTTGATGCCGCTCAGGCGCTGTTCCACTCGATTGGCAAGGGAAATCAGGTCGATCTTGGTCCTTCCGCAGGTCGGGCAGGAGATGAAGGTGATGCCCTCATTGCACAGCCCGATGGAGCGCAGGATGTCCTTGGCTGCTGCAATCTCGTTGACCGGGTCATCGGTCAGTGATACACGGATGGTGTCACCGATGCCGTCACACAGCAGCGAGCCGATGCCGACTGCCGATTTGATCAGACCCATGCGGGCGGTTCCTGCCTCGGTCACACCCAGATGCAGCGGATAATCGCACTGGCTGGCAGCCAGACGATAAGCTTCAATCATCGTGGGAACGTTGGAGGATTTGATGGAGATGGCAACCTGGTCATAGTCGTACCGTTCAATCAGCGAAACATGGTACAGCGCACTGTCCACCATCGCCTGTGCGGTCGGATGACCATACTTTGCCAGGATGTTTTTTTCCAGGCTGCCGGAGTTGACTCCCACGCGGATGGGCACCTCATGCTGTTTGCAGTACTGCACCACCTGCCGTACCCGGTCGTCGTCGCCGATGTTGCCCGGATTGATGCGCACCTTGTCCACACCCGCTGCCACCGATTCGATGGCAAGGCGGTAGTCAAAGTGGATGTCGGCAACAATCGGCACCGACACTGTCTGCTTCAGACGGTCGATCAGCTGCACCGCCTGCATATCCGGCACCGCTGCCCGGATGATCTGGCAGCCTGCTGCCTCCAGACGCTTTGCCTGCTCCAAGCTGGCGGGGATGTCGGAAGCGGGTGTATTGAGCATCGACTGCACGCTGACCGGCGCACCGCCGCCCATCGGCAGACCACCCACCATGATCTGTTTTGATTTTCTGTACTGTTGCATATCCTTACCCCTTTATCAGACGTACAATATCATTAAAGGTCACCATCAGCATCAGACCCATCAGCAGCACCAGACCTGCCGCATGGACAAAGCCCTCGTATTTGGCAGGGACCGGTTTGCCGCGCAGCAGCTCGATGAACAAAAACAGCAGTCTGCCGCCATCCAGAGCCGGCAGCGGCAAGAGGTTAAAGACGCCGATATTGATGGTGATAAACGCTGTCATAAAAAAGAAACTGGAGTAATCGCGTGCGGAAGCCACCTCGCCGATCATCTGGGTCACCCCGACCGGACCGGACAGCTGGTTGAGCTGATACTGTCCGCTGATGAGCTTTCCAAAGGAACCCCACGCCTGCTTGACCACGCCGGTGGTCATATACCAGGACTGCTTGAGTACCCGCAAGGGTGTTTTTTCCAAGCCCTTGACCTTGAAATCCAGCTGGACGATGGTCTGTCCCTCCACCTGCTCATGGGCAAAGGGAACATCCTTCAACTCGATTTTCTGTCCGTTGCGCCGCACGGTCATCTGCACCGGCTGGTCACCCACATCCACAAAGGCGTAGATCAAATCGTTTGCCGTGTGGATTTTGTGTCCGTTGATGCTGATGATTTCGTCGTCCAGCTCCAGCTTCTGGGCACTCAGGGCATCCGGCGCAAAGTAGCCAATCTGGGTGCTGGATACCGCCGGTTCCGAGGCGGTGATGCCTACCATAATCAAAAAGCCCAGCAGCAGGTTCATCGTCGCTCCTGCTGCGATGACCAAAATCTTTTGCAGCGGCTTTTTATTGCAGAACGCCCGCTCGTCGTCGCTTTCCTCATCCTCCCCTTCCATTGCCACATAGCCGCCAATCGGCAGCAACCGGAGGGTGTAGTTTGTTTCTTTGTGCTTAATCTGGAACAGCTTGGGACCCATGCCGATGGAAAATTCCGGCACTGCCACCCCTGCCGCCTTTGCAGTCAGGAAGTGTCCCAGTTCGTGGATGATGATGATCACACCGAAGATCAGCACTGCCAGCAGGATGGTCACCAACAGATTCATCAAATTCCTCCCATCTTCGATACCGTTTACCGCTTACAACAAGCCCTTCCCTTTGCAGCGGGCAATACACCTGCTGCAAAATCTGCCCGACAAAATTGTCAGAACAATCTAAAACGCACCTTAGTATTCCCCGGGGAATTTTACTTTACACATCCAAACTGTTTTTGTCCGACGCGGCTGCGTACAAACTCTCTGGCTTTGGCGTCCGCTTCCAGTACCTCCTCCACCGTCCGGTAGTCCGACGCAGCAAAATGCTCCAATGTTTCCCGCACCAGATCAAACAGTTGGAGGTACTCGATTTTATCCTGCAAAAACAGTGCGACCGCTTCCTCGTTGGCTCCGTTGAGCAAGCAAGGATACAGCCCGCCGCGCTTTGCCGCTTCGATACAGTCGGCAAGGCAGGTAAAGGTTTGCAGATCCGGCTCGCCAAAGGTCAGCGAAGTGCATTGCAGCAGATCCAGCTTCTTTGCCGGAGATTCCACCCGCTCAGGCGCAGTCAGCGCATACTGAATCGGCAGGGTCATATCCGGCGCGCCCAGCTGTGCCATCACCGAACCGTCCACATATTCGACCATCGAATGAATGATGCTCTGCGGATGCACCAGGATGCTAATGCGCTCGGGCGGCATGGAAAACAGCCACATCGCTTCGATAAATTCCAGTCCCTTGTTCATCAGGGTAGAGGAGTCGATGGTGATTTTGGCTCCCATGCTCCAGTTTGGGTGGCGAAGCGCCTGCTCTTTTTTGATCCCCTTGAGCTGTTCGCGTGTTCTGCCGTAGAACGGTCCGCCCGAAGCGGTGATGATCAGCCGCTCCACCGCCTGCGCAAGGTTGCCCTGCAAGCACTGGAAGATGGCGGAGTGTTCGCTGTCGATCGGGGTCAGCCGCACCCCTTTTTCCTTTGCCAGCTGCATCACCAGCTTGCCGCCGGCGACCAGTGTTTCCTTGTTTGCCAAAGCCACATCATTGCCCGCCTGGATGGCGCGCACCGTCGGCAGCAGTCCTGCCACACCCATCAGCGCATTGATGACCACATCCTGCTGTGGGTATTCGGCAGCCTCCACCACCGATTGCATACCACACAGAACAGCGGTGGAGCAGTCCCCCACCGCCTGCTGCAACTTCTGTGCTGCCTGCGGATCGGTCATCACCGCGACCGCCGGATGGAACTGTCGAATCTGCTGCTCCATCAGCTGCCAGTTGGCGTGCGCCGTCAGCGCATACAGTCGGTAACCCAGTTTTTCACATACCTTCAGGCTCTGGGTACCGATTGAACCGGTGGAACCCAGAATAGAAACTATCTTACTCATCCTGATCCTTTCCTTTGCTGTAAATTAAACGGCTGCCACCGGGAAACACAGGGTGGTGGCGTAGATAAACGGCAGGGTGAACAGCACGCTGTCGAACCGGTCGAGCACGCCGCCATGTCCCGGCATAATGTTGCCGAAATCCTTGATGGAAAATCCTCTTTTAATCATTGAGAAGCTCAGGTCGCCCAACACGCTGATCAGCGAAGCCAAAGGCGAAATCAGCAGCAGGCGCAGGTAGTTGATTTGAAGCGGAACGCCCAGATAGCCGCTGACCTTCTGGAAGATAAAGGCAGTCAGCAGGTTGAGCAGGATGCAGGTCACCAGTCCTCCGACCAGACCCTCCACCGTTTTGTGCGGGCTGACCTGCGGACAGAGCTTATGCTTGCCCCACGCCCTGCCCACAAAGTAGGCGCCGGTGTCGCTGTACCAGGCACAGCACAGCGCCAGCAGCAGGTAGAACAATCCCATGGTATAGCCGTTGTTGTCCCGAAGATAGATGGCGGAGGAAAGCGAAAGCGGGATACCAATGCTCATCATAAACACCATCGCCACGTCCTCCACCCGCGTATCCTTGTGGGTGCGCAGCAAAATCAAAAACAGCAGCGCGATGTACGGCAGCAGAAAGATGGGCAGCAGATTCATTTCCTTCTTTAACCCAATATACGGGAAGGTCGCTGCCACCAGATATGCCACCGCCGACAACAGGTTGTTGTGGCTGATCTTGGTCGCCGTCAAAAATTCGTACACCGCCAGCAAAGCGATGACCATGATGGCGACGTTGAGTACAGGTGTTTCAAAAAAGTTGAGCACAACAATCAGCACTGCGATCCCAACCAGTGCGGAAAGCACTCTTGTTTTCATAAAAACATCTCCATTCTATCGTCAAAGGATAAACAGCGGACTGGTACAGGGTATGCGCCTTGTCCACTGCACAGAACTGCCCGCGCAGCTGACGCAGGTATTTCCGTTATCAGCCGGTTTCCCAAAACCGGTCATTTTTTGAGGGTATTTCCCTCTGAGATTCGTTTTATCAGCAGCTATACGCTACACCTGTCCGTACCGGCGATTGCGGTGGCTGAAGATTTCCAGCGCCTGGTCCAGGTGTGCCGGGGTGAAGTCCGGCCACAAAACATCCATAAAGACAAATTCAGAATAGGCTGCCTGCCAAATCAAAAAGTTGGACAAGCGCTCCTCACCGCTTGGACGGATGATCAAATCCGGGTCCGGCTGACCGCTTGTATACAGATGGTCGCTGAGCATCTGTTCATTGATCTGCTGCGGGTTCAGCTTGCCTTGCTGTGCCTGAATCGCTAATTGTCTTGCTGCACGCACCAGCTCATCCCGTCCGCCATAGTTAAAAGCGACGTTGACCGTCATGCCGGTCCTGCCCTGGCTCATCTGTTCGATGCGGGCAATCTTTTCTTTCAGTGTCTCGCTCAGCGCACTGACATCCCCGATAAAGCGGGTGCGCACCGTATCGTTTTCATCCTGCCGTTCAAACGCCTCGTCGATGTACTGCTCCAGCAGCTGCATAATGGAATTGACCTCATCCTCGGGGCGCTTCCAGTTTTCGGTGGAAAAGGCATAGACGGTCAGATAACGCAGTCCCAGCTTGTCGCAGTATTCTACGATTTTGCGAAATGCCTTTGCGCCCTCGCGGTGACCGTATTTCCTGGGCAATCCTCTTTTCTTTGCCCAGCGCCCATTGCCGTCCATGATGATGCCGATGTGCTGTAAGCCCAGCTCTGCTCGCATATTGTCCATTTGCGCTTCTCCTATCCTTTTAAAAAGCCAGACACCGTATGCACGATGTCTGGCGCTGAACCTTCCCCTTACAGGGACATAACTTCCTGTTCTTTTTCTTTGACTGCCTTTTCAATGAGCTTGGTGTACTTGTCGGTCAGCTCCTGCACATCCTTTTCTGCATCTTTCAGGTCGTCCTCAGACAGCTCGTTTGCCTTCTTCTGTGCTTTGAATTTGTCCACAGCGTCACGACGGATATTGCGGATGGAAACCTTTGCACCCTCGCCCTCTTTGGAAACCTGCTTGCACAGCTCTTTACGGCGCTCTTCTGTTGGAGCTGGGAACACCAGACGGATGACCGAGCCGTCGTCTGTTGGGTTAATGCCGACATCGGATGCCTGGATTGCCTTGTTAATCAGCTTGAGGGTGGATTTATCCCATGGCTGAATCACCAGAGTGCGCGCATCGGTGGTGGAGATGGTTGCCAGCTGCTGGATTGGAGTCGCTGCTCCGTAGTAATCGACGGTCACGCGGTCGAGCACCGATGGGGATGCTTTGCCTGCGCGGATGGTACCGAATTCACGGTAGAGTGCGTCGAGAGTTTTATTCATTTTTTCTTCAATTTCTTTGTACTGTGCTTTCATAACTGCCTCCGTTCTGCCCGAAAAGGTTCGGACATAGAATTTATTTCGGTAATTATTTTACAAGTGTGCCAACATCTTCCTGCTTTACTGCGCGCAGGATGTTGTCCGGATCCTCCAGACTGAATACCAGAACCGGGATGTGATTGTCACGACACATAGAAGCTGCGGTCATATCCATGACACCCAGCTGCTCGGACAGCACCTGGTCGAAGGAAATCGTGGAATAACGTTTTGCATTCGGGTTTTTGTGTGGGTCACTGTCGTAGACACCGTCCACCATAGTTGCTTTGAGGATGATCTGTGCATCAATCTCTGCTGCACGCAGCGAAGCGGCTGTGTCGGTGGAGAAGAACGGGTTGCCGGTACCACAACCGAAGATAACAACACGATTCTTTTGCAGATGGCGCACCGCACGATTGCGGATGTACGGCTCTGCTACCTGCTGCATGGAAATAGCGGTCTGCACTCGCACATCACAGCCCTCCTGCTCCAAAGCATCCGCCAGAGCCAGAGCGTTCATCGCGGTTGCCAGCATACCGATATGGTCTGCACGGGTCCGATCCATTTCCCCGCTGCTGCGACCGCGCCAGAAGTTTCCGCCACCTACTACGATAGCGACCTCGGTTCCCAGGTCATAGATTTTTTTGATGCTCGCGCAGATGGCATGGACGGTATCGTGGTCCAGCCCGGTTTTCTGGCTACCAGCCAAAGCCTCGCCGCTGAGCTTGATAAGCACGCGCTTATACATGATCTTTCACTCCCAATATCATTCGTTTTGAAAAGCCGGCAAATGCCTAAACTGTTCTATTCACAAATTTACTATCTCTTATTTTACCGTAAGTGAGCGATGATGTAAAGCCCCTATTTCCCCTTCCTGTCAAAAAAGTTGCGTCATCCTTTTTCTTCTGCTGTTTTGCATAACTTTTCTTTTGCTTTCTTTGCCATATTTCTTTTCATCCAAAGACTTGTAAAACAAAAACATAGCCCTATACCCTGTTTTCTATATTTCTTTTATATGATGCTGTAAAAGGCACAGGTGAAGCCGCACCTATGCCTTTTACAAGAATCTGCCTATGGATAAAAGAAGTTTTTATAGAATTCGTTACGATTTGCTAAAACACTCCGCTCTACAGCAAGCCACAAAATGTCCTTTGGAAACCTCTCTCTGCTTTTGCGGTTGAGAGCATTCCTGCGTTGCATACGGACATCTTGATGCAAATCGACAACCTGGCACAGGGTTAATCGGACTTATAATTTCTCCCTGCATAACCTGGACTTCTTTTTCTCGCGCATCCAAAGTTGGTGTCGGAATTGCTTCCAGAAGACCTTGTGTGTATGGATGCATCGGATTTGAGAACAACTCCTTTGTTTTAGCATACTCCACACACTGTCCCAAATACATCACAGCAATATGATGTGAAATATGTTTTACAACGCTCAGGTCATGGGTAATAAATAAATAGGAAAGTCCCATATCTTCCTGCAAATCCATCAGAAGATTCAAAATCTGTGCCTGAATGCTGACATCTAACGCTGACACCGGTTCATCACAGACAATAAACTGCGGATTCGTTGCCAAGGCTCTGGCAATACCCACCCTTTGCCTTAGTCCTCCCGATATTTCGTGTGGAAACAATTGTGCATTCCTGGAAGCAAGACCAACCATTTCCATCAGATGTTCCACTCGAACATACAGCTCTGCTTTTGTTTTCACCATTTTATTGATGAGTAAAGGCTCTGCAATGGACTCCTCTATTGTCATACGCGGACTCAGAGAGGAAAAAGGGTCCTGAAAAACAATTTGCATCTTACTGCGAAGAGCACGCATTTCCCGCTGTTTTAAGGATGTAATCTCCTGTCCATTAAAATAAATTTGTCCAGATGTTGGCTCTGTAAGTCGCAGAATCGTGCGTCCCAACGTGCTCTTCCCACAGCCTGATTCGCCCACCACACCTAATGTTTTTCCTTTTTCAATGCGCAAATTAATACCATCCACTGCATGCAAAACAGAAGAATTTCCTGCCGGAAAATATTTCTTTAAATTGTACGTTTCCAATATGTACTGCTCACTCATCAGGAAACCCCTCCCTTTTCCCCTGCAAACAGGTGACACGCAATATAATGCTGGTCGTTGCAAAAGTGCTTACTCGGTGCAACCGTGCGGCATATTTCCATGCAGTGTGAACATCTTGGATGAAAACGACATCCCTCCGGCAGATGATTGGGTGGTGGCATCAATCCCGGAATTGGTTTTAAGCGGTCGCTGTTTCCCTCCAGACTGGGAATGGAGCCAAACAGTCCCTGCGTGTATGGATGATGGAAACTTCCTGCAAAAATATCCTCCAGTCTTCCCTGTTCTACCATTTCCCCTGCATACATAACAGCCACTTTGTCACACATTCTTGCAACTACGCCCAAATCGTGTGTAATCAGAATCATAGAGCTTCCCTGCTTCTTTTGCAGTTGACGAATCATTTCCAACACCTGTGCCTGAATGGTAACATCCAGTGCTGTCGTCGGTTCATCTGCAATCAGTAATTTTGGGTTGCAGACCAAAGCGGCTGCAATAACAACCCGTTGACGCATTCCACCCGAGAACTGATAGGGGTATTCCTTCTTGCGGTATGCCGGTATTCCCACCAGCTCCATTACCTCATCTACCCTTTGTTCCATTTGCGTTTTATTTAATTTCCTCCGATTATGATATTTTAATGCTTCGATAATCTGGTCTCCCACTGTCATCACCGGATTTAAGCTCGTCATCGGATCCTGAAAAATCATGGCAATTTCACTGCCACGCACTTTACGGATCTCGCGGTCACTCATTTTCAGCAAATCGCTATCCTGATAGAGAATTCTTCCATTTGGAATAACCGCCGTGTCTTTTGGCAGTAGTCTCATTAAGGAAAGACCCAGCACAGATTTTCCTGCACCTGATTCACCCACAATTCCCAACGTTTCTCCTTGATTTATAGAAAAGTCAACACCGGTCACCACAGGGGTTATTTCTTTTTTTGATTGAAAGGAAATATGTAAATCATGTACTTCCAATAACTTTTCTGCCATTGATTCTACTCCTTCCTAAATTTTGGATTTAAAATATCCCGCAGAGAATCGCCTAAAAGATTGACTGCCAATGACAAAAGCAGTATCGCAATTCCCGGAATCAACAGCAGATGCGGTCCTTCAAACAGATGCCCTCTTGCCTCACTCAGCATGGCACCCCACTCAGGCTCTGGATGCTGTATCCCCATTCCAATATAACTTAACCCTGAAATCTGCATAATCATACCGGCAATCGAACTGGTAATTGTTAATACCATATAGGGAATGACATTCGGTATCACGTGTTTACAAATAATATACCAATCCCGAGCACCACTTGCACGGGCAGCTGTAATATAATCGTTTGACATAACATTGAGCATCAATGCCCGAAATTGCCTGGTCACCCCCGGAATACTGGACACTGCAATCGCAATCAACAGGTTATTCCGTCCCGGTCCTAAAGCAGCAACCAATGCCAGTGCCATCAAAATGCCCGGAATACACAAGAACAAATCACAGATTCTCATGATGAGCATATCTATTATTCCCCCATAAAAAGCACTAACAGCTCCTAAAATGGTACCTGATACTACAACAACGAGGGTTGTTCCAATGCCCATCGACAAGGATGTTCTTGTTCCATGCACCATTCGTGAAAACATATCTCTTCCCATGCTGTCACATCCAAAGATGTGCTCAGCACAAGGTTTTAATAATCTTGCTTCTCCATTTAATTTAATTCCGTAATCATACGGAACAATCCAATCCGCAAAAATCATTACAAAAACAAAGACCGCCAAAACAAGCAAACAAACCACTGCTATTGGATCATGCAGCAACTGTTTGAACACCTTCACCCATGCATATTGTCTTTGGGTCCTAATCGTACGAATCGATTTTTTCAACTTTTCTTCCCCTCGCTCTACACAACATATCTGTTTTTGATGCCAAACCAGACAATTTTTCCCGTCTACCCTGCAATAGAAATATTTTTAGCATCCATCAATTGCTCTCATTTTCGAGTCTTCAAGTAGTTTTCTTTGATACGCGGGTCTACGATTGCATAGATAATATCCAAAACCAGAGAAGTCAAGCAAAAAATCCCTGCCAGAAAGATGGTCGATGCCAATACTGTCGGTGTGTCCTTCATGTTGATACCTGTTACAATATAGGAGCCTAATCCCGGAAATCCAAATACATTTTCCAGAATGATTGCTCCGCCAAGCATCCCGGAAAAACTTGTAAGAATGGATGTAATCAAGGGGATCAGGGAATTTTTTAAAGCATGTACAAAAATCACCCTGCTTTCCGGTATTCCCTTGCTGCGAGCCATCGTGATGTATTCTTGGCAAATAGCTTCCATCATGGTGGTTCGAGCCAAGCGCATCCGGCTTACCACCGATGGAATCAGCAGGGTCATCATTGGCAAAACATAATGCTTCCATGATTTGGCCCCATAGCTGGGAAACCACTCCAAGCGTACCGCAAAAACATAGATTAGCCCCAGTGCCAAAACAAATCCAGGGACGGCAGTAAAAAATATTGCCAATATATTTACAGTACGATCAATCAACAGATTCCACTTTGCTGCCATCAACACGCCGATTGGGATCCCAATAACAGACGAGCCCAATACTGCCAGAAAGGTTATCTTCAGGGTGTATGGAAATCTATTTAGGATTTCTTTCACTACCGGTTTTTGTGTGCGATAGGAAACCCCAAAATCAAAGCGCAAAACAATATCCTTGATATATTGAAAATATCGGTAAAAAAACGGTTGGTCGGTACCCAGCTTGTGGTCCAACTGATCGACTTCTTCCTGTGCGGCAAGCTCTCCCAAAAGCACTCGTCCCGGCGTACCCGGTGTCAATTCCATAATCGTAAATACAATCAACACCACTGCCAACAGGATGGGGATGACCATTAGTGTCCTTTTTAGAACATACCTCAGCATATCCTCTCTCCACTCCTTTTCATCTTCATCAAACAAGTATAAAGCGGCGGAGCTGAAGACAACCCCGCCGCTGACACCACCATTATTCAATTGTTATTTATGCTTACCAGTGCATATAGTATGGTCCGGCGCTCATTGGGTGAACGTCTACCTTCAATTTCTTATCATATGCAACATGAGAATCCGTATAAGTGAGCGGCAGATAAGTTACATTTTCAGTAATATAGTTGATCAATTCATGAATCAACACTTTCTGCTCCTCATCATCCATTGTAACGGCAATTTTTTCAAACAGTTCATCAATTTTTGGATCATTTACCTGTGCAAAGTTGGTCTGACCAAGATATTTGCTTTCAAAAATACGTCCCCATGGATAAACAAAATTAGAAAGATTGGCTACGTTTACTGCAATATCATAGTTTCCATTGGTCAAATCGCTTACATATGTATTCGCATCCAGGAATACCAACTCTACATTGATTCCCAAAGCAGCATAGTCCTGTTGAACGGAAACGGCATAATCCTTGTGTGTTTCCATGGTTTCCAGTTTCAAGGTTGGGATTCCTTCGCCATTCGGGTATCCTGCTTCTGCCAGCAATTTCTTTGCTTTTTCCAAATCATATTCAAAGATATGGTCCGGTGCACTGGTGTTCACCATCAGTTCCGGGTGGAAGAAGGAGTTTGCTACAGCACCTTTTCCGTTCTGAACAAGATCTACCAGATTCTGCTTGTTAGTTGCATACGCCATTGCCTGACGAACACGCACGTCATTGAAAATACCATTATTATGATTGAGGTAAACACAGCGCGGGTAAGATACACTGTAATCTACCACATTCCACTCTCCATTTTCCTTAATGCGATCTACATCGTTTCCGGAAACGGTGAAGTAATCAAAGCTACCTGCTTCAAAGGCCATCAAGGCACTTGCCGGGTCAGCGATGATGTCATAACGAACCTCTTTGATTTGAGCAGCACCACGGTGATAATCTTCAAACGCCTTCAACGAAAAACTCTGGGCAACCTGATGATCCGCAAGCATGTAAGGACCGGTTCCCATCGTTCCCTCCAAAATTGCCTCCTCGCCCTTTTCTTCCATATAGGATTTAGAGAGCACCGGAATCTGGGAAATGTTATACAGCAGGGTAGGTACTACATCGCTGAGTTTTATGACAACGGTATAATCATCGGTTGCTTCTGCACTGACATAGTTCTGCATCAATGGCTTTTTGGTTTCACTGTTCAATGCACGCTCAAAAGAATAGATGACGTCTGCCGCCTTCATCTCTGTCCCATTGTGGAATTTTACTCCCTTTTTCAGATGGAAGGTGACGGTCAAATTATCTTCGCTAAAGTCCCAGCTTTCAGCAAGCAGAGGTTTTGTGCTGGTAACAGTGCTTCCGTCTGCTGCATACTCATACAGGTAATGCAGCAAAGATTCATAGCACTGTCCTACTACGATTGTATCTGCGCCGGTCATGGCTGCCATTGGGTCCAATGTCCCAATGTCTGCTGAACTGTACAGCACTAAGTCCTTGCGAGCCGGTTCAGCTGGCTTTTCTGCCTCTGCTTTTGCCTCTTCTTTCTTTTCTTCCGGTTTTTCTGCTGTTGTGGTGTCTGCCGGTGCACTGACAGGTTTTTCTGCATCTTTTCCTGCACATCCACCCATCATTGTTACCAGCATCATAGCCGCCAACAACAGGGAAACTAATTTTTTCACGGGAAGTCCTCCTAAAATATAATAAAGTGGGAATATGTAAAAGAATCCTTCCGTCTGCATATCTTCCTTACGCATATTTGCTTTTACAACATCGCTCTCGATAGTATATCATCTGCTATATTGTCTGTCCAATCGATATTATCTATCATTTTCTTGTATACTTTTGTTTTTCTTAATAATTAAGACTGCTCTGCCTATCTCACATTGGCAATGACACTTGGAACCAGAAAGAAAATGGAAACAAGCATACTGGAACATAATTTTGCTGCCGCTACTTCATCGTCATCCAAATTCCTATCATCCACCGCCTCGACCGAATTCTGCTCGAAGCCAAACAAGGCGGTAAATCGAGAAGAGATTTGCTCGATGGGCATATTCCCTTCCTTTTTTCTGCTCAGCGTCGTAAATGGGCGAACTCCATCCAGTGCCAGGTAACGAATCCATGCATGAATGCCAAAACATAGAAAGAGGAAGAAAAACCCTCTATCTACAACTCCATGCGGATGCGTGCTTCTTTGGTTTAAAAAGTGGTTCCAAAAAAGAACCAGACACAAGGCTACCAGTACCTTGGAAGCTGCCGAACGAAGCACTGCTTGCCATACATGAGATTTCCGTAACAGTAACATATATTTCAATCTTTTCTCACCTTTCATTGCAGATTATTCTAAATCTTATGATTCCATTTTCCCTTGTTTACCTGTGATTTTTAGGGTCAGCCGCATCGGAAAACGCATTGCCTACCAAATAAAAGGTAAACGTAACAATAGAAACGATAAGTGCAGGAAAAATCAACAAATAGGGTCTGTTGATAAAATCAGCCCGGGCGTTTCTCAACAAAATCCCTAAAGATGGTGTGTCCAATCCAAGACCCAAACCAAGATAGGACAAGGTCGATTCCTGTGCAATGGTCTGAGGGATAGAAATTGCCATTCGCAGAATCACAGCACTGACCAAATGTGGAAAGATATTTTTTACTATAATGCGCCAGATGGGCGTGCCCAGGCAACGTGAAGCCAGATTATACTCCCTGTCACGATAAATCATAACCAGATTTCGCACGTTGCGAGCCATTCCCAACCATCCCACTGAAATCATCGTGGCTGCCATCGTAGTAAAGGAGCGACCTACAACCATCGCAATCAAAGTCATATAGATAATGGTTGGAATATTGTTGATGATGTTGTAAAATTCTGTAAAGAAACGGTCCAGACTGCGGACATATCCCCAAAGGCAGCCAATGGTCACCCCAAGAATGGATTCACCCGCTACCACGATCAATGCCAGTCGAATGGAAATCTGAGCCGCATACCAGACCTGACACCAGTAGTCACGACCTAAATTGTCTGTGCCAAACCAGTATTCCGCATTGGGCTTTGTAAATGCAATGTCTGCGTTAATATGTAAATCGGCATAATCATACCGACCGATTTCCAATGCTACAAAGGAAAATGCAACAACCCCCAGAAAAAGAATCAGCATACATACCGCACCTTTTTTCTTGAGGAAGTTATGCATCACAAATCCCCAATAGGAATAATCCGAATAACCAATGCGCTCGGCATCCTCTACCGAGTGTGTTGCAAAATAAAACAACTCTGCATCCTCTTTCATCATCTGCTCCCCTCCTTTCGCAGCAAAGAAATCCTTGGGTCTAAAACGGTCATTAAAACATCTCCTAAAAATGCACCGAAAACACCCAGTGCCGCATACAGCATAGACAGTGTCTGAACAATGTTGACATCATAGCAGGTAATGGCATCTGCCAAAAAGGTTCCCATGCCCGGCACGGAAAAAAAGCGCTCAACCAGCAATGAGCCGCCTATGGTGTTTAACAGGGATGTCGGCAAATACTGTACCAATGGAACAAAAGCATTCTTCAGCACATGGTGAAACATGATTTGCCGGGAAGAAAGTCCCTTTACCCGAGCCATTTTAATGTAATCCTTATTCAGCTCATCCACCATATACCGCCTTGTCCAAAGAGCGTACCCTGCAATGGACATCATCGCCAGACAAAACACCGGCATAATATTGGAAATAAAGGGTCTTCGTGAAGAATAAAGGGAGGGCAAGCCCAGAACCTTTGAGCCAAACACCAGAATCAACGAATAGGAGACAATCGTAGGTACCGCATTGACAAATACGGTATATCCTGTACCAATATGGTCAAACAACTTATCCTTGCACAAAGTCTGAAACACGCCGATACATACACCAAGGGTTAACGCAATTCCCAAAGCCATTGCACCGTTGCGCATCGAGATTTTTACACGTGAAGCAATCAACTCCAAAACCGGTGTATTTCTTTGAATCCGTCGAGATTCTCCAAAATCCCCCTGAATCGTATTAACATAAAACCGCATCAGCTGCTTGGGAACCGGATCCAGCAAACCAGCTTCCTGAAGAATGGCTTCCTGCTGCTCGTCCGTAAGATACATCCGTTCATCCTCATCAAAATAATATTCCACCGGAAGCATCCGCATCAGCACAAACACAGCTGTTGCAATCAAAAAAATGGTGATAACCGATTGAAGCAGGCGCTTAATTGTATATCTTAACATAATTTTTTATCTCCTGTGTAACAGAAAGGAAGGGCTGCATCATAAGCGCACCCCTTCCCTTCTTCGACAGATAAACTTATTTCACCGCTTCTTACAAAAGCGCTTGTATCTTATTACTTTCCTTCTACCTGCTCTCTGGTAAAGCCATCTACATTGGTTACCCAGTTTTTCATTTTAGAGTCTGTTCCAGCCAGCATGCTGCGCATCTGGGAGTTTGGATCCACTTTGGTGAGGCACCAGCTATTGGTGATATAAACCGGAACAGTGATGGCATGGTCAAGCAGATATGCTTCTGCCTGTGCAAATGCTTTCATACGGGCATCGTGGTCATCTACGATGGCACAGGCAGCATCATACATCTTTGTATACTCCTTCAAGATGGAAACTACCTCGCTGTCTTCCGGCAGGTCAATGATGTGAGAATATTTGTTGGTAAACCATGCGGTGTCATTGTACAGCTCATGACGCAGGTAGGTAGATGGGTCAGCATAGGTGCCGCCGTAACCAAAAATGCCAAATGCCTGTGTGCTGGCATCTCGAACCTCCGAATAGAAGTCTTTGACGTATGTACAGAGGTTGATTTCGATGAAATCACTTCCCAATGACTCTTCAAAGCACTGTTTGAGAACCAATCCGCTGTCCTGGTCGGACTGAGAGCCGCCAACCCAGTAGTCTGCACGAACTGGGAAGGTGATTCCCTGCGCTGTCAGCTCTTCCATAGCCTGCTTCTTGTACTGTTCTGCTTTTTCTTTGTTCAGATGGGCAATCTTGGTGTCGCTGTAATCGTCCATTTCCATCAGGTCACGAACCAATTCTACGTAGTCGGTTCCATCTGTGGTGTAAACAACGCCCGAACGGGTATAGAAGTCGTTGGTGCACTTCATTGGGTCGATTGCATTAAAGCGTTTAAAGTACTCTGTAAAATCAACGCCATAGAACATCGCTTTGCGGAAAGCTTCATTCGCTACCGCGGTATTCCACTGAACATCTTTGCCGCTGCCGTCTGCCATATTTTTATCAAAGTTAATATGCATCTGGTTGGAGGTCCTGCCCGGTGTGCTCTCGACCAGATAGTCGTGGAACGGATGATTTTCATCCTCGTAAATGGTGGTCATCTGCGACTGTCCCAAAGACACATGGTCAATTTCACCGTTTTCATACAGCATATATGCCATATCACTGGATTCTACTGTTTTATAGGTAACTGTATTGAACAGGGTACAATCGGTGTCCCAATACAGCGGGTTCTTTGTTAAAGTAACTTCGCCGCCATGCTCATAGGTGGTCATGGTGTAGCAGCTGTTGTACCACATATTCTTATTGGTAACTGCATTTACATTTTCTACACCCACTTCGTCAATCAAGCCCTGTGCCAGCGGATACAGGCAGCTGGTGGTGGTGATACTTGCAAAGTAAGGAATCTCTCTGGTGCAGGTGTAAACGATGGTATGTTCATCTGGAATATCGATGCCAACCATCTCTCTAAACTTGGAGCCTTCTTCCCAGCCCAAAGCCAATGCTTCGCTTGCATCCAGGCCTTTTGTATATTCCAAATATTCTGCTGCACCATCAATCATATCAACCAGTGTTGCAGAGTTAAAGGAACTGTTTTTATGGAAATTCAAAACCCATTCCATACCGGTTGCCCAGTCAGCAGAAGTAACGGCTGCTTTTTCTTTGCCATTTACATCAACCCATTTTGCGTTGTCGCGCAGCTTGAAGGTCCATGTTTTGCCGTTGTCGCTGCTTTCCCAATCGGTGGCAACCGCTGGAATCAACTGCCCTTTTTCATTGTTGTCGCACAGTCCTTCCACCAGGTTGATCAGCATTACACGGTCTGTAGAGGTTTCGGTATTCAGAATGTTAAAAGTGTTCGGAGCACTGCCAGAAAGGACCAGATCTGTAATAGACTCATATTCCGGAGCGCTTGCTTCTGGAGCAGCCGGTGTAGCCGGTGTGGCTTCTGCAGTTTCACTGCTCGTCTGGTTATTTGCCTGATTGCTTTCCGGTGCTTTTGCTTCTTCTGTCTTTCCACACGCAGACAAAAGCATCATCGCTGTCAGAGCTAGAGCCAATACCTTTTTCAAATTCCGATTCATTGGTAAGAATCTCCTTTTTCTTTATTTTTCTCTGTGTATTCCACAGCCTTTGTCATTCTAACATCCTTTCATCTTTTTTTCAAATTGATATTATCAATGGACTCCTGTCATCTTTCGATAATATTCGATACATTCTCATTCCCTTGTATATTTTGACGAAAAAAAGTCTTAAAGATACATAATTAGCGCAAACGGTTCTACATTATTCTGATTTTTTCCTTCAACTATCATAAAAAGGTATAGATATTCTTTTCCCCTTCTCTTTTTTAGACTGTTTTTCTGATTGCTGTCGACTTGACATTTTATTTCGTTTGTATTTTCAATAAAACACAAGCAGAATTTACCTTTATTTTATGATTATTTTACATAAATCGTGTTTTATTCCGTTTCCAATCAAACAGTAATTGCTATCCTTCTCCCTGTTATCTGTAAAAACGGATAAAAAATGGAAGAGCTACTGCCGCAGCTCTTCCATTTTAAATTATTCTCAAACAGTAAATGGCAATTATCTTGCCTCATCAAACAGCAAGTCCATCTGCAATGGATAACTTCCGAAGATGCGTGCAGCATCCATCAACGCCGTCATATTCTCCCGTGGTGTTCCCATCGGCATTTGGCAGCCTGAGGTTAAAACAAAACCTTTTGGAGAATCATACGCTTTTCGGATACATTCTCTTGCTGAACGAAGAACATCCTGCGGTGTACCCATACGCATGACCTCCACCGGCGGCACATTGCCCTGAATACACATATGACTGCCCAAAACCTCTTTCGCCTCCTGCATATCCTCCACATTATCCAGACCAAAGGTACCAATCCCGGTCTTTTTCAGCAGCTCCCACAAAGCTCGGCTTGTGCCGCAAATATGTAAGCCGCAGCCTGCACCCTGCTTTTTAATGAAATCCACATTCTTTTGGAAATATGGCAAAGAGAAGGTTTCATATTGCTTGACGCTGATAAGAGCGGTGGAGCTGACCGGGTCTGCAAATCCAATGCCGACACCCAAATCAATCAGTCGCTGAATATAGCGATTATTGTTTTCGGTAATCACCTCCATCAGCTGCTTGATTTTCTCCGGCTTTTTAATCATGCCAATCATCAGCTGCTCTGTCCCCATAACCATTGCCGCAATGGTAAAAGGACCTGTCACGGTCCCACTGATGGGCACTTTATCTCCCAGTTTCTGTTTGACCAGACGCAAGCCCTCCAAAATAACCGGCAGACGTCCATCCTTGTCCACATCCACCAGTTTTGCACCGTCAACCTCTCTCCAACTGGGAACAGCCGGCTGTTTTAATTGTGCAATGTTGTTGTCATAATAGCGAATCTGAGAGCCCATTGCTTCTGCCATCCCGCGCAGTGTGGTGGAAAGACCGGCGCCATCCGAATGGAAATTTTCATAAAGGTAAACCTCCAAATCACACATCAGTTGAGACGAGTGGTAGTAATCATCGATAGAAAGTCCCATCAAGGGTGCCATCGTTTCCCCTGTATCCAAACAGCATGGTATCCGGTCGATCGGCTTTCCCTCATCAAACAGCTTCATGCGCTCTATGGCTGTCAGCTCGTCCTTTTTGATAACCAACCCTTTGCCATATTGTTCGATTAAATCCTTCATGGAAAATTCCCCCTCGTGTCACTCTATATTATTTGACTTGCTGCTTTGGAGTCTTTGCTCCTCGCCGTTTGCCTGCTATCAGTGCAGAAAGAATTGCAAATGCTGCCAACAAATACTGGTACCAGCACATTGAAATAACCTGGAACGGACTGTCAAGATTGGTAATCAATGCACAGGCAAACAAAATCTGCGCACCGTATGGAAGAAGTCCCTGCCACACACAGGAGAAAATATCCAAAAGCGAAGCGGTTCTTTTTGGGTCAATCTGATACTCCTCGCTGATTTCCTTGGCAACAGAGCCGTTAATCAAAATAGAAACGGTGTTGTTTGCTGTTGCCATATCGGTAAGAGAAACCATTGTTGCGATACCCAATTCTGCGGTTGTCTGGTTTTTGATGATTTTTTAATTTTCTGCAATACCCACTCGATTCCGCCTTCCTTTTCTACCATGGTTGCCAAGCCGCCCATCAGCATAGAAAGCAGGAAAATCTCGAACATTCCAGAAAATCCGCTGTAAATATTTCCTGTAAATTCCAGGACAGTGAAAGAGCCTGTAAAGACACCAATCAAGCCGGAGAACAAAATGCCGCCCGTCAAGACAACAAAAACATTGATGCCAATCAAAGAAGCAATCAAAACAAACAGGTATGGCAACACCTTAATCAGGTTAAATTCCACCCGCACGACTGCCGGTGCAGTCTCCGGTCGACCGAAAATCAGCAGCAGAGCAATGGTTAAAATAGCCGCAGGCAGGGCAATAAAGAAGTTTGTTTTGAATTTATCCTTCATCTCAACGCCTTGCGTGCGGGTTGCTGCGATAGTCGTATCCGAAATCATCGAAAGATTGTCTCCGAACATCGCTCCACCAATGGTAGCTCCGACTACCAAAAAAGTATTAATTCCACCAGCTTCTGCCAAGCCAATGGTAATCGGTGTCATAGCTGTCACAGTACCTACCGAGGTTCCGGTTGCCAGCGCAATAAATGCCGAGATGACAAAGGCACCGGCTGCAATAAACTGCGGCGGCATCACGGACATACCCAGGTTTACCACCGAATCTACCCCTCCCATCGCATTGGAAACGGTAGCAAATGCACCTGCAAACAGATAAATCATACACATGGTCATAATTCCTTCGCTGCCGCATCCGGTCAGGAAGGTACCGAGCTTTTCATCCATCTTGCCGGAAAACATGGCAAAGGCAACCAGGATACCCAAGATTGCTGCAACCGGCGCCGGCAACTGGTAGAATGCCATCTCCACTCCCTGAAAATTCAGAATCATGCCGGTTGCTAAATATATTCCAACAAAAATACCGAAAGGCAGCAGCGCCTTTCCACTCGCTTTTTTATCCATTGTTTTCTACTCCTCCTAGTCAACGTTTGTCTATCTATATTTGTCCCCTGCTGTCCGGCTGTTTTCCTCCTTTCTGTGCCTGTCTGCCGCTGGCGTGTAAAACCTCAGCAGGTTTCATTCCGCAAAATTTGCATCCACTTCTCTGCACTACCTTGCAAACAATCGCATCAGAACATCCTTGTCTAAGCTACGACCAATCAGGATGATTTTCTTCTCTGTCGGCTGTTTATAGTCTGTGATGGTGATATTCCTTGGAGTAAAATCAAAATGCATCCATCCACCATCCCTGTTCTGTGCAAATCCTTTTGCCCGCAGCACCTGTCCGCAATCTAAGCTATTCAGCTGTCCCAGTTTTTGCCGCAGCTCCTCCTCATTCAGGTCTGCAATTTCCTCCAAAGCAAGACTGGAAAACGTCTTGTGTGCCGGCAGCGCCGATGAATGGGGCAGGGAATTTTTTTGGACAACCGCACTTAGCTCAACTAACTCCAGCAAAGCTTCCGGGCCCATCATGCGCCAATCTTCCCCGTACAGCAACGCCTGCGGATTTTGTTCGTGCAGTTTTTGCAAAACCTCTTCCCGCTTTGTGTCAGGCAAATCCTGAAAGCAGGTCGGCAAAAGCAGATTGGCGCCGCGAATCTGATCCAGATAAAACTCTCCAAACGCTTGTGCATAATCCTCATAGGAAGAAAGGTCCACCATCGTAATGAGCCGCTCAACCGAATAGCCCTGCTCTGTGCAGGCTTTCACTACATCAGACAAACGTCCCACACCGGAAGGCTCGATCAACAGGTAGTCCGGGTGGTATTTTTGCTCCACCTCCGCAATTCCCTGCTGAAAATCCATCGCCATGCTGCAACAGATGCAGCCCGCGCTGATTTCCTTTACCGGTACTTCTTCCCCCAAAAGCTGCGCATCCAGCCCTGCCGGACCAAACTCATTTTCGATAACGGCAACACTCCCCTGCAAACAGGTCAAATAACGATTTAAAAATGTGGTTTTCCCCGAGCCTAAAAAACCTGAAACAATCTGTATGTTCATTCCGTTTTCCTCCCGACTGCTCCCACGCAATATTGTTTATATGATTCAATCTCGTCGTTGTATTTTTCGCGTATCATTATACTACCATATTCAGGTAAGGTCTAATCAATAATCTCTTGCAGATTTCATCTCTCGATAGATAAATCATATTACGCTGCTCTTTGATGCCGATATGCTACAATTTGTTATCATTTCTATCAGATTTTATCCATGTTTTTTCAAAAATCACACCATTTGATTCAAAAATTCTATCGTTCTCAACTCACTTTTTTATCTCCACCATACGCAAAAAGAAGAATCCTCCTTTCATATGATTTCTTTTGGAGGAATGATTTCCTATTTTCCCCATATCCACTTCTCTTCTTATTATAAATATAAAACCTGCCTGCACATTTATTTCCATTTTCTTTGCATCGGAAGGACAATCAAGAAAATAGAATTTATACCTTTCTTCCGCCTTTGCTCTTTATATATCGGAAATTTTTATATAATTTAACCACATCGATTTGCTACATCTGTTTATTGAAAATATTTTTTGTTATTTTATGATAGTTTTCTTCCAATCTTCTTTCTCAAATTTAGCAATATCATATATTTTCTCAAAACGCAGGACATCTGACTTCTTTTTTGATAAAATAGATAAGGTTTCGTATACTTTGTATGTGACAGGGGTTCCTGCACTGCAAAGAAAAATAGATAATCGACGATATTCCATTTGCAGTCGAAGGAGGCTTCTGCTATGAATGACCGTTTAAAACGGGTCGCTGCGATTCACGACCTTTCCGGCTTTGGTCGCTGCTCGCTCTCTGTTATTATGCCAACACTATCCGCTATGGGGATTCAGGTTTGCCCGGTTCCCACTGCAATCCTTTCCTCCCACACCGGTGGATTGGGTGAGGTGGAATTTCGGGACTTGACCGACTTCATCCTCCCCTGTCTGGAGCATTACAAGCGACTGGAACTGGAGTTTGAATGTATCTACAGCGGATTTTTAGGCTCCGAGGAACAAATCGACCACTGCCTTGCCTTTATCCGCAGCTATCCAAACGCTTTGGCAGTTGTGGACCCGGTGATGGGAGATCACGGCAAAGCATACCGCACCTATACAGAAGCGATGTGCGAACGGATGAGAGAACTGGTACGGGAAGCGGACGTCATCACACCGAACCTGACCGAAGCCTGCATCCTGTTAAACCTGCCTTACATCGACCGGGCGCTCTCGACGGAGGATGCCAGAAAGCTGCTCACACAGCTTGGTGACCTGGGACCACAGTACACGGTCATCACCGGGGTGCCGATGGATGCCGGACCGATTTCCAATCTGGGGTACGACAAAAAGAACCACACCTTCTGGATTGTAAATTGTGATTATCTTCCTGTTTCCTACCCGGGCACCGGGGATGTCTTTGCCAGTGTTCTGACCGGCGCATTTTTGTCCGGTGACAGTCTCCCGATTGCAATGGGAAAAGCGACCTGTTTTGCGGAAGAATGTATTAAAACCACTTTCAGCTATTCGACCGACACCCGACACGGTGTCATGCTCGAAAAGGTACTGGCAATGCCGGACCATCGCTTTGGCACAAAACCATACAGCATTTTATAGTGTTACAGGATGCTGCCGTCGCATAGCGAGTGGAAAACAATGAGGTGTTATTATGAACCAGACAGAAAACCATGAACAGACCACCCAGCAGAACAAAACCATCTGGAAGCTTGCCGTTGCAGCTTTCGTCTTTGGAGCCATGTTCTTTGGCGCCAATGCACTTGCCGGACAAAATGTCCTAATCAATATCGTATGTGCTTTGGTTCTGGTCGGTGCGGCTGTGTTCTGCGGCAGAAAAATCAGCAGCCACCACAAATTTACCACCCGCGAAGTTGCCTTTATCGGGATGATGAGTGCCATCGTCTTTGTTTCCAACTACATTTCCTTCACCATTCCACTGGCAATCGGCGGTGATATTACCCGTGTACACGTTGCAAATGCGTTCTGCCTTCTGGCTGGTCTTTCTCTGGGTCCGGTTGCCGGAGGACTCTCTGCCGGCATCGGTTCGATGATGTACGACTTCACCATCCCGCAGTTTATCGCCGGTTCTCCCTTCACCTTTGCCTTTAAATTTTTGATGGCTTACACTGCCGGTTGTGTAGTAGGTAAATCCAAGGATAAAATTGCACCCGCCCGCATCATCACCGCCGGTGTACTCGGTCAGCTGTGCTACATCGTACTATACATCGGTAAAAAATTCATCACCTATCACTTCCTGCATGGTGAACCGCTGAACGTCACCCTGGCTGCCTGCGGCACCAGCCTGCTCACCTCGCTTGTCAATGCCGTCATCGCAGTCACTGTTGCCTGCCTGTTGGCGCCTGTATTCCGCAAAATTGCATCTACAAGAAGATAACTCCCTTCTATTCTCTCCCTTTTACAAACATAGGCGGTAAGCTTTCCTGCAAAAGCGGCAAAAGGACCGGCAGCTTTGAAACTCAAAGCTGCCGGTCCTTTTTTGTTTACGTGGATTCGCAATCTGTTCAATCGACTTCATTTTGCATGATGATCTGCACCAAGCGATTATGCCTTATTTGACAATAAATTGAGCAGAATGTTTTTGACGGATTGCTTTCCAGAAGCGCTCGCCTTACTTACAGGATTCACTGTATTGTCTTTGCTCTTCGGTTCCTCTGCGGCTACTCCATCATCGTTAACGGTATTGTTCTCCGATTTCTTTCTGCGTCAAGTGCTGGAAGTAATACAAAAAGATTTCCTCCTGCGTCTGTTCCGGCAGTCCGGCAAGAGCCGCCGCAAGGGAGCAGCTATCTAAAAATATCGTCTGCCCCCGGACAGAGAACGGATAAGTTTCGCCATAGTCCGGCACTTGAAAATACTCGTCTGTGGTGCTTAGTGGGACAAACTTTTCTTCGGTCAAATATTCAAGGGAGATTTCCCGTTTCCACCTCGCTGCCAGCATACGGGCAGCGTCAAAGGACGCATGGCGAATAACAATCCGGCAATAGGTATCATGGGTATAGCGGATATGTTCTTGATAGGCTTCGTATTCAGTCATGGAAAATCCCCCTTTCTTCGATTATGGGAAAGGGCGGCAGCACTTTTTGCTGTCGCCCCTTGATTACCCACCAGCAAGGACAGACGGGGCTGTCAACGGTGGGCGTAGCCCATTCACTTGCCGTTGACTGGCTCGGCTGGATTTGCTACTTTTCATCAAACTGTTCCTCAAAAAAGAATAGCTCCTCAAACTTTTTGTCGAGTGCAATACATAAAATTAGAGCCAATTTAGCAGTCGGATTAAATTGCCCTGTTTCGATAGAACTAACAGTGTTCCTTGATACACCAATCATTTCTGCAAGGTCACTTTGTGAAAGTCCTTTTTCTGCTCGTGCCATTTTTAGGCGATTTTTCAACACCAAATCATTTTTCATATCATTACCCTATCACTTTCATTAAATCTCTCAACAGGTAACTCAAGAAAAAGGCAATAGCTGACAAGATTAAAACTAACGCTCCCAAAAGCTCACTTTTTTTAGAGTTCGTCTTGTATCTTCCAAAACATTCAGCACCAGTAAACGCACACCAAAAACTCATTGGAATGCAAAAATTTCCTCCCCCAAATGCAAACAAAATCATGTAAGCAGCCAATGTGATACTCAAGCCTATAAAACCATACCTTCTTCCAGCATTTTCAGCATGGATTACTCCCTCATCTTCCTTTTGTTCTCGGCTCTTTCTTAAAATTTCATCCTTGTTCATATCCATTTTCCTTTCCAAGTTTTATTGTATTATTGCAAAGTTTTCTTTGCGATTAAATAATAGCACTACCAAGTTTTCTTGTCAATACTTTTTCCAAGTTTTCTTTGCATTTTATTGATTAGCAGGAATAGAGGGCTACTGTCTAAATTTTTCTGTGTTACCTTATCGTACATGAGCATTGCCGCTAGAGATGAACACTCTCACAAAGCGTTCCAGGGCAACGGCTGCTTCTGCTCTGGTGACAGCTCCATCGGGGTCAAAGAGGTTGGTGGCTTCCCTTCCTTTCACCCAAAAAGGGCATGGAGAAAATTTTCTCCATGCCCTTTTATACTTTTTGTTCTCGGTTGCATCAACGGCATCCCTAGCCTATTATGCCTGTGCGGTCCACGCTGCCTACTGATTTTTCAGCAGGAACCGACCCAGACGCTTCTCGGTCTGTTCGCCGTTGCGGATGGCAAATTCTCCCGCCAGCAAGACGTGCTCAATGCCCTCCGCCTTCTGGAATGGGTTTTCATAGGTCGCTTTGTCGGCGATGGTATCCGGGTCAAAGACGGTAATGTCCGCTACCATCCCTTCCTTTAGCAGACCGCGGTCCTGCAATCCGATGATTTGAGCCGGTAATCCGGTCGCACGGTAGACTGCATGCTCCAGTGTACAGAGCTTTTCTTCGCGCACCAGACGGAAAAACCGTGGGAAGGTCGCAAAGTGACGCGGGTGCGGTCTGCCCTCATTTTCCTCCTTACTCAGCGGCATACCACAACCATCAGTCCCGATGGTGATCTCCTGCCGCAGGAAGTACAGCACATCCTCTTCCGACATACAGAAGAAGATGCAATCTGCGCTACCCTTGGTTTCCACCATCAGTCGGGCAGCTGCTTCGGACATGGTGCAGTTCCAGATTTGGCTCATCTCATAGATATTTTTGCCGTCGGCTTCCGGACAAAGTCCGTAGGTGGTGACCACATAAATGGCTTCACCGTCCTCCTTTTCCGCAAAGCGATGGTCCAGCTCTGCCAAAATCTGACCTCTCTGGTCAGAAGCAAGCCGGGCTGCCGCAGCCGCTACTCCGCCCTCCAGCGTCCATTTCGGCAGGATATTGGTAATGCCGGTTGCCGCCGCTGTGTACGGGTACATATCAGCCGTTACAGCAATGCCGTTTTTCTGCGCCTGCTTGATGTATTCCCAAATTTTCGGTGCCCAACCCCACTGCTCCTTGCCGCTGGCTTTCAGGTGGGATATGTGGACTTTTGCGCCTGTCTTTCGGTTGATTTCATACATTTCTTCCAGGGCAGCGATAATCTCCGCTCCCTGATTGCGCATGTGAGAAGCGATGATGCCGTCGTATTTGGCTATCACCTCACCCATTGCGTTCAGTTCCTCCTGGTCGGCAAATACGCCGGGCGCATAGCCAAGACCCAGCGTCATCCCCCAGGCTCCGTCTGCCATCTCTTTGTCCAGCAAGGCAGCCATGTCCGCCAGTTCCTCTGCGGTGGCTTTTCGTCCTTCAAAGCCCATGACGCCGGCGCGCAAAGCTCCATGTCCGACCATCGGAAGCTGGTTGGTCGCCATTGGACGATTTCCACTCTTGGCTTTTTCAATAAACTGCGCCATAGAGGTAGAAACATAGGAATCCCACTTGCTGCTAACCGAGGAAAACTCCTTCATCAATTCCAGATTTTCCGGCTTACAAGGATAAACGGTGTAGCCGCATTGACCGGTCACCTCGGAGGTGATGCCCTGAAACAGCTTGGACTGACAGCGGCTGTCGGGCAAAAAGGTCGTATCACTGTGCGAGTGAAAATCAATAAAGCCGGGAGCTGCCGCCAGCCCGCCAAGGTCTACGATTTCCTTCGCTTTCTCTGCTATCGGTTGCTGGGAAAGTACTGCAATTTTCCCCTGTGCAATCCCGATATTCCCATGAAAGGGAGGTACACCTGTACCGTCATAGACAACGGTATTTTTTAAAATAAGATCCAACATCGCTCAAAATCCCTCCTGAATCAAAAATGAGTGGTCGACTTCATTATACTGTGATTCATACTATTTCACAAGACTTTATCGTATTGTTTTATTTTTTTGTATAAATACACAGTCAAAATCATTGAAATGAGTATATTATATACATATCTAAATAGGAAAATGCCCTGAACCTTTGAGAACGAAAAGGTCATTCGATTTCCTGCACTCATTTTTTTATTTTGGCAAAAACAGCAGCTGCTTGCAGGCAGCTGCTGTTTTTGTGGGAAGGAGAATGATTTATCCTTTCTTGATAAATCGGAAGGAGAGTATATCATGGTTAGATTTTCGGGTATCGTCATTCGACCAAACCCAATCTGAAAGGCAGAATGAACTAATGTGTGCCTTCTACATAAGAAAGACCCACCCTGTCCATTGCTTCTTTCATTTGATTTAATTGTTCACACCGAGCCAGACAACATTTTCCGATATGAATTCGGTCGACATGTTCCTCTTTCATCCGTTCCAGTTTTTCTGTAAATCCCGGGTCGTTCAGTTTATCTGCTTCACAGCCATTGCAATCAAAGTAAGCCGAAAGCTCTACCGGTTGCCCTTCGTACTGTTCAAACGATTTCTTTCGGTCATAAAATGCCCGAAAGCACGCAGCGCCGGTGCAAACTCTGCCGGATTTTTTACAATGAAGAATGGCAATCTTTTTAATTTCTTTTTCCATCACTATTCCTCCAATGTGACAATTCCGTTTTCCACATCATAAATTCGATTACAAACTTCCTCGCACAATGTCCTGTTGTGCGTAATAAACACATACGACGTACCTGCCTTTTCCTGGTATTCCCGCAGCATCTGAATCATCTGTGCCTGTGTGATTACATCCAGCATGGAGGTTGGTTCGTCCAGGATAATCACCTTTGGTTCCATGACCAACAGTCTGGAAAGCGCTGCTCTTTGCAATTCACCACCGGACAATTCAGCCGGTTTTCGATACAGGTGTTCCTCATGTAACCCGAATTTTTCTACATTTTCAATCAAGGTCGATAAAGAATACGGGATGTTATACAGCGAATAAGGCTCCTTCAAGCTGCTGAGCAAGGGTAATGCCGGGTTAAATGAAATTTCAGGATGCTGAAACAGGATCTGGACCTCCCTCCTATGAGGACCTTTAAAGGGATATTTCAGCTCATCTTCTTCGAAGAATATCCTACCGGAGGTAGGTTTCAGCAGACCCGAAAGCATTTGCCCTAATGTGGATTTTCCGCTGCCGCTGTCTCCAAACAGCCCGATGGTTTCCCCTTCCATTAAGGTAATATTTACATCTTTGGCAGCATAAAAATTTTCTTTTTTGTTCACACGGCTTTTATAAATTTTGGTAAGGTTCTCAGTTTTCATTCTCATATTTCCAGCACCTTACCTTTCTATCGCCAAGTGTAAACACCGGCGGCATTGTATCACATTTTGATGTGCAAAATCTGCACCGATGCTTGTACCGGCACCCGTAGTTTTGATAATCCGTGTGAGGCGGAGCAAATCCCGTCATGGAAACTTTCATCCCATTTTCCGGTATTGCCAAAATCATATCCTGTGTGTATGGGTGAAGCGGATTTTTCAGTATCTCTTCGGTTGGACCATACTCTACCTGCTGTGCCGCATAGAGGACACAGATGTGGTCTGAAATCCTTCCTGCAAACATCATATCATGTGTGACACAAAGCAGGCTTTCTTCTTTTAGCTGCTCAAACGCCTCTACCACAAGCGAAACTCTCTTTTCATCGAGTCCTTTGCTGGGTTCGTCTGCCAGAATCAGTTTCGCTCCTGCGGAAATTCCCATCGCCACCATTGCTCTTTGTCTCATACCGCCCGAAAAAGTATGTGGGTATGCATGGACCAGTTGTTCCTCGTTACCTAAACGAAACATCTTCAGAAGCTCAACACTTCTTTGGACCGCCTGCTTTTTTGTGAATCCTTTGTGCTCCATCAGTGGCTCGCCTGCCTGAAATCCAACCTTCAAAAGAGGATTCATGCTTCCTCCGCCTCCCTGCGGCACATAGGAAATCTCGGCTCCACGAATCTTGTTCAGCTGTTTTTTCTTTAAGCTCAGCAAATCTTCTCCTTTGTACAGCACCTGTCCTTTTACAATCGCCGTTTCTGGAAGAAGCCTCAAAATTGCAAGAAGCAAAACGCTTTTGCCGCTGCCAGTCTCTCCTACCAGTGCAATCTTCTGTCCTTCATCAACTGTCAGGCTCACATCTTCGACTGCCTGCACATCACTTTCATCGCTAAACTGAACAGAAACATTTTTTATTTCCAGCATCCTTTACACCTCACTTTTTCTGCTGACCGTAATAGCCAACCAGCATAAAACCAAGCACTGCCAGAGAAGTGCAGATGATGGGCGGCAGATACCACCAGTATTGCCCACGGACAACACCATTTCGAAAAAATGCAAAGTGCAGGATTGCACCCCAGCTTTTTTCAGCAAATGCACCCAAGCCGAGAAAACTCAGCGAGGCCTCTGTCATCATGGCACCGGAAACTGCCATCGCTCCACGGGAAAGAATGATATCCTTGATATTGGGGAGCAGATGTTTAAACATGATGACAATGTCCTTTTGTCCGATTGCTTTTTCAATTTTAATAAACGGTTCTTCCTTCAGCGACAGAATGCGGGAGCGCAGCACTCGGGTCGTTCCGGTCCATGATGTTACCGAAATTGCCACCACAATACTCAGCATTCCCGGCTCCAAATAGCACACCAGAAGGGTTGTCAGCGCAAGACCCGGCAATGCCATTGCAAGATTGGTCAAAGCAGTAACAGCTTTGTCCACATATCCTCCATACCACCCGGAAAACAGCGCCAGAACCGTTCCCAGAATGGTAACAACAAATGCAGCAAAAACACCGATTCCCATCGAGATGCGAGTTCCATACAATAGTTCGCTGAAAATATCCTGACCCACATCATTGGTCCCCAGCCAGTGCTCTGCACTTGGCTTTGCATAGGTCAGCGAACTGGTTGCTGCCGGGTCATACGGAGCAATATAGGGTGCCAAAAGAGCAATCACAACAAAAAATATAATGATGATGCTCCCCATCACTACAGGAAGATTGATTTTTTTCTTTTTCTGCATATCGGCACCTCCTTAAGAAGCAATTCTTGGATCAATGAATGCAATCACAATATCACTGATCAGATTTGCCATCACCACACAAAATGCCGAAACCAGAAAGCACAGCTGTGCTGTAGGAAAATCGTGGTTTGAAACAGACTGATAAAACAACTGCCCCATGCCCTTCCAACCAAAGATGGATTCAATCATCATAGAACCCGATAATAGGCTGCCCATCTGCATACACATACTGGTGACATACGGAAGCATTGCATTCTTGATTACATGACGGAACAGCACCTTTCTTTCCGGCAGTCCCTTTGATTCCGCTGTTGTAGTAAAGTCTTCTTTTCTAATCTGCGACACGCTGCTTTTCATCGTCATAAAGTCACTGGCTGTGCGAAACAGAATCAAAATGGACAAAGGCAAAACCATATGATGCAAAATATCCAATGTCCTCTCCCAACCTGTTGTCATCCCACTGGTCATTCCACTGATTGGAACCCACTTCAAATTATAAGCAAAAACAACCAGCGCAAGAACACCAATGCAGTTGGAGGGTACTGTATTCAGGAACAGCGCAATCGGCGTCATAATAGAATCAAACAGTTTTCCCGGCTTCCAACCCGCTATGACACCTAATACCGCACCAAAGATTCCCCCAAGAATCCATGTTGGTATCGACAGCCTAACAGTCCATGAGATACTTTTCAGTACGTTATCCAAAACCGGCTGCTTATTGGAATATGCAATTCCAAAGTCCATGGTAACAATGCTTTTTAAATATCTTACATACTGTACACCATAGGAATCATTCAGCCCATACTTCTCAGCGATAAAATCCAGTTCTCCTGGATCCTTTTCCAGCAGATAATAGTACTCCTCCTGACCAACAATGTGCTGAAGCGGGTCTCCGGGCATAAACCGGACCATAAAAAAGCTGATGGTAATCACAACAAATATCGTAGCAAACGCAGCAAGAATTCTTTTGAAAATATGCTTAGTCATCGTTGGATTTCACAACCTTCATAAAAAATGGGCTGCTCGATGGATAGGGACAAGGAGCAACCCTTTTTGTCACATTATTTTGCAGTCAGTGTATACCAGAGTTCGTCGTTTACAACACCCCAGGAAGCACGGTTATACCAGTTTTCATATTTATCTGTGCGATATGGATAATAGCAGGAGGTCCAGCTCAGAGCAGTACCAAACAGGGTCTTTGCTGCTTCATTCTGCAGATAGGTGATGCATTCCAAGTATTCCTCGCTGGAATGGGCACCCAGCATACGCCATACCGTTTCATTAAAGGTCGGGTCGGTGTATGTACCCCACAACCAGGAAGCATTGCGGTCGGTTCCCGGCTTTGGCTCATAAACATAATAGCGGAAAGCAGAGGTATGTCTTGCCACACCGGCGGTTGTGTAGCCGATGGCAATATCATAATTTCCCTCCTTGATATTGCTTTCCCACACCTCAGAGTTTACAATGATCGACTGGTCAACATAAGCGTTTACGCCTACGGATGCAAGATTGTCAACGATGACTTCTGCAATACGATTTCTCAGATTCATATCTTTGGAGTATTGTGGAACCACCAAAATCTTCATTTCAGAACCATCCGGGAATTCACGGAAGCCATCTGCGTTCACATCAAGGTAACCGGCGTCATCCAAAATCTTCTTAGCTTCCTCCACATCCTGTGCAAACTGTGGCAACCCTTCTACATAACCGTTACAGGACGGCGGAATGATGCCGGCACATGGAATAACCGCATCATCGCCGCCGATGGTCTTCGACAGCAGCGCCCAGTCCATCGCTTTGGTAACTGCCAAACGGAAGTTATAATCACTGCCGGCTTTTCTGGTCATACCGAAGGTCATCTGGTTGCAGCCCGAATAAACACTCTCTCCCTTATCTACGGCAGGGTCAGAAATCATATCCATCAGGGTGTAATCAATAGGAGAGGAATATGCGTAATAGCAGTCGATCTCACCTGCATTCAAAGCAGCCATCACCGCAGTTGCATCCGCATATGTCTTGATGGTGACCGATTCAACGGTAATATCCCCGTGGTAGTTATTTTCCGGAATTGCTTCATAATAAGAAACCTGAGCATCAACATCCTTGGATACCAGCTTGTACGGACCGCATCCGATGGCAGCATCTTCTCCGGTATAATTTTTGTATTCGTCACTTCCCTCAAACTTTTCCCAGATATGCTTTGGAAGTACGCCCTGCATCATGGCAGAGCCGGACAACCAGCCATAAACATCCGGCTGACTGAAGGTAATCCTTCCCTTTCCTTCTCCGGTTTCCTCAACGCTTACCAGATTTAGGAAATAAGAACTCTTTGCAGTTTCCGCCAAAAATTTGATAGTAAATGCAATATCGTCCCATGTTACCGGCTGACCATCGCCCCAGACAGCAGTGGTAGGCCATGTAAAGTCCAAAACACAACCATCATCCGAAATATCAAAGGAAGTAAAGAAGTAGGGCTGAAGAGAACCGTCTTCTGCTTCATACACCCAGTTTCCACGGACAAATCCGACATAATTGATTCGTCCAAAGATGTCCGTCTGGCTGTACAGGTTAAAGGTCGTATTGGGTGTAGTTGTACCAATTACCAGATTTTTTACCTTTTTGACGCCTGTTTCTGTGTTCTCCTCTGTTGTGTTCTCTGTTTCATTTTGGACTTCCGCTTGTGTTGTTGTACTCTGATTACATCCGGTCATGGTTCCAATCAGCATGACAGCCGCAAGTAACAGAGCGATCAATTTGCGAGATTTCATCGAATCACCTTTCCGATTGTAAATTCGCTAAATGTGCCGTCTGCAAAAAAAGAGTATTATACCAAAATCGGTATAATACTCCCTGTGAACGCAATGACCCTATCATTTTTGCTTTCATTTCCCATACCGAAATGGCAGACACCATCCTAGGCGGGTCTCCTGACTTAAATTCATCGCACTTATTCCCTTCTCAGATTGAAAACAATCCAATGGATATGAATAAGCACTCCTTAATACAGTAGAGTTGGCTGTTGCAGATTCACACTGCATTCCCCATTATCCTCTGAAAACAGAGTACCTATGACGCAATATTTAGTTGTCCCCATTATAGGTCAATTTATGATAGAAGTCAAGATGTTTATTCATTATTTTTTTACAGTGTGCAAATAATTCCCTCGTTTTTCACTTCATCTTTTTCCCAAAACGCCCGCTCATCCCTTCGGTTGTTGCTCTGCTCCTTCTTTTTTATGGGTTGCCTTCTTGGGACATCGCTTTAGGCACTCACCACAGCGGATACAATCCATGCTGTTTGGTTTTGTATTATGTAGAACCAGAGGTTCCTCATAACTTTCTAAATGAAACTGACCATATTCTTACTCTGTTCGGTGTATACTACGCTTAATCTCTTTACCCATGCTCTGTCTCTACAGCTGTGCGGTTTTTATATGATGCCGATTAACGCAATCCTTATCAATGGTAAAGCATCGACTTGACCATGAGCTCTTATTAGAGATTTAAGAGAAGAGATCACACACTGGACTTTCCCATAAAAATTGTGTACCAACGGGGTTCTACTCCCGAGCCAAATATAAGAAAGACCTGCACAGCTGGATAATAGCTGTGCAGGTCTTTCTTATTCACTCTTTCCTTGTTGTCACAACAAATATTCTGTTTTTCACATGATGGCTGTCATATAGAAAAACGCCAATCGAGCACTTCTCTGCTACTCGCACAAGGAAAATCACCCCCGCGTGTGCAGGGAAAAGGCTCCGCTTCCTGGACGGTAAATCGCAAGCAGAGGATCACCCCCGCGTGTGCGGGGAAAAGGATAGTGCGCATCGATTACGCTCCCCGGGTAGAGGATCACCCCCGCGTGTGCGGGGAAAAGTTTTTTGTTGCCCTTAAACAGGCGATGATGCTGGGATCACCCCCGCGTGTGCGGGGAAAAGTCAAAAAAGGTAAAAAACGGTACATAATAGATAGGATCACCCCCGCGTGTGCGGGGAAAAGACATTTTGCCTCATCTGCTGTTGCGCTTACAGGGGATCACCCCCGCGTGTGCGGGGAAAAGCGGTGGTCGCGGCTTCGCCGATCGGGCGCTGCTGGATCACCCCCGCGTGTGCGGGGAAAAGCTTCGTAGGCATTTACGATATATCCAACGGAAAGGATCACCCCCGCGTGTGCGGGGAAAAGCGATTTGCCGGATGCGGTGGTGCAAAATCTCCAGGATCACCCCCGCGTGTGCGGGGAAAAGGCGCACCGGAAAAGTACACCGAATGCCAGTGGAGGATCACCCCCGCGTGTGCGGGGAAAAGTACTTCCAGGCGGTTTATGATTGCCTGAATCGGGGATCACCCCCGCGTGTGCGGGGAAAAGACTAAAAAAAGCCCATAAAATCAAGGACTTTGATCCCGTACCTATCCGATTTCATTTAGTTTTTCGTAGATTTGAAAGGTGGTGTAGCAATCTTCCAACGCCCGATGGAAACGTTCCGGTTTGATCTCAAAATAGCCCGCCAGCGTTTCCAACCGATAATCTGCTATACCCTGGACCTTTCTTCGTGCCAAGGACAACGTATCAAAGCAGGAATTTACAGGAATCGAAATCCCGGTATCCACACTTGCTTTTTTTAAAAACGCCAGATCAAAGCTTAAATTATGTCCAATCACGACACTTTGCCCTAAAAAGTCCCAAAATTCCTCCAGTGCTTTTTTTAGTTCGATGCCTTGGTCTGCCATCTGTTGTGTAATTCCGGTTAAATCCATAATATCCTGTGGAATCGGGCACTTTGGATGAATCATCGCCGAAAAGCGTTCCGATATTTTATGTTCAATGATTCGTAATGCACCAATTTCCAGAATCTCGTTGTGTGCTGGATCCAATCCCGTCGTTTCAACATCAATGACAACATAGCCTCTCTTTTGTGCTCGTTTGTCTTGTTCGGCACGTTTGTTCTGAACCATTCGGCTAATAGCTGCTTTACTTGATCTGTCCATTGATACCGCACCGGATTCGGTTGTTGCAGGTCGCATCATCAGTGTCAATCCTTCAAAATCCACCGGCATCCAACGGGTGTTGTGGACCCGGAATTCCATTCCCTGTTCGTTGTTGGCAGAATACACCATCGTCGCACGTCCTCTGGGAAGGTTGTCACAAATGCGCTTCCACAGTTCTTCCCGCACTCGCTTGTTCAGCTGTCCAACATAGACACCTGTGTTGATTTCCAGAAGCCATTTGGACAAATCTCCACGCAGCCGAGGCGGACAATCCGTAAGTGTTACAACAATCATCTTTACTCCTTCGCACTGTAAGAACGTCCGTTTTCCACACACCCCTGTTTGTCATCCCATAGATACACTGCATTTTGAAGTTCACATGATACATCATCCGCAGCAAACAGCGTCTGAATATCCCGCACCATCCTTTCCATCAGATGATATTTCTTCATTGCATCTCGGGTGTTTCTCCGCATAACAGAGGCAATATCCTCCTTTTCCACAGTCGCAGCCAACTCAAAAGCCAACGGAATTGTAATATCTGCTTTATAGAGGTCTGCTATGTCATACACAAAGGAACACTCATGACCTGTGTGGACGAATCCCAGACCCGGCGAACAACCAAGCGCTTGAATCACTGCGTGAGCTGCTCCATAAAGGCAAGCATGTCCGGCAGAAAGCGCTTGATTGACCGGGTCTCCTCCCGAAAAATTTTCCGGGTCATAATTTCGTCCATTCCATGGAATATTCCATTTTTTAGAACACTGACGATATACCGCACGAATTCGGGCGCCTTCCCTGCCACGCAACTGCTGCAACGTCAACCGGGATACATCTTCATTTGGAAATCGCATACTGTACATTTGACGTACTACACCCAAGCGAAGCCGGACGTTGCTAACCAACTCTGCCTGTCGAATCAACAGGTTTGCCCGATGTGTCAAAGCCCGACCACCTGCATAGTAGCGCACGCCATGTTCTCCTACCCACAGGACACTGACTCCAGAGTCACCAATCAATTCCATTGCACGATGGGTCACTTTGGTACCGAGTCCCAGAAGCAAAACGCTAATGGCAGCAGAAGGAAGAAAAACTGTCCCACGGTCGTCTGTTACAGTGATAGCTCCGTCCTGCCTGTTCAGAACGCAATGCTCCAGATAGATAAATGTCATTCTATCAGAAATTTGCGGAAGAGCTTGAAGTTCCGGGCGAATCATTCCAGGTATTTCAGCCATAACTTATTTCCTCACCTGTACAACTGTCATCAGCCCTGTACCATAGGCTTTTCCGCGTCCTATTCCGCTACAAAGCATCTGTCGAAATATTTCCGGGTTACTTACTTCCAAAATTCCCTCATAGGTCACCGCCAAAAAGGTAACGTTTTTCCCGCTGCTTCCCTTTTTGAAGCGATACCAGACCGATTTTGTTATGCCGAATTCTTCTTCCGACAGGATAAATCCATATTTCTCGCTTTGTCGTTTTAGCCACTCGATCTGATTTTGAGGAGTGCTGTGCGCACACACCCGACCTCGTTGTCCCGGACCTGCCGGAACACTGTAGGTAGGATTCGCACAAAGGCAGAATTGCCAGCGACTGCCTTGACAGATTCGATCCAACAGCGGGGTATAATCCTTTGTTTGCCAGGTTTCTCCCGGTGGTGCAAACTGCGCTGCCATCCTGCTGAGGTCCGGTTTTTCGGAGCTGAGAATCAAAAGATAATTCTGCCCACCTCGACTATCAATCCGCCACAAATTTCTCTGCCGCTCCCCGGGGAAGGAGGATTCCAGTGCACCGTGGAGTTTGTTGGGTGCAGAAATAGCTGATAAGGTGTGATGGTTATTCATATCAAGACGCATTTGCGTTAAGTACATATTTCCTCCCCCAATTCTGTCATTGGATCGTGTTCAGCAATGGGATGCAACGGATAGGTAACCACCCGACGAAATTCATACTTACGGTGAGTGGGATCAAAGGACAGCGGTACATCCCGAATCAGCCCTCCCTGTTCACCTTTTTTCGCATCCAGCACCAGTCGGGTGGATGTATCCGGTGCATTCTCCCGCAAAGCTTCCTCCAACGGCTTAGGGGATATTTCCAGAAACACCCGTCCGGTGGGAGGGCAGGAGCGCCGTCCCAGATACAGTGGAAATGCCGGAGCTTGCAGTGCCTTGCCAATCTTGTTCAGCAGTTCCTCGTCCTTACTTTCCAGTCCGGCAACAAAGATAGCATCTGATAGATAGTAACGGTGGGTTACATAAGGACTGCCTTTTTCCGGATGGGCTGTATGATAATCCCGTATCATGGTACCTTCCCGGTCCACCCGGATACCAAAGCGCAAAGATGCCAGTGTATGTAAAATTTCCTGGTCCTGTCTGGGAATTCCCAATGCAGCGGCAATCAATCCAATTACACCGCTTTTACTTGGTTCTCGCTGCGTTCTCCTCACATCAAATTTCGAGTCCGTCCCCCAGGACTGCATCGGTCCTGCAAGACGCAGAAGCAGCGTACTCATTTTATTTCCCCTTTCAGCCATGCTTCCAATGTATTCAGCAGAGCATCTACAGAGCAAGGCTCCGCCAGAGATTCCAAACCTTTTCCCACTGTCAGAGACAGCTCCGGTGCAGCTGCAAAATCACGGTAGGTTTCATCTGCATAAGCTGCTAAAGCCTTTGCGGAATTGGCAACATAGCCTTCGTTTCCAGCGCACACGGGCTTCTCAAAAGCACCTGCCATATTGATGGGCTGATCTCGGCGGACGGCCACATACACCACATCCGGGCGGGTCCAGTTGGCAAAGGTGTTCTGCTTGCCGGTGGGCATGCTGCGGATAAACGCCTCCGCAAAAGCCCGCACTGCCTCCGGTGTTGCCTCTCCAAGCATCTTTTTTAAATCTTCCACATTTACCGTGGCATATCGGTATAAGGTAGAAGAATTGAATTCGACGGTTCCCAGATGACCGGCACCGGCATTGTCCTCTGGAGCGCAGTCGTCCACAGCAGTAAAATAATCAAATTCATTTTCTATTGCATGGGTGGAAATTGCATGAGCAACCTGAGCGGCAGCATCGAAATTGAGCCCGGGATCATCTGCCACCATTCGACCAAACAAGGCAAGGTCAACGCTGGGTCTGGCTTTCAAAGCCTCTTTGCATTCCGTTTTGTTGGGTGCCTTTTCCTGTCTGGCGGCAATCTCTGCCAACTGATGGATTTGACTGGGGCTGATGAAAAATAATGCGCCGGTCTTCAGCTGATTTTTGTCTTCCTTTACTTTGACTCCGGCAGCCTCCAATACCTTCTTTGCAGAGTCTTGCGCCTGTTTTTCGGTACACTCCGGGTCGAGTGCTATAACCTGCCCTGCGACCAAATCAATCACCATTTTAGTTCGCTGTCCCACATCCTCCTGAGACAATATATCCTGAAATTTCAGTCGCATAGCACGTTTCCAAGCCTGACTGGACACTCTGGCACGCGTCACACCACCGTAAATAGCAGTCTTTGGACTGCCGGTGTCATCGCGGTTCACACAGCTGGGGGGAACCGTCTGCAGTACGTGGAAGTCAACATAGATTCTTTTACTGTTATTCATGATTGTCATCCTTTCTTTCCTGACGCCGGTACACAGTCCGGTAAAAATCCTGTCCCCATTGCAGACGAATTCTTGCAGCTCCGTCCGGCGTTTGGAAGACATATAAATCTCCTGCCAATTCTACATAATCCAGAGGGATACCATCCCTGCGCAAAAGCTGGATCAACCCGCGCAGATGGTGCAGACACTCCGGCATACCTTTAGCAGTGGCAAATGCATTAAATCGGCGCTGAACCGGTTTTAGGTGATCTTCATCGCCGTCTGCCAAGCTGCCGATGGCAATTCCCAGCCTTTGCCCATCCATATGCATTTTCTGGTCGTTGCCCTGCTGATGCATGGCATATAGAGTCAAGGCACCGCACACCGCCCACTCTTCCCATGTAGGGTTGCCGTTTTGGCTCATAAGCTCCTCTGGAAAATCCCGAAACAGAAGCTCCCAGAGCTGAGGTAGCTCTCCCGGTTTCTTGCCAATCCCACGGCGCAGATTTGCCAAATCGGCACGAACCAGATGCGGATTGGGTTCCGTTTGCCAGTACATGAATCTTTTGCGCACAAAGCTCATTACCTGCTTTTTACGGTCGTTCATCTGTTTTCTCCTTTGTTATGCTTTTCATGTTGAAGTGATTTCTTATCTGCCAGGAAAATCGATTAAAAGCATTCGGTGAAGAATAAAACTTTCCTTCTACCCAACGTCCTGCAAACGCTGCTTCTCCTACATTTTGAACCATTTTTTGTCCCTGTTTCATTGCGAGATGATATGCCTCCATACGCCACTGCTCATCTTTTTTTGCCCGGAGTTCTTCTGCATCCCCCAAATCAGGGTCAATGGAAGCCAGCCACCTGCGAAACGGAATATCCACTGCGAAATAATACATTTGGCTAGCCTGATAGATTCTGCCTTTTTCTGCGTCGCTGTCCGGTTGCCCGCCGGCTGCCTTGAAAAGTTCTTCTGCTAACACACCCAAAAACCATGCTGCTTTCTCGGTCTGGGCAATTTTATCTTGGATCAACTTATCCCACAATTTTCCTCCTTCCTCCAAAAGAGAAATGTGGAAATCCAGATGGTCCTCCAATATATCTTCTATAAAGAAGTCCTTATCACCATATTTTGCTCCTACAGTACGGAAATGGATGATAAAATTATTGTCAAGAACTTCTTTCCATTTCAGCAATACGACCCAGTTCATAATTCCGGGCGTCTTGCCATTGCTTTGGGGTACTGTGATTGCAGAAAAATCGCGCCACATTTGCCGATCTGGTTTTAGTCGTTTCGGTTGGTTGTAGCCCGGTTCATTTTTCTTTCCTTCCCGATACTCCCATAGGGTCATCTGTTCTGCATCGGCATTGACCTTAGAGAAAAAATCACCGCCTAAAAGGGTATATCCTACGACCTCTTCATTCTCCCTGATCAGGAGCAACCTGCGTGATTGCAGCGTCAGTAACTCCGCCTGATTGTCCGGCATCGCAATTTCTGTTCGCTCCTCTCCCTTAGGTTTTTCCAATTCCCATACAGGGGCAGGTTCCTCCCAAATCTGGCTTCCATCTTTTAAAAGTGCCAGATTCAACATCAGTGTTTCAAAAAGCGTTTTCCCCTCGGCATAGATAAGTCCCAATTTCCCCAGCCAACCGGCACCTGGTGAGGGGAGTCCCTTCCCCTTCGGCTTTGCAGAGGTATCGTCAAAGCCGTTGAGGTGAATAAGCCACCTTGCCGCTGCCGCATAGTCTAGCCCTGCCTTTTCTTTTCCTAAACAGACTGGGAAAAGCCGCACCTTGTTGTTGCTCTCAGACAGTTCGCCATTTAACTTCGCAGCAGTATATACAGTTCCTACGGATGCTGCCGGAGTCTGATAGAATGGGTGTTCCGGGTGGAAAAGCCAGAAGCGCTCCTTCCATTGTTCCAAATATTTTCGAATCGGTTCTTGTGGAAACTGTCCAGCCTTCCACAGCATCTGCCAACGCTGTACTGCCTGACCTGGAGTTTCTATAAGATTATCCTCACCATCCAAATCCATTCGATAGAAAACCGTATGTAGCACTGCCAGCAAAAGGCGCAGAATTGCAACATCCTGTGTCGGAAGCTCTCCTGCCAGACGCCGATAGTGATGACCTTCCCATAATGCTTGTGTCAAAGAAATTTCCTGAGACGTACAGTCCTCTGTCATTACTCTGATCCAAGGCTCATCTAAGAGATTAAATTCGATCTCGGACATTTTATTCCTCCTTTTCTGCTAATCCAAACTGTGGATCGTAATACAATTTCTTTCCGGCAAGTTCTGCTGTTCCTTCCGAATTCAAAACAAGGAATAACTCTCCTTGTAACACTGGAGATTGCAGCCATTCAAAGAGTTTCTCTCCCATCTGTTCTTCCAATTCTTTAATCACCGCATCAATACAGTAGTTTTGGCTGAAAGTAGAAGGAAGGCGCAATTTCTGGGTAGCAATAACTCGACTTTCTTCTATGCTTGGTTGTATATTAAGTTGGTAGCGCTCTCTGGAATGTTCTTTTGACAACAACTTGATCTGACCGTCTTCATCTTGCTGAACCACCAGTACCTCAATAGCGGCTGTTCCATCGCGGACAGCTGCCTGCGCCTGTAAATCTGTAAACATCTGCATATTATCCATTGTGCCAACAATTGTATCAAAGAATCCATCTGTCGAAGGTGGAAGCATACAATAACTACTGGCACGCTTCCGCTGTTTTTTTTGAAATAATTGATGCTGATTTTTCGCATCTTCATACTCCGGTGTAGATTCCGGCTCCCAAAGTGCCTCATCATATGTTTTCTGCACCAATGGGGAAATGTCCTCCGGCAATCTGATTTTATTCGGCAACAAGCCCCGGGTTCTCAGCAACAGATAAGCACCGTAGACTGCAAGGCTACCGGCATCCAGTTCTCCCTGCGCACCGAGCACCAGACAGCGTGGCGTTATTGCCTTGGTGGGTCTTTGCCTGGAGTGGCGATGCAGGCGACCGATTCTCTGCAACAGCAGGTCCATCGGGCAAAGATCCGTAATCAGAAGGTCAAAGTCCAAATCCAGAGATTGCTCCAACACCTGAGTTCCAATCACAATGACTCCCTTGCGTTGCTCCAATGTAGAATGTTTACCAACATGTTCCAGAATATCCTGCTCATGTTGCAGCCGGTCCGGGGTCAAATATCTGGAGTGATCCATCGGTATTGTCGCCTTAGGATAGATCTCTTTTAAGCGTTTCCACAATTCCTGTGCCCGCTTCACTGTGTTTACAATAAAACCCACACAACCATATTCGATTATATTGCCCAGTTCTGCGATTGCCTGCTCTTCTGTACATCTCTCGACGAGAACCGTTCGGCTGGTTCCCTCCGATGGAATTGCCAATTTATAATGATGGTTATCGCTTGTCCAAGTAAGCAGAGGATACTCCTGGATATTTTTGAATTCAGCAGGTGTTTTCTTGCCGGAATAAGCATGGAGCAGCTCGGCTCTTCTCTTTCCGGGCAGGGTGGCTGACAACAATATTACCGGAACATGATAGGCGCCCAACCACTTCAATGCGCAGTCCAAGTAGGTGTTCATGTAGGTATCATAGGCATGACATTCATCAATAATGACAACTTTTCCGGTCAAACCCAGGTGCCGAAGCATAACATGCTTCTGACGAAGCGCTGCCATAAGAAGTTGATCCACTGTGCCTACAACCAGGTTTGCCAGGAGTTTTGTTTTTCTTCCTCGGAAGAAGGAGTGTACAATCAGAGATTCCGGTACCATATCATTTGCCCAAAGTTCCTGCTCCTCATCACCGACCTGAACACTCCCTTCTTCCAACTGCCGAAAGGATTCATTAAATTCCGCCTGTCCATGGACCAGGGACACAGCAATCCCACTGGATTCCGGCTGTTGTTGTGCCCATTGAGTCATTCTTGTGAACATGGCATTGGAGGTTGCCTGAGATGGCAGGAAAAAAGCAATCCCTCCCAAATGAAAACGATTCATCATAATCTCAGCAGCAGAGAGTGCCGCCTCCGTTTTCCCCTGACCCATAAGAGCTTCTAAAATCATGATTCCCGGTTTTTCCATTTCCGCTGCAATCTGCTTAACAGTTTCCTGCATACGATTTGCTGAAAACCCAAAGCGACTCATAAAAAAGTAGGGCATTTTCCAGTCGTCAGACACCTTCCAGGGAGCGGGAAGATTCAATTTCTGGAGGGCAAATTCTGCTCGCTTCGGGTCATATTTCCGAGGCAGCTCGTCCTCCCTGATCATTGGGAAAAAAGCAGTGTTACTGGCAATCCAGTCTGCCATGATAACAAGACCTGTCAACGCCATCTGTGCAGCCATTTCACATTTGGGTAAATCTTCATGATGGATGATCCCGATTCCATTCAAAGCCCAAGTAAGCAGTTCCCGTTGCGTATTGCCCCACAGGGTGTCCCGTTCTTCTGTATTGTTCCAACCGAAAGACATCGGAGATTCTTCGCGAAAGGAAACGATACGATGACTCTCCGGTTTCCCGTGGTGTGCGCCGACTACAGCAGCTAAACATTCATTGATTTCTTCCGCTCGCAGTATTTCCGCACCTGCAGCAGCATGAAACAGCTTTTCATTAAATAAGTCCTTCTGCGGTTCTGTAACTAGTCCGTTTTTTTCCAACCGATGCCGCAACGTCTCTCGGTGAGCCAATATCTTCCGCTGAAACATTGGCGTTGCTTTGCCAATATCATGCAGTAGCGCAGCTGCAATAGCGATTTTGCAAAGTTTCTCCTGCGTTAACTCCAATTCGTCATAATAATCATCAGGAAGCCAATGCCACAGCAAATACTCCATTACAGCTGCGGTATCTTGCAGATGAACAACCAGTGGCAGCCAAAGCGTTTCATCCTCTGCATCTGTCTTGGCATTCAATGTCCATGCCGCATCACTAAGTTTTTCTGTACCTCCAATCAGATATTGTACAGGCAGATGATTCATATACGCATCACTCCTTTTCGCTCTGTTTGTATTTGATATACCGCTGTAAGAGGGCGCCGGATTTATATTTATCCTGTTGTAATTGATACAAAATTTCTTTAAGAAGTATCGGTCAATGATAAAATATATTTGAAGTTCTGAAAACAGAGCACCTGGGCTGTTTTTTATATTTGCTATATTTATCACACAATGGAAACATCTCAGTTTGCAAAGAATTCGGGTAAATTGGTGCGTCTTACAGAATTTTTATGAAATTTCGGAGGAATACCAATATAGTAATAATGCGTGAATATTCATATTCTTATCGTACCATGAACATCCATATTTTTCAAGCTATTTTGCCTTTCATCACCTATCTTTTAAAGCTCGTAAACACATGGCTACGTTTATTCTGCCTTTTCTCAAAACATTTCCCCCGTTCTTTATTTTGTCGTTCAAGTATCGTATAATGATATAAAACAAAAGCGCAATAGAACCAAGGTGCGTTCCATGAACATTCTTGACCAGAATCCGCTTACGTCGGATTTTTGGGGCAGTCAATCCCAACATCCGATTTGGGATATTGCCCGAATCAACGGCAATAAAAAACAGAACAAACTGCTTTGTTAACGGTCCACCTTGGCGTAGGTCTACATAATGGATACGGAAGCGCGCAGCGAATGTACATCAAGCGAGGGTATATCCCCGATGGAAGCGGTGTATGGTATGGGGATAAAATATCTCCTCAATATGCCGATTGCTGCCATGATGACGACTTCGTTTTGTACTTATCAAAAAAACTGCAATAACGAGAACGGTGTGGAACAAGGAGAAGCGAATCATATGACAAAAGAAGTATTTGCAAAACCATGTGTTGGAGCAATCATTAAAAAAGTGGTCGGCAATGAACCATATATTCTTCTACAAACAAGGCAAAAAGAAGATGGGAACGAAACCAATGGCATGCTCGAAATCCCTGCCGGTAAAATCCGGGAATACGAGGATGTGTTTTCGGCGCTGCGCAGAGAGGTTTGGGAAGAGACAGGTTTGAAGATTACAAAAATATACGGCGAAGATTCATCGGTATGCACACAGATTGGCGATGTAACTACAATTTCATTTACCCTTTACTGTGTAACACAAAATCTATCAGGAGCATATTCCATCATTCTGAACACATTTTTATGTGAGGCAGAAGGTGATTTGATGGAATCTACCAATGAAACAGAACAGGTCCATTGGGAAAAAGTATCGGAGATAAAACGATTGCTGGAAGAGCATCCCGAAAAAATATTTTTTATGCATATCAATGCGCTCAAAAAATTTTTAAAAGTGTAAATTTCCGTTTACTGTCAGTAGAGAAGCGCATGGTCTCACAGGGAGGTGTGCCTAATGTCCAAAGAACCTTTCTGGAATAGCGAAGAATCTATCAGCAAAGTAAAATTGACTGTTCTGAACACAACGATGATCATGCGGCAAGCAGGACGTATCTTTTATCTTGACCTTGCTCCGCTCAAATCCTAAGGAATCCATGAGCGAGAATCATGCCGTTTGATTCCCTTTCTCAAAAAAGAAATCCGCTGTAATCTCCATCCTTGCAAGAGTGTAAACTACAGTGGTTTTCTTTTTTTGCCCCTTAATGCCTGTTATAGCTTCGCAATAATCAAGCCCACACCAAGAACCACAACCGACACAAGCTACAGGTGCTGCTTGAAGTTGTGCTACCCGTGTCGTTGACAGACTTCTTTTCGGCAAAATTGGGGTGGATAAGGTCCAGAAGATGACAAACCGAAAGTGCCGTCAGGCAGGAGCAGTCATAACTGTATCGGGAAAAACCCTGCAAATTCCATGATAAGCATTTTCCTCATCTTCAGGCGAATAAAAAGGTGCAGGTGATGAAACTATCACCTGCACCTTTTTAGAATAGGATACTATATTCGTTCCGGCTTAATTGAATCCCCCATCATATAAAACTAAATGACGAAGTGGTGTTCACTGCCATTGAGCCATCGACGTAGAAGTAATACTGCTTGCCGTCAATCTGCTTCCAGCCGCCGGAGAATCGCTTTCCGGTGTTTTTGTCCAGCCAGTATTTCTTCTGGTCAACGGAGAACCAGCCTTTGAGCGGTTCTCCGTTTTTGTAATAGCTCCATTCGACGCTGTCATTCTGCTGCCAGCCATTTGCAGTCTGCGAGTCGATGATGATTTCCACGAACCGACGCAGGACGGTGGCAACTTCGGCGCGGGTAGCAGTTCCCTTGGGGTCAAAGCGGTTGTTTGTCTTGCCCGCCAAGATGCCTGCCTGCTGCATGGACTTGACCGCCTCCTTCACCTGAGACGAAATCTTTGTATTATCTGCAAAGGTCACAGCTTCCAGCGTTTTCGGAATGGTGTAGCCCAACTTGGCAGCGTAATTTTTCAGAATCACTGCCATCTGCTCCCGGGTGATTTGACTGTCCGGTGCAAAGGTGGTGTCTGTTGTTCCGCTGACGATGCCCTTGCTTGCCGCCCAGTTGACATAAGGCACGTAGTAGGCATCCGCTTTCACATCGGTGAATTTGCCGGCCTGGTAATCAGCCGGATCAATGCCCGCCAGCCGTCCGAGGGCAGTCACGAACATTCCTCTGGTCATGCCGGTGTTCGGGCTAAAAGTGGTAGCACTGGTGCCGTTCAGCAATCCACGGCTGACCACAAAGAAGATGTTGTCCTTTGCCCAGTGGTTTTCGATGTCAGTAAAAGCAGAAACTTTCGCATCGTAACCCACTCCGTAAATACCCGCCTGGGTCATCTGGAAAATGACCGCCTTCTGGTCGGCATCATAGCTGGATTTGGTGAGCCACTGCACCTTGCCCGCAGTATCCACAGAAACCGCATACAGATTGCCGCTCTGCTCGTTCTTTGCCGACGTGTACGGAACGGCAACGCTGATAGTCTTTCCGTTCAGGTTGGTCAGGCGGGTTTCCTTGCCGTTTTTGACTTCCCAAAGGGAAATATCGTAGGCAGGTCTTGTACCGACAGCCGCCTTTGCCTTGGCAGAAGATACTGTGGTTTTCTTCACCTTGAAAACGATGTCGCCGCTGGTTCGGCGGTTCAGCTCCTTGAGGGTGTCCAGCGTGAAGCCAAAGTCGGTCATGGAATCGGTGTCGATGGTAAAGTGCTTAACCTTGGAGGACACCAGCTTATCCAGTGTGTCTGCTTTCAGAATAATCTGTACATCTTTCCGTGTGCCACCCACATTTACAGGAACCACCACAGCAATACCGTTTGCGGTGCTGCCATTCTTTTTCGCATCAACGGTTGCTTTGTTGATTGCCTGTTGTACCGTACTTTCGTTGATGTTGGCATTTCCGTTGATTCCGGGTTTCACCGGCTTGGCTTGACCGGTGGTCGGGGTATTAGGGTCGTTCTTGTTTGGGCGGTTGATGTTGGTGGAATCCTTGTCAGAAGAATCTTCCCTGTCGTTGGAAGAATCTCCACCGCCGCTGCTCGGTTTCTTCTCCGCTGTCAGCGTAATCAGCGCTTCGGTTTGGTTGTATTCCGCATCTTCGGCTTTGACCGCTTTGATTTGGAACTCCCCTATGTCGGTTACTGTAACAGCGCCGTTTGCATCCACTGTTGCGGGACCGCTGACTACCGACCATGTGATTGTGCCCTCACCGGAACCGCCGGAGGTTTGCAGCGTAAAGCTGCTTCCCTTGTGGATTTTGCTCGGTGCGCCGATGATGGAAAGAGCCGCCTGCTCTGCCTTGCCCACGGTAAGTGCACTGGTTTCAGCTGTTTTTCCGCCGTAGTTAATCTCAATTTTCTTGCCGTTATGTTCTGCGACCGTCAACACCGTTCCCTGGGCAGGGTCAGCGGTCAGCTTGCCGCTTTCCCCTGTGAGAGTCTCACTTGTATTGTCGTTGTAGTTCACCTGTACCGACAGACCGCTCAAATCCAGCGTCTGTCCGTTGGTATAGGACAGGTTGGCAGGCTGATTGATAATCTCAATCCCGCTCACAGACTTTTTAGGAGTTGTGATTGCCACGCCTTGGCTGATGGTTTTTGCATGGTTTGTAGTAGCTTCTGCTTTTGCAAAGAAATAGTAGGTGGTGTTGGCGGTCAGACCAGAGAATACACGCTCCGTCTGCCAGTTTGCGGGGGCTTCATTTGTGATGTTGTAGCCGTAAGTAACCGTTGTGCCGATGTTAGCGGGTTCTACCACAGCTTCGTTCAAGGTAACCTGGATCGGGCTGTCCGCCTGTCCGGTCAGGGTGAGCTTGTAAGAGGCAGGTGTTACCTTCACAGTCAGGTTTTGCTTTCCATAGATTGTGCCAGCATCTCCTTCGAAGATAAGCCCGCTCCAGTTCTTCTGATTGGTCTTATCTCCGATACCCCCATTGGCAAAAATCAGGGCATGACCGTTCGCTCCGGTTTTAAAGGTGACGTCAGAACCTTCTAATCCGGCGTCGATTCCGGCTGCACCATACTTACCGCCGGTTGCAGTGACCTTGCCGCCACTGATGGTGACACTGCCGCCAGAACCCTCACTTCCGCCACCGATTCCGGCTCCATTCTTTCTGCTGGTTGCCTCGATACTACCGCCGCAGATGGTAATATTGCCGCCAGAATTACCTGGTTTGCCGCCAATTCCGGCTTCTCCAAATTGACTGCTTGTGGCGGTCAGCGTTCCCATGTTCCCACCGACAGACTGGGCATAAAGAGAAAAAACGTTGCCCTCTGCTACGCCAATGCCGCCGTTGACAGTCAGGCTTGCGCCGTCTGCCAGAATCAGGTGAACTTCGCCGCTGACAGTGACCCGGTTGTCAATGGTGATATTGCTGTTTACGACATACCACCCGCTCTGCCATTCGGTCATACTGCTGTCCACCACAGTGACATTATCGGCTGTCTGTTCACTGCCGTTTTCGTCCAGATATTTTACATCATTTATGGTTGCAAGAGCATTTGTCTTACCTGCAAAGAAGGCAAGCAGATTGTCCAGCTTCTCTGCGCCGGTGATTTTGGCTTTCTGCTCTTCGGTCAAAGTGTTGTAGGCTGCATAGACTGCCTGCAATTTTTCATAAACCGCCTGCTGTTCCTCGGCAGTCATCGCTTCCACTTCTTCTGCTGTAGGCAGAGCGTCCACCTGCTCCTGAACCGCCTTTACCTGTTCGTCCGCTTCTTTGCCCTTACACTGGCTCAAGTCTGCATTTTCTGCGCCGCACACCGGGCAGTCAAGATTGGTATTACCCTCTGTACAGAGGGTAATACAGGAACATTGCTCCTGTGCGCCGCCGTCCTGCGGATTGCAGATTTCACAGACGAAGGTGCAGGGAGTTCCCGGCACTTCCTCGGTGTAGCCGCACTCGCTGTCGTGTTCGTGATGGCAGCCCAGCGCCTCTGTGATACAGCCGCTTTCTTCGCTGCACTCGTGGGTACACGCAGTCGGCTCTTGCTCTTCCGCATCCGACTGGGCATCTGTGTTGTCCGACACACTTTCTGCCGGGTAGCAGTCCTCGGTATGCTCGTGGACACACTCGGCCACAAGGGTGTAGCAGTCCTCATTGTGTTCATGGTTACAGGGGGTTCCCTCTGTACCTTCGGTGTAGCCGCAGTCGGTGGTGTGCTCAGGGTGATGCTCACACAGACCTCCGGCAACTGTTGGGGGTTCCACCGCCAATACATTCAGCGGCAGGGTGGAAAATACCATCGCTGCCGCCAAAACAAAAGCGGCAATTCGTTTTCGTTGCTTCATCTTTATCCTCCTATTTCTTGCGTTTATCTATTAAAAATACAAAAAGGAATCGGGCATCCACCCGCTTGGAATGGACAACTGTTTTCTCTGTCATGGCAATATATGGATAACACAAAAGCAGGCAGAGTTATCTCTGTCTGTCTGTCTGTCTGTCGGTCGGTCGGTCGGTCGGTCGTGAGTTTATTCCATGAGAGCATTGTCTGTCAAGCCCCCTTATAACTTTATCTGAATCTTTGTATCATTTTTATTATATCATAGCTTTTTTATTTTCATCGTGCAGTTTACACCCGAATTATGCCGTTTACGAAGAGGGACCTTTTCTTTTTTGTGCATCGCCCCTGTTTTGCTGCTCCACTTGTATCCCTTGCAACCTCTTAAAAGGATGTTGCATACTGCTTTAGAAAGCACAATAAAGAATCTAATCAGAATGAACCGCTGTCCTTTATCCTCCCGTGGGTTTTGTCCTTATAACACCTGCTGCTTTTGTTAAAAATGCTCTTCTACTGCCCCTGTTTTCTATCTTTATGTACGCAAAAAAAGCACAGGAGATATTTATCTCCTGTGCTTTTTTTGCGTTTATTCTGATTACGTGGCATTGTGTTAAAAGATTTTGTTCTACTCACTCTATTTTATCAATGAGTTTTTGAACACTTCGTTTGGAAAATGACCTGGATGGAGCAAGTTTACTCTTCGCATTTGTAGCGGGCTGCCTACCCCTCCTACTTTTTCCCTTCGGACTTCCCTTTTCTCTGTTTTATGTATAAGAAAAGAGCGTAGAATCTATTTCCCCACGCTCTTCCCTGCTATTTAGCAGCTTGTCCTGTCATTTTATATCAGATTTTATGCTGATTTTTAGGGGGATATTAACATAGTAAGAACTGGGGAATATTTACAATGACATCATAGCATAGATATATACATTTTTGCAAAACCTTTTTCTATAAAAAGAAGCCTCCCTTATTGGAAGCTTCTTTTTGATTTTATATTCGTTTAGAACGGCAAATCATCTTCTTCGTATTCTGTCATTTCAAACTCAGGTTCAGATGACTCTTTTGCTGCGCTTTGTCTATCAGTCGGAGCATTTATACTATTGTTGGAATCTTTCTTTGAGCCAACAAATGATACACGGTCAGCAATAACCTTAATTACTGTGTGACTCTTACCATCATTGTCTTTATAGGTTTCTGCTCTAATTGAATCCTCCAAAAGAATGAGAAAATCTTTCTGGAAATACTGTTCGATATATTCTGTGTTTTTTCATTGATTGATGCTAGTGTCAGTATTATAACTGCTAAACAAACAATCACAATCCCATAAAAATAAAACCTGGCGTTTAATAACGCCAGGTTTTATTTTTGTCTTATCTTCCACTCTAATCAGAGATTGTAGAATTCCAAACTCCAATCCTACTATACTTAGTTTGACAATACACTCTCACTGTTCATAGAATCGAAGATTACAATAAAGTTGGGTATTGAGCATATCAAGCCTCTACACTAACACACCGGGCAAGAATACGTTTACTCATATCGTAATTACAGGTAAGTAGCGTAAGATCCCATGTACCTTCTTCCAGAGCATCTCCATTTTTAGCATCAATCTCCACAATTTCCGTTACTTGAAATTTTGTTACTTTACCATCCATGGTTTGATAGCTTACTTCTGCCCCTATAGGAAGTTGAGATAGATTTCTAAAGTGTGCTTTATAATTATGACCTGCTATCACCATCCGAGGTGAGCCTTGTATATCTTCTTTTTCAAAAATACAAACACTCACTTTTAGAAGTGCATCGCTATAGTCAGCCAATACTGGAAGCTCTAAACCTAAATCGGGCAAAGAAAGGATACCATCGATATTATAGTTACTCCAATTAAAAGAATCTGTAGAAGACATATGGGGTTCTTGACTTAAGAATTCTTCCTTCTCGTTGTTTTCTTCAGATTCAGTGGAAGGAGTAGAAGTGTTTAGATATTGCTGCGCTTGCGCTAATAGAATGCCAGACTGCTGTTCCGCAGTCCGTTGTTCTAATATGTTCTTTCCAAGGAACAGTATTGCAGCTATAATCAGAACAATCCCTAATGCGAAAGCCATCAGACTGATCTTATTCTTTTTCATCTGAGTGTCCCCGAGATTTTTTCTTGTAGACGCCATAGCCAATTACTACGACACCTGCAACACCGAGCAGAACAGGAATCACCCAGTTTTGTCCCGTTACCGGCAATTCTTTTTGTGGTTTGTCATCATTGATGATAGTCCAAGTCATTCCATCGTGCGTTACCTCAGCGATAAATCCTGCCGGAACTTCGTCTTCACGAACGCTCCAATCATATTTATCGTTTAAATCAGACCAAGTATAGCTCCACTTGTTATCCTCACACAAGGTTACCCAATCATAATGTTTTCCGTCGCGAAGAAGTTCTACTCGGATACTATCAGTACGCTCTCGTCCATTATCCAGTTTCCATACTTTATTAACTGTTAGGCTGGTTGTTTGATCGTCAAGCCTACTAACATTATGGGAGCCAAGTGTCTCTGTTGTCAGATTGACTGGATCATCATTGTTATTGCTGTTTTGCGAATCAGGTTTATTAGATGGTCTATTATTGTCATCATCGGTGTTGCTACCCCCATCAGAACCTGATTTATGGTTTGTGATGGTAACTTGAGCAGTACCATTAAGCGGAATGATTCCAGTTTGTCCATCGTAGCTTACAGAATGTCCATATGTGTCAGTTTCAGCTACACTATACTCCAAATCTGCCGGAAGCCCATTCGCTGTTTTACTTTCATTGTCTTTTAAAGTAAAGTTGGATACACCATCGGTAAAGACCATGTCCCCATAGACGCCGTTAATTTTTCTGCCATTTTCTCCATGAAGTGTTATCTGCATAGGAAAACTACGATGATAATCTCCTTTATTTCCGGTAACATATTTGGTTACTGTAATACTGCCAATAGGTTCTATTGGAGGAGTTGTTTTGTTCCATGTACCAACCAATACAACATCCTTGTTTGGCATCGTTAGTTTGCCATCTTCAATTTCGACACCACTTGGGGATTGGACTTTCCAGCCTGAGAATGTATATCCCGACAATGTGGGATTTTCCGCAATTGTGACTGGGGCAGAATAGCTTGTATGTACAACTGCCGGCACTTCTGGTGCTCCATCGGGAACAACGCCATCATACTGATAGGTTACTGTATGGGGAGTTGCTCTGTAATAGATCTTCAGGGGATTGTCCTTCGTTGCCTCATTGCAAAGAGCATTCAAACGGTGTTCACCGTAGTTCTCATCGAAAACATAGTGAATACCAAGGGTCTCTTTACCTGATCCATCAATAGCATCCCAAGCAAACTGTTTGCCATCGAATTTCGTGTGACTGATACTTACTGTATCATTGGGGTATGCCCAGCCACCTTGCCCGTGGGTCTGCCTTATCCAGTTATAAGCTGCGCCGTTTTCGTCCGTTTGATTTCCATCCGGATCGTAAAACTGATAGTAAAGCTCATAATACCAGAGCTGTTCCTGAGTCTCTTTCCACTGGGCATAGACGGTAATATCACTTGTCACCGGTGTGGTTGCAATAAATTCTGTACCGCTACCATCCGCTGCCGTGTTCCAGCCCAGGAAGGTATAATTTTTGCGGGTTGGTGCTGTAGGCAACGTGCCTACTGTAGATCCTCCGGGCACGACCTTCTGCTTCGGGTCCGCCTCTGTATCACCGCCATTTTTATCAAAGGTGACAGTGACTTCCTGCGGAATTTGCTTTGCAATGTACCAGACATCCTGTTCTGCAGTTTTACCCTTCCGATCCACATACAATCCTGTCGCACCAGCATTAGCCAGTGTGAGCTTCATTGAAGAGCCATCTTTCTTGGCATAGACATATTCTTCACCGGACTTAGGAATCGAACCGGTTGCAAAGTTCTGATTTTCAAAAGGAAGGAGTGAGCCTGTTCCTGAGGCAGTTCCCTCTGCAGTAAGAGGTGCCTTTACCCCCGCTCCCAAGCCTCCAAAAATACCATTGCTGCGCTGAAGGTTAATTTGACCATTTACAGTAATGTCTCCTTCAATCAAACCCTTCTGTGTCAATGCCAGAACGGCATCCGGTTCCACAGTCAGTCCTTTGACCTGGAAAAATGGGATATCTGTTACCAATCCCTGTTTGCCATTTTCAGTGTATTTTCCTACATAGTCATAACATTTCCAGTCACCTATTATGGCAATTGCAGCTCCACTCTTTATTGTCACATGGTCCATGGTTTCCACCAAAGGGATTTGCTGGAAACCATCCGCAACAGATCCGGAGAGTTCCAGGTTGACTGTACCGGTGATTGTTTTATCATCATCATACATAGTGGGATAACGTCCCATAATATAGTTGGTAACATTACCACCCGATACCCTTACATCGACATTTCCATGAACAGTTACATTTTTATTTGCAACACAACTTGCTTCAATGGCAGCAACGGTACCGCCGGTTTGTTCAAGCAGTACATCACCTTGAATGGATTTTTTTACCTGTTTTGTGTTTCGACTTTTAGGACCTATGCCCAGAACATCTACCTCTCCACCATTTACAATGGCAGTTGCAGCATAAATTTCCCCATTCTGATTTTCAATTTCTGAACCGTAATTAAACTGCGCTCCGCCAATATAGCAACCACTTTGTGATGCGTATCCCAGAGGGGTCATATTTCCAAAATAGCCCTGGGAGATAGCGGAAGACCCTAACTTGTTGTCATCCCGTCCGATGCGAGCATTTTCCTGAAGAGTTACGCTTGTAGTGCCAAGCACAATGTCATTGGTACCGGCGCCAAACAGGGAACCATAACCATAACCTGTTCCCTTTCCTCCTCCTGTCTCAATCCTGGCATTTCCACCAACGATTACCTCTGTTGCAGATACTGTAGAATGGAAAGAGCCACCATGAACAGCCGCTGGATCACAGCCGGCGGTAGAGGCATCTTCGGATTGTTCACAGGCAGGTACATGAGCATCCCCATCAATCGTAACATGGGTTGTACCACCTACTACTGCTCGTGTCGAGCGTGCGTCGTCCGGAACCTTCTCATAATCATCACCGGCAAAGGCATCGATACCATTGTAGCCACCGCCATAGATGCTCTTGACTTCGCCGCCTGTGATTGTAACATAGGTATCTCCATCTACGATGCCATTTTCATGCTGTGGTTCAGCATAGTTTGGATTCCAGATTGCAGCACCACCACCAAATATCTGGTAAGCAGTTCCCCCTGTCATTTCTACAACAGCTGTGCCGCTGGTATCAGCATTGATGCCTCCTCCATAGATTCCATAGGGAAGAACACCATGTTTTGTGTAGGAAACAAGTACTGGCGTCCAATTGCTTTCCATCTCTGCTTTCTGGTAAAGGTTATATCCTGCACTGCTTCCTGTACTCATATCTTCTTCTTGCTTTCCATCTGCCGCAGTAGGGAAACGTGCGTTGCCACCAAATTTCACATGGGTGTTGCCAGTAAGGGTCTCAGCAGAGTTGCCGCCGGCGATGAGTTTGTACACACCGTCCAAAATAGTGAGGTCTGTATCTGCTGTAAGATTCTGGTCACTTCCTCCATAAACCGTCATTCTCTGGCTTCCATCGTTACCACCACCAAATCCATCACCCAAAATGAGCGAATATCCATTGGCATAGATAGTATGGGGAGTAATATGAATATTTTCAAATGTAATCGAACCAGACAGATTTAGAATTTCATCTTGAAAACTCAGAAGACACTGAGAATTATCCGCACTTCGAATACAAATTGCTTTGCCATCAACCCCTATAGAATCAGTAGACAGAAGGATATCCGATTTGAGAACAATTGTATACTGGGTTTCATTTCCATTGGTGATTTCTTGGATAACTGTCTCAAATTCTTCTGGACTGGATACCTCGTAGGTGTTCTCTCCGACCAATAACAGTTTGTCTGCCAAAACAGTTATTTTCACAGAAGGCACCTCTACCCCTTCCGCTACAGAATAAGCCTCCGGTATAATGGGGAAAAAGATATATTCTCCTGCTATCGTAGCATTATATTCCGGCTTGCTTTCCCACGTTACCGGAATGGTGAAGACGGTTCCATCTGCATTTACTGCCTCCAACTGTTCTGGCAGGGTAAGAGCCTCCAAAGCAGTTCCAACCGGAACACTTTGCTCTGAGATAGCCTTGTCGATAGCAATAAATGAGGTAACCTGCATATCTTGTACCATCACTTGAATCGAGGGTATTTCTACCCCTTCGGCTACGAAACAAGTCTCTGGCAGAACGGGGGTAAAAATATAAGTTCCAAGTACAGCACCATCAAATTCCGGTTCACCTTTCCATGTTACAGGAATGGTAACAGTGTTCCCTTCTTCATCTACTGCCTCCAACTGTTCTGGCAGGGTAAGAGCTTCCAAAGCGGTTCCAACCGGAACAGTCTGCACTGAAACAGTTTGCTCTAATACTGCAAAAGAAGCCACCTGTTTAATGGTATCCGGCAAGTTGACATCTTGTACTATCACTTGAATCTTCGGTAACTCTATTTCCTCTGACACGGTATAGTCTTCAGGAAATACAGGGGAGAAGATATATTCTCCTTCTTTTGTCCCATCAAATTCTGGCTGACTAATCCAAGACACAGGAATCTCAAAGATGTTTGAATCGATCCCTATTGCTTCCAGATAGTCTGGTAAAATAACTTCTTCCGGGTTACTATTCATTTCTACTATCTGTTCTCTTATCTCCTCGGACAATTGAGAAAATTCGATAATTTGATTGTCTGTCTCTTCGTTTGAAGGGAGTTTTTCTTCCGTATCTTCGTTATTTGTATCGGGCATTAGTGCTTCTGGTGGGTTTGTTTCATATAAAGTATTTTCCACGGATGAAGTTCCAGAAACATTCTTTCCAGATTCAGTAACCTGAAATCCCTCTGTGGATGTTACATCCACAGAAGGGTTGCTTATATCAGCTTCTCGAATATATTTCTCCTCAGTAGCCAGGCTATCTGCAAATGTAGTTATTCCCAAACTGGAAACAAGGATTGTACCCGAAAGAAAAGCCGACAACAATTTTGATCCTATTCTTTTTTTACCGATCATTTTCTTTTAACTCTCCTAATTTTAACATTTTAGAAACTATAATTCTTTTGCTTACTGTTTCCTCAGTCGTGCTAATTTAAAACATCAACAGGAACTGGTGGTCCATGAGGCCAGTATATCAGAAAGCTACGCAAAGATAGATAAACAGGGGAATATGTCGATAATCCATATATTCCCCTAAGATATTCCATCAAACCGAATATGGTTAGAGATAAAAAATGCAGATAATTAAAATATGCAAAAGCCTTAAAAATCGGACTAACATATCATCGCTTCCCCATTTATGTGATCTTCGCATAGCCGTCCTACAGCAGTTTGGGGTTCCATCGCCAATACATTCATCAGTAGGACGGAAAACAACATCACTGCTACCAATACAAAAGTGTCCTTTCGTTTTCGTCTTTTCATCTTATCTCTCCTATTTTTGCGTTACTCCACTAAAAAACACAAAAAGGAAGCGGTCATCCATTCAGTTTGAATGGACAACTGCTTCCTCTATCATACAAATATGCGGATATCACAAAAACAGACGGAGTTACTTCTGTCTGTCATGAGTTTATTCCATAAGGACATTGTTTGTCAATCCCCCTATTACCATCTTATCTGGATTTTATTTCTAAATTTTATTATACCACAGATTTTCCTGTTTTCATAGTGTTGTTTACTTGGAATGACTTTTTTCCACGAATTATGCTATTTTAATCTCCCCTTTCATTCCCTCATCTCTTCAGCAGCACCAAGAACTTCACGGTATCCATCCTCATTGACTGCAGTTATTACCAGGATGACTACATTTTCAAACTATTTGAGGATATAACACTCCTATCTCTTGCCTTCTTTTCAATCCACGCTCTCCTGACCGGAGGGCGACATCACAAAAGTTTTGTTTTTGTTTGGTTCTGCTTCCTGGATGGTCCCAGTTTACTCTTCGATTTTGTAGCGGGCTATCTGCCCCTACTTTTCCCCTTCGGGCTTCCCTTTTTCCTGTTTTATGCATATGAAAAGAGCGCAGGGACCGCTTTCCCCACGCTCTTCTTTATGATTTATTACTTTTTCCCGTCTATTTTCAGCGGATTTTGTGCTGATTTTGTCCGGGATGTGAACAGAAATCGCTTATTTCATCATGCTTGCAACTTCGCTTGCAAAGTCATCGTTTCTCTTTTCGATGCCTTCGCCCTTTTCATAGCGAACGAAAGAGAGGATTTCGATCTTGCCGCCGAGCTCTTTTGCTTTTGCTTCGGTGTAAGATTTGATGGTCTGGTCGCCGTCTTTGATGAATTCCTGATCCATCAGGCAGTTTTCTTTGTAGAATTTCTTAATTCTGCCCTGTACCATCTTTTCAGCAATTGCTTCCGGTTTGCCTTCGTTGATAGCCTGAACCTTGAGGATTTCTTTTTCTTTCTCCAGAACCTCAGCAGGAACTTCGGTCTCGTTGAGGTAGCCAGGGTTTGCAGCAGCAACCTGCATTGCAACGTCCTTGCCGTACTCTTCGAAGCCCTCTTTGTCAGCAACGTCGGTATCGAATTTAACCATAACGCCGATGCTGCCGCCTGCATGGATGTAGGTAGCTACATCGCCTTCATAGCGGGTGAAGCGTCTGATCTTGATGTTCTCGCCGATGGTCTGAATCTTCTCGGTGGTCAGGTCAGCGATGGTCATTTCGCTGCCGCAAGCTTTGCAAGCCAGCAGAGCGTCTACATCAGCAGGATTCTGCTCTACAACGGTCTGAGCGCAGGTGTCAACGAATGCCTGGAAATCAGCGTTCTTTGCAACGAAGTCGGTCTCAGCGTTTACTTCGATTACAACGCCAACCTTCTTAGCAGTGTCAACATATGCTTTTACGATACCTTCAGCAGCGATGCGTCCAGCTTTTTTAGCAGCAGCAGCCAGACCCTTTTCGCGCAGCAGCTCGATTGCTTTTTCCTGGTCGCCGTTGGTTTCGGTCAGTGCTTTTTTGCAGTCCATCATGCCGCAGCCGGTGATTTCACGCAGTGTTTTTACGTCCTGAGCGGTGAATGCCATATTAAATTCCTCCAAACTGAAATGATAAATTTATAAAACAAAAGGATAAATGCTTTGAAAAAAGGTCCCAGCACAGGTGCCTGTCGGGAAAAGACCCCAACAAGGAACCCTTACTGGGACCTGTATGCTTGACTGATCCGACGTTAAAGATTATTCAGCGTCTTTTTCTTCTTCAGCATCCTCTGCGCTCTGTGCGCCCTGTCTGCCTTCGATGATAGCGTCAGCCATGGTGCCTGCAATCAGCTTAACAGCGCGGATTGCATCGTCGTTACCCGGGATGACGTAATCGATCTCGTCTGGATCGCAGTTGGTGTCAACGATAGCAACGATCGGAATACCCAGTTTCTTTGCTTCAGCAACAGCGATTCTTTCTTTTCTTGGGTCAACGATGAACAGTGCGCCTGGCAGCTTGTCCATGGTCTTGATACCGCCCAGATATTTCTCCAGCTTTTCGATTTCCAGCTCGAGTTTGCCGACTTCTTTCTTTGGCAGACGATCGAAGGTGCCGTCTTCCTGCATCTTGCGCAGCTGCTCCAGTCTCTGGATTCTGCGGCGGATGGTTTTGAAGTTGGTCATCATACCGCCCAGCCATCTAGCGTTTACATAGTGTGCGCCTGCACGCTCTGCTTCTTCTTTGATGGACTCGCCAGCCTGTTTCTTGGTACCAACAAACAGAACGTTGTCGCCGTTAGCTGCTACGTCGCGAACGAACATATAAGCTTCTTCGAGTTTCTTAACGGTCTTCTGCAGGTCGATGATGTAGATACCGTTTCTTTCGGTGAAGATGTAACGAGCCATCTTCGGGTTCCATCTGCGGGTCTGGTGACCAAAGTGTACGCCTGCTTCCAGCAGCTGTTTCATAGATACTACGCCCATGTTGATTTCCTCCTTAAGGTTAAACCTCCGTCTTGGAAGCTTTGCCGAGATTCCGAAGGACAAGAGCCAATGGGCTTAGGCTGCTCATCCTGCCCGAAAAGGTGGGTTAGCCTGTCGGCACCATCCCGGTCAATCCAAAACGTGTGATATAAGATACGGAAAAAGTGCGGCTTTCTGTCGCTCTTTTTTGCCGTTCCCGAGTATTATAACAAACCATCCTTAAAAAATCAAGTGAATTTTTGTCCTTTTTACGCCATTTTTTCCGTTTTTCCCCTTTTTAGACGTTTTGCACACAAAATGCCCGAACAGCCCTACGGTTTATGACGCCTGCGACCGCTCAGCGCAGCCGGTCGGGTCCGTACTAAGATGGTGTCCTGCCCGATGACCTGGATGTCCTCCCAGGGAATGACAAGATCGTCCTCCCTGCCCAGCAGCCCGAACAGCCGCAATCTGCCCCGGATGACGATTGCCGTCAAGCGTGCATCGGCGGTGTCCAGCTCGACGTCCCCGACATAGCCCAGCCGACATCCGTCGGCAGCATCCACCACGTCCTTGTATTTAAAGTCGTTGATTCGGCAGACCATCCCTCTCCCGCCTTTCCGTCAGATGGTATACGGTATGCAGGCAGGAGGAAGGATATGCCGATTATCTGCTGTGTACGTCTATCCTGCGCGGCTCCAGCTTGGAATAAACAATCTTCTGTCCGTGGTACAATCCGCTGTAGCCGGACAGCACATAGCCAATCACACTGGCGATACCAAAGTAGATGACTCCTTCGCCGCCGAACAGCTCGACCGCCAAGGTGAAGGAGGCAACCGGACAGTTGACCACTCCGCAGAACAGTGCAATCAACCCTACCGCGGCTCCGAAGGAAGGCTCCAGCCCCAACAGCGGCGCAATCACACAGCCGAAGGTAGAACCGACAAAAAAGGTCGGCACAATCTCGCCGCCTTTAAAGCCGGCGCCCAATGTCAGGGCGGTCAGCAGCAGTTTGGCAGCAAAGGCATACCACACCGCCTGCCCTGCCATCGCCTGCTCAATCACCGGCATGCCGGCGCCGTTGTAATCGGTCGTTCTCAGCAGGACGGTCAGCAGAATCACCACCGCACCGCCTAAAGCTGCCCGCAGTCTGCGGTCCTTGCAGCAACGTTCATAGCCTTTGGCTGCTATATGCATCGAGGTGCAGAAGAGGATGCTCAGCCCCGCACACAAGGTGGACAAAAGGATGACCTGGGATGCACTCAAAAAATTCAGCTGGGGGATCCCACTGACTGCAAAGGCAGTCGGTGCAATCCCGCACACCTGCGCAATCCCGTAACCGGTCAGCGCACCCATCAGACAGGGCAGCAGCGCTGCGTATTGCATCACCCCGACACTGACCACCTCCACCGCAAAGATAGTGGCGGTCAGCGGGGTGCCGAACAGCGCCGAAAAGCAGGTGCTCATCCCGCACATAATCATCATCTGATGCTCCCGCTCATCCAGCGAAAGCCAATCTGCCATCTTAGCACCCAAACTGCCGCCAATCTGCAAAGCTGCGCCTTCTCTGCCGGAGGAACCGCCCAACAGATGGGTCAGGACGGTGCTGATAAAAATCAGCGGAGCAGTCCGCAGCCGCAGCGGCTGTTCCCCGCGCACCGCCTCCAGGATGGTGTTGGTACCCATATCCTTTTCCATTCCTGTTTTCTGGTACAGCAGGGCAATCAAAACACCACCCAACGGCAGCAACAGCAGCAGCCATGGGTGTTCCATCCTCTGGTGGGTAGCAATTTCCACTGCAAAGTGGAACACCACCCCCATCACGCCGACCACGCTGCCTACCGCCGTTGCCAGCATGACCCATTTTGCACAGACGGAAAGGGTGCCGCGCACACGCTCAATCCACTCTTTCATCCTCCTGCTCCCCTTCCTGCCGCGGCTGCGGCTGCTCGCTTTCCTCATCTTCTTCCGGTTCTGCTTTTGGCTCCGGCTGCTCCCAGACCGGAACGATGGCAGCGGTGTCCAGTGCGGTCACGTCCTCCCCGCAGACGCTGATGCCTACCCCCTGCTGCGGGTCCCAGCTTGCCCAGAAGGCAGCAGAAACCATGCCACTCTGCACATCCAGCACCAGGCGCAGCGGGCGCAGCAGCTGCCACAGGTCATTTTTATCCAGCAGGTTTGGCATCTCGGGATGATTGTCTGCACGGGTATAGCCATATTGCAGCTGCATCAGCGGGTACTGCTCAAACAAGCCGGTCATCATCACATCCAGCAGGCGGTACTGCTCTGTCAGCAGATAACGGCAAGCGTCAATGACCTGCTGGTCGTCACAGTTGCCCGGGCGCACCATCAGGTCAATCGGTTGCTCCTGCTCAAAAAAGGCATCCCAATCTTCCAGACAAACCTGCCCTTTATAGCAGTCATCCTCCCAAATCAGAGCTTCCTCCAATTCTTCCAAGGCTTCCTCCACCACAGGGTCCGCTCCCTGCATGGCGTGCAGGTCCACAAACCAGCTCACCAGCTGGCAGACCCTGCCCTCGGCATCCTGTCCCCAGTAGACCGGATATTCACCTGCACCCCAACCGGTGGTAAAAACAGGCAGACGACATTGATTTTCCGGCAACGTCCAATCTACCCAGCTGCCCGGATGATTCTGCTGCTGCACCATCGGCAAAAACAGCTGCTCCAGTAGATTTTGCGGAGAACGGGCAGACACCCTCCCATCCAGATAATCCTGTAGCTTTTGCAGGGTGACTTGGTCGCACAGGCAACCCAACGCACTTTTGCTGACAAAGCCAAAGTTTCCGGTGGTCAGCTGGTTGTAATCCTCCAGACCGGTCAATGCCTGTTCAAAGTGTACCGGCTGTTCATAGTTAAAGCGCAGGCGGGCAGCTGCACACACCGGACTCTCTCCCTGCGGGAAAGCGATACACAGTTCCAATGGATAGTTCCCCACCGGCGCTGTAACCAGGTATGGCTGCGGCGGACAGTCGGCAGCAGCACAAGGGTCAAAGGCGACCAGCGAGCCGCTGGGCACCGGACACAAACCCACCCGAACGCTGCGCACCGGACAGCCGGCGACCTCCTCCTGCTCAAAATATTCGGTCAAATCCCGCTGACAGCTCAGCTGCTCCCTGTTTTCCATCCACAGCTTCAACCATTCCTTTGTCGGTGTCACCTGCATCTCCTCCATCCATCGCTCAGAGCAAATTTTAATTTCACTGATTATTATAGACGCTTTTTTCTTTTTGTCAAAAGTTTCCTGTGCTATTTCCCCTCTCTTTTAAAAAAAGCTGCCAAAACCGCTTGCATATTTTCCCGCATGGCAGCAAACACTATCAGCACAAACCAAACTGATAAGGAGAGCGTACTGTTATGAAAGCTACCGGAATCGTTAGAAGAATCGATGACCTGGGTCGTGTGGTCATTCCCAAGGAAATCCGCCGCACCCTGCGCATCCGCGAGGGCGACCCATTGGAAATTTTTACCAGCAACGACGGTGAGGTCATCTTTAAAAAATATTCCCCCATCGGCGAACTGTCCTCCTTTGCCGCCCAGTATGCGGACATCCTGCACAAGACCAGCGGCAAAGCGGTGATCGTCTGTGACCGTGACCATGTGGTCGCCGCCGCCGGTGTCCCGAAAAAGGAGCTGCTGGAACGCCGCGTTTCCCCTGCCCTCGAGCAGCTGTGCGACCAACGAAAGAACTATGTCCTTTCCCCACAGGAGCATCCACTGTATCCGGTTGAGGGCGTGGAACGCACCGCTTTGATAGCATTTCCCATCATCTCTGCAGGCGATGTCTGCGGCAGTGTGGTGTTGTTGGGTGAGGACTCCGATCAACCCAGCGAAGCAGAGGAAAAGCTTTTGTGTGCGGCTGCCGGATTTTTGGGAAAACAGATGGAAGAATAACTTTGTAAAGGACCCCATGGCTGTATTTCAGCTCGGGTCCTTTTTCTTTACAACCATCAAAAAAAGCCGTAATCAGGCGTTTTTTCGGTTAATTTCCATTTTTTGTAAAATTCTTCCTTTCTGTTTTGAATGAATTTTCTACACATCCCTCCGGTTTATTTACCACTTATGTTAAATTCCTGTAAAATCGTGTTAAATCTTCGAATTTCTTCTTGAAATAAATCCATTTATTGTGTATAAAGTTAATAGAAGAATAAATTTATGTAAACTATGGAGGAAGCATCTGTGAAGTTAACTGATTTGATTGGTCTGCTTGGCGGTCTTGGTCTGTTCCTGTACGGAATGCAGATGATGAGCAACGGCTTGGAAGCCGCCGCCGGTAACCGCATGAAAAAAATTCTGGAAAAACTGACCGCAAACCGTTTTCTCGGCGTCGTTGTCGGCGCTGTCATCACCGCTGTCATCCAATCCTCGTCTGCTACCACCGTCATGGTCGTCGGCTTTGTAAACTCCGGCATGATGACCTTGCAGCAGGCAGTGTGGATTATCATGGGTGCCAACGTCGGTACCACCATTACCGGTCAGCTTATCGCTTTGGATGTCGGCGCAATTGCTCCGCTGTTCGCCTTTATCGGTGTGGCATTCATTGTCTTTTTGAAAAATGAAAAGCTTCATCATTACGGTAAGATTATCGCCGGTCTGGGCATTTTGTTCATCGGTATGGATATGATGAGTGCGGCAATGGTTCCTCTGCGCGAATCGGAGACCTTTGTCAATATCATCACCCGCTTCTCCAACCCTGTTCTAGGCATTCTTGCCGGTGCTATTTTTACTGCTATCATTCAGTCCTCCTCGGCATCGGTCGGCATCCTGCAGGCACTTGCCAGCAGCGGTGTAATCGGTCTGCCACAGGCTGTCTATGTGCTGTTCGGTCAGAACATCGGTACCTGTATCACCGCTGTCCTGGCTTCTATCGGTACCAGCCGTGTTGCAAAGCGCACCACCATCATCCATCTTCTCTTTAACATCATTGGTACTACCCTGTTCACCATTATTTGTATCTTAACTCCTTTCACCACTCTGGTCGAAGGCTTTACCCCGAACAACGTTTCGGCACAGATTGCCAATATGCACACCATCTTTAATATCACCACCACCATCCTGCTCATCCCGTTCGGCTCCTATCTTGCCAAGCTGGCGACCCGCATCCTGCCGGACCTGCCGGAGGAGCGCGACGATGTCATGCACCTGGAGTACATCCAGCCGTTTATTCCGATTGAAAATCGCGGCGAAACCAAAATCGGTATCTCTGCGATCGCCATCACTGCCATCCGCAACGAGCTGATTCGCATGACCCAAATGACCCGCGAAAACGTTGGATTGAGCTTTGATGCTGTCCATGACAATAACCTTGCTCTGGTGGAAGATGTACGCAATCGTGAGGAGTATATCGACTATCTGAACAAGGAAATCTCCAAGTACATCTCCCGTATGCTGGTCAAAGAGCGCAACCCGAAGGATTCCCAGTACATGAGCGCACTCTTTAAGGTCTGCGGCAACCTCGAGCGCATCGGCGACCACGCTATGAACATCTGCGAATACACCAACATGATCAAAGAAAAACAGATTACCTTCTCCAAGGAGGTCATGGTCCAGATTGAGCAGATGAAGGAAGTCTGCTGCGATGCTCTTGATCTGTTGCTGGACAATCAGGCAAACAGCGAAAGCCTGCACTCGATCGAATCGATTGAACAGAAGATCGATGATATGACCGAAAGCTTCCGTAAAGGTCAGATCGACCGTATGCAGACCGGAAAATGCTCCGATGAAGGCTGCGTACTCTATTCGGAGATGCTCACCGACTTTGAACGTATCGGCGACCATATCCTCAATATCGGTCAGGAGGTCACCGGCTCAGTGGACGACTAATCTCTCGTTTCCTATATCGAATAAAACAATCCCGAATACAAAACCACCCAAAAGTTTGAAAACTTTTGGGTGGTTTTTCTTGCGGACAGCAGCACTCAAGTTCATTTTATGATATACTTTATCAAGTAGAACAATTCCTATTTGTGGAGGACCCATCTATGGAAACAAAAGATTTACTATTGAGAAATTGGCAGGACACCGATGCAGAACCTTTGTATAAACTGTGTCTCGATCCTGCTTTAAGAGCCAGCGGCATTCATTTCTACGATTCTGTTGCCGACAGTCAGAATACCATCCGGCATTGGAAAAACAACAAGGGCTTTCAGGTAATCATTGACAAGAGAGGCCTCGACTTTGTGGGATTTATAAACCTAAGTGACATGAATCGCTATGATGGCTATATGGAGTTGGAGTACGCCATTGCCGAAAAGCACCGAAACAAAGGCTATGCAACACAGGCACTAAAAAGGATGATAGACTACGGTTTTGAGGAGATGAATCTGCTGGTGATTGCTGCCTGGGTTCGGTCGCATAATCAGAATAGCGCACGGGTTCTGGAAAAATGCTCCTTTACATTCGAGGGCAGACTGCGAAAACACGCCCGCGATCAAAGTGATACCCTTTGCTATTCTTTGTTAAAGGAGGAATGGGAAAATCTTCCAAAGGACTCCATTTCCCTACCCTAAACAAAACAGGGAGCGTAAGCTAAAAGCTTGCGCTCCCTGTTTCTTTATCCCAAAATTAGCCGTGCAAATCCTCCGACTGGCGCTGCATATTCTCTACAACAATATCAAAGATTTCTCCCAAGGAGGCGCAGTATTCCAGCACCTGCCAAGGCTCGTTGGTGTGAAAATGCAGCTTCATCAGCTCTTCGTCCCCGACCACAATCAGACAGTCCCCGCGAAAATGCTCGGTGATATAATCATTGAGCTGGTCCTCGTCGATGGTACAGCCTTCGATGAGCAGCTGGGTATCAAATTTAAACTCGATGGTTTCTGCCATAGCCTGTTTCCTCTTTTCTGTCTTATTGTTCTGCGGCGCGGCGGATGATGGAGCCTGCCTCCAGCACCAGTCCCTTTGCCGGCATCGTCAGTTTCATCATGGCGTTGTTTGCCGACTCGCGCGGATTGCCCTGCTCATCGGTGATAGAGGTGACGGTGTAGGAAAGCGGGCGATCCTCCACTGTGCTGTGCGGACAGATGATTTCCACCGTTTCTCCCAGAGAAAACTTGTTGCGCTGGGTGCAGTAGAGGGTGTCCCCTTCGGTTTTATCCACCACCGCTACCACATCCCACTGACGGACATAGCCTGCATTTTCGTAGTACTGTCCCTGCTCCGGTCTGCCAAAATAAAATCCGGTGGAATACTGCCGGTGGCTGACCTTGCGGGTCTCCTCCTCCAGCCAGGAAGGCAGCACAAAATGCTGCGGGTCCTTGCGGTAGAGGTCGACCGCCTGACGATAGGCATTGGTGATGACTGCCACGTAGTAGAAGGACTTTGCCCTTCCCTCAATCTTCAGCGAGGTAACACCTGCATCGATGACCTTGTCCAGATGCTCGATCATGCACATATCTTTTGCATTAAGGATATAGCTGCCCTTTTCGTCCTCATAGATGGGGAAATACTGACCCGGACGTTTTTCTTCCATCAGATGGTATCCCCAGCGGCAGGGCTGTGCGCACTCGCCGCGGTTGGCATCCCTGCCAATCATATAGTTGGACAGCAGACATCTGCCCGAAAAGGACATACACATCGCTCCGTGTACAAACGCTTCGATTTCCAGCTCGGGCGGTGTTTTGTCGCGGATGCGGCGGATGTCCTCCAGCGGCAGCTCACGCGCCAGCACCACCCGCTTTGCTCCCATCTTGTACAGCTCGTTGGCAGTCAGATAGTTAACGATGCCGGTCTGGGTGGAAATGTGGATATCCACCTCCGGGATCACCCGCTTTGCCTCCATCAGCACGCCGACATCCGCTACAATCACTGCATCTACGCCGGCATCCCGTGCGCTCTTCAAATAATCGCTCAGCTGCTCGACCTCGCTGTTGAGCGGCAGGGTGTTGCAGGTCAGATAGACCTTGACATCCCGGGCATGAGCATATTCCACTGCCTTTTTCATGGTATCAAAATCAAAATTCGCTGACGAGGCACGCATCCCGAAGGCAGTGCCTCCCAGATAGACCGCATCCGCTCCATAGTTGACCGCATAGGTCAGCCGTTCAAAATCGCCCACCGGCGCCAGCACCTCCGGGTAGTGGTCGCGCTGTGCCGCAAAATGTTCTGCCATAATCTTCCTCCGTTGTTGTTTGTCCTGCCTGTTAGTTTCCGCTTTCCTTAATCGCCTGACTTTCCTTGAGCTGCGCATTCACTGCCTTTGCCTTACGGATGTTGGCGTTGTGTTCATCGAGAGTGGATGCAAAGTAATAGGTGCCTGCATCGTCCGATACAAAGTAGTAGTAATCGCTCTGTGCCGGATGGATAGCAGCTTCGATGGCATCCATACCCGGGTTACAGATTGGTCCGACCGGCAGACCCACCACCTTGGTGGTGTCATAAGCATCATACATCTGCTGATTGTCCTCGGTCATAAAGACACGGATGTCATCGCGGATATAGTTGCCGGTTGCATCCGATTGCAGATACGGATAGGTTCCGCTGTTGTTCAGACGGTTGTGGAATACCGAAGATACCATCTTCATATTTTCCAGGTCGGTCGCTTCCTTCTGGATGATCGACGCCAAGGTAATCAGGTTGTCCAGTTCACCCAGCCCATCAGAAAGGCTGCGTATCTGCTGCATCACCTCTGAATCCACCTTGTTGTCAAAGTTGCTGAAGAACTTTCTGACGACCTCTTTCGGATTCATATTGGTGTAAAATTCATAGGTATCCGGGAAGATATATCCCTCATACTTTCTAAAGCGCAGCGATTCGTCGTCCGGCACCAAACCTGCAAAGTCGTAAGTGGAATAATCCCCTTCGTCCAGCGCCTGATAGAACTCGTCGGCGGTGCAGACCTTGTTTTCCTCCAGCAGCTCGCCGATCTGCCGTTGGGTCATGCCCTCTCGGAAGGTGACGCTGACAATGTCCGACTCTACCTTGTCGTACGCCAGATGGTCCATAATCTGGTCATATCCCCATTTATTGTTGAGGACGAAGGTCTTTGCAAGGAAGGAGCCTTCCTTGTCCTTGAGCTTTCCATACAGCTCAAACACCAGCTTGCCGGAGATAACACCCTTGTCCTTGAGCACCTGTGCGGTCTTACTCAGGGAAGATGCCTGTTCCTCGGTCAGAGTGACCTCAATCTGCTGGTCCGGCTGTCCCAGACCCAGAAGGTCACTGGCACTGATCAGTGCAAAGTAGGCTAAAAAGATTGCCGCTCCCACAAAGACGCAGATCAGCACAAAACTTTGAGCAAATCGGCTCAAACGGGACTGTCTGCGTTTTTTCTTTTTGCCACCGTTTGGAAGGAAATCCTCCTGCGGCTGTGGCTCTTCCCGTTCAAAATCGTCCTCATCCTGCCCGTCCTCCGATACAAACCACTGGGTCCGGTCGAAGGAGAGGTCCTCGCTGCGCTTGGGGCGGTTGCTGTTTTTTAATGGGTCACTGTTGTTGCCCTGTCCGAAATACCGCTGCAACTGTTCGCGGTCCTGTTCGTTTTTCATCGTGCATCTCCTTTTGTCCCCTGTCTTACAGGTTTTCTGTGTCTGACCGAAGGTCTTGTGGTACATCTGCGCAGGTAGCGGTCGGTGACCAGCAAGTCTACCGGCACATCATACCGACCTCCAATCAGCTTTGGGCGCACACAGTCGCTGTAATTGACTCCGATCTTCACTCCTTGAAAGGTGGAAAGATAGCGGTCGTAGTAGCCGCCGCCGTAGCCCACCCGATAGCCGCGGTAATCGTTGCAGAAGGCGGGCACAATGCAGATGGCGTTAGTGGTATCCTCCAGCACCGGCAGATTGCTGTATGGCTCCAGGATGCCATAGGCTCCCTCCTCCAGGTCCTCCATGCTGCCAATCAGGTGCATCTTCATCAGGCGTGTGTTTTCCACACAGCGCGGTGCAGCCACCTGTTTGCCGTCTGCCCATGCGTGCTCCATCAGACGACGGGTATCCACCTCCAGCTCCTTGGAAACATAGACCACCACTGTCTTTGCCCGGCGGTACTGCTGGGTGGCAATCAACCGTTTATAGATACGGTCATTCTTTTCCTGCACCGTCTGCGGGCTCATCTCCCGACGGATGCGGCGCATCTGGGAGCGGATTTCTTTTTTGTATTCTCTTAAATCTATCTTTGGCATTGGATCTCTTCCTTTATCTGTCGAGCGGTCGCTTCTCCTGCCAGGCAGCTGACCAGCTCAAGACCAAATTCAATGCAGACTCCCGCTCCCTTTGCGGTGATGTACTGCCCGTCGCGCACCATGCCCTGACCGGTGCAGATTGCTCCCTTCGGCTCAAAGCCCGGAAAGGCAGTGGCACTGCGATCTTGCAGCATCCCCTTTTCTCCCAGCACCGAGGGCGCTGCGCAGATTGCGCCGATAAACACGCCCTTCTGCTGTGCATAGCGCAGCCAGCGGTCGACCAGCGGACTGCTTCCCAGATGCTTAGTCCCAGGCATCCCGCCCGGCAGCACCAGCATCTGCATCTGCTCTTCAGTCACCTGCTCTGCCGCCAAATCACAGACAAAGCGAACTCCGTGGCTTCCGGTCACCACCAGTCGGTCCGCCGCTTTTTCATCTGCCGACAGCGGGCTGTCGGTAACAGCTGCCGTCTGCACCGGTATCCCTGCTCGACGCAACAGGTCCAGCGGCGCCAATGCCTCCATCTCCTCAAATCCTTGTGCAAGAAAGATTGTCACCATCTATTCCCAACTCCTTTTTTGCTTTTCTCTCTATTCCATCGCTCAATCCAAAATAAACGGCAGATATGCCTGTCCGCTTGCCAAAGGGCGCTCCCATGTGTAAAAGCGGAGCATCCCTGCGGGCACCCGCTGTCCCAAATCCAGCTGCGGGTGCAAACGAAACTCGATTGAACCTCCCTCAAAGCCGCTGCAAATCTGTTTTACCAGCTGCTCGGCACAAACCTCCGGCTCGGTCAGCAATTCCTTGACAATCACCTTGTCCGCTGTATAACGGTACAGATTGCAAACCCCTACCGGACATCCGTCCTGCCACAGGCGGTACATCCCGCCGTGGTACAGGCGGCTTTCCGCTTCGGCAAATTCCAGCTCCTGTGCGCTCCAAAGGACGGCATCCTGCCCTGCCATCCGCTCTAGCTGCTGTGCAAACAGCTGTGCACCGATTTCCTCCCAGACCAATCCCTTCTGCCCGGTCTGACCGGCGGGAAGGGTAAGCTTGCTGCGGTAAAACCAGTCCTCATACCCGCGCTTGCGGTAAAAGCTGTACAGAGATTCGGTAGCCGGTGCAAGAATAGCCACCTCTATCCCCTGCTGCGGCAAAAAGCGGTCCACCCACGAAAGCATCCGGGTCGCCACCTGCTTGCCCTGTGCCTCGGGCAGAGTTGCGACGGCAAACAGATACATCGCCGGCAGTTGCCGCCCTTCCACCCGATAGGAGCAGGGCAGTAGGGTCAACATTCCAAGGATTTTTCCCTGCTCCCGCAAAACCACCGTGCGGGCATCGGATTTTACCAGCATCTGCTCCCGATACACCTGCAAATATGGCTCGTCCGCCTCAAAGCATTCCTCCCACAGTCGCACCAGCTGTCTGCGGTCCTCTTCTCCTGCGGCAAGCGGGTCGAGCAGATGAATCTGTTCCATCGCCGTTTCCTCCTTCGCTGTTCTTTATTGCAGCTGCAACGTTTCCTGCTGCTCCTGCTTTGCTTTTTGGCAGCCGGGCAGAAAGCCTCCGTCCTCGATCAGACGGACATTGTACTTGGTCAACAAAATTTCCGGCAGATAGGACAGCTTTGCCTTGCGCAGTCCTTCCATTCCGGTGTCGTCCTCGCGGTTGATAAAGGAATAGCCCTGGCAGCAGTTGAGGACAAACTGCTGGTTAATCATCTGGTAGGCGCCGCGGATGTCCGAAAATGCCTTTTCAAAGTGGACCACAAAGGTATCCGAATTGAGTGGTCTGCCCATTGTAAAGGCAATCACTTTCCCGTCCAAACGCAGCAAACCGCCGCGCAGACCTTCCTCAAAAAAGTTTTCAAAGGCAGTGGTCAGCGCCGTCTTTTCTTTAAGCAGTCCGCTGCCGAGGGAAAGCTCGTTGAGCTGTCCCCACTCCTGGTTCATCTGCACACACTCACCGATATTTTCCGGTGTGATGGTTTCAAAGCTCCAACGACCCTCATACATCTTATGGAAGGTATTGATGTGGTTTCGCTTGCCGCTGAGATTTCTTCCCTTGAGGTATGCCAAGGTGTCAAAGGTGTAGATATAATCGAAATACGCCCGCTCCTCTTCAAAGCAGAACCGGTCGGGAAACAGCGTTTGCAGCTGCTGCTTCATCGGTTCCAACACCAGAGAAATCGTCGGGGTCACCTGATTTTCCCGTGCATCCTGCAAAATGGCTTCAATGACCGGAGCAACGTCCCCTCTTCCAAAGGGATAGAGATAGGAAAACTCCTTAAAACCGCTGCGCACAATCCCAAAGTCGCCCATCCGGCAGACTTCGGTCTGGTGTATATGGCTCCAGTTGAGCAACGAAGAAAAGCTGTACTCGCAGCTGTTGTAATCGGACCAGCTCAACAGCTGCTCCACCCATTCTTTATCTTGCAGGCTAATTCTGTGAAAATCCAAACAAACGTTCCTTTCTTATTTTTGTTCTTGTGTTTTTATCTTGCTATTATGACTGTAAAGCGTTGTCTTTCTTTTTATTGCTGTCCTTCTTGTTGCAGATATGGTTCGACCTTTTCCCAGATCATCTGTGAAATCTGCTCGATTGGCAGCGGGTTTTCCCCGTCACAGCACTCGATGACCTGCCAGTCAAACCGTTTTGCTGCATACAGCGCCGCTTCCCGGCAGGACATCAGGTAGGAAAAATCCGCCTCGTGGATGTCCTTTTTGCTCTCGTCGCCGTGGTAGCGCTTTTCCATCAAGCGGCGAGCCGTCTGCGGGCGCATATCCAGATAGAGCACCAAATCGGGAGCGGGCAGACCCATCTTTTGAAACTCCAAATCCACCAGCCAGTCCAAAAAGCTGTCCCACTCCTCATGCGGCAGCTTGGTGGTCTGATGGTACATATTTGCGGTGGTATAGCGGTCCAGCAGAAAAACAGCGCCCTGCTCATAATCGCTGTGCATATGCCTTCTCCAGGTGGCATAGCGGTCCACGCTGTACAGCACCGATGCGGCATAGGCGTTGATCTGCTGCAACGAGCCAAGCTCGCCGCTCAGGTAGGCTTTGACCAGCGCCGAGGAATCCTCGTCATAGTTCGGGAATTTGACCCGGCGCACCGGTTTGCCCAGTTGTTCAGCCCGTTGGCACAGCAGCTGCATCTGGGTGCTTTTGCCGCTGCCGTCCAACCCTTCGATGATGATGAGCTTGCCCTTCATGCTACTCTGCCTCCCCTTGCAGATATTTTTTGCGGACCTGTGCTGCTTTTCCGCAGGTCATCCTACCCTCGGGACAAGGTCCGCTGACACAGCCGGGACCCGCCTTGGCAAAGATGGTCGGCGCAATCGGTTTGACCAGCGCAAGCATCTGCTCGGCTACCTCGCGGATCTCCCACTGGGCGCGGTTGCAGCAGCGCAGCCGGAAGAAGTTAAGCAGGCTGCGGGCGTTCATCGTCAGCATCATCTTGGTGTCACAGGCGTTTGGAAGCACAAAGCGCGCATCCTCGATGGCTCGTTTTTCTGCCATGCTCCTCGCCTTTTTTTCATCGACTCCCTCTGCCAGCAGCTGCTCGAGGTTCTTCTGCGCCAACCGCTCGGACAGCTCCAGATAGCTTGCGTGGGCGGACTGCATCGCCTGCTGATACAAGGCGGCAGCCTGCGGGTCCTGCGCAATCTGCGGCGGCGTTACAAAGGAAAACTGTTTTTCCTTGACATAACGCTGGCTCTGCACCGAAAAGGACGCGATGCGGTGGCGGGTAATCTGAGCAAGCAGGGTGCGGGACACCTCCTCGATGCCGAAGGTAAAGCTGATATGTTCGATCGGACTTTGGTGTCCAAAATCGGTCAGCATATTTAAAAAGTCGGTGGTTTTTTGTTCGTCCAAGCCATCCATCAGCTGCTCGATGGACGATGGACTGTAACACAGCTTTGCAGAAGCTGCAATCAGTCGTTCTGGGTCCGGCGTATGGGCGATCAGGGTCACCTTTGCCATTGGAACATCCCTCCAAAAAATATTTCCTGCGTGCCGTCTGATTGCGGCAGCGCCGTTTTGTTTTACTCTTACCCTTCATTATACCAAATCATCCGTCATTTTTATAGACCCTTGACCTTAAATCTTTCCCTGTCATTGTAAAAGTTTTTTGTAAAATCTGGCAATTTTCTTATCCACGCTTATTTCACCTTGCCCATTTATCCTACCAGCAGCAGCTTGAGGATTCCAAACAGTTCCCGCATCGCATAGGAAGGCACCACTGCAACAGGTGTCCTGCCGGAGATAGCTGTGCTGTGTGCAGCATCTGCCATCTGCCCGGTGGCGTGGCGCTGAAGGTACATCCAGGCGCGCAGCTGATGAAACCCATCGGTACACAAAATGATGCGGTGCGGCAGTCCCTTTTGCTCGATGAGCTGCAAGCTGTTGGCAATGTTGCTGTCGGTATTGGTGGATAGCGCCTCCTGTTCCACCCGCTCGGGTGCAATGCCGTTTTCCACCAGAAACTTTTCCATCACATACGCCTCGCTGTAGCTTTCGTTGCTGCCCTGTCCGCCCGACACCACACAAACCGCCTGTTCGTTTGCCCGAAGGTATTCCAGCGCACACTCCAGCCGCCTGCGCAGCATCAGCGAAGGCTGGTCGCCGTTGACCTTGCAGCCGAGCACCACCACCGTTGCCGCTCCTTGCTTCGGTGCCGGACGCCCATAGGCAAAATAGTTCCATACCGCCGCGTGCACAGCCAGTCCTGCCACCAGCAGCAGAGCTATTGTTGTCATCATCCATTCCCTCCTCTTTTTCCACCGACGAACGACAGCTGTTGCCGCAAGCACAGCGGCTGTCAGCAGCAGTCCCGTCGACCCGACATTCCACACACCCAGCAGCAGGCCCGCGCCTGCCATCAAGACCAGCAACGCCGACAGGCTCCACAGCAAAAGATTGACAAAGGAGTATTTTCTTTTTTGCAATTTGCACCCTCCTTTTATTTTTAAGAGAGGGAAGATTTTTGCATAATCCTCCCTATCGAATTCTATACTTCTATCAAAAGGGCAGTACAACGACGGCTGTCCTATATGGTATCTTACCATAAAAACTGACGCTTGCCCGCCGCTGTTTTTTGAACAAAGTGTTAAAAATTGACTGTAATTATGAATTTCTGGATTTAGCTATTGATTTTTTCTGGAAATGCGGTACAATACATTTAGCACTTGAGGCGAGCGAGTGCCAGACACATAGCTTCCCTCATGCCGGTTTGTTTATTATTTTACTTAAATTATATGGAGGAATACAACTATGAGCATTAAACCATTACTTGACAGAGTCGTTGTAAAAATGCTGGAAGCCGAAGAAACCACCAAAAGCGGCATCATCCTCGCCGCAGCTGCACAGGAAAAACCACAGATCGCACAGATCATTGCAGTAGGTCCAGGCGGTGTTGTAGAAGGTCACGAAGAAAAAATGTACGTTGAGGTTGGTCAGAAGGTGCTGGTCAGCAAATATGCAGGCACTCAGGTCAAGGTAGACGGCGAAGAATACACCATCCTGCGTCAGTCCGACCTGCTGGCAATCGTTGAATAATTTTTGATGACATCCATTTGATTTACAGATACTGGAGGTTTTGATTACTATGTCCAAGATCATTGCATACGGAGAAGAAGCAAGAAAATCTTTGCAGAAAGGTATCGACCAGCTGGCTGATACTGTAAAAATCACCCTGGGTCCAAAGGGACGCAACGTCGTTCTGGACAAAAAATTCGGCGCACCGCTGATCACCAACGATGGTGTTACCATCGCAAAAGAGATCGAGCTGGAAGACCCATTTGAAAACATGGGCGCACAGCTGGTAAAAGAAGTCGCTACCAAAACAAACGATGCAGCAGGCGACGGCACTACAACCGCTACTCTGCTTGCACAGGCTCTGGTACGCGAAGGCATGAAGAACGTCACTGCCGGTGCAAATCCAATGGTCCTGAAAAAAGGTATCCAGAGCGCTGTACAGACCGCAGTTGACACCGTCATCTCCCACTCCCAGAAGGTAAACGGCTCGGCTGACATCGCCAGAGTTGCTACCGTATCCTGCGGCGACGAGGTCATCGGCAACCTGATTGCAGAAGCAATGGAAAAGGTTTCCGCCGACGGCGTCATCACCCTGGAAGAATCCAAGACTGCTGAAACCTACACTGAAGTAGTAGAAGGTATGCAGTTCGACCGCGGCTACATCTCCCCATACATGGTCACCGACACTGACAAGATGGAAGCTGTTCTGGACGACGCTCTGCTGCTCATCACCGATAAGAAGATTTCCAACATCCAGGAGATTCTGCCGCTGCTCGAGCAGATCGTACAGTCCGGCAAGAAGCTGCTGATCATCGCAGAGGACATCGAGGGCGAAGCACTGACCACCCTGCTGCTCAACAAACTGCGCGGCACCTTCACCTGTGTTGCTGTAAAAGCTCCTGGCTTTGGCGACAGAAGAAAAGAAATGCTGCGTGACATCGCTATCCTGACCGGCGGCGAAGTTATCTCCTCCGACCTGGGTCTGGAGCTGAAGGACACCACCGTAGCTCAGCTGGGTCGTGCTTCTCAGGTAAAAGTTCAGAAAGAAAACACCATCATCGTCGGCGGCGCAGGCTCCAAAGAAGCGATTGCTGAGCGCGTTGGTCAGATCAGATCCCAGATTGCTGCAAGCACCTCTGAATTCGATACCGAAAAATTGCAGGAAAGACTGGCTAAACTGGCAGGCGGCGTAGCTGTCATCAAGGTCGGCGCTGCAACCGAAATCGAAATGAAAGAAAAGAAGATGCGCATCGAGGACGCTCTGTCCGCTACCAAAGCAGCTGTTGAAGAAGGCATCGTAGCAGGCGGTGGTACCGCTCTGATCAATGCAATCCCGGCTGTTCAGGCTCTGGTAGATTCCCTCGACGGCGACGAAAGAACCGGTGCCAAGATCGTTCTGAAAGCTCTGGAGGAACCAGTTCGTCAGATCGCTATCAACGCAGGCGTCGATGGTTCTGTCATCGTCAATACCCTGCTGCACTCCGACAAGATTGGCTACGGCTACGACGCTTACAACGAAACCTACGTTGACATGATTCCAGCCGGTATCGTTGACCCAACCAAGGTTACCCGTTCCGCTCTGCAGAACGCTTCCTCGGTTGCTTCCATGGTACTGACCACCGAATCTCTGGTTGCTGACAGCAAAGAGGAGAATGACGCTATGGCAGGCGCTCCAGGCGCAGGCATGGGCGGCATGATGTAATCTCTGCCAAGATATAAAAACACAAGGGAAGGTATCCTGCGGATACCTTCCCTTTTTTCTGTCCTGTTTTAAAAAATCTGCTCGTTTTGGCACAGTTCTCCATAGATGCGCCGGTAGCGCGGTGCAAAGATGCTCCCCTTACGCCAGAGGAAGGTGATGTCGTGGTCCTCGGCAAAGTCCTCCAGCTCGATGATCCGCAGTCTGCCCTGCTGCAAATCTTCCTGCACCGCTGCTTCGTACAAAAATCCGATGCCGCAGCCCTGCACCAGCATCTGCTTGAGGACGTTCATATCCCCCACCTCAAACAGCGAGTGAAAATCCTGAAGAGCCAGATTCTTTCGGCTCAAACTGCGCCGGATAATTTCCCGGTTGCCGGAGCCTTCCTCCCGCACCAGCAGCGTTTCGCCCAGCAGGTCAGCAAGTTGGTGCGGCGTATTCTGAAACGGGTAATCCTGTGCGCACACCGCCAGATAGCGCTCGGTACGGTAAAGCATCGAGTCGTAGTCCTCCTTATGAAAATATCCCTCCAGGATGGCAAAGTCGATCTCTCCGCTGTCCAGCCAACGGCAGAGCAGCTCGCTGTTCTCCACCTGCATCGACACCTTTGCCGATGGATGCTGCCTGCGGTAGGCTGCCAGCGGCTTTGGGATAAGATACATCCCCACTGTCGGGGTCACGCCAAAACACAGGTCAGCGTCCTCGCTGTCTGCCTCCTGTATCCTTCTGTACAAAAACATCTGATCCTGCTTCATGGTGATAGCGGCGCTGCGCAGCATCTGCCCAGCAGCAGTCAGGTTCAGCTGCTTGTTTTCGTAGTGGAACAGCTTGACCCCGCACTGCTCCTCCAGCCAGCGGATGTGCTGGGATACAGCAGGCTGGGTCAGGTTGAGCTGCTCTGCCGCGCGGGTGTAGTTCATCAACCGGCAGACCTCCAAAAAGGTGTCAACTCGAAAATCCAGCATTCTTCTTCCTCCTATCCATAAATTATTTTTATTATAACATAAAAATAAACAATTTTTCATCATTGATTTTTTATGGTATCCTGTATGTGGATTTGAGAGAAAGGAGAAACAACCATGAAAAAAGAAGAAAAAAAATCACAGATTCTCTGGCAGCTGTTCAAGGCAACCTTCCTGCTCAGCGCCTTTACCTTCGGCGGAGGATTTGTCATCGTTTCGCTGATGAAGAAAAAATTTGTTGAGGAGCTGGGCTGGCTGGATGAATCGGAGATGCTGGACATCACCGCCATTGCACAGTCTTCGCCGGGTCCGATTCCAATCAACGCCTCGGTCATTCTGGGCTATCGGATGTGCGGCATCCCCGGCTCGCTGGTCGCCATCCTCGGTACCGCTTTACCACCAATGATTATCATTTCCACCATCTCCTACTTCTACGCGCAGTTCCGCAGCAACCAAATCATTGCCACTGCCCTTCAGGTCATGCGTGCAGGTGTTGCTGCCGTCATTTTTGACGTTGTCTGGAACCTGGGCGCCAATGTCATCCGCACCCGCCGCGCCCTGTACATCCTGCTGATGGTCGGCGCTTTTGCAGCAAAGGTCTTTTTCGGTGTGCAGGCAATGGTCCTCATCCTCGGATGTCTGGGCGTCGGTCTGCTTGACCTGCTGATTCAGTCCCGTTCCAAATCTAAAAACCACGCGGATGCGTCTGTCAAGGAGGTCTAATCATGCCTATTCTGCTGCAACTTTTCTTTGCCTTCATTCAGGTCGGCTTATTCAGTGTCGGCGGCGGCTATGCTGCCATCCCGCTGATTCAAAATCAAATCGTGGATGTCCACCATCTGATGACGCTGGGCGAATTCACCGATTTAATCACCATTGCAGAGATGACACCGGGACCCATCTCAATCAACTCCGCTACCTTTGTGGGCACCCGTCTGGCGGGCATCCCGGGCGCCATTCTGTGTACCCTCGGATGTATCATCCCATCCTTCTGCATCTGTCTGGCACTTGCCCATTTTTATTATAAATACCGCAACTTCAGCGGCGTGCAGACGGTCCTTTCCGCACTGCGTCCGGCAGTGGTTGCACTGATTGCCTCTGCCGGTCTTTCCATCCTGATGCTCGGACTGTTCCAGTCGGATTTAAACTCCGCAGTCCTCTCCAACTTCCGTCCGCTGGAGGCTGTACTGTTTGTCGGTGGGCTGTTCCTGCTCAGAAAGTACCGATTTAACGCCATTGCCATCATCTTTGGCACCGGCGTTGTCGGCACCATCGCCTACTCCCTCATGGGAACCATCGCCTGATACCCTCCCCTTATCTTTCATAAACAAAGGAGCAGACCTTTTAAAAGGTCTGCTCCTTTGTGCTATCCAGCCTTCGGGATTGCTCTAACATCTTTGCACCATCGGGCACAAAAAAGGCTCCGAAAATCGGAGCCTTTTTCTAAAACAACTTATTTGTTTTTATTCTGGATGTATTCATCGATGGAAGCAGCAGCGGTTTTGCCTGCGCCCATTGCCAGAATTACGGTAGCAGCACCGGTAACTGCGTCACCGCCTGCGTACACGCCCTCGCGGGTGGTAGCCATGTTGTCGTCAGCAATCAGACAGCCATGTTTGTTTGCTTCCAGACCCTCGGTGGTGGTTCTGATCAGTGGGTTTGGAGAGGTACCCAGAGACATGATAACGGTGTCAACCGGCAGTTCGAAGTTGGAGCCTTCAACCGGGATTGGACGGCGGCGACCGGAAGCATCCGGCTCACCCAATTCCATCTTGATGCACTCGATGGATTTTACATTGCCCTTTTCATCGCCGTTGATCTTAACAGGGTTGTTGAGCAGCATGAACTCGATGCCCTCTTCTTTTGCGTGATGAACTTCCTCACGACGAGCCGGCAGCTCAGCTTCAGAACGTCTGTAGATGATGTAAACGTGCTCTGCACCCAGTCTCATTGCGCTTCTTGCAGCGTCCATTGCAACGTTACCGCCGCCGACAACTGCAACTGCTTTACCTTTTCTGATTGGGGTGTCATACTCGTCGAGGTAAGCTTTCATCAGGTTGATTCTGGTCAGGAACTCGTTTGCAGAGTATACACCGACCAGGTCCTCGCCTTCGATGCCCATGAACATTGGCAGACCAGCGCCGGAGCCTACGAAAACAGCTTCGAAGCCCATGTCGTTCATCAGCTCGTCGATGGACAGAACTTTACCGATAACCATGTCGGTCATCACTTTAACGCCCATCTTTTCCAGACCTTCTACTTCCTTCTGAACGATGGCTTTTGGAAGTCTGAATTCAGGAATACCGTAAACCAGTACGCCGCCTGCTTTGTGGAATGCTTCGAAGATGGTAACTTCGTAACCTTTCTTAGCAAGGTCGCCTGCACAGGTCAGACCTGCAGGACCTGCACCGATAACAGCAACTTTGTGACCGTTGGAAACCGGTTTCTCGGTTTCATGTTTGCCGTTCTTCATATCCCAGTCAGCAGCAAATCTTTCCAGACGACCGATTGCAACCGGCTCACCTTTGATGCCGCGGACACATTTTGCTTCACACTGGGTTTCCTGTGGGCATACACGACCGCAAACTGCCGGCAGAGCGCTGGTCTCTTTGATTGCAGAGCAAGCATCGGCAAATTTGCCCTGAGCGATCAGGCTGATAAATTTCGGAATCTGTACGTTGACAGGGCAGCCGCTTACGCAAGGCATATGTTTGCAGTTGAGGCAGCGCTGTGCTTCCTCTACTGCCATTTCTTCTGTATATCCGTAAGAAACCTCTTCAAAGTTTCTTGCTCTTACCTTTGGATCCTGCTCCGGCATAGGGAGCTTTGTCATACTCATATTAGGCATTGTGGGCACCTCTCAGTCTGCAATGTTCGCTGTCATGCTGTTCCTGCTCACGGTTGGTACCGTTGCGTTTCATCAGCTCGTCAAAGTTTACCAGATGACCGTCGAAGTCAGGACCGTCTACACAAGCAAACTTGATCTCGCCGCCAACATTGACACGGCATCCGCCGCACATGCCGGTACCGTCGATCATGATTGGGTTGAGGGAAACGATGGTCTTGATGCCCTTTGGTCTGGTGGTTTCAGCAACGAACTTCATCATGATAACCGGACCAATTGCGATAACTGCATCGTAATCTCTGCCCTCGTCGATCAGCTGCTGGAGTTTGTTGGTAACCAGACCCTTTTCACCGTAGGTGCCGTCGTCGGTCATTACGTAGAGGTTGTCTGCTACTGCGCGCATCTCATCCTCAATGATAACGATGTCCTTGGAACGGAAACCAGCGATCATGTCAACATGAGCGCCCATTGCGTGCAGAGCTTTTGCCTGTGGATATGCGATTGCACAACCAACACCGCCGCCGATAACGCAAACATTCTTCAGACCATCCAGATGAGTTGGGATACCCAGAGGACCAACAACGTCCAGCAGGTATTCGCCTGCTTCCATTGCGCCGAGCATTTTGGTGGAACGACCTACCATCTGAACGATCAGGGTGATGGTGCCTTTTTCTCTGTCATAATCTGCAACGGTCAGCGGAACGCGCTCGCCCTGCTCGTCGATGCGGAAGATGATGAACTGTCCGGGAAGAACCTTTTTAGCGATAAACGGAGCCTCTACCTCAACAAGGACGACTGCTTCGTTCAACAGCTTTTTGTTTACGATTTTATACACTTGCAATCTCACCTCTCGAAAATTTTCGACATATGCAGACAGAAAAGACACCCGTTCCTTCTTCTTAAAAACGCCCGCCCCTTCTGTTTTGCCCTTTTGTCTGTCCTGCAAGGTCCCGCTGCCTGTCTGGCAGCTGCCTTGTACCCACTAAATAGTTTACCCCGAGCCTGTTAATTTGTCAACAATGAAAAATAGATGAAAAAGAAAATACCCGACGAAGGCTTTTTACCCATATTGCCAACTTCGAGCAAAAAGCACAGCAATTCGGCTGATTTTGCGTCGGAGTGGCTAAAATCGACCTGTAAAATCCCCTCTTTTTTATTTTTCTCCTACAATTTTTCCTGTTCCTTCCTTCGCTCTCGAACCAATCTGCTGTTTTGCCTGGCTCTGGCAGCTGCGGTACCATTTATTCTTTAGAATAAGCCATCACATACAAATCCCCATAGAAAATTTCTATCCTTCCAAACTGACAGAAAAAAACAGACCGGATGTCCGCAAAAGACTCCGGTCTGCAAAAAATTTAGATAATTTCAATGCGCATTGTCGCACTGTATTTCCCGTCGGCGGTGGTTGCCCGCACGGTGGAATAGCCTGACTCGATGCCGGTAAAGACACCTCTGCCGTCCACCGAGCCATACAGGTTGCCACGGTAAACACTCCATACAATCTCCTCGCCGGTGGCGTTGGAAGGAGAGAAAATCACCTGAAGCTGAATCGATTTTCCTGCCTCTACCCGTGTGGAGGAAGCTTTTATGGTGATGCCGGTGGTCTCCACCTTTTTGCCGACCACATCCGGTACCTCCGGCTGCTTGTCGGTCTTGTTTGCAGAGCTGCTGCCCGAAGAGCTGCCGCCGGTGACCTTGACTTCGATGCTGCCGCCCTGGTCGCCTGCCACCACGGTAATCTTACAAGTGCCTGCACCCACTGCGTGTACCACGCCGTCCTTGTCGATGGTTGCCACATACTTGTCACTGGTGGTGTACTTGCGGGTGACCTTGTCATCTCCGGTCAACTTGATACCAAGCTGCTTTTCCTGCCCTGCCTTGAGGGTCAGCTTTTTATTCTCCGGGTCGGTAAAGATGATATACTTGACCTTGCCGTTGCTGCTGCCCTTGACCACAACCGTTTCGCTCACCGGTCCCGCCGGACGCTCGGTGGACGAAGAGCTGCTGTTGCCGGATGGCTTGCTCGAGGAGGTGCTGCCGCTGCTGCTCGAAGAGGAACCGTTGTTGCTGCTGTTGCCGGAGGAACTGCTACCCGAGGAGCTACCGCCCGCGCTCGACGAGCTGCCCTGACTGCTGGCAGTTTTGCCGTCCAACGAGCAAGCCGGTCCATTGGAGGCGTTCAGCTCCTTGCCGGTGCTCTGGGTGCCGGTGCGTCCGGCATATTTTGCACCCGCCGCATCCAGATATTTTTCGACTGCCTGCGCAATCTCCTCTCCCACCTGCTGCTGGTAGGAATCCTTCTGCATCTTGCTGTATTCCTTGGCGTTACTCAAAAAGCCAATCTCTCCCAAAATACCCACCATTTGCGGGTCGCGGGTAACATAAAAGACGTCATATTTTGCACCTCTGTTGGTGGTGGAAAGTCCATCCGCACTGGCGGAGGAGATGCGGGTCGCCAGCTTTTTGGCGAACGGATAGAAGTAGTAGCACTCCGAGCCGACCGCCGCGCTGTTGGTTTCAGAGGAGTTGGTATGGATACACAAAAACAGCGAGGAATCAAAGTTTTTCGCCTGTGCCAGCCTGCTGTCCAGCGAGGTGGTATTGTTGTAGGTGTTCAACAGATTGACCTTCGCTCCCCTGTCCTCCAACTCCTGTGCGATGGCTTTGGAAAGCTCCCAGTTGATTCTCTTTTCCGGCCAGTTCGGGTCGATGTCGTCCGCTACACCCGGGTCGCTGCCTCCATGTCCCGGGTCCACGGTGATGCGCGCACCCTCGATGCCGGTCGGGTTATTAAAGCGCAGCACGATGTTTCCATTTTCATGGTAGGCTTTGTACCCCAAAAAGCTGCCGTCGTCCAGAAGCTCCAGTGTCAGGGTGCTGCCTCTCCAGCTTGCACTGGAAAACAACGGGTTTTTATTGAGGGATAAATCCCCCGGCGTGGAGGTGGTGTTCTGAAAATCAAACCGCAATCTGCCGCTGGAATATTCCGGCAAATAGGAAACCGGATAGTCCGACTGCAAAATCACATAGGTAAAATCCTTGTTTGCTTTGACGGTCATATTGCGGATGCTGTTGTTCTTGATGGAGATTCCTCCGGTCACCGCCTGCACATCCTCGCAGTAGACCCTGCGTCCCGATGCCAGTTTATAGTAATGGCGGTAGCTGCTGCCGTCCTTGACACTGACCTTGCTGCCGACCACATAATCCATCGTGCCATAAGGCAGCGGATAGCAGCTGGTATCCGGGTAGATGCTGTTTTTATTGACCGGGAAGGTCAATGCCTGCTCGGACACCACCTGCACCAAGGTTCCATCCCCGATGGATTTGCTCGAGGAGGTGGACAGGCTCGGCTGATTATAACGGATGGTACCGGTATAATCGCCGCCGGAGCTGCTTGAGGAACTGCTGCTCGAGGAACTGCTGGAAGAATTGCCCTTGTCGTTGCTGCCGTAGGAGCCGGTCGGTCCCTGGAAGGTCAGCTTGGCGCCGGTCAGGCTCTCGGTCTTACCGTCCATGCTGGCAACAAAGACGATGCTGCCCATCCCGGAGGAGCTGACGTTTTTACCTTCGACATCATAGGAGGCGGTAAATTTTCGGTAGCCGCTGATTCCACCCGAACGCCCGGTGTTCTTTAAGGTCAGGGTTTCTCCGTTAACGGTTGCCACTACCTGCGCTCCGTCCATTGCGATTGCCACAAGGTCGATGGTGTCACCGTCTGCCACACTGTAATTGCCCACCGGGGTAACCTCTTCCAGCAGGGTCAAGCCCGCAAACAGGTCCTCCCGCTGGCTAAAGCTGCCACTACCTGCCTGTGCGGTCATCTGGTCCCCGCTGCTTTCCTGCTCCCATGCTTCCTTTAAATAATAGGTGGTGTAGTTTACATCCTTGAGCAGTGCCTCCAGCGAATTAAATACGCTGCCGCAAAAACCTTCCTCCTGCTGTGTAATCTTCCACTGGTCGGCAAGCTCGCTGTTGGGTCCCCAGCCGTTTTCCCAGCTGCCTGCCCGCGAGGAGGCATGTCCCATATAACCGGTCACACCCGCCTGTGAGAGGGTATCGCTCCACCAGTCGGCAATCGGTTCAAAAGGAAGCTGGTCGCTGCCGGTCGCTCCATAGTTTTTGACCACCACAAAGTCTGCCAGACCCTTCTCAATCATCCCTTTGCTGTCCGCATTGTAAGCGCCCAGAGAGGTTCGGGTGTAAGCAAGGTCGATTCCGTCCGGCTGTTCATCGGCAGTTGCCCACACCGGCGACACCGCCAGTCCCACCGGCAGCTCCGGGTTCTGCTGACGCACCATCTGCACCGCTGTCTGCACCAGCAGCTCGGTGCTGCCGGTCATATATTCCTTTAGGCTGACGTTGGCGCCTGTGTGCGCATATTCATCATAGCTGTACTGTCCCTGTTCATTGAGGTATCCGTCCAGCAGCAAACCGTCCAGTCCCCGCTGGGAAGCAATGGCGGCTAACTGCTCCGCACTGCGGTCCAAAGCCTTTGCATTCACTGAAGTCATGTGGTGCATTCTGCCGTCTGCGCCCGCAACCAGCGAAAGGTCGCACAGACCGTACACCGCTATTCCCTGCTGATGTGCCAGATCGCACAAGCTGCCCAACAGGTCAAAGGAGACCATCTTTGCCGGAGAATCCCACAGCGTTCCATAGGCATTTTCGGTGCTGACAAACAGGGTGTTCAGTCCCAGTTGTGCCGCCTGCTCCACCAGCTGCTCCAGCTGCTGATAGACTTCTTCTTCATCCGGCTGCGCCGATTGCTGCTCCTGCTGGAGCACTTCCCCGGACAGACGCAGCTGTGCCTGCTCAATCGCAGGTGCAAGCTCGGATAAAAATTCCCTTCCGGGACTTACCTGCGCCGCTTTCATTTCCTGCGGCAGTTCAAACTGCACCGCAGACGCCTCCTGCTGCACCGACTGTGGCTGGGACTTTTGCTCCTCCTGCTCCTGTTGAATCTGCTGCATTGCCTGTGCAACCTTCTGATCCTTTTCCTCCTGCGCCGCCGTCTGACGCAGAATCACCACTGCAAAGATTGCAAGGATGGTGATAACCGCCATCACTCCCGCTAAGGAGTTGATGATCGTTTTTTCTTTATTGTTCTTTGTCACCGTGCTGGCCTCCTGTTTCTTTCCATCCTGATGTTTGCGTTATAAAACCTCCTGCAAGCTGTCCAGCTCCTCTAAAATTGCCGGTCGAACCGACGATTCCGGCTGGAACACCGAGTTGTAGCGGAACAGCGCAAATCCCTGATAGTGCTCCTCCTTGCGCGCAGTTTCCACCATCCGCGCCAGGATGTCACCGCCGTTTGCCCACTCCCATCTGCCGTTTCCTGCGTAGGCGTCCTCCAGACCGACCTTGTAAGGGGAGAGTCCAACCACCAGCTGGACCTTATTTTGGATCAGGTCGTTCCATTCTTCCACCGTCTGCTCATACGGGCAGGTGCTGTTTTTAAAACCAAAGTAGACCTGCGGGCAGATGTAATCGAGATAACCCTCTTCACTCAGCCATTTTTTCACGTCGATAAACTGCTTGTTGTAGTTGTTGTCCATATTGCCCTGCGGACTGATGCCAAACAGCACCTCGCTGTCCGCCTGCTTGACGGCTGTATACACCTGTTTGACCAGGTCGTTGACATTTTGACGGCGCCAGGCTGCCAGCGATAAGCTGCCGCCTTTGTTTTTGTACGCCTGATAGGAGGCACTGTCAAAGCCCGCGTCGGTAGTGGGGTAAAAATAATCGTCAAAGTGGATACCGTCCACGTCATACTTTTCCACAATCTCCCGCACGCCGTCCACAATCAACTGCTGTGCCTTTTTGCTTGCCGGGTCATAGGTCACTGCACCGTTGTAACGGATGGCATCTCCGCTTTTGAGCAGCTTGACAGCAGGATTTTTGCTGCTCAGCTGCTTGTTAGTCGCCGAGGTGCGCACCCGGTAAGGATTGACCCACGCATGAAGCTGCAAGCCACGCTGGTGTGCCTGCTCGACCATGATGGCAAGCGGGTCAAAGCCGGGGTCTACACCCTCTTTACCGGTCGCCAGATAGGACCAGGGAAACAATTCCGACTCGTACAGCGCATCGCTGAAGGGACGCACCTGTGCAATCACGGTATTCAGTCCCAGCTGCTGGATATTGTCGAACGCCTTCTGGATATTTTTGGTAAACTGTGCTTTCCCCACACTCTTATCATTTTTGTCCAGCAGCATCGGCTTCAAGTCGAGGTAGGACAGCCAAACCGCCTTCATCTCCTGGGTCTGCTGCTGTTTTTGGGTCTGCCCGTTGAGCAGACTGTTTTTCTGCAAAGCGGCGGTTGCAGAAAGCTCGATTGCCGATGGATTTTCCATCGGGTAGCCCTCCTGCGGGTCAACAAAGTTATCAGCTACCCACAGCTGCTGGGTCTTTCCCTGCGGCTGTTTACCCTCTGCCGGCTGTGCGCATCCTGCCACTCCCACCGCCAGCACCGCTGCCAGCAAAGCGTAGGTCAGTCGGAAACTTTTTCTCTGATTCTTCATAAAACATCTCCCCTAACAATGCTTTGTCCTGTCCAAAGTATATGCCGCCTACGCAGGCAGCCATTCCCATTCTGTTGACAAGCTGCTCCAAAACAGGACTCTCTTCCTTTTCAATATATCAAGAATACCATACTTTTACAAAATTGACAAATCGTTTGTATAAAATTCCATAAAATTTTCTTTGTATGAACCCTTCCGACATTTTCTTGTTTTGCCTCTGTAAATCAGGAATTTTCCTGTTGTACAGTGCCTTTTTTTCGGACATTTGCTGCAACCCTTTTATTTTTTGTAACAAATCTCCTGTGCCGGGTAGTATCTGTCCTCATTTTATGATACAATCCATTTAAGATAATTGTCGAAATTATTTTGAGAGGAGTTTTGTTATGCCGAAACGCTTTGAGAAAGTCACAGGAAGCTATATCGAAACGATTGCCGGTCAAAAACGCTTTGCCTTTTCTCATTCGGATACTGCCGACTTTTACGACCTTCCGGAGCGCCTGCAATACAGAAGTTACCCGGGCAGCGTCCTGCGCTTTTATGACCTTGGTACAGGCAAGGTCTACCAGCCGTTTGACAAACGACAGGATGTTCTTTATGGCAATCCCGTTTTTTTAGAAGGAAAATACTACTTTTTACAAGGGGACTTTTCCTGCAATGTCATCCGGCTCTACCAGTGGGTCCCGGACAACTGTTTGCAGCAGGTGACCGAGCTGCCCATAAAAGAAGTCAATCTGTACAATCTGCATATCATCGGGGATTCGGTGCATATTGTCAGTCAGGATGAGCAGTTTATCTGCTACTACCCGCAAAAGTTCTCCTTCCCCTTGGGCAGCAGTGAAAGCGCTATACGAATTGAAGAGGATACCGTCTATCTGGAAGCCTGGGTAGAAGAGGGCTGGGATAGCAAAAAAAACTGTGCAACCGACCGCTACCGTTATTATAACAAGCTCATCACAAGAGATTTTGACGGCAACCTTCTATCCGAGGAGGTCGGTTCGCTTTATCAGGCTCCCGACGGAAACTGGTGGATTGGTTAAAGCAACCCACAAAACCACAAACGAAAAGCCACCCGAACGGTTGTTCAGGTGGCTTTTTTGTGATACTCTTAGGATTCTTTTGGCTGCGGGTCGCCCGACTGGATTCCCTGCTGTGCCTCATTGGATGGGTTTGCATCCGATGGATTGCTCTGCCGAACTTTCTTTGCCTGCTGCTTTGTCGATGCAGTTTCCTGCTGTGCCTTTACATCGGCTGGCTGGCTCTGCTGCAATTCGGCGCCATCCGGCTTTGTTTCACCGGCAGGTTTCTGTGTCTGGGTCGTCTGTAAGTCGACCTTGATTTTGTACTGAACCTCTTTGCCCACATTTCCGGCGCCGTCGATTGCCCGCAGGGTGATGGTGTGCGTTCCTTCTGTCAGGATAATCTTCATGTTATCCTTGCTCAGGGTCTTAAATTCAGTCTGCTTGTCGGTTTTCACCTGCACGCTGAGCGGACTTGCCGCTGTCGCTTCCTGTGGCACACTGACGGTATAGCCGGTCACCTTGTCTCCCTGATAGATGCTGGCATCCTTGCCGTTGTAAGGATTGATTGCCTTGTCATCATTCTTCAGCTGTGGAACAACGGTCGGAGCTGTCTGGTCCACCGTTTTGATTTCCACCGTCTTTGTGGCGGAGTTGCCCGCTTTATCGGTTGCAGTGATGAGATAGCTGCCGTTTTCCTCTGCGGTGAAACGGTAACCGTTTCCTTCGCTGTGTGTGATGGTCTTGCCATCCTTGGTTACCTGCACACTGCTGACGCCGCTGCCCTCATCAGTGACCGCGAAGGTGACCTCATGCTTCTGCTTCCAGCCGTTGTTGTCGCTGGTCTGGCGAATGTCAGGATTTGTTTTGTCGATGCCATTCACTGTGACCTGTGTCTGCGCCTGGTTGCCCGCCTTGTCGGTGACAACGATTGTATACTCGCCATTTTGGGTGACATTCAGGATATAATTGCCCTCGCTCAGGCTCATCTCAACACCCGATGCGGTCACCTTGGCGATGCCACTGCCGTTTCCATCATTGGCTTTCAGCACAATCTGCCCGCTGGTCATGTTTTCATTGTAGCTGACCGTCGGCTGCTCGACAACAGGAGGGGTGCGGTCGATACCGCTGACGACAACGGTAGTGTACGCGGACTTGCCCGCTTTGTTGATCGCAGTGATGGTGTAGCTGCCGTCCTCGGTAACGGTGAGCAGATAGCTGCCGTCCGCCTGCAACGCAGCTGCGTTGAGGTTCTGGTCGGTGACCGAGGTGATTTCCGTTCCGCCGTTGTTATGGACAGTCACGCGGATGGTGGCGTTGGTGGCATTGATCTGCGGCTGCTCCGCTGCAATAGTCGGTGCAACGTTGCCTTTAATAGCTTCGACCGGAATCTGCACCTGTGTGCGGCTGCCCTTGCTGTCCTCTGCGGTGACCGTATAGGTTCCGTTTTCGGTAACGGTCAGGGTATAGCTGCTGCCGCTGCCGGTAAGCTGACCCTTGTCGCTGGTCACCTTAACCTGTGCTGCGTTGCCGCCTGCATCGGAAACTTCGATTGGAATGACAACACTGGTCGCAGTTTCGTTGACCTGCTGATTTCCTGCCTTCAAGGTCGGTGCAACGTTGCCTTTGATTGCTTCCACTGGAATTTGTACCTGTGTGCGGTTGCTGTCGCTGTCCTCTGCGGTAACCGTATAGGTTCCGTTTTCAGTAACGGTCAGAGTGTAGCTGCTGCCGCTGCCGGTAAGCTGACCCTTGTCACTGGTCACCTTGACCTGTGCTGCATTGCCGTCTGCATCGGAAACTTCAATTGGAATGGTAACGTTGGTGGCAGTTTCATTGACCTGCTGGTTTCCTGCCTTCAAGGTCGGCTGCTGTTTGGCAGCTGCTACAACAACATCTGCGCTTGCCTGATTTTTTGCTTCATCGGTGGCAACGATGGTGTGTTTGCCTGGCTGTACGTTTTCCACACGACCACCGTATACTTTGTCCTGGCTGGTTGCTTTTAGAGCCATCTGGATGTCTTTGCCGTCAAAGGTAGCGGTTACCGGGTTGAGGTCGGTGACAGTAAATTCGACCACGCCGTTCTGGTTTTGGGTGATGGCGATGACCGGTTTTTCGCTGTCGATGCCCTTGACCTCGACTGTTTGTGTTGCACGCGCCTTCTCGGTTGTACCCTCCAAAATGACTGCGGTGATGGTGTAGGTGCCGTTTTTGTCCACCTCAAAGTGGTAGATGTTGCTCTCTTCCAGCAGGTTGACCGGCTGCTGTTTACCTGTCGGCGAGATGCTCACCTGCAATTTCTGTGTGCCGGTCAAATTGGCATCCACCTGCACCTTAATGTCCTTGCTCTGGGCAAGGGTGTTGTCCGGCGCTGTGATGGTAATGACCGGATTTTCCACTGTCGAAGGAGGTGTCGGAGTGGTTGTGCTGATCATCACCTGCTCTGATTTGCTTCCATTGCCTGCCTTATCCACAGCGGTGATGGTATAGTTGACATTTTCCTTTGTAATAAAGGAGTAGGTGCCGTTTCCGTTTTGCTCAACTGTTTCCCCTTTGATTTGCACTCCGGCAGTTGTATTGTCCGCCGGAACCACAAAGATACTGCCGATTCCCGAAACCGTATCGTTTGCCTGGAAGGTAACGGTCGTTCCCTGTGTTGTGATGGCTCCCAGGGTTGGCGCGCTCTTATCCACACGAACAGTCAGCTGCATCTCTGCTTTGTTGCCCGCTGCATCACGTGCGGTGATTTCATAGACGACTGCGCCTTCTTTATCGGCAACAAACTGGTAAATGTCGGTGCCGCTAATGTTCTCTACGCTGAGTCCCTTTTCTGTACCCTGTACCTTTACCTGTACGCTCTGCACGCCGACGTTGTCGGTGACGGTCAGGCGAACCAGTTTATCTTCTTTGTACCATGCCGAACCATTGATGCTGTCTTCTTTTGCCATTCCGATGACTGGCGGCTCTGTATCGGTCTGGGTGCTGCCTTTGAGATCTACCTTATATTGGTTGTTGACATTGCCTGCGTTGTCGGTGACCAGGATAGTGTAGTCTCCTGCTTTGTCTGCTACGAAACGGTATTTTCCGTCGCTGCTGGTTGCCAATGTGGTGGTGACGTTATTGCCGCTCACCGCTACCGACTTGACACCGGAAAGAGCATCTGCCACCTGGAAGGTCAATGTATTGTTGCTTGCATTGATTGCTGTGACCGTCGGCATGGTTTTGTCGATGCGCACGGTGTAGATACCGGTCGCCTCGCTGCTGCCCGCGCTGCCGTCGGTAAAGAAGTAATAGTCTCTCTGACCTTCAGTTTTTACGGTCAGTGTTCCGTCGGTCAGCTGCTGGCGATTTCCCCAGGAAGCCGGTTTTTCATTTGGCATCTTTGCCGGACGGTCATAGGAATAAACCTTTCTGCCGCTGCCGTAGCCGGTCAGGGTAAAGGTCACATTCTGATTGGTCCAGCTGCCGTTTGGATAGCTCTGGCTGCCTGCGTTGACATAGACGGTCGGAGCAGAGATGGTGTTGCCATATACCTCGACCCAGAAGCTGGTTTTGGCGTCATAATATCCTCTGCGGGAGCCGGTCACCGTCACTTTGGCGGTTCCTGTGCCCACTGCCTCCAGAACGATGGTGTCGTCCCGGCGGGAGCTTACCTTGACCACGCTGCTGTTGGAGGTGGAAACATCAATCGCACTGGCATCGGTGCGCACATTGATGATTCGCTCGCTGCCTCTGCTGAGGACCTGGTCGTCAACGCTGCGGATGTACACGGTATCCCGGTCGCCTCCGCCTTCACTTCCGCCGCCGCTGCTGCTGTTTCTATAAACAGTCACTTGGAAAGTGGTGCTCTTGGAGGTATAGCCCGAGCGGGAAGCGGTCACCTTGACGGTGGTGGTGCCGGCTTTGATGGCGCGCACCTTCAGCTGGAAGCCGTCTGCGGTCACCTGTGCTACGTTGCTGTTGGAGTTGGACAGCTTGATGCGGCTGGCGTTGGTGTTGACGCTGATGTAGCGCACACTGCCTTCCTCCATTTTCTTGTCCGAGATGCCCGACAGCTGCAATTTGCTGCCGGAGGTATCCTTGACCACAATCTCAAAGGAAACGGTCCTGCTGGTGTAACCCGAGCGGGAGGAGGTCACTTTGATGGTCGCTCTGCCCGGTTTTACGCCGGTCATGGTGATGTGGCTCTTGGAATTGGAATAGGTCACCTTTGCCACGCTGGCGTTGCTGGTTGTAACCTTCAGCGAGCTGCCGTTGTGGTCGATGCCCACAATCTTCTTTTCCCCGATGTCCAGATACTGGTCGGAGATGCTGTGCAGTGTCACCTTTTTGTCGGTGCTGCTAGAGCCGGAACCGGAGCCGGAGCTGGAATTGGAACGTCTGCTGGGCGCTGCGCATCCTCTGGCAGTTTCCACATACAGCGGTCTTGCGTCGTAGTAGACCCCGTCGCTCTTGCAGTACAGACGGTTGATCTGTCCATAGCCGTACAGCTCGGTCGGTGCATTGGTGTAAGCATAGTTGATGATGGTATCGTCGTCGTACACCACCTCACAGGCGGTAACGGTTTTGAGCTTGTTGAGCTTGAGGTTGCGCAGGGTCAGGGTGGTTCCCTTCGGTGCGTTGACCGTCACATTGGTAAAGCCGCGGCTGCCGCTGTACAGTCCGCCTTCCTCCAAAATGGCGCTGCTTTTGATGCTGACGGAGGACAGCTCGGTGTCGCGGGAGGCAAACACCCTTGCGGTCTCCTGGCTGTCTACCACCAGAGATGCTGCGTTGACGTCGTAGAGTTTAACCCAATCGGAGCCACCGTTGATGTACAGCGTTCCTTTAATGTCCACATTTTTTAAGGTAACGGTATCCGAAGGTACGTTGATGAACACATCTCCAGTAAAGGTCTTGTTGGAGATGGTCACCGCGCCGATGTCGATATATCCGTTTTTATAGATGGTCGATTCGCTGTAGCTGCCCTTCTTTTTAAAGCGGGCGTTCGGATAGCTGGTTCCTTTTTTCGGAACCGGTGCCTGCTGGGTAGGCTGTGCCAGTGCAGTTGCCTGCTGTTTTTCCACCGGCTCGGTTCCTACCGGCTGGTAAACCACTGTGGGCTTCTGCTCTTTTTTTATTGTGCGGTCGGGAGTCAGTGCCGAGGTGGTCACCGTCTGGGTCGTCTGGTCCTCTCGCGAGGACTGCTGTCCGCTGCCCGACGGCTTTGTCGCCGGCTGGGTGGATTGGGTGGATGGCTTGGAGATCTGCGACTCCTCTGCCTGCGTTTCCTCCTTAACCTGACCCTCTTCCTTCTCCTCGATGGTCGGGTCCACCTCTGCGGACACCTCGTTTTCATCTAAAATGTCCTCACCCGGGTTCTCTTCATCCGGTTCAGGTGCTTCCAGTTCGATGGTCTGCTGCGATTCCTCCTGCCGAGGTTTAAACCAATCGCAGCCGGTCAAGCTGGCAGACATCATGGTGACCGCCAGCAACACCGCAATAACCTTGTAAAACGGTCGCTCGTTCTTTGGTTTCATAATAACGCTCCTTTCTGTTATGAAGCGGGAATTTTCCTTTTTAATGCTGCCTTATCAGGCTTCTCCTCTTGCCTATAAGACAACGAAAAGGGATGGTTTGTTACAGATATTCAATAAATTATTTCCACCATTTGAAATATCTTTTATAAAGATTATCCTCTCCTTCCATTTTCTGCTTCTGTAAATAAGGTGTCTGAAGCGAAGGGTTTTGTTGCAGGAAAATGGCAACTCAAAAAATTTTTTCTATCAATCTTCCGGCAAACAAACAGTGGGTCAGAAAAGACCGGTGTCTTTTCTGACCCACTGTAATCGGATGAGTGTTTCAGTTTATTTAGATTTCTCCCTGCGATGCCGCCTTGAGGTATGCGTTAATAAACGGGTCGAGGTCGCCGTCCATCACTGCGTTGATGTTTCCGCTTTCGCAGTTGGTGCGGTGGTCCTTGACCAGAGTATACGGCATAAAGACGTAAGAGCGAATCTGGGAACCCCAGCCAATCTGCTGCTGCTCGCCCTTGATGTCCTCGATGCGTTTGAGGTGTTCACGCTCCTTGATTTTGACCAGCTTGGATTTGAGCATCTTCATTGCCACCTCGCGGTTCTGGTGCTGGCTGCGCTCGTTCTGGCAGGCAACGATGACACCGGTCGGAATGTGGGTGATGCGGATGGCAGATTCAGTCTTGTTGACGTGCTGACCGCCGGCGCCGCCCGAGCGGTAGGTATCAATCTTCAGGTCTGCCGGATTGATTTCAATGTCATAGTCATCGTCGATCTCCGGCATCACCTCCAGCGAAGCAAAGGAAGTCTGTCTTCTGCCGGAAGCATCGAACGGCGAAATGCGCACCAGACGGTGTACCCCGTGTTCCGATTTCAAAAAGCCGTAGGCATTGGTTCCGGTAATCAGGATGGAGGCGCTTTTGATGCCCGCTTCCTCTCCTGCCAGATAATCCAGCACCTTGACTTTAAAATGATGTCGCTCGCTCCAGCGGGCATACATCCGGTAGAGCATCTGCACCCAATCCTGCGCTTCGGTGCCGCCTGCACCTGCATGGAAGGAAAGGATGGCATTGTTCTGGTCAAACTCGCCGGACAGCAGCGCCGACAGCTTTTCTTCCTCGATGCGCTGGGCAATCTCTTTTAAGCTGCTGCGGATGTCCTGCAAAAAGTTCTCCTGTTCCTCCTCGCTGTCAAACTCTTCCTCGGCAGCAAGCTCCAGCATCGTCTGTGCGTCCTCGTACATCCGCACCAAATTTTCATAAGAGCCGACCTTCTCGTTGACCGTCTTTTGCTCCTTGAGTACCTTTTTGGTGTTTTCTACATCATTCCAGAAGTCCGGCTGCGCTGCCTGTTCATCCAGCTGTTTTTTCTGTTCCAGCAGCTTCTGATAGCCCAGCGCCTCCTTGAGATATTCAATCTTCGGCTGCTGCGCCAACAGTTCCTGTTTGAGTTCTTCTATCTGAAGCATCTTCGCTTCCTCCTGTTATCCTTATAAAATTAAAATGGCTGCCGTTTTGTACCGGCGTGCTGTCACGGTATTCCCGTCCGTCAAAAAACCGCGCCGGCTCAGCCTTTGTTTTTGAGCAGACGCTCCTTTGTCTGAAGCATTCGGCTTCCTCCTGTATATCCAAAAAGTAAAAAATGATCTTCCATTCTGTTTTGTAAGCAATTTTTCATCCAAACCACCGCCGCATCGTTGCACAACAGGCAGTTTTACCTTTTATTATAGTAGAATCCTGCCCGCTTGTAAAGTATTCCTTGATTCTCTTTTATTCATATTTAGATGCTGGATTTTTTCTCTCACTTATAGTATACTGAATGAATATAAGTTTTTTGTCGAAAATATCGTCAAGTACCTGTGCTTTGAATCAAACCGTTTCTTTTTATCTGCACAGGACTGACTCAGTAAATGCAAAATGACAGGTAAAAGAAAGGTTGCGTGTATCTTATGAATTATAAGGGTGTCAGTTGTCCGGTGTGCGGACAGCCATTTCAAGAGGGTGACGACATCGTGGTCTGCCCCGAGTGCGGCGCCCCGCATCATCGTGCGTGCTACAAACAGCTTGGACACTGTGCCATGGAACAACAGCTTCATCCGCAGCATCTAAGCTGGCAGAATCCCAACGACCAGCCACCCGCTGCGGCAGCCGATGGCAGTGATGACATCATCTGTCCCAACTGCGGGCTGTTCTGCCACAGCGAGGATGAAAGTTGCCCGAATTGCCACTTCCCTTTAAAAAACAAAACCGAAAGTCAGCCATCCAACAACAATCAGCGCCCGGTGGTAGAAAACCCCTTTGACGAAGTTTCCGGGCAGGAGCAGTCCCCGGACTTTGAGAGTATGTTCGGCGCCATCTACGAAAACGACCAGATTGGCGGATTTGCTGCCAAAGATTTTATCTTCGTGATTCGTCAAAATTATGTCTACTTCCTGCGGGTGTTTAAAATCCTTGCCCAGCGCGCTAAAGCAAAGGTGTTCAACTGGTCTGCTTTCTTCTTTGGCTTCCTGTACTTCTTCTATCGAAAGATGTACAAAATCGGTGCCCTGCTGTTTGGATTCTACATTCTATCAAATGTTCCGGCACTGGTGCTTTCCTTCCATATGCTCGAGCAGACCCTTGCCGACCCGATGCTGATGTCCTCCCTGCAATTTGATTTGACCGGCTTGGGTGGATGGCAGATTGCGGCACAGCTGCTGATGTATGTGCGCTTCGGCGTTTCCATCTACTGCGGCTTCACCGCTAACCGCCATTATTACAACCACTGCCGCCAAAAGATTTCCCAACTGAAGGCTGCCTCCACCGGCGGTTCTCCCAACGAATACTACCAGACCCTTTCGTCGGTGGGCGGCGCAAGCCCGCTGCCTCCCCTGCTGGCAATCGCTGCCGTCATTGCTTTGACCTTGTGCGCCAGCATTGTTATGGCTTTACTGTTGGGTGTGCAGTAAAATCGTCCAAGATACCCTGTTTGTATTCTTCTGCCTTTGTCCATTTCACCAAAGAATGGGCAAAGGCATTTTTTTGCCCGTTTTTTCCTTGACATCCTATCTGTATATTTGCTATAATTCTATCGTTGCTGCAAAACTGCGGCAAACCTTGCCCTGCAAAACCGGCAGGGCCTTAAGTCCAAAAGGAGGTGCTTTGACAATGGCAAAACTCAACGAAAATTATGAGACTATCATGATCTTCAACACCAAAAACGGCGACGAAGCGATCAAAGCTCTGGTAGAAAAATTCACCGGTCTGATCGAAAAACACGCTACACTGGGAACCGTAGAAGAATGGGGCAAACGCAGACTGGCTTACCCAATCGAAGACGAGGTAGAAGGTTACTATGTATACGCTACCTTCACCAGCGCTCCAGAGTTCCCTACTGAGCTTGACCGTAACTACAAAATCACCGACGGCGTTCTTCGTTCCCTGATCGTTAAGAAGGACAACTAGGAGGAACTGTCATGCTGAACCGTGTAATTCTTATGGGAAGACTTACCGCAGACCCTGAGCTGAGAAAAACAGCCTCTGATCTCTCTGTAACTTCCTTCACGCTTGCTGTGGACCGTAACTACGGCAAGGGCGCGGACCGTCAGACCGACTTCATCAACTGTGTTGCATGGCGTCAGACGGCGGAGTTCATCAGCAGATATTTTTCCAAAGGCAGATTGATGGCTGTGGAAGGCTCGATTCAGGTCCGCAACTATACGGACAAGAACGACAACAAGCGTCAGGCTGTGGAAGTACTGGTGGATCAGGCATTCTTTGCAGACAGCAAAAATTCCTCCAACACCTCTTCTGCTGTGGACGACTTTGGTCCCCCGCCACCTGCCCGCTCGAATGGGTCATCCTATTCCGCTGCTCCATCTCCATTCCAGCAGCCTGCACAGGCTTCCGGTTTTGGATATTCCAACGGTGCTGCCGAGGAATTTGAGGAAGTCGGCGATGACGAAGAGGATCTTCCCTTCTAAACCGCTGAGCGGTCATTTGTATTTACAACTTTGAAATTATCTAAGGAGGTCAAGTTTCATGGAAAGAGAAAGAACCGAAAGAAATGACAGACGCAACAGAAAAAGCAGAAAAAAAGTTTGTGCGTTCTGCATGGATAAAATCGAAAACATCGATTACAAAGATGTTCCAAGACTGAAGAGATACCTGTCTGACAGAGCAAAGATTATTCCACGCCGCGTAACCGGTACCTGCGCTCGTCATCAGAGACAGCTGACTGTTGCTGTAAAACGCGCACGTCATCTTGCTTTCCTGCCATACGTTGGCGAATAATCCAAATGCAAAAGAGTAAGGTTTTAAAAACCTTACTCTTTTTTTGTTCTGATTTTTTCCGAAGGGAAATTCTCCATGCTGTGCTATCAAAAAATAGAGCCTGTAGATTTTAATGAATGTACCCGCATCATGACTGCCGCCTTTGACTGGGACACCGCTCTGCACACCGACCTGCTGCACGACGGTCCCAGGGGATACGACGACGGCTCGTTGATTCAAAAGCGTTACAGCGACCCTTCCTGCCAGTGTTACAAGGTCCTGCTGGACAAAAAGATGATTGGCGGCTATGTCCTGATTTGCCAAAACGACTGCGGCATTTTGGACCTTCTGTTTCTGGACCCCACCTTTGGCAACCGGGGATTTGGGAGCGAAATCTGGCGCCATATCGAGCAAAGCCACCCTTCCATCATCCATTGGACGGTGGAAACACCCAGCTACTCCACCCGCAACCATCATTTTTACACTCGAAAATTTGGCTTTCATTTTACTAAGGAATATTTTTACCCCGATGGAGCATCTTCCTATTTTTTCCAGAAGGATTTATGCCCAAAATCCGCTGTACAAGCTGAATAAAAAAACTCCCGACCCATAAAGGATCGAGAGTTTTTTTATATACTTTATTAGATAAAGCTGATATAGCCTTCGGATACTGGCTGGTAGCCGCTCTCCTTCGGATTCTGGCTGTCGTAAACGACCTCCATGTCCTTGTTGAGGACAATCAGTCTTCTTCCCTCTGGCAGCGCTGGCAGCTTCTCCAGACGCTCTGTCAGACGATATACACTGTTGTAGCCGCTCTTTGGCAGCTCTTCAAAGGTCTGACCTGCATAGTTCTCCAGCGCTGCTTCATCGCGGTAGAGGTAGGACTGTACATAGCAGTGCTCCACACCGTTGACCATCGTGAAGTATGGGTCGATCAGGTCGCGGCTGCCGTTGGATGGGGTCTGCAAAAATCCTCTGCCGGTGTTGTCGTCACAAGGAACAAAGCAGCCCTCAAATCTTCCGTAAATTTCACCATCCGGTGCCGAGCTGAAGGAAGCGACCATGATACCTTCAAAGCCGGGCAACATCTTGACGGTAAAGCCGTTCATCATCTCGCCGCTTGCCATATCCTGCTCGCTCAGGTCGATGGCAATATAACGCTTTCCGACCCTATTTTTCCATGTAGAAGAAACTGCCGGGAAATCCTTTGCCTTCATAATGCTCGGAACGGTCTTGCCACGGAAGGTGGAGAAGAAGAATGTTCCTTTTTCATGCTCACGGAAGAAATAATGCTCTCCTTCGCTATCCACAAAATTCTGTCCGTCAAACTTCAGATTTTTATAAACAGGACGATGGTTGCCAAAAGTATCATCCGAAGTGATGGTCAGGTCGGTGCCAAAGAAATGGGTGTTGCAAATCTGGCTTGGCATCAGGTAGGTGCCGTTAAAGCGCTCTGCCAGCTGCTGCGGAACCGGCTTGTACTTCTTATAAATGTTGATGCCGCGTTCTTCCAGCATATAAACCGCAAACAGGCGCAGCGGCTCCAGAGCGGTGTCCAGCTTGCAGTCGTGTGTTTCGCTCATGGTCAATACTGCATTGTATTTTGGAATGACATACAGCTTGCTGGTGAACTGGAAGCTGTTGCCGCCCTTCATCACAACATGCTCACCCAGGTCAAATTCCGGTTCTTCCACCTTGACATTGTCCCAGCCCAGACCGTAGCGGATGGCGGAGGTATCCTCCTCCAGGAAGGTCGCACCCTGCAATTTTCCCATCTCTGCCTTGCTTTCTTCGCTGATGACATCATTTTTTGTCAGGAACAGGTTGCCGAATTTGCACAGGTCGGTCATGGTGGTGGTAAAACCGCCGCAGCCCTGCAAATAGAAATATTCCGGCTGCTTACCAGTTTCGCGGATCAGCGGGTAATCTGGGTTTGCTGTGGTGGAAACGCGGGTGGAGTGTGCGCCGATTGGCTCGGTGATATACTCCTTGCAGAATTTGCCAAAGCTCATGCCCGATACCTTTGCCACCAGCATCTCTGCCAAGGTAAATCCGTCGTTGCAGTAGACCGAGTAAGCACCCGGATCTGCCTTGAGGTGGCATTTTGCCAGGTAATCGTAAACCTCCTGGTAGTACTCTTCATTGTCCTCCTTGCCGACATGGGTCGCGGAGAAGTGTTTCCACTGAGTTCCCGGCAGACCGCTGGAGTGGTTCAGACAGTGGCGCACGGTGATTTGACGATAGCGTGGGTCGAGCATGGTGAACTGCGGCAGATATTCGCAGATTGGACGGTCCAATTCCACCTTGCCCTGCTCCACCAGCTTCATCACCGCAACGGTGCAGAAAATTTTGGAGATCGAGCATACATTATAAGTATGGTTGAGAGTAACCGGATTTTTCTCCTTGGTACCGTCGTGTCCCAGCGCATCTGCGGCAACAATCTTGCCGTCAATCATAATTGCATAGGATACCGAGGTATGCTTTCTGTCCAGATTCAGCGACAGGATTTCCGAAAGTCGTTTGGTCATATCCATCTTGATCTATCTCCTTTTTTTACAAGTTTTATTCAGAATTTATCCTTCCAATTATGTAGATTACCACAATTTTTGCAGGCTGTCAATCGCTTTTGACCATTCTCCCACCTCTCTTTTCTTTCTGCTCCTATTCATAAACAAAGCCGTCGGGGATGCGGATGACTGCCCGGATATGCTCATCCTTCTACACATCTCCATCCTTTTAGCAACAGTTTAAAAATCTTGTCAAATTAGCTTGCGGCTGGTATAATAAAGCAAACGGCATACGCTTTTATCAAATAAAAGCATCTGCTGCACAAATTCGCCACAGCAAAGGAGTGGTAACAATGGGTTTTCTCAAGCAGTACATGGGACTGCGTAAAGAGCTGTACATCATCTTCTGGGGACGTGTGGTCACCAACATGGGCGCGCTAATCTGGCCGATGATGACCCTCATCCTCAAAAACAAGCTGGGGTATTCTGCCTCGCAGGTAGCCGGTATCATGATGATCCTAGGCTTTGTCCAGCTGCCCTGCACCCTGATCGGCGGAAAGCTGGCGGACCGTTTCAGCAAACGCAACATCATCATCGTCTGCGATTTGGTCACGGTGGTCAGCTATTTCATCTGCGCTTTTCTGCCAATCGACCGCAAGATGATTCCTTTGCTGGCTGTTGCCGCTCTGTTTGCACAGATGGAATGGCCCAGCTACGATGCGCTGGTGGCAGATCTCTCCTCGGTCAACGACCGGGAACGGGCATACAGCCTCAACTATCTGGGACTCAACCTCGGTCTGGTGCTGGCTCCAATCCTGGGCGGTTTCCTCTTTGCCGAGCATTTGAACCTTGCTTTCCTCATCAGCAGCATCGCCACCTTCTCCTCCACGATTTTGATTTTCTTCTTTATCAAGGACATCACCCCGGTGCAGGAGGAATCGGTCAGCAGCCAGTATGAACAGGCGAAAAGTGACCAGAGTATCTGGAAGATTTTAGGTAAAAATCCGCTGCTCTACCTGTTTTTGTTCTGTGGCGGGCTGTGGTCTTTGGTATACAGCCAGTTCAATTTCCTGCTCCCGCTCAATCTGGAACAGATTTATGCCGAGCAGGGCGCCGTCCTGTTCGGGACCCTGACCAGCGTCAATGCGGTGGTGGTCATCGTGGGCACACCGCTGTTGACCAAGTGGATCAGCGGCTTGCAGGACGTCAGCCGTCTGCTGATTGGTCAGCTGCTGGTACTCATCGGCTTTTCCTTCTTTGTCTGGGCACAAAACCTGCTGGTCTTTTACTTTGTGGCAATGGTCATCTTTACCCTGGGCGAGATTGTGCAGACCATCGGTCAGCAGCCTTATCTCACCCGCAGGATTCCTGCTTCCCATCGCGGCAGGTTCTCCTCCTTTTACACCATCTTTGCCGGCGCTTTTCAGCTGTCGGGACAGCAGGTGGTGGGACGGATGGCAGACTCCTTTCCTATGAGCCGCGTCTGGTTTTGTATCCTGTGCGTCGGTGTGGTCAATCTGTTCGCCTATGTCCTGCTTCGCAAGGGAGATGAAAAGGCGTACCCGCTTTTGTATAATCGCAAGTAAGTCTGTTTTCTCCCACCCATATCAAATGAAGCCCTAAAAAAGGAGACCGTGCATCAATGCGCTGTCTCCTTTTTATATACAGAATGTTGATTTTTTATTGACCAGGAAATAAAAAAAGGAACAACCCTCTTCAGGATTGTTCCTTTTGGCGGAAAGAGAGGGATTCGAACCCTCGGTGCCTTTATAGGGCACACACGATTTCCAGTCGTGCGCCTTAGACCAGCTCAGCCATCTTTCCAAAGATGATAAGTCTGCTCATCGATGTCTCACTTGTGAGCACCATTACATTATATCATCTTTTCGGATTTTGTCAACCCTTTTTTCGAGCTTTTTTCTATTTTTCTCCACCGGAGTTGGTATGGCAAAAGCTCTCGAAGATGCCCATCAGCAGCCCGCGCTTTCCTTTGGCATAGTAGCTGTGCATCGGCAGCCAAAACAGCATTGCACCCACCATGCAGACAATCATGTCCATCATGGTATCATTTACACCGGTGTCCAGAACGTGCTGCGGGTCATTGTGCAAAATCAGGTCGAGCACAAATTCCACGATTTCCCAGCCGATGGCGATGATGGCTGCAATCCCCGCGGAAAAGACCGCTGCCTGCCAGAACTCCTCCTTGCAGACCACGATTTTTCCGTTCTGCTTCGGTTTTAAGAAGTAAAAGGCAATCAGCCCGCACAAGCCGAAGACCACACCGGTCAGAGTGTGCATCACCTTGTCGTACAAAGGGATGCGGTCATATCCGTTAAAAATCATGCCAATCCCGTAGACCAGAAAGAGATACAGATAGCTGATCAAGCGCAGAAGGTAGTCCTTTTGCAGGTGCAGCACCCATTCGGCAATCCGCGGCACAAAGACCAGTGCCAAGCCCAGCACCGAAAGGAAAACATAGTACGGTGTAGAAAAAAACAGATTATATACAGCCATCACACAGCAGAAGATTCCTAACGTCCATTCGGCAATGCGGCTCTTCTGTGCAAATGCTGCGGAAAGTTCGCTCATCCGGCTTCCTCCTACTTTGGTTATTCATAGCGCAGTGCTTCGATTGGGTCCAGCTTGGCAGCCTTGTTGGCTGGATAGTAGCCAAAAAAGACGCCGATTGCCATCGAGAAGCAGACTGCAATCAGAATGGCATCCACCGACGGATGGGCAGGGAATCCCAGCAGCGACGCGCCGGCATAGCCCAACAGCATTCCGAAGATGATACCGATGATACCGCCAATCAAACAGATAATGACCGACTCGACGATAAACTGCATCCGAATCGCACTGTTCTTGGCTCCCAGCGCCTTGCGGGTGCCAATCTCTCGGGTACGCTCGGTCACCGATACCAGCATGATGTTCATAACCCCGATGCCGCCGACCAGCAGCGAAATCGCCGCGATGACCGCAATCGCAACCTGCACCGTTCCCATCATCGAAGCATACTGGTCGATGACCGAATCCAAGCTGATTGCCATGATCTGAAAATCCTGGTTGCGGGTGTAAAAGCGGTTAAAATAATCCTGAAAATCCTGTGCCAGCGCGCGGGAATCGGTCCCCTGTTTGGTCATTACATTGATGTAGTAATAACCTTCGATGGTACCGGTCAGCTTCCACTCGGTCTGGATCGGGATGAACAGGTCGGTGGTGATGTCCGCATCGGAGGCTGCCGCTCCCATCATTGCCATCATCGCATTCTGCTCATATTGATAGACACCGATGATGGTGAAGGTGTACTGCTCCTTGCCGCAGTTGACCTTGATCTCCTTGCCCAGCGGATTTTGTCCCTGTCCGAACATATTGTTGACCAGACGGTCGGAAACCACCGCTACGTTTTTGACGCCTTTGTTGTCCTTATCTCCGATAAAGCGACCGCCCAGCATGGTCAGGTGGTTTGCGCTCTGATACCCGCTGTTGACACCGCTGATGGAAACATTTGCATAGCGATGTCCTTCGGTCACTCTGCCGCTTCCCATGCTTTCCTGCAGGCTGACCGATTCCACTACATCCCCATAATCCTGCAAAAAGGCTTCGATCATCTCATCGTTGATGTAGTCCTCCTCGTCCATATAGACCGAGTAGCTGGTGCCGTTTTCCGATTCCCTCTGCTGCAAGCTGATTTGAACGGTGTTGGCTCCCATCTCCTGCAAAGAGGAGGTCATCGAGTTGGTCATCGAGTCGCCCACCATGACGATGCCGATGACCGAACCGATGCCGATGATGATGCCCAGCATGGTCAGCAGGGCGCGCATCTTGTTTGCCCGCAGACCGGAAATGGCAAGCAGGATATTTTCATAAAGCTGTGTCATACGCTGCCTCCCTCACCTGTCGCGGCAGAATTGCCGTGACAGTAGATGCTTTCCTCAGGCAGCACCTGACTGCCCGCGCGCACATCCACCACCTGTCCGTCGCGGATGGTGACGATGCGCTGTGTTTCCTCCGCCAGCTCCTGGTTGTGGGTAATCAGGACGATGGTCTTGCCCTGCTCCCGGTGTAGCTTGTGGAACAAATCCATCACCAGACGACCTGTGGAGGAATCCAGTGCGCCGGTCGGCTCGTCGGCAAGGATAATGGCAGGGTCGTTTGCCATCGCCCGCGCGATTGCCACCCTCTGCTTCTGTCCACCCGAAAGCTCATTGGGCATATGGTCCATTCGCTCTTCCATCTGCACCATGCCCAGCAGCTGCTTTGCCCGTGCGGTCCGCTTGGAGCGCGGCATACCGGCATACAGCATCGGCAGCTCGACATTTTTCAGTGCAGAGGTGCGGGGAATCAAATTGAAGGTCTGGAAAACAAAGCCAATCTTTTCGTTGCGGATGCTCGACAGCTGCCCGTCGCCCGCCTGGTCGATGGCGATGTCATCCAGCAGATATTCCCCTTCGGTCGGGCGGTCCAGCGCACCGATGATGTTCATCAGGGTGGATTTGCCCGAACCGGACTGACCGACGATGGAGAGGAACTCCCCTTCCTCCACCGTCAAATCAATTCCCTTGAGGATGGTCAGCTCGTTTGGCTGACCGATATAAAACTTTTTGACGATGCCCTTCATGTCAATGATTGTTTTTGCCATTGGTCGTTCCACCCCGCTCTGATTAAGAAAGTCCTACCGTCGGCTGGGTTGTGCCGTTGGCAACAAAGTCCGGGGTGACCTCCATGCCCGGGGTCACACTCTGCGGATTGCTGATGACTGCCATGCCCGGGGTCACTTCTCCGCCGGAAATTTCGATGTAAAAGTCGGTCTCAAGTCCGGTAGTCACCGGAATTTCGGTCACTACATAGGAGCTGTTTTTGCCGCTGTTCTGCTGCTCGACCGCCGCATAGACCACAGTGGAGCCGTCCGCCTTTTCGACCACCGCATCATACGGTACGCCAAAGACATCCTGCTTTTCTTCCAGCAGCACAGTCAGACGGGTGTTCATCCCGATACGCAGTCCGCAGTTCGGGTCGTTGACCTGCACCTCTGCTTCAAATTCCACGTTGGAATCGTTGCCGCTGGTCTGGGTGTTGCCCGCTTCGGTCTTAACGGCAGCCGGCGCGATGTAGGTGACGGTGCCGGAAATCTCCTGGTCGCCGGTTGCATCCGATTTGATGACCACCGGCATTCCTTCCCGGATGTTGGCAACATCGTACTCTTTGATTTTGGTGTTGATTTTCAGCGACTGGGTGTCCTCCACCACAAACAGCAGCCCGTTGCCCGGCTCGCCCACCTTGGCGTAGACGGCTGTCACAACGCCGGATACCGGTGCGGTGATGGTGGCATCCTCCAGCGTGTTCTGCATCTTTTGGATGGCAATTTCCTGCGACTGGGTGGACTGTGCTGCAATCTGGCTGCCGACCAGGCTGTCCTTGAGGCTGTCAATCTGCTGCTCGATAGCGTTGTTGGAGGCTTCGCGCTGGTCCTTAGCGTTGCTCACCTGATTCTGCGCGATCTCCTTTTGCAGCTGGGCGCTGTCCACGCTTCTTTTTGCGCTGTCCACACCCTGCTCCAGCTGTGCCATGCTTGCGCCGTTGCGGGCATCCTGTGCCGCATCCAGCTGGGCTTCCGCTGCTGCCACGCCGCTCTGTGCCGAAGCCACCCCGCTCATCGCACCGCTTGCCGAAGAGGCGATGGCAGACAGCGTTTCCTGATAGGTTTTCTGTGCCATATTCCACGATGCTTCTGCCAAATCATATTTAGCTTTTGCCGGAGCACGCTTTGCACTTTCTTCATTCAGTGTTTTTTCTGCTGCATCTCTTGCGTCTGCTGCTTGATCCATCTGTGTTTTTAATTCAGTGGCACCTTGCGGATTTTCATCAGTGATAGAATTCTCATAGGCTTCCTTTGCCTTTTTGTACTCCTCCTGCTTTTTCTCTAAGTCCTCTTTGGCACTCTGGTAGTCCTGATGATGTATATCCTGAAACAGGTCCCAGTCCTTTTTCGCCTGGTTATACTTTTCTTCTTCCTGTTTTAAAGCTGCTTCTGCCTGCTCCTGCGCACCTGCCTGTCCCGCTACCGCATCGTTATAGGCAGCCTGTGCATCGCCCAGCGCCTCCTCGGCATCCCGCAATGCCTCCTCGGCGTCGGTGATGTTGCCTTCCAGCTGGTCGCGGGTGACACGGTAGTTTTCCTTTGCGTCATACACTGCCGCCTTTGCCGCTTTGAGCTGCTGCTGTGCCTGCTCCACACCATATTCTGCGCTGGTCACACCCTGCTCAGCAGAAAGAGCGCCGGAGTCCAGCCCGTTTTCATAGTTTTCCTTTGCATTTTCATACGCCTTGCGGCTGACCTCGATTTGGTGCGCCGACTGGTTTTTGCTGGCGTTCACCGCCGCCTGCTGCTGGGCGATGTCCATCTGCAAATCGTCGGTTTTCAGCTGTGCCAGCACGTCCCCCTGCTGCACCACATCGCCGACCTGCACGTTGACCTGCTCCACCAGATAGCTCAGGGTGGAGTAGACCTTTCTGCCCGACTGGCTTTCCACCACACCGCTCAGGCTGACGGTGTTCTGCAAATCCATCTGCTGTAAGGTTTCGGTGGACACCATCGCCTGTACCGCGTTGTTGCGGTTGAGTGCAAAGTAGCTGCCGACCACTACAACAGCCAACACACCGCAGGTGATGGAGAGAATTTTCTTTTTCTTTGTCATACTCAAGACTCCTTTTGGATTCCTATTGTATTACTTACCTAATACAATGATACCAACTTTTTGAGCAAAAGTCAAGCATCTCATATCCTTTTTTAATAACTATAACACAGTTGCTTTTCTGTTACTATTCATAAAGAGAACGATTTTTTTTGCACCGATTTTCGTTTCATTGTGCTAATTTGTTGCTGTTCATACTTTATCCACAGCCCATACATAAATAGAAAAGAAACGGCTTTTTTCTTCTTCCTCCATCATGCGTTCCCATCGGATAAAACGGAAAAGATATGCCAAACACTTCAAAAAAATAAAATTTTTCTGAAAAAGCAAACCCGCCGCTGAAAAAATCAGCGGCGGGTTGGTTGCAGGTGTTTTTACTTAGATGGTTGTGATGTCCACCAGCTCGATGTCGTTGACCGAGCGGTTGGTCATCAAAGAGTTTGCCAGTGCGTCTGCGGTATCCAGCGCGGTCATGGTGACAATCGAACGCTCGACTGCACGACGGCGCATCTGTACCGAGTGGCGCTGCGGCTTTCTGCCCTTCTTGGAGGTGGTGATGATATAATCAATCTTGTTCTCATCGAACAGGGTCATGATGTTTGGCTCTTCTTCTTCAATCTTGCGGATGGTGTTGGCTGCAATCATGTTCTGGTTGAGTGTCAGCGCGGTGCCTGCGGTCGCATAAATCTTGAAGCCCAGCTTCTCGTATTTTTCAACAATCGGCACGACCTCCTGCTTGTCGGTGTCGCGCACGGTGACCAGTACGCCGCCTTCGTGCTTCATCTTGTAGCCTGCTGCCAGCAGACCTTTGTACAGCGCTTCGTCAAAGGTTCTTGCAATACCCAGAACCTCGCCGGTGGACTTCATCTCTGGACCGAGCAGGGTATCTACGTCGTGCAGCTTTTCAAAGCTGAATACCGGAACCTTGACTGCCACATACTCTGCATCCGGGTACAGACCGATGCCATAGCCCTGGTCGCGCAGCTTTTCGCCGAACATCATGCGGGTAGCAATCTCTACCATCGGCACGCCGGTAACCTTGCTGATGTATGGGATGGTACGGGAGGAACGTGGGTTGACCTCGATGACATAGACCTCATCGTTGTAGATGACATACTGGATATTGACCAGACCGACAACTTTGAGCGCACGAGCCAGACGACCGGTGTAGTCGATGATGGTGCGTTTTAAGCGCTGGGACAGGGTCTGTGCCGGATAAACCGAGATGGAGTCGCCCGAGTGGATACCTGCGCGCTCGATGTGCTCCATGATGCCCGGGATCAGGTAGTCCTCGCCGTCGCAGATGGCATCTACCTCGACCTCTTTACCCATCATGTATTTATCAATCAGCACCAGGTTGTCCTTCATGTGGGTGGTGATGATGTCCATGTACTCCTCCACCTCTGCGGTGTTGTGCGCAATGATCATGTTCTGTCCGCCCAGTACATAGGATGGACGCAGCAGGACCGGGAAGCCCAGCTTGTTTGCAGCGGTGACGGCTTCTTCCTTGGTCAGAACGGTTTCACCCTTTGGACGCGGGATGCCCAGTCTGCCCAGCAGCTCGTCAAAACGTTCGCGGTCCTCCGCCTCGTCGATCGAGTCTGCGCTGGTTCCCAGGATGCGAACACCCTTCTTGGAGAGGTAGTTGGTCAGTTTGATAGCGGTCTGTCCGCCGAACTGTACGACAACACCCCATGGTTTTTCGCTTTCCAGCACGTTGTCCACGTCCTCTGGAGTCAGCGGGTCAAAGTACAGACGATCAGCGGTATCAAAGTCGGTGGAAACGGTTTCCGGGTTGTTGTTGGCAATCGCAGCTTCGTAGCCCAGCTTTTTCAGCGCCCATACGCAGTGTACCGAGCAGTAGTCAAACTCGATACCCTGACCGATACGGATTGGACCGGAGCCGAATACCAGAATTTTCTTCTTCTCCGAGTTGTGCTCGTTGATGAATTCCTCTGCCTCGTTCTCCTCGTCGTAGGTCGAGTAGAAATATGGGGTCTGTGCCTTATATTCCGCAGCACAGGTGTCTACCATCTTGTAAACGCCTTTTCTGTGATGCTCTACCTTCTTGCCGGAGAAACGCTCGATGGTGCTGTCCAGATAGCCGTACTTCTTTGCACGCAGGTACAGCTGCTCGCTGAGCTCGGTGCAGTTTGCCAGCTCCGCTTCGGTCTTTCTCAGGTTGTCCAGCTTGTTGATGAACCAGCAGTCGATCATGGTGATAGCATGAATCTCCTCCGGTGTGATGCCCTTCTTGAGCGCTTCATAGACGCAGAAGATTCTCTCGTCGTCGCAGTTGTGCAGCAGCTCGAGCAGCTCTTCCTTGGTCTTGTCTGCAAATTTGGGCAGGTTGAAGCTGTCCAGTCCCAGTTCTACCGAACGGACCGCCTTCATCATAGCGCTTTCAAAGCAGGTGCCGATGGACATGACCTCTCCGGTTGCCATCATCTGGGTGCCCAGGGTGCGTTTTGCGTATACGAATTTATCGAATGGCCATTTCGGGAACTTGACAACCAGGTAGTCCACCGAAGGCTCGAAGCAGGCGTAGGTGTTGCCGGTGACGGCGTTGATGATTTCATCCAGGGTGTAGCCGATGGCAATTTTGGTAGCAACCTTTGCAATCGGGTAGCCGGTCGCTTTGGAAGCCAGAGCCGAGGAACGGGATACACGCGGGTTTACCTCGATTACAGCATAGTCCATCGAGGTTGGATGCAGGGCAAACTGACAGTTACAGCCGCCTTCTACACCCAGCTCCTCCACGATGTTCAGAGCAGCCTTGCGCAGCATGGAAAATTCTGCCGGAGAAAGGGTGACTGCCGGTGCAACGACGATCGAGTCGCCGGTGTGTACGCCGACCGGGTCCACGTTTTCCATCGAGCAGACGGTGATGATGTTGCCTTTAGAGTCGCGGATAACCTCAAATTCGATCTCTTTCCAGCCGGAGATGCACTTCTCTACCAGAATCTGGGTAATTGGAGACAGACGCAGACCGTTGCCTGCAATCTCGCGGAACTCTGCCTCATTGTATGCGATACCGCCGCCGGTACCGCCCATGGTGAACGCCGGACGGATGATAACCGGATACTGAATCTTTTCGATGAAGGCAAGACCATCCTCCACGGTGTTGACAACCTTGGACGGGATACATGGCTCCCCAATCTTTTCCATGGTGTCTTTAAACATCTGGCGGTCCTCTGCCTTGTCGATGGTCAGCGGATTAGCGCCCAACAGCTTTACATTATGCTCTTCCAAAAAGCCTTCTTTTGCCAGCTGCATCGAGAAGGTCAGACCGGTCTGACCACCCAAAGTGGACAGCACGCTGTCCGGTTTTTCCAGCTCGATGACCCTTTTGACCACATCGATATTCAGCGGCTCGATGTATACATGGTCTGCCATCGCTTTATCGGTCATGATGGTAGCCGGGTTGGAGTTGATCAGAACAACCTCCAGACCCTCCTCCTTGAGGGCGCGGCACGCCTGGGTGCCTGCGTAGTCAAACTCGGCTGCCTGACCGATGATGATCGGACCGGAACCGATGACCAGTACTTTTTTAATATCCTGTCTTAACGGCATAGCTATCAACCTTTCTTAAAAACGAATCCAAAATTTCTGTTCCCACAGCAAACTATTTAATCATCGAAAGAAATCTCTCATAGATTCCGTCGAAGTTTTTCATGCCGATTTCCGATTCCGGGATAAACTGCACCGAGAGTGCTTTCATCTGCGGGTATTCCAATCCTTCACAGGTCTTGTCGTTGGAATTGAGGTGGCTGACCACAGCGCACGCCGGAACGTCCTTGACGATGTAGCCGTGGTTCTGGGAGGTGATAAAGGTCCTGCCGCTGGCAAGTTCGGTGACCGGGCAGTTTGCTCCGCGGTGACCGCAGTGCATCTTCTCCACGCTGCCCTCCATTGCCAGTGCCATCAGCTGATGTCCCAGGTCGATGCCCAGCATCGGCACGCCGCTCTTCATCAGGGCAGCAACCGTTTCCTGTGCAGCGTCGATTGCATTTTCCTGCTGGTCGTAGCTGGTGCGCAGCTCCTCCAGACCTGCGCCGCCGCACAGAACGACTGCATCCGGCTGGGTGTCCAGCACCTGCTTTTCGGTGCAGCAGGACGGAACGACCGTCACGCGGCAGCCTCTTGCCATCAAAGCAGCGATGACGTCTTTGCGAATCCCATAGTTTACCATGGTGATGTTATATTTTGCATCCAGCTTTTCAAAGGTGAAGGTTTCCTTGTAATCGACCCATGCCGGCATGGGTTTCTGATGGTTTTTCAGCTGCTCGGTCAGCTGGGCGATATTGCCTGTCGGGTCTTTTCTGGTAATCAGCGCATTCTGCACCCCGCCGTCGCGCAGCTTTCTGGTGATGGCGCGGGTGTCCAAATCAAAGATGGCACTGATTTTTTTCTGCTCCAGATATTCGTCGATCCTGCCCTCGCAGCGGAAGTTGGATGGCTGTGCGCACCATTCACGCACTACCCAACCCTTTGCAGTGATGCTGTCGTGCAGGTCATGCTCGCGGTTGACGCCGTAGTTGCCGGTCAACGGGAAAGTTTCCACAACGATATTGTTGGCGTTTGCCGGGTCGGTCAAAATCTCCTGATAGCCTACCACGCTGGTGTTGAACACCAGCTCGCCGACGGTGTCCTCGGCACAGCCCAGTCCATAGCCCTCATACAGCGTTCCGTCCTCAAGCAGCAGCCACGCTTTCTGCGCGTTGTTAAAAATATCCATACGCTTAAAACCTCCATATCCTTTGTCTTGGTTTTCTATTGAAAAGTTATTTGTTCAGCAAAAAAATTTTACAGGCTGATTTTTCCTACCACGCCCATGATGTCCTCTCTCATGGTGATGGCAGCCGCTCTTGCCTGCTGTGCAAAATCCTTGCCGTCGGTGCCCGCTTTTTTCCATGCGGTCAGGATGGCACGGGAGGAGTTGACCACAGCGCCCAGACCGTTTTTGTCAAATGCGCCCGCTACGTCCTTGGCTCCTCCGCCCTGTGCGCCGTAGCCCGGCACCAGGAAGAAGGTGTGCGGCATCTTCTGACGCATCTCCTCCAGCTGCTGCGGATAGGTCGCGCCTACTACTGCGCCGACGCGGGAATAGCCGTAATGATTCTCGGTCTTTTCTCCCCAGCTTTCACACATAGCGCCCATCGTCTCATAGATGGTCTTATCACCGATCTTCTGGTCCTGAAGTTCGCCAGAGGAAGGATTGGAGGTTTTCACCAGTACAAAGATGCCCTTGTCCTTCTCGTCGCAGATTGGCAGCAGCGGTTCGATACCGTCCGAGCCGAGATAGCCGTTGACGGTCAGCATATCCGAACCGAAGGCAGCCTGCTGCTGGTCGCGCAGAGCGGTGGTACCCAGATGCGCCTTGGCATACGCCTGCATGGTCGAACCGATGTCGTTGCGCTTGCCGTCCATGATGACGATCATGCCCTTGCTCTGTGCATAGCGAACGGTTTCGGACAGCGCCCACATTCCCTGCCAGCTGTACAGCTCATAGTAGGCTGCCTGTGGCTTGATAGCCGGAACGATGTCGCAGATAGCGTCGATGATGGCTTTGTTGTACTCCAGGATTGCCTGTGCTGCCGCATCAAAGCTGTCGCCGTACTGCTCAAACTTTTCGTCCTTGATGTGCTGCGGGATATAGTCGAGCAGCGAATCCAGTCCCACTACGCTTGGGTTCTGCATCTGTGCAATCTTCTCAATCAATCTTTTCATCTTTTGCTTCCTCCGTCTTATCTTCTCTTGCAGTTGATTTTACAGTTCATATACCACTTTACCGCCCAGGATGGTCTTGACCACCCTGCCGGTCAACTTCATTTTATCAAATGGGGTGTTGCGGCTCTTGCTGTGCAGCTGCTGTGCATCCACCGTCCACTCCAGGTTCGGGTCAAACAGCACGATGTCCGCAAGACTGCCTTCCCGCAGGGTTCCTCCCGGCAGGCGCAGCAGGTTGGCAGGATTGGTGCTCATCAAACGCACCAGCTCCAACAGACCCATTCCCTGCTGATGCACCAGGACGGTGCAGGCAGCGGCAAAGCTGGTTTCCAGTCCGACGATGCCATTTGGCGCCTTTAAGAAATCTTCCTTTTCTTCTGCGGCGTGCGGAGCATGGTCGGTGACGATGGCATCGATTGTTCCATCAAAGATTCCTTCGATGACCGCCTGGCAGTCCTCTTCCTCGCGCAGCGGCGGGTTCATACGGAAGTTTGCATCTCTGCTTTCCAGCAGCCGGTCGGTCATCATCATATAGTGCGGAGCGGTTTCGCAGGTCACCTTGACTCCTCTGGCTTTCGCCTCCCGAATCAGCTGTACCGAGCCTTTTGTGCTGACATGGGCGATGTGGATGGCGGTGCCGGAGCTTTCTGCCAGCACGATTTCCCGCGCGGTGATGCTGTCCTCGCTGGCGCGGTCCATTCCCTTGACACCCAGGCGGCGGGAAACCTCTCCCTCGTTGATGATGCCGCCATCGATGATGGTCAGGTCTTCACAATGGCTGATGACCGGCACCCCTGCGTCGTATGCCCGGCGGAGCGCTTTGAGCATCATACCGCCGTTTTCCACCGGACGTCCGTCGTCGCTGACTGCCACAGCGCCCGCTGCGTGCAACGCTGCAATGTCGTTGAGCTGTTCACCCTTCATCCCGGTGGTGATGGAAGCGATGGGGTAAACCCTTGCATCCGCCTGTTTTGCACGCTCTAGAATGTAGGAGAGCACCTCGGGACAATCGGTAACAGGTTTTGTGTTCGGCATACAGCAGACACCGGTCACGCCGCCTGCCGCAGCTGCCCGACATCCGGTCAGGATGTCCTCCTTATGGGTAAATCCCGGGTCACGCAGATGGACATGGATGTCCAGAAAGCCGGGAGCCGCGCACAGTCCACCGGCATCCAGCAGCTTTGCACCCTGTGCAATCGGGCTGTCTTTTAAATGAGCACCTACCTTTGCAATGCGCTCCTCTTCGATCAGGATGTCCCCGACAAAGTCCATCGCCGGCTGGCAGGATGGATCGATGACCCTTGCGTTTGTAATCAGTAATTTTTCCACTTACAACATCCCCTCTTATCGCTCATATCGATTCCTGCACTCTTTCCTCGCAGATGACCACCTGGTCTTCGCCGTCGTGCTCGGCAACCATCACCTTGACAAATTCATCCCGCGAGGTCGGCAGATTCTTTCCCACATAATCCGCTCGAATCGGCAGTTCCCGGTGTCCTCGGTCAATCAGTGCCGCCAGCTGAATACTGCGCGCCCTGCCGCGTTGGAGGATGGCATCCATTGCTGCCCGCACCGTCCTGCCGGTGTAGATGACATCGTCCACCAGGATAATCTGTTTTCCCTCCACCGAAAAAGGCAGACAGGTTCGGTCCTGTGCGGGTTGGTCCTGGCGTTTGTCATCGCGGTAAGCAGTGACATCCAGCACCCCGACCTCTACCTGGGTACCCTCCAGCTCATAAATGCGCTTTGCCACCCGCTGTGCCAGCTGTGCGCCGCGGGTCACGATACCGACAATACAAAGATTCCCCGCGCCCTTGTTGCGCTCGATGATTTCAAAGGAGATGCGGGTGATTGCTCGCGACATCGCCTTCTGGTCCATGATCTGGGTCTTTTCGACCAGCATATCCATCCTCCCCACACTGTTTTTCCGCCTTGCCTAAGGCAATAAAAAAAGCTGCCTGCGCCCTTACGGACAGCAGACAGCTGATTGTTCACCAATTCACAAAGGAAAGCGTTTTTCGGATCATTTTATCCCCATGCTTTCCCTTTCCGAATCACAGTTCGGCTCCCCAAAGTTTTTTCTTCTGCCTTACTTTGGAAAATGGCTACTTCCATCAAACTACCTTGCCAGCCTCACGGGACCGTCTTAAAGGATTTGCTTTCAGGATCGTTGGTAATGGTCCTCCTTTGCAGCAAATGAATCTGCATTGGATTTCTTTACAGAACAGTATACCCAATTCTTTTGGAAAAGTCTACTGTCCATCCGTCAAACCTCAACGGAAATTTTACCTTTTTTTAGTTATTTTGTATAAGGTTCTTCTGTAAAGAAAGCGGATACCCCTTCGACCTGCCGTTTCTGCCGACAAATCAGATGCCAACAATCTCCTCATCCTCGTCCTGCTTTTTCTGCCTGCGCGGATCGTTTTGCCGGATATAGATGCTCAAAGCCTTGTCCATCTTAAACAGCACCCGCACCGATTTTGCGCAGATCAGCGCAATCATCGCTGCTGTTGCCGCCGTCGCGGTCACCGCCGCCAGTACGGAAAAGTTTTTTTCCTGCCATGCTTTTTTCATCATATCGTTTCCCTCCCGATTGAAATTGACAAAAGGGTATTTTCTTTCTTTTTATTATATCGCTTTTTCCTTCTTTTCGCAACCTGCAAAAGGAGACGGTCTGCATTTTTTTACAAAATCCTTTACAGACTGTTTTAAAATACAAAATTCTGTGGTAAAATAAATAGGTTATCATATTTATACCTTTGAGTTTCTTAATTTTACAGGTAGGAGTTCTTGCTATGAATAAAAAAATCTCTCTTGGCGCAGCTCTTGCGCTCATGCTCATCGTCACAGCCGTCACCTTTTCCATTACGATGATTTTTTCCCGCCAAACCTTTTCCACCACTGTTACCAACATTTCCGAGCGGGAAGCGATGTATGATAAGCTGGCGGAGATAGACAGCTATGTCCGCAAAAATTACTATGGCACCATCGACGAAAATAATCTGAATGACTACCTTTCCGTCGGATATATCGCCGGACTCTCTGACCGCTATTCCGCCTACTACTCCGCCTCCGACTATGCCAAACGCCAGCAGGAGGATGCAGGCAAGCTGGTTGGCATCGGCATCCGCGCTTCTAAAAGTGAAAGCGGCTTTATTCAGGTCAACGAGGTCTATCCCGACTCTCCGGCAGAGGATGCTCAGATCAAAGCCGGCGACCTGATTGTCAAAGTCAACGACATCGACGTTACCGCCGACACCTATGAAAGTGCTATCACCGAAATCGGCGGACAAGCAGGCACCAAGCTCAGCCTGACTGTCCGCAGCGACAACAAAGACCGTGAGATTGCCGAAATCACCCGACGGGTCGTTGTGACCCCAACCATCTATTCCCATATGATTGGCACCACCGGTTATGTCAAAATCACCGACTTCAACGAGAATACCTATGACCAGTTCAAAAAGGCACTGGAAAATCTGGTCGGCAACCAGGGTGCACAGTCGCTCATCTTCGATTTGCGCAACAACACCGGCGGTCTTGTGGACCCTGCCATCAAAATGCTGGATATGCTTTTGCCGGAAGGGGTCATTGCCACTGCAACCTACCGTGATGGCTCCACCGAGGTGCTGGGCAACTCCGATGCCAACTGCATTGATCTGCCGATGGCAGTTTTGACCAACGAAAACACTGCCAGTGCTGCCGAGCTGTTCACCCAGGCACTGCGCGACTACAATGTTGCAAAATCGGTGGGCACCAACACCTACGGCAAGGGCGTTATGCAGGTTACCCACTCGCTCAAGGACGGCTCTGCCATCCGCATCACCATCGCCCAGTACAATCCGCCTAAGAGTGCAAACTACGATGGCGTGGGAATCAAACCGGATTACGAGGTCGCACTGACCGAGGAACAGCAAGCCATTTTTGATACCCTTGATGAAAATACCGACCCACAGCTGAAAAAAGCATTGGAAGTTGTTAATGCTGGAGCAGCTCCAAGTGAAACCACACCGGCACAGACCCAAACCACTGAACCTACCACCGGCAAAGATGCTGAAACCACCGAACCTGTCGAAAACAAAGACGGTGAATCAACCACACCTACCGAAGGTAGTGAAACGTCTGAACCTGCCGAAGGTCAAACCGATGAAACTGCCAAGCCTGCCGAAGGCGAAGAATAACTATCTTTGATTTTTATAAATAAAGCCGACCGCAACAATCTGTGCGGTCGGCTTTGTTTTTACAACCATCATTCCTGCATCAGCAGTCCCAGCACGCGGGAATAAAAGGAAGTCGGGTCACTTTCAATCTGCTGTTTCACTCGCAGGCACTCGCCTTCGGTGGGCAGAAAAACGCTCATATCCAACAGGTCGGAGCCGATGTCCCGCAACACCACCCGCAATGTCCATCCGTCCGCCGCCGGAGCAAAGGTGATTTCCACCTTGTCCATGCACCGTTGGATTTCCATCAGGCGCTTTGCCTCTTCCAAAGCCTTCTCTCGAGCGCTTTTTGGAATCGTCTTATAAAAAGTCTGTGCGGTAACAGTACCGTTTTCGGTCAAAGCCAACAGCTGCTGTCCATCCTGTATCGAACTGGTCAGCTGCCCGGTGCGCTCCAATTCGCTGACCGCCTCCACAAATTCAAAATAATTCACCAAGCCGGTGTTCTGAAAGATCTCACCCAGCTGCTCAAACAACAGCGGCTGTTTGAGGCTGTCCAGCAGATAGCACACCAGCAGCTTGACTTCAAAATCATTGGTCAATCCGCCCGGCTGCACACCGCCCACAAACGCATTGAAGGACATCCCGCACACCCCTTCATCCAAGTAGTTGAAAGTTTTTTCTGATTTCTTCCTTTTATTTTACACCATTTTTCACCATTTTAAAAGCCCATCCCGGCAGATTTTCCATCATTTTTTATCATTTACTGCACAAATCGCCGATAAATGTTCTTTGCTTATCTTGAGCCTTCCTTTTTCGGCGGCAAATTTTAACAGAAAGCCTTACAGCTTAGACAACTGATTAAGGATATTCTGCATCTTTCTTTGGGACACATAGCCGCCCGCATAATGGATAACATCCTTTAAAGGAATGGCATTTGCCATCGGCAGCATCGGGTGACGCATTACCATAGGAAGCTCCTTTTGCAGCATCGCCTTTGCCTGTGGATTTTGCAGAACCTCTCCTACGGTAATCTGATAGTTTTTTAAATTCATAACAGCGGCTCCTTTCCATTCTTAAACGTGTATGAAACGGTTTCCCTCTATCCTATGCTTTCTTTTTAAATTGGTGAGATGAAATATTGGTAACGATTTTATAAAAATTTTGCTCCGTACTTTTCCCCCGCAGAAAGATTCTGTATAATAAAGGCAGCACAATAAAACGGAGGTGTTTTGATGAAAAAGAAATGGTGGCTCCTGTTGACTGCCCTCCTTCTGGTTGGCGGCATCCTTTCCTGGACCGCTTTCCAAAGGGCGCATACTTTCACCCTCTCCGGCAGCGAGGAGAAAAAAAACGAGCAGATACAGCCCTTGTTCCAAACCGTAAAGGTCAGCGGCGATTGTGATACCGACGTCGTGTTTACAGATACAGAAACCGGCGAGGAGTATCTCATCGGATATATCACGCATGGGGTATCCCAAACCATCCAATTACCTGCCGGCAGATGGTACACGGTGGAGGGCGCCGGAAACTTGCGCGTGAGTCCTGTGAAGGTCAGAATCGAATAAGCCGGAAGTTTCCAATATCGAGTAAACCGCTTGACATCCCTGTGCATCCTTTTGTTCGACAAATACCATTCGCAATCCATTTTGACAGGAGAGTCCAAAATGAAAACTCTCAATGCTCTGTCCTCAATTCTTTTTCATTTGCAAGGAATTGAGGACAGGGCATTGAGTTTAAGGACAAATAATGCTATAATTTTGTCGTGTATCTTTATTTTATGATTTACCATTGCGGTATTGATAGACAAGGAGGACAAAACGATATGGACGAAAATCAGAAAAAACCATTTTATATCACCACGCCGATCTATTATCCATCGGATAAACTGCACATCGGTCACACCTACTGCACTGTAGCCACCGACACAATGGCTCGCTACAAACGCTTGCAGGGCTATGATGTCATGTTCCTGACCGGCACCGACGAACACGGTCAGAAAATCGAGGACAAGGCAAAGGAAGCCGGTGTCACCCCTAAACAGTTTGTAGACAACATCGTTGAAGGTCCACGCGGCGTTTTGGATTTGTGGAAGCTGATGAATATTTCCAACGACCGCTTCATCCGTACCACCGATGACTACCACGAACTTTCTGTGCAGAAAATCTTCAAAAAGCTGTACGAAAAAGGAGACATCTACAAAGGCAAGTATGTCGGCAAATACTGCAAACCCTGCGAATCCTTCTGGACCGAGACTCAGCTGGTGGACGGCAAATGCCCGGACTGCGGACGCCCGGTCGTAGACGCCGAGGAAGAGGCGTACTTCTTCCGTCTTTCCAAGTATGCCGACCGCATCCAGGACCTGCTGGAAAACACCGACTTTTTGCAGCCACGCAGCCGCGTCAATGAGATGGTCAACAACTTCATCAAACCTGGTCTGGAGGACCTGTGCGTTTCCCGTACCTCCTTCAGTTGGGGTGTACCGGTCGATTTTGACCCGGGACACGTCGTATATGTTTGGATCGACGCACTTTCCAACTACATCAACGCACTGGGCTATGAGAACGACCGCTACCACGATTTCGATAAATTCTGGCCGGCAGACGTCCACTTTGTCGGCAAGGAGATCGTTCGATTCCATTCCATCATCTGGCCAGCTATCCTGATGGCGCTCGACCTGCCGCTGCCAAAACACGTCTATGGTCACGGCTGGCTGCTGCTGGACGGCGGCAAGATGAGCAAATCCAAGGGCAACGTGGTAGACCCGTATGTACTGGCAGAACGCTACGGTGTGGACGCGCTGCGCTACTTCCTGCTGCGGGAATTCCCATTCGGCTCGGACGGCAACTTCTCCAACGAGGCGCTCATCAGCCGCATCAACATCGACCTTGCCAACGATTTGGGCAACCTGCTCTCCCGCTCGGTTTCGATGGTGGAAAAATACTTCGGCGGCACCCTTCCTACCGAGCATCAGGCTGACCCAATCGACGAAGAACTGGTCGGCATGATTTCCTCCCTGCGTGAAAAGTATGAGGAGCAGATGGAGCACTACGCCTTCCAGAACGCGCTGGCAGAGGTGTTCAAGGTCATCTCCCGCACCAACAAATATATCGACGAAACCGCTCCGTGGGCGCTGGGCAAGGATGAAAGCCAGAAATCCCGCTTAGCCTGCGTACTGTACAACCTGCTGGAGTCGCTGCGTGTGTCCGCTGCCCTGCTCACTCCGTTCATGCCGGAGAGCGCAGAGAAGATTGCACAGCAGATTGGCGCTTGTGCAGAGGATGTTTCCTATGAAAATGCTGGTAGATACGGCGTTCTTCCAAAGGATGTGACCGTACACAAGGGCGCAACCCTCTTCCCTCGCATTGATATGCAGAAGGAGCTGGAGGAGCTGGCAGCTCAGCAGGCAGCCGCTCACCCACAGTTGCCAAAATATGAAGGCGTCGCTGAACTGACCGACATTGAGCAGTTTGGTAAAATTGATCTGCGGGTCGCACAAGTAAAATCCTGCGAGCCGATCAAGCGCGCAAAGAAACTGCTCAAGCTCCAGCTGGACGACGGCTTTGAAGGCGGCAGACAGGTCGTTTCCGGCATCGCTCCCTGGTACAAACCGGAGGATTTGATCGGCAAAAAGGTGATTGTCGTTGCAAACCTCAAGCCTGCCAAGCTGTGCGGTGAGGAATCCTACGGCATGATTCTGGCAACCGACCTCGATGAAAAAACCGTTCGTGTCATCTTTGTGGACGACTCCATCCCGAACGGCTGCAAATTAAGATAACTTTCTTTCGCGCAAGGGCTTTCCCCTTGCGCGATTGTTCTAAAAAAACCTTTCCTGTTTTTAGAAGAAAGGAGATCCCCCAAATGCTCACCATCCAACAGGCAAACGAACAACTACAGACCGCTTATCAGAAAAATCCCGGTCCATGGGTCGAACACAGCCGTTCGGTGGCAGAAAACGCCCGACGGATTGCCGAACATACCGACTGCCTTGACCCGGACACCGCCTACACGATGGGATTGCTGCATGACATCGGACGAGCTGCCGGTGTCAGTGGAATCCGCCACATCTTTGACGGATATGACCGCATGAATGAACTTGGTCAGCCAACAATCGCCCGCATTTGTCTGACCCACTCCTTCCCGCTCAAGAATATCCACGCCTTTCAGGGAAGCTTTGACTGTTCAAAGCAGCAGCTTGCCTTTTTGCAGCGCTTTCTGGACAGCTGCTCGTATGACAACTACGACCGGCTGATTCAGCTGTGCGATGCCCTTTCACTGCCAAGCGGAGCTTGCATCCTGGAAAAAAGGCTGGTGGATGTGGCGCTGCGCCACGGGGTCAACGACCTTTCTCTCGAAAAATGGAGGGCTTTTTTGCAGCTAAAACAGCACTTTGACCGCCTGTGCAGATGCAACCTCTACACGCTTCTTCCCAACGTGCTGGAAAATTCGTTGGTTGATCTGATTTAACCTTTTAATCACAGCATCTTTTTTACAAGCGGAAGCTTCAAAAGAACTGTGCTGATTCCAAGACAAACTGAGAAAGTCAAAAGGGTAACCAACGGAACTGCACACCAGGTATTCCAAGTCAAGCTGTTGATTCCGGCACGATCCAGACGTTCCAAAACAAACGGATGAAGCAGGTAGATTCCCATGGTGGCTTTTGAAACAAAGGCAATCGTTCCCGACCACCTTCCCTGCAATCTTTCTGCTCCGATATTTTTAAACAGTAAAAACAGGCATACTGCCTCCAGACAAACCGGAAGGCAAAAATATCCATAAAAAATGCCCGCAGGCTGTCCCTTCTGAATGGCGTCCATCTGTCCGAGCAGGGTAAAAACAGCGATGGTGCCCAGCAGTGTCAGCAGCAACCACCGGCTTGGAATTTTTTTCTTCCAGCGATGCTCCAGAGAATAGCCCAGCAGAAAATACCCCGAATAAAAAGCCAAATTTGGCAGCTTGGTTTTGAGCAGCACCTGTATCGAGGGATTCGGATAAACAAAAACCGTAAGGGTGGATTTGAGAATCCCAAACAAACCAAACAGCACCAGAAGATAGTACAGCCCTTTTCCCTCTTTCATCCTCGTACCGGCGTACAACAGTGGAACCATCAGATAAACCTCAATCATTTTGGGTAAAAACCACAGATGATATTTTCCATTGACCACCGCTGTAAAAATCTGACCGGCATCCGCGTGAAAAAAGGCAGGCAGCCCGATGGCATCCACTGCATACAGCACCGACCAAACCAACCAGACAACTGCCAAATGCAGGACATTTTTCCCCAGCAGCTTGTTGAGCGGCAGTTCCTTTGCCAGCAGAAATGCACCGCTGAGCATAAAGAACAGCGGGACACAGCTTCTGACCGCGCTGTCAAACAGATTCAGTGCCATCCATTGTTCTGTCTGCGGCTGTATTTTGTCCCAGTAAAATGCGCTGACGTGCAACATGACCACCATAAAGCTTGCAAAAATCCGCAGCAGGTCATAATGCAGTTGACGTGAAGACGATGTTTGATTCATAGCTTGCCCTCTTCCTCTTTTTTTCTTTGATTATACCACATAAACTAATCCTTTACCATCACTTGCAAGGAGGTCCCTTTATGCAAAATATTTTTGATTCCCACGCGCATTATGATGACCCGCGCTTTGACGAGGACCGCGATGCGCTGCTGGGCTCGATGGCAGAGCATGGCGTGCGCGCTATTATGAACGTCGGCAACACCACCCATGCCAACCTAGCCGGCATTGAGCTTGCCAAACAATATCCTTTTATCTACTGCTCCATCGGCATCCATCCCGACCAGGCAGCGGAAATCGCCGCGCAAAATTCCCGGGAGTATCTGGACGTTATTGCCAGCCAGCTTTCCTACGAAAAAGCGATGGCTTTAGGAGAAATTGGGCTGGATTACTACTACGACGATGCCTCCCCGCGGGATGTCCAGCGCAAAATCTTTGAAGAGCAGCTCGCCCTTGCCAAGGATTTGGATGTGCCGGTCATCATCCACAATCGGGATGCCCACCAGGACACGCTGGAGCTGCTCAACAAGTACCGCCCCAAGGGCATCGTGCATTGCTTTTCCGGCTCGGCAGAGGTCGCGAAGGAGGTGCTGCGGCTGGGGATGTACATCGGCTTCACCGGTGTCATCACCTTCAAAAATGCCCGTCGGGCGGTAGAAGCTGCCGCCGAGGTTCCTCTCGACCGCCTGCTGATTGAAACCGACTGCCCTTACATGGCTCCTGAGCCGTTCCGCGGCAAGCGGTGCGACTCGACCATGCTGACCCAGATGGTACAAAAATTGGCAGAAATCAAAGGCGTTGAGCCACAGCAGCTTGCCGACCAGACCTTTGCCAACGCCTGCACCGTCTACGGTATCCGCTGACAGCCGCTCTGTTTTGACAGCCGCCGTACTTTCGCTGTATTTTCTGTCGCAAAGTCTTGACACTGGTAGAATATGGCGCTATAATGAGGGTACTGTAAAAATTCAAAGAGAAAGGATGCGTTACCCATGCGTAAAATCGCAGCTCGTCTTTTGACGTTTCTTTCTGCCTTTGCAGCTTCCTTTTTTGCACTGACTCCTGTTGCATTTGCAGCAAGCAACCCGAACACCGGCGATAACAACATGGTCCCACTGGTCATCGGTCTGCTGGTCGTTTCTGCCATCGTGATCGTTGTCCTGCTGGTCATCTCCGGCAAAAAGAAAAAACGCTGATTGAAACTCAAAACCCAAAAGAGCCTGATGGAAAAATCCATCAGGCTCTTTTTTCTGTTAAAATTTCCCGGAGCTGCCGCTGTAACTGCCGCCCGACGAGCTGGAAAAACTGCCGCCGGAGGAACCGGAGCTGCCGTTATCCCTTTGAATCGTCCTTCTGGTGGTAAAGCTGTGGACAAAGCGGTCCTCCCTGCGGTGCAGCTGTATCCGGCTTTTGCCCATATAGCGGGAAGCGCTGACGGTGCTGCCTTCAATGCGCGGGTGCATCCAGACCAAGGTGCCGACGCTAATCAGGGCGACCACTGCACCCACACCCAGCGAAATACCCACGATTTTACCCACCGGCTTGACCCCGTAGTTGACGATGGTTTCCTCTGCCTGCGCAAGAAAAATTTCCATCGCCCGCTGATAGCTGCCGCTTCCCAACGGGTTGATGACACTGTCCACCATCGCATTGGTCTTTTTGACCGGGAAGTAATCCTCTGATGCCTGCGGCGTTGCCACTGCGACCTCTCTGCCACCCATATCGATACCCAGCAGGATGGCTTTTTGGTTGTCGCTTCCGCCTGCCAGCTCATACTGGTCCGCAAGGTACCGGCGCACCTCCAGCCCGCCGGTGGAGGTGGTAGTTTTGATAAAGACGATGAAGCCGGTTTGATCTGCCAGCTGCTGTGCCTGTGTCTGAAGCTGATCAAGCTGCTGTCCATCCAGCAGCTGTGCATCGTCCTCCACCTTTGCCCAGGCAGCTGCCTCCACTGTACCTGCCGCTGACACCGCCAGCGGACAGCAGAAGAGCAGCAGCACGAGCAGAGTAAAACAACATCCTTGTATCCGTTTTAGCATAACAGCAGCCCTCCTATCGTACCCAGCAGGGTGATGGCTGCCGTGATCAAAGCGGTCAAACCTGCTGCCCGCAGCCAGCTCAACGGCAGATCGCCCACCATCTTGCCGGTCTGTCCGTTCATCGCAAACAGGTAATCCTTTCCGTGGTAGCTGGTGTACAGCAGCCATACCGGCAGCATGACATATTCGTCGGTTGATTTGATAATGTCCGCCGTATGCGAAAGCACATTCAGCACCGCATAGCCGGTACAGCTTTTGCGCAGCTGCTGTTCGGCACTTTCCTCGATGCGCTCCTTCATCCGTTGATAACAGCTGGATTTGTCCGCATCGTACCGCTGTGCAAAATATCCCGACAGGTAGGACATATCAAATTTGCGCAGCTCCCGAAAGGAAAACGGTTCCAACGTATCCATCATCGCATCGTCCATCTTTTTAGAGGCATCGGTCGGCAGGTTGTGATAGGTCAGCGCTCCTTCGCGCACAACGTCGTAGACATCGGTTCGGGTGTACTCGGTATCGCCGCGCACACTGACCGATACACGGTTGCCCTGTGCGTGCAGCGAAGCGTTGACATAGCAGTCGTGCAACCAGAAGGGAACGTAAATGCCGGTCACCTTTTCGATGTGCGCCTTGCTGGTAAAATCCTTTGGCAGCAGCGGCTTCTTGCGGCACAGGGCAAACAGCGCCTCCTCTGCCGCCTTTTTATCCAGCTTAAAAGGAATCAAACGCTTTGGCTCAAAGTTGTCCTCCAGCCGCCCTGCCAGCACCGTCGGACTGCCGCAGAAGGTGCAGAAGGTCGCAACAGTGCTGTCGTCGGTGATCAGCTGCGCTCCGCAGTTAGGACAGTGGTAGCACATCTGTCCGCCTGCCGGCTGCTCCTGCTGCTCTTCTTCCTCCTTTTTCTTTTGCTCGTCGGTTATCTGCTCCAGCTGCTCTTTTTCAAAGGAGCTCAAGCAGAATTTGCAGTCCCAGCGCTGGGTTTCGCTGTTAAATTCCAGCGGTGCGCCGCAGTTGGGACATTGATAGACCACAGCCTCCATACCTCGTCCTCCTTTTCTATCCTGCGCCTAGCTCAATTTTGCTCCGCACTCGGGACAAAACCGTGCTGTGCTGCCCGACCATCCGCACTGCGGACAAACTGAGCCGGACGGCTTAGGTTTTCCACATTCCATGCAGAATTTTCCGGTGTTGCGGGTCCCGCAGCTGCACACCCACGAGGACGGGTCCGCCTTGGGCTTTCCACATTCGGTGCAGAATTTACCGGTGTTGTGCGCTCCGCAGCTGCACACCCAGCCATCCGCCTGCCGGTCTGTCTTTCGAGACTGCGCCTCCAGGTGCTGCTGTGCCTGGTTTGCACGGCTGGCTGCTGCCACAAAGCCTCCGCCCTGCTGCATACCCATGTTCATATTCATAAAGCCGACCGAGGCGCCCGCCCGATTGGAGCCGGCTGCTTCCATGCCGCGCGCTACTGCACCCTGCACATAGCCTTCGCGGATGGTCGGGTCGGAGAGCATCGCTCCCTGATTGCGCATATCAATCAGCTTTTTGGACTGTTCATCATAGGAGATAGAATTAATGCCCACCGACTCGATGGACATCCCCCGCTTTTCCTTCCAGCTTTCGTCCAGCACCTCACCCATATATTTTGCCAGTTCCATCGCTTTGGAGGTGACATGGGAGATGCGGATGCCGTCCACCGACATCCGGTTGACTGCGGTCTGGAAGGCGGTCAGAAATTCCGCTACATACAGCTTCTGGATGTCCTCGATGGTGACCATATCCCGATCGTGCGGGATTGCTTCGGCATAAAAACGAATTGGGTCGGTGATACGGATGGAGAAATAGCCATTGGTGCGCAGGTAAAGCTCCGCATTGTAAAAGCTGTCAAAATAGTTGATGGGTGTCGGTGTACCAAAAGCAATTCCCTTGATCTCCTGAAGATTGATGAAATATGCCTTTTGCGAGCGGGACGACACACCGCCAAAGCGCAGGCGATCAAAGCTTTCCTCCAACGCCTGGGAAAAACTGCCGGAAAAAGCCGAAGGAGTCGCCTGATTGTCCACCTTGTAGTAGCCCGGCTCGGTGGTAAAATCGACAATCCTGCCGCCGTCCACCAGCAGCATACACTGGTTGACACCCACCTCGATGAGGGAACCGTCACTGATGTAGTCTGCGCTGCCCTTGGTGTTGGCGTTCCTGCGGTCCCTTCCGCGCACTGCAACGCCTGCCGACATCACCATTCGATCATCCATTTTTCCTGCTCGAATATATTCCAGCCACTGATCGGCAAAACCGGAGCCAATCGAGCTGATTGCTGCTTTGATGATTCCCATACTGTTCCACCTTTCCCTGCCGCTGTACTGCAACGGCTCTTCATTGTTGTTCTGCTGTTCAAGCACCCATGTACACCTGTTTACAGGTAGTTTCATTATATCACATCCTGTAACTGCTTTCAATTTTTACATATTGCTATTTTGGAACAAATTCTTGACAAAATGTAGAAAAAGTGAGCAAATTCTTTTGCAAAACGACTATTGTAATTCGTAAGAATATCCTTTACAATAGTAATTAAGTTCTTAGAATTTTGTCGCCGAAAGGACTGATGAAGGTGTCGATTTGGAATCCGTTTCAAAAGGACCGTGACCTGCAACAAATTGAACAACTGTACCGCCAATATCGTGAGCCTTTGTGGCGGTATGCCTACAAGCTGCTACACGACGAACATCTTGCACAGGACGTGGTACAGAGCGTTTTTATAAAGGCAATCGAAAAAAGCCAGCTGATTTCCTCCTTAGACTGTAACAAAGTCAAAGCATATTTTGTCATTATGGTAAGGAACCTCTCCTATACCCTCTACCGGCAGCAGAAACGCCATCCGGCGATTCCCTTTGAAGGGCTGGAAGAACTGTTTGCCGACACCGACGACGACCCGGAGCAGGCGCTCATCCACCGCTGTGAGCAGGAGCAGGTCCACCAGGCGCTCGAGCAGCTGCACGAATCCTACCGCGATGTGCTGTCGATGAAATATCTGTACAATATGTCGGACGAAGAGATTGCATCGGTTCTAAATATCAAGCCCGCCAGTGTGCGTGTGGTGGTGCATCGGGCGCTCAAGTCACTGAAAAAGAACTACCATCTGAGAGAGGAGGGAGAAATCAAATGAAATCATCAGAACATCAACCGGAGTCGCTACAAAACTCTCTGGATGACGACCTTCATTTGATCGACCAGCAGTTTGAACAGCTTCTTCTCCGGCAGCACGCTGTCGAGCACGTCCGCAGGCAGGCAGATGCCTTTTCCCGCCTGACCAGCTGCGAGGACCCTCTTTCCGGTGACACAGAAGGAGAAGACGAGGAAAGCTCCTTCCCTTCTCCCGACTTTTCCGCTCTGGATCAGGCAATCTTTCAACAGCTCAACCAAACCCAAAAGAAGCGCAACTGCTCCCGACTTTTTCGATACACCCAAAAAGCAGTGCGCGTCGCTGCCAGCTTTCTGGTGGTTGCTCTGGCAGGCTTTTCCGTCCTCTTCTTTTCAGTGGACGCTGTCAAGCTCAATGTCATCGACTTCATCGTCCGCTCCCACGAGGTTGCCACCGAATTTCACATCGAGGATATGCTGGGAAATGTGCCCGAACAGATTCCCGAGCTGAATGAATCGGACTTTATGGAGCCGACCTACATCCCTTCCGGCTTTTCCCAAAGCTCTGCCTACTTTATGACCGGTCACGGCTACATCGTCTATGAACGTCCCGGCTGTGAGTATCTGCTCAACTACTCCTGCATGACCCTCAACACCTTTTTATCGCTGGATACCGAGGACTGCATTTCTGAGCAGCTTTCGGTCAACGGCAACAAAGCGTATCTTTACACCAAATTCCGCGGTCCTCTGGAAGGACACTGCTCCCTGATTTGGCACGACGGCAGATACATCTATCTGATTTCCGGTCCCGTCAACAAAAAGGAGATTGTAAAGATGGCGGAAAGTATCGGATAAATTTCTGATTGCTGAAGTTTTCTTTTCCCTTCTTTCGTTCTATCATCATAAGACTTTGTATGTAAACTCTCATCACATCAGGAAAAGAGGTATCAATATGTCCAATCTGTTATTATTCGCATTGTTTTCCCTTCTCTGTGTCGGTCAATGGTATCTTGCCAGACACTCCGATTCCCCTTTGTGCTATCTTCCTACCGGATTTTATCTGCTGATTGTCGGGATTGCTTCCATGCGGACGATAACAGACGATACCTTCTCGGTACGGGCTGCCGTGCTGCTGATTGGAGCTTTGGTGCTGCTGTTGGCAGTCAGTGCCATCGCCAAGCTGTTGCGTCGTCGGGATATGCCTGCCTCCAGACCTTCGGCTGATTCCGTCCGACCCGCCGCTTCATAACGATATTCCCTCAAGACTTCTTTTATAAACCGAAAAGAGCCATCGACCTTTGTGGTCGATGGCTCTTTTCCTATGTTTACAGAGGCGGGAAACTAGCAGCCCATTTCCTCTCTTACTTCTTTGAAGCATTTTACGATGAAGTCGATGTCCTCTTTGGTATGGCTTGCGCAAACCTGCGTACGGATTCTTGCTTTGCCCTTTGGAACAACCGGGTAAGAGAATGCTACGACGTAAACGCCTTTTGCTCTCATGCGCTCTGCAAACTGAGCAGCTTTTACCTCGTCATACATCATAACAGGTACGCATGGGTGGGTGCCAGGGATGATATCGAAGCCTTCTTTTACCAGCAGATCGCGGTAGTAAGCGGTGGTCTCTTCCAGATGGTCACGCAGCTCGGTGCTTTCCTCGAGCATATTGAACATCTCGATGCTTGCACCTGCGATGGCTGGAGCCAGGGAGTTGGAGAAGAGGTATGGACGGCTTCTCTGTCTGAGCAGGTCGATGATTTCTTTACGACCGGAGGTGTAGCCGCCGGATGCGCCGCCGAGTGCTTTGCCCAGAGTGCCGGTGATGATGTCAACACGACCCTCTACGCCGCAGTGCTCTGCGGTACCACGACCATGTTTGCCTACGAAACCAACAGCATGGCTGTCGTCAACCATAACCAGCGCATTGTATTTGTCTGCCAGGTCGCAAACGCCCTTCAGGTTGCAGATGATACCGTCCATGGAGAATACACCGTCGGTAGCAATCAGTTTGATTCTTGCGCCGGCTTCGTCAGCCTCTTTGAGTTTTGCCTCGAGGTCTGCCATGTCGTTGTTTTTGTAACGGAATCTCTTTGCTTTGCACAGACGAACACCGTCGATGATGGAAGCGTGGTTGAGCTCATCGCTGATAACTGCATCGTCAGCAGTCAGAATGGTCTCGAACAGACCGCCGTTTGCATCGAAGCAGGAGGAGTACAAGATGGTATCATCGGTGCCCAGGAAGCCGGAAATCTTCTTCTCGAGCTGTTTGTGAATATCCTGGGTGCCGCAGATGAAACGAACAGAAGCAACGCCGTAGCCTCTTTCATCATAGGTTCTCTTTGCAGCGTCAATCAGTCTCTGGTTGTCGCCCAGACCCAGGTAGTTGTTTGCACACATATTGATAACGGTTCTGCCGTCCTCCAGCTGAACCTTTGCGCTCTGTGGAGAAACGATTGGAACCTCACCTTTGAAAAGGCCTGCTGCTTTGATGTCTTCGACTTCTTTGGTGTAGATGCTCAAAATGTCGTTTTTACGTGCCATTTCTGAATCAACCCTTTCTGTTTATATTGGTGTATCGAATTAGCAATCCTGAGACTGTGCTTCGAGCTTATCGATGTCCTCCCAGTTGAGGATAACTTTACCGGACTGACCGGAAATCATAGCGTCAAAGCCCTTCTTGTAGTCTTTGATGTTCATTCTGTGAGTGATGATGCCGGAAATATCCAGACCAGCCTCCAGCATGGTGGTCATCTTGTACCAGGTATCCCAAACCTTACGTCCGTAGATACCGCGGATGTTCAGACCGTTCCAGATGATGGTCTCCCAGTTGACGCCAACGCCCGGTTTCTGGATACCCAGCAGAGCGATGTTACCACCGTGTTTCATGTTGGCAATCATGTCGTTAAGAGCAGGAGCTGCACCGGACATCTCCAGACCAACGTCGAAGCCTTCCTTCATACCAAGTTCTGCCATAACGTCAGGCAGTTTTTCTTTGGTCAGGTTGACGGTTCTGGTTGCGCCGAGCTTCTTTGCCAGTTCCAGACGGTATTCGTTCAGGTCGGTGATAACAACGTGTCTTGCGCCGGAGAATTTTGCGATAGCAGCTGCCATGATACCGATTGGACCTGCACCGGTAATCAGAACATCCTCACCGAGCATATCGTAGGACAGAGCGGTGTGGGTAGCATTGCCGAATGGATCGAAAATTGCATACATCTCTTCTGGGATGTTCGGGTTGGTTGGCCATACGTTGGAAGCAGGGATAACCAGGTACTCTGCAAAGCAGCCGTCACGGTTTACACCGACGCCCTTTGCGTTCTGGCAGTTTTCCTTGTGACCTTCCAGGCAGTTACGGCAGGTACCGCAGGTGATGTGACCCTCACCGGATACGATGTCGCCAACCTTGAAGTCCTGAACGCCGGAGCCAACTTCTACGATTTCACCAACATATTCGTGACCAGCGGTCTGACCAACAGCGATGGTGTGCTGTGCCCATTCGTTCCACTGATAGATGTGAACGTCGGTGCCGCAGATTGCGGTTTTATGGATTTTGATCTTGACGTCATTGGTGCCAACCTCTGGAATTTCGACCCGTTTGAGGGCAAGTCCAGGAGCCGCTTTTTCTTTTACAAGAGCCCACATTTTGTTGTCGTTCATTGTAATCTCCCTTTCTATATTTCTCTTCTTGTCTTCTTGATTCCTTCTCCCGTTTTCTTTTTGTACTGCGGAAAAAGGATATATGTCTTTCTCTAGCGCACACTCTTATTGTTGTGTGCTTGTTTCAGATACATAATAGCATTATTCAAAATGCTTTTCAAGCGATTTTGATGAAGGTTTTTTGATTTGACTCGTTTTTGTAAAATCCTCACCATTTTTATTGTTTATTCTTATTCAATACTACAAAATCCACCTCGGTGTAGACCAGCCTGCCGTTTACCCGCTCCGATTTCATCAGACTCACCCGTTCCACCGGCATCTGCACCGACGGCAGGTTTTTCGAGAAAGTTTTTAGCTCAAATCCCTCTTCCAGCAGTACTTCCCTACCCAAGGTCAGGTGTGCGGCAAAGGGACGGTCCTCCAGTTTAAAGCCCTCCTGCTCCAACGTTTGCCGAACCTGCTGCGCCAGAGCCTCCAGCTGTGCATTTTTAGCAACTCCTGCCCACAGGATGTCCCCTGTGCTGCGGCGAAATCTGCCGATTCCTGCGGTAGAGATAACAAATGGCTCTGCCTGCACCCGGTGCAGCGCACGTTTTGCCTGTGCCACTTTACCGGTTTCTCCAATAAAACTTAAAGTCAAATGAAGGTTTTCCCGGTGGCTGAAGCGACCTTCCTGTGTATGCGGTCGAACTGAGTCGATGAACTGAATCAGTGCATCCTTCACTCGGTCTTCCAACTGAAGAGCAACAAACAGTCGCATCGGCATCCCCTCCCCCATCTCTTCTTAATGTTAGTATACCGCCTTTACTAAGCAGGAGCAAGTATCCTTTTGCTTTTTTAGTGACTCTGCCCATACTAATTCATATTTTATTTACAAAGGCTTGACAACAATTCGTCTCTATGCTACCCTAATGGTAATTCACAGTTTAACTTTGTCGGGTGCGGGAAAAGAAGCTTATGAAAACCTCTTTTTCTGAGAATAGGGAAGTCGGGAGATGCCCGCGCAGTCACCACTGCTGTACCGGAACAGAATAGGAAATTTTTCCACTGCCTCTCCAAGGGCGGGAAGGAATCCTGTTTGCTTAAAGCCGAAGCCAGAAGACCTGCCCTGCAAAGTGGTTGCTCCTGCTATGGATGATGGCTGGCGCAAAAATTGGGAATCCGGCGGATTTCCCTGTTTTATTGCGCCTTTCGGAAATTTCTGTTCCGAAAGGTTTTCTTTTTTGAAACAGGAAAACTGCCGACAGATTAAATTTGTGAACTGCGGCTCCCCCTGCCGCGGTTCTGCCCTTACAAAAAGGGCGGAAAGGACGGTTATCCGCTATGAAGAAAACCGAAAAAAGACTGTTTGCCTTTAGCATCGCCGCTGCCATGCTGTTTGTCATGCCCAGCAGCGCCAGCGCTATGCACATCATGGAAGGCTACCTGCCCATGGGTCACGCCATTGCCTGGGGTGCGTTGTGTCTGCCATTTTTGGTCGCAGGCTTTATCTCCATCAAAAAGACCATCTCCCAGCACCGCAAAGCACTGCTGATTTTGGCGATGGCAGGCGCTTATGCCTTTGTTCTGTCTGCTTTAAAGATTCCCAGTGTCACCGGCTCCAGCTCCCATCCTACCGGCACCGGTCTGGGCGCTATCCTGTTTGGACCTTCTGCCATGAGCGTCATCGGCATCATTGTCCTGCTCTTCCAGGCGCTGCTGCTGGCACACGGCGGTCTGACCACTTTGGGCGCCAACACCTTCTCGATGGCGATTGCCGGTCCTTTCCTCAGCTATGGCATCTACCGCCTTGGCAGAAAGCTGAAAATCAATAAATCGGTCTGTGTCTTCCTTGCAACCTGTCTGGGCGACCTGTTCACCTACTGTGTCACCAGCGTGCAGCTTGGTTTTGCACATCCGGCTGCCGAAGGCGGCGTAATGGCTTCCATCACCACCTTCATGGGCATCTTTGCTGTTACCCAAATCCCACTGGCTATCGTCGAAGGTCTGCTGTCGGTCGTTGTTATCCTTGCGCTGGAGTCCTATGCTTCCAGTGAACTTGGCGAACTTGCCTATTCCCAGTATTAAGCAACCACATAATATAAGGGAGGAAGATTCCATGACAAAATCTGTTAAAATCACCATTGCAGTTCTGCTGCTTTTATGTGTCATCATTGCAGTATTCCCGCTGATGAGTATTAAAGATTCCGAGTTTGGCGGCGCGGACGGCGCTGCGGAAGAAGCCATCAGTGAAATCGACCCCGGCTATGAGCCATGGGCAGAAAGCATCCTCGAACCACCAGGCGGCGAAACCGAAAGCCTGCTGTTCTGCTTGCAGGCAGCGCTTGGCTCCGGTGTTCTGTTCTTCGGCTTTGGTTATCTGGTTGCCAGAAAGAAATATAAAAAGGATTAGTTCCGCTTCATTCGGGCGAAGGGAGACCTCACCTTTAAAAAAGGCAGGTCCTCTTCGCCCCTTTTCCGTTTGTTTTGAGCGCCCTGCTCCCCCTTTCAGAAAGGAAATCACCTCTATGATCCTGTTTGACAAGCTCTCCTACTCTTCACCGGTGCGGCAAACCAGCCCTGCTCTCAAATCTCTGTTCGCAGTCGGTTCTTTGGTCATCTGTGTCAGCTTCCGTCAGGTCAGCGTCTGTCTGCTTATTCTGTGCTGCATGGCAGTCTGTACCTTACAATTTGCCAATGTCACACCCCGCCGCTACCTGCGCTTTTTGCTGGGACCGCTGGTGTTTCTTGCCCTCAGCTCGGTCGCTGTCCTCTTTTTTGTATCCTCCTCTCCACAGGAGCTGTTTTCCTTCCGGCTGTTTTCCCGTTATATTGGTATCAGCCGCCTTTCCTTTTCCAACTGGTACTCGCTGATGGCGGTGGCATTTTCCGGTGTCTCCTGTCTGTATTTTCTCATCCTGACCACGCCGGTCACCGACCTGCTGGCTGTGCTGCGGCGGCTGCACTGCCCGTGGCTGCTGCTGGAATTGATGCTTTTGATTTACCGCGCCATCTTTGTGCTGCTGGACATTGCAAGCGCCATCCAGACTGCGCAAAATTGCCGACTGGGCAATCGCACCTTCCGCTCCAAGCTCAGCTGTATGGGACAGATGCTCTCGGTCCTGTTGGTACGCTCGCTCAAAAAGTCCTCGCTATTGTATGATGCGATGGAAAGCCGGCTGTACGACGGCAAAATCCAGGTGCTGGAAGAAACTCAACCAGCACAACCTCTGGCTTGGGCTGCCTGCTGCGGCTGGCTTATCCTTTGCACCGTTCTGTGTATTCTGTTGCCATAAATCCGAAGGAGGACTGTTTGATGAACGATATTCTCATGCAGGTGCGCGACCTGTCCTACCGCTATGAAGACCAGACTCTTGCCCTCGACAAGGTCAATCTGGATATTCGGCGCCATGAGCGCCTTGCCATCATGGGCAGCAACGGCTCGGGTAAATCCACTCTCTTTCTCAACCTCAACGGCGTTTACAAACCCACCTCCGGGCAAATCCTGTACGAAGGCAAGCCTCTCGACTACTCCCGCAAGGGTCTGTTGCAGCTGCGCCGCAACGTCGGCATCGTCTTTCAGGACCCGGACAATCAGCTGTTTTGCTCCAGCGTTGCCGGGGAAATTTCCTTTGGTCTGTACAACCTCGGTCTGGAGGAAGAAGAAATCCGCACACGGGTGGACCAGGTATGCGACCGCCTTTCTATCACCCCTTTCCGCACAAAGCCGACCCACTTTTTGAGCGGTGGGCAAAAAAAGCGGGTATCCATCGCAGACATTCTGGTGATGGGACCGCAGCTGCTTATTTTGGACGAACCGTTCAGCGCACTGGACCCAAAGCACGCACGGATGATCGACGATATTCTGGAACAGCTGGCACAGGAGGGCATCACCGTCGTCATTGCCACCCACAACACCGACCACGCCTACCGCTGGGCGGACCGCGTTGTCCTGCTCAACAATGCGCATATTCTTGCACAAGGCTCTCCCGAGCAGATTTTCTCCGACCACGAACTTCTCTCCCAAGCCAATCTGGAAGCGCCGCAGATGCTGCGGGTTCGCGATGTGTTAGCGAATCAGGGTATGCTCCCTTCCGATTGTTTTCCCAAAACGCCTGAACAGCTGGCAGAGCTTCTGGCTCGGAAGAGATAAAAAGATAAATTCTCTCTTGTATTTTATCGCTTTTCTTTTTATAATAAGAAAAAGAACATTTTAATCAAGCGACGGGAGGAGATTTTTGATGAAAGGCTTTTCAATCACCGGACTGATTCTCGGCATCATCGCAGCCGCAGCAGGAGCTGCTGCCATCGTGATGAGCGCCATCGGTCTTGCAAAATCCAGACCGCGTGAGTTTTAGCAGAAAACCGCCAGCAAAAGGGTCCTTCTTAGGGGACCCTTTTTTCTATTCTGCCCTACTGACCAGAATCTTTTGCAAATGTTACGGTTTCCAGTACAAAAGCTGCTTGATTTTTGGCATCTGAAGCCAACGGGTTTCCTTGAAAAGCATCATAGAATGCTGTATAATAAATAGCTGGATTGATTTTTCATGTAAACATAAATTTTTGAAAGCGAGGCGTGGAAGTTATGCAAAAAATTGGATTTGACAACGAAAAATATCTTCACACACAATCGGAACACATCCGCCAGCGCATCTCTGAGTTTGGCGGCAAGCTGTATCTGGAGTTTGGCGGGAAGCTGTACGATGATTACCACGCCTCCCGTGTTCTTCCGGGTTTTCAGCCGGACAGCAAGCTGCGAATGCTCCTCCAGCTCAAAGAGCAGGTGGAGGTGGTGGTGGTCATCAACGCTGCCGATATTGAAAAAAATAAAATCCGCGGCGACCTGGGTATCACCTATGATGTCGACGTTTTGCGCCTGATCGACATCTTCCGCAGCTTTGGTCTGTATGTCAGCAGCGTTGTGATGACCCGCTTCCAGGGTCAGTCGGTCGCTGTTGCCTTTCAGGAGCGGTTGGAAGCGCTGGGCGTCAAGGTCTACCGCCATTACCCCATAGATGGCTACCCGTCCAATATTTCCCACATTGTCAGCGACGAGGGATATGGAAAGAACGAATATATTGAAACCACCCGCGGCTTGGTGGTGGTCACCGCTCCCGGTCCCGGCAGCGGCAAAATGGCAACCTGCCTGTCCCAGCTGTACCACGAACACAAGCGTGGCATCCGCGCAGGCTATGCAAAATTTGAAACCTTCCCAGTGTGGAACCTGCCGCTGAACCATCCGGTCAACTTAGCGTATGAGGCAGCTACCGCCGACCTCAATGACGTCAACATGATTGACCCATTCCATCTGGAGGCTTACGGCACCACCACTGTCAACTATAACCGCGACGTGGAGATTTTTCCGGTACTGCGCGCCATGTTCGAGCAGATTGTCGGTGAATGTCCATACAAATCTCCGACCGATATGGGTGTTAATATGGCTGGCTCCTGCATCTTCGACGACGAGGCAGTATGCGAAGCCTCTCGTCAGGAGATTGTCCGCCGCTACTATTCTGCTTTGTGCGGTCAAAGACAGGGCACCATCAGCGAGGACACCGTCTTCAAGCTGGAGCTGCTGATGAAAAAAGCGGGCGTATCCATCCACGACCGCAAGGTGGTTTCTCCTGCCCTGCAAAAGGCAGCGCTGACCGGCGCTCCTGCCGCTGCGATGGAGCTTCCTGACGGAACCATTGTCACTGGACGCACCTCTGACCTGCTGGGTGCAGCCTCTGCCCTGCTGCTCAACGCCCTCAAGGTGCTGGGCGGCATCAGCGACGACATCCGCTTGATCTCTCCTGTCATCATCGAGCCGATCCAGCATCTGAAGGTAGACCACCTGGGCAACCGCAACCCGCGTCTGCACACCGACGAAGTGCTCATCGCCCTGTCCATCTGTGCAGCGACCAACCCGACCGCCGAGCTTGCGATGGAACAGCTGTACAACCTGCGCGGCTGTGAGGTTCACTCCTCGGTCATCCTCTCCCCTGTGGATGAAAAGGTCTTCCGCCGCTTAGGTATCAACATCACCTGTGAACCGATGTACGAAAATAAATAAAATCGAAAAGGAGCGACCGGCTTTCAGTCGCTCCTTTTTTGCGCTCAATCTATCCCATTTGTAATTTTTATTTATTTTATAACTATTTATCCCATCAATCCAAAGCTATCAAAAAAGCAGTCCGCAAAACGGACTGCTTTTTGTACAGATTTTTCCGATTATGCTGCCTTTGCTTTGGCTGCCTTCTTTTCCTGCCACAGGGTCCACAGGGAGCCGGAGAGGAAAACAGAAGAGTACAGACCGGAAATGACACCGACCATCATCGGTACGGCAAAGGTCAAAATCGAGCTGACATTCATCAGCACCGCTACCACACAGATACACAGGAGTGCCATAGCGGTGGTCAGCGAGGTGTTGACCGTTCTGCGCATACACTGGTTGATGCTCATGTTGACCAGCTCACCCAGCGGCATCTTATCGCCCTGGGTGCGTTTGTTCTCTCGAATTCGGTCGTAGATAACGATGGTATCATTGATCGAGTAACCGAGGATGGTCAGCACAACCGCGATAAAGTTATCGTTGATTGGGAAGCCCAGCAGAACAAAGATACCAAAGGAAATCAAAATATCGTGCAGAAGTGCAATCACTGCCACGATGCCTGCCGAAGCGCCGCCAATTTTTCTAAAGCGGAAGCCGATATACACAACCATAATGACCGATGCAAAGATAACGGCTACAATACATTTTTTAAAGAACTCTCTGCCCAGCACCGGGTCAACGTTGTTGACGTCTTCTGCGGTGATGCTGTTATCAGGATAAGTTTCCTGCAAGGTTTTGAGCAGCTCGGTCTGGCTTTCGGTGGTCAGACCACTCGACTGGGTCAGGCTGACAACCAGGTTTGTCTGACCGGTAGCGCTGTTTTCCTGCTGCTGAACGGTGGCAGACTGTCCCAGCGCCTGTTCCACTGTCTTTTCAAAGGCGGCGGGGTCCACCTCTCCGGTGTAGGAATAGGTTGCAATCGAACCGCCTTTAAACTCAATATCCAAAGTCGGTCCCACAAAGATGGTGACCAGCAGGACCAGAGCCATGGCAACAATCGAGATGGTGAAAAAGATTTTTCTCTTTCCAATGATGTTCAGATTCATTATTTTTCACCTCCGTAAAGCCATGCTTTTCGAAATGGTTTAAATCCTGCCAGCGAACGCAGCATCAGTCTGGAGCACAGAACGCCCATGACAAAGTTGAGGATGATGCTGACCAACAGGGTATAACCGAAGGAGTAGATGGAGCCTGCGGTCGCAGTTCCCAGACCCAGCCAGGAGAAGAGGAAGTTGAACGGAATCGCAAAGATACCATCGCTTGGACCAAAGACGCCCATCAGAATGACGGCAACAAAGACAACGGTGATGTTACTGTCAAAGATTGCAGAAAAGGCATTTTTGAAGCCGGTCTGAATCGCGCTGTCGATTCCTTTTCCGGTGCGGATTTCCTCGCGGATGCGCTCTGCGGAGATGATGTTGGCATCCACACCGAAGCCCAGACCGAGGATGATACCTGCGATACCCGGGACGGTGAGGGTAAAGGATGGGAACACGTTAAAGAATCCGGTGATTGCTGCAATGGTGCCTGCCAGCTGACCTACCAGTGCGATGGTTGCCACAAAGCCCGGCAGACGGTAGTACAGAATCATAAACAGTGCAATGATGACGAACGCTGCAATTCCTGCCTTGAGCATGGCATCCTTTGCACCCAACCCCAAGGTCGGGGAGATGGCATTGTAGTTTTTGGTGACCAATTCAAACGGAAGCGCACCGGCGTTGATCTGGTTTGCCAGCTGAACGGCTGTTTCCGAGGTAAAGTCGCCGCTGATGACACATTTGCCGTCAGCGATAGCTTCGTTGACAACCGGTGCAGAAATCATCTCATCATCCATAAAGATAGAGATGCGTTTTCCTACCTGCTCCTGGGTCGCCTGCTTCCACTTTTCTTTTGCTTCTTCTTTAAATTCCAGGGTAACTACCGGCATCGGGGTGCCATTTTCACTCTGCTGATACATCGCAAATTCTGCCTTCTGCACGTCAGCACCGGTCAGCACCGGATCTCCTGCCTGCGCACTGAGTCCACCGGTAAGACCATCAATCGGGGTGTCTTTGTAAAAACGCAGCTGCGCCGTTTTGCCCAGTTCCTCGATTGCCTGCTCGGGGTTAAAGTTCTGCTCGTCCGATTTCCATGGGAAACGAACAATGATGCGGTCATTATCGTTGTCGGTATAGACTTCGCTGTCGGTGATGTTCTGGTTGAGCAGTCTGGTTTTGATAACTGCCTCTGCTGCGGAAAGCTCATCATCGGTCGCATCCACGCCGTCCGGCGGGCTGAAGGTAACATCCACACCGCCGCGAATATCAATTCCCCAGCGGATGTCCTGTGCTCCCTTGATGTAGGTGCGGTCGATGTCGCCATACTTTGAGCTGACGCCAAAGAACGCTGCATAGGTCAGGAGCGCCAGCATCGCCACAACGACGAAAAAGACCGGCTTGCCAACTCTTTTCATCTGCAATCCTCCAATTCTGTTTTGGGACCGGCTGTCTGTCTTGCGAAAGCCTGTCCGGTTTTTGCCATTTTCAGGCACTCATACCGCTTATTATAGTGCAAAATCCCTAAAAAGTCAATCTGACTTTGGACCCGCCTCCAACCAAAACCATCTGTATTATTTTTATATCCCCCATCGAAATATTCTATTGCCCACTAAGCAATAAGGACTGCTGTCCTACAGACAGCAGTCCTTATTTTTCATAAAGTTGAGTTTATACGTTCAGCTCTGCGTGTTCACCCAGAATATCCTTGTTGGCTTCCAGAACCGGGTTGACACATTCGTTGAGGAACTCGGTGACCTGAGAAGGAGCACGTCCGGTAAAGTTTGCCGGATCGAGGATTGCTACGATCTCTTCCTTCTTCAGGTTGAACAGCGGGTCTGCCACGATACGGTCGATCAGGTCGTTTTCGCCGCCCTCTTCTTTGACTACCTTTGCAGCCGCCTGAGAGTGTACCCGCAGCTGTTCATGCAGCACCTGACGGTCGCCGCCTTTTTTAACCGCGGACATCATGATGTTTTCGGTTGCCATGAACGGCAGCTCGCGCATCACGCGCTGATGGATGACCTTTGGATAAACCACCAGACCGTCGCAGATGTTCAGCATGATGTTGAGGATAGAGTCTACGCCCAAGAATGCCTCGGCTACCGAGATCCGTTTGTTTGCCGAGTCGTCCAGCGTTCTTTCAAACCACTGGGTCGCTGCGGTGATTGCCGGATTGAGGGCATCTGCCATGACATATCTTGCCAGAGAGGTGATTCGTTCGCTTCTCATCGGGTTGCGCTTGTATGGCATTGCGGAGGAACCAATCTGATTCTTTTCGAATGGTTCTTCCATCTCTTTAAAGTTTTGCAGCAGACGCATATCGTTGGAGAATTTGCTGGCAGATTGTGCCACTGCGCTCAGGTTGGAAAGGACATAATAGTCCATCTTGCGGGAGTAGGTCTGACCGGAAACCGGTACACAGCTTTCAAAGCCCATCTCCTGTGCAATCATCTGCTCTGCCTTTTTGCACTTTTCTTCGTCGCCATTAAACAGCTCCATAAAGCTTGCCTGTGTGCCGGTGGTTCCTTTGGAGCCCAGCAGCTTGAGCGATTTGATTCTGGCTTCGATTTCCTGCTCGTCCATCAGCAGCTCGTTAATCCACAAGGTAGCACGCTTACCAACGGTGGTCAGCTGTGCCGGCTGCAGGTGGGTGTAAGCCAGACAAGGCATATCCTTGTACTGCTGGGCAAATTTTGCCAGCATGGCGATGACATTGAGCAGCTTTCTGCGCACGATTTCCAGACCCTCGCGCATAATGATGACGTCGGTGTTATCTCCAACATAGCAACTGGTTGCACCCAGATGGATGATTCCTTTTGCATTTGGACACTCGCAGCCATAGGCGTACACATGGCTCATCACATCGTGACGAACCAGTTTCTCACGCTCACGGGCAATTTCATAGTTAATCTTGTCCTTGTTGGCTTCCAGCTCTGCAATCTGCTCGTCGGTGATGTTGATGCCCAGTGCTTTTTCTGCCTTGGCAAGGGCAATCCAAAGCTTTCTCCAGGTTTTGAATTTGTTGTCCTGAGAAAATACATACTGCATCTCCTCGCTTGCGTAGCGGGAAGAGAAGGGACTTTCATACGCATTTGTGCTCATTTAACATTCCTCCATCTTTCTCTTTACAAATCAGGAAACTCTCCTGTTATTTCCTTTTTAGTTTAACAACCCTGCTGTAAATTGTCAATTCATTTCTCCCATAAAACGACCGTTCCTGTCAAAAAGCTCCTTCCCTTCTCTGAAAAAGGGGGTTTGCTAGCCTATTTTGAAAAAAGTTGTCCAAAGCTACTTTTTTTCTTGACAAAGAGCTTGTAATATGATAATCTATCTTCAGGCAAGAAAGTTAGCAGTTGCTAATTAACAGAATCCATCGAGAGGAGGCTCCTCAAATGCCTGCTACAATTATCATTATCGCTGTATTGCTGGTCCTGGTGGTATTGGCAGTCAGAAGTATTCTCAAAGCTCGCTCCCGCGGCGGATGTTCGGGAAGCTGCGGCGGCTGTTCCGGTTGTTGTTCCGGCGGTTGCGCTTCCAACCATCCTCATTCCGACCGTTCTTAAACAGGATACCTACTTCACTTTTTTAGATAACCCATTTTTTTATTCCTTCTTCTTAAAAAGCAACCTCCCCGCACTGGACAGCGGGGAGGTTGCTTTTTACCGTATTTTATCATTTTTTATTTTAATTTTAGGGCACACAGCGATTCGGTCAGACGAACTCCCGTCCAGCTTGCCAGCAATCCTAACAGCGCTCCGCACAAAACGTCGGTCGGAAAATGCACATACAGGTACAAGCGGGAAAAGCCCATCAGCACCGCTAAACCCATCATCACATTCGACCAGCCGCCGAACATCTGCCGATAGTGCCAGAAAACCCCTGCACAGGCAAAGGCTGCCATCGTATGACCGGAAGGGAAGGAATAGTCCGCCAAAGGTTTAATCAGCAGCTGGAAGCCCTCCACCAAATCATAAGGTCGGATACGTCCCACCAGAGGCTTCAGAAACAGGTTGCCCGCCAGCAGGCACAGCAGCAGCGAAATCCCAACTGCCATTCCCTCTCTTCTCCATCGCCTGGTACACAACAGACCAATTGTCAGCAGCGCAAACAGAAAACCTCCGTTGCCCAGCGCCGTAATCATTGGCATCAGGATGTCCAGCGTCTTTCCTCTTAAATGTTTTTGCAGCCAATTCAGAATCAAAAAATCCATCTTCTGAATGATTCCCATTTTGTTTCCTCTTTTCGTGGTCTGCCCGTGCAGACATTTTTTGACAGGTTTCCCTGTTTCCCGTACATTCGATGATACACATTTTTTTGTCTCTCTGCAAGTCCCTGTACGCTATTGGACCGTTTGTTTACAAATCTTTCGCTTTTAAAGGGTTTGTGCTATACTGAAAAATAAAAAAGAAGGTGAATTTCATGTCGCAGATTGCCAGCGTTTCCCTTTCGGTGCGGGAACTAGTCGAGTTCATCCTTGCCAGCGGCAGCATTGACAACCGCGGCGGGAGCGACCTGTACCAGCGCGCCAACGAAGGAGCGCGGCTCCACCGCAAGCTGCAAAAACGATCCCGCAGCCAATACGGAGAAATCTATCAGCCCGAGGTGACCCTGTCCGACGAGCGTAAGGTCGATGGGGTGGTTTTTCATATCTATGGCAGAGCCGATGCCATCCTCGATGACCCGGAGGGTCCTATTATCGAGGAAATCAAAACCACCGAGCTTGCCTTGACCCTGTTGAGCGATCAACCGGAGCACAGCGGATACAACCCGCTGCACTGGGCACAGGCAACCTGCTATGCCTTCATCTTGGCACAGCAAAGGCAGCTGCCCGAGGTGCGGGTGCGCTTAATCTACTGCCAGTTGGAAACCGAGGAAACCATCTCCTTCACCCACCGACTTTCCTTTGAACAGCTGTCGCAGTTTTATCTGGACCTGCTTGCCCGTTACCACCGCTGGGCTATGATGCGCTTTGACTGGGAGCAGCTGCGCAACCGATGTGCTAAACAGCTTGCCTTCCCTTTTTCGGAATACCGAGCCGGTCAACGGCAGATGGCAGCGGTCATCTACCGCGCTGCCGAAAACGGCTCCCGTATCCTCTGTCAAGCTCCCACCGGCATCGGCAAAACCATCTCTTCCCTCTTTCCGTCCATCAAGGCGCTGGGCGAAGGCAAGCTCTCCCACATTTTCTATCTGACCGCAAAAAATTCCACCCGGCTGGCAGCAGAAGAAGCCTTTGCACGGATGCAGGAAAAAGGACTGCGGCTGCGTAGGGTGAGCCTGACCGCCAAGGACCGCATCTGCTTTCTGCCCGAGCGGCTGTGCAACCCCGACGACTGTCCCTATGCCAACGGCTACTACGACCGGGTGCAGGATGTGCTGTTTGAGATGCTCGAGCAGGAGGACGCCTTCACCCGACCGGTCATCGAACGCTGGGCAAAACAGCGTCAGCTGTGTCCCTTCGAACTGGGACTGGATCTGTCGCTCTGGTGCGACGCTGTCATCTGCGACTACAACTACCTGTTCGACCCCATCGTTTACCTGCGCAGATTTTTTGACCGCAGGGACCGCTATGCCTTCTTGATTGACGAGGCGCACAATCTGGTGGACCGCGCGCGTGGGATGTATTCGGCAGCGCTGAGAAAATCCGATTTCCTTGCCTGCAAAAAGCTGGCGGATGAGGTGTCCAAGCCGCTTTCCAAAGCGCTGATGGCAGTCAACCGACAGATGCTTTCGCTGCGAAAACAGATTGCACAGGACACCCAACAGGAGCAGGAGCATTTTATGACAGCGCACACCCTGCCTGAGCCGTTGCTGCAAAGCCTCCGCCACCTGTTCACCGTCTATTCCACCACCCTTGAGCAAAACCGCCGTCTGCCCTTGCAGCCCAGTCTCTTTTCCTCCGCGCACTCCTTAGCGCCCGAGTTGATGCAGCTGTACTTCGATTTGCGCTTTTTCCTGCGCATCGCAGACCTGTTCGACGAACGCTTCTGCTTTTTTGCAGCCGCCTCCGGCTCCCAGTTGACCGTCAAACTGCTCTGTCTGGACCCTGCGCAGATGGTGGACGAGCGGCTGAAGCTGGGTCGGTGTACCGCCCTGTTCTCTGCCACCCTTTCGCCGCCCTCCTACTACAAGGCGGTGTTGGGCTGCGACTCCGACGAGCAGACCCACTCCTACGCCCTGCCCTCGCCCTTTGTGCAGGAAAAACTGTGCCTGCTGGTCTGCAATCAAATCAACACCCGCTGGGCAATGCGGGAGCAGAGTCTGGAACCGATTGCCCGACTGCTGTTCGAGATGGTCAGCGCCAAGGCAGGCAACTACATCGCCTACTTTCCCTCCTATCAGTATCTGCAAAAGGAGGCAGAAGTATTTTCCCAACTTTATCCACAGCTGCGGCTGGTCCTGCAATCGCCGCAGGAGGACGATTTTCTTGCGCAGTTTGACCAGCCGCACCCCGAACGCTCGCTGCTGGGCTTTGCTGTACTGGGCGGTGTCTACTCCGAAGGGGTGGATTTGCAGGGAGAAAAGCTGCTAGGCTGCGCTATCATCGGCACCGGTCTGCCCAAGGTCGGCGCACAGCAGGAGATTTTGCGGGAATATTTCCAGCAGAAAAACAACTCCGGCTACGATTTTGCCTACCGCTTTCCCGGCATGAACAAGGTCCTTCAGGCGGCAGGCAGGGTCATCCGCAGCCCGCAGGACCGCGGCGTTGTCCTGCTGTTGGACGACCGCTTCACAACCGCTGCCTACCGACGGCTGTTCCCTGCCCACTGGAGCCACGCACGCATCCTTTCGGACAGCGAACAGCTTCGGCAAACGCTCTGTACCTTCTGGGAGAGCCAAGCGGATAACAACGGTTGAATTATTCATAGATAATAATTGCATCGTTCATAAATAAAGAGTATTCTTTGTGTAATTGGAGGAAAATTTTTTATGAAAAAACAGATGACGGGCATCGCTTTCCTTCTTTTTGGCATCCTGCTCTGTTGTGCCGAAGAAGGGCTAAACCAAATCATCCGACACAGCTTTTCTGACTTCTCCTTCTCTCTTGTCGGGCTTCTGATTGGCTGCATCGGGCTGTTCTTTGCCGTCAAAGGCGCACAGGAGCGCTAACCTTCGGAATAAAAGAGGTTGTGGGTTTTCTTTGCCTCCATAGATTTTTACGAAAAATCCGCAGCGGAAAGGTGTCTGATGATTTGAAAACCTTCTGGGTGAACAACAAAGAAAAAATATTAACCCTTCTCATTTGTGGAGCTGTTTTCACCGGCGCGCTCTCATTCATCGCTCTCATCAGTGGCGCTGTTATGAAATTATTTGGCTTCCAATATGAATCGGTGGGCAGCGTTATCTTATTTTTTATCATCGCCACCATCCTTTCCTTCCCCTGCAACCTTATTTCCACCGCACTGCCAAAGGCTTTATACACACTGAAAAAAATCAGCCGGCAAACGGCACAGATGCTCTATCTGATTTTGGATACAGTATCCACCGGCTTGGGATTAAAATTTGTGGACGATTGTATGTCCTCTGTTTCGGCTACAACGCTCTCCATTGTGATAATCTCCTTTTTGCTGGCAGTTTTGGGAAAAGATGATTTTAAAAAGCCGACAAACGAAAAATAAATACAGTTTATACGGAGGAAACAAAGATGATTCGAGATTGTATGTACATTGAACTGAAAACGGGATATTCCGATGATGGTCCGGCATGGATTGGATGTGTCAAAACATCCAAAACCAGAAAAACCATCTACTTTAACGACCACGCCTTTCAAAAAAGCATCGGCAGTTATTCCAACTATATCGACATTGAAAACGGCGATGAATACTGGATTTCCGGTTTAAAAAAGGGTGAAAGCAATCGCCACTGGGCAGGTCATGGAAAAATCAAAATCGACCGACGGGCCGTTGCGGAATACCTTGCGTTGATTGGAGAAAAGGAGCTGCCGCAAAATCTATTTGAGGTGGTCGAAATCGAAGACCGCTTCCCGGTCGAGCGAATCCATCGTCTGCTGAATGAACGCGGAGAGGACCGCAGTCCCGCAGAAGAGGATGAAACAAATTAGGACTATCCTTCTGCCGTTTAACAACCACAATAATCTGCAAATACAAAAGCGACCGCCCTGCGACTGTTTGTCGCAGGGCGGTCGTCTTTATGCTGTGCCCGACAGAGGATTAGAATTCTGCCGAACCGGTGGTTCTTGGGAATGGCAGTACGTCACGGATGTTGCCCACACCGGTGATGTACATAATCAGGCGCTCAAAGCCCAGACCATAGCCGGCATGCTTGGTGCCGCCGTATTTGCGCAGGTCGAGGTACCAGGAATAATCCTCCTCGTTAAGTCCCAGCTCACGGATGCGGTCGAGCAGCACGTCGTAGCGCTCCTCACGCTGGCTGCCGCCGATGATTTCGCCGATGCCGGGAACCAGCAGGTCCGCAGCCGCTACCGTCTTGCCGTCGTCGTTCAGGCGCATATAGAAGGCTTTGATTTCCTTTGGATAATCGGTGACAAAGACCGGCTTCTTGAATACCTTCTCGGTCAGGTAACGCTCATGCTCGGTCTGAAGGTCGCATCCCCAGAAGACCGGATATTCAAATTCGTCCTTGTGTTCCTCCAGCAGCTTGACCGCCTCGGTGTATGGCAGACGGACAAAGTCGGAGCTGACGATATGGTGCAGTCTTTCCAGCAGCTCCTTGTCATAGAACTGGTTGAAGAATGCCATCTCGTTCGGACAGTTTTCCATCACATAGGACAGCACATATTTCATCATGTCTTCTGCAAGGTCCATCATGTCGCTCAGGTCTGCAAAAGCAATTTCCGGCTCCATCATCCAGAACTCCGCTGCGTGGCGGGTGGTGTTGGATTTTTCTGCACGGAAGGTTGGACCGAAGGTGTAGATGTTGGAGAATGCCATTGCCATGCACTCGCCCTCCAGCTGACCGGAAACGGTCAGGCTGGTCGGTTTACCGAAGAAATCCTGGCTGTAATCCACCTTGCCGTCCTCGGTGCGCGGCGGGTTGTCCATATCCAATGTGGTGATGTGGAACATCTCTCCTGCACCCTCGCAGTCGCTGCCGGTGATGATTGGGGTGTGTACATAAACAAAGCCACGTTCGTTAAAGAATTTGTGGATTGCAAATGCTGCAATCGAACGCACGCGGAAAACTGCGCTGAAGGTGTTGGTGCGCGGACGCAGGTGTGCGATGGTACGCAAAAATTCCACCGAATGACGTTTTTTCTGAAGCGGATAATCCGGGGTGGACAATCCTTCGACCACAATCTCATTTGCGTGGATCTCATACGGCTGTTTTGCTTCCGGGGTCATAATGAGCGTACCCTTTACAACAATGGAAGCACCAACGTTGAGTTTACCGATCTCATTAAAATTATCCACCTTATTGCTTTCAAATACGATCTGTACATTCTGGAAGGAAGTACCATCGTTCAGTTCAATAAAGCCCAGGTTTTTGGATGTACGGATGGTTCTGACCCATCCGGCCACAGTCAGCTGCTGGTCTGCATATTCCTGCGCGCCGACTGCGAGCTTTCTCAGTTCTACTCTTTGCATCGTTTTTACCTCCATAATCTATTCTATCTCTGCGCGGCGCTGTACACTTTGTAAAACGGGCACAGAAGATATTTGCTGTGATTGTATGCAGCCGCCGGTATAAATCCAACCGGTGACGGCAATATAAACCATTATAATACTTTTTGGCAGGATAATCAATCCAAAGCCCTTTGCTTTCGATAAAAATTTTATCAAAGCAGCCCTGTGCGTTTGCCACACCGTTGTCTTTCCCGGGGAAATATGCTAAAATAAAGGCAGTGTAACGCCAGAAAACCAGAAAGGATGTAATCTCATTGAAATGTAATATAAAAAAGGACGTCACCTCCAAAGCGCTGTACCAGTCGGATTTGGACTGCATCAGCGAAGGGCTCGACCTGCTCGAACAGGACATCAACCAGTTTTTAGAGCGCAAAAACTTTAAGGAAATCAGCCAGGAAAATGCCCTGCAAAACCTCGAGCACATCCGCTCGGTCCGCGAACAGCTCGAGCACAACCGCCAGTCGCTGAGCTTAAATGAGCTGAAGGTCATCTACATCGGACTCAACTTCCTGCGTGACGACCTGAATGCTCCGGCTCAAGAGCGCAGCGAAAAAAACCGCGAGCTGACCGACCGTCAGATTTTGAGCAAAAAGCAGGATGTCCGCGCTGCCAACCAGAAAATCACCGCAACCTTCACCCGCATGGGCGTCGACATCCAGGCTACCCTGCGTGGATTCTAATCAGTTTTTCTTCCCGGGGGATTGTGTCTTTTATCAAAAAAGAGTATAATGGGAAACAGAAAGTATACCGCAAACTGATTTGCGGTTTCGCTTTTGACGTTAAGGAAAGGAATGTATGAACATGAAAGCAACCGATATTGTAAACAAAGTAGAATTGGACGTTACCTATGACAGCCTGATCGAACTGATGAGAGCCGGTCGTCAGGTAGACTTTGTTCTGCCTGCACCGGAAACCGACGGAGACGGCTACCTGACCTGGGACACCGAGTACTGGACCACCGTTGACAACAAACGTTTCATCCGCACCTACTCGCTCGAAGGTCGTGTACTGCGTGACTCTACCACCCACAACATCTACGATCTGCAGAACGATTTTAAACCAGAAAAAGCAGCACAGATCCGCATCAGCTAATAACTCTGTCTTTTTTCGACCAACCGACAGGAACAGCTACAAAAGCTGTTCCTGTTTTTTGTCCTTTAAAGATTTATTTACAAAAATCCCACCTATTATTTAAAACCCAGTTATACCCAATACACATTTACCGTTTATACTGTAATCACAGTCAAAGGAAAGGAGTGGAGCAAAGCAGCAGGATAAAATCGGAACAAAATTCCTTATTATTTTATCATATTCTTTTTCTTCGTCGGTTCTTTTTCTGAAAATAGAACAACTGTTAGCCTGCTATGTGGACGGAATACCGACATAGCGGGCGGGGCAGACCAACTATTCTTCTCCTGCTTACAGGAGGTTTATAAAAGCCATCAAGCTTGATAGATTTTTTCGCTTATCTCTTTACCATGGTATATCATGGGTATTGTTTTCTTCATATTTACTCTCCTAAATAAAAATCCGCACCCGAAAAGGTGCGGATTTTTATTTTCCTCTCTTCCTCACTTCTGCCCGGGATACCCTGCCGGCTGCTCGAAACACTTTTTCTGTTTTTGGCATAGAGTGTTAGTGCCGCGGGAATATCCTTCTGCGGCGCTCCTGTCACCTTACGGTGTGAGCATCTTTTTTAAATGAGGTGGAATTCTATGGCATACTATGACCAAGGTTGCTGCAACCCATGCAACTACAAGCCATCCTGTTGCAGTCCATGCAGCTGCCCTCCTTCCTGCGGCAGTTCGTCCTGCTGCAATCCGTGCAGCTGCGGCTGCCAGGGCAGTTCAGCTCCCAATCAGCCGTCCTACATCTGCGCCAACGGCTACATGAACGATTATGCACGATGTGCATTGGCACGCTACGACCAGCTTTCCTATGATTTGGATTCACTTCCTGTTCTGCCCTGCAACCCTTCCTGCTATCCCTGCGGCTCCTGCTGTGGCTGCCCGTATCCGTGTCCTCCAACAACTCCGGCACCTAACCCAAATCCCTGCCCAAATGCTCCCAGCTATTTGAACGCAGTCAATGACCCCGAGCAGACGGTAGCCAGCGGCTCCCCGGTGCTGTTTGCTACCGACCGGGTTTCCAGCGGCAACTGCATCCAGCATACTGCCGGAACCTCCAATTTTACCCTCAACTGTCCCGGTGTCTACCTGGTCGAATATAATGCCAACGCATCGGTCGCAGGCGGCACCAACGTTGCTGTTTCTCTTTCTCTGCTCTCCGGCGGTGTAATTGTTCCGGGTACTCAATCGGCAGAAACGGTTGATGCAACCAGCCAGACTGCTTCCTTGAGCGCATCGACCATCATTACGGTTCCCTGCGGTACCACCGGCAGCATTGCACTGTCCAACACCTCCGCAGGCAGTGTCAACCTCACCAATGCCAACATCCGCATTGTGCGTGTACTTTAATTTCTCTTTCCCTTCGGCGTCCTCCTCTTTTGGGAGGGCGCCTTTTTTTGTTTGCCTTGCTCTGCCTTTGGGATTGCATTCCGTTCGCTGCAAGGCTATAATAAAGACAGCATTCCCAAAGACCTTATCAAACGAGGAGGAGAAGTACAATGACCACAAATGAAAAGATTACCCGCATCCGTCAGCTGATGGCGCGCGATCAGGTACAGGCTGTCATCATCCCAAGCGGCGACCCGCACATGAGCGAATATTTTTCCGAGCATTGGAAGACCCGCCGCTTTGTTTCCGGCTTCACCGGCTCAGTCGGGACCTATGTCATCACCGAAAATGCCAGCGGACTTTGGGTGGATGGTCGATACTATGTGCAGGCAGAAAAACAGATTGCCGACAGCGAAGCGGTGCTGTTCCGCGCCTCTGAACCGGACTGCCCGACTTTCAGCCAGTATTTGTTGGACAACCTGGCTCCCAACAGTGTTGTTGGACTCAACGGCAAACTGTTCTCGCTGAGCATGATGGAACAGATGCAGCAGCTGTTCGCTCAAAAAGGAATCACCCTGAACATCCAAGCCGACTACGGCAACGACATCTGGGAAGACCGCCCGGCGGAGGAGTACACCCCTGCCTACTACTTCGATGAAAAATACTGCGGTAAATCGGCAGCACAGAAACTCTCCGAGGTCCGCGACGCGCTTGCTAAACAGGGTTGTGATGCTCTGGTCGTCGGCAGACTGGACAACAGCAACTGGCTCTTTAACGTCCGTGCCAACGACATCCCCAACAGCCCGATTGCCATTTCTTACGGCTTTGTATCCAGCGACCAGGCGGTTCTGTTCACTGCCCTCTCCCGTGTATCGGCGCAGGCTGCCGAACAGCTTGCCAAAAATGGTGTCACCTTGCGGGAATATGAGGACATCTATCCCTTCCTGTCCTCCTTGCAGACCGATGCCCGTGTGCTGTGCGACCCGGACGAGGTAAACTATCTGCTGTACAACCAGATGCAGAATAACAGCCATCTGACCCTTGTCAAAGGGGTAGACCCTATCCCGATGATGAAAGCGGTCAAAAACGAAACCGAGATTGCCAATACTCGCCTTGCCTACCTCAAGGATGGCTGTGCCGAAGCAGAATTCTACGGCTGGCTGTTTGAGGCACTGGAAAAAGGCGAAACGGTAACCGAATGGAAATGTTCGCAGAAGATTGCCGAATTCCGCGCCCAGCAAAAGCATTATGTCAGCGAAAGCTTCACCGCTATCATCGCCTACCGCGAAAATGCCGCGATGATGCACTACGCTCCTCTACCGCAGGCGTGCAGCACCATCGAGCGGGAAAATATGCTACTCAACGACAGCGGCGGTCAGTACCTGGAAGGTACCACCGACACCACCCGCACCTTTGCCGTCGGTCCTATCACCGACGAGGAGCGCCGCGACTTCACCAATGCTCTCAAAGGTGTCATCGCTTTGAGCCGCCAGCGTTTCCTTGCCGGTTCCACCGGTTCCGACCTGGATACCATCTGCCGCGGTCAAATCTGGAAAGAGGGTCTAAACTACCGCTGCGGCACCGGTCACGGCGTTGGCTTCTTCCTCAATGTCCATGAGGCTCCACCAAACTTCCGCGACAGAACTGTGGCTCTGGAGGAAGGAATGTTCATCACCATCGAGCCGGGTGTCTACACCGAAGGCAGCCATGGTGTTCGTACTGAAAACGCTGTGGTGGTGGTCAAGGACATCCAGACCGAGTACGGTCAGTTCTACCGCTTTGATACCTTCACCCTGGTCCCAATCGACACCAGTTGTCTGGACCTGGAGCTGATGACCGACGATGAGCTGCAGTGGCTCAACGATTACCACCAAAAGGTATATCAGCAGGTTGCTCCTTTGGTCAGCGAACGCGCCAAAAACTGGCTGGAACAGAAAATACAGCCTGTCACCCGATAAATTTTTCCATCAAAAAAGGGTCCCCAGTGGGGACCCTTTTTGCTGCTCTTTTTTATGCCTGTGTGATAATCTGCTCAAACACATCCAGTGCATGGTCGATGTCCTGGCGGCTGGTATCGTTGGTGGTCACAAAGCGGAACTCTCCGTCCTCGATTCCATTGATCTTGATGCCCTGCTCGTACATCTTCTGCGGCAGTGTGTCGATGACCTGCTGCGGTGCATCCAACTTAAAGAAAACCATGTTGATTTCCACCGCATCCAAATCCAAGCTGACTCCCGGCATCTTCTGCAAACGCTGTGCCATATAGCGGGCATTTTCGTGGTCCTCGCCCAGACGTTTGGTCATCACATCCAGCGCAACCAGACCGGCTGCCGCCAAAAATCCGCACTGGCGCATTCCGCCGCCAAGCATCTTGCGGTTTCTGCGGGCGCGATCGATGTACTCCTTGCTGCCGACCAGCATCGAGCCGACCGGAGCGCACAATCCTTTGGACAGGCAGAACATCATCGAATCTGCACAAGCTGCAATCTCCTTGACATCCACACCCAAAGCGGTGGCTGCGTTGAAGATGCGCGCACCGTCCATGTGGACCGGTATGCCCTTCTGCTGTGCCATCCAGTAGACCTCTTGGAGGACGTTGAGCGGAACAACCTTTCCGGTTGCCAGCGGCTCCTCCACACAGATCAATCCGGTCGGTGGGAAGTGGATATTGCTGCTGTCGCGGACAGCGGCAGCCATTTGCTCTGCATCAAAAATCCCATTGTCAAAGTGCAGAGTGCGGATAAATGCCTGTGCCAGTACCGCTGCTCCACCTACCTCGTGTGCTACGATGTGTGCGGTGTCCGACAGAATGATCTCGTCCCCTCGCTTGGTGTGGGACATCACCGCTACTGCGTTGCCCATTGTACCACTGGCAACAAATAGAGCTGCTTCTTTTCCCATCATCTCTGCTGCTTTCTTTTCCAGCTGATTGACGGTTGGGTCATCTCCATAAACGTCGTCCCCCACCTGTGCCTGATACATTGCCTCCCGCATCTGCTGGGTCGGCTGGGTCACGGTATCGCTGCGAAGGTCGATCCACTTGTTGTCACTCATCAAAATTCCTCCCTATTCTGCTGTCGCTCGGGCAGTTTCTGGTTAAATTATACTAATTTTTTCAAGATTATGCAAGGGAGTTTGTCTTTCTTTTTGGGTTTTTATGAATTGCCCTGCATTTTTACACCGAATAAGGGTCGGAGGGCGTTGTCCTCTACCATCACCGTCGGGTAGCTTTGCTGCAAACGGTAGCCCAACGACTGTGCCAGTGCTGCCGACACCGGATTGTCCGCATCCCAATCGGGATAAAGTCCCCGACGAAGTCCTTCTAGAATCAGCGCAGCGGAAACGATTTTGGCATATCCGTGACCCTGATACTGCTCGTCGGTCTGCACCTGAATGGCAAAACCTTGACGGGAAGCAAGATAGCAGGATGCACCGCTGACCGGTTGCTCTCCTGCAAGCAGCAGCCAACCACCCGCTGTACTGTGGTACTCCTTAAAGCTTTGATACTGCGAAACAAAATCTCTCATCCATTCTTTTTCCCGACACCGCTCAAACCATCCTCTGTCTATCTTTTGCAGCCTCATCCCTTCAGGAAGGCAATTACACCATGCCCGCAGCTTTTCTTGATTTTGCAAAAGCCCGCTGCCATCAAACCGGTAACGCAGGTATTCCTTTGTTTTCACAAAGCTTTCTTTTGCACAGCACAGCCAGTCCTGCTCTCCCATCAGCAGCAAGCCGTTTTTGACAGCTGCCTGCCTAAAAAAAGAAGGGTCTGCCCTGCCCTGCAAAAACAGAAAATCTCCCAGCAAAACTGCCGCACACTGCGGCTGCTCCAATCGGTCCACCCAAAAGATTCCCTGTTCCAAAGGGTTATCAAAGCAGCAGTCGGTCATCTCCCAACGGGTTTGTTCTTTCCAAAACTGCTTTGCAAACTGCGGGTACTGCTGTGGTTTTAATCGAATCATCCGCTTTCCTCCCATCCTTTTTCTTTATCATACCACAGGAACAGTAGGCTTTCCAGATTTTCGCTTCTGTTTTTCTTATTCTACCCCAGAAAGCTTAAAAAAAGCTGAAATCCATTTTTCAGACTAATTTAAGGCTCTTGCGTTATCCTTTGGGTGTCGACAAAACACATGGACAGGAGCAATCTCAAATGATTCAAATAACCTTTCAACGATATGAAAAAAATATCTGCTCACCCCTGCGCAGTATCAATGGATTTTCCAGCAGCTGCAAAGCAGGATGCAGGTGGACGAATACGGAATGTATCCCATTTGCAGTATTTATTTTGACACCGATGATTACCGTCTCATCCGCGCCTCGCTGGAAAAGCCGGTTTACAAGGAAAAGTTGCGGTTGCGCAGCTATGGCGCTCCCTCTCGCATGGAAGACCCTGTATTCTTGGAACTGAAAAAGAAGTACAAAGGTGTCGTTTACAAACGAAGGGTGGATATGAGTTTAGGTGAATGCCGCGACTACTTCGATTACGGTCTGCGTCCCGAATCGGACGGACAGATTCTGCATGAAATCGACTGGTTTCAGCAGCTTTGGAAAACTTCACCGAAGGTATTTCTCCGTTATGACCGTATCGCCCTGTTTTCGCCCGAAGACCCACAGCTGCGGGTGACCTTCGACCACAATCTTTGCTGGCGCGACACCCAACTTCAACTTTCCTGCGGCGACTGGGGACATCCTCTGCTGACCGGCAGTCAACGTGACCACATTCTGATGGAGATCAAGGTCCCTGGCTCAATGCCGCTTTGGATGTGCAGCATCCTCGACCATGCAGAAGCCTTTCCGACTTCCTTTTCCAAATACGGATACTGCTACCAAAACCATCTCTTCCCGCAAATGATGAAAAATCTGACCTTTGGAGGTAAACTTTATGCTTGATCTTCTTTTCACCAGCGTCATCTCCGGCACCGTCAGCTGGCAGTCCATTCTCCTTTGTACCTTTTTCTCTCTCCTTTTGGGGACTGCCTCTGCCGGTGTTTATTGCTATAAAAACACCTACACCAAAAGCTTTGTTGTGACCCTTGCCCTGTTGCCTGCCATGGTCCAGATTGTCATCATGCTGGTCAATGGCAACCTCGGCGCCGGCGTTGCCGTCATGGGTGCCTTCAGCTTGGTGCGTTTCCGTTCCGTCCCGGGCAGTGCACGGGAAATTGGCAGCCTGTTTTTTGCCATGGCGCTCGGACTTGCAACCGGTATGGGATATATCGGATATGCGGTTCTGTTTTTACTGCTTATGGGAGCTGCCACTCTGCTTTTGTACTGCACACCCTTTGCCCAGCCCAAGGCGACCGACCGCGAGCTGCGCATCACTATACCCGAATCGCTGGATTACGAAGGCATCTTCGATGACCTCTTTTCCAAATACACCGATCACAGTGAGCTAATCCGAGTCAGAACGACCAACATGGGGAGTCTGTACGAGCTGTGCTACCATGTTCGCCTGAAAGAATGTGGCATCAGCAAAGCATTTTTAGATGACATCCGCTGCCGCAACGGCAATCTGAATGTTGTCTGCGGACGGATTTCCCACAACAATGAACAACTTTAAATCATCAACAAAAGGAGGAAACTCTTTTGTATTCTAAATATTCTTTTCATCGGCGGTTGACCTTACGACTGTTGTGCATCGCTCTGTGCGCTTGTATGGCACTGAATGGATGCTCCTCCACCTCTCTGCCGGACGACACCCTCAGCATCGAACAGGAAGAAACGGATGATTCCGTTTCTTCTTCCGAGGATTCCGCCTATACTTACTCCGACTATGAACTGGACGACAGTTTTGATCGCCAATCCGCTGCTTCCATCATCCTGTCCGGCAGCACCGCGCAGTCGAACGGGAGTGGTGTAAGCATCAACAATGTAACGGTAACCATCTCCAAAGAAGGATGCTATCTCATCAGCGGAGAGCTGGAGGATGGGCAAATCATCGTCGATGCCGGTGACAGCGACAAGGTTCAGCTGGTTCTGGACAACGCTTCTATCCACTGCTCCACTGGCAGCGCCATTCTGGTTCGCAATGCAAACAAGGTCAAGGTGACTCTTGCTGCGGACAGTGAAAATGAACTCTCTGACGGAACAGAATACCAAACCGATGATGACAACCCGGATGCCGCCCTGTTCAGCAAGGATGATCTGGTCATCAACGGCAGCGGTTCATTGACTGTACAAGGAAATTATAAACATGGGATTGCCGGAAATGACGATTTGGTCATCACCGGTGGCAGATTGACTGTCAACTCGCTCAGTCACGCCTTGCGTGGTAAAGATTCGGTCGCCATCCTTGACGGCACCTTTGTACTGACCAGCCAGAAGGATGGCATCCAAGCAAGCAACACCGAGGACAGCACCAAGGGCTGAGTACAGATCGACGGCGGCAATTTTACCATCCAGTCCTCCGGCGACGGTATCCAGGCAGAAACCAATCTGAGCATCTATGACGGCAGCTTTACCATCACCAGCGGAGGCGGTGCGGTAAACGGTGCAGACCACACCGAAAATAGAGGAGGCGGGTTTGGTCGACCCGGCGGTAATAGACCTGACTCTGCAAACGGTCAAACCCCTCCTGAAATGCTGTCTCAACCGGCTGAAGGCGAACAAAGCTCTTCTGAAAATGAATCGGACTATTCTGAATTTATCTTTGATCCCGATGATTTTGACGACACTTCTACTGCTGACAGCGACACCACTGTCAGCACCAAGGGCATAAAGGCAGGCAATGCACTGCTGATTCAACAAGGCACCTTTGTCATCGACTCTGCCGATGATGCCATTCATTCAAACTACTCTGTCACCATTGACGGCGGCTCCTTCCAGATTTCCTCCGGCGATGATGGCATCCATCAGCGGCGGCAACCTGACAGTGACCACCAGCAACGGCGACGGCATCGACAGCAACGGCAGCCTGAACGTCAGCGGCGGCACCGTGCTGGTTTTTGGCTCCTCCTCGGGTGGAGAAGAAGGCGCCTTGGACTACACCGGTTCCTCCTCAATCAGCGGCGGCACATTGGTTGCTCTTGGCTCCTCCGGCATGGCACAGTCGATGGAACCGGATGACTCTCATGCCACTTTGATGGTCACCTGGGACGAGGTGCAGCCGGCAGGCACCCGCCTGACCCTGTGTACCCAGCAGGGAGAAATTCTTTGCTCCTTACAGTCCACCAATTCCTTCCAGACGGCGGTCATCAGCACCGATTCTCTCTCTGCCGGTCAGAAGGTATCCCTGTACACCAGCGGAACAGTCAACTCCGACAGCCAGCTGCTCACGATGGGCACCCTCTCTGACGGAGAGCTGCTGTGTGAGGTCACCTTAGCTGAGGATGTGACCAACATCTCATCCGACGGCAGTCAGCGCTCCTCTCAGCCGGGCGGTTCCTTCGGCGGCGGTCAGCGTCCGCAGGGCGACAGAAAACAGCGTCCGCAGCAGGAGCTGACCATTGGCTCTTCGGCGGAGAGCAACTCCTGATTTTACCGATTTCTTCTGCGGGTCAGCGATAAGCAGTTCATTCTCCTCACTCTCTGCTTGCGCTGTTTGAAAAGACCCGCTTTTTCAATCCTTTCTCTCAAAAGCAAAAACTCCCGCTTTTAAAAAGCGGGAGTTTTTGCTTTTGCCGATTTTATTTTCACCTATTCTGTTTCATTCAAACGAACCATGTGGATGTGGTCCTCCCACACCCCATTGATTTTCAGATACTTCCGGCTGAGCCCTTCCCGCACAAAGCCGCATTTTTCTGCCACACCCAACGAAGGAAGATTGCACGGCATGATGTTCGCCTCGATGCGGTGCAGTCCCAGCTCCTCAAAGGCGATGCGCACACATTCCTGCACCGCCTCGCTCATCAGACCCTGCCGAAGATGGTCCTTGTCCAGCTTATACCCCAGAAAGCAGGAGCAAAAGCTGCCCCAAACGATGCCGTTGAGGGCAACCATCCCAATCACCTGCTGCGGCTGCTCCTTCTTTACCAGATAAAACCGGTATCCCTGCGCCTGCATGGCATTCTGCTCATCTAAATCCAGCCGAGCCCGCTGGTAACAGTGGGTAAAAAACTCCTCCTCGCACACCGGGTCATAGGCTTGGAAAAAGGTACGGTTTCGGACATAATAATCGGTCACCGCCTCGGTCAGCGATTTGTTTGCCGGTATCAGCAGCAGTCGTTTTGTGGCGTACTGTTCCTTCATCCTGTCCTCCTTTATCCTTACTGGTTTTTCTTCTTTTTCTTCTTCAGATAATCGCCGGCGCCCTTTGTTTTCAGGTAGATTTCATACTGCTCACGCAGCCAGCTTTCCACCTGCTGCACGCTCTCCTTGGACTGGGCAAACTCCTGCTGTGCCACCAAATCGCTGTGCTCCAGGTTCATCGGACCGTACCACAGCTGTACCAACAGTAGCTTGCCCTCGTCGTTACTCTTGGGTGTGACCTTATAGTTCATTCCGTTGCAGCTACCGGTCAGGATGTTCCCGCTTTCAAAAAAATTGATGGTCGGCACATAAAAGTCTTTACTTGTATAATCCACCGCTTATTTTCCTCCAAACAGCTTTGCCAATGGGCTGACCGCCTTGCCCAGGTTATCAATGGCTTTGTTGAGCGCTTCGATGTCGATTTTTTCCAGCACATCCACCGCCTTCTTGACCTCCTGCACACTCTCCTCCAGCGCGACCTGACCCTGCTGGGAAAGCTCGTTGAGGTTGCCCAGCAGCTGCTGCGGATTGCTGTTTTTCACCTGCTCGGTGATTTGCTGCACATCCTCCAGTGTCTGCTTTGCCTGCGGGAGCATCTGCTCCAGCTGAGAGCTGATCTTCCCTGCGCTGCCCAAAACGGAAGCGGTACGTGGGACGATTGCCAAAACAGCCACCACAACCACTGCCAGTGCGCCGACTGCACAGCCTGCTGTCATTTTCATCAGTTTTTCCATCACGCGGTTGTGCTCTTTCTGGCTCTCAGCAAATTTTTCAAACTCTTTACTCTGATTGCTGTCCGCCTGCTCCATGTCCTTGATCTCTGCTAATTTTCCCATCTGCTCCTGTCCTTTCTGTCTACTGTGCATCCAGATTGTTCCAGTCACACTGTTGAACCAGCAACTGTGCAATCTTTTCCAGTGCCTGCTGCTCCCGTTCATCGAAGCGGTCAAAGCTGTAGCTGTCCAAATCAATCACACCGATGACCTTTCCGTCCAGCAGCATCGGCACCACGATTTCCGAGTTGGAGCCACCGTCACAGGCGATGTGTCCCGGAAACTGGTGGACATCCGCTACCAGCTGTGTTTTTTGTTCTGCCGCAGCGGTCCCGCATACTCCTTTGCCCACTGCAATGCGGCGGCAAGCCGGTTTTCCCTGGAACGGTCCCAGCACCAGCTCCCCTTTTTTCATCAGGTAGAAGCCTGCCCAGCTGACCTCCTTCCAACACTCGAAGATGGCAGCGCTGGCGTTTGCCAGATTGGTCACCCAGTCCGCTTCATCGGCAATCAAAGCACGCACCCGCATCACCGCCCAGCGGCAGGCATCCTCTCTTGTTTGGATATTGGGCTGTTTTTGTTCCATCTTGTCTCTCTCCTTTTTTTCCTTACAGTGTCTTCATTACTACCGAACACAGGTACTGATAAAACCGGTCGTACTCCTCCCGCTCCAGCTGCCGCGGGTAGGACATCACCACCAGCGGATGCCCTGCAAAGCCCTCCCGATACGGCGGATGGACGTGTGTAAACGGATTTTCCTGATAACCGGCTCGTTCATAAAATCCTTTCCTGCGCAGGGAGATGTCGTCGATGGGTGGGTCGATTTCCAGAATGACCGGCTTTCCTCTTTGTTCAAGCAGCTCCAGCGCCCGACTGCCGCAGTGCTGTCCTCGCAGCTGTGGCAGAATGCACAGATGCTCGACATAGATAAATTCCTGCGTTTCCCAGCAGAGAAGCTCCCCCATCAGATGGTCTTCTTCCATCAGCAGGTTGAACTGGTAGTCCGGCTCTTTCAAAATGGCGCGCTGGGCATCCGGTTTTCTCTGCTCATGCAGTGGAAAGCTGCTTTGATACAGCTGCATTGCCTGCAAATATAAACCATCCTGACTGTCCTGCAATCTTTTAAAGACCATTGCTCTTCTCTCCTTTTTATAAAACGATACTTTCCAGTAGTATACCACAAGCCAACCGCTTATGCAAACAAAAGCCAACGGGTGCATCTTGAGGTTTTGCAGAGCTAAAAAAAACCGCACAGTCCAGGACTGTGCGGTTTTTGAATCTTTTGATTTTACTCTTTTGCTCTTAGAGCAGTTTGAGCGCTTCTTCCACGATGTTGGCTGCACGCAGACCGAACTCGGTAATCAGGTCGCCGCCCGGACCGGAATGTCCGTAAACATCATGGACGCCCATCTTGACCACCTGACAGCCGTTGCTGCCTGCATTGACTGCTGCACAGACTGCATCGCCCAGACCACCGATTACAGAATGCTCCTCAACGGTGATGATCTTACCGGTTTCCTGTGCTGCCTTGCAGACCAGCTGCTCGTCCAATGGCTTGATGGTGTGGATGTTGATGATGCGCGCATCAATGCCTTTTTCTTCGAGCATCTTGCCTGCTTCAATCGCTTCTGCTACCATCAGACCGGTAGCAACGATGGTGATGTCCTTGCCGTCGCGCAGGGTGATACCCTTGCCCATCTCAAAGTGATAGGTCTGTGGGTCGTTGAACACCGGAACTGCCATTCTGCCAAAGCGCAGGTAGACCGGTCCCTGGTAAGCTGCTGCTGCGCGGACTGCCGCTCTGGCTTCCACGTCGTCGGCAGGGTTGATGATAACCATGCCCGGGATGGTGCGCATCAGTGCGATGTCCTCGCAGCACTGGTGGGTCGCTCCGTCTTCACCGACCGAGATACCCGCATGGGTTGCACCAATCTTTACGTTCAGGTGTGGGTAACCGATGGAGTTTCTAACCTGCTCAAATGCTCTTCCTGCTGCAAACATCGCAAAGGAGCTTGCAAACGGGATCATTCCGGCTGCTGCCAGACCGGCTGCCACGCCCATCATGTTGCCTTCTGCGATACCGCAGTCGATAAAACGCTCTGGACAAACCTTTTTGAAGGAAGCGGTTTTGGTAGCTCCTGCAAGGTCAGCGTCGAGCACCACGAGATTTGGATATTCTGCCGCAAGCTCCGCGAGTGTAGCGCCGTAGCTTTCGCGGGTCGCAACCTTTTTTACTTCTGCCATAGTTTTAATACCTTTCCTTTCCGCATCCATCAGCAGTCCAGCGCTGCCAGCTGCTGTCCAAGTTCTTCCATTGCCTGCTGGTACTGCTCATCGTTTGGAGCGGTGCCATGCCAGGAAGCCTGATTTTCCATGAAGGAAACGCCCTTGCCTTTGACGGTCTTTGCAATGATTGCAGTCGGCTGTCCTTTTACGCTGCGCGCCTCGTTCAAGGCTGCCTCGATCTGGTCAAAGTCGTGTCCGTCGATGTTGATGACGTGGAAACCAAAGGCTTTAAATTTTTCGTCGATTGGATATGGGGACATAACATCCTTGATGTTGCCGTCAATCTGAAGACCGTTGTTGTCCACCAGTACACACAGGTTGTCCAGCTGGTAATGGCTTGCAAACATGGCTGCCTCCCAGACCTGTCCTTCCTGAATCTCGCCGTCGCCCAGAACGGCATATACCCTCCATTCGCCGCCGGTCAGCTTGGCAGCTTTTGCCATGCCGCACGCCGCAGAGATGCCCTGTCCCAGCGAGCCGGAGGACATATCCACACCTGGGATTTTTTTCATATCCGGGTGTCCCTGCAAACGGGAGCCGATCTTGCGCAGGGTTTTGAGCTCCTCAACAGGGAAAAAGCCCTTCTGCGCCAATACAGCATACAGCGCCGGTGCGGTGTGTCCTTTGGAAAGTACCAGACGGTCGCGTTCCTGCCAAGCAGGATTCTGCGGGTCAGTTTTCATCTCCTGAAAATACAGGTAGGTCAAAATGTCCGTTACCGAGAGCGAACCGCCCGGGTGACCGGATTTCGCGCAGTGAGTTCCCTCAATGACGCCCATGCGGACCTTGCACGCTGTGATTGCCAGCTCTTTTTTGGAGTTGCTGTTCATGTTGTGGGATCATTCCTTTCAGTTGCTTTTATAGCTTTTGTACAGCAGAGGATTCCCCGTTTGTACAAAATTCTCTCTACCTTCAAACTTTTATCTTGACAGCAGCGCTCACATCCGCTGCTCTAATCGCTCAATAAAATCTGCTACAGCTCCATTGTCGCACGAATCGACAATAAAATCAACCTCTTTTTGCAGATTTCTGTCCCCGCTGCACGGAGTTGCAGAAAAATCTGCCGCCCGCAGCATCGCCAGATCGTTTTCCCGGTCGCCGATGGCTGCCGTTTTGTTCATACCCAGCTGCTGCTGAATCAGACGCATCCCTTTGCCCTTGTCCACACCTTCTGCCACCAGTTCCAAGTAGAAGGCATCACTCTGCACCGGATAAAAGCCCTGTGGGTTTGCCTGCTCGATATAGGCGCGCACCTCGGGAATCTGCTGCGGTGGCACAATCAGCACCACCTTGTGCCAACTGTGCGGACCGGTCTGCGGGGTATAAGGCTTGCAGCAGCCCTCGCGCAGATACATATCCCGGCGCTGTGCCACCCCTTCGATCGACTCATCGCCCCAGCGGATAACCCAATAGTTGTCCGGCTCCACCAGCATAGCGCCAATCTGCTCAAAGCGCTCGAGCAGGTGGTAGACAAACGGCTGAACCGTATCCGGCAGGCTGGCGGTAAACAGTACCTCTTCGCTCTGCTCCGAATAGATGTAGCCTCCGTTGATGGTGATAATCGGCGCATTGACCGGCACCTGCCGCAAAATTTCTCCCAGCGCACATCTGGGTCGTCCGGTACACAGGGTAAAATGTCCGCCCAGACGGATAAAGCGCTCGATTGCCTCGATGTTGCGGCGGGAAACCTGTGTCAAGTCGGTCAATGTTCCATCAATGTCCGACACCAGCAAAATTCCGTCAAACGGCTGTTGCTTTTCCATTGGCTTATTCCTCCTCACGGGGTTTCAGGGTTTTTAAAAAGGATGTAAAATACGGCGGCAGAGGCGATTCAAAATACAGATGCTCCCCGGTGATGGGATGCACAAATCCCAGCGCTCTGGCGTGCAGGCACTGTCCTTCCAGCCGCTTGATTGCCTTTTTGGGTCCATACAGCTCATCCCCTGCCACCGGATGACCCAGATATGCCAGATGCACCCGAATCTGGTGGGTGCGCCCGGTTTCCAGCCGACAACGCAGGTGGGTAAAACCGTCGTACCGTCCCAGCACCTGATAATGGGTGATTGCCTGCTTGGCTCCTACAATGTTTCCGTCCGGCTGGATGCAGTCGGTGCGCACTGCCATCTTTTTGCGGTCCTTAAGACTGCGCCCGATGGGCAGGTCGATGACACCTTCCTCCTGCTTGACCTTCCCGTAGACCACCGTTTCATAAAAGCGGTCCACCGTGTGCTGCTGAATCTGGCTGCTGAGTCCAAGGTAGCTTTCATCATCCTTCGCACAGACCAGCAGACCGCTGGTATCCTTGTCGATGCGATGAACGATTCCCTGACGTTCGATTCCATTGCAGCGTGCCAATTTTCCACCGCAGTGGTACAGCAGTGCATTGACCAGTGTCCCCTCGCTGTTGCCGGCTCCGGGATGAACCACCATGTGCTTGGGCTTATCCACCACCAACAGATGCTCGTCCTCATAGACAATCTGCAAGGGAATCTGCTGCGGCTGCGGCTCTTCGGTGGGGGTAAGCAGTTCACCCCAGTTGCGCTCGTCGCCATCTTCCTCCTGTGCTGCCAAAGCGGTCTCGGGCAGGCAGACCTCCACCTGCATCCCTGCCTTTAGCTTATCATTTTTCCCGGCAGCCTTTCCCTGCACCAGCACCTGACCGGCAGCCAGCCACTTTTGTGCCTGACTGCGGCTCATTCCTTCGACCTGCTGCTGCAAAAATTTGTCGATGCGCTGCCCGTCCTGTTCGCTGTCCACTGTAAAACGAAGGGTACTACTCATGCCGCTTGATCTCCTGTCGAATCTCAAACTGCTGGTGTTCTCTGCGTTCGATGAACAAAAAATAAATCAAAAACAGAGCGACACCCACGCAGACACAGATGTCTGCCACATTGAACACCGGAAAATGGATGAGCCTGAAGTCAAACAGGTCCACCACATAGCCGCCCGGACGAAACAGTCTGTCCACCAGATTGCCCGCACCGCCCGACAGAATCAGACTCCAGCTGCAAATCATCCACGGGGAACGCAGCTTTTGTGTCAGCAGCAGCACCAAAATCAACAGCAGGACCGCCGAGGTCACACCAACCAGCAGAAAGCGCTGGTTGTTCATGGTGTTAAATGCCGCACCAAAATTCTGGACATAGGTCAGATGGAACACGCCCGAAATCAGCGGGATGGTGTCCACCTGGCTCAGGGAATGCTCTGCCCAAAACTTTACCAGTTGGTCCACTGCAACCAGCAGAGCTGCTATCCCCAACCAAATGTAGCTTAACATAGTTTTCCTCCTTGTCTTTTCCGGCTGTCCGTGTGTACAGCACAAAAAGCGGTGCAGGAAGATCGGTTCCCGCACCGCAATGTACTGAAATCTTAGCCGATAATTGCTGCACAGCGTGCGCAGAGGGTCGGATGTTTTGCATCTTGTCCGACTGTATCGCTGTATGTCCAGCAGCGTTCACATTTTTCGCCCTGTGCTTTTTCGATTGCAACCGCCAGACCTTCCATTTCGCCGGTCGGCTGTGCAACCGCCTGTTGATGCAGTTGGACCTGGCTGACGATGAAGACCTGTGCCAGCATCTCTTCATTTTCCTTCAGGAAGTCGTACAGCTCGCCGTCTGCGGTCAGCTGTACCATCGCCTCCAGAGATTTTCCGATGGTCTTCTGGTTTCTTGCATTTTCCAGCGCCTTGTTGACGTCATCGCGGACCTTGCGGATTCTTTCCCATTTTGCCATAAATTCCGCAGTTTCCTTGCTGTCGCCGCCCTTTGGCATCTCGTTGAAGACGCAAGCCTCCGGGTCATGGTCGGCAGATTGTGGCAGGTTTGCCCAGATTTCCTCGCAGGTAAAGGCAAGGATTGGCGCAAATACCAGGGTCATATCGCGCAGGATGCGGTAGATGGCTGTCTGTGCCGCACGTCTGCTGACAGAATCTGGTTTCTCCACATACAGTCTGTCCTTGATGATGTCCAGATAGAAGTTGGACAGGTCGATGGTGCAGAAGTTGCGGATTGCATAGTATACCAGATGGAACTCAAAGTTGTCGTAAGCCTTGCGGCACTCGCTGGCAACCTGATCCATTCTTGCCAAAGCCCAGCGATCCAGCTCCTGCAGCTGATCATCCGATACCGAGTCGGTATCCGGGTGGAAGTCGTACAGGTTACCCAGGATATAGCGGGCGGTGTTGCGGATTTTTCTGTATACCTCGCTGAGCTGCTTGAGGATGTCGTTGGAAACACGGATGTCGGCATGGTAGTCGGAGGAAGCAACCCACAGACGCAGGATGTCTGCACCGAATTTATCGGTGATCTCCGATGGGTCGATACCGTTGCCCAGCGATTTGTGCATTGTTTTGCCCTGTGCGTCCACTACCCAGCCGTGGGTGCAAACTGCCTTGTAAGGAGCAACGCCCTTCCATGCAACCGAGGTCAGCAGAGAGGACTGGAACCAGCCGCGGTACTGGTCAGCGCCCTCCAGGTACAGGTCAGCCGGCCATCTCAGGTTTGGTCTTTCCATCAGCACAGCTGCATGGCTGGAACCGGAGTCAAACCAAACGTCCATGATGTCGGTTTCTTTTCTGAATTTTTCGCATCCGCACTTTTTACATTTGGTTCCCTTTGGAAGGATTTCCTCAGCTTCATGGGTCCACCATGCATCCGAGCCTTCTTTGCGGAACAGGTCGGAAACTGCTTTGACCGACTGCTCGTCGATGTGGAATTCTCCACATTCTTCGCAGTAGAAGATTGGAATTGGAACACCCCACAATCTCTGACGGGAGATACACCAGTCGGAGCGGTCGGTGACCATGTTCTTGATGCGACCTTCACCCCATCCCGGAATCCATTTAATCTTTTCGATTTCACGGACTGCATCTTCTTTGAAATCCTCCACCGAGCAGAACCACTGTTCGGTTGCACGGTAGATGATTGGATGTTTACATCTCCAGCAGTGTGGATACTGATGGACAATCTTTTCAACCGCAAACAGCAGGTTGCTGTCCTCCAGCTTTTTCGCAATCGCTTTGTTCGCTTCATCGGTGGTCAGACCTTCAAACTCGCCTGCATCCTTTGTCAGCTTGCCGACGTTGTCCACCGGCACAACGATTGGAATCTGCGGATAATGGTTGACACAAACCTCAAAGTCCTCTACACCGTGTCCAGGCGCGGTGTGTACGCAACCGGTACCGGAATCCAGTGTGACGTGGTCGCCGACGATGACCAGCGAGTCACGGTCGAGGAACGGATGAGCGCACACGATGTACTCCAAATCCTTTCCCTTGACCGAACCGATCAGTTCATAGTCCTCGATCTTTGCTGCCTTCATTGCAGCGTCTGCCAGCTCTTTTGCCATGATGTAGTATTCGCCGTTTGCATGAACTGCGCAGTATTCATAATCCGGACCCAGACATACTGCCATGTTGCCCGGCAGGGTCCAGGTAGTGGTAGTCCAGATAACGAAGAAGGTCTTTGCCGGGTCCACACCCAGTGCGGCCAGCTTGCCCTGGTCGTCCTTGACCGGGAATTTGACGTAGATGGAGAAGCAAGGGTCCTCCTCGTATTCAATCTCTGCCTCTGCCAGCGCAGTGTTGCAGTCCGGACACCAGTAAACCGGTTTAAGACCCTTGTAGATATAACCCTTCTGTGCCATGTTGCCGAAAATTTCAATCTGTTTTGCCTCAAATTCCGGCTTGAGGGTCATGTAAGGATTTTCCCACTCGCCCAGAGTACCCAGACGTTTAAACTGTGTGCGCTGGGAATCCAGATAATGCAGAGCAAACTCCTTGCAAATCTTTCTCAGCTCGACCGGACCGATGTCGCTGGAAACGCCCGCCTTCTTTCTGGCTTTCAGCTCGATTGGCAGACCGTGGGTATCCCAACCCGGAATGTAAGGAGCCTGGTATCCGCTCATATTCTTCTGACGGATGATGAAATCCTTGAGCACCTTGTTCAAAGCAGTGCCAAGATGGATGTCACCGTTTGCATATGGAGGACCGTCATGCAGAATGTACTGCGGCTTGCCCTCGTTCTTTTTGATCATCTTGTGGTATAACTGTTTTTCTTCCCATTCTTCTACCCATGCCGGTTCACGCTGAGGCAGTGCGCCTCTCATGTTGAACTCGGTCACAGGCAGGTTCAGGGTATTGTTGTAATCCTGAGCCATTGTGTTTCCTCTCCTCTTATCTTTTATCTCATCATACAGAAAAATTTAACGATGCTTCTTTCTGGAAAACAGTCCTCCGCTCTTGGAAGTGCTGTCCCGTTCCACATCAAATCCTTCACCAAATTTAAGCGGACCAAACTTGGACTCCGCCGATGCAGCTCCAAACGGAGAATAGCCCTGCGACCGCTGGGAAGCGGATACCGCCGGCGCTGCCTCTCTGGCTGCCGGAGCCGGCATATTCTGTACCTCCTGCCCAATCGGTGCAAAGGAGGTGGTTTCCTGCATCTCGTCCCCTAAAGCGGAGCTGAAGTCGATCAGCGGTTCTTCATTAAAGTGGTCCGGCTCGGTCTTTTCCGGTGCAGCCTCCCGGTTGTCCCGCGGCTGCTCTCTGCGGATTGGCTCCTGCGGCTGTGGGTCTGCCGGTTTGGCTGCTTCCGGCTGTGGCTGTTTTGGCTCGGCTGCCGGTTCTCTTGCCGGTTCATCGTCATACTCCGGCAGCGCGCTGATCATCTCGAGATGCTGCCGGTACAAGGTCAGCAGACGGTTTTTGAATTTGGTCACTTCCTTTTGCATCTTAATCAGAGCCATCTGCTCCTTCTCGATGCTCTTCTGTGCGTTTTCCAAAATCTGGTCTGCCTGTGCCTGTGCTTCCCGCAGGATATATTCCGCCTTGCTCTTGGATTCGCGGATGACGCTGTCGCCCAGTTTCTGCGCACCAATCAACGCGCTGCGCAGGCTGTCCTCATCCTCGCGGTACTGTTCGACCTTTTCCGCAAGCACTTCTATTTTTTCCTCTAGGTCTTCCTTTTCAGACAGCAGCTTTGCATACTCGCCTGCCACCTGCTGTAAAAACATCTCTACTTCATCCTGTTTATAGCCGCCCACCTGTTTATCAAAACGTCTGGAGGCAATCGTTTCTGGAGTCAGCATCTAAAGGTACCTCCCTTTTTCTTCTCAAATTTTGAGATTTATCTTATCGGGGTCTTCCCCTGTATCATTTTCCAAATCAGATATATTGGCTGATGGTCAGATGGAGCCTTCCCTTTTTGCTCAGCGAGCCTTGCTGTGAAATCAAAAATCTCCCGTAGCCGCATATGGAAAGGATGTCCCCCACCTTGACCTCTCTGGAGCTTTTTTCTTCTTCAAAAAAGTTTAGGCTGACCTGCCTGCCTTCGATCAAAGCCGCACTTTTTTCGCGGCTGAGATTCAGCGCCAGCGACACCACGCAGTCAAGCCGCATCGAGCTGACCGTACCGGTCTTGTCCAGCAGACAAAATGCCGGCGGCAGCTGCTGTGGTTTGCCCGGCTGCACACGGACACCTGCGCGTCCTACACGACTCAGCTCCGAAAGGATGATCTGCTGCGCTGTCTGGGTGCAGAAGACGACCGCATGGTCCTGCGCTGTCAAAATTTCTCCAATCAGCTCCCGCTTGATGTCCAGACCCATCAAAGAACCCAGCAGATCCCGATGGGTCAGCGCATCCTGCTCCCGATAGGAAAGGGTCACTGCAAAGATGGGGAACTGTTCTTCCCACACCGAACGGTCCATTCCTTCGGTCAGCGCAAGATAATCGGGAAACAAGCCCAGCATACACCGAAGAGGTGCTGCCGCAGACAAAGTTTTCACATCCGCTGCAAATCCTTCCCAGAAGCAATATTGGTCCTGCGGAAAATGCAGCGCCTGCAGTTCCCTCTGCGCCAGAATCCGCTCCCGTCCATCCAGAAAACGGCTGAAGCACGGCAGGTTGTCCCTTTGCATCTGCCGTGCCAAATCCGCTGTTTTTGCACGCAGCAGTCGATCAGATTCCTCCCGCTGCGTCTGCATATCCTGTCTCATTGATTAAAAGATGACGCCGTTGTTTTCCAGCTCATCCAATAAATCCCCCATAATGTCCACATTGTACGGGGTAATGATATAGGTGTTGTTTGCCACCCGTTTCATCTGTCCGTTGTTTGCGTATGCCACGCCGCACAGAAAATCGATCAGTCTTCTGGAAACATCCTTGCTGGTCTGCTCCAGATTCAGTACAACCGTCTTTTTGGCGTTGAGGTGGTCCGCAATGGAAGCCGCATCCTCATAACGCTCCGGTTTGACCAGCACAACCGCCAGCTGGGTGGTGGCATGGATATTCACGACCTTGTTGTGCTTGCGGTCGGAGGCAGGGGATGCCATGCTGGTCTGTTCCTCTTCCTGCTGGTCGATGTTGCCCGACTGCATCTCATCATCATAATCGTTGTCATAATCATTTTCTGGAATCCCAATCAGATTCCGCAATGTATCCCTCAATGCCATAGTTTCACTTAGCTCCTTTTATAATTCCTTTGACCAAACATCGCTGTGCCGATGCGCACGATGTTTGAGCCCTGCTGTACTGCTATCGGATAGTCCGCAGACATGCCCATAGACAAAATTTCCATATTGATATTATCATATTTTTTTTGCTTTATGTCAATAAAGAGTTGGCTCATTTGGGAAAAATATTGCGAAACTTGCTGTTCGTCCTCGCACACCGGAGGAATTGTCATCAATCCGCGCACCCGAATGTGCTCAAACTGACCAATTTCCTGCAAAAGCGCGGGCAGCTGCTCGGGAGAAACTCCGCTCTTGCTTTCCTCTGCGCCGATGTTGACCTCGACCAGCACGTCCATCACCTTGCCGATGTTGGAGCACTGCCGTTCGATCTCGCGTGCAAGCCTCACACTGTCCACCGACTCGATCATGCACACCTTATCTACGATCTGTCGAACCTTGTTGGTTTGCAAGTGACCGATAAAGTGGATGCTGACCCCCTCTTTGCAGTAGCTGTCATACTTTTCACACAGCTCCTGCGCCTTGTTTTCTCCCAGCAGGGTGATGCCCTCTGCAATAGCTGCGTTGACCAGCTCGGGAGCCACCGTCTTGGTCACAGCCATCACCTGCACCTGCCGCGGGTCCCTGCCCGCCTCAAGGGCAGTCTGCCGGACCTGCTGCAAAATCGAACGGACATTTTCCCGAACCTCCTGCTGTCTTTGCTGCTGATTAACCTGTTGCATTGTTTGACTCCACTCCTTTTACAGTGTCCTCATCCAGAGAGTTGCCATCTTTCATCTCGATGCCTCCACTTTCGATGATCACCAGATCCAGCCGATTGAGGGTATGGGCATCGTCGGTGCCGGTGCGCGGCTCACACAGGATAAAGTTGCCGTTGTCCTTGATGATTTCCACCGGCTTAAAGCGCACGGTGGTCTTGTCCAACACATAAACGCCCGGGATGTTCTGTTCGTGGTAGAGCGCCTTTGAGCTGATGCGCAGACCCGAATAGGTGGTGAAGATGATGTCCACGCTCTGCCTGCGGACCTTGAGCAGTCGGTCGGTGATGTCCTTGCACTCAAAGACAATCACCGTATTGGTCCGCTTATTGTCCGGTATAATGTCTGACACCCGAGCGTTTACCGTCTGTCCGTTGGCAAACTTGAAGTCCAGCTTGACAGTGTCGTCCACCTCAAACTTCTGCGCTTCTTCGTTGGGCAGGTCCACCGTCAGATACCAGACGTGGGTGGTCACAATCTTGCCGATGGGATTGCTGACCGTTTTGGGCTTTTGCTGCTGGAGCTGTTTATATTCATCATAGGTAATCTTGTCCAGCGCCTCTGCTGTCAGGACCTCCTCGTATCCGTCGACCTCCTTGCAGAAATATCCTGCCTTGGGTGCGTCGATGGAAACGCCGCGCTGCTTTTCCTTGGTCTTTTCCAGATACGCAATCTGGGCATTCAGCTCCGCGATGCGCTCGGAGAAGGATTCCTCCTGCCCCAACGCAATCTTTTTGCGGTTGAGCAGGCTGGTCAGCTCCTCCTTCTGTTCGGCGATGCCTTCCACCATGCCGTCCTGCGCAAAATCGACGATCCTGCCCGCCTGGTCGTTGATCTGGTTGGAAAGGTTTGCTACCGCCGAATAGCGGGTCGCCTTGACCGTCTGCGCCTTGTTCAGTGAAGCCAGCTCCTGCCGCAGCTGGTCGAGCTGGTTGTTGACCATGGACACGGTGCTGTCCTTGTACACCGCCGCTACCTCCTGCTCCATGGCGACCTCTTCACCGTCCGCACAGTTATAGACCATCACGCCGCTGGTTGCCTTTGAGATGACCTCCTCGCTGCGGAACACCAGTCCCTCTGTACGCACAAAATCATACAGGGTGTCCTCCTCCACCTGCTCGGTGCGCAGCTTGATGTTAGCAAATCCCCACAGCTGTCCGCCCAGATAGAGCAGCAACAGCACACCGCACACCGCCATGATGATCCTGCCGTTTTTGGTCCCTTTTTTCTGATAACCTGACATCGTTTCCTCCGACCGTTTTTTTATGCGTTACATCGCATATTACTGCTGCGGCTGTTCTGTGCCCTGTTTTGGCTGCGCCTGTGGCTCCTGCTGTACGCCGGTTTCCTTTTCCGATGCAGCGGATAGCTTTTCCGATGCAGTGCTCTCCGGCTGAGCCTGGATGTCTTCCAACAGCTTGACGGGCTTGGTTGGGGTGATGGTGGAAACTGCGTTCTTGTAGACCAGATTCTGTCTGCCTTCGTTTTCCACAACAATGGTAAAGGTATCGAATCCCTTGACATAGCCTCTGAGCTGGAAGCCGTTGACCAGATAAACGGTCACCATGATTTTTTCTTTTCGAAGCTGATTTAAAAACATATCCTGCAAATTAAGCATGACATGACCTCCTTCTTTTTTTACAGTATATCCTGTTTTCCTGCAATTTTTTGTCGAGCTGTGACATCGACCCTTATTTTAACAGCATTTGCTGTGCCAACTGCGCCATCTGCTGGTGCATCTGTTCGGCATCGGCAAACTCGTCTGCCCAAAACCAGTGGTAACGCTCGTCCCTGCGAAACCAGGTCAGCTGCCGTTTGGCATACCGACGGGATTCCTGCCGAATCCGCTTGCACGCCTGCTCAAGCGTTTCTTCCCCATCCAGATACAGACCCATTTCCTTGTAGCCGATTGCCTGAAAGCTGGTCGCACTGTATCCCTGTTCCCGCAGCCAGCGCGCCTCCTGCTCCAGACCGTCCTCCACCATGCGGGTGACCCGCAGATTGATGCGGTCATACAGCTTTTGCCGGTCGCGAAAGCCCAGCGCCATCATGCACAGGCGGTAGGGCGACGGCTGCTGGCGGGAAAGCTCCTGCTGGCGGGAGATGGGCGTCCCTGTGGTATAAAAGACCTCCAGCGCGCGCACCACCCTGCCGACATTATTGGGATGTATCTTCTGTGCTGCCGCCGGGTCCACCTCATCCAGTCTCTGCCACAGCGCCTGCACACCGTTTTGCTCGGCAAATCCCTTCAGCTGCTCCCGCAGCTGTGGGTCGCCGTCCTCCCGCGAAAACTGGATGTTGTCCACCAGCGAGCTGATGTACAGTCCGGTCCCTCCCACCAGCACCGGCAGATGCCCTCTTTGGTGGACCTGCTCGATCTGCTGTCGGGCAAGCCGGACATAATCTGCCACCGAAAAGGATTCGGACGGCTCCAAAAAGTCGATCAGATGATGCGGGACCCCTTGCATCTCCTGCATAAGCGGTTTTGCTGTACCCACCGTCAGATGCTTATAAATCTGCATCGAATCGGCGGAGATGACCTCCCCTCCCAACAGCTGCGCCACCCGGACACCAGCCGCTGTCTTTCCCGAAGCGGTAGGACCCGCAATCACTGCCAGCGGTATCCTGTTTTCCATCTCAACATTCCTTCCTGCTTTTGTTTATCCCAGCCTGCCAAACAGTTTTTCCAGCTCCCGGCGGGAAAAGCTTCTGGCGACCGGACGCCCGTGCGGGCAGTATCTTGCATTTTCGTCCTCCTGCAACAGCTGCACGATCTCCCACAGCTCGGGGACGGTATTTTTATCGTTGGCACGCACCGCGCTCTTGCAGGCGACCGAATGAAGCAGGTCGTCCAGTGCGTGCGGGGTCATGTCCTTTTTGTGCTGGGAAAGGTCGTGCGCAGTCTGCTCGACAATCTCCCGAATCTGCGCTCCGCTCAGCATCACCGGCACCTCGCGCACCAGCAGGTCCCCGTCGCCAAACTCCTCCACCAGAAATCCTGCCTGCTCAAACAACGCAAGGTTGCCCGCCGCTCCCTGGTAGTCCTCGCGGCTCAGGTGCACCACCACCGGCTCCAACAGCAGCTGCCGGTCGTCGGTCAGACACTGCTGCTTGAGGCGGTTGAAGATGAGCCGTTCGTGGGCAGCGTGCTTATCAATTAAAATCATGCTGTCCACCGATTCGACCACCAGATAGGTCCCCAGCACCTCGCCCACCAGCCGAAGTTGTGGCGGTTCGGTCATTTCCCGCTCCTGCTCGACTGAGTTCGATGACTTTGGCCCAGTGCGGAAACTTTGTTCCGATGTTTTTTGCTCCGGTCGTTTTTCTTCCTTCTCTGCCGAAGTTTGCACCGGTGTTTCACACTTTTCCTCCTGCGGAATAGAATCCTTCCTCTTTTTAGTCGGAGTAAACTTTGGTTCCTCCAGCAAAATCAGCGGATGCTCCCTTTCCCACTTTGCCGTCTGCGGGTCGTGGTCCCGGAAGGTGATGCGGTCATCCGGCTGTGCCTTGTGCGCTGCCGACGACTGCGTTTTGACATTGCGTTCGGTCTGCTGCGGCAATCCGACCATCTGCCGGTACTGCTGCGCGCTGACCCGCTGCGGCTGCAAAGGAGCCGGTGTCTGTGTCAGCTGCTGCTGTTCCACCTGCGGCTGCCGCTGTAGGTCAAAGACGGTCATCGGCTTTTTGGTCTGCTTGGGCACAGGGGTATAATCCTCCCGGCTCAGCGCGTCCTTCACCGCATAATATACGGCGTCAAAGACCGGTCGCTCGTTGGTAAAACGAACCTCAATCTTCGCCGGATGGACGTTGATGTCCGTTTCGGTGAAGGGGATGGACAGATTGAGTACACAGGCAGGAAACTTCCCGACCATGATGGAATGTTTGTACGCTTCCTCCAGCGCTGCCCGCGCCGTCCCGCTCTTGACATATCTGCCGTTGACAAAAAAGGTCTGCATGGTGCGGTTGGAACGGCTGGCGACCGGAAGAGCGATATAACCTTCGACATGAATCTGCCCTGCGGTGTAGTCCACCGCTGCCAAATCGCGGGTAAATTCCCGCCCGTACACCGCATGGATGGCTGACAGCAGCTTGCCGTCGCCCGGCGTGTGAATACGGGTCTGTCCCTCCCGTATAAACTGGAAGGAGATTTCGGGATGGGACAGCGCAACCCGCTCCACCACCGCTGCCACTGCGTTTCCTTCCTGTACATCCTTCTTTAAAAACTTCATTCGAGCCGGTGTGTTGTAAAACAGGTCACACACCTTCACAGTGGTACCGACCGGACACCCTGCCGGCTCCATCTGACCGGTCTGGGAGCCTTCTCCCACATAGCGCGTACCCTCGTTGCAATCCGGCTGTCGGGTCAGCACCTCGATGCGGGACACTGCGTGGATGGATGCCATCGCCTCGCCGCGAAAGCCCAGCGTTGCAATACAGCCCAAATCCTCCCGACTGCGCACCTTGCTGGTAGCATGGCGCAGAAACATCATCGGCACATCCTCCGGTGCGATACCGCTTCCGTTGTCACTGACCCGAATCATGGTCACTCCGCCATGGCGTATCTCGATGGTCACCTTGCTTGCCTTGGCATCGATGGCGTTTTCCACCAGCTCCTTGACCACCGAAGAGGGTCGCTCGACCACCTCTCCTGCCGCAATCAGCTGGGAAACCTGCTCGTCCAGCAGCTTGATAACTCCCATTCCCGTTCACCTCGTTTCCTCTGTATCTTGTTTGATTTATTTGACTTTGTTGATCTCTCTGCACTCGGTCCTGCCCATCAGGTAATCCAGCGATACATCAAAAAAGTCGGCAATATCCACCATCGTGATGGCATGGGGATAGAGCTTACCCTCCTCGTAATCCTGAATCTGCCGCGGCATACAGCCCAATTCCGATGCCAACTGTTCGCAGGTGTATCCCTTTTCATTGCGCAGCTGATACATCCTGTCTGCAAAAAATACCATACTCATTCCTCTTTTCCGCTTCCGGCATCCGCTGCGGTTACACCCGCGCCTTCAGTTCTGCCAGAAGCACCATCGCCTGAAGCGGCGTGATTTTTTCGATGTCGATCTCCTTGAGCCTTCTGACCAGCTCACTGTCCTCCTGCGGCAACAGCTGGATTTGCTCGCTCTGCTGCTTTGCCTTCTGTTTGGATGCGGAGAGCGCACCTGATTCCAGCTGCTTTAAAATCTGCTGGGCGCGCTGGATAATGTCCTCGGGAATCCCTGCCAGACGGGAAACGTCGATTCCATAGCTGTCGTCCGTTCCACCCCGCATGATGCGCCGCAGGAAAAAGATGTCGTTGCCGTTCTTTTTGACCGCAATATTATAATTCTTGATGTTGAAGAAGGACTGCTCCATCTCGGTCAATTCGTGGTAGTGGGTGGCAAACAGCGTCTTGGCACCCAGCTTGCGGCGGTTGGCAATATGTTCGATGACCGCCCGTGCAATGCTCATTCCATCAAAGGTGGAGGTTCCTCTGCCAATCTCATCCAAAATCAGCAGGCTGTTCTCGGTTGCGCTCTTTAAAATCTGCGCCACCTCGCTCATCTCCACCATAAAGGTGGACTGTCCCGATGCCAAATCATCCGATGCACCGACTCGGGTGTAGATTCCGTCCACCACACCAATCTGTGCCGAACGAGCCGGTACATAGCTGCCAATCTGTGCCATCAGCACAATCAGCGCCACCTGCCTCATGTAGGTGGACTTACCCGCCATATTCGGTCCGGTGATGATTGCCACCTGATTTTCCGCCTTGTCCAGCAGCACGTCATTTGCCACAAATAAAGTGTCGGTCAGCATCTTTTCCACCACTGGATGTCTGCCATCCTGAATATGGATTCGGCCCGACAGGTCAACATCCGGTCGGCAGTAGTTTTGCTCGAGGGCGACTGCGGCAAAGCTGGCGTACAAATCCAGCCAGGCGATGGCATTTGCCGTCGCCTGCACCCGATGAATCTGCACTGCTACCTGCTGACGCAGCTGGTCGAACAGATTATTTTCCAACACCAGGATGCGGTCCTTTGCACCCAGAATCTGCTGCTCCAGCTCCTTTAGCTCCTGAGTGATATACCGCTCGCTGCCGGTCAGCGTCTGTTTGCGAACATATTCTGGCGGCACCTGTGACAAGAAGGAGCGGGTGATCTCAATATAATAGCCAAATACATTGTTAAAACCGACCTTCAGATTTTTGATCCCGGTTTTTTCCCGCTCCCTGCTTTCCAGTGCGGTGAGCACACCCTTGGTGTTGTGGACAATCTCGCGCAGCGAATCCAGCTCCTCGTTGTATCCGGCACGGATGACTCCTCCGTCCTTGAGAAGAGCCGGCGGGTCATCGGAGATGGCGCACTCAATCATGCTGCTGATGTCCTCGAGCGTATCCATCCCATCCAACAGTCGGGTCAGGTAGACCGACTGTACCTCACCCACCGTCTGCTTGAGCTGCGGCAGTTTTTGTGCGGTAAATTGCAGCGAGCGCATCTCCCGCGGTGTGACCAGTCCGTAGACAATGCGGGTAATCAGCCGCTCCATATCAAAAATATCCCGCAGCTCCTGGCGGATATTATCCAAGCGAACGCTGTCACCCAACAGTTCTCCGACCGCATTGAGGCGTTTGTTGATGGCTGTTGGATTAAGCAGCGGCTTTTCCAGCACCGAGCGGATGAGACGTTTTCCCATCGGGGTCTTGGTCTGGTCGAGCACCCACAACAGAGTACCGCGGCGTTCTCCGCTGCGCAGGGTGCGGGTCAGCTCCAGATTGCGCCGTGCGGTCAAATCGAGCGTCATATACTGCTCGTCGCTGTATATTTCCAGATGGGTCAGGCTTTCCAAGCCGTGCTTTTGCGTCTGTGTCAGATAATGGATCATCGCTCCCAGCGCAAAAATGACCGACTGCTGTCCGCTGTTTTCCAGCTGCGCAATCTCCTCGCTGCCAAACTGGTCCGCCGAAAGCTTTCTGCATCTTTCCCAATCAAAATATTCTTCATCCAAAATCTCGCCGGTCACCTGTAAACGGTCGCTTAAAAACTTCTGGAGCGGCTCACAGCTGCCCGCCGGTAAATTCAGCAAAACTTCTGCCGGAGAAAATCTGCCCAACTCGCTGGTCACCCTCTTTTCCCAATCGGAATCCACCTGTAAAGCGTACACCTCGCCGGTAGAAACATCCGAAAAAACTACGCCAAAACACTCCTGCTGAGGATGACGGAAGATAAGACACAGATAATTATTGCTGCCTGCATCGAGCATATTGCTTTCCAGCACGGTACCGGGCGTAATCACGCGGATGATTTCCCGCTTGACCAGCCCTTTTGCAGTGGCAGGGTCCTCCATCTGCTCGCAGATTGCCACCTTATACCCCTTTTTGACCAGTCTGGCTATGTAGTTTTCACAGCTGTGGTACGGGATGCCGCACATCGGCGCACGCTCATCCAGACCGCACTCCTTGCCGGTCAGGGTCAGCTCCAGCTCCCGCGAGGCAATCAGCGCATCGTCAAAAAACAGCTCATAAAAATCTCCCAGCCTAAAAAACAGCAGCTGCTCCAAATACTGCTCCTTGACCTTCCAGTACTGGCGCATCATCGGGGAAAGTCGACTGACATCGACCGGTTTGCTCGAAATCTTTCTTTCCATCGTCGTTTCCTCTCTTCACTTGATCTGTGGCTGCTATACACAGAGGACAGCGCCTGTCCTTTCTGTACAACAGCCGATCGGTTTGTTTTTGTATACAGGGTCAGCCAGCACCCTGAGGATGCTGGCTGACTTCGCTGTTGTCTTCCGATTAGTGACAGCCCGAGCAGCCGCTGCAGTTTCCGCCGCAGCTTGCCTGCATCTCGATGGTGTCAGGGTCCTCACCGTTGACCGAACCGTAGAGGATGGTGCTGATGAAGTTCATCATGCCGTCTACCTCTGCTTTTGCAGCATTGAATTCAGCCATGTTTGGATTTGCCATTACTTCCTGGTACAGAGCTTTCAGCTCCTTGTCCAGCTGGTTGAGCTTCTCAGGATTTTTGTTTTCCTGAGACATCTCTACGCTCAGCTCAGAACGTTTGAGGTTGAATTTTGCAATCAGCTCCTGCAGTTTTTCATCCTCATCGTTCGCTTTTTTTGCAGCGTCGATTCTCTTGTATCGTTCGTCCTGCTGGATCAGCTTGCCCAGCTCTCTGGCCATTGTGATGATGTCCATTGTGATCTCCTCCAGAATTGAATATCTATTGCCTCCTGCACTACACCGTATCAGGATGCCGCACAGGGTCAACGCTTAAAATTTTATTCTGCCAGCTCGCCCTCATATTCTGAGCGCAGCCCTTTGGTGATGCGCACCTGACAGAAGGTGCCCACCCTTTGCTCTGTGGACGGGAACTGTACCAGCATCCCATTTTCACATCTGCCGACCATCCAGCCTTCCCGGTGTTCGCTGGGATGCTCGACCAGCACCCGCAGCACCGTGCCTTCTATCGCGCGGTTGTCCTCCTCACTGATGGTGTGCTGAAGCGCAATCAGCTCGTTGAGCCAACGGGTCTTTTCCTTGTACGGAACTGGGTCGTCCAGCAAAGCTGCCCGGGTGCCCGGTCGCGGAGAAAAGATGAAGGTAAACATACACTGGTAGCGCACCTGACGGCACAGCTGCATCGTCTGCTGAAAATCCTCGTAGGTTTCACCGGGGAATCCCACGATGATGTCGGTGGTAAAGGTGACATCCGGCATCTTCTGGCGGGCATATTCAATCAGCGACAGATAGTGCTCTTTGGTATAGCGGCGGTTCATCTGGCGCAGCACCCGATCGGAACCGCTCTGCACCGGAAGATGGATGTTGTGGCAAATCTTTTTGCTTTGTGCAATCAGGTCAATCAATTCCCTGGTGCAGTCCTTCGGATGGGAGGTCATAAATCGGATGCGGAAATCTCCCTCCAGCGACTCGATTTGAGAAAGCAGCTGGGTAAAATTGATTGGCTGCGACAGCCCTTTGCCGTAGGAATTGACATTCTGACCCAGCAGCAGGATTTCCTTGTAACCAAGAGCGATGATTTCCTTTGCTTCCTGCAAGATTTCCTGCGGTTCACGGCTGACCTCTCTGCCGCGCACATAGGGGACGATACAGTACGAACAGAAATTGTCGCATCCGTACATAATCTGCAAAGAAGCCTGCACGCCATCTGCGCGGCGCATCGGCAGTCCCTCCGCAATCGGGTTTTCTCTGCCTTCTCCTTCAAAGTAGTTGACCACCCTGCGCTCCCCTTTGAGCAGTCGGTTGATCAGCTCCGGCAGAGTGTACAGCACATGGGTTCCAAAAATCAGCTCAACAAACGGATAGCTGACCCGAATCTGGTTGACCATCTCCTTCTGCTGCATCATGCAGCCGCACAGACCCACAATAACCGAAGGATTTGCCGCCTTCAGGCGTTTGAGCTCTCCGACCATGCTTAACAGTCTGACCTGTGCATTTTCACGGATGGCACAGGTGTTGTACAGGATAATATCCGCCTGGTCCTCCTGCTGCGCCGGTTCACAGCCCATGTCCAGCAGCATTCCCATGATTTTTTCACTGTCTGCCACATTGCCCTGACAGCCAAAGGTTCTGACCCACGCCCGCGGTGTGCGTCCCATCCGATGCACCAGCAGCTGACGGTTTTCTCCTGCCATCTGCCACTGCCGCATCATCTCCTCCCGAGAAACCACCACAGGCGGCTTGCTGTTCGGCTGTGTATCCACTAACTGTTTTCCCATTTCTGTAGCTCCCCTGTATTCCAATCAAAGTAATTGTTTTCCGATAAATATCTGTCTTTTGCCTGCCGTTATTCCATTCTGCCTTCATTCCCGCAGACTATTTGCGTTTTTCCATCGGTATTCATAAGATTTTCTGCTTTTTTGACAGGCATTTCTTTGTAAACAGTTTAAATACTCTCCTTTATTATACAATTTTCCGGCATTTTCGTCAATGCTGACTCTCCTGCGTTTTTGACCATTTGTCTCGAACGCTTTTCCTGTTTTTGAAGCTTTTTTCGTCATTTCCGATGACAATTTTGCGCAGCGTTTTGTGCAAAATCCCATCATTTTTTAGGAATCTTGAAAAAAGGAATTGAAAAGAAAGCCTGCGAATGCTATGATAAAGTAAGAATTGATGAAAAATAAACAAACCCAACCTAAAGGAGTGTTTTTATGATGAAATATTACATCGGCATCGACCTGGGCGGCACCAATATCGTCGCAGGCGTGGTGGACGAACAGTTTCAACTGATTGCCAAAGCCAGCGAAAAAACCCTGGTGGGACGCCCTGCTATAGAAATTGCTAAAAGTATGGCAAAAGCTGCCCGCACTGCCGCACAAAATGCCGGTGTCCCGATGGAGCAGATTGAAATGGTGGGTATCGGCTCTCCCGGCATTGTGGACAACCAGAAGAAGGAAGTCATCTACGCCAGCAACCTCTACTTCCAGAATGTCCCCATCGGAAAGATGGTGGAGGACGAGCTGCACAAGCCGGTCTTTATCGCCAATGATGCCGATGCGGCAGCCTACGGCGAATTTATGGCAGGCGCCGGCAGAATGAAGGATGGCAAACACATCTCGAATATGCTTGCCATCACGCTGGGCACCGGTGTCGGCTCCGGCATCATCATCAACTCCAAAATCTACAACGGCTACGGCTTTGCCGGCGGCGAGTTCGGACACTCGGTCATCTGCCTGAACGGACGCCAGTGCACCTGCGGTCGCAAGGGCTGCATCGACATCTACTGCTCCGCTACCGGACTGATTCTGACCACCAAAGAGCAGATGAACAAAAACCCGGATTCCCTGATGTGGAAGCTGTGCGACGGAGACATCGACAAGGTCGACGGACGCACCTGTTTTGATGCAGCTGCCCAGGGCGACAAAGCCGGTCAGGCTGCGGTGGAAGAATACACCGGTGTTCTGAGCGAAGTGATTGTCAACGCGGTCAATACCCTCCAGCCGGAAATCATCTGTCTGGGCGGTGGCGTTTCCAAGCAGGGAGAAAACCTGCTGCGCCCGATTCGCGAACACATGAACCGCTTCTGCTTCGACCGCTTCTCTCAAAACCGTACCGAGGTGCGCATTGCCGAGCTGGGCAACGACGCCGGCGTTATCGGTGCTGCCCTCATCGGTCTACAGGCATAAGCGATGGCTGCTATGTCCACTTTGGTACCATTGCGAAAGCTGCTGCATTTCTTCTGGCCCTCCCGCTGCCCCTTCTGTGGAGAGATTATCCCTGCCGAGCGCCGCTGCTGTTCCCGCTGCAAAAACAGCCTTGCCTGTGACCATCCTGCCTTTTTTCTGGATGGACTGGATGCCTGCTTTGCCTTTGCCGATTACTCCCACGAAGCTGCGCAGGCGGTGCATCGGCTCAAGTTTCAAAACCAGCCGCAGTTAGCGCGCGTTTTTGCCATTTTGATGGCACAGCACCTCGGTCCTGCCTTATTGGAAGAAAAGCCGGATTTGCTCTGCGGAGTTGCCATGCACACAAAGCGCAAACGAAAACGAGGCTACAATCAGGCACAGCTGATTGCGCAAGAGCTTGCCAAACAGCTGCATCTGCCCTGTCAACAGCTTTTGGAAAAGACTGCCGCTACCGCTGCCCAGCACACCTTGAGCGCAGCAGAACGGCGCACCAATTTGCAGGATGTCTACCGCGTTCTGGATGAACAGCAGGTCGCAGGCAAACGCATCCTGCTGGTGGACGATGTCATCACCACCGGCTCCACTATGCTCGCCTGCGCCCAGGCTCTGCGACAGGCAGGAGCCAGTTGGGTGGGAGCCGTTGGCTTTGCACATCCCTTTCCTTCTTCCTCCCAGGAAGGCCACGAACCACCCGAAGGTTTTTAACGGAAAACACCCCATCTGTTTTCAAGCAGATGGGGTGTCCTTTTATACGGTATCCTTCCAAATCAAACGCCGAATGTTTTTTGTCTATAAGACCTATCTGGCGCGAAAGCTTTTGCAGCTGGTTTCACAGCGCTCCTGCGCACCGTGTCCGCTGATGTCCACCTGCTCGGCAGTACAGCTGCCCTGGGTGTTGTACACGCAATGCTCCGCTGTACATTTAATCATGCAGTCCGGGTTTGGATGGGAAAACTGGGTCGCATTGGAGATTTCTCCCGTTCCCTTTTTGTGGAAGCTCTGGCATTCGGTTTCACTGCACCGGCAGGCTCCTTTTCCCTGCACCTTGATGGCAGGCTGACAGCAGCAGCAATTCTGATTGCTGGCGCAGCTGGTCACATGACAGGTCAATTTACTCATCGTTCATCCTTCTTTCTAAAAAGAATCTGTGGAAAAACCGGATTCTACTGTCTTTTTCCAATCTTATTTTGCTCCAGCCCGAGAATATTTATTCCACCTTCCAGATTTTTCTCTGATTATTGTCACATAATTGATAAAAAGTAATCGAAAGTCCTTCTTTTTTCGCGGAAGTTATGCTAAGATATAGAGTAAAGAATATTTAAAAATTCAAAAATCGAGATAGATTAGGAGGTTCCTCTGTTGAAAAAAATCATCTCCAGACCACTCAGACGTGTACTCAGTGTTGCCCTCAGCCTTGTTTTTGCCTGCCAAATGGCGTTGCCCGCCTTCGCGCAGGCTGCTACTACCCCGCAAACCGGCACGACTACACCGCCTACTACCGAGCAGCAACCTGCACAGGGCACAACCAACAATCCCACTGGCACAACCGGAACCGATGGTACCACCGGAACGCCCGATGCTTCCGGCACTACCGGCACTACCGGCACTGCTGGCACGACCGGTACCACCGGCACAGCAGACAACACCGTGACAGCTCTGCCCACCATCACTTCCGATTCCTATATCGTGATGAACGCTGAAACCGGTCAGATTTTGATTTCCAAAAACCCGGACAAACGGCAGTATCCCGGTGACATCACCAAGATGCTCACCTCCGCCCTGGCTTTGGAGTATGTGGACCCGGAAGGCAGCTACACCATTACCACCGAAGACGTCTTCCCCACCTACCCCGAGTCCTACCGCTTCAGCAACGGCACCTATGTTGCCATCACCCAGGACGAGGTGGTCAAGATTCGTGACCTGCTGTATGGCTCGCTGATTCAGTCCGCCGACGATACCGCCAACTCCCTTGCCGACTGTGCTGCTAAATTGGCAAACCGTTCGGTCGCGATGGAGGACGGCTCCACCAGTTACACAGCCGGATTTATGGAGATTCTCAATGAAAAGGTAAAATCGCTGGGATGTGTCAATTCCAATTTTGTTAATCCACATGGACTGTACAATGAAAATCAGTACACCACCGCCTATGACATGGCACTGATTACCCGCTACGCACTGGGGACACCCAACTTCCTGCAATATTTCGGTCAGACCGAATATTCGATGGAGCCCACCAACAAACAATCTCTGCCCAGAAACTGGCGACGCAACAGCGACGAAAGCATGATGCTCTCCTCCAGCGAAAACTATTACAACGGTATTCTGGGCATGAAGGTCGGTCACACCACCCAGGGCAATTATACCGGTGTCTCTGTGGTGGAGCGGGATGGCGTACGACTGATCTGTGTTGCTCTCAACTGCACCGGCAGCAGTGCCTATGCTTTGCAGACCGACATGACCAATCTGTTCAACTACTGCTACAGCAATTTCACTCCCATCACCTACACCGCCGCTGAATTAGCTCCCGAAGGCTTCCGCACGCCGGTTTACAGCACACGCAGCGAAGGAACCGAAGGCAGCGAATATATCGGAAATGCCACCTATTCCACCGATTCGGATTTTACCGTCCTGCTGCACAAAAACTTTAGCAAGGATGACATTGTCCTCACCTCTGACATCCCTGGCAGATACTATCAGGATGAGGCGATGGCATCGACTATCACCTTCTCCATTTCCAACAGCCGCACACAGGAAGCCGCGCAGTATATGGTTCCTACCATGGCAGCACTGAAGCTAAAGGTCAACGTACTGACCTTTAACGAAATCAAAGCTCAGAAGCAGCAGGCACGCCAGGAGCTGTTTACCAAAATCTTCAATGTTGTCAAGATTGTCTTCATCATCTTTTTGGTGCTGCTCATCCTGCTCCTGATTGTTCGCTTCCACAACAAGCGTAAGTATAAAAAGCGCATCGCACGCAAGCGTGCAGCGGAGGCACGGCGCCAGCAGCTGCAACAAAACAGCGCACAACAACGCAGCCCGTCCTCATCCAACCCACCCAGAAGAAAGCGCTAAGCAAAAGAACCTATAAAAAATCCCGAACCGGTCGGTTCGGGATTTTTCTTTACTTACTTTACTTTAAGAAGCCCTCTACAATCTTTGCCTCTGCTTCTTCCGAGGTAAGACCCAGACTCATCAGCTTGATCAACTGCTCACCGGCAATCTTGCCGATTGCTGCCTCGTGAATCAGTTGAGCGTCGATGTCGTTGGCGGTCAGCTCCGGTACAGCGCTGACCACACCCTTCTCCATGATGATGGCATCACACTCCGAGTGACCTGCACAGCGGTTGTTTCCGTTGATGACCGAACGGAAATACTGGTAGGAATTGCCCTTTGCAACCGAGCGGGAGACCAAATCTGCACTGGAATCTGCCCCGTCCAAATCCACCTTGAAGTAGGTTTCTGCACGCTGCTCCCCATGGGTCATAATCTTTTCGCGGATAATCAGCTTAGCATCCCCTTGCAGAACGGCTGTGGTTTCCCGTTTGGTGGAGTCCACTCCTTTGATCTGCACGGTATCCATCTCCATGTAGCTGCTTTCTGCCATCTCGATATGAGTCTTCGGATTGATGATGCGTTTGCCGGTGCCATCGCCGATTCCGATGTGCTTTTCCTCATAGCGCACTCGCGCATTTTTGGAGAGGAAAAAGCGGTGGATTCCGTTGTGCTGGGAATCTTCCTCGCCGTCCACATGGACGCCGCAGCCTGCCACGATAACGATGTCCGAATTTTCTCCCACATAGAAGTCGTTATACACCAAGTCATCCACATTGCTCTTGGTCACACAGGCAGGAATATAGACGGTTTCCTTTGTGTTCGGCTTGATAATGATGTCGATGCCGGGTTGTCCGACCTTTGGCACAATGTCAACATTTTCACTGGACTGTCTGCCTGCGCAGCCGCTGTCCTCGCGGATGTTGAAAGCTCCCTTGATCTCACCGGAAATATCCGAAATCATACTCAACAGTTTTTTGGTAATATCATTCATCACAATTTCCCCCTTGTTCAAACAGCGGTCCTCTTCCCTTTGGGCAGTACTGACAGTTTTCATCCAGCAGTTGCGGCAAAATCTGCTCCTTGGTGCCTCGCGCTGAAATCTTTCCGTCTGCCAGGACAATGATTTCATCGGCAATGTCCAGAATTCGCTCCTGATGGGAAATAATGATGATCGAGCCGTTGATTTCCCGGCGCATATCGCGGAACACTTCAATCAGATTGTTGAAGCTCCACAGGTCGATGCCTGCCTCCGGCTCGTCAAAGATGCTCAGCTTGGTTTTACGCGCCATAACAGTGGCAATCTCGATTCGTTTGATTTCGCCGCCGGAAAGGCTTGCGTTGACCTCGCGGTCGATATAATCCTTTGCACACAATCCCACCTGCTTGAGGTAGGAGCAAGCCTGACAGTCGCTGATTTCCTTGCCCGCTGCCAGACCAATCAAATCGCGCACAGTGATGCCCTTAAAACGAATCGGCTGCTGAAAAGCAAAGCTGATGCCTTTCTTGGCACGTTCGGTGATGTTCATACCGGTGATGTCCTCACCGTCGAGCAAAATCTGTCCCTTTTCCGGCTGAAGAATTCCGGCAATGGTTTTTGCCAGGGTGGATTTTCCTCCGCCGTTTGGTCCGGTAATGACTACAAATTTTCCGCTGTCAACGGTGAAGCTGATGTCACGCAGAATCTCCTTCTGTGTATTGTTGCTAAATTCATCCTCTACACTCAGAGAAATATTTTTTAATTCGAGCATATCGTCACTCCATATCTATAATTCCATCTGCAGTTATTGCATTAAAATCCTTCTTTTAAAATACTCTTTTTTAGTCTACTTGTCAAGTTTTTTCCCTTTTTTAGCGAAGTTCTGCAAAATCATGCTGTCGATTTTCCTATAAATCATCCAGTTTTTCCGTCTATCTTTTACAAAACAACAAGGGCTGCAAAAGGTTTCATCCTCTTGCAGCCCTTGCCGTTATAAAGGTTTTCTGGTTTTTAATGTAATCGAGCGCGGTCTACCACCTTGGACATTCCGTTGAGTACAATATACAACAGAATGATTTCAAACGGCAGTGCCACAACATTTTTAATCACCCTTGGACCCAATGCACCCAAAAACGGCATTCCATACAAAAGGGAAATCCAAAAGGTGTTCAAGCAGCAGTTGAGCAGCAACGAAATTAAGCTCTTGGATGCAATCGCACGAAAGATGGTGCATTTTTCCCGGTACAAGAAACATCCATACACCATTCCGCCCAACATCGCCGTCAGGGTAAAGCCAAAGAAATACGCGCCGTCCGGTTTGAGCAGATACTTGATGATGTCTCCGGATCCTGCTGCAATCGCTGCTGTAAACGGTCCATACAACATACCCAGCAGCGCGGTGATCAGATACCCCAACCCAATCTTCAGTGTTTCGGTCAAACGAACCGAACCCACAAACGAGATGACGATGCTCATTGCCAACAGCATCGAAACACCGGTCAGGGTGCGCACAGATTTCAGCTCCTGTGCAGACTGACGAAATTTTTGGGAGATTGATAAGGTTCCCCCACATTCATTTGACATAAAGCTCATAAGAATCATACCTCCTAAACAAATTTGACGGCTGTACAAACTTGGAGATATGCTCCTTGTATGTAACAGCGGGATGCGACAGACAGACCGCAAATCCTGTTTAGGATTTTTCGTCCCAGCAACAACTCCCCGTTTGCCGAACACTTAACGCCTGTTTGTCTACTCTGCTTATGTCTTCCTCATTATAGCACTTTCTTTACAAATTTCAACTGTTTAACTTTTCACGATTTATCATTTTGCACAATTACTTTTTATTAAATTCCGCTTTTGTCCGCATTTTCCAGAAAAAACCTTGTAAATATCTACAAGAAATCCTTCTTGTTTTTATAAAAACAGCGATTTTTCTGCACACCCCTACCAATAATTCCGCATTTTGAAATATTTTATTCAAAAATCCAAAGGGATTTTCTAATTTCTCGAAATATGCTATAATAAAATTGTTTTTAAGAAAAGGAACAACCCCTTTCACAAGGAGGAAGAAAAAATGGAAAAATCCAAAGTTTATTTTACCTCAATGAAGGTAAATGCCGGAACAAATCTTCTGAAAAAGCTCAATCATCTGGTGCGCGAAGCAGGTATTGCCAACATTGATTTTGAAAACAAATACACTGCTATCAAAATTCATTTTGGCGAACCGGGCAACCTTGCCTATCTGCGCCCAAACTATGCAAAGGTCATTGTGGACCTGGTCAAAGAACTGGGTGGCAAGCCTTTCCTGACCGACTGCAACACCCTGTATGTCGGACGCCGCAAAAATGCACTGGACCATCTGGACAGCGCTTATGAAAACGGCTACAATCCCTTTGCCACCGGCTGCCATGTCATCATTGCAGATGGCTTGAAAGGTACCGACGAAGCATTGGTGCCGGTAAACGGAGAATATGTTAAGGAAGCAAAAATCGGACGTGCGGTGATGGATGCCGACATCGTCATTTCCCTCAACCACTTTAAGGGTCATGAATCCACCGGATTCGGCGGCGCATTCAAAAATCTGGGTATGGGATGCGGTTCCCGCGCTGGCAAGATGGAAATGCACAGCAGCGGCAAACCAAACGTACACCCGGAGCTTTGCATCTCCTGCGGAGAATGTCGCAAAAACTGTGCGCACGATGCCATCAGCTTTGTAGACTATACCGGTGAAAACCGCCCGGGCAGCCGAGCTGAACGCAAAAACGCCAAAAAGCGCGCCTTCATCGACCACAACAAATGTGTAGGCTGTGGACGCTGCATCGGTGCCTGCCCGGAAGATGCGGTCAAAGCCGGCACCGATGAAGCCAATGACATCCTTAACTACAAAATCGCTGAATATACCTACGCTGTCATCCACGGTCGCCCGAACTTCCACATCAGCTTGGTCATCGACGTTTCTCCTTACTGCGACTGCCATGCCGAAAACGATATTCCAATCGTCCCTGACATTGGTATGTTTGCCTCTTTTGACCCGGTTGCACTCGACCAGGCATGTGCCGATGCGGTCAACCGTCAGCCGGTCATCGAAGGCAGCGTTCTGTCGGAAAAAGAACATTGCCACCACGACCACTTCACCGATACCCACCCGGACACCAACTGGGAAAGCTGCCTGGAACACGCTGTAAAAATGGGCATGGGCAGCCGTGAATATGAATTGATTGAAATCAAATAAAACACACACATAAAAAAAGACCTCCCTCGGGAGGTCTTTTTTTATGGTTTGCACCGATTGCTTACAGGCTCTCGGTGAATGCTTTGATCTGATCTGCTACGCCTTTTTCTTCAGAGGTGTAACCGGATTTCTTGGTTTCCCAGTTCTTCATCTTGTTGTTTTGGATACCGAACATACCGTTCATCTTGCTGTCGTTGTCGATCTTGCTCAAAGCCCAACCGATTTCGTAGTCGCAAGGCAGAACCAGAACATGATCCAGCATATAAGCCTCTGCTTTTGCGTATGCAGCATAACGAGCGTCCATATCGTTGGTGATAGCATCGGCTTCTTCTACCATCTTGGTGAAAGTTTTGTAGGTTTCCAGCAACTCTTTGGTGGATTCATTTTCCTCTACTTCATTGATGTAGGAGTAGTGTGTGGAGTAGTCTGCGTTGTCATAGCCGTACAGCTCCTGACCCAAGAAGTTCTGTGGGTCGCCGTAGTCTGCACCCCAACCATTGTTAACGAAGGACTGGAGGTGTGCCTGTACAACTTCCTGACGCAGGCTCTTGATGTAGGTCTTGATGTTCAGCTGGATGAAGTCATCGCCAAAGCTATCGGAGAATACCTGTTTGAGAACGTTTGCGCTGTCCAGAGCAGTCTGGCTGGAAGCAAGGATGTAGTAATCTGCCTGAACCGGGAAGGTAACTCCCTGTGCACTCAGTTCTTCCATTGCCTGTTTCTTGTACTGTTCTGCCTTTGCCTTGTCCAGTCTTGCAGGGGTCTTTCCATCCTCTTTTTTCATACCCATTGCATCTCTTACCAGTTCAACATAGTCTTTGCCGTCAGAGGTGTAGCACAGACCCTTCATGGTGTAGTAGTTGTTCTCACAAATCATTGGGTTGATGGCGTTGAATCTCTTGAAGTAGTTGCTCAGATCCAGACCGTACCACCATACCTTACGGAAGGAGTCGTTTGCGATTGCCTTGTTCCAGTTGTCATCCGGTGTGCCGTCATCCTTCATTTTGTTGTAGTTGAAGTGGAACTGGAAGGAACGTTTCTGTGGAGCATCCGGTACCATATAGTTGTACAGCGGATTGCTTGGGTCTTTTGCGATGGTGTTGATGCGCGCTTCGCCCAGAGCAACATAGTCTACCTCGCCGTTTTCGTACAGCTGGTAGCTGATGTCGCCGGATTCGGTCATCTTAAAGGTAACTGTATCAAAAAGGGTACAATCCTGATCCCAGTACATCGGGTTTTGGGTGTATACCTTCTGGTTGCCCTGCAGGTACTCGGTCATGGTATAGCACCCATTGTACCACATGGTTTCGTTGTTGATTGCCCGGTAAGCTTCTGGACCCATCTGGTCTACCAGAGCTTTTGGAGCCGGATACAAACAGTTGTAGGTAGCTAAGGAGTCAAAGTATGGCTTTGCTGCCAGACAATGATAAACCAGAGTATAGTCGTCCGGTGTTTCCAGACCGACCATCTCGCGGAATTTAGAGCCTTCCTCTGCATTCAGAGCATAAGCCTCGTCTTTGGTCAGGGTCTTGGTGTATTCGTAGTATTCTCTTGCGCCTTTGATCATCTCCAGCGGCATGGAGGTGTTGGAAGAGTCGTTCTTGTGGAAGTTGAGTACCCATTCCAGACCGGCAGCAAAGTCCTGTGCATTACAGTCTGCCATCTCGTTGCCATTGACATCGACCCATTTTACACCCTGACGAATTTTAAAGGTCCAGGTCAGACCGTTGTCCTCGGTTCCCCATTCTTCTGCGATACAAGGAACCAGTTTACCTTTTTCGTCAACCTCCAGCAGACCATCGACCAGGTTGGTCAGGTTTTCGCTGTCCTCGCCTCTCTGGGAGTACAGGATGTTGAAGGTTTCCAGCTCACGGCTGACAGCCACAGGAAGAGCCAGGTCGGTGATGCGTTCTTTGGAATTTTCCTCTGCCGAAGCCGATCCGCCTTCGGAATTGGTATTTCCACCCTGTTCGCTGCCACCGCAGCCACTTAATACAAGGGCGCCTGCCATTGCCAGAGCAAGCATTCTGGATAATTTGTTGTTCATTTTCTTTACTTCCTCCTTCGACTGCAAAAAAGCAGTTTTGTAAAATTTATAGCTCATTCCCTTTCGGCAAGCTACACCACCGGAGCCTTGGGGAACCAACCACCACTGTAACACCAAGCAAGATTTTATGGATTTTCTTCCATCATCTATCAGAAAATCACAATTTTTGTTTGAATATTTTCCATGGATTTTTATATAAAACAAAGCACAAAAATTCTAAATTGTCTTTTACGGACGAGAACCATTATATCAAAAGCTTTCTATTCTGTCAACATAGCCTAATTTTTTTATTGTATCGCTCTTTTTTTGTGCTTGATTGTCGGTGATTATTACCAAAAATTATGGTATTATTACTAATTTTCATGCGAATCCTAACACAAATTGTATATATTTCCCAGTATATTTATCACAGAATAACAAACAAAGGAAAAATTTCTCCATAAAAAAAACAACAAAAGGACCCCCTTACAGGAGGTCCTTTTTGTCAATATTAGAATCGTTCCTTACAAAGCCTGATTATGCCTGTGCTTCGGTGAAGGCTTTGATCTGTTCTGCTACGCCTTTTTCCTCAGAGGTATAACCGTCTGCCTTTGTATCCCAGTTCTTCATCTTGTCGTTTGCACAACCGTACATAGCGAATGCTTTGCTGTCGTTGTCAACTTTGGAGAGAACCCAACCAACAGAGTAGTTCTGTGGGATAACCAGAGCATGGTCAAGCAGGTAAGCTTCTGCTTTTGCGTATGCAGCGTAACGAGCATCCATATCGTCAACGATTGCATCAGCAGCTTCTACCATCTTGGTGTACTCTTTGTAGGTATCCAGCAGAGCTTTGTTCTCTGGGGTTTCTTCTGTGATTTCGTTAATGTAGGAGTAGTTTGCAGAGTAGTATGCGTTGTCGTTGCCGTAAACTTCCTGACCCAGGTAGTTCTGTGGGTCACCGTAGTCAGCGCCCCAACCGTTCAGAGCTACAGAATGCAGGTGAGGAATGAAAACTTCCTGTCTGTTGGATTTGATGTAGGTCTTGATGTTCAGAACGATGTAGTCATCGCCCAAGCTGTTGGTGAAGCACTGTTTGAGTACGTTTGCAGAGTCCAAAGCAGCCTGGCTGGAACCGGAGATGTAGTGGTCCAGAGAAACTGGGAAGGTAACGCCCAGAGCCTTCAGTTCTTCCATTGCCTGTTTTTTCAGTTCTTCTGCTTTTGCTTTATCTACACGTCGTGGTGTTTTGCCATCGCTTTCTGGCAGACCCATTTCTTTCTCAACCAGTTCGAGGTAGTCTTTTCCATCAGAGGTGTAGCACAGACCTTTCATGGTGTAGAAGTTGTTTTCACAGGACAGTGGGTCGATTGCATTGGATCTCTTCCAGTAGTCTGTCATATCCAGACCATAGTATATGGATTTACGGAATGCTTCGTTTGCGATTGCAGTATTCCAGTTCTTGTCCGGTGTGCCGTCTTCATTCTTCTTGTTGTAGTTGAAGTGAATCTGATAGGAGTATTTGTTTGGAGTTGCCGGAACCAGATAATTGTAGAATTTGTGGTTCGGGTCTTTTGCGATGGTATTCAGCTGGGACTCGGTCAGACCACAGTGGTCAACTTCACCATTTTCATACAGCTGATAACCAATCTCAGAAGACTCAATCATCTTGAAGATAACAGAATCAAACAGTTTGCACTCGGTATCCCAGTACAGCGGGTTCTTGGTATAGGTTTTCTCGTTGCCCTGGATGTAGGAGGTCATGGTGTAGCAACCATTGTACCACATATTTTCGTTGTTCATCGACTTGAAGGCATCTGGACCGCCCAGTTCATCGATCAGAGCCTGAGGAGCTGGGTACAGACAAGCGTATGCGCCCAGGGAATCGAAGTATGGCTTTGGAGAAATACATGTGTAAACAACAGTGTAATCATCTGGGGTTTCCAGACCAACCATTTCACGGAACTTGGAGCCTTCGCCTGCACCGAGAGCATAAGCTTCTTCTTTGCTCAAGGATTTGGTGTATTCATAGTACTCGGAAGCACCTTTAATCATTTCGATTGGCATGGAGGTGTTGGAGGAGTCGTTCTTGTGGAAGTTGAGTACCCACTCCAGACCGGTTGCGAAGTCCTGTGCATTACAAGCAGCTTTTTCGTTGCCGTTGACGTCTACCCATTTTACATTGTCGCGCAGTTTGAAGGTCCAGGTCAGACCGCCATCCTCGGTACCCCATTCTTTAGCGATACATGGAACCAGTTTACCTTCTGGGTCAGCTTCCAGCAGACCGTCTACCAGGTTGCTCAGGTTTTCATAGTCCTCAGCTCTCTGAGAGTACAGAATGTTGAAGGTTTCCAGCTCACGAGATGCAATAATCGGACGAACCAAATCTTTAATCTCGTCTTTAGAGGCTTCTTTCTTATCCTCTTTCTTTGCTTCTTCCTTCTTCTCACCGCTCTGCTCGGTGGTGTTGCCGCCTTCAGCAGGTTTTTCTTCGGTTGTTGTTCCACCGCCGCCGCAACCGCTCAGCACGAGGGATGCTGTCATAGCCAGAGCAAGCAATCTGGATACTGTCTTGTTCATATTGTTTACTTCCTCCCTTGACCTTAATCAGTCTGTAAGATATATAGCCACGTCTGTTCCTTTTGCAGGACAGAACCTACTACCAATGCAAATCTGCGAAAAAATCCAGCCGCCCCATTTCCCCTCTCCAATTCGGAAAAAGGCAGCTTTTCTTGAACGCAGATACGGATAGTTCATCAAAACAGACCATCCATTTTCTAATGATTTCTGTTTCTGATACAATTATTATATCAAAAGCTTTCACCCCTGTCAATATATACTAAATTTTTCATTATATAGTTATTTTTTTAGTATTTTTTATCGGTGAATCTTACGAAAGCTTCGTATACTATCGCCAATCTTTTCACAAATTCCTTAACAAATTGTCTATAATTTTCAACTCCCTCACAATGTTTTTACAAACTTTTTACATCTTCCGAAAATGAAAATTGCAAAAAAAGACCTCCAAAAAGGAGGTCTTTTTTACAAAATTCTTTGTTTCGCTGTGCAATCAAGGCTTATTTGCTCTCGGTAAATGCTTTGATCTGTTCTGCTACGCCTTTTTCTTCGGAGGTGTAGCCGGCAGAATTGGTTGCCCAGTTTTTAATCTTTTCGTTCTGTGCGCCGTACATTGCGTACATCTTGGTATCGTTGTCAATCTTGCTCAAGCACCAGCCGATGGAATAGTTACATGGCAGAACCAGTACATGATCCAGCAGGTAAGCCTCTGCTTTTGCGTATGCAGCATAACGAGCATCCAAATCGTCGGTGATAGCGTCGGCAGCTTCTACCATCTTGGTGTACTCTTTGTAGGTATCCAGCAGAACTTTGTTCTCCGGGGTTTCTTCGGTCAGCTCGTTAATGTAAGAGTAGTTTGCGGAATAGTATGCGTTGTCATTGCCGTAAACTTCCTGACCCAGGTAGTTCTGTGGGTCACCGTAGTCAGCGCCCCAGCCGTTGGTAACAAAGGAGTGCAGATGTGGCTGTACAACTTCGTTTCTGTTGCTGGAAACGTAGGTCTTAATGTTGAATTTGACATAGTCATCGCCCAAACCATCGGAGAATGCCTGTGCCATTACGTTCGCAGAGTCGAGGGCTACCTGGTTGGATGCGGAGATATAGTAATCCACTTCAACCGGGAAGGTAACGCCCAGAGCGGTCAGCTCTTCGATTGCCTGTTTCTTATATTCTTCTGCTTTTGCTGGGTCAACTCTGGCTGGAGTATTACCATTGGTTTCGCCCAGACCCAGTTCCTTCTTAACCAGTTCGGTGTATTCGGTGCCGTCTGTGGTATAAACCAGGCCCTTCATAGTATAGAAGTTGTTTTCACAAACCATTGGGTCGATGGCATTGGTTCTCTTCCAGTAATCGGAAAGGTTCAGACCGTAGTACCAGGATTTACGGAATGCTTCGTTCGCGATTGCAGTGTTCCAGTTTTTATCCGGTGTGCCGTCTTCTTTTTTCTTATTGTAGTTGAAGTGGAACTGGTAAGAGTACTTGGAAGGAACTGCCGGTACCATGTAGTCATAGTATTTGTTGCTTGGATCTTTTGCGATGGTATTGATATGTGCCTCGGACAGGTCAACATAGTCGATTTCTCCATTCTGATACAGCTGGAAGGAAATGTCGTTGGATTCAACCATCTTGATGGTAACTGTTTCAAAACGTTTGCACTCGGTATCCCAGTACAGTGGGTTCTTGGTGAAAATCTTCTCGTTGTTATGGATGTAGGAGGTCATGGTGTAAGCGCCGTTGTACCACATATTTTCGTTGTTCATCGACTTAACGCCAGCAGGACCGCCCAGCTCTTCTATCATTGCCGAGGAAATTGGATACAGGGAATTATAGGTAGCAAGAGTATCAAAGTATGGTTTCTGGGTGATACAATGGTAAACTACAGTGTAGTCATCCGGGGTTTCCAGTCCGACCATCTCGCGGAATTTGGAGCCTTCCTCTGCGTTCGAAGCAAATGCTTCTTCTTCGCTGAGGGTCTTGGTGTATTCATAGTATTCCTTTGCACCTTTTATCATTTCCAAAGGCATGGAGGTATTGGAGGAGTTGTTCTTGTGGAAGTTCATAACCCACTCCAAACCGGCAGCAAAGTCTTTTGCGGTACACTCCGCTTTTTCATTGCCGTTGACGTCTACCCACTTCACACCTTGGCGAATCTTGAAGGTCCAGGTCAAACCGCCATCCTCGGTTCCCCATTCTTCTGCGATACCTGGAACCAGCTTACCGTCTGTATCAACTTCGAGCAGACCGTCTACCAGGTTGGTCAGGTTCTCGCCATCCTCTGCTCTCTGCGAGTACAGGATATTGAAGGTCTCCAGCTCACGGGTAATCAGCTTGGAGATAACCAGGTCACTGATCTCATCCCCCGATGCCGGAGCAGCAGCTTCTTCTTTCTTTTCCTCTTCCTTCTTTTCGCCACCCTGTTCAGTGGTGTTGCCGGTGTTTTCAGCAGGTTTTTCTTCGGTTGTTGTGCCACCGCCTCCGCAGCCGCTCAGCACAAGAGCTGCTGTTAAAGCCAGAGCAAGCAATCTGGATGCTGTTTTTTTCATACTATTTACTTCCTCCTTTAGACCTTAAAGATTAGTCTGTAAAATATATAGCCAACTTCTTCCGATTTGCAGGAAGGAATTACTATTCATGCAATTATATGATGTTTTATGTATTTTTATTCTTTTTCAGGCAATTTCTCCCTGTTCCATCTCTATTTTAAAGTTCATCAGATAGAATTGAGCTGCTTTTATCTTCTGGAAATTGATTTTATTATATCAGAAAGGTATTTATATGTCAATATGCATTATTTTTTTCATTATATATTATATTTTTTATGCATTAACATCTATCATATCTGCTAAACACGCAGTGATTATTACCAATTTTTGACCCTCCATTCTATACCACTTGCAAATAAATTGTCTATATTTTCTTTTTGTAAAATAAAATGAGCAAACAATTTCACAAACCAGAAAATATAGAGGCTCGTATTTTACTGTTCTTATCCATCTTTTCTACTTTATTTAAATTATAATACATTTTATATGAATGATATTCTTTTTATTCTTGCAGATTCATCGTTTTAAAAATGAAGTTTGTTCGCATTCTTTTGTTTACTTCGGTAAACGAATCTTTGACTTATCAAATGTATGTTTTTACTTAACCAAGAATCCATATAAAAAAGCAGGCAGAAGATGTTCTCTTCTGCTTGCTTTTTTATGATCTCTTTTGTTTTATAATTGCCCAATTTCCTTTCTCTTTCCACCAGGCAAGCCTTTACATTAGTTTGCTTCATACTCCGCTTTGAGTTTTTCCATCTCTTCAGCAGTGTAGCCGTTTTTGTTGGTTTCCCAGTTCTTCATCTTGTTGTTCTGACAGCCAAATACTGCTCTCTTCATGCTGTATGGATTGATCTTGGTCAGAGTCCAACCATCGCCGCAGTACTGTGGAATTACCAGAGCGTTATCAATCATGTAAGCTTCTGCTTTTGCAAATGCTGCGTAACGTTTGTCCATGTCATCAACGATGTTGTCAGCTTCCTCCAGCAGTCTGGTGAACTCTTTGTAATCGTTGATCAGTTCTTTATTGTTCTCATTTTCTTCTACACTGCCGATGTTGGTGTATTTTGCGGAATAGTAAGCGTTATCGTATTTGTATGCTTCCTGGATCAGATAGTTCTGTGGGTCACCGTAGTCTGCACCCCAACCTGCGCCAGCAGCGATGGAATGAAGTTTTGGAGTGTAAACTTCTTTTGTGGAGCTCTTGATGTAGGTTTTGATATTGAGCTTAACATAATCATCGCCCAAGCTGTCGGAGAAGCACTGTGCCATAACGTTTGCAGAGTCCAAAGCAATCTGGTTGCTGCCTGCGATGTAGTAGTCAACCATGACCGGGAAGGTAACGCCGATTGCACTCAGCTCTTCCATTGCCTGCTTTTTGTACTCTGCTGCTTTGTCAGCATCCAGTCTGATTGGAGTTTCGCCATTTTCTTTCGGCAGACCCAGCTCTTTTCTTACCAGCTCAACATAATCTTCTCCGCCGGAGGTGTAGCACAAACCTTTGGTGCTGTAGAAGTTGTTTTCACAGTTCATTGGTTTGATTGGGTTGGTTCTCTTAAAGTTATCAACCAGATTCAAACCGTAGTACCAGGATTTACGGAATGCTTCATTGGCTACTGCCTTGTTCCAGTTTTCATCCGGTGTGCCATCTTCATTGTGTTTATCAAAGTTAAAACGAATCTGACGGGAATAAATCTCGTGTCTCTTTGGAACCAACTGGTTGTGGAACTTATGATTTTGGTCGTTGTAAATGGTCATCATGTTGCTTTCGCTGAGGTTTACGCTGTCCACTTCACCATTCTCATACATCTGGTAAACAATATCGTTGGATTCTACCATTTTGTAGGTAACAGTATCAAAGCGTTTGCACTCGGTATCCCAGTATTTCGGGTTCTTGGTGAGAACTTTCTCGTTGCCCTGAACATAGGAGGTCATGGTATAGCATCCATTGTACCACATGGTCTCATTGTTCATTGCTTTTACACCGTCTACACCCAGTTCATCAACCATTGCCTGTGCTCTTGGGTACATACCTGCCCAGGTTGCCATCGAATCAAAGTATGGTTTATGTGCTGTACAGGTATAGATGATGGTGCTTGGGTCTGGGGTTTTGATGCCGACCATCTCCTGGAACTTGGAGTTTTCGTCAGCGGTCAGTTTGTATGCTTCTTCTTCGGTCAAAGTTTTGGTCCACTCATAGTATTCTTTTGCACCGGCAATCATTTCACTTGGCTGTGCCGTATGGGAAGCATCATTCTTGTAATAGTTCAGTACCCATTCCATACCGGTTGCAAAGTCGTAAGAGGTAACATCGGCTTTTTCTTCGCCGTTCATGTCCACCCATTTGACTCCGTCGCGGATGTGGAACTTCCAGTTCAGACCATTGTCCTCGGTTCCCCATTCATCTGCAATACAAGCGACTACTTTACCTTTTGTGTCGACCTCCAGCAGTGGGTCCTGCAGGTTGGTCAGGATATCCAGTTCAGAGAAGTTCTGGCTGTACAGAATATCAAAGGTTTCCATCTCCGAAGTGGCAATCCCGCTCAATACCAGGTCCTTGATTTCCTCTGGTTTTGCTTCTTCCTTCGATTCCTCTTTCTTTTCTTCGCCCTGTGCTGTTGTGGTTTCGCCGTTTTCAGCAGGTTTTTCTGCCGTGGTGCCACCGCCGCAGCCGCTCAGCAGAAGAGCTGCTGTCAGCATCATGGCAAGCATTTTGGATAACGCCTTTTTCATATGGTTGTTCCTCCTTTGATCTGCGATCTCATATCAATAGCAAGACCCTCCTGTTTACCACTTGTGCCGGATCCCGCCTCTCAAACAACATTTAAAAGTTTAAAAGATATTTTAAAATCGGTATAACTTTTACTTTATAATAACAAACTTTTTTCTTCTTGTCAATAATTACTATATATTTTCCATAGTATAAACAATTTTCATATATATTGATTGTGTGTTCTTATAATTATGTGATTTTTATAACTATTTTTTCAGTTGCCGGATCCATATTTTTACCCAAACTAAAATATCTCTTCTCTGTATTCTATGCAAAAAAGAGGAGCGATGCTCCTGCATCGCTCCTCTTTTTCATTGAACTACTTATTTTTCTGCATTGTATGCTTCTTCCAGTGCCTTCATCTCTTCGCTGGTGTAACCGTTTGCGTTGGTTTCCCAGTTCTTCATCTTGTCATTCTGGCAGCCGAATACCGCATTCATCTTGCTGTATGGATTGATCTTGGTCAAGGTCCAGCCGGAGGTGTAGCTCTGTGGCAGGGACAGACCGTGCTGAATCAGATATGCTTCTGCTTTTGCAAATGCTGCATAGCGGGCATCCATATCGTCCTTGATGGCATCTGCTTCTTCCATCAGTTTGGTAAATTCCTTGTAGCTATCCAGCAGCGCTTTGGTGTTTTCGTTTTCCTCAACCTCGTTAATCTTGGTGTAGCTGTTGGAGTAGTAAGCGTTGTCGTAGCCGTATGCTTCCTGAACCAGGTAGTTCTGTGGGTCACCGAAGTCTGCGCCCCAGCCAAAGCCAACGGTAATCGAATGCAGGCTTGGTACATAAACCTCCTGTGTACCGCTGGAAACGTAGGTCTTGATGTTCAGTGTGACATAGTCATCACCCAGGCTGTTGGAGAATACCTGTTTGAGAACGTTAGCGCTGTCCAGTGCAGTCTGGCTGGAACCGGAGATGTAGTAATCGACTTCAACCGGGAAGGTAACACCGATTGCACTGAGCTCCTCGATTGCCTGCTGTTTGTACTGAGCGGCTTTGTCAGCATCCAGTCTTACCATCTTTTCACCATTGAGCTCCGGCAGACCCAGTTCCTGTCTAACCAGTTCGGTGTAGTCGGTGCCATCGGAGGTGTAGATAAAGCCCTTCATGCTGTAATATTCGTTTTCACAGCTGAGTGGGTCCAGAGAGTTGGAGCGTTTGAAGTATTCGGTCAAATCCAATCCGTAGTACCAGGACAGACGGAATGCTTCATTTGCTGCTGCCAGATTCCAGTTGGTATCCGGTGTACCGTCTTCGTTCTTCTTGTTGTAGTTGAAGCGGGTCTGATAGGAGTACTTGTCCGCAGGAACCTCAGTCAGGTAATCGTGGTATGGGTTGCTCTCGTCGTTGTAGATGGTATTCAGGTTACTTTCGGTCAGACTGGCGGAATCAATCTCGCCGGACTGATACAGCTGATATGCAACGTCGTTGGACTCTACCATTCTTACGGTAACGGTGTCAAACAGCTTGCAATCGGTATCCCAGTAGGTTGGGTTTTTGGTGAAGATTTTTTCGTTGCCCTGGATGTAGGAAGTCATGGTATAGCAACCGTTGTACCACATGGTCTCGTTGTTCATGCCCTTGACGCCGTCTACGCCCAGTTCATCGACCATTGCCTGTGACATTGGGTACATACCTGCCCAGGTAGCCAGAGAGTCAAAATACGGCTTTTCACCGTTGCAGGTGTACACGATGGTGTTTGCATCCGGTGTCTTGATGCCTACCATCTCCTGGAACTTGGAGTTTTCGTCGGCAGTCAGTGCATAAGCCTCTTCCTTGCTCAGAGTCTTGGTATATTCATAGTATTCCTTTGCACCTGCAATCAGCTCGATTGGCTGAGAGGTATGGGAGGAGTCATTCTTATGGAAGTTGAGTACCCACTCCATACCGGTTGCAAAGTCATAGGATGTGACATCTGCTTTTTCATTTGCGTTCATGTCTACCCATTTAACGCCGTCGCGGATATGGAAGGTCCAGTTCAGACCGTTGTCCTCAGTTCCCCATTCATCTGCCAGGCAAGCAACCAGTTTACCATGGGTGTCTACCTCCAGCAGAGGATCGGTCAGGTTGGTCAGATTTTCAAAATCACTAAAGGTCTGGCTGTACAGGATGTTGAAGCTTTCGATTTCACGGGTTGCCAGTCTTGCGATGACCAGGTCCTTGATTTCGTCCGCAGAAGCTTCTGCCTTGTCGCCTGTCTGCTCTGTCGGTGCTTTTTCCTCCTCCGGTTTTCCGGTTTCAGCCGCTTCACCGGAGTTGTTGCCGCAAGCACTCAGCAGCATCGTTGCTGTCAGTGCCAAAGCCAGCAGTTTGGATACTCTCTTTTTCATATTGTCCTCCTTCAGCTTTCTAAAAAAAGCTTGTTCAGTCTGCTGTTGGTTTCCCACCTTGGTAACAGCAGAAACTTGAATAAAGTAAAATATTTACTTTATCTTCCAAGGTATATAATACCAAAAACTATTTATGATTTCAATATTTTTATAGCAATTTTGTCGTTTTTATCACTTTTATCTGCTAAAATATGTCAAATCGACAATAGATTTTAAAGTGTATCCTTACTCCTATTTTCTTATCCTTCCAATCTATACAAGATTCCACATCTGTTTTTATTCATATTTTCTTAATAAACACAACAAAAAAGGGACAGCAAATCTGCTGCCCCTTTTTCGGAGGATTTCCTATTGAAAGTGTGATTATTTTTTATTACGTTCTGCAACGATTGCTTCCATCTCTTCGGTGGTGTAACCGTTTGCATTGGTTTCCCAGTTTTTCATCTTATCGTTCTGGCTACCGAACATAGCGTTCATCTTGCTGTATACATTGATCTTGGTCAGGCAGTAAGGAACGTTGTAGTATGCAGGGATGACCATACCGTGCTGGATGAGGTATGCTTCTGCTTTTGCATAAGCTGCATAACGAGCATCAATATCATCATAAATGGTGTTAGCTTCTTCTACCAGTTTGGTGAATTCTTTGTAGCAGTTGAGCAGGTCTTTAGTTGCTTCGGTCTCTGGAACGTCAACGATGTAGTTGTAGCCGGTGGAGTAGAATGCGTTATCATAGCCGTACATCTGCTGACCCAGGTAGTTCTGTGGGTCACCGTAGTCAGCACCCCAACCACGGATGGTGATCGAGTGATGTTTCGGGTCAAATACTTCTTTACGCTCACTGGAAACGTAGGTCTTGATGTTCAGTTTTACAAAGTCATCGCCCAAGCTGCTGGAGAGAGCCTGACCAAATACAGTTGCGCTGTCCAGAGCAGTCTGGTTGGAAGCGGAGATGTAGTAGTCAACGCCTACCGGGAAGGTAACGCCCAGAGCGGAGAGCTCTTCCATCGCCTGTTTCTTATACTGAGCTGCTTTATCAGCATCCAGTCTTACCATCTTTTCGCCGTCCATCTCCGGCAGACCCAGTTCTTTCTTAACCAGTTCTGTATAGTCAGTACCGTCAGAGGTGTAAACCAATCCCTTCATGGTGAAGCACTCATTTTCACAGCTCATTGGATTGATTGCATTGAATCTCTTGTAATATTCAGACAGGTTCAGACCATAGTACCAAGACAGACGGAATGCCTCGTTTGCGATTGCAGTATTCCAGTTGTCATCTTTTGTACCATCTTCATTGTACTTATCAAAGTTGAAATGAATCTGGTAGGAATACTTATCTGCCGGTTTCTCTACCAGGTAGTTGTAGTATTCGTTGTTTTCGTTGCTGCTGATGGTCTTCAGGTTGCTCTCGGTCAGAAGAACTTCATCAAGTTCACCGGACTGATACAGCTGGAACGCAATGTCGTTGGACTCTACCAATCTAACGTTGACAGTATCAAACAGCTTGCACTCGGTATCCCAATACAGCGGGTTCTTGGTGAATACCTTTTCATTGTTCTGTACATAGGAGGTCATGGTGTAGCAACCATTGTACCACATATTCTCGTTGTTCATTGCTTTAACTGCATCTGGACCGCCCAGCTCATCGACCATGCTCTGCGACATCGGATACATACAGGAATAAGTAGCAACAGTATCAAAGTATGGCTTTGGCTCCATGCAGGTGTAAACCAGAGTGTAGTCATCCTTTGCTTCAGCAGCAACCATTTCACGGAACTTGGAGCCTTCACCAGCGGTAAGAGCATCTGCCTCTTCCTTGCTCAGGGTCTTTGTGTATTCATAGTACTCTTTTGCACCCTTAATCATTTCGATTGGCATGGAAGTATTGGAGGAGTCATTCTTATGGAAGTTGAGTACCCACTCCAGACCGGTCAAAAAGTCCTGTGCGATACAGTCTGCTTTTTCATTGCCGTTAACATCAACCCATTTTACATTGTCGCGCAGTTTGAAGGTCCAGGTCAGACCGCCATCTTCGGTTCCCCATTCTTTTGCAACACATGGTGCAAGCTTACCATAGGAATCCAGCTCCAAAAGAGGATCGGTCAAGTTACACAGGTTCTCAAAGTCCGATGCCATCTGCGTGTACAGAATGTTAAAGGTTTGCAACTCTCTGGTCGCCAATTTGGAGATAAACAAATCCTTGATCTCCTCGCCGGAGCTTGCAGCCGCTTCCTTATTTTCTTCCTTCTTATCTGCTGCAGGCTGCTGTGTTTCGTTCTCTTTTTTCTCTTCTGTTCCGCTGTTTGCTCCTGTTCCCCCACAACCGCCCAATACAAGAGAAGCGGTCAAAGCAACAGCAAGAAGTCTGGACAATGTTTTTTTCATTGTTTTACCTCCTTCGGTGTATCTGCCCATCCGATCCGGTACAGAATGCCGACTCTTTTTTCTTAATTAAAGTAGTTAATATATCATCTGCTTTAATTTAAATACATAATAGCAAATTTTTTATTACTTGTCAATAATAACTATTTATTTTTCCTATTGTAAAGATAAAACTTGTTATAATTGATAAAAAATTATCATCAAAATCTATATTTGACCGCTTTTCTTCTTTTCTTTCGATGATGTTAACGTATTTTTACACAAAGAATTCATCATGTTTATAAGAGAAAATCTTCTCATTTTCTGTTTTTACACAAAAATATAAAGTAAAAAAGGCACAGAGAAATCCTCTGTGCCTTTTTGCAGTAATTCCAGAAAAATTATTTTCCGCTTTCGTGCGCTTCCTTCAGGACAGCAACCTGCTCGGCAGTATAGCCGTCTGCATTTGTTTCCCAATTTTTCATCTTGCTGTTCTGAATACCGTACATTGCCTTCATCTTGCTATACGGATTTACCTTGGTCAGTGTCCAGCCAATGTTGTAATTGTTCGGAATAGTCAGGGCATGCTGAATCAGATATGCTTCTGCTTTCGCAAAAGCTTTGTAACGGGCATCCAAATCATCATGGATGGCATCTGCCTGCTCAACCAGCGAGCTGAATTCCTTATAGGCATCCAGCAGAGCTTTGTTATTCTCATTTTCTTCCAAATCATTTACATTAGACAGACTTCTTGTGTAGTATGCACTGTCGTTGCCATAGGTTTCCTGACCGATGTAGTTGAGTGGATCACCGTAGTCTGCACCCCAGCCGGAGATGTTGATCGACTGAAGCTTTGGCTCATAGATCTCTTTCCGTGCGCTGGAAACATAGGTTTTGATGTTCAACTGTACAAAGTCATCACCCAAGCTGTCCGAAATTGCCTGCGCCAGAACATTTGCACTGTCCAGAGCAGCCTGGTTGGAACCGGAAATATAGTAGTCGATACCAACCGGGAAGGTAACACCGATAGCACTCAGCTCTTCTATTGCCTGCTTTTTGTACTGAGCAGCCTTGTCAGCATCCAATCTAACCGGTGTTTCGCCATTTTCCTTCGGCAGACCCAATTCCTGTCTAACCAACTCAATGTAATCGGTGCCATCAGAAGTATACAGCAAGCCCGGCATCGAGTAGAAGTTATTCTCACAGCTGAGCGGGTTGATAGCGTTGGTTCTGCTGAAAGAAGGAGTCAAATCCAAACCGTAGTACCAAGCCAGACGGAACGCTTCGTTTGCAATGGCATTGTTCCAATTGGTATCCGGTGTACCGTCCTCCTTGTGTTTATTGTAGTTGAAGTGGAACTGGTAGGAACGGAAATCGTTCGGCCACTCAATCATCTTGTCGTGGTATGGATTGCTTTCATCTCCGCTGATGGTCTTGATATTGCTCTCGGTCAGACCCACCTCGTCGATTTCGCCGGACTGATACAGCTGGTATGCTACGTCGTTGGATTCTACCATCTTGATAGTGACTGTCTCAAAACGGGTGCAATCGGTATCCCAGTACAGCGGATTCTTGGTCAGGATCTTTTCATTGCCCTGAATATAGGAGGTCATGGTGTAGCAGCCGTTGTACCACATATTTTCGTTGTTCATCGACTTGATTCCGTCTACGCCCAGTTCATCCACCAGACCCTGTGCCAACGGATACAGACAGCCGTAAGCCGCTACGGTATCAAAGTATGGTTTTGCAGTCGAGCAATGGTAAACCAGGGTATGCTCGTCAGGCGTTTCAATCTTGACCATCTCGCGGAATTTGGAGCCTTCTCCCGCATTGAGTGCATAAGCCTCTTCTGCGCTCAGGTTCTTGGTATATTCATAATATTCGGTAGCGCCCTCAATCATCTCCATCGGCATCGAGGTGTTGGCAGAGTCATTTTTATGGAAGTTCAGAATCCACTCCATTGCAGTCAAAAAGTCCTGCGAAACACATTTTGCTTTTTCATTGCCGTTGACATCCACCCATGCTGCATTGTCACGCAGATGGAAGGTCCAGGTCAGACCGCCGTCTTCGGTTCCCCACTCCTCTGCAATTGCCGGAACCAGCTCACCGTAGGAGTTGACCTCCAGCAGACCATCCCAGAGGTTGGTCAGATACTGAGAGTCAGCGGATGTTTCCGAATTGAGCAGGTTGAAGGTGGAAAGTTCGGAGGTTGCAATCTTGGAGATAACAAGGTCGGTAATTGGTTCGCCCTGTACAATACTTTCTCCTTCTGGTTTTTCAGCACTGCTTTCACCGGAAGCCGGTTTTTCGTTATTTGCCTGTGTGTTTTCTCCTGTGCCGGTCGAACCGCAGCCGCTCAGGATGAGGGATGCCATCAGCGCTAATGCCAGTATTCTGGATGCTGTCTTTTTCATAATCTTCCTCCTTTTATCAATGCGCGTTCGATGACGGCAGCAAAACTGCCCCCAAGGGATGCACGACGCAGTCAATTTTTATATCAACTGCTTTACTTATTTATTTTAGCAAGTTAAAGGGATGGTGTCAAGATAAATTATTAAAATTGCGCTTATATATTATTTATTTTTTAAAAAAACTGTGATTATTCTACAAATATCTGCTTGATTCGATATAATAATCCTGCTTATTTTCATCTATATAAATATCAATTTATATATTCATATAAGTTTTCCGAATAAATTCTATCTATATTCTAATATTATTCAGTGTTTACTTTACTTATACCTTTAACTATATCCAACCAAAAAATGAGGGCTGAAGAATCTCTTCAGCCCCCTCCTTCTGCTTATTTGCTCTTGTGTGCGGCAATGTCCTCCGCCAACATCTCTGTGCTGTAACCATCCACGTTTGTTTCCCAGTTTTTGATCTTCCAGTTCTGGATTCCATAAACTGCGTTCATCTGGCTGTATGGATTGATCTTGGTCAATACCCAACCGATGTCGTGGTAAACTGGAATATTCATTGCATGATTTAACAGGAAGGCCTCTGCCTTTGCATAAGCGGCATAACGTGCATCTTTTTCGCTGATTGCATCGGCTGCTTCTACCAAAGCGGTAAACTCCTTGTACAGGTCTAAAACTGCCTTGTTCTGCTCATTATCCTCCAAATCATTTGCATTCGAAACCAAAATGGTGTAGTACGCATTATCATTTCCATAGGTTTCCTGAGACATATAGTTCTGCGGATCGCCATAATCAGGAATCCATCCAGTGATGGCAATCGATTGAAGCTGTGGTTCATAGACCTCTTTGCGCACACTGGAAACATAGGTATCGATATTCAGTGTCACAAAATCTTCTCCCAAACTGTCCTCAAACACCTGCTTGAGGACTGTAGCAGTATCCAGTGCCGTTTGATTGGAGCTAGCAATGTAATAATCAACCTCTACCGGGAAGGTAACACCCTGCGCAGTCAGCTCCTCGATTGCTTTCTGTTTGTATTCGTCTGCTTTGGTGCGGTCCAGACGTACAGGGGTCTTCCCGTTTTCTTCGGCAAGTCCCAGTTCCTTTTTTACCAGTTCGGTATAATCGGTGCCATCGCTGGTGTAGCAAAAGCCGTCCATTGTGTAGACATTGTTCTCACAGCTCATCGGGTTGATGGTATTGTAACGGCTAAAATAATCGGTAAAGTCCAATCCATAGTACCATGCTTTTCTGAAATTTTCATTGGCTACTGCACGATTCCAGTTGTTATCTGCGCTTCCGTCCTGGTTCTTCTTATCATAATTGAACTTCATCTGCACCGAAGCAAATGTTTTTTTCCATTCCACCATCTTGTCGTGGTACGGATTGTTTTCATCGCTGCTGATGGTTTTGACATTACTTTCACTCAACTCAACATAGTCCACTTCACCGGACTGGTAGAGCTGGTAGGCAACATCGTTGGATTCCACCATCTTGACCGTGATGGAATCAAAACGCTGGCAGTCGCTGTCCCAATAAGCAGGATTTTGTACAAACAGCTTTTCATTTCCCTGTACATAAGAGTTCATCAGGTAACAACCGTTGTACCACATATTTTCGTTGTTCATACCCTGTACGCCTTCGACTCCAAGTTCATCCACCATGCCCTGTGCCATCGGGTACATACAGATATATGCCATCACCGTATCAAAGTATGGTTTTGCTGCTGTGCAATGATAGACCAGTGTGTAGTCGTCCGGCGTTTCGATTCCAACCATCTCACGGAATTTGGAGCCGTCCTCTGCTGTGAGCTGGTATGCCTGCTCTTTGCTGAGGGTTTTTGTATATTCATAATATTCCTTTGCTCCCTGGATCATATCGCTGGGCATAGAAACGTTTGCCGAATCATTTTTATGGAAGTTCAGTACCCATTCCATGCCGGTCATAAAGTCATCTGCTGTCAGCTTTGCCTTTTCGTTTCCGTTGACATCCACCCAGGTGACATTATCTCGCAAATGGAAGGTCCATGTTTTGCCACCGTCCTCAGTCGTCCAGTCGGTCGCAATGCCCGGAACAATGTTGCCGTAGCTGTCTACCTCGACCATACCATCCAACATATTGGTCAGATACTGGACATCTGCCCTTGTTTGCGAATTTAGCAGGTTGAAGGTGGAAATTTCTGTCGACGCCAGATGTGCCAGGACCAGATCGTGAATCTCCTTACTGTCCTGCTGTGTACTGGTTGTGGATTGGGTTGTCACTTCTTTAGATGCACTGCTCATCACGCCGCAGCCGCTCAGTGAAGCCATCGCCATCATTGCTGCCACTGCTGCCGCAGTTACTCTTACTGTTGTGCGTTTCATAGTTTCCTCCTTCTACTTTGCTAAATTTTAATTAAAAAGCAAAATCTTATAAATTTTAGGTTAAATCCCCTATTTTTTTAATAAAACACAATTTTTCTGTACAGAAGCTTGTCTGTTTTATTTGCGCTTTAGTATATCAAAGCAGTAAATCAATGTCAACCCCTTCTTTTGCTTTTCCTCACTTTGTATAGAATTTGCTGCATTAAAGTGCTAAATTTCTGCTTTATTAACAATATATTCATAAAATCTCTTATATAAAAACAACTGTTTTCTTATGAAGAACCATTTTCCTTATAACTGCTCTATTGACATACTATCAGCACACTTGTTCATTCACAGCTCTGTCGTCAGATGCCAAAAAAGGCTTATCGTCTGAAAGTTTCAGACGGTAAGCCTTTTTAAACTCGTTGCTATTTTACTGTTCAAGCTGCTCGAACATTTACAGAACCAACGATGGCGCACTGTATACGCGCGCTTTCAGCTCGTTGTCCAGCATATACAGGCTCTTTGGGTCGTTGCCAAACAGGTCAAAGCGGGTGACCAGATTGTTCGCATTGGTTTCTTCTTCACCCTGTTCCTTGATGAACCAGTCCAAAAACTGGGTGGTGCGGAAATCCTTGACATCATGGGCTGCCGCATAAAGGTTGTGGATAAGACTGGTGACATACTCCTCATGCTTCAGCCCTGCCTTTAGCGGCTCTGCCAGCGTCTGGAATACCTGGCCCGGCTTCTCAATTGTTTCCAGCACAACGGTGCAGTTATTGTTGTGCAGATACTGATAAAACAGCATCGCATGGTCCCGTTCCTCCTGTGCCTGAATCTGGTACCAGTTGGCAAAGCCGTCCAGTCCCTTCGACTGATAGAAGTTGGCAAAATCCAGGTAAAGATATGCCGAATAAAACTCCTTGTTAATCTGCTCGTTGAGCAGCTGTTCTACCTTTTTGTCCAGCATTTTGTTCTCTCCTCCTCATTCAAACCTGCTTTTTTAATATCCCAACTCTTCGCCCACCAGAATCACCTTGATGCGGTCCTGATGGCGCTGCTGAGCGCTTACCAGATAGTTGCAGCAGATGCGTCCGTCGCTGTGGCAGTCCATGCACTCCCCAACTGACGCACAGGGAGTTTTACAATGCAGACGGGTTGCATTTGCCGGAGCCGCAATCTTCTTCACCCGCTCCACTGCTGCCGGAAGGTCTGCCACGATTTTATTGTAACCCGCTACCACTATCACACTGTCGGGTCCAAAAGCCAGCGCTGCCACCCGGTTGGAATTGCCGTCCACATTGTACAACTCCCCTTTTTCGGTGATGGCATTTGCGCTCAGCAGGTAAACGTCCGCCAGAAATGCCTGCTTGAGCATCCCCTTGGACTGTTCGGGAGTCAGTCCGGGCGCAGAGCGGTCCAGAAAATGATAGTCCCCACTGCGCAGCAGCTGCAAAATGCCGCACTCGTCCAATGTCACCGAGCCGCCGCACGCCACCGTCTGTCCCGGCTGCAAAAGCTCCTTGACCAGCTCCAGTGCCTGCTGGCGGTTTTCTGCATAAAAAGGCTTCATTTTATTCTTTTCCAACGCCTTCATCGTCTTTTCGATTCGTTTTTCTAAAATTATCTTTTTGCTCTCGTCCATCTCTTTTTCCTCCTTATTCCGTTTATTCCTTCACCGCTACACTGCCGCTCTTTGCCGCCAGCATCTGTCGTTTGTCCTCCTGCTGCCGGCGCACGGTGATATAACGTTTTTTGCGAAACGCCAAAAACAGCACGCTCACACTTGCCAACACCGAAAGCACCGAGCCGGTAATCAGCGTTTCAATCATCGAAATGTCCACCATATAAAAGTGCAGCACCACAATGGACACCAGAGAAACCACATCCGCGGTCAAATGATAGCTTACGATTTCCCGCAGTCTGAGATTTCCCAGACAACGTTTTGCGACCAGACCCAGTCCCAGCAGCGCAACTGCCAGCGACAAGAGCACCAGCCCTGCCGGCAGATTGATTCTGCCCATCATTGCCAGCATCCCTGCGGACACCAAGCGGGTCACCGCTCCTGCCAGCATCATATAAAAGAGAATTGTAGTATACAAAATGTAATCGCCACCTGTATCAAATTTCCCGGCAAAGAAACAACTTTTATTTCCTCATCAGGTTTGTTGTGGCTTTTATTATAGCACTATTCGCTCAAAAAATCAAATTTGCTCTGTTTTCCTTCCGTTACTACCAGTTTCCTGCCGTTCTCTTGATTTCTGACAGGAATCACATTTGATTTTTTCCAAAAGGCGGCACAGACAATTCCCCACAACAGCGGCGGGATGAGCAGGACGATTCCAATCAGCTTCAGCTGCTCCAAACCCAGAGCCGTTGTTTCAAAGATGCTTCTGCCCATCGGGTGCCAAATGGCAAAGCACATCACTGCTAACGAGATTCCCGTTGCTCCAATCAGCTTCCAGTTATTGAAGAATGGAATCTGCCACAGGGTACGGCTTTCCGACTTACACTCGAACACATGAATCAGCTGGGTCAAGATCAGCGTTGCCAAAGCGCCGGTCCTTGCCGCCTGCACCGTCGCGCCGCCGGTCAGCATCATCGAAAACACCGCCACCGTCGCCAGACCGATCAGCATCCCGCGGAAGAGGATGACCGTCAGCAGCCCGCCGGAGAAGATGGAGTCAGTGCTTCTGCGCGGTTTTCGGTCCATAACGTCGCTGTCCGGCGGGTCCAATCCCAGTGCAATGGCGGGCAATCCATCGGTCACCAGATTGATCAGCAGAATCTGTATAGGAAGCAGCGGGACCGGCATCCCCATCAGCATAGCAAGGAACATGGTCACCACCTCACCGATGTTACAGGAGAGCAAATATCGGATAAATTTGCGGATGTTCTGGTAAATCACCCTGCCCTCCTCGATGGCGCTGACCAGGGTGGCAAAGTTGTCGTCCATCAAAATGACCGAACTTGCTTCCTTGGTGACATCTGTGCCGTTTTTTCCCATCGAAACACCGATGTCCGCCTCCTTGACCGCAGGTGCATCGTTGACCCCGTCGCCGGTCATCGCGACGATGTTTCCCTGTGACTTGAGTCCCTTCACAATGCGCAGCTTATGGGCAGGGGTCACACGAGCAAAGACGCTCACCTTCGGCAAAGCGCGCAAAAAGCTCTCCTCATCCATCCGCTCGATTTCCTCTCCGGTCATCACCTTCCCCTGCTGGTCGCCGGACGGCAAAATCTTCAGCTGAGAAGCGATGGCGCAGGCAGTCTGCTGGCTATCGCCGGTAATCATCACCGGTCTGATCTGCGCCCGTCTGCACTTGGCTACCGCCTGAAAGGCTTCCTTGCGCGGCGGGTCGATCATCCCTGCCAACCCGCAAAAGACCAGATTCTGCTCGGCAGTGTCATGGACCGAGCTTACCTTCCTCCAGCACAGTGCCAGCACCCGCATTGCATTTTGTGCCATCTGCTCATTCTCCCGCATCAGCTCCTGTCTTTTTCCGGCTGTCATCGGAACTACTGCCATATTCTTCTGCACAAAGGCACAGCGGCGCATCAGGATGTCCGGCGCACCCTTGGTGAACATCAGCAGCTCTCCGCCCTTGGTGCGCACAATGACCGACATCATCTTGCGCTGGGAGTCAAATGGCAGCTCCCGCAGAACGGTGCAGCCGCAGGAGCTAAATTCGACTCCGCCTTTCATGGCGGCGACTGCAAGGGCAGCCTCGGTAGGCTCTCCATCCACCTGCAAACTCCTTGTGCCCATTCTGCGCCCGCCGTTTTGGATGCGTGCATTGCTACACACCGCCGCAATCTCCAATGCGCGCCGAAGGTCGCAGTCATTTTGTGCCAGCACCGTCCTACCTGCGATTTGCAATCTGCCGTTTTCCAGCCCGTTTCCGCTGACCTCAAACCTTCTGTCCCCGCACAGCAGCTGCTTGACTGTCATACGGTTTTCTGTCAGTGTCCCTGTTTTGTCCGAGCAGATTACATTGGCACAACCGAGTGTTTCCACCGCGTGCAGCCGCCGAATCACCGCATTCTTTTTGACCATCCGGTTGACCGAAAGCGCCAGCGCAATGGTGACGATGGCAGGCAACCCCTCTGGGATGGCTGCCACTGCCAGAGAGATACCGGTAATGAGCATCTCCATCACCGGCTCTCCGCGCAGGATTCCAACGCCCGAAACCAGTGCGCAGATGACAAGGCATCCGATTGCAATGCCCTTGCCCAGCTGGTCGAGTTTTTTCTGTAAGGGGGTTTGCTGCTGCTCGATGGAGTCCAGCATCACTGCGATTTCTCCCATGCGTGTCTCCTCGCCGATTCGGTAGACCACCGCCTTGCCGTGTCCGCGCAGCACAATCGTCCCCATAAAGGCGCACACCTGCTCGCTGTAATCGTTGGTGCGGTGGTCGGTGCATCCCTTTTCCACCGGCACCGATTCACCGGTCAGCAGCGATTCGTCGATGCTCAATTCGCTGTTCTCCACAATGCGACAGTCCGCCGGTACCCGGTCACCTGCCTTAAGGACGACCAAATCCCCGATGGTCACCTCTTTTGCGGGAATCACTCGGCTGTGCCCATCGCGAATGACCGTTGCACTTGGAGCTGCCAGCTCACCCAGCTTTTGCAGGGAACGTTCGGTGCGATACTCCTGAAAAAATCCCATCAGCGCATTGAGGATTACGATGGCAATAATGGTCATCGCCTCCACCTTTTCCCCCATCACCATTGAGAGGATGGTGGAGCACAGCAGAATTAAGGTCATCAAATCGCCAAACTGTGCCAGCAGGATTTTCAGTGCGCTTTTCTTTTGACCGCCCTCCAGCAGATTGTCGCCGTACTCCACCCGGTTTTTCTGGGCTTCCTTTTGGCTCAATCCTAAGTATTGCGTCATTTTCCAAAACCGTCCTTTCCTTTTTGGATTCTGCCTGACTGCTAGAGTATATGAAAGGGCTGTCCGTTTGATGACTCTCCAAAGGCGCTGCACCGTATTTTCAACACAAAAAATCGGCGCCTGCTTTACAGCAAACGCCGGTCGGTTTGATTTTATTGTTCTGCCGATACAACAGGAAGATACCCCATGTCACACAGCTGCTGTTCGATTTGCTCAAAAAGCTGCGGCGGACCATCGGGAGCAAGCAGAACAGAATGGGTGTAGCCATCCCTTTCCCTGCTCACCTGTGCGCTGCCTACCACCTTGTCTTCACAGGTCAACGCCAGATACAGCCACTGCTGATTGCACTCGATTCCCAGCATCCGCTCCTGCCAGCAGGAAAGCCATTCATAAAAATTTTCCTGCGTCATTCCCTGCAAATGGATGCAGCCGTCCTCTCCAAAGCTCTGCTGGTAGCAAAGCAAAGCAGGCAGCATCCCTTCCTGCGGCAGCACAAGCTGTACCCACTCCATCAGGCTTTCCTGTTCTGCCTGCGGCGTCCTTTGGAAGGAGCAGCCGGTGAGGTCTTGATTGCCCGCTGCAAAAAGACAATCCCATCCAGGTGGTCCAGCTCGTGGCAGAAGCACTGTGCCAGTTCCCCTTCGCCGGTCAGCTGGATTTCCTGCCCGTTTTCATCCAATGCCTGCACCGTCACCTGATAGGGTCGGACCGTCTGCGCCCATTGGTCGGGAAAACTCAGGCAGCCCTCGTCGCACACCTGTCTGCCCTGCTTGTGGATGATTTTGGGATTGACCAGTTTGAGCACACCGCCGCTTAATTCTCCCATATCGATTACCACCAAGCGCCGCAGCACACCCACCTGCGGAGCCGCAATCGCAGCGCCGTTGGAGGTTGCGTGCAGGGTTTGCAGCATATCGTCCAACAGCTGGCGAACCTTATCGTCCACCTGTTCCACCTCGAGGCATTTCCGGTACAGCACCGGGTCACGATTTAATCGAATCGCCCGCAACGCCATCACAAGCCCTCCTTTCCTTATGCACCAAATTCTGCATTGAGCACATCTTCGCTCTGCTGCATCGCTTTCAGTGTTTCTTCCAGCAGATAATCCAACTCCCAACCCAACATCTGCGCTCCCTGCTGGATGGTTTCGCGCGAGCATCCGGCAGCAAAGCGTTTATCCTTAAATTTTTTCTTGAGGGATTTGAGTTCCATGTCCTTGGTGCTCTTGGAAGGACGCATCAAAGCCGCTGCCCAAATCAATCCGGTCAGCTCGTCGGTTGCAAACAGCACCTTTTCCATCGGATGCTCCGGCTGGATGTCGCAGCACTGTCCATAGGCGTGGCTGGCGGTCGCGTGGATGATTTCCGGCTCCAGCCCTGCCTGCTGCATCAGCTGCTGACTTTTGATGCAGTGCTCCTCAGGATACTGTTCAAAGTCCAAATCGTGCAGCAGCCCGACGATTCCCCAGAAGTCCTCCTCCTCGCCGTAGCCAAGCTCTCTGGCAAAACAGCGCATCACCTCTTCCACCGTCCTGCCGTGGCGCAGGTGGAAGGCATCCTGATTGTACTGCTTGAGCAGCTCATAAGCCTGTGGCTGTGTCCATTTTGTTTGCATATTCCTCCGTCCTTTCCTGTCATTGCTTATTCTGTCTTTTTATTATAACTTTCTGTTGTTCTATTTGCAAGATTTCTCTGACAACAAAACAGACCGCCAAAGCCTGCTGCCTTGACGGTCTGTGTAAGATAAACGATTATGCCTTGCGCTCTTTGATCAGCTTGTACAGCTGGATCAGCACGGTTGGGATAAATGCCAGCAGATAGATTGCGCCGACATTTGCCAAAGTCAGGTCTGCAATCATAAACAGACCGTGGAAAGCCGGGATGAACAGCACGGCGTTGAGCAAAATCAGACCGGCTGCAAATGCCATCAGTGAATATTTGTTGGATTTAAGACCCAGTTTAAAGATGGAAGCGTCCGCACGGCAGTTGAATCCGTGGAACAGTCTTGCCAGGGTCAGAGTAGCAAACGCCATGGTGCTTGCCAGTGCAGCTCCGCCGGTGCTCAGACCGATGTGGTAAGCCATCATAACAAAGATACCGATCAGACCGCCCTGTACCAGCAGGGTCAACATGAAGTCCTTGCTCATGATTGGCTCCTTCGGGTCACGCGGCTTCTGGTTGAGCAGGTCCTTGCGCGGAGGCTCCATACCAATGGCGATTGCCGGCAGCGAGTCGGTCAACAGGTTGATAAACAGCAGGTGTACCGGCTGGAATGGAACCGGCAGCGCAAACAAAGAGGTATACAATACGCTGAGGATACCCGACATATTGCCCGACAGCAGGAACTTGATGGCGTTTTTGATGTTGGCATATACATTTCTGCCGTTGGTGACCGCCTTGACGATGGTTGCAAAGTTGTCGTCGGTCAGAATCATCGAAGCAGCATCCTTGGAAACCTCGGTGCCGGTGATACCCATTGCAACACCGATGTCTGCCTTTTTCAGAGCAGGCGCATCGTTGACGCCGTCGCCGGTCATCGAAACAATCTTGCCCTTCTTCTGCCATGCATCTACAATGCGGATTTTATGTTCCGGGGAAACACGCGCATAGACCGAAACATGCTCCAGCTGCTGTGCTAGCTGTTCGTCGCTCATCTTATCCAGCTCAACGCCACTGAGTGCGATGTCGCCTTCCTCGAAAATACCAATCTGTTTTGCAATCGCAGTTGCCGTTACCTTGTGGTCACCGGTAATCATAACCGTGCGGATGCCGCCGCGTTTTGCATCGGCAACTGCCTTTTTGGATTCTTCCCTCGGCGGGTCGATCATCGAAATCAAGCCAACGAAGGTGTAGCCGTTCTCATCTTCCAAGGTCAGCTGCGGACATTCTTCACAGTTATGGTATTCCTTAAAGGCAAACGCCAGCACACGCAGACCGTTTTCCGACAACTGGTTGTTGACCTCGCTGATCTTTTTTCGGTCCTCCTCGGTCAGCGGACGCACGCCCTGAGAGGTCATCACATTGACACTGCGCGCCAACAGTACGTCCATTGCGCCCTTGGTACACAGCGTATAGATACCATCCAGGTCATAAACACTGGTGTTGGAGTCCAGAGCAAACTTGTGCATGGTACTCATCAGCTTGCGATCCGAATCGAAAGCAAGCTCTGCCAGACGCGGATGCTGGGTACGATAGGTGGTTTCCTCTACCCAGAAGTTGTGCGCCAGGTTGATCAGCGCAACCTCTGTTGGGTCACCGATTTCTTTTCCTTCCACCGAGGTGGAATCGTTTGCCAGTACGGCTGTTTTCAGCAACCAGCGGTGAGCCGGGTCAGCAAAATCCAACTGCTCGCCGTCAAATAGCTGAAAATCTGCATACACCTTTTTGGTGGTCATCTTGTTCTGGGTCAGAGTGCCGGTCTTATCCGAACAGATGACCGATACAGAACCCAAGCTTTCGACTGCATTGAGGTTTTTGATGATGGCATTTTCCTTTGCCATCTTCTGTGTACCCATTGCCAGCACAATAGTAACAATCGAGCTGAGTGCCTCCGGGATTGCAGCTACTGCCAAAGCAACTGCAAACATCAAAGAGTCCAAAACGCCCATCTCGCGGTAGAGGCTCAAGCCAAATACCACTGCACAGATGCCCATGATGACCAGCGCCAGCTTCTGGCTAAAGTTGTCCATGCTCTCCTGCAACGGGGTTTTTTTCTGTTTGGTCTGATTCATCAAGGTGGCAATCTTACCGATTTCGGTCTTCATACCGGTTGCCGTAACAACAACGCTTGCACGACCGTATGTAACCAGAGAGCCGGAGAAGACCATGTTCTTCTGGTCACCCAGCGCAACGTTTTCTTCATCAATGACACCGCTGATTTTGTTGACACCCTCCGATTCACCGGTCAGCGAGCTTTCATTGACCTGTAACGAGTAGTTTTCGATGATACGCCCATCGGCTACCACAAGATCCCCTGCTTCCAGCAGCAGGATGTCGCCCGGGACGATTTCTTTGGAAGGAACTTCCACCTTCACGCCATTTCGCATCACCTTGGCGCTGGGGGAAGAGAGCGCCTTTAAGCTCTCCAGAGATTTTTCCGCCTTAAAATGCTGTACTGTACCCAGAATTGCGTTCAGGGTAATGACCGCCACGATAACGATGGTGCTTTCTCCGTTGCCGGACAGTGCCGAGATTACAGCTGCTGCGATCAGGATGATGACCAGCAGGTCTTTAAACTGCTCAAGAAAAACGACCAGCGGGCTTTTTTTCTTTTCCTCTGCCAGCGCATTCTCCCCATAGGTTTCCCGTCGCTTGGCTATCTCTGAATCGGACAGACCCTGCGTGGTGGTGTCCAGCTGCTCCAGCGCCTGCTGCGCGGTGCGGCGAAACATCTGTTCCATAATTTTTTCCTCCTTCAAAATCAACAAGCTTGCAACCCGGCGTTTTCGGGCACAAAAAAAGACTTTTCACCGGTTTCCAAGTCATGTCTGGAAACCATCTGAAAAGTCTTGTTACCAATCGGATTGGCACATACCGCAGAAGAGCCCGCCATCGGCGAAAACTCAACGAGATTGTTGCGGATATGTCGTGAACTACTCCCTTTTACGATGGGCTGTTTTATTTGCAAAATGAATTATAATGGATATTTAAATATTTGTCAAGAAAAAAGTGCAATCTTCTCAACAGTTTTTAAAAAAGAAAAACAAACACAGCGGAGCTTCTTTTGAAAAGACATCCGCTGTGTTTGCCAGTATTTTCTGATTATGCTGTATATAGACTAACGGGCAGTCACCTCATAGCCTGCACCCAGCCAGCCGGAGCCGCCTTCTGCACCCATGCCACCCGAAAGATTGTAGACGGTATAGCCTTTCAGACGCAGCGCTGCCATCGTCTGGGAAGCAGTCTGTCCACTGTAGCAGTATACATAGATGGTTTGATCGGTTGGCAGGATGTCAAATTTTTCCTGCATACCTTTTCCGTATGGAAGGCTAACCGCACCCTCGATATGTCCTTTGCCATAATCCTCTTCCGAGCGCAGGTCTGCAATGAACACCTCTTCGCCCGATTCCATCAGCTGTTTGAGCTGCTTTGGAGAGATATTGTTCTTTGCATACTCTGCCTTCTCAACCTGCTTATAGTAGTTTTCTACTGCTGCTTTGATGTCTGCATCGACTGCGTAGGTCTTGTCATCAAAGGAAGCCGGCTCGGTGGTCATCAGCTTTTCTGCTGCTTCCTGCTTGGAGATTCCTTTGTTGAAACCGCCGCTGACATTCAGCGCCTTTTTGCCTGCCAGGTTGAGCAGCAAAGCTGTCTGAGAGGCAGTCTGTCCGCTGTAGCAGTACACATAAACAGTTTTATCGCTTGGAATCTTTTCCAGAGCAGCTGCTACATCCATGCCGTATGGAACATTGACAGCGCCCTTGACATGACCCTTTGCATAGTCCTCTGCCGAACGGATGTCCAGAATCACAGCGTCCTCTTTGTCTTCTACCGCTGCCAGGAAAGCCGCTGCGGACAGCTGATTTTTATTCTCTGGCAGATTTTTGAAGTAACGTTCTACCTTGGCGTTCAAAAACTGCTGTGTGCTGTATTTGACCACATGGTAGCCTGCGCCCAACCAGCCGGAGCCGCCCTTTGCGCCCATGCCGCCGGAAAGGTTATAGGCATCCAGTCCCATCATGCGTGCAATGGCAACCGTCTGAGAAGCGGTCTGTCCGCTGTAGCACTGGAATACAATCTTCTGGTCCTTTGGCAAATTTGCCAGTGCGGTCTGCATTCCTTTTCCGAATGGGATATTTTCCTTTGCAAAGGAGATGCGGGATTTCAGGTAGTCGTTCTCCGAGCGGATGTCTACCAGGTAGATCTTGCCTTCGGAAGCTTCCTTTTTAACCTGCTCTGCGCTCATATTGAATTTTCCGTTCTGCGCTGCCAGCTCATAATACTCGCGGATTGCCTGTTTGAGCTGCGGGTTGACCGGATAATTTCCTTCCGGCAAAGCTGTCTCTGTTTTTACGGTCAGCTGTTTTGCCTTTTCCTGCTTGGAAATTCCTTTGTTGAAACCGCCGCTGACATTGTAGGCATCCTTCCCAGCCAGACGAAGCAGAGCAACTGTCTGGGAAGCGGTCTGCCCGCTGTAGCAGTAAACCAGGACCGGCTGGTCGTTCGGGATGGTTTCCAGTGCATCCGCTACATCCACACCATAAGGGATGTTGACTGCACCCTGGATATGACCTTTTGCATAATCCTCTGCCGAGCGAATATCCAACAGGCAGAAGGATTCGCCTTCTTCCACCCGATTTAAAAGCTGTTCGGCAGATACAACGTGTTTGTCAGAGGGATAGTTTTCAAAATATTGGGATGCTGTTTCTTCCAACGAAAGCTGTGCCGCTTGCTCGGTTGCGGCAGTGGTTTGCGGCTGAGCAGCGTATGCCGGGATGCCTGCTGTAATGCCCATCGACAGAATCAAAGCGGCTACAATACATTTTGTGCAAATTCTCTTCATGGATATTCTTTCCTTTCCTTGCTGTCATAATGGCAGAAGCGTTATTTTTCAATTTATAGAATATACACTTTGCACAACAAATTCCAATCGTTTTTTTCAATCCATTTCCGTTTGATTCTTCGATTTTTTCTATGTTATTGTTGTAACAATCTGTTTTCCGGCTATTTTTCGGGATTTTAGAACAAAAAATTGTAGGTTTTAGATGAAATTTCTTCATTTAAAACCTACAATTTTATCATCCAAACGATATTTTTTCTATATGATTAAATCTGCTTGAGGATAAAAACCGGAATCGGAGGATTGTTCGGTCGGTTTGCAAACTCGGTAGTTAAAACGGTGAAGCGCTTGCTGTCGATGGTTTTAAAAAACTGCATCAGCGCATCCTTCTCTTCAAATCCGCTGTCCCCGCCGTAGTAAACACACAAGCTCATCAAGCCACCCGGTTTGAGCAGTTCTAACCCTTTTTCAATCGCCGGGATACTGGTGGCTGGCGTGGTGAAGATGTTGTGGTCCCCACCGGGAAGATAACCGAAATTAAAGGTAATGCAATCCACCGTCTCCGGCTGGGCGTAGCGGTCGATATTGCTGTGGCTGTCCAAAACCACCTGTGCAATTTGGTCATACCCTTTTTCCTGCAGCAGCACACGGGTGGAATCGACTGCATCCTGCTGGATGTCCATTGCCAACACCCTGCCTTCTTCTCCCACCAAACCACATAAAAATGCAGTATCGTGTCCCCTGCCTGCGGTGGCATCAATACAGAAATTTCCCCTGCATACCTTTTCTTCTATGACTTTATGAGCGATACCCAGTGTATTGAGCTTCACAGCCACTCCTCCTTTTTTCTTTCGCATACTGTTTATTATATCATATTTCTTTTACAATTTTCAAGCTCTGCCCGCCTTCCCCTTTCATCTGTATTTGTTATAAAAAAAACAGAGCTTTGCACAAACTTTCTCCTGCCAATCATCCGCAATCCACAATTTTGTACTCAACAGACACCGCCTTTTCCACACAACAAAAACATCCTTTTAAATCTTAGGGTTTTTTATCAAATCTCGCTGTATTTTATTGTCTATTTAGCTTAATGTTTTTCTTTTAACAAATGTTTTTTATGCTTGTTAAACAAAAAACAGCATTGACAAAGCTATTTTCTCCACCTATAATCAAATCATCGGATGGGTATGAAAAAGCCAGAAAAATTCCTTTTCCTATCCAGTTTTCCTGCACTGTCTTTCATCAGAAAAAGACAGGACAGGAGTGAAAACGAATTGATTTTGTATCAATATATTAAAAAGGAGTGTACTTAAACTATGGAACGTAAAACTCCCTTGTATGACTGCCATGTAGCTCTTGGCGGAAAGATCGTCCCCTTTGGTGGTTTCCTTCTTCCAGTGCAGTATCCTACCGGCGTTATCGCAGAGCATCTGGCGGTAAGAAAAGAAGCCGGAATGTTCGATGTATCCCACATGGCTGAGCTGCTGCTCAAGGGTCCTGATGCACTGGCAAACGTCCAGATGCTGCTGACCAACGACTTTTCTGACATGGAGGACGGTCAGGTTCGCTACAGCCCCATGTGCAACGACAAGGGCGGCGTAGTGGACGACATGGTCGTTTACCGTTTCAGTGGCGAAAGCTACCTGATGGTCGTCAACGCTGCCAACCATGAAAAGGATGCCGAATGGGTCAAGGCACATCTGAGCGGCAATGTACAGTTTGAGGACCTCTCCGACGGCATCGCACAGATCGCTTTGCAGGGTCCACAGGCGAATGCCATCTTGGATAAACTGTGCGACAGCAAACAGCTGCCTGTTAAATACTACACCTTCACCCGTGAAATGGAGGTTGCCGGATGTAAATGCCTGGTATCCCGCACCGGCTACACCGGTGAAGACGGCGTAGAGCTGTACTGTGCAGCCGAAGATGCCGTTAAACTGTGGAACGCCCTGCTGGAAGCCGGCAAAGAAAATGGTTTGATTCCATGCGGACTGGGCGCAAGGGATACCCTGCGTCTGGAAGCCGGAATGCCTTTGTACGGACATGAGATGAACGACGAGATCACTCCCAAGCAGACCGGTCTGGGAATGTTTGTCAAGATGGACAAAGCAGATTTCATCGGCAAAAAGGCAATGGAAGAGATGGGTACCCCATCCATCAAACGCTGCGGTCTGAAGATTACCGGCAGAGGCATTGCCCGTGAAAACTGCCCGGTCTATGTCGGCGACAAGCTGATCGGTCACACCACCTCCGGCACCCACTGCCCATTCTTAGGCGGCGCTTATGCAATGGCAATCGTTGAAAAAGAACCGGCTCCGCTGGGCGCACAGGTCGAGGTGGAAATCCGAGGCAAACGTGTCACCGCAGAGGTCATCAAAAGCCAGTTTTATAAAAGATAACAATCGTTCAAGCCGAATATTTTAAACACACTGAAATCTTTACATTTTACTTCAAGGAGGACTTTTACTATGAGCAATCCAACCAATCTTCTTTATGCAAAATCTCACGAATGGGTACAGGACATGGGCGACGGCAGCTACCGCATCGGTCTGACCGACTATGCGCAGGACCAGCTGGGCGACCTGGTATTCGTAAACCTGCCACAGGAAGGCGACGAGGTTGAGGTTGGCGCTGCTTTCGGCGACGTTGAATCGGTAAAAGCTGTTTCTGATGTATACAGCCCTGTTTCCGGCGTTGTCTGCGCAATCAACGAAGAACTGCTCGACCATCCTGAAATGATCAACCAGGACGCTTACGGCGCATGGATGATCCAGGTCAACGAAGTTTCCGATAAAGAGGAACTGCTCTCCTCCACCGATTACGAAGCTCTGCTGAGCCAGGAGGCATAACACCATGGGATCTTACGTTCCTTCTACCTTGCAGGAACGGCAGGAGATGCTGGAATCCATCGGGCTGTCCAGCATCGACCAGCTGTTCTCCCATATTCCCGATGAGCTAAAGCTCAAAGGGGAGCTGAACCTTCCATCGGGTATGTCCGAACTGGAAGTCAGCAGCGCAATGAAAAAAATTGCCGCTAAAAACGTTGTGTTCGGCTCCATCTTCCGCGGTGCCGGTGCATACGACCACTATATCCCTTCTATTGTAAAAAGTGTGACCGGCAAAGAGGAATTCCTCACCGCCTACACTCCTTATCAGGCAGAGATCAGCCAAGGCGTGCTCCAGTCGATTTTTGAGTACCAGACGATGATCTGCGAACTGACCGGAATGGATGTTTCCAATGCCTCGGTCTACGACGGAGCTACTGCTGCTGCTGAAGCGGTCAATATGTGCTGCGAGCGCAGCCGTAAAGTCGTTTTCTGCTCCGCTGCCGCTCACCCGGACACCATTGCCGTTGTGAAAACCTACTGCTGGGCTGCCGGACACGAGCTGGTCCTGCTGCCTGTCAAAGACGGCAAGACCGACCTGGATGCTATGGCATCCCAGCTGGACAAAAAGACCAGCGCCTGCCTGTATCTGCAAAGTCCAAACTTCTTCGGACAGCTCGAAGAGATGGAAAAGGCAGCTGAGATGATTCACTCGGTCGGCGCCAAGCTGATTGCCGGCTGCAACCCGATTGCACTCGGACTGCTCAAAACTCCTGCGGAGCAGGGCGCTGACATCGCAGTCGGCGAAGGTCAGCCTTTGGGTATGCCGCTTTCCTTTGGCGGTCCTTACCTCGGCTTCATGGCTGCTACCCAGGCAATGATGAGAAAGCTGCCGGGCAGAATCGTCGGCGAAACGGTCGATGTCGATGGCAAACGTGCCTTCGTCCTCACCCTTCAGGCAAGAGAGCAGCACATCCGCCGCGAAAAAGCCTCCAGCAACATCTGCTCCAACCAGGCGCTGTGTGCACTGACCGCTTCGGTTTACCTGGCTACCGTTGGACCGGACGGACTCAAACAAGCAGCTTCCCTGTGCTACCAGAAAGCACATTATCTGGCACAGCAGCTCTGCTCGATTCCGGGTGTCAGCCTGCGTTACAGCGGCACATTCTTCCATGAATTTGTTACCGACCAGAAGGATTCTGACAAACTGCTTTCCGCTTTGGAGCAGCAGGGTATTTTGGGCGGTTATCCTCTGGCAGACGGCGGTATCCTTTGGTGTGCAACTGAAAAGAACACCAAAGAAGAGATGGACCGCGTGGTCGAAATCATCAGAAAGGAGCTTATGTAATGCAACTGTTATTTGAACGCAGCCATACCGGCAGAAAATGCACCATCCTGCCGGCGTGCGATGTCGCGGTTGAGCTGCCGGATGCTTCCCTTTGCAGGGCACAGGCTCCTCACCTGCCTTCTTTAAGCGAAAACGAAATCAGCCGTCACTACACCGAACTTGCCAAACAGACACACGGTGTCAACGACGGATTCTATCCTTTAGGCTCCTGTACCATGAAGTACAACCCAAAGGTCAACGACGAGGTCGCCTCCCTCCCCGGTTTTGCTGCAATCCACCCGCTCCAGCCACAGAGCACTGCACAAGGCTGCCTTGAGGTGATGGACCTTGCCCGCAAATACCTGTGCGAGATCACCGGCATGGACGATATGACCTTCCAGCCGGCTGCCGGAGCACACGGCGAGCTGACCGGTCTGATGCTGATTAAAGCCTACCATCAGGCAAACGGTCACTTTGAGCGCACCAAAATTCTGGTCCCTGACTCGGCACACGGCACCAACCCTGCTTCTGCCACCATGGCAGGATTCCAGGTCGTCAGCATCCCTTCTCTGGAAAACGGCTGCGTAGACCTCGATGCGCTGCGCGCTGCTGCTGACGAACACACCGCCGGTCTGATGCTGACCAACCCGAACACCGTCGGTCTGTTTGACCCGAATATTGCGCAGATCACCGACATCATCCATCAGTCAGGCGGTCTGTGCTACTACGACGGAGCCAACCTCAACGCCATCATGGGCATCGTTCGTCCCGGCGACACCGGCTTCGACGTTGTTCATTTGAACCTGCACAAGACCTTCTCCACCCCGCACGGCGGCGGCGGTCCCGGTTCCGGTGCAGTCGGATGTAAAAACATCCTCAAACCGTTCCTGCCATCCCCGACTGTGGTCGGCGAAGAAGGCGCGCTGCGCCTGGAGCAGGATAATCCACAGAGCATCGGCGCTGTCAAAGCCTTCTACGGCAACTTCCTGGTGGTCGTTCGCGCTCTGACCTACCTGATGACCCTGGGCAAAGAGGGTGTGCCGGAGGCTTCCTCCAACGCAGTCCTCAACTGCAACTACATGATGAATCATCTCAAGGATGTCTATGATATCGCTTTTGATACCGGCTGTATGCACGAATTTGTTATGACCCTTGCAAACCTCAAGAAGGAAAAGGGCGTATCCGCTATGGACGTCGCCAAGGGTCTGCTGGACAACGGCATCCACCCGCCAACAATGTACTTCCCATTGATTGTGGAAGAGGCTTTGATGGTAGAACCTACCGAAACAGAGCCAAGAGAGGTGCTCGATCACGCGATTGCTGTTCTGCATGAAATCTACCAAACTGCGCAGTCCGACCCTGAAAAGATGCACCAGATGCCGCTGCATACCCCTGTCCGCCGTCTGGACGAGGTAGGCGCTGCAAGAAATCCACGTCTTCGCTTTACATTTTAATCCATCCCCATCTTCTGGAGGAAATCTGATATGATCAACAGGCTTTCTTATTTTATCAGCAGTTCGACCAACCCATACTTGAATCTGGCTGTTGAAGAATATCTTTTGGAAACCGTTAAGCCCAATCAGCTGATCCTATACCTCTGGCAGAATGAACGCACCGTTGTAATCGGCAAAAACCAGAACGCCTGGAAGGAATGCCGGTTTCAGGAGCTCGAAGCCGACGGCGGGCATCTTGCCCGTCGTCTCTCGGGCGGCGGTGCGGTTTTTCATGACCTGGGGAACCTCAATTTTACTTTTTTGATGCCCAGCAGCGACTACGACCTTTCCAAACAGATGTCGGTTATTCTGGAAGCAGTCCGCAGCCTTGGCATTGACGCACAAAAAAGCGGCAGGAACGATATAACGGTGGACGGCAAAAAGTTTTCGGGCAACGCCTTCTGCCAAAAGGGGGCAAACTCCTACCACCACGGCACCCTCATGCTGCGGGTGGACACCCAAAAGGTTGCCCGCTACCTCAATGTTTCCGAAAAGAAGCTGCGCTCCAAGGGTGTTTCTTCGGTCACCTCACGGGTGTGTAATCTGTGTGACTTCATCCCCGACCTGACCCGTGAACAGATGCAGCAGGAGCTGCTCAAAGCGCTGTCCCATGTATATGGCTTTGAGCCAGAAGCCATGGATGACCAAAACTTTGACACCAAGCGGGTCATGTCCCTTTACAGCCGCTACTCCTCCTGGGATTGGCTGTACGGACGCAAAATTCCCTTCACCTGGCTGCGGGAAGAGCGTTTTGACTGGGGAGAAGTCCAGCTTCAGCTCAACATCAATAACGGCATCATCGAGGATGCCGCTCTTTACTCCGATTCTTTGGATGAACGCTTTATCGAAAGAATCGCACCCTGTCTAAAAGGCTGCCGGTTTGAGCCGGATACCGTCCTATATCGACTGTTGCAGTTGGAGGGACTGACCCAGACTCAAAAGCAGCAGCTGGAACAGATTGTCAGTCTGACCCGGCAGGACAGCAAGTAATCGGTCTGCCGGACCATTTACCACTTTTTGTAGGGGGATTATGTCATGAAAGAATATCAGCTTATCGTCATCGGCGCCGGTCCGGGCGGCTACGAAGCAGCCATCCGTGCTGCACAGCTTGGATTAACCACCGCTCTGATTGAACGCCGGGATGTCGGCGGCACCTGTCTGAACCGCGGCTGCATCCCCACCAAAGCGATGCTCCACTCCGCACAGCTGTACCGCGAGGCGGCAAATTTTGAGCTGTTCGGACTTCACACTGAAAACACTTCCTTTGATTGGGCAAAGGTTCATCAGCGCAAAAATGACGTTGTTGTCAAACTCAGAACCGGCATTGAGCAGCTCATCAAAGCAAATAAAATAGATTTTTTCAATAATTTTGCTTCCATTTTGGGGAAAAATGATGTACAATTAGACCAAGGCGAGGTTATCCGAGGAGAAAATATTCTCATTGCCACCGGTTCTGTCCCTGCCCGTCCGCCGATTCCCGGTCTGGACCTGCCAAATGTGGTCACCAGTGACGAGCTGCTTGACGACCCACACTTCACCCAGACAGATTCCCTTGCCAAGGAGATTCTGATTATCGGCGGCGGCGTCATCGGCGTTGAGTTTGCCAGCGTCTTCTCTTCCTTTGGTTGTCATGTCACCATCGTGGAAGCTATGGAGCGCATCCTGCCGACCATGGACCGCGAAATTTCCCAGAGCCTAAATATGGTGCTCAAAAAACGCGGTGTCAGCATCCACACCGGAGCGATGGTCGAAAAGCTGGAGCAGGACGAAAACGGCTTGGTTTGCCACTTTACCGAAAAGGGCAAGGCGCAGGCTGTACCGGCACAGCAGGTTCTGGTTGCCATCGGCAGACGTCCCAACATACAGGGCTTGTTTGCAGAAGGATTTGAAGTTGCCTGTGAACGCGGCAGAATCGTCACCGATGAAAACTTCCGCACCAGCGTGGATTCCATCTACGCCATCGGAGATGTCACCTCCAAAATCCAGCTTGCACATATGGCAAGCGCACAGGGCATCTGCGCTGTCCACACCATCGCTGGACAAAAACCGCCGATTGACCTGCGTTATGTTCCCGGCTGCATCTACACCGACCCGGAGATTGCCTCTGTCGGCATCACCGAGGACGAAGCAAAGCAGCAGGGCATCCCTGTGAAAAAAGGCAAATTCCTGATGACCGGCAACGGACGCTCTCTCATCGACGAACAGGAGCGCGGCTTCATCAAGGTGCTTGCTCACCAGGAAACCGATGTCATCCTCGGCGCACAGCTGATGTGTTCCCGCGCGACCGACATCGTGGCAGAACTTGCCACCGCCATTGTCAACGGTTTGACCTGTGCCCAGCTTGCCGGAGTCATCCGCCCGCATCCAACCTTCTGCGAAGGAGTCACCGAGGCAGTTGAGGATGTGCACGCAATGGCAATCCATCTTGCACCTAAAAAACGTTAAGGTTTTTTATGATTTTATTATTTTTAAGGAGGCTTTTTTGAATGGTTAAAGACGTTATGAACTTCATCACACAGAGCGACCCGGAAGTAGGCAAAGCAATTGAAGCGGAATATGCCCGCCAGAAACGCAACATCGAGCTGATTGCTTCTGAAAATATCGTTTCCGAAGCTGTTATGATGGCAATGGGAACCGTCCTGACCAACAAGTATGCAGAAGGTTTTCCCTCCAAACGCTACTACGGCGGCTGCGAGTGCGTGGATGTCGTTGAAAATATCGCCATCGAAAGAGCGAAAAAGCTGTTTGGTGCCGACCATGCCTGCGTACAGCCTCATTCCGGTGCAAGCGCCAACCTGGCTGTTTACTTTGCACTGATTAAACCGGGCGACACCGTTCTGGGACTCAACCTGGCTCACGGCGGTCACCTGACCCACGGCAGCCCGGTCAACCTGTCCGGCACCTACTACAACTTTATCCCATACAGCCTGGACGACAGCGAACGCATCAACTATGATAAGGTTCGCGAGCTGGCTCTTGAGCACAAACCAAAGCTGATCGTTGCCGGTGCTTCCGCTTACCCAAGAGAGATTCGCTTCGACAAATTTGCAGAGATTGCCCATGAAGTCGGCGCATACCTGATGGTCGATATGGCACACATCGCCGGTCTGGTTGCTGCCGGTCTGCATCAGAATCCGGTTCTGTATGCGGATGTTGTCACCACCACCACCCACAAGACCCTGCGCGGTCCAAGAGGCGGTCTGATCCTGTGCAAGGAAGCTCTGGCAAAACAAATCAACAAGGCTGTATTCCCAGGCACACAGGGCGGTCCATTGGAGCACATCATCGCTGCCAAAGCAGTTTGCTTCGGCGAAGCGCTCAAGCCGGAATTTAAAGCATACCAGCAGCAGGTCATCAACAACGCACAGGCATTTGCCAAAGCGCTGACCGATGAAGGCTTCCGCCTGGTATCCGGCGGCACCGATAACCATCTGATTCTCATCGACCTGCAGAACATGAACATCACCGGCAAAGAGCTGGAAAAACGTCTGGATGAGGTTTATATCACCGCCAACAAGAATGCAATCCCGAACGACCCACAGAGCCCATTCGTCACCAGCGGTCTGCGTGTCGGCACTCCTGCTGTCACCACCAGAGGCTTCAAGGAAGAGGATATGGTCAAGGTCGCTCACTTCATCAAGCTGGCTGCTACCGACTTTGAAAACAAAGCAGATGAAATCCGTGCCGGTGTCACCGAGCTTTGCAGCAAATATCCAATCTACGAATAATCCATCGCAAATAAAAAACACTCCCGATATAGTTTTCCTATATCGGGAGTGTTTTTTGCTGTTACTCATCTTCTGTTAAAATTCCCACGCGCACCTTTTCTTCATAAAGCCTATCCTGAAGTGGGTCGGTCCCTTTCCTCCCTCTTGTTCTGCCAATTTTTTTCTGCAACTTTTCCTTAAAATTGCAGAAAATACCGATAGTCGGTATAGGTTTTGTCAGTCCCTCTTTTCTGGTAGGAGCTTTTGCCGTCCTGCACACAGCCCAGCTTTTGTGCCACCCGCACCGAGGCATTGTTCCCTTCGGTGACCCAGATGGTCACCGCCTTTGCCTTGCTGCTGCGGGCATACTCTGCCATTCCCTTTGCCATCTCGGTGGCGTATCCCCTTCCCCAAAACTGCTTGTGTACACAGTAGGCAAGGTCATAGACCCCATCCTTTGGAAGGAAACTACAGGTGCCAATCCGCTCCTCGCTCTGCTTATCCTCGGCAATCAGGTAGCAGCATTCCTCGTCCTCTCCCAGCTGCTCCAACTGATGCAGATACTCCTCATCCAATTCCTCCATCGCTTCGTCCGGCAGATACTCTCCCATCTCTGCATCGTTCCAGATGCCGGCAGCAAATCGTGCATCCTCCTTCTGGAATCCACGCAGATACAATCTCGGTGTTTCAATCGTCGGTATTTTCATTTTACTTTTCTCCCTGTATCACATCGCTCTACAGATACAAAATCACATAGCCTGCCATCGCAAAGGAGGCAGCTGTAAACAGCAGCATCCCCACATTGAGCAAAGCAGCATCCAACGCACCCTCCGGCAGCTTCGGGTCGTTTTGCAGCGGATGCCTTCCTCTGCACCGCCAGAGGGTGTAGCCGACGTAAGCTGCTCCCAGCAGATAGAGCATTCCCAGTAGCGACAGCACCAGTTCACTCTCTCCCGCCAGATACGGGATGACCCCTCCGATAAAATTGACACAGGCGTGCAGCAGAATGGTGTTCCGCAGCGAGCCGGTCTTGCAGTAGATCCATGCAAACAGTCCGCCCAGCGCAAACGCATACGGATACTGTACCACGTTGCCGTGCATCAGCATAAACAGGCAGGCGCTGGTGAAAACATACGCCTTGTCCCCATACGCACCCACGCAGCGGTAGACCAGCTTGCGAAAGAGCAGTTCCTCCCCCAGCGGCGCAGAGATGACCGTCACCAAAACCATCTGCCAAAGTGTGTAGGAACCGACACTCTGCTCGACCAGGTTGCCTGCCGGAGAACCTTTCAACTGTGAGAGAAGCTCATTGACCGCTGTTCCGATGAGATTAAATAAAAACAGCAGTCCGATACTCAACAGCAGATACTTGAAAAAGCAGCTGACACTGAGTTTTCTTCGACTTAGAGGGCGCTGCGGTGTGTTAGCACTTTTTGCAATCCACCAGCAGACCGGCAAAGCAATCGCATACTGCACCAGTTCCCCCAACAGCAACCCAAACCAGGAGGACGACAGCAGCTGCGGGCACAGCAGCTTTACCAGCAGCATCAGCGGCAACGATAAAAACTGATAAATCAACAGGTATGCCAGCATCCCCAACCCTAAGCGGTTGTAGGTTCGCCGTATCTGTTTTGTCTGCCATTCCACAGGGCAGCCCTCCTTTTTCATTCTGTCGGTCTGTGTGTTTTATAAAGCAAAAGCAGCCGAAATCAACCGTTTATCCGGCTGAACGGCTGCTTTTTAAAAGACGTTCTTATGCTTCCTGTTTTTTCATTCGTTCTACAATGCTCTTATTCTTCCATTTTCCGGTCATGTAGTAGATACCGGAAATCAGTACGCCCAGCGCCCAGCCAACTGCGTAGGAATAGTAGATGTCTTCTTTTTCAAATAAGTGTGCAATCAGGTAGGCAGCCGGCAGTCTTGCCAGCCAGAGGCTGACAAAGGAGGAAATCATCGGAATCACCATGTCTCCTGCGCCGCGCAGAACGCTGTTGTACATAAAGGTGATTGCCAGCAGGAAATAGAACGGCAGCACCCCATGCAAGTAGGCGACACCTGCATCGATAACCTCTGCGTTCTGGCTGAACATCCGCATCATAAAGGCACTGGTCGGGTACAGCAGGATGCCGACGACAATGCAGCAGCCAATCGACATGATCAGCGACGCCTTTAAGCCCTCTTTGACGCGGTGCTGGTTGCCTGCACCGATATTCTGCCCTGTGTAGGTGGTCAGCGCATTGGACAGGCTCTGAACCGGCAGGAAGGCAAAGGTATCAATCTTGTTTGCACCGTTAAAGCCTGCCATAAAGCTGGAACCGTAGCTGTTTACCAGAGACTGCATAAACATGATGCCGATGGAAAACAGCGCCTGCTGGATACCGGACGGGATGCCCAGACGCATCGCCTGGAAAAACAGCTCCTTCTGAAAGTAGAACTTATGCGGACGGATACTGATAAAATCATAGTGGCGGTTGATGTAAAAAACACCGAACAGCCAGGAAACAATCTGTGCGATGATGGTCGCCAGCGCAACACCTGCTACTCCCATTGGGATGGTGATGGTCAGAACCAGGTCCAGCACGATGTTGATAACCGTCGCAATCATCAAAAACAACAGGGATGTGCGGCTGTCGCCAAAGCCTTGCAGGATACCCGCGTTGATGTTAAAGCCCAGGTTACCAATCACACCGATGAAGATGATGACCATATACGTCTTTGCCATCTCCAGTGTACCGTCGTCCGGCACCTTCATCATGTGCAGCAACGGTTCACTTAAAAAGATACCAATCAGCGACAGCGGAATGATGCCGATGATCAACGCCGTGTAGATGGTATTGACCGTCTGATTGACCCGCTCCAGGTCACGCGCACCGTAAAACTGCGAAATCATAATGGTCGCGCCGGTACCGATGCCCATAAACAACGAGCTGAGCATAAAAATGATGGGGAAGCCGGTGCCCACCGCAGCCAGTGCCTTGTCCCCGATGACATTTCCGACCACTACGCTGTCCACCATGTTGTACAGCTGCTGGAAGATGTTACCCAGCAACAGCGGCATGGTGAAGCTCAAAATCAACCGGTACGGGCTGCCACTGGTCATGTCAATCGAGGTCGTTTTCTTTTCTTTTGCCATAAATCCATTCCTCTCCTTCTCTTTTGTCCCGCCGTATTGCGGGATTGTTAAATAGTAAAAATTCCACATCTTTCATTATATTGTATGTTTTTACAAATTACAAGAGGGTCTACCACAAATCTTTTTGCACCTTTTTAGGGCTATAAAAGCTCGTTTGTATAATCCATCTATTTTTATTTTTATTTTTTCTTAAAAATTTATTGACTTTTTACTAGCAAGAGGTTATAATAGGATTGTTAAAAGAAGTATGCAATTTTTACGCTTCTTTTACCTTTCTTTTGAGATCTCCTGACCGGTAAACTCCGGTCGTCCTCTATTTTTTATTACACAGCCAAAAAGGGAAGTCCGCTTGGACTTCCCTTTTTGGCTATTGTTTTTTCGACAGCACCCAGCCATACAACGCCCACAGCAAGGATATAGCTTTTCTTCTGGCTCTTTACCCATCAAAATCATTGCTATCCACCCGCAACAATGGTATAATAATAGGATATGGAAACAAACAGCCCACCAAAAGAGGGAGGATTTTCATGGAATACGAAAAAGAATTTATACAGGAACAGCAGTATCTGGACAAGACCTGCACCTTCATTCGGGAAAACCTGCAACGGGAAGAGCAAGCCTGCTCCGATGAAAAGGAACAGATCATCTCTGCCCGCAAGGAGATGTGGGAAAATGTTTCCTTCCGCGGCGGCTTCGACAATGCGGTCGAGGCACATCAGGCACTCGAATCCATCCAGGCACAATCCGGCAGGTATGACGCTGCCCACAAGCGGATCGACCACTACCGTCAGGCGCTGGATTCTCCGTACTTTGCAAGAATCGACTTCACCGAACAGGGCTTTGAATCCTCCCTCGCCGAGCGCATCTACATCGGTCTGTTCACTGTTCAGGACGAGGACTCCTATGAGCCCTATGTCTACGACTGGCGCACACCGATTGCCAGTCTGTTCTACCGCTACGAAACCGGTCCGGTGGAATATCAGGCACCTTCCGGCACCATCCGTGGCACTGTATCGCTCAAGCGGCAGTTTGAAATTAAAGAAAGCACTCTCAACTACTTCTTCGACTCCGATTTAAACATCGTGGACAACCTGCTGCGGGAGGCGCTCTCCCACAACACCTCGCCACAGATGCGCTCGATTGTAGAGACCATCCAGCGACAGCAGGACATGATTATCCGTGATACGCAAAACGAACTGCTTTTCGTGCAAGGCGTTGCCGGCAGCGGAAAAACCTCGGTCGCCCTGCACAGGGTCGCCTTTTTGCTGTACGAAGGGGTCACCCAAAAACTGTACGCCAACAACATCGTCATCATCTCTCCGAACAACCTGTTTGGCAGCTATATCGCCAATGTCCTGCCCTCGCTGGGTGAAAAAAATGTTGCCAGCTTGACCTTTGAAGGGCTGTACAACAAGATTTGCTCCGGCAAGCCGATTTTACCGCGCAGCCTGCTGCTTGAACAGATGGTCTGCGCCTCCACCCAGAAGGAACGGGAGCTGCTGCACCGCTCGGTGGAATTTTTCTCCTCCAATACCTTTCTCACCATTCTGGAGCGATATGTTTCCTACTATATCCGCCGCATGATTGACTACACCGACCTGTACTACGACGGTAAGCTGTTGGAAACCAGGGAGCAGATGAGCGCCTTTGTCCAAAAAGCCTGCCGCCGTGCGCCGCTGGACGGTGCGCTCAAGCTGTTGGAGCAGCGACTCTGGAACCAAATCCACAAGCTTCGCCGGGAACAGCGGCTTAAAAAATTGCAGAGCTTTTCCGGCACCTTTGTCCAGCATCTGTACGACAAAAAGCAGTTCGGCAGATTGCTCTCTATCAAAGAGAGCAGCCGCATCAAACGTCAAATCAAGCGCTTCATCACCCTGGACAGCTTCCAGCTGTACTGCCGCCTGCTGTGCGACCGTTCGCTGTTTTTACGTATGGCAAAAGGTCTTGCGCTGCCCGATTCGATTGAGCAGATTCTCGACCTTGCTGCCAACCGCCTGCAACAGGAGCAGCTGTGCTATCAGGATGCCCTGTCGCTTTTATACCTGCATCTTTGCCTGTTCGGCAGCGACGGCTTTCAGGACATCCGCCAGGTGGTGGTGGATGAGGCGCAGGATTATTCTCCGCTGCATTTCTCCATCCTCAAAAAGCTGTTTCCGAACGCCCGCTACACCATCATGGGCGACTACAACCAGACCATCGAAAAGCAGGAAACCAACCAGTTCTATCGGGATATTGCAGATTTGTTCCCGAACAAGCGTTCCTGCCTGATTACTTTGAGCAAAGGCTTCCGCTGCTCCTATGAAATCAGCGAATATTCCCGTCGCTTTCTGCCCGCCGATACCCAGATGGAAAGCTTTGACCGCCACGAACAGCCGGTTCTGGTGGAATCGACCGACAACCTCCAGCAAACTGCCGACCGCATTGAGCAGCTGACACAGCAGTACCTGGGCGAAGGATATGCCTCCATCGGCATCATCTGCAAAACGCAGGCAACCGCCAAGCAGCTGTATTCCCTTTTGAAAGGCAAACTGCCGGTTCACCTGATGGACATCGAGCAGAAGGAAATCTTCTCCGGTGTCATGCTGATGCCGGTCTATATGGCAAAAGGCTTGGAATTTGACGCTGCCATCCTCTGTGATGCCGACGAGAAAAATTATCGCAACAACTTTGACCGCCAGCTGCTGTATGTCTCCTGTACCCGCGCGCTGCACCGTCTGGCAATCCTGTACACCGGCAAACCCAGCCGCTACCTCAAGGAACCCAGGGAATAGAGCCTCCTTTGCTACATAAGCGTTCTGAAAACTAAAAAGGGTCGTGTATCTGTTTGATACACGACCCTTTTGTTCTGCTCAAAGTATCTGTTTCTTACTTTGCCTGCAAGGCACGCTTGCCGATGTCACGGCGGCTGAAGCAATCCTCAAAGGAAATCGAGTCTACGCCCTCATACGCCTTGTCAAGCGCCTCTTGGAGGCTCTGCGCCCTTGCTGTTACGCCCAGCACACGACCGCCGTTGTTGTAGTATACGCCGTCGGTGAGTTTGGTACCCGAGTGATAAACGCTGACGCCTTCCCTCTGACCCTGTGCATCCAGTCCACTGATTGGCAGACCCTTGCGGTAGGATTTCGGATAGCCGCCGCTTGCAATGATGACGCAGGCAGCCTTCTCATCGGAGAAACGGACCATCTCTTCGGTCAAGGTTCCGTTGTACACCGCTTCCATGATTTCCACCAGGTCGCTGTCCAGCAGTTCCAGTACAACCTGTGTTTCCGGGTCACCGAAGCGGCTGTTGTACTCGATGACATACGGTCCCTTTGGAGTGAGCATCAATCCAAAGTACAGGCAGCCTTTAAACGGTCTGCCCAGACTTGCCATGGCTGCAACGGTCGGCTTGAAGATTTTTTCCATACACTCCTGTGCAACCTCCGGTGTATAGAACGGGTTTGGTGCGATGGTGCCCATACCGCCGGTGTTCAGTCCCTTGTCGCCGTCCAGCGCACGCTTGTGGTCCATCGAGGAAACCATCGGTACTACCGTCTTGCCATCCACAAATGCCAGCACAGAAACCTCCGGTCCGGTCAAAAATTCCTCCACAACTACATGGTTGCCGCTGGTGCCAAACACCTTTTCTTCCATGATTTCGTGCAGACCCTCTTTGGCTTCCTCGTGACTGGCAGCAATGATGACCCCTTTACCCAGTGCAAGACCGTCCGCCTTGATGACCACCGGGTACTCATTTTTTTCTTCGATGTAGCACAGCGCTTTTGCCGGGTCGTCAAACACCTCATAAGCAGCGGTCGGGATATGGAATTCCTTCATCAGGTTTTTGGAGAACACCTTGCTGGCCTCAATCTGTGCTGCATCCTTGGTTGGACCAAAGGTCATGATGCCCTCCTGATTGAGCGCATCCACCATGCCTGCTGCCAACGGGTCATCGGGAGCTACAACGACCAGGTCGATGCTGTTCTCCTTGGAAAACCGAACGACACCGTCGATATCCATCGCCTTGATGTCCACACACTGCGCATCCATGCTGATGCCGCCGTTGCCGGGACAGCAGTAGATTGTTTCGGCTTTTGGACTCTGTTTTAACTTACGGATGATGGCATGCTCTCTGCCGCCGGAGCCTACTACCAAAATTTTCATAGCAAATCGTCCTTTCCTTCTGATTCCAAAAGAGGGGAAGGACTTGTCTTCCTTCCCCTTTTTGGCAGATGTTGTTTAGTGATGGAACAGGCGGATTCCGGTGAATGCCAGTACCATGTTGTATTTATCGCAGGTTTCGATCACATTGTCGTCACGGATCGAGCCGCCCGGTTCTGCGATATACTGTACACCGGAGCGGTGTGCTCTTTCGATGTTGTCACCGAATGGGAAGAAGGCATCCGAACCCAGCGATACGCCGGTCAGGGTATCCAGCCATGCGCGTTTTTCCTCTCTGGTCAGCGGTTCCGGTTTTTCGGTAAAGAAGTTTTCCCAAATGCCGTCTGCCAGCACATCCATATAATCGTCCGAGATGTACACGTCGATGGTGTTGTCGCGGTCTGCTCTGCGGATGTCCTTTTTAAATGGCAGGTTGAGCACCTTCTGATGCTGACGCAGATACCAGATATCTGCCTTGTTGCCTGCCAGTCTGGTGCAGTGGATTCTGGACTGCTGACCTGCGCCGATACCGATGGCTTGACCGTCTTTGACGTAGCAGACCGAGTTGGACTGGGTGTATTTGAGTGCAATCAAGCTGATGAGCAGGTCGATCTTTGCATTTTCCGGCAGCTCTTTGTTCTGAGAAACGATATTCTTGAACAGGTCTGTGTCAATCTTCAGATTGTTTCTACCCTGCTCGAAGGTGATACCGAACACATCCTTGTGCTCGATTGGCTGCGGAACATAAGCAGGGTCGATCTCGATGACGTTATAGGTGCCTTTGCGTTTTTCTTTCAGGATTTCCAGAGCCTCTTCGGTGTAGCCCGGAGCGATGACGCCATCAGAAACCTCGCGCTTGATGATTCTTGCAGTGCAGGCATCACAAACGTCCGACAGAGCGATGAAATCGCCGTAGGAGGACATTCTGTCTGCGCCTCTTGCTCTTGCATAAGCGCTGGCGATTGGGGAAAGCTCTCCCAGGTCATCCACAAAGTAGATTTTTTTCATGGTGTCGTCCAGCGGCAGACCAACAGCGGCGCCTGCCGGAGAAACGTGCTTGAAGGAAGCGGCTGCCGGAAGACCGGTGGCTTCCTTCAGCTCCTTGACCAGCTGCCAGCTGTTGAAGGCATCCAGGAAGTTGATGTATCCCGGTTTGCCGTTGAGTACCTTCAGCGGCAGTTCACTGCCGTCTTTCATAAAAATGCGGGATGGTTTCTGATTTGGGTTGCATCCATATTTCAGCGCAAGCTCGTTTGCCATAATTGTTTTCATCCTTTCTGAAATATCTGGGATTACTTGTTTTTATTGATGATGCGGGTCTGGGTTTCGCCGCTCTCCAGATCGATAAAGCGGGTAAACAGAGAAACCTTGTTGTCCTCGTTGAGGTTATCCCAAACCTGTGCGGTAAATGCGTCGATGTCGCCTTCGATGATGACCGGTGTCGGCTCACCTTCATAGGAAGGGATTGGGTTGCCGTCGCAGCGGTAGGTGTGGATGAAATGTCCCTGACCTGCCTTTGGATTTTCGTACTCAAAGAAATATCTCTGATTGCTTTCCGGATCGCCGTTGTTGCTCTTGAGGATGGACAGCTTGTAGTTGCAACCCTCTACCACACCGGAGATGCGTGGGGTAAAGTTCGGTGCATCTGGCTCGAAGGTTCTGGTGCGCAGCGCTTCTTCAAAGGTTTTGCCGTCCTTGATAAAGTCATAAATGGTATCGGTCTGGTCTCCGTTGGTAACGATGGTCTTTGCTCCCAGCACACGAACCGGTGCGTAGATGATCAGCGACGGGTCTGCCAGTTTTGCCGGGTCGAATGCCTCGGTGCGGATGCCACCCTCCTGCTCTACAAAAACGCGGTTGCGGCTGTTTTCACTTCTGCCCATGATGAAGTAGGCGATGACCATTTTTTTGCCGTCCTGGCTTCTGCCCAGCACGATGCCTCTGCCCGGGTAGGTAGTGGAAGCAAGTTCCTCTGCAAGATTCAGATAATTCATAACCAATTCTCTCCTCAACTTCTCAGCTGTTTTGCTTTTCTTTTTCAATCTGCTCACAAACCATCGCGGTCGCTTTTGGGAGCAGTTCCCATTCTGCCTGCTCCATCACCCTTCTTTGCAGCGTTTCGGGTGTGTCGTCCGGCTGGATGTAGACCGCCTTTTGCAGCAGGATGCTGCCTCCATCGGTCACCTCGTTGACATAATGCACCGTAGCGCCGGTGACCTTGACTCCGTAATCCAGCGCTGCCTGATGCACCTTCAATCCGTAAAAGCCCTTGCCGCAGAAGGAAGGGATCAGGGACGGATGGACGTTGATGATGCGGTTCGGATACGCCTGCACCATGTCCTTACACAGGATGCTTAAAAATCCTGCCAGCACCACCATCTCGATTCCTCTGCTTTGCAGCTGCTCAAGCACCTTTGCGCTGAACTGCTCAGGGCTGCTGCACTGTTTGCGGTCCACCACGATGCTTTCGATGCCGGCTTTTTTTGCACGCTCCAGCGCATAGACATCCGGGCGGGAGCTGAGGACCAGACAAATCTTTCCGCTGCCCAGTTCACCCTGCTGCTCACGGTCGATCAAAGCCTGCAAGTTGGTGCCGCCTCCCGACACCAGCACTGCTATCTTGACCATTTCCACCGCTCCTTTCGATAAAATGAAAAGCAGACGCCGCGCAGGTGCGACCCTTGCCCACCTTTTTACACGGATACAGGGGAAGGACCATTGCTACGTCTGCTTTTGTGTGATTGTCAAAAAGACTAGATGATTTCGACCTCTTTGCTGCCCTGTTCCACTTTACCAATCACATAGGCATCCTCGCCAGCTTCTTTAAGAACCTGCAGCGCTTTGTCTGCATCCTCGCTGGAAACGATGGCAATCATGCCGACGCCCATGTTGAAGGTGTTGAACATATCGTGCTCAGAAATCTCTCCTACCTTCTGGATTTCCTGGAAGATAGGCAGTACGCGCACGCTGTTTCTTTCTACAACAGCCTTGGTTCTGTCGTTGAGTGCGCGCGGGATATTTTCATAGAAACCGCCGCCGGTTACATGAACAACCGATTTCACTTTGATTTCGTCCATCAGTTTAAGCATCGGTTTTACATACAGTCTGGTTGGGGTCAGCAGGGTTTCACCCAGGGTAGATCCGTTAAATTCACGGAAGATGTTTCTTGGTTTGCTTTCCAGCTCAAACACCTTTCTCACCAGAGAAAATCCGTTGGAGTGAACGCCGGAGGACGGCAGAGCGATCATCACATCGCCTGGCTGTACATTTTCCGGGTCGAGCATTTTATCCTTGTCCACAACACCTACACTGAAGCCTGCAAGGTCATACTCGTCCACCGGATAAAATCCCGGCATCTCAGCAGTTTCGCCGCCAACCAGCGCACAGCCGGTCTCTACGCAGCCGTCTGCCACGCCCTTAACGATGTCCGCTACCTTTTCCGGGATATTTTTGCCCAGTGCAATATAATCCAGGAATACCAGCGGTTTTGCACCGCAGCAGATGATGTCGTTGACACACATTGCCACACAGTCGATGCCCACTGTGTCATGCTTGTCCAGCATGAATGCAATCTTCAGCTTGGTGCCCACGCCGTCTGTTCCGGAAACCAGAACCGGCTTGGTAATGCCGGTCAGGTCCAGCTCAAAGGCTCCGCCGAAGCCGCCGATGCCGCCCATCATGCCCGATGTCATGGTTCTTGCAACGTGTGCCTTCATCAATTCAACTGCCTTGTATCCGGCGGTAACGTCTACGCCGGCTGCCTTATAGCTTTCGCTGAAACTTTCGCTCATATCGTTAAAATCCTTTCTGTTGTTGCCCTGTTCTAGTAAAGAAGATGCAGATTATTCACCCAGCAGTCTCTTCATGATTTCGTGGTAGCCCTCGTCAACATTGTCCATATCTCTTCTAAAACGGTCTTTGTCCAGTTTTTCATGGGTGGTAGCATCCCAGAAGCGGCAGGTGTCAGGGGAGATTTCGTCTGCCAGAACGATGGTACCGTCGCTGAGCTTACCAAACTCCAGCTTGAAGTCTACCAGGTCTACGTTGATCTCTTTAAAGAAAGCCTTGAGGATTTCATTGATTTTGAAAGCGTAGGAAGCAATCTGATCCAGCTCTTCGCGGGTGCACAGCTGCATTGCCAGTGCATGGTAGTCGTTGATCAGCGGGTCGCCCAGATCGTCGTTTTTGTAGCTGTATTCCAAAACGGTGGTTGGCAGAACGGTGCCTTCCTCGATGCCCAGACGTTTGGACATAGAACCTGCTGCGATGTTGCGAACGATTACCTCCAGAGGAACGATCTTCACTTTTTTAACAACCGTTTCACGGTCGGACAGCTCTTCTACAAAGTGGGTCGGGATGCCTTTGCCTTCCAGCATCTTCATCAGATGGTTGGTAACGCGGTTGTTGATAACGCCTTTGCCCGAGATGGTGCCTTTTTTCAGACCGTTAAAAGCGGTTGCATCGTCCTTGTAGTCAACGATGTACAGCTCAGGATCCTCGGTGGTATAGACCTTTTTTGCCTTGCCTTCATAAAGCATTTCACACTTTTTCATTTTGATTACCTCCATACTTCTCATTGAGCCTTACAAGCTCTATATCTAAAAAAATTGACCAACTGGTGTTAAAAATGGATTGTTACTCTGCCAGCTCCTGCTGAAGCTTTGCATCCTTTTCGATGACTGCACGGTTCATCTTGTCCTTCATCTCGTCCAGCTGTGCAGCCAGCTTTTCATCGCTGAGCGCCAGCATCTGAACGGCAAGGATTGCCGCATTCTCTGCACCATTGATTGCAACGGTTGCCACCGGGATGCCGGATGGCATCTGAACGGTTGCCAGCAGAGCATCCAGTCCGTCCAGGGTGGAAGATTTAATCGGAATACCGATGACTGGCAGGGTGGTGTGCGCTGCCAGAACGCCGCCCAGATGGGCTGCCTTGCCGGCTGCTGCGATGATGACGCCAAAGCCGTTTGCCTTTGCGTTTGCTGCAAACTCACTTGCCAGCGCCGGTGTGCGGTGTGCGCTCATGACGTGTGCCTCCACCGGTACACCAAAAGATTTCAGTTTATCGATCGCAGGTTTTACAACCGGCAGATCGCTGTCGCTGCCCATGATGACAGCTACTTTTTTTGCTGTGTTTTCCATTGTTACCGTTCCTCCCATCTCCCTGCACCGCTGTTTCCTTTGGTGCAATAAAAAAACGCTGCGACAAAGACCCTGCCACAGCATACACTTTACCCATTTTTTCTGTTGTATACAGACTTCTCGCCCTGTCCTGCAAAAAAGCGCACGGAACCCACCTGAAAAGCAAAGCAAAAGCCAATCAGACCGCTGGTCCAATGTCCAAAAACAGTGCTTTTTTTCACAGTTCCTTCCTCCATTCTTTCTAGCGGCAGGGGTAAGCGATGCTGTATCATCAGTTAATATTATTCTATATGAATCCAATGTAAAATGCAAGTATCTGTCAGATTTCGATGGAAAAATCGTACAGGTATTTTAATTTTCTTCCGCTTTTGGATGGATATTTGTTCATATTATCCATGCTTTTGCAGGATTGTTTTTCCCTTACATCAAAAAAGGTCCCTCCTGTGCCGGAAGGACCTTTTTCTTTATGAAATTGGTTATCAAAATCTACACAAGACTTACTCCTGTGTGCCTGCACCTGCATGGTCGGTGACAATCTCCTTGATGGAGGCAGCAAAACCTGCCAGCGACTGCATCTCGCTTGGGATAATCAGCTTGGTTGCCTGACCGTCTGCCACCTTTGCCAGTGCCTCAAAGCTCTTGAGGGTGAGCACCTTGTCGGTCGGAGCTGCATCGTTGAGCATCTTCAAGCTGTCTGCATACGCCTGCTGTACCTTCAGGATAGCGGTCGCTTCACCGTCCGCCTCACGAATCTTCTGCTCACGCACTGCGTCTGCGCGCAAGATTGCCGATTCCTTCTCCGCCTGTGCCTTCAGGATAGCCGCTTCCTTCTCACCTTCTGCAATCAGCACCTGGCTGCGCTTCTGACCCTCTGCACGAAGGATGGACTCGCGGCGTTGACGCTCTGCCTTCATCTGCTTTTCCATAGCATCCTGGATCTCTGCCGGCGGCAGGATGTTTTTCAGTTCTACGCGGTTGACCTTGATGCCCCATTTGTCGGTGGCAGTGTCCAGTGTGGTGGTAATCTTGGTGTTGATTACATCACGGGAGGTCAGGGTGTGGTCCAGCTCCAGCTCACCGATGATGTTTCGCAGCGTAGTAGCCGTCAGGTTTTCAATCGCGGAAATCGGACGCTCCACGCCGTAGGTAAACAGCTTGGCATCAGTAATCTCATAAAAGACAACGCTGTCAATCTGCATGGTGACGTTGTCGCGGGTGATAACCGGCTGTGGCTTAAAATCGACTACCTGCTCTTTCAGGGAAACTCGTTTTGCAATATGGTCGACAAACGGAACCTTAAAGTGTACGCCGTTGTCCCAGGTCTGATAATAAGAGCCCAGGCGTTCCACAACGAATACCATCGACTGCGGAACGATTTTAATGTTGGTAATCAATAGGATTAGAATTACAAGAACCAATACCGACAGAAAAATAATCATAAAATGCCTCCACCCTTCTTTACTGAATGTTTTCCAAAGCTTTTACATAAACGGTCACGCCTTCAATGCGAACAATTTGGACCTTTTGACCGGTTGTAAAGCTCTCTTCCTTGTTGACTGCCGCTGCCGACCAGTCCTGCCCTTCGATCTCCACCCTTCCTCTCTGTTCGGGAGAAATCGGATGGATGACCACGGCGGTCTGACCGATGATGCGGTCTGCGTTGGTTTTTTCCTTGGGAGCCGATTGAATTTTCTTTACAAGAGGTCTGCTGGCAATCAAGCTCAACAGCGAAACCACAACAAATGTAATCAGCTGTACGGTCCCCGAAGCTCCCATCAGAGATACCAGCAGCGATGCCACCGCTCCCAGTGCAAACCACACCGCGACCAACTGATAGGTTGCAACTTCTGCCACAATCAGCACAACAATCAAAATCAACCAGATAATCGGTGCTGAAGTTGTTGTCAGGATATTCATTCTTTTCAACTCCTTTTTACTAGGAACAACACCCTTTGCTTCCCCTGCCAGATGCCTGGAAGCGCTTGTTCTCTATGGATTTATCATACCACAACGCCTTCTTTTTCACAACCGTCATTTTCACTCAAAAGAAGCGTTTTTTTCCTCTCTGCGGCTGATTTTTCTATGTCTATATCCTCCAATCTCTCGCACATTCTCTCGATTTCTCGTTCTTGCTCTCGTTTATACATTTCCCTGTATTTCCCGTCCCGCGCCGCAGCATACAAACAAAAAAAGAGGGCGGGCGCCCTCTTTTTTTATCCTGTCCACTATGCAAGCAGATATTCTTTTTTAACCTTTGCTCCTACCTTCTGGATTGCCCGCTGTGCCAGAACGGTAGTTGGGTCCACTGTGTCCTCGGTGATGCCAACCCTTTCAAAGGCAATCGGCAGCTCGGTGCATCCCAAAATCATCTTCTGCGCGCCCATTGCCTTGACCTCGTCCACCAGCTCCTGCACCGGAAGATTTTCGATGCCCGGTTTGCCCGCTTTGACATAGTCATAAATCAAAGACATCAACAGCTTCTGATTTTTTTCGCTCGGGTATACCACTTCGATTCCGGCTTGCAGCAACGCCTTTTCGTACACCTTGCTGTCGCGAGTACCGTCGGTTGCAAGAACCGCTGCCTTGCTGACTCCACTCTCCTTGAGATATTTGACCGTTTCCTCAATCATACTCATAAATGGTACATCCAGATACGGAGTCACATCATTGTAAAAATAATGTGCGGTGTTGCAGGACATAATCAGCAACTGCGCTCCCATTGCCTCCAGACGAAGTGCGCTCTTGACCAGCTCCGGCACCGGTGTTTTGCCATCATGCAGAATCGCTGTGGTGCGGTCCGGGATGTTGGTGTTGCTGTCCACACAGATACGGATGTGGTCCTGGTCCTTTTGGGCATCGGTAAAGCGAATGATTTTGTCCATCAAATCGCAGGTTGCAAGCGGTCCCATGCCGCCAATGATACCAATTACTGGATTCATTTTTCTTCCTCCTTGTCAATCTCACCCATAAGTAAAGTATCACTTATCCTATTTTTTGTTTTGTGATACCAAATGCTTGATTTTAGTATAGTTTTCTTCTATAATAAAATCAAATATTTATATATTTATAGAATTCATAACTTTTTATTTATGAGGTGAGCAGGATGTTGCGAAACATGGAATATGTCTATGAGGTCTACAAACAGGGCAGCTTCACCAAAGCTGCCAAAAGCCTGTATGTCAGCCAGCCTTGCCTGAGTGCGCTGGTCAAAAAGACCGAGGAGAAACTGGGATTTCCCATCTTCAACCGCAACTCCAATCCTTTGCAATTAACCGAATGCGGACAGGAATATATCCGTTACATCGAGCGGATGCGCGCGCTGGAAAATGAATTTGATAACTACCTCAACGACCTGCGCGGATTAAAGACCGGCAAGCTCTCCATCGGCTCCAACAGCGCCTTTTCTTCGTTGGTGCTCCCACAAATTATCAGCGACTTCAACCGCCTCTATCCCGGCGTCAAAGTCACACTGAACGAGGGAAACATCTACTACCTGGAGGAAAAACTTTTAAACGGCGACCTCGATTTGGTGCTGGACAATCACCCCATGGATGAAAAAATCTACCGCAAGGAACTGTTCTCCTCTGAGATGCTGCTGCTTGCCGTACCCAAAAGCGCCAAAATTCCGTCGGCTTTGCAAAAGTTTGCATTGGAACACCATGACGTTCTGGAGGGTCGCCAACTGCTTACACAGACTTATGCTGTCAATATTCGTGATTTTATGCAAAATAGCTTTATCGCCCTGCGACACGGCAATGATACCCGCATCCGTATGGACATAATTTGTGAGCAGTCTGGATTCTCTCCGAAAATTCAGCTGGAGGTCGACCAGTTGACCACTGCCTACAACATCGTTTGCAGCAATATGGGGATCACCCTCGTCAGCGACACTCTCATCACCCATACCGCTCCTGTCCCGGGCGTGGTCTATTATAAACTCGATTCCGAACAGCTGTACCGACACTCCTATTTCTACTACAAAAACAGCTCCTATGTCACTCGCGCCATGCGGGAGTTTATCCGCACCGGCACCAGCAGCTTTGCCCGTTCCTAGTTTTCCCCAAATAAAAAGAGTACAGCAACATGCTGTACTCTTTTTTGGTAGGAATTAAAATTCGTTGCGGCGATCGTGATAGTGGGTATGCAGCAGCTCATGTGCAAGATGGCTGTTTGGTTCCTGCAAAAACTCACTGTACAAGGTCTGGATGTCCGGGTTTTTGTGCGACTGACGAATCGGTAGATTTTTGTCCACCTTGTACAAACCGTCCATGCGATGTTCACGGATAGCTGCGGTCGTTCTGAACGGCTGACCGCCGCCGCCAACACAGCCGCCCGGGCAGCACATGACTTCGATAAACTGGTAATCCGCTTCTCCGGCACGAATCTTGTCCATCAGTACACGGGCATTTTTCAGACCGTTGGTAATGGCAACCTTAACCGGTGTTCCATCCAGGTCGAGGGTCGCTTCTTTAATACCCTCATGACCGCGGCAAGCGGTGAAATCCAGGCTTTCCGGCTGTTTGCCGGTGACTACCTCGTATACTGTACGGATAGCCGCTTCCATAACGCCGCCGGAGGTGCCGAAGATAGCGCCTGCGCCGGAGCCCAATCCTAGCGGATGGTCAAATTCCTCTTCCGGCAGACGGTCAAAGCTCAATCCTGTCATGCGAATCATCTTAGCAAATTCGCGGGTGGTCAGAACAACATCGACATCCTGATAGCCGGAAGAATTCATCTCCGGTCGCTGGCATTCATATTTTTTGGCGATACAAGGCATTACCGATACTACAAACATTTTCTCTCTCGGAATCCCCATCTTATCTGCATAATAGGTCTTTGCAATCGCACCAAACATCTGCTGTGGCGATTTGCAGGAGGAAACGTTATCCAGCAGGTCCGGGTAGTTCTTCTCCACAAAGTTAATCCAGCCCGGGCTACAGGAGGTAATCATCGGCAAAGAGCCTCCATTTTTCATCCGGTTGAGCAGCTCATAGCCTTCCTCCATAATGGTCAGGTCGGCAGAAAAGTCGGTGTCGAATACCTTATCAAAACCCAAACGTCTGAGCGCAGCAACCATCTTGCCGGTTGCAACTGCGCCTCTTTCCATTCCAAACTCTTCACCGATTGCAACACGAACAGCAGGAGCGGTCTGAACGATGACAAATTTATCCGGGTCGTCGATGGCATCCCAAACTCTCTGGGTGTCGTCCTTTTCATACAATGCGCCGACTGGGCAAACTGCCACACACTGTCCGCAGTAGACACAAGGAGATTCAGAGAGCGGCTTTTCAAAGGCGGTAGTGATTTTAAAATCGACCGAACGACCGGAGAAGCCGATGGCATTGGTCGTTTGAATCGCCTGACAAGCCTCCACACAGCGTCCGCAACGAACACACTTGGTCATATCGCGTACCAGCGCCGGATTGCTCATCTCCTTTGGTACCGGCTTCCAGACCGGGTCGAAGATGTTGCCGCGGATATTGTACTCTGCTGCAAGTTTCTGTAGCTCACACTTGCCGTTTTTCTCACAGTGCAGGCAGTCCTGCGGGTGATTGGCAAGAATCAGTTCCAGGATGGTCTTGCGTGCCTTGCGCACCTTTGGAGAATTGGTCGTGATGTCTCCCGCTTCGTCCACTAGGTTGTTGCAGGCCGTCTTTAAACGTCTGCTCCAGCTATCCTCTACCAGGCATACGCGACAAAAAGCGCGCACACCCAAGTCCGGGTGGTGGCAAAGGGATGGGATGTTGATACCGATTTTGCGGGCAGCTTCCATAATGGTGGTGCCGGATGGTACGGTCACCGGAATCCCGTCTATTTTGATTGTAACCATCTTATTTGGATCAATATGCATACTGGTCACCATACTTTCTGCTATTCAAACAAACCGGGCAGATACCCTTGATATGAGCCTGAAATTCTTCTCGTCTGTGTTTCAGGCAGGAATCCAATGCGGTGCAAGCCGACTGACCCAGACCGCAGGAAGAAGCGGTTGCCATCGTGAAGGACAGCCGTTCCATCCGTTCAAAATCCTTTTCTGTTGCAAGTCCGTTTGCAAAACGATGCAAAATCATATACATCTGACGGTTTCCTTCACGACAGGGAACACATTTTCCACAGCTTTCATGGATAAAAAATTCTGAAACCTTCTTCAGATAATCAATGATGCAGACGGTTTCATCCAGCACAACCACTGCACCGGAACCGATGCTCAAGCCCTGCTTTTTCAGTGAGGTGTGGTCATAACGGGTATCCAACTGCTCCGGGAAACCGATTGGACCGGACTGACCGCCCAAATGGTAGCATTTCAGCTCCTTGCCATCCGGGATGCCGCCGCCAAATTCCGGGTCAAAGATAATGTCGCGCAGGGTCACGCCGCCGATTGGTACCTCAAAGGTACCGCGTCTTACTACATTGCCGGACAGACAAATCAGCTTTGTGCCGCCTGAATCTTCCACGCCCAATTCCTGGAAAGCTTTACCACCCATGTTGATAATCTGCGGAACGCTTGCAAAGGATTCCACGTTGTTGACCAAGGTCGGCATCGAATACAGGCCGACCTCTGCCAAATGCGGCGGTTTAACACGAGGACGTCCCGCTTTTGCTTCTATGGAATTGAGCAAACCGGAGTTTTCACCGCAGATATACGCACCGGCACCGGAAACGATGTGTACACGGAAGGAGAAGTTAGAACCCATGATATTCTCCCCCAGATAGTGCGCCTTGACCGCATTGTCAATCGCTGCCTGGAAGAGTTTCTGAATCTCACGGTATTCACCGCGAATGTAGATATAGCCATCGTGCGAATCAAACACATAGCCAGCAATCGCCATGCCTTCGATGATGCTCAGCGGGTCCTTTTCCAGAAGAACTTTATCCTTAAAGGTGCCCGGTTCACCCTCGTCCGCATTGCAGACGATGTACTTCGGGCTGCCTTCGATTTCGTAAAGTTGTTTCCATTTTTTACCCGCCGGATAGGAAGCGCCACCTCTTCCAAGCAGTTTTGCGTCGATGACCTCGTTGATAATGTCCATCGGCGCCATATCCATCGCTTTTTTCAAAGCGGAAAAACCGCCGCTTGCAAGATAATCTGCCACCGAATCCGGGCGGATCTTGCCGCAGCGCGCTGTTAAAAGCTGCATTGTTTTAGCCATAAAGCTGACACCCTTTCCTCTTCCAGTTACTGGTCGTTCTCTCTCAATTCGCGCAGGATTTTTCTAATTCGCTCTTCATTCAGGTTTCCGTATACACGGTCCCCGATTTTGATGACCGGACCGATGTTGCACGCTCCTACACATGGCATATATTGCAAACTGAACATTCCGTCCGGTGTTGTTTCACCAAAGTTGATACCCAGTTCTTTGCGCAAAAATTTTGCCATGACATGCGATTTGGAAATATAGCACGGAGCGTTGTTGCACACCTCGATGATGTATCGTCCACGCGGCTTGGTCTCCAGCATCGCATAAAAGGTCAGGATGTCATACAGCTGCACCAGCGGGATGTCCAGTTTTTCTGCCACCACTCGTGCGCTTGCTTCATTGATATAATTTCTTCTACATTCTCTCTGGATTTCAATCAAAATAGAAAGCAGATGCTCCTTGTCGCCTCCACATTCTTCGATGATTTCCAAAACACGTTCTCTGCTCAGAGTTTCTGTCGCCATCTTCAAACTCCTTTCCCCCAACCGTCCGACCCAAAACGGACAGCTGTCTTAGACAAAATTCAGATCCCAAAAGGCAAGACCTATTTCCGGCTCTTCTGTGCCTGTATGTAAAAATTATAGAGTTTCTACACGTCAACGTCAAGCGTTAGTTTTTTAACAATAGTTTTTTTCTATTCTTTTGTCTGTTTATAACAAAAGATGATGATTATTTTATCAAGTATTCAGATTGTGGTACATTTTTATGTAGTTTCTTTGTTTTTATTGACTTATCCAATAAAATATCGAATAATATTTGTCTTTTTTATAAAAATATCTCTGCAAATTGATGAAATATCTATTTCTCTTTTATCTATATCTTCTATGCCTATTCGACTTATTGTACAAATTCCCTGATTGATTTCCGATTACCGATGCTCATAAGACAGCAATTCCTGTTGTGCCTGTATCTTTCTCATAATTGCCTGAACGATTATCTCTATATCACTGTTGGGACTATATTCCTCCAGTGTAATGAAATTAATACACTTGAGCTCTCGCAGCTTTTCTATTGTATATTTTCTATTTGTATAATTTAAATATATATTCCATTTAGTATCAGTTGACTTCTGCATTATCTTTCTACTACATCTACAAATCGTATTATATAATTCTAAATTCCAATTCGTAAATTCTATCATATACAAAAAGAGGACAAGATGTTGCATTTAAAACATCCTGTCCTCTTTTTTGCTTTAAAACAAATAGGAAAAAATCGCAGGCACCAGAAAAAAGAGCGCACAAAACAAATTGGCAACCAACTTGCAGGCAGTCTGTTCCAGTCGGTCCAAATCCTCATATTCAACCGGATCTTCCTCGACAAAATCTATCATCTGCTTGCTATGATTGGCTGTTTTGGTGCGTTTTTTATCAGCCTTTGTAAAAACACTGGCCAATTTGGTGAGCGGATTTTCCATTCCATCCAAGCTCAGGTAGCTAAACCATGCCATTGCCAAAAAGATGAAACCAATCAGATAAAAAATAGACTGGGTCATCTGGTGAATCTGCATGGTATTTGCATAGCGATTCCACAAACCTGCCACCAGCAAGCCGACAATCAGTCGAGGAAACGCCTTGTAAACGGTAGGTCTAATCATAAATGATTTATAGACCTGGAAAAGTTTTTTCATCTTTTCAAAATCCTTTCTGCAAAAAGAATCGTTTTGACAGCATAGATGCACCTGCAATCAAAGCATATTTAATTAGATTTATTGTACTATACAGATTACTTTTTGTCAAATATTGCTTTGATTATACGATTCTTAAAAAAGAAAAGAGCCGTTTTTATCCAAAACGGCTCTTTCGAAACAAAGCTTATGCTTTCGCAATCTCGTTTCTGTACTGATCCAGCTCGCGCTGATTTCCGTATACAAAGTGACCTGGAAGAATTTCTTCCCAAATCGGTTTGTCAACAGAATAATCATGAACAGAAGGATCGTAAACAATCAGTTTCTTCTTCTTCTCGATTTCCGGATCCGGAATCGGAACTGCAGACAGCAGTGCTTTGGTGTATGGATGCAGCGGATGACGGAACAATTCTTCCGATTCAGCCAGCTCTACGATACGACCTTTATGAATAACAGCAATGCGGTCAGAGATGAAGCGAACAACCGACAGGTCATGTGCGATGAACAGGTAGGTCAGACCTCTGTCCTTCTTCAGACGGTTCAGCAGGTTCAGTACCTGCGCACGAATCGATACGTCCAACGCAGAGATTGGCTCGTCAGCTACGATGAATTCTGGTTCCATAATCAGCGCTCTGGCAATACCGATACGCTGTCTCTGACCACCGGAGAACTCATGTGGGAAACGAGAAGCAAACTCTGGTAACAGACCTACCTCACGCAGAACCTTCTGTACCTTTTCTTCACGTTCCTTCTCATCCTTGTACAGATGGAAGTTGATCAAACCTTCAGAAACGATGTAGTCTACTTTTGCTCTCTCGTTCAGAGAAGCCATTGGGTCCTGGAAAATCATCTGGCATTTACGAATGACCTCGGTATCGAGTTCTTTCGAGATTTTTCCGTTGATTTTCTGACCTTTAAAGTAGATGTCACCGGCGGAGGTTGGATTGATTCTCAGGATTGCACGACCGATGGTCGTTTTACCGGAACCAGATTCACCTACCAGAGAGAAGGTTTCACCTTTGTAAATATCAAAATTTACATGGTCAACTGCTACAAATTTTTTACGACCGGTACCGAAGCTGATCTGAAGATCCTTCAGTTCGATCAATTTTTCTCTTTCTGCCATTCCCATTAACCTCTCTCTCTCATTTTTTCACGCAAACGGCGAATGGATTCTGGCTGCTCAATCTTTGGAGCACGAGGATCCAGGTACCATGTCTTTGCCTTATGAGTTTCAGAAACGCTAAAGAATGGTGGCTCTTTTACAAAGTCAATCGCAAGTGCATGTCTGTTACGAGGTGCAAATGCATCACCTTGGATAACATTGAACAGGTTCGGAGGTGTACCATCGATCGATGGCAGGTCTTCACCTTTAACACCCAGCTGTGGCAGTGCGGACAGCAGAGCCCAGGTGTATGGATGCCATGCATCATAGAAGATTTCATCTACCATACCATATTCAACGATCTGACCAGCGTACATAACGGCTACACGGTCTGCAACGTTTGCAACAACGCCCAAGTCGTGGGTGATGTAGATAACGGTCATGTGCAGCTCGTTCTGCAGGTTATGAATCAGGTCAAGGATCTGAGCCTGGATGGTAACGTCCAGAGCGGTGGTCGGCTCGTCGCAGATGAGGATCTGTGGACGGCAGGCAACAGCGATTGCGATAACAACACGCTGCCTCATACCACCGGAGAACTCATGTGGATACTGGTTGTAACGGCGCTCTGGGTCAGGAATACCTACTTTTTTGAGCATTTCGATTGCTTCTTTTTTAGCTTCCTCGCCCTTGAGACCCTGGTGCAGCTCGATACTTTCCTGAATCTGTTTACCTACTTTTTTCAGTGGGTTCAGAGAGGTCATCGGGTCCTGCATTACCATCGCGATTTTTTTACCGCGGATGCCCAGCCATTCTTTTTCTGTTTTGTATTTGGAAATATCAACGCCGTCGTATGTAATGGAGCCACCGACAATGCTGCCGTTTGCATCCAACATACCAATAAAGGATTTTGTGAATACCGATTTACCGGAACCAGACTCACCTACGATTGCAAGTGTTTCTCCTTCATACAAATCCAGAGAGCACTTTCTGATTGCCATCAATTTGCGGCCACGTAAACTGAACTGGATTTCCACATCTTTAGCAGATAAAATAGGTTCTTTTGCCATTGTGCTTCCCTCCTGTTCTGATTATACGTGATTTCGTGGGTCGGACGCGTCAGAGAACGCATTACCAATCAGGTAGAAGGTGATGGTAATAATAGAAACGATTATTGCCGGGAAGATCAGCAGGTATGGATAATCCAGGAAATAGCTTCTTGCGTTTCTAAGCAGAATACCCAGAGAAGGTGTGTTGATGTCAAGACCCAGACCAAGGTAAGACAAGGTAGTCTCCATGTTGATGGTACCTGGGATAGACAGAGCCAGTCGCAGAATGATTACGCTGACCAGCTGTGGCAGCAGGTTCTTGACAAGAATACGATAGATTGGTGTACCCAATGTTCTGGACGCCAAGTTAAACTCACGGTCACGATAAATCATAACCAGATTTCGAACGTTACGTGCCATTACCAACCAGTGGAATGCAATCAGAGATACACACATGATGGTGAAGCTCTGACCGATCATCAGAGCGATCAAGGTCATGTAAATAATCTGAGGAACGCTGTTGATGATGTTGTACAGCTCGGTAAAGAAGGTGTCCAACTGACGGACATAGCCCCACAGACAGCCGATGGTGATACCAACCAGACACTCACCGATACCTACGATCAACGCAAGTTTGATAGAAGTCTGGGATGCGTACCATACCTGGCACCAGTAGTCACGACCGATGTTATCGGTACCGAACCAATATTCTGCATTTGGACTGATGAATGCTTTGGAAGAGTCGGTAACCAACTGTGCATAGTCATATTTACCGATTGCCAGAGCGATAAAGGAGAAAATTACCAGTGCGATAAAAATAATGCTCAGGGTTACTGCAGACTTCTTTTTCATGAAGTTCTGGAAAACAGATTTCCAGTAGGAGTAATCCGAATAGCCGATCATCTCTGCTTTTTCAGGAGAATACTCTACAAACTTGAAGAGTTCATCTTCGTTTTCCAGTTTCTGATCCAATACTTTGTTCTGATCTTCCACTATCTTGTACCTCCCTTGTTAGACAGAGTGATTCTCGGGTCGATGATCATCATCAGAACGTCGCCGAGGAATACGCCAAGGATACTCAAAGTTGCATACAGCATAACCAGTGTCTGTACAACGCTGGTATCGTAACGCTGAATGGAGTCGGTCAGCAGAGGACCCATACCTGGAACAGAGAAGAATCTCTCTACCAGCAGGGAGCCGCCGATGGTCAGCAGCAGGGACTGTGGCAGGTACTGCGCAATCGGAACGAAAGCGTTTCTCAGAACATGGCTTACCATGATCTTCTTGGTTTCCATACCTTTAACACGTGCCAGCTTGATGTAGTCTTTGTTCAGCTCGTCGATCATGTAACGTCTGGTCCACAGAGCGTACCATGCGATAGAGCCCATCGACAGACATACGATTGGCAGGATGCTGGACGGTCCCGGGTTTCTGGTGGAATACATCGAAGGCAATCCCAAGACTCGGGAACCGAAAATCAGAACCAACGAGTAGGATACCAGCGATGGTACCGAGTTTACAAAGATGGTGTAAATCGTACCGATGTGATCCGGCACCTTATCTTTGTATCGAGTCTGGATAATACCGATCAATACGCCCACTACCATGGAAATACCAATCGAAATGATACCCATTCTCATAGAGATCTGGAACTTGTCACCGATTACTTTTACAACCGATACACCGTTCTGAATACGTCTGGATTCGCCGAAGTCCAGACGGATAACGTCGCCGTAGAAATCCATCAGCTGTTCTGGAATCGGGTCCAGAAGTCCAGCTGCCAACAGCTGTTCCTGCTTCTGCTCTTCTGTAAATTTCATCAGCTGTTCTTCTGTGAAATAGTAGTCGGTAGGAAGCAATCTCAGCAGCAGGAATACGATTGTAACAATGATCAATACTGTTACAAGGGATTCCAGCAATCTTTTGATGGTATATTTAAGCATTGTTATTCAACTCCTGAATTCTATTACTGTTCAGAAGAAAATGCTGCAATCTGTTCAGCTACACCTTTCTCTTCGCTTGTATAACCGTTCACATTGCTGCCCCAGTTCTTCATCTTGTCGCCTACGCTGCCAAACATTGGCTGCATTTTGGTGTCGTTGTCAACTTTGCTCAGGCACCAGCCGATCTGATAGTAGCAAGGGAATACCAGTGCATGCTCCAGCATGTAAGCTTCTGCTTTTGCATATGCTCTGTATCTTGCATCCAAATCATCGGTGATTGCGTTTGCAGCATCTACCATAGCGGTGAATTCTTTGTAGGTATCGAGCAGAGCTTTGGTTGCTTCTGTTTCTTCAACTTCGTTGATGTAGTTGTAGTTTTCAGAATAGTAAGCTGCTTCGTTACCGTAAGTCATCTGACCCAGGTAGTTCTGCGGGTCACCGTAGTCAGCGCCCCAGCCATTGATTACGAAGGAGTGCAGGTGAGGTACGACAACCTCCTGATTGGTGCTCTTGATAAAGGTCTTAATGTTCAGCTTAACATAGTCGTCGCCCAGGCTTTCAGAGAAGGTCTGTGCCAGTACGTTTGCGCTATCCAGTGCAGTCTGGCTGGAAGCGGAAATGTAGAAGTCAACGCCTACTGGGAAGGTTACGCCCTGTGCGGACAGTTCTTCCATAGCCTGTTTTTTGTACTGAGCTGCTTTGTCTGCATCCAGTCTTACCATGGTCTTGCCGTTGCGCTCCGGCAGACCCATTTCCTGTCTTACCAGTTCGGTATACTCGGTACCGTCATTGGCATAAACAAGACCTTTCATGGTGAAGGCATTATTTTCGCAAGACATTGGGTCAATTGCGTTGGTTCTCTTGTAGTAATTCGAGAGATCCAGTCCGTACCACCAGGACAGTCTGAATGCTTCGTTAGCGATTGCAGTGTTCCAGTTGGTATCCGGTGTGCCATCTTCGTTCTTCTTGTTGTAGTTCAGCTGCATCTGATAGGAGTACTTGGATGGAACGTCTGGAACCAGGTAATTATACAGAGCGTTGTTAGGATCTTTTGCGATGGTGTTGATTCTGGATTCGCCCAGCTGAACGTAATCGATTTCGCCGGACTCATACAGCTGGAATGCTACGTCGTTGGACTCTACCATCTTGGTGGTAACGGTGTCAAAGCGTTTGCACTCGGTATCCCAGTACATTGGGTTCTTGGTGAACACTTTTTCGTTGCCCTGGATGTAAGAGGTCATGGTGTAGCAACCATTGTACCACATGTTCTCGTTGTTCATCGCTTTTACTGCACCTGCGCCGCCCAGCTCATCAACCATGCCCTGGGACATTGGATACAGAGCTACATAGGAAGCCAGAGAGTCAAAGTATGGTTTCTCGGTTACACAGTGGTAAACAACAGTGTGGTCGTCTGGGGTTTCGAGGCCAACCATTTCGCGGAACTTGGAGCCTTCTCCAGCGGTCAGCGCTTTTGCTTCATCCTCAGACAGGGTTTTGGTGTACTCATAGTACTCTTTAGCGCCTTTGATCATCTCAATCGGCATTGCGGTGTTGTTGGAGTCGTTCTTGTAGAAGTTGAGAACCCACTCCAGACCGGTAGCAAAGTCCTGTGCATTACAGTCTGCTTTTTCATTGCCGTTGACATCGACCCATTTTACGCCTTCGCGTACTTTGAATGTCCAGGTCAGACCGCCATCTTCGCTGCCCCACTCTTCTGCGATACATGGAACTAGCTCACCCTTTGGATTGGACTCCAGCAGGCCGTCCACCAGGCTGGTCAGGTTTTCGCCGTCTTCTGCACGCTGGGTGTAGAGGATGTTGAAAGTTTCCAGTTCTCTGGTTGCAAGTCTTGCGATGTACAGGTCTTTGATTTCGTCTTTGCTGCTGGCTTCCTCTTTTTTGTCGGAGCCTTCAGCATTTGCTTGGCCACCCTGGGTATTGGCCTCGCTGTTGCCGCCCTCAGCATTACCGCCGCATCCGCTCAGTACCAAAGATGCAGTCAATGCCAGAGCCAGCAGTTTAGAAAGTGTCTTTTTCATGTTTGGTTGTTCCTCCTTCGCTTTTCGACCGACCCACAAAATGCAGATCAAACCGAAATGCCGCCTTCTCTCTTTTCTATATTTAGCGGCAATCTGCTATTGATGATTACTTCTTCCCAGATGAAAAACGGTATAAAAATAATTTTATACCGTCCTGCTGAGTCGTTATAACATCAATAATGATTGATATATAGGATAACAGATAACCCGGGCTTTGTCAATATTATATACCTCTTCTTAATTTAAACTGCTTTTTATATACCATATATACAAACCATCAGGAAAAATAACATTCTTAATCCTTCTACCCTTATGCAAACACTTCATTTTCAACTTGTTTTTTTAACGAAACTATCATTTTTGCACAAAATTCAAAAATATTTCAAAATTTGCTAAAAAAAATTCTTTTATTTTTGCAGTTTATTTTTTTATCATTTTTTGAAATTTCGACTTTTTTTACATGATTACCCTATCTTTTTTATATATTTTATCAGTCCGCTCTGCCTAAATATAACATCCTCCAACACATTTCTGTGCAAACGCACCGATTTATCATATTATATTTATTAAGATTGTATAGGTGGTTTTAAACAAAAGAAGGAGATTGCTTCTTTTGTTCTTACTTTTGGTATTTTTTTCACAAAAAAAGCCTGCTGATTACAGCAGGCTGATATGATATTCGGTTGTCGTATCGTACAGCTTTCCGGCTGGCAAAACAACGCTTGGAAATTCCGGGTGTTCCATTGCATTCGGATAGTGCTGTGTCTCCAGACAGAACCCTGCCCGGTCGGCATAGCTTTTTCCGCCCTTGCCAACGATATTGGAGGTGGACAAAAAATTTCCGGTGTACAGCTGCATTCCCGGCTCACTGGTCCTGCACTCGAGCAGAATCCCGCTGGAACGGCTGTATGCCCTTGCACACAGACCATCCGGCTGCTTTTTCAGCAGATAGTTGTGGTCATAGCCTGAACCGTTTTTCAGATGGATGTTTTCCTCATGCAGCCTTTTTCCAATCTCTGTCGGTTCCCTAAAGTCAAACGGAGCGCCTTCCTCGCTGTCAAGCGAAACGATTCTTCCGGTCGGCAGACATCCCGCATCATTTTCTGCAAAGCTGTCCGCAAAAATCTGGAGGTGCTGCCCCTCAACACTTCCGCTGTCCTCACCATCCAGATTGAAATAAGAATGGTTGGTCAGATTGATGACGGTGTCCTGGTCGCACAACGCCTGATAGTGGATGCCCAGTCGACATTCATCATCAAAGGTATAGCGCACCGACACCAGCAGATTGCCCGGGTAGCCTTCTTCCCCATCGCAGCTCAATCGGGTAAAGGTCAGGCTGTTCTCCCCCACTGCTGCCCTCCACAGGCGGCGATGGAAGCCGCTCGGTCCCCCATGCAGGTGGTTCTCTCCATTGTTGATTGCCAGCTGATAGGTCTTGCCGTTGAGCACAAAACGTCCGCGGGCAATGCGGTTGGCATGACGTCCCGGTACACCGCCCAGGCAGGCGGTCTGCCGCTCATACGCCGGTGCGTCGTCACAGCCCAGCACAATGTCCCGCAGCGCACCCTGTCGGTCATGCACCAGCAGCGAAACCACCGATGCTCCATAATCGGTCAGGCTCACCGACTCTCCTCGCGCATTTGTGATGGTATACAGGCTCACCTTGCTCCCATCGCTCAGCTGTCCAAAATCCTTTCGTTCTACTGCCACTTTTCTCTTCCTCCTGTCGTTTTTGTTTTCATTATAATACAGCAGGATGCCCTGTGCAACCTTATTTTTCCCCTTTTTTCAGCAGGGTGTTTTGTGTATAACTCCAAAAGTCGGTGCCCAGCAGCTGTAAAAAAGAAGTATATAATAAAAGGAACACCCCGACAGAAAACGCCAGCACCAAAATCTGCGCTGCCGGTGTCCGATACAACCGATATAGCAACAGCCGTGTCAGCGCTGCTGCCGTAGCAGATGCCAGCAGCGGTCGCAGCACCCAATTTCCCAGGCGAATGTGCAGCTCTGCTTTTTTGCACACCCAGTACAGGCACAGCGCAGCACCCAATCCGGCAGAGAGCAGCTCTCCCAGCAGATACCCTTTCAGTCCCAGTCCCAGCACACCGCCCAGCAACAGGGTAGACAGCAGTCCCACCAGGCTGGCAGACACCGTCAGCACCGAGCAGCGCTTTTGCAAACCGATGCTTTCCAGCACACTCTCCGCCACCGCGTAGTAAAATCCGAGCAGAGTGATTGCCGCCAACATCGGGATATGCCCGCCTGCCTTCTCATTTTGGTAAAGCAGCATCCCGAGCTGTCTGCCTGCAACCAGCATCAGCGCCATCGACGGAAAGCCAATCAACCCAACCACATGAAGCGCCTTTGCTGCCTTGCGACGAATCATCCCGCGGTCATCCAAAGCGTTGCCTGCTGAAAATCGCGGGCTTAAAACGGTGATGAGAGGAGAAAGGAAGGCAGAAGGCAGCATCAGCATCGGCATGGTCATCCCCGACAGCACACCAAATTCCTCCATCGCCGCATCGTATCCCACACCGCTGTGCATTAAAATGCGTGGAATCAGCACCATATTGGCTGAGGAAATCAACCTGCCCAGCAGCGTCGCTGCCGACACCGGCACCGCTACCGATGCAATATCCCGAAGGATGCGCCTGCCAGAAATATCGTCCTTGCCAGTCAGTTTTTTTCGTTTGATGCGGTACAAGGTGGTAAGAAAAACCGAGCTGACCAACTCGCTGATGACCATTCCGCAGACAATCAGAGCCGCCGCCTGACCGGCATCCAGTTTCCTTTCTGCCATACCAAACAGCACCATCGCCGCTGCAATGCGGCAGAGCATCTCCAACGTCTCGGAAACGGTGGGTGCAAAGGTCTGCCCGGTCCCATAAAAATACGCCTTGTGGACATTTTCAAACCCGGTCAAAAATAAGCATGGCACAATCAACAGCAGTGCCGGCGCTGTCTGTGAATTCCCCAACACCTGTCTTGCAAAAAATTCCCGATTCAGCCCAAACGGAACCGCCAGCAGACAAAACAGACCGATGAACAGGGTCAGCGCTGTGCGAATCAAGCGGATGATACTTCTGCCCTGTCCCAGCGCCAGATACCCCGAGGCAATGCGGGAAACCGACAGCGCCACCCCGGTCAGCGTACAGGAAAGAACCACATTGTACGCCGACATCACCAGTCCATAGACTGCAATGGCTTGCGCGCCTGCCAGCCTGCCCAGCAGAATCCGATAGCCAAACCCCAGCAGCTGCAAAACCACCGAGGAGGAGCTGAGCAGCAGGCAATGGTAAAAGATACTGTTTTTATTCAGTTTCACCGCCATCCCTCCCGTTAAGAAGGATATGCTGCCGTTGTCCATTTCAGCACAAACAAAAAAGCCTCCTGTCAAATGAAGTGCCCCCCTCTTTTTTAAGAGGAACTTTGACAGAAAGCTTTTCTTTTTTTAAGGGATTATCCCTGCCCGACCCGCCTGAATATCTTTTTGCGCAGGACCATACGATAAGCAGTGATGATGCGGGACAGAGCGATGTCATAGACAAAAAAGACCACATTGCCCATCAGCAGCAGGAGAACCACGCTGAATTTTCCCAGCGGTCCCACATCCTCCAGGATGTCCTGGATGCCGAACAGGTAGATGATGACCAGATAGTTTAGGATCATCGCAAGGTTGAAGATGGAAAATTTGGAAAGATATTCCATCGACCTTTTTTTAATTTTTTCCAGCTTCCCTTTTAAGATAGGATAATAGCCGAAAAAGCCCACAAACAGCATCGCCGCCTCTTTGTCCGGGCAGATAAAGAGCGACAAAAAGCCCACCGCAGCGTACACCATCCATGCGGTGGAATAGCCATTTTCAATCACGACCACGATCAACACCATTCCCGCCAAAGCAGGCATGGTGTAGGTAGCAATTGGGATGATGGTCAGCATCATCAGCAGCAGACACAGCGCCGATGCGATTCCTCCCATTGCCACCTGCGTACTTTTTTTGATCAAAAAATCACTTCCCTGTATTTGATGCTGCTAACAGCAGCTGATCAGATCGCCGCCCATACATTCGCAGCAGCAGTCGGCACAGATCAACCCCGAGCACATATCGCATCCGCTCATCCCGCCGCTTTGGACGTTGCGGTAATCGCCATATCCTCCCGAAGGTCTGCCTGTGTTGCGCTGCCACATCAGCTGATTGAGTGCGGTCTGGTACTCGGCGTTTCCCGGATTCATCTGGACTGCCCGGGTGTAATAACTGTACGCCTGGTCCAGCCAGCCATGTACATAAAACACTCTGCCGCGCAGATAGTACCACTCGGCGTCCCTGCGCTGCTGGGGGATACCCTCCAGCAGCTCCTCCGCTTCGCTCAGACGGTTGGAGTTGAGCAGCTGTCGAATATCGGCAAACTGCGACCGACCCTGACCCGAGTAGCTCTGACGGGAGTAGCCCGCATTGGAATATCCACGGTTTGCTGACGCTTGCCCGGAGTAACTCTGCTGCTGTTGCTTGCGCTGGCGCTGAATCTGGTCGTACGCTTCGTTAATCTCCTTCATCTTTTCCTGCGCAAGGTCTGCCAGCGGGTTGTTGACATAGTTGTCCGGGTGATACTTTCTGGCAAGTTCTCGGTATGCATTTTTAATCTGTTCATCCGTAGCGCTTGGCGAAACGCCCAGCACCTGATATGGATCTGTCATCGTTTGCTGCCCTCTCTCCCTAGGTTAAATCATTGCTCTTTTGGCTCTTCTGTCTTTTTGGCAAGGATGTGGTCCACCATCTGCCGCAGTCCCAGATCCAGCACATTTTCCAAAATGGAATCGAGCGAGCGGATCCCCAGCAGGTCATAAGCCTTTCTCATCTCTGCGATGGTCAGATACAGTGTCCCGCGCGCCTGCCGGTACTGCTCGCCGGGTGTAATCTCCTGCTGCTGTGCCTGCCGTGCAAAGGGATTATATCTGCCGCGGCGCACATCCTCTTCCCAATCATCCAGCGCGTCGATCAGATAGATCCACCTGCCCAGCAGATAGCCGAAGCGTTCGAGCGCACGCTTGCGCATCGGATCGTCCGACAAAGCCGCAAACACCTGCTGCATCAAAAGAGCGGTCGGTTCCGCTGCCAGGTCCACCTGTGCGCATCCTTCCTGCTCCAGCCGGTTTTGCTGCTGCATCAGCTGCTGCATCTGCTCTGCAAGCTGCGGGCGGTACTGCGCTGCCTTTTCGCGGTCCCTTCTGGCAAACGGAAGCACCAGGCGCACCGCTGTGCGCCGAAGCAATCCCTCGTCGGCAAGGTCATCCTCCAGCTTATAGCAGGTCAACAGCATCGCAATATCACAACAAAGCTCCAGACTCTGGTTGGACTGGCAACAGGTCCGCTTTTTGAACGGATGGGTGATACAGTTGCACTGACAAAAATGGATACGCTGTTCCCTCAGTGCCATATCCATCATCGCCAGAAAAACAAAATCATAGTTGAGCGTCATTCTGGCAAACAGCCCATATCGCTGCGCCAGCTGTTTGCACAATCCGCAGTAGATTCCCTGATAGGCTTCCCATTCCTTGACCTTTAATTCCGCTTTGAACGGTTTTATATAGCCAAACACTGTTTTTTATCCTCCACGCCGAAGATTTCACTCCTTATTTTACAATACCGCCTGCATAAATTCTTGAACGTGCGGTAAACTTTTCCTGTTTTTCACAGCACTCCTGTATTTTCTACCGATATTTCTGCACAAAAGCATCTTGGATTCCCTTGTGAAATCCTTCCAAAGCTGATATACTGATGCTGATTGGACGAATGCTTTGAACGCTTCGTCCCTCATCTGCAAGGAGGAATGATTGTTGTTAAATCTACTGATGATCGCCATCGGTCTTTCGATGGACGCCTTCGCTGTTTCCACCACCAACGGAATGTGCGTGTCCAAACAGTACAAACAGCACAACTTTTTCACCCGAGCCTTGGTCTGGTCGGCAATGTTTGGTCTGTTCCAGGGTCTGATGCCGATGCTGGGCTACTTTTTAGGCAAGACCTTCGCTTCTTTCATCTCTTCCATCGACCACTGGATTGCCTTCGTCCTGCTGGGCTTCATCGGCGGCAAGATGATTTGGGAGGCTGTCCACCCCGAAAAGGAAGAGTGTGAGGTAAACCTCCCTTTTTCCACCATCCTGACCCAGGCGATTGCCACCAGCATCGATGCACTCGCTGTCGGTGTCAGCTTTGCTCTGCTGGAGGTCAACATCCTTTCTGCAAGCGTGATCATTGCACTGACCACCCTGCTCTGCTCGCTGGTCGGCGCTTACCTCGGCAAAGCCTTCGGCTCGTTGTTAAAAAGCAAAGCCGAGGTGTTCGGCGGTGTCATCTTGGTGCTGATTGGGCTTAAAATCCTGCTGGAGCACACCGTCCTGGCATAAACCTTCCAAATAAAAACAGGCGTGGAGCTTTTCCACGCCTGTTTTTATTTTTTCGATAAATACTGGTCCAACGCTACATGGTAGACGATTGCGGTACGTTCGTCGTGGCAGACAAACAGCACCTTTTCCAGCGTGCTGTCGAACTTTAAAAAGCCTATGATGGCAGCAATCGCAATCTCCGCCGCCCGATTGACCGGAAAGTGGTAGGCTCCGGTACTGATAGATGGAAAAGCGATGGTTTTGATGCCCTGCTGCACCGCCAGCTCCAAGCAGGAAAGATAGCATTGACTCAGAAGCTGTTCTTCTCCTGTTTCTCCTCCCTGCCAGATGGGACCGACCGTGTGGATGACATATTCTGCGGGCAACCGGTAGCCTCCTGTCAAACGTGCCTGCCCGGTGGGACAGCCTCCCAGCCCTCGACATTCCTCCAAAAGCGCCGGTCCTGCTGCCCGATGGATGGCTCCATCCACTCCACCGCCGCCCAGCAGGGTATTGTTTGCTGCATTCACCACTGCCTGCACTTTTATGGTCGTAATATCCGCTGTAATGATTTCAAAGCGATTCATACAAATCCCTCCGGAATTTTTTATACACAATCTATTCCTTATTATAAACTCTTCCGAAGCAATTTGCAAGTGAATCGACAAAAAAACACTATCTCTAGTGTTTACTAGGCAGATTCGACACAATATTTTGTTTTATTGCTATTGTTACGAACAAGTTTCTTCACACGGCATTTCTACCAGCAGCACTCGTGTCGGCTTTGTGGTGCGATTGTACATTGCATAGCGATTCCCCTTTGCCAGCTGCATACTGTCCCCGGGGTAAAGCACATAGCTGCGCTCTCCCATTTCCAGCGACAGCACACCCTCTAAAAGGTAGAGGAAGCGTTCACTCTCCGCCTTAACCGCTTCGGGCTTTTCCTCCTTTTGCGCACAGGGCATCAGCTGCAAAATCTTAGGACGCAGCGCAAACGATTCTTTTCCCAGGCAATACTCGATCTGCTCCACCGACAGCAGACGTGTCGGCAGGTCATAGCTGCGCATCACCGGGTCATTTTCTTGATGAAGGTCGCTTTCAAAGAAATCCATCATCTCTACACCCAGAACATCTGCCACATTCGCAAGTGAATCAATGGCAATCGTCGTGATTCCTCTTTCCAGCTGAGAAAGAAAACCAATAGACAGTCCGGTCTGTTCAGAAAGGTTTTTCAAGGTGTATTTTTTTTCTTTTCTGTACTTTTTAATCTTGCTTCCAATATCGGTTGTCGCACTCATCTTCTTCCCTCCACAATATTGTTATACCTCTACTATAATATTTTTTAAACAAAAAATCAATCTCTTTTCATCGTATTCTTAGAGAATTTCCCTATATTTCTTTGAAGTTTGATTCTTCTTTCAAATAGGTTGTCCCAAATTCGACCTTTTTCATAAAAAAAGAGATGCCAACAAAGGCATCTCTTTAAAAAATTGCTTTTTCTTGTCTAATCAATAAGGGTGTGTGCCCATTTTTTACTTTTAAAGCGCTTAAAGGAGAAGTAGAGCTTGACCCACTCCTCAAAGAATACCATCGCAACGATGATATGCAGAGGCAGATGAAAGACCAGCACACCCAAAAATGCCAGCGGAACACCGATGACCCAAACGCCCAAAAGGTCGAGCAGCATACAAAAACGAGTATCTCCACCCGAGCGCAGAATACCGCAGAACAAAACATAGGTAAACATCTTTGGCAGCATATAGATAGCGTAAACTGCCAGGGTGTTTGCCAGCATGATGTTGGTTTCCTGGTCGAAATCATAGATATTGATGACCATACCGCGAGAAAGGAAGAGTGCAACCGACATCACCAGGTTGATTGCAAAGGTCATCTTCAGGAAAACCACAGCATAGGAGTACGCCTTGTCCTCATTGCGGCGTCCCAGCTCGTTGCCAATCATAACTGCGCTGGCATTACCGATACCAAAGAATAAAATCTGGAACAGGTCGTTAACGGTAGACGCCACCTGTACAACCGCCAGAGCAGATGCACCCAGCATACCATACGCAATGTAGTAAACCGAGTTGCCCAAGCTCCATCCACCTTCGGAAACGATGACCGGCAGGGAGGTCTTGAGTACGCGGGTGAACAGTTCCCGGTCAAAGCTGAACAGTTCTCTGATTTTGGCTGCCAGCGGATGACCCTTCTGCAGATATACGCACAGGTACATTAGGATGAATTCTACCAAGCGTGCAAGCAGAGTTGCCAGTGCCGCACCTTTGACACCCAGCTTCGGGAAGCCAAATTTGCCGAAGATGAGCAGATAGTTGAAGACCAGGTTGATAACCAGTGCCAGCGTATTGATGGCGGTCGGCACCTTCAACATATGGATGGCACGACAGTTAAAGTTGATGGCAAAGGACATCGAGGTAAAGAAGTAGGAAATTGCAACAATGTGCAGATACTCGGTCCCCAGCTCGATGACCCGTGGGTCGGAACTGAACAAGCCCAGCACCTGCGGAGCTGCGAAAATTGCGATTGCCGTAAACAGCAACGCCATTCCGCCGCCCAAGATAATGTCGATGCCCAGCGTGCGGCGGATATTTTTAATATCCTTGACACCCCAATACTGCGAAACATAGACCGAAGCACCACTGTAAATACCAAAACATAAGCTGGAAAAAACAAAGTACAGTCGATTGGCTGTGCCGACCGCTGCCAGCTCATCTACACCCAGTTTGCCAATCATAATGGTGTCCGCCATGTTCAGTCCAATACTGATCAGGTTTTGCAGAACAACCGGTATGGCAATGGTCAGCACCGTCTTGTAAAATTGTCTGTCCAAGTGTTCCTTCTTCATGTTTACATACCTTCCCTCTTTTCATATTTTTTGTCCTGCCTTTCTTTGCAGGATCTTTCCTCACTAAATTTCTGACTTTGATTATAGCAGATTCCTGTTTACTTTACAAGACGGCTGAATTTCATCTTTGCTCCGTCATAAATCCACAGTTATTTTGCACAAAAATAAATCACTTGCTTTATTTTATTTGAAGTTTTTGCGCTTTTTCGTTTGACAACGGCAGTTTATCCGATATACTGTAAGTAAGCAAGCCTAGCGCGGCAGGCGCTGAGCAAAAATCGAACATCAAAGGAGTGGAGTACAATGACAGACCTTGAGCGAATCACCCAATCGGTGGAGAAGCGAGCAGAGAAGATATGCCAAGTCAACGACCGGGTATGGGAATATGCGGAGCTTGCCTTCCACGAATTTCGTTCTGCCGATACCATCTGCCAGGTGCTGGAGGAAGAAGGCTTTACCGTAGAGCGCGGACTTGCCGGTATCCCCACCTGCTTTACCGGAACCTATGTTCACGGAAGCGGCAAACCGGTCATGGGCATCCTGGGAGAATTTGATGCCCTGTCCAGCCTGAGCCAGCAGGCAGCAACCACAACCCCACAGCCGGTAGTGCCGGGAGGCGCCGGACACGGCTGCGGACACTGTTCGCTGGGTGCAGGCTCGCTGGCTGCCGTGCTTGCCATCAAGGATTATCTGGAGCAGACCGGAGAAGACGGAACCATCATCTATTTCGGCTGTCCTGCCGAAGAGGGCGCAGGCTCCAAGCAGTTCATGGCGCGCGCCGGACTGTTTGACCATGTGGATTTCATCTACACCTGGCATCCAAGCAACCAGAACGCCGTTGAGTGGGTGCAGTCCAATGCCATCATCGGAGCCAACTTCCATTTCAAGGGTCGCACCAGCCACGCCGGAGCTGCTCCCCACATGGGACGCAGCGCACTGGATGCCGTTGAGCTGATGAGCGTCGGCTGCAACTACCTGCGGGAGCACGTTATCCCAGAGGTGCGCATCCACTACGCCTACATTGACGCAGGCGGCACCTCGCCAAACGTTGTACAGGACAACGCCACCGTCCGCTACGAGATTCGCGCACCATTCTCCTCTCAGCTGGACGAGCTGTTTGAACGGGTAAAGGACGTTGCCCGCGGAGCTGCGCTGATGACCGGAACCAAAATGGACTGCGAGCTGGCGATGGCGTTCACCGAATATGTCCCCAACCGCGCGCTGGCACAGGTGGCGGACGAATGTCTGCATGAGGTCGGCGCTCCCAAGTGGGATGAAGCCGACTACCAGCTGGCAAGAGAATTTATCAACAGCTACGACGAGGAAACCACCGCTGTCATCCACCAGAAGATTCGCAAAAAATATGGAGCAGACCATCTGGAAGAGGTGTTGTGGCACCCGCTGTCCACCCAGGTGGAGCCGTTTGACTCCAGCCGCCTTTTGCTGGAATCCGGTTCAACTGACGTTGGCGACGTTGGCTTTGCGGCACCGACCATGAACCTCAACGTTGCCTGCGCCTGCATCTGCAACGTCGGACACACCTGGCAGATGACTGCACAGGCGTGCAGCTCGATTGCACACAAGGGTCTGTTGACCGCCGGAAAGGTACTGGCTCTGGCAGCCATCCGCACCAAGCACCGTCCCGAGGTCATCGCTGCTGCCAAAGCCGAGGTTCTGGAGCGCAACGGTGGAAAGTATCACTGCCCGCTGCCTGATTCGGTACAGCCACCTCTGGATACCTATTAAAAATCATCCTGCTGTTTCAACATCAAAAAACCGCACCAACCGATGGGTTTTCCATCGGTCGGTGCGGTTTTCTGTTTGCTTACCGGCGCTGCAATCGACGTTATATGCCAAAAGCCGGGTCATATTCCATCGTGCCATCCAGCGGCTTTGGCTCTGCGTTTAAGCATATTGCCATGAAGTTTTCATCGGCAACAGGGAACGGCGCTCGGATTCCATACCGGCTTGCCGGAAGATAACCGGCTTTCGGATAATATTGCGGGTGCCCCAATACAACCGAATATCCATATCCTAAGCTACGCGCTGCCCGATGTCCTTCTGCAATCAAAGCCAGCCCAATCCCGCGGTTTTGATACTCCGGCAGTACCGCAAGCGGCGCTAAAGCAAGGACTTGCACACCATTCACAACCGCTTTGGTGAAAAGGATATATCCTACGACCCTTTGGTCCTCTACCGCAACAAGCGACAGCTGCGGGATAAACGCCTTGCTTTTCCGAAGCACAACCACCAGATTTTGTTCGTTACCGTCCGTATACTCGGCATTTTGAAAGGCTTCTTTTACAACATGATATACAGCCTCGTAATCTTCTGCCTTTTCCTGTCTGATGACCAAAATTCTTCCCTCCTCCTTTTCTATGGCTGGACTCGGCAGCCTTTTGTTTTTATGCGTTCAGTCGGCTGTGCATCTCTTCCTGCTGGAACTGTTTGGAGTACAGGTCGTGATAATATCCGCCTTTTTTCAGCAGCTCCTCATGTTTGCCCTGTTCCACAATCTTGCCGTCCTTGACCACCAGAATCAGGTCTGCCTGACGGATGGTGGAAAGACGGTGCGCAATCAGGAAGGAGGTCCTGCCCTTGAGCAGGTTGAGGGTAGCATTTTGAATCAGCTGCTCGGTCTGGGTGTCGATCGAGCTGGTCGCCTCATCCAAAACAAAGATAGCCGGGTCGGCAAGGACCGCTCTTGCAAAGGAAACCAGCTGTTTTTCGCCGGTGGAGAGCTTGTCGCCGCCCTCGCCGACATCACTGTCGTAGCCGTTTTCCAGATGCTCCACAACGGTATCGGCAGAAACTGCCTTCGCTGCCGCACGCACCTCTTCATCGGTGGCATCCAGCCTGCCGTAACGGATGTTTTCCATGACCGTTCCCGAAAACAGGTGTGGATTTTGCAGGACATATCCCAGGCGACTGTGCAGCCACAGCTGGCTTCGTTCCCGGTAGTCCACTCCGTCGATCAGGATTCGTCCGCTGGTCGGTTCAAAGAAGCGGCACGCCAGGTTGACCAGGGTGGACTTGCCTGCGCCGGTTTCCCCGACGATGGCAACGGTGGTTCCTGCCGGTATCTTTAAGCTGAAGTGGCTGAGTACCTCCTCTTCCCCATCGGGATAGCGGAAGGAAACGTCATCAAACTCGATGTCGCCGCGGATTTCTTCCCAGTTTTCCTTTTTAGGATGGAAGCTATCCCCGTACTTTTCAATGACCGCCGGATTGTCCACAATATTCGGCTTCTGGTCCAGCAGTCCCATGACGCGTTCAATGTTCGGCTGCACCGAAATGATGTTTGCCAGCACCCTTGCCATCTGCTGAATCGGCTCGAAGATGGACACTGCATAGGTGGTGAATGCCGACAGGGTACCAATCAGCATCCCATGCTCCAGCACCATGTCGCCGCCGCGCACCAGCACAATGGCGGTCGCTGCCGAGCTTGCCAGCATGACCAACGGGATGTACAGGGCGTTCAGCCCAGCTGCACGCACCGATGCCGAGCGCATTTCTTCGGTCAGCTCGGAAAATTCCTCGGTATTTTTGTCCTCGATGACCAGTGTCTTGGAGGTCTTGGCTCCCATAATACCCTCGTTGTATGCGCCGGTCAGCCTGGAGTTGATTGCGCGCACCTTGCGGTTCCAGAACAGAATCTTCTTCTGGAAATAGGTGGTCAGCACGGCAATGATTGGAACGATAATCATAACCAGCAGCGCCAGCCGCAGGTCCAGAATCGCCATCGAGATAAAGGCGGACAGCACATAGGTCAACGCCCACAGAATATCCACCATATCCCATGCGGTGATGGCAGAAATCTTGTTGGTGTCGCTCATCACACGCGCCAAAATATATCCCACCGGTGTCACATTGTAGTAGGAAAAGGAGAGGGTTTGCAGATGGACAAAGCACGCCTTCTTCAGGTCGCGTCCCATGTGCATCTCCATCTTCATCGCGCTCAAAGTGTAAAAAACAAAGCTGAGCACCTGCAAAACAATCACTACAACATACCCTGCGATAAACGTTTGAAAGCCTGCCAGCGACCGCTGCTCAATAAAGTGGTCCACCGCATACCGCTGGAAAAGCGGCAGCAGAACATCCACCACCGAAATGATGATATTGGTCAGAATCAGCAGCAGCATCAGCCAGCGATATGGCTTGAGAAAAGGGAGCAGACGTTTCCAGGTGGAAAGCTGAAAGGATTTGTTGTTCTGCACAGTATCGTCACGATTTGGATTTGCCAATTCAATCACCTGCTTTCTGTCGGCTGTTCCTCAGACACCTGACGCAGCAGCTCCCTGTCTGCGTTGTTCATCTGAATCTGATAAATATCCTGATAGATTCCCTTGTGGGAAATCAGCTGCTCATGAGTTCCGATGTCCGCTACCTTTCCTTGGTCAAGCACCAGAATCTGGTCTGCCTGCATCAGGGTGGTGATGCGGTGGGAAATCAGGATGATGGTCGCACTGCCCATCTTCTCCTTGAGCTCCTGTCGAATCTTCGCATCGGTTTCTGCATCCACCGCCGAAAGCGAGTCATCAAAGATCATCACCGGCGCATTCTGGGTCAGCATCCGCGCGATGGCAACACGCTGCTTCTGACCGCCGGAGAGGGTGACACCCCGCTCGCCGACCACCGTTTCATACCCATTGGTAAAGCTTTCGATGGCTTCATCCACGCAGGCGGAGCGAGCCGCTTTGCGCACATATTCCATCATCCGCTCGCTGTCCTTTTCCGGGCAGGCAATGCCGATATTTTCCCGTATCGTTCTGGAAAACAGGAATGGCTCCTGCAAAACGATGGACACATTTTTGCGCAGATGTGCGCGGCTGATTTGATTGATGTCCACGCCGCCGATAGTGATTCTGCCGCCGCCCTCCTCCAAATCGTACAGACGATTGAGCAGATGCATCAGCGTCGTTTTTCCGCTGCCGGTTCCTCCCAGAATGGCAAAGGTCTTGCCTGCCGGAATGGTGAAGGAAACATCGTCCAGCACCGGCTTCTGGTTTTCATAGCCGAAGGTCACATGCTCAAAGCAGATGTCACGGTCCATCGGAGGAGTCAACGCCTCCGGCGGGTCCTGCTCCGGCTGAGCGTGCAGGATATAGCTGATACGGCTGATGGAAACGCCGGTTTTGCTCATCTCTGCCAAAATTTTTCCCAGCGCACGCACCGGCCAGTTGAGGGTTGCATTATAAGAAACAAACGCCAGAAATTCACCCAGCGTGATTTCGCCGTTGACTGCGCTGACGGTTCCGACTGCAATGACCGTCAGCACCTGCAAAGCGGTAATCAGGTCACCGGTGCTCCAGTAGGCGGTCATCATATGTCCCAGGCGAATCCAAAGCTCCGAAAAGGCATTGTTCTTTTCGTCAAAGCGTTCGATTTCAAAATTCTCCCGTCCAAATGCACGGACCACCCGCACACCGGTCAGGTTTTCCTGTACCGTCGAAGACAGTTTTCCTTCGGCGATGTCGGCGTCCATAAAGCGGTGGGAGATCTTCCCCTGAAAATAGAAGGAGTAAAAAACGATGATCGGGATAAAAACCACCGCAACCAGAGAAATCTTTACATTCATCGAAAACATGATGCACATAGTCATCACAATCAAAAAGACGATACGAAATACTTCTACCATCTGTGCGCTGACAAAGTTGCGGACGACCTCAACGTCGGAGGTGCAGCGCTGGATAATCTCGCCGGTCTGATGCGCGGTATGCCAGGAAAACGGCAGCTTCTGGATATGCCCGAACAGCTCATCACGCAGCGACTTGATCGCGCACTCGGAGGCTTTAGCGGTGTTGAGGCGGGCAAAAAAGCTGAATATGCCGGACAGCACCGCTGTCACCAACACTGCGGCAGCTGCAAGCAGCAGGACACTTTTGACATCGCTCTGCATCAGACGGTCCAAACCCAAAGTTTGAAACCATCCCGGCATCTCCCCGCTGCCGATAACCGAGTCTACGGTCATGCGGATAATCTGTGGGGTCAGCGAGTTACACGCGGTATTGAGCATCGAGCAAATCAGTCCCAATGCAAACAGCCCCAAACTGCCACGTACAAAGCGAAGCATCAGCTGTACCGCATCTTTTCGTTCATTCTTCTGCAAACAAATCACTCTCCTTTTGATAACTCATTTTCTCCTTTACAAGCCTTTTTCTCTCTTCCTCCTTTTCTGTTGTCGCAGACAGACAACGAACACTCCTTCCCCCGCGTTCGGTCTTATCTGCTAAAACAAAAAATAAAAAAAGCACCCCTGCTGATAAAAACAGGGATGCTTTTACGCAAAAATACCGCAGACCACCTGTGTGGTCCTATACAAAGCGGTCGGTCGACCCATTTTGCGACCGAAACGCAATCAACAGCACTCGCTCACCTTCGGCGAAAGCATACCCTGATTATTGCATTGTCTGTTCCGTTCCATTCTTACGATCATTGTCATGCTATTCGCCTCCTTTAGTGATTGATTTTTCTTCGATTATATACCTGAAACCGCTATTAGTATACTCCCTTGTACGAACCATGTCAAGAGGATTTTGACAAAAAATACAAAAAACTATTGGAATCACTCACCCTATTTGTCAAAACCTTGGAGTCCTCCTTCTACGGTTCTCTGACAAAGATAGCGCGGGAACGCATCTCTCCGCCTTCATCCGGCTCGATGTGGTACAGTCCGACCGGAACGGTCAGGTTTTTTGCAAATTCTGTGTATGCCGGTTCGTCCTCTCCCTCAAACCGGATAGCAAGTCCGCAGCTGACCGATACAGCCCGCGGGGTTGGCATAACCCGGATTGGGAACAGCTCCTTGGCTTTCTTTTCGGTCTGCATGGTATCGGTCGTGTTGTAAAAGGTCATGGCATAGTAGCTTTTGGTATCCATTTTCTTCTTTCTCCTTTATTATGGTTGATTATCTGCCTTCACTGAGCTTCCAGATTTCTTTTTCATATTGAGCGATGGTGCGGTCGGAAGAAAAATAGCCGGCATTGGCAATGTTGACCAGCATCTTCCTTGCCCACGCCATTCGGTCCTCATAAGAATCCAGCAGCTTTTCCTTGGCACGGATATACTCCTTCAAATCCAACAAGGTCATAAAGTAGTCCTTGCTCAACATCTCCTTGTACAGCCTGCACAGCGGCAGCGGGTCGCCGATGCGGATCATCTTTTTGTCGATGATAAAATCCACCAGCCTTTGAATCTCTTCATCGCTGTCATACAAGGTCTGCGAGCAGTATCCTCCCTCGGCGTACAGTTTGATGACCTCGTCGCTGCTTTTGCCGAAGATGCAGATGTTCTCCTCTCCGACCAGGTCGTGGATTTCCACATTGGCTCCGTCCATCGTACCCAGGGTAATGGCGCCGTTGAGCATCAGCTTCATATTGCCGGTGCCGCTGGCTTCCTTGGAGGCAAGCGAAATCTGCTCGGAAATATCGCAGGCGGGAATCAGCTTCTGCGCCCAGCTGACGTTGTAGTTTTCCACCATCACAATCTTCAGATACGGACGGACCCGTTCATCCGACTCGAACAGCTGCTGCAAGCAGAGGATGAGGTGGATGATGTCCTTTGCAATGGTATATGCCGGCGCTGCCTTCGCTCCAAAGATGATGGTAATCGGTCGCTTGGGCAGCCGCCCGTCCAAAATCTCAAAATATTTCCAGATGGCGTACAGTGCGTTCATCTGCTGGCGTTTATACTCGTGCAGGCGTTTGATCTGGATGTCGTAGATGGAGTTTTCATCCACCAGAATCCCCTGTGCAGCAAACTCCTGTGCCAGACGGTGCTTGTTGTTCTGCTTGATTTGCAGCAGCTTTTGCAGCACCTCTTCTTCTTGTGTATATTCCAGCAGTTTTTGCAGCTGTTGGGCATCCTTCTTCCACCCTTCCCCAATCAGCGAGCTGATGGTGTCGCTCAATTCCCGGTTGCAGAGCATCAGCCAGCGCCGCGGCGTAATGCCGTTGGTTTCATTGTGAAAATGTTCCGGGTAGAGATGGTAGAAGGCTTTCAATTCGCTTTCCTTTAAAATCTCGGTGTGCAGCTTTGCCACACCGTTGACCGAAAAGCCATAATGCAGGTCGATGTGCGCCATGTGAACCCGATGCTCCTGGTCGATGATGGCAGTCTTTGGGTCGCTGCACAGCGCTTTTGCCCGTTTATCCAGATGTTCGATGATCGGCACCAGCTGCGGAACCGCCTGCTCCAGATAATCCAGCGGCCAGGTTTCCAGCGCTTCTGCCAGAATCGTGTGGTTGGTGTAGGCACAGGTCCGGCTGACGATGCGCACTGCCCGGTCAAAATCCATTCCGCGCTGCACCAACAGTCGAATCAACTCCGGGATAATCATGGTCGGGTGGGTATCGTTGATCTGGATGACCGCCGCCCGATCCAGCTCTTCTAAGGAATAGCCGCGCGCCTGTGTCTCCTCCAGAATCATCTGTGCTGCCGCACTGACCAGAAAATACTGTTGGTACACCCGAAGCAGCCTGCCTTCGCGGTCGCTGTCATCCGGGTAGAGGAAAAGGGTCAGGTTGTGGCAGACGTCGGTCTTATCAAAGTCGATGCCCTGCTCGACCAGCTCTTCCTCGGTCTGCTCCAAATCGAACAGCTTGAGGACCGTCCGTTCCGGCGCCTGATAACCGGTCACATCGACCTCGTACATCCGCGCTGTTACCTGCTGTTCCCCAATCTGCACTGGATAGCACACCTCGGTGCGGCGCATCCAATCGCCGGGCTTTCTCCAGCGGTCCGGGTACTCCTTCTGCTGATTTTGCTCAAACCGCTGACGAAACAGCCCGAAGTGGTACGCCAGTCCGACGCCCTCTCCATACAGTCCCAAGGTTGCAATCGAATCCAAAAAGCAGGCTGCCAGTCTGCCCAGTCCACCGTTGCCCAGCGAAGGCTCTGCTTCCAGTTCCTCGATGGCAGCCAGCGAACGACCTTGGCTTTGCAGCAGGTTGTCCACCTGCTCATAGAGCCCTAAATTGAGCAGATTGTTTCCCAGCAGCCTGCCCACCAAAAACTCCGCCGAAAGATAATACAGTTTTCTTCCCTTTTCGTCCCGTTTTGGCAGCTGCTGCGTTTTTTCCTGTGTCATCGACAACAGCGCCTGATACAGCTGCTCATCGGTGCAACTCTTCCAGTCGGTTTGAAAATGCCGCTCTAAAAAACGCTCGATATATTCTTTCATCTGTCAACCCTTCTTTATCTCCTGCTTTTCCTTCTGTTTTGCCCGGATGCCCGTCTTGTACTGCGGCATCCGCCAGCTTGCCTGATTCAGCCGCCTGATCTGTTTTGCCAGCTTTTTGTCCGCCTGACCTTCCAGCATCCGCCAGCTCCAGTTGTCCCCGACGGTGGACGGTGTATTCATCCTTGCGGTCGATGGCAGGTTCAAAAAGTCCTGCATCGGCGCGATTGCCAGCTCACAGCAGCTGTTCCATGCTGCCCGAATCATTGCCCAGGAAAAGTCCGCCTCTTTTTTGACCCCCAGATAGGCGGACGCCATCCTGCGCTGCTGCTTGTCGAGAGCAGCTGCCCATCCTCGGGTGGTGTCGTTGTCATGGGTACCGGTATAGATGACTGCCCGCTTGGGACAGTTGTGCGGCAGATAGCTGCTTTGCTCCTGCACAGAAAAAGCAAACTGCAAAATCTTCATGCCCGGCAGACGGTAGTGGTCGCGCAGCTGCTCCACATCCCTGGTGATGATGCCTAAATCCTCGGCAATCAGCGCCGTATCGGGCAGTTGTTGAAACAAGGTATCGAAAAACTTCTCGCCCGGACCCTTCTCCCATCTTCCGTTTTCTGCGGTGGGTGCGTTTGCGTCGATGGCATAATAGCCTGCAAACCCACGAAAATGGTCGATGCGAGTCAGGTCGAACAGGCGGCTCATCGCCCGGATGCGGGCAATCCACCAGTCAAATCCCTCTTTCTCCATCACATCCCAACGGTACAGCGGATTTCCCCACAGCTGACCGGTTTTGGAAAAGTAGTCGGGCGGACAGCCTGCCACCCGCAGCGGGTGAAAATCTTCATCATACTCAAACAGACGACTGTTGACCCAGGTGTCACAGCTGTCCGGCGCCACATAAATCGGAATGTCCCCAATCAGACGCACGCCTTTTCGATTGCAGTATTCCTTGAGCTTCGCCCACTGCTCAAAAAACAGGTATTGCACCCAGCAGTGGTACTCCATCTCCTCCTGCAATCGTTCTTTCCACAGTTTTAATGTCTGTCGGTCGCGCTTTGCCAGCGGAGCATCCCACTGCTGCCACGGCTTGCCTCCCATCTGCTGCTTGAGTGCAAGATACAGTGCATAATCATCCAGCCAATCCTGCTCTGCAACAAACCGTTGTACCTGCTCCCACAAGGCGCTGTCCTGCTTTGCCCGTGCAAAGGCTAGGCGCAGCAGCTGCGGCTGATTGCGGTGCAATTTTTCAAAGCATACCTGATCTGCACGGCTTCCCCAGTCCAACCGGTCACATTCCTCGCGCTTGAGCAGACCCCATTCGATCAGCTGCTCCAGGTCGATCAAATCCGGGTTCCCCGCAAAAACCGAATCGGACTGGTAGGGAGAATTTCCGTTGCCTGCCGGTCCCACCGGAAGGATCTGCCACCAGCTCAGTCCCGCCTGATGGCAAAAGTCGGCAAACCTCCTGGCATGGTTTCCCAGCGTCCCCACTCCGTACCGACCGGGAAGGCTGGTGATGTGCAGCAGGACACCGCTGCTCCGTTTCATAAAAACTCCCCCTTTACTTCATTTTCTTCTGCATAAATTGTACCGCAAAATCGACCTTTTGTATAGACTTTCCTTTCTCTGTACTGCGCTTTTCTGCTGGTGTTCGACAGTTTTTGATATTTTTACCAAAGAAGCTTCGATATTTCTACCCTTCTTCACCAAAAAGCAAAAAATGGTATCACGTATGCATAAAATTTCTTTTAGCTTGACACTTTTTTAATAGAACCGTAAAATTATCCTGCTTCTATCAAGTCCATCTTGTGACAGAAAGGAGAATCCTTATGACGAAACATCTGCCTACCCGTCTGCTGACGCTGCTGACTGCGCTAAGCCTTTCGCTGCTCTTCACCGCTTGCGGCGCTTCCAGCAAAGGTCAATCGTCCGAAACGGCAATGGATGCCGAAGTGGAGGAGGTCATCTATGAAAACACCGCAGCCGAAGCTCCTGCCGACAAAGCCAACAGTATGCTCAGCGACCCGCTTGCACAGACCTCTATGCCGGATGGGTTGAATCTCAAGCTCATCTGGCGCGCAAATCTTTCGATGGAAACGCTGGAGTTTGACAAGACCTTGCAGCAAGTTTCCGCCCTGGTATCCGAGCTGGGCGGCTTTATCGAAAGCTCTTCCTCCTCCGGCGGTTCGGATGCCAGCGGCAACTACATCAATCAGTATGCTTCCATCACCGCACGCATCCCTTCCAAGGACCTCAACGGCTTCATCAGCCGCCTCAACGATTGCGGCACCATCACCAACCAGCGGCTTTCCAGTGAAAACATCTCGCTGGAATACGCCGACACCGAAGCGCGCAAGCAGGCGCTGCAAACCGAATATGACCGTCTGCTCGAGCTGATGGCACAGGCGGAGAACATCGACACGGTCATCGCCATCGAAGCAAGGCTGTCAGAGGTCCGCTTACAGCTGGATTCCCTGTCCTCGCAGCTGCGCACCTATGATAATCTGGTGGATTATTCCACCGTCTACTTGGATGTGCAGGAGGTTCGCAACCTCAGCGGAACCAACGCCACCACCATCCCCGAGCGCATTTCCAACGGACTTTCCAACACTCTGTACGGAATCAAGGTCTTCTTTGAAAACCTGTTGGTCTTTCTGGTGGTCAATCTGCCGGTCTTTCTGCTTCTGGCGGTTGTCATCCTCTTGATTATATGGGTACTTCGATTGATTCGCCGCAAACGTTCTCAAAAGAATGAGCCCATTCCTTCTGCTGCTCCACCAAAATCTGATGACGAACCGGTGGATTCTCCTGATAAAAACAACCGTTAATCTCCCACTGGAACCGATTTTGTTTGTTTTAAACCCCAGCCAGCGAATTGGTTGGGGTTTAAGCGCTGTTTTCCAATAATTTTATTTGCAAAAAAGGGCAAAAAATGGTACACTTTTCTATATCAATTTTGCACCTTTTAAAAAAGTAAAAATGTGAAGGGAAGTGTTCCTCGTTGTTCACACTCATTGCCGATGTCATTGCCAACAATATCCTGCTGTTCCGTATACTGGGCTCCATTCTGATTTTCATTCTGTTCTGGACGCTGAAATCGCCTGTTACCAAGCTGATTATCAAGCTGCTGGATAAGCTGCTCAACCGCAAGCGCCAGATTGCCGACCATTCCACCCTGACCTTTGTGCTGACCCCATTAAAGAGCTTTTTTGCCGCCAGCGGCATCTATCTGGCTCTGGTCAACCTGAATCCTTCTGCCGGCATGGAGCATTTCCTGCTGAAGGTGTACCGCATCAGCGTCATCATCATCGTCACTTGGATTCTTCTGCGACTGTGTGACTGCGCCTCCGACTCCTTCTTCCGCTTTGGCAACAAGCTGGACGAGCAGCTGGACGTCAACCTCAACAAAACGCTGATGACCTTTTTGAAAAAGGCGCTCAAGGTGCTTTTGATTGTCCTTGCCGCCATTGCCATCCTCAGTGAAACCGGAACCAATGTCACCACCATCATCACCGGTCTTGGTCTGGGAGGTTTGACCTTTGCGCTGGCAGCACAGGATACAGCACAGAACCTCTTTGGCGGTCTGGTCATCCTGCTGGACAAGCCGTTTGCGGTCGATGACTGGATTTCTACTCCAAACATCGAGGGTGTTGTCGAGGACATTACCTTCCGCTCCACCCGCATCCGCACCTTCCCGAACGCTCTGGTGATTGTACCAAACTCTTCTCTGATGTCCTCCCCCATTACCAACTGGTCCCGAATGAACAAGCGCCGTGCCACCTTCTCCATCGGATTGACCTATGATACCCCGAAAGAGAAGATGGAAGAATGTGTCGCTCGCATCACCGAAATGGTCAACTCCAACGAGGAGATTCTTGCCGACGACACCGTCATCCGCTTCAACAGCTTTCAAGACAGCAGCCTGGAAATCTCGTTGATGTACTTTACCAAACCGACCTCCTTCTCCGACTTCCAGCGCATCAAGGAGCAGGTCAACTACGGCATCATGCAGATTGTGGAAGATTTGGGACTCAGCTTTGCCTTCCCGACCCAGACGCTGTATGTCCATCCTGACAAATAAACTTGCTTTTCATCCAAAGCAACTGTAAAAAAGCCTCTGTCCATCAAACAAACCGATGGACAGAGACTCTTTCTTTTTGCAGGATTTTTTTATGGTTTATAAGCCCAGCGCCTTTTTCACAAACAGCTGTGCTTCTGCAATCGTCTGCCAGTAGGCTTCGCCGCTTCCGCGGTCATGGCTTCCCTTTGCCAGAACACGCAGCAGCACCGGGTTTTTGCTCTGGTTGTATTCCTGCATCCGCGCAGCAAACTTTTTGCCGTGATAAGGTGGGACGTTGTTGTCGCACTCTCCGGTCTGGATATAGACGCTTGGGTAGGAGGTCTGCTTTACATTGTGGTACGGCGAGTAGCTCAGGATGTACTCAAACATCTCCTTGCTTTCCCGCGGGTTGCCGTACTCGGTGATGTACATCGGTCCTCTTGCATCCTCAGTAAAATGAATCATATCGGTGTGCGGTACCGAGTCGATGACACAGCCGAACAGCTCCGGTCGCATGGTCACAAGGGTCGATACCAGCAGACCGCCGTTGGAGCAGCCGCAGATGACAATCTTCTTCGGGTTGGTCCATCCGTCGTCAATCAGCTTTTGGGTAACGCCAAAAAAGTCGCCATAGCAGTTCTTTTTGTGGAACATCATCCCTTCCTCATGCCAGCCGGTTCCATACTCGCTGCCGCCGCGCAGGGTCGCCATCACATAAATTCCGCCCTGCATCGCCCAACGCGCAATGTCCAATCCGCCTACCTTGTCGGTTGCCCAGGGAAGTGCCGGGATATTGTAGCCGCCATAGCCGTAGATCCAGGTCGGTGTCTGTCCATCCGGCTTTACATCCTTGCGGCGTACCATAAAATATGGGATCATCTTGCCGTCGCTTTCGGATGGTGCGAAGAGCTGCTCCACCACCACATCGGGATAGCTTTCGTCGCTCGAGCGCATCGCAATCTCCATCTGTTCCTCATCAAAGCGCAGCAGGACCGGTGGAAAAGCAAAGGATTCAAAGGTGAAGTAAGCTGCGTCTTCTGTTCGTCCCGAGAGAGAAAGGGTTCCAAACTTGGCAGGAAGTGAGATTTCGGTCTCTTCATCCTTCTCAACGCAAACGATTTTCGCGCTGACATTGTCCATCATCGTCAGGTACAGCTTTCCGTTCAACACAAATCCGCCGTCCAAAACCTCTGTTTTCTCTGCTCGGACGACCTTTGCCTGCTGCAAGGTCTGTCCCTTTTCCACCACGAGCAGCTCTCCGAGGTTGCTGTTTTCTTTGGAAATAAAGTAGTGGCAGTCATCGATGGTGTCAATGTACTCCACCTGCATTCCTTTTCCTTGACTCAAATCACAGATGCTGCCGCTCTCCTCTTCAATGGCAAAATAACGGAAGTGAGAATAGTCGTCCATCATCTCCGCCATCAGATGCTTTTTGTCGGAAGAAACGCTCACACTTCCTAAAATTGCATTGCCGCGGTCCTCCATCAGCACCCGAAGGGTATCGGTGTAAACATCATACGCACAAACGCGGGAGCGACAGGTCTGTGCCTGCGAATCCGAAAGGGTATCCACATAGTAAACGATTGCCCGGTTCTTCGACCAGCTGGCGCCGAAGGTATCCCGAATGGTGGAAAGGATTTTTCTCTTCTCACTGTCAATCAGCAAAATGTTCTGGCGAGGATCTCCGTCGTACAGACCATGTACCATCAGCAACTTCTGGTCGCTTGGGCAGGCGCGCAGGCTGCTGGCTGTATAATTGGGAACGGTGTCCCGCTCAAACAACAGCTCTTCGTTCTGCATCTGCTGGTCCAGACAAACCAGTTTAAAATTTCCATCCTGCGGCTTGGTCGCAGTAAGCTTTCCGTTCCACATTCCAATCTGCGTGTACAACGGACGTCGTTTCTGACTTTTCAGCTCTGCAATTTTGTCCGCAAGCTCCTTCTGGTCAAACCATCGGTCGGTAAATTCATTCTCCTGTTTGACCCAGTCCAGCACCTTCGGGTTAAGTGCCTGCTTTAATTCACAGTATGGATCCGGCAAAATATGCCCGAAAAACTCCTCGCTGAAATCAGATTTTTCAAATTTCGGATAATTGTACGCCATACAGACCACCTTTCTCTAAAGCATTTCGTTCTGCGCAAAATTGTGCGCTTAATTACCCCTATTATAGCAACCATCACCGGAATTCGCAACAAATTAAACAGAAAAATCTACTATAAATTTTATTTTTTGTAAAATTCGTTATTGTTCTTCCTTTTCTGTTCTATGCTTTCTTGCTTTTCTTTTTATCCTGCCGAACAAACCTCGAATCGACAAAAGTCGCAGCATATCGACCTGTCATCCTGCATTTTTATGCGCAAAAAAGCTTGTTTATTTCAAAACAATCGAAAATATGGTAAAAAAACGTTTCTTTCTTGCAAAAAGTATAGTATAATATGGTCAGTATTTTTGAAAGTGAGGGAAACACTATGCAAAAAATGAGAGCAAACTCGGTGGATATGTTGAACGGACCGCTTCTCCCGAACATTTGGGTCTTTTCTCTTCCGCTGATGCTGACCAACCTGCTGCAGATGTTGTTTCAGGCGGCAGATACCGTCGTCGTCGGACGCTTTGCCGGACAGCAGGCACTGGCTGCTGTTGGAGCAACCGGTTCCCTGTGCTTCCTGCTCATTGCATTGTTCAATGGGTTAAGTATGGGAAGTAACGTTCTGATTGCCCGCTACATCGGCGCCGGAAACCACGAGAAGATTGAAAAATCGGTACACACCTCCATTGCTATGTCGATCTATTGCGGCTTGTTTCTGGTGGTTGTAGGCTTTTTTATGTCTCGACCCATGCTGGAACTGATGTCCACCCCAAGCGACATCATCGATATGAGCGAGCTGTATATGCGTATCTATTTTGTCAGCGCCTTCTTCGGTCTGATCTACACCTTTGGTTCCTCGATTCTGCGCTCCAAAGGCGACACCAAACGCCCACTCTTCTTCCTGTTTGTCAGCGGCATGACCAACGTGGTCCTGAACCTGGTCTTTGTCATCGTCTTTCATATGAGCGTTGCCGGTGTTGCACTTGCCACCGTCATTTCGCAGGCGCTGGCTGCCCTTCTGGTGTGCATCACCCTGATGAAGGAGCCGGACGCTACCCATCTTGACCTGCACAAACTGCGCATCGACCGCGCTATGGCAATGGAGATCATCCGAATCGGCGTACCTGCCGGTTTGCAGGGCATGGCATTCTCCTTGAGCAACGTAGTCGTTCAGTCGAGCATCAACTCCTTTGGCTCTTCGGTCATCGTTGCCGGCAACAGCGCCAGCAACAACATCGAGAACTTTGTCTACATCGGAATGTCCGCCTTCACACAGGCTTGCATCACCTTCACCAGCCAGAACGTCGGCGCGCAAAATCTCAAACGTGTCAAGAGCATCTTCAATCATTCGATGGTGCTGACCACTTTAAGCGCCATGCTGATGGGCTTTTTGGTCTGGTTCTTCGGCGAATCGCTGCTTGCTTTCTACACCAGCGACCCTGCTGTCGTAGAAGCCGGTATGCTCCGCCTGTTCTGGGTGTCCATGTTCCTTTTCCTCAATGGCATCCTCGACGTCTTTGTTTCTTCCCTGCGCGGCATGGGCTACTCTTCTTTACCCACCATCGTCATGCTTGTCGGAATCTGTGGCGTGCGCCTGTTGTGGCTGCTGCTCATTTTCCCAATGCATCGCACACTGACCATTATCTATCTGTGCTTCCCACTGAGCTGGACAATTACCAGCATTGTCCTCGGATTCATCTGGCTGTACTGTTATCGCCATATGCTCCGCACCAACGGACAACAGGCACAAAATGCTTAAAGCAGTTTTTCCTGTTGAACCTTCGGCAGTCCCGTTTCAGGGACTGCCTTTTTTATTGATTCAAAAGGTGGACTTTGTCATTCTTAACGATTACTCTTAGGAGATAAGCTGATTCCCCTTCAAAATCCATCATATTTATTGTGCAAATATGATAATAACCCTCTTAACACTTAAGCGAAGTCACGATTTTGATTGTATGTCGGTTTTTTCATTGAAAAGGGAAAATATCTATGTTAAGATTATAATATAACAATCTTGACCGAATCATTTTCACACTAGGAGGATTACTAAAAATGAAACCATTATCTGAAAAAGTTGCTATTGTAACCGGCGCCGGACAGGGAATCGGAAAAGGAATTGCGCTTTGTTTAGCCAAACGCGGTGTCAAAGTCGTTGCCACCGGTCGCCGTCTGGAGCCAATCGAACAGACCATCAAGGAAATCAAGGAATTCGGCGGCGAAGGCTTTGCTATGAGCTGTGACTCCGCCGACCGTGCAAGAGTAGAAGAGGTCGTAAAAGCCACCATAGAAGCCTATGGAACTGTCGACGTTGTTGTCAACAATGGACAGGCAATCGTTCCTTCCGCACCGGTCGAAGAAACCAGCTACGACAATATGCTCAAGGCATGGCAGAGCGGTGTGATTGGCTCTTTGAACTATATGCAGGCAGCCTTCCCATACATGAAAGAGCAGCACGAAGGCAGAATCATCAACTTTGCTTCCGCTACCGGTATGTTCGGTATTGCCGGTCAGCTGGCATACGGCTCCAACAAAGAGGCACTGCGTGGCTTGACCAAGATTGCAGCCAAAGAGTGGGGACAGTACGGCATCTGTGTCAACGTTGTTCTGCCGGGTGCTGAATCTCCTGCTGCAAAAGCTTGGGCAGAAAAATTCCCAGAAGAATATGCAAAACAAGTAGAATTGAACCCAATGAAACGCTTTGGCGATTCCGAAACCGACATCGCTCCTGTCGTTGCCTTCCTGGCTGGACCGGATTCCTGCTACTTCTCCGGTCAGAGCGTGATTGTAGACGGTGCAAACTCCATCATGCCGTAATCAAAATGCCCGATTCTCCGCAAAAGATTTCACCTTACAAAATTTTTGCAATACCAAAAGGACGATATGACTTTGGTCATATCGTCCTTTTTTGATTTTATGTCCTCTTACTGTGCTTACATGAAAGGTTGCTCATCTCCCGAAAGGAGACTCAATACAAGGACAACATCGTCCTCGTGTGTATTATAGGTTTCTCCATTCATTGGATGAAGCCATTGTAATCAGATAAAAAGAGATCAGATTCTTTGCCCTGAAACTTTATCTGCATATTCTCTTAATGCAGGATTCCTTCCTCATACAATCCGCGGCAAAGTTTTCCCTTTTGTGCTCCCCTTCCGTATCGGCGGGCAGCATACATATAGGCTTCCAGATTTTCCCGCGGAGTCCCCAAAGGAATGGCACATCCCATCGCCAGAGAATACCCACAGGGGCTGTCACTTCCCTTAATTAAACATTCTATAACAGAAGCGATAACATCATCAATCGTACCATTCTGGAGGACTGTTGTCGGAGGAACATTTCCTGAAATCTTCATTTTATCCCCGATTGCTTCCTTCAATTCTGCCAAATCCTCACAGTTATCTACGCTGAAGGATGGAAATCCCATTTCCGGCAAATCCTTCCAGAAATGCTTGGTTTTTCCACAAATGTGAATCCCCGGAATTGAACCGGTAATTTCCTTAATTCCTGCCAGTAAATCCATAAAGTGTGGTTTGGAAAATTCGTGGAACATCTTATTGCTAATCAAATTCCCAGAAGTCGCCGGGTCCGCCAGACCAACCACTGCATTTGGAAAAATTTCCCGGTTATATTTGATCCATTTTAAAGTACACTGGACACTAAAATCCAACAACCGGTGTGCATTTTCCTTATCACGAATCATATCCCGCATCAGCATCTCCGGTGAACGAATCGAAATCGCTGTCGTCATCGGTCCTGAACCACCGGTCACCACCATACAACGTCCATCCATCCGCTTCTGAACCTCTTTTGCCCAAGCAATCTTCTCCTGCAAAAACGGATTGGTTTCCGGGTCAAAAACAAGATCATCCAGCTGATCATAATTCTTTAAAACATGCTCACTGATGTAATCGGTGCTATTTTCAGGGTATACCACCTTTGAGCCGACTGCTTCTCCCACTCCACGCAAGGAAAGATTGGTGTTTGCATACATCCCACTACCGCCAAACTCTCTCTTTGCCTGTTCTGCAACATCAAACTGTACGTCCATCGAACGACGGTATTCTCCCAATGTATAGCCGTACAGATGCACAAACGAATCTGGACCACCTGTACTGAACGGGATGTGGTCAACCACCTCTCCCATCGCATAAGCCTTCATTCGCTCCATGCTTGTCATCGTATCAGGATACTTTGCCGCTTCCCTTTTTAGTGTTGCGTAATCCATATTGAACCTCCTGACATCATTTTAATTTATTATAAATTTTATTTCCGATAAACTGAATAAGCTGTACCAATATTACCAGAATCGCCACAGTGGAGTACATGATTGTATCGTTGAAGTTGTTATATCCATATCGAATCGCAACGTTTCCCAAGCCGCCTGCACCAACCATACCAGCCGTTGTAGATGCATTCAATGCTGCCACTGCGCTGAAGCAAATAACAGAAGAGATTCCCGGTATAGCTTCTACCAGAATTACATGCCAGATAATCTGAAAGGTGGAAGCCCCAAAAGATTTTGCCGCCTCAATCGCTTCTCTGCTAACTTGGTCCATATGTCCTTGAATCAATCGTGCCATATAAGGCGACATTGTGATACATAATGGAAAAATTGCCGCTTTAACACCAATAGAAGATCCGGTGATAAATCTCGTTACCGGGATCAAAGAAACCATCAAAATTACAAATGGGAAAGAACGAATTAAGTTAATCAAAAAATCCATGACACGGGAAATCAGAGGATTAGGATGAAGTCCATCCTCTTTTGAAACATCCATAATAACTGCAAGAATAAATCCAACAACAGTAGAAATCAGTACTGTCCAAGCCATAACCGTCATCGTAGTCAAAAATGCCGGCCAGATAACTTGCGTAAGATATTGCTCTAAAGAAAGCCTTTCCATTAGTTTTGTCCTCCTGCCGCATAGTAAAGAAATTTTTGCTCTTGCAGAAAATTTTTCAAATCTTCTGTTTTGGAGGGTGTCGTGGTAACAACAACCTCTGTAAAAGGCAATCCTTTGTAGTCATTTGTGCTAGTTGAAAGTATTTTTGCTCCAAATTGATCATGCGTAAAATGAATGGCATCCAATTGATCTGTTGACAAAATAAAAGAGACTACCTCTCCATCTTCCTGATAAGTGTGGTCCTCTTTTCCAAGCAGTGTCATTAATGCTTTTGGTTTTTGCAAAAACACCTCTTTAACTGCACCCGCTGCTGAAATTTTACCATTTTCCAGAATGGAAATCGTATCACAAACTTCTCGAACTACTTCCATCTGATGTGTAACTACGATAATGGTTAATCCCAACTTTTGATTGATGTCCCTAAGAAGATGAAGAACCGATTGGGTAGTCTTCGGATCTAACGCAGAGGTGGCTTCATCACATAATAAAATATGTGAATCAAGAGCTAACGCCCTTGCAATAGCAACTCGTTGTTTTTGCCCGCCCGAAAGAGTAGAAGGTCTTGCATCTATTTTGTCAGAAATTTCTACCAATTCCAGCAATTCCCGAACTCGTTTATCTATAATATTTTTATCATATTTCCAGCATTTCATTGGAAGAGCAACATTTTTATAAACGCTCCTCCGCTCTATCAGAGAAAACTGTTGAAAAATCATTCCTATTCCTTTTCTCAATTCCCTAATCTGCTGCTTACTTAAATCTTTAATTTCTGTCCCATCAATTTTAAGACTTCCACTCTGATATGGTTCCAAAGCATTGATACACCGCAAAAGTGTTGATTTACCTGCTCCACTCCTGCCGACCAGACCATATATTTCCCCTGTCTGAATCGTCAAACTAATATCCTTCAGCACCTCCAAAGAGCCGAACGATTTACAAAGTTTGTTTATTTCAATCATACTGATACCTTCCTCAAATGACAGTACCGATTATTATTTCACTATCTTAAAATACCGTTGAAAGATGATAGATTAGGAAGAAGGAATAATCCTTCTTCCTAATCTATCTGTTTATTCAGCTACCTCAAATAAAACTTTCCATGCAAGGCTTGGTTTATTCTGTTCTGCGATTCTCTCCAGCTGTGTTTCGCTTGCTAATGCAGCCATGAAATCATCAACCCACTGTGTCTCTTTATCTTCTTCTCTAACAACTGCAATGATTGGATAAGAAATGTTCTCTTCAAACAGCTTCAGCAAATTAAAATTATATTTTGCCTGCGACTGGTTGCTGAAAAAGCTCATAGCCAAATCAACATCTCCATCCATAGCAGAAAAACGTGAGAACATGTCCATCTCTACCAACTGAAGATTTTTTGGATTTTCAATAATATCAAAGGTTGTGTATAGGCTGTCCTCCGGGATTTCTTTGAGCTTCAGCCAGCCAATTGATTGCAGATCTTCCAGGTTGATAGAGAGATTGGAGGCATCATCTGCAACAGCAATCGAAGCCCCGTCCGGCACTTCTTCTAATGTTTTATATTTTTTCGATGCAATGCAATCCATTGAAGACATGATGTATGGTTCACACGGATGCAGCTTAGTTCCGTTCGATTCATTAAATGCCAGCAAATATGGAAGGTGCTGGAAATAGTTGACATCAATGGAGCCCTCCGCCAAAGCTGTATTGGCTGCAACCGGGCTATCCAAACTTACAACTTCAACTGTGTACCCCCATTTTCCCATCATTTCAGGAATATAGTCTATGTAATATTCAAAGCTCGGAGTAACCCCTAGTTTAATTGTGGTCTTATTTGGGTCAGCCTTTCTGGATTTTTCTTCACTTTTTTCTGCCGAAGCGCTATCCTCTTTCACTTCAAACAAAATCTTCCACGACAGTGTTGGGGTATTTTTTTCATTGATTCGGTCTACCTGCTCCTGGCTGGTAAAGGCATCCATAAAATCTTTGACCCACTGTGCATCTTTGTCCTCTTCACGGACTGCAACGACCTGTGGATACGCGATATTCTCATCAAATAATTTCAACAGATTGAAGTTATATTTTTCTTGAGAAGTATTGCTGAAAAAGCTCATTGCTAAATCAACATCCCCTTCCATTGCGGAAAAACGGGAAAACATATCCATCTCAACCAACTGTAGATTCTTTGGGTTTTCGACAATATCAAATGTTGTATATAAGCTTCCCTCCGGGATTTCCTTGAGCTTCAACCAGCCAATCGATTCCAAATCTTGCAGGTTTACTGAAAGATTCGAAGCATCATCAGCAACTGCGATAGAAGCTCCATCCGGCACTTCTTCCAGGGTTTTATATTTCTTGGACGCAATGCAATCCATGGAGGACATAATATATGGTTCACATGGATGCAATTTTGTTCCATTGGATTCGTTATATGCCAACAGATATGGAAGATGCTGAATGTAGTTAACGTCGACTGAACCTTCCACCAAAGCAGTATTGGCTACCACTGGGCTGTCCAATTCAATAATCTCAACATTGTATCCCCATTGTGCCATCTTCTCTGGAATGTAGTCTGTGAAATCTCTAAAGCTGGAGGTGATACCAAATTTAATATCCTTCTTATTCGGATCTGCTGTTTTACTTGGTTTCTGTGTTTCCTCAGACTTTTCTTCCACTTCTGCCTTTTCTTCCGGCTTTGCCTCCGCCTCTACCGACTGCTGCTCTTTGCTGCTATCTGTTTCGGCAGGTTTCTGGCTACCTCCACAGCCGACCATCATGGTTGCGCACATAACCGCCGCAAGCACCATACTCAGAATTTTTTTCATAGATACTCTCCTCAATTTAAATTTATAGAAACAACCTGTATTGCTGCTTTTTCCCACTCAAAACATACATGCAGGTTGTGTCCATCCTGTTAGTTATTTAATTCCGCTGCCAATTTCTGAGCTACCTTTGCCGCTTCTGCTGCATTGGCTGTGTAACAATCCGCTCCGATTTTATCTGAGAAGTTTTTGGAAAGCGGACCACCGCCTACCATGATTTTAAACTGATCGCGGATTCCCTCAGAAACCAGCTGATCAATAACACACTTCATATTCTGCATTGTGGTTGTCATCAAAGTAGACATACAGATAATCCCGCTCTTGACTTCCTTTGCCTTCTGAACAAAATCCGAAATCTGAACATCTCTGCCCAAATCGTAGACTTCAAATCCGGCAGTATCCATCATAATCTTGACCAGGTTTTTTCCAATATCGTGTGTGTCACCTTCTACTACACCGATGATGACCGGAATTTTGTGGTCTGTTCCCTCTCTCTTGAGATGTGGTTTGAGAACCTCCAGACCGTTGTACATAGCATCGGAGCAAATCAAAAGCTCTGGAACAAAGTATTCTTCCTCCTCATACAGCTCCCCTGCCTTTTCCATTCCCTTGCTCAGTCCTTCGGTGATGCCTTCATACGCATCATAGCCGGCATCCACATATTCCTTGGCAACGTTTACGACCTCTTCGTCTTCCATTTCTACTACACATCGGTCCATTTCGGACAACAATCTTTCCTTATCGTTCATTTTCGTTCCTCTTTTCTGTAAAATCGATTAACTCCAGGTAATTTCTGTTCGCTCCAAGATAGTTTAGACAATAATGCCCTACAATTCCTCCTTTGCCGCAAAACTCTGTCAAAGTCTGCCCATAGCTTTGTCCTTTCTGCCCTTCCCATCGGGTGAGCGTACACTGTTTTGTGTCAATCAGGGACTGCGTCAACTTTCCGCAAAGATGAATCACTGTGTCTGGAAATCTCTCCTGCAACCGAATAAGCAACTGAAGCAGGCATGGGACATACTGATTCACAAACATTTGACTGCCTAAAATATCCACCGTTGCAATCGGGTCTGCAAATGAAATGATTTTTGCTCCTCTCTCGACTGCCATTTCCGCATAACGAACAATCCATTCCTCCACCTGCGAAAGCATCTGTTTGCCGATCGGTTTTCTCAGTGCAGAAAACACCTTGTTCATTGGCAGCAGAGCACACAGCAGGGTAAGCGGTCCTTCTATGTTGTAAGCTACCTTTTTCCCAGCCTTTGACAACTGCGCAAGCGCTTCAAGCATTGCACACAATCTTGCTGTTTCCTGCACCTGGATTGTCATAAATTCCTCCGGCTTTGCAAAAGCAGGTTCTTTGATTCTAGCTCCCGATACCGACAAAGTAGGGGTTGCCCCTAACGCTTCTGCCAAAAGGGTATTGCAAAACGGCAGTCTTATCCACCCACTTTGCTCCATCCTTTGTGCCACTTGGAAAATGACACCTGCATTCATATGAATGTCCTGCGGATGCGCAACCGATAGCTGTTCCAACAAACAGCTGGGGATTTGCAGATTGTCGCTCCCGTTTACACAAACAAACTTTTCCATTACCTTCCTCCAAATTGCAAGCACTTTGTAAAGAGCTTTTCATAGCCTGGTGAAACAGAAAGCTCGATATATTCGATGTTTTTTGCTACTTCCTCGGCTCGTCTGCGCTCGTTTTGATTCAACAAACACAGATGTGCCCCCATCATGGAGGAGTTGCCGATGTAGCTGATTCGCTCCTTTAAGGAAGCCGGTATCAAGCCTGCTCCGGTTAGACTTTCCGGGTTCAAATGCTTTCCAAATTGACCTGCCACAATGACCCGGTCAATCTCCCGATCTTCCAAACCCAGCCGCTGCATCAACGTTAAGATTCCCGACAGGATTGCACCTTTGCAGAACTGAACCTGCCGGATGTCGCTTTGGGTCAGGTAAATATTTCTTTCCCCATCCAGGACTACCCTCCGTTTTCCCTCTTCATCGGTATTAACCAAGGCAGATTCCGATGCAATTCGTCCGGTCTTTCCGACAATTCCTTTTTCTACCACCTGGCTAATTGCCTCCAGCAGACCGCTACCGCAAAGACCAACCGGCGGAAGATTAGAAATGGTTTGTAGCTGTACCCCTTCATCACCCAGCGTTACGTGCTCCACCGCTCCCGGTTCTGCACGCATCCCGCAGGAAATATTCATTCCTTCCAGTGCCGGACCGGCTGCACACGAGCAGGAATACATCCTTCCTTTCTGACTCAGCACAATTTCCCCATTGGTGCCTATATCAACTAAAAGAGCTGTGTCCTCTGCCCGGTCCAGCTGGCTTGCCAGTACACCGGAAACAATATCTCCTCCAATAAAGGTGGAAACCGAAGGAATACAGTACAGGCGTGTCTGGTCATGGAGCGCAAAGCCCAGCTCCTTTGCCAAAACAGTAACCGGTTGTGTAAATACACTGCTGTACGGTGCTGTTCCTAAGCTCTTCAATGGAATCCCAAGGAGCGCATGCAGCATGGTGGCATTTGCACCCACTACCACCTCGTAGATAGCATCCAAAGCGACGTTTACCCGTTTGACCATCTCTTCCGCTGCCTTCTGTAAACGCTCCACAATGACCCTTCGCAGCTCCAATACTCCGTTGGTGTGTTCCATATCATAATGGATTCTGCTTAATACATCCAGCCCAAACGCCTTCTGCGGATTGACAAATCCCTCCTCTGCCCGAACATTGCCTGTGGCAAGGTCGATCAGAGAAACCGCAACGGTTGTTGTTCCAATATCCACCGCCAGTCCATATCGTTCCGGTTGCTTTACAAGGTCAATGGTTTTTCCTGCATAAGAAACCTTCCACAAGTGTTTTTCCTGTGTAAGACCGGGCAGTTTTTCCAGCAGTGACAGCGGAGGAGCTGCTTCCCACAAAAGAGTGTCTCCCATTGCCCGAGATAAGGAATAGCCATTTTCCAACGTCGGTTTTGTTACATCTATCTGTTCGACTGTTAAAAGAGGGTTTAACTCAACATGGACCGCTTCTCCTCCCAGAACGTTGTTCGGCTTTTCCTGCAAAAGACCTTGTTCGTCCAGTTCCACTTCTCCTTGCGGGATGGTCAGGCAGGCAAGGCGGATTCCACCAGCGATTTCCTCCCGGGTCAAATACCTCTTTTCCTGTTCTGTTAAAGCAGATACCGCTCCGCTCAAGATTTTGACCTTGCATTTTCCGCAGATTCCCTTGCCATTGCAGGGACTTTCCAAAAGTATGCCCGATGAACGCAAACAATCCAGCAAGTTCATCTCTCCATGACTTTGTACTTTAAGCATCTGCCTTCTCCTTTTGCTCCATCCGCGCTATCGCTGTTTTCATCATAATAGAAATGCTCTCCACCGTCGAGGTGGTCCCCAGCCCGCACGCAGGCGCCAGCACATCCACCCCTCCATCTATGGTGCTGTTACACAGATTTTGGATGACAGCTGCATTTCCGCCTGCCAGAGCAAAGGTACTGATATTTCCGATAATTGCCATGTTCGGAAGATTTTTCCTCAGCTCCTTGATGTTTACCACCGCGTCCACACTTAAACCGCTGCATTTAAGCTTTGCCAATTGCGGATAAATGGTACGCAGCTGTCCGCAGATATGCACAATCACCCCTTTACAAAGTGGCTTTAACTCCTCACAAATGCGGTTGAGCGCAGGCAGGGCATACTCTTCAAATAACTTGGGTCCCAAGATTTCACCGGTGCCACTGGGGTCTGCAATGGCGATAAACTCAGCGCCTGCTTCGATTTGCGCTTTTCCAAAGGCAATCAGCTGCTCGGTAACAAAATCCAGTGCAGCATGTGCCGCTGCCTTTTCCTTGCGCAGTTCCCGATAAAACACATTTGCATCTATTAAGGAGGATGCTGTGCTGATGGGGCCGGTTATATTTCCAATGATGGCTGCATCCGGGTTGGATTGGCACAGCAAACGAATGGCATCTAAAACCACCTTTCTTCGTCCCTCGTCCATTTTGATAGGCTGAAGTTTGTTGTGTTCTGTAACGGTTCCAATCGCATATTCGCAAACGCGCGGTTCTGTGAATTCGTCGCCCAAATCCACCTTCGCACCCATCGCCTCAGCTTCCACAGTCATGCAGAATGGTACACCAATATTGTCAAACAGTCTATTCTTGTACGGAAATTCTGCCAGCTTTGCCATCGTCTCTGCATCCACGTGCGCTTTCGGCCAGAAAGATGAACAGGCTCCCATCATCTCCGATGTAATCATGTTCATCATTCCACCCGGACAAATACATGGAACCCGTTCTCCTTTGTTTCCCAAAAGAGCCTCTGCCAACAAACAGGAAAGATCAGTTGATTTCGACACAAAACCCCTCCATTCAACAACAACCCATAGATTTATAGTTAATGCCTACAGTAAGAGCATTCAATTATATACATTATATCTATATCAAGATAACATCATCTTCCATGACCGTCCAATAGTTTTTTATAATTGAACTATTGTCTATCATTCATTTTTTCTATACATACAAAGTTATCACAAATACCCTGATATTATGTGGTTATTTTTTGTTTCTTTTTCAAAATCCTTTTCCTCCTTTCTTCTGCTTTTCCTTTCCAAACCGGTCGGTTTCCTTTGTAGTCTATCATAGGATTTTGTTTTATATAAAAGAAAATATATATGTGTATCTATATTTATTTATCAGCATTTGTTATACTTACCCTTCTTCCTTTACCTGCACTCTCAAATACGTGCTTCTCATTCTGAAAATGATGTGAATCTTTTAAAAAAACTTCATTTTCTTGGAAAACTAAACGGAAGCCGTAACTTTTCTCCCCCAATCCATTTTGAAATATGTAGTGGATACACCCCAATTCCTATCCTCCAAAGTATCGCATTACCCTTGATATACTAATTTCTTCATGCTTGCCTGTATATATTGAATCACAGAATCTTTCTAAAAAACATCCGCCCAGAAATGAAGTGACCCCAAAAAGTTAGACAATATTTTGAAGTAAAAATTGTTCAAGCAGCCGAAAGGGCTTGCTGTCTGTGAATTGCAGGCGGCAAGCCCTTTAACTTTGCCTTGATTCTGCGGTTGTTGTAGTAATCCAGATATGCAACGAGCTCCAGTTTGAAGTGTTCCATGGAGCGGAACTCCTGTAAATACAGTAGTTCACTTTTGAGCAGTCCGAAGAAGTTTTCTATCACAGCATTGTCCAGACAGTTTCCTTTCCGGCTCATACTCTGCTGAATACCTTTCTTCTGAAGCATTCGCTGGTACTGCCTGTGCTGGTATTGCCAGCCCTGGTCAGAATGGAGAATCAGCTTTGTTCCGGCCGGTATCTTCTCAAAAGCCTGATCCAACATAGTCGTAACCATACTCAGAACAGGACGGTCGGAGATAGTATAGCTGACCAGATCGCTGCTGTGCAAATCGAGAATCGGGGACAGATAGAGCTTTTCTCCGAACAAACTGAACTCCGTCACATCCGTGACCCACTTCTGGTTCGGCTTTTCGGCATGGAAATCCCGATTCAGCAGATTTGGTGCGATTTTGCCTACTTCTCCCTTGTAAGAACAATACTTCTTCATCCTGACACGGCAAACCAAGCCCAGCTCCTTCATAAGCCGCTGGACAGTCTTGTGGTTCAGAGAGAATTTACGCTTGCGAAGTTCTGCCGTAATCCGGCGATAGCCGTATCTTCCTTTGTTTTCGTGGTAGATGGTTGTGATCTCCGCTTTGACAGCTTTATACTTATCTGCACTGTTCATCCGTTTCAGATGGTAGTAGAAAGTGGCACGGGGTAGTTGAGCGATTGAGAGAAGAATATCCAGAGAATGTCTTTGCCTCAGCTTTTGAACTACCTGCGTTTTCTGCGCTGGCGTCGCTCGTCTTCCAAAACCAAGGCTTGCAAGTTTTTTAGGTAATCGTTCTCCGCACGCAGTCGCTGCACTTCGGCCAGCAGATCTTCTTCTACCTCTTTTGGCAGCTTCTTTGGCCGACCAGTGCTGCCGCGGCCCCGTCGCTCAACCGACAAGCCTTCCGGCCCTTCTTCCAAATAAATGCGTTCCCAACGCTCTATAATTTTATGGTCGTTAATTCCAAATTCCTGCATCGTTGCATGGATACTCAGATGTTCTTTTTTCATGGTTTCTACAACCATTCTCTTGAACTCCGGCGTATATCGTTTGTTTGGTACTCCTTTTGGCATAGAAAAACACCCCTGTCCGATTATCTTCCTTTTGCATCAATCTTAGACAAATATATTTTCTTCTTTCGATGCAAAACATCAAAAATAACAACTAATCATCTTACATTCACAGGTATATTCCCAATATTTCATAAATGAAAACTCATCTATAAAGCCTCTTTATTTCCAAAGAACACAATGGAACTTTTCCCGTGAAAGCAAACTACCTAAACAACCACGGTTACAGAAAATACACCGTGTTATATCATCTTCTTTTCCATCTGCTACCTTATTGACCCATTCTGGATCAGCTACTAACTGCCTCGACATTCCAATATAATCCAGGCGTCCGCTTTCTATACACTCCTGATTCTTTTTGGGATCTGAAAACTTACCAGCACAGGAAACCGGAAGATTGGTATATTTCTTAATTACATCAGAAATATAAAGGAAACAACCTTCTCCTTTAAAATCTGCATGACTCTTTGGCGGAACAGTATCATTAATATTTAACCTGTTTCCCATAGCTGCCTGAAATGCATTAACGCCTGCAAATTCTAACTGTTTAACAAATACAGAAAGCTCTTTTAATTCTGGCCCCCCTTGACCACATGGAACTGCGTCATCGTGAATGGGAATCTTATATTCTATAGGATAATCTTCTCCTACCTCTTTTCGGATAGCTTTTACAATCTCACAGGCCAGTGCCGCTCTTTTCTCTGTAGAGCCACCAAAGGCATCTTTTCTATGATTGATATAACCAGAGGAAAAACTGCTGATAACATGTCCTCCAAGCACCTGAACCATATCAAAACCTACATCTTTTGCTGCCTTCGCTGCCTGTGCAAAATGATCAATAATTTCTTCCACTCTTTCCAGCGACATGTCTGTTACATATTCCTCAATATGATCATTTTTAAAAGAGCTCATTTCTTCTCTTGTTGCTCCAGATTTTGCCAAAGCAAAATACTGCTCCATATCATAATCCCATAAATACAGCTGAGCACCTGCTTTTGCTCCACCTTGATGCAAACGCTCAACTATCCTACGGCATCCTTCCAAACCGTTTGGAGTAAATAGGTTAATGTCACTTTTCATATTTGGGATATATTCTACTCCCATATCTCCAATATAAATGAGAGCCGCACCACCATCAGCTACTCTACCAAGAAAATCAATTTTTTCTTCCAATGAGAGAATCATCGATGTAGGTGCCATAACAATCCTATTTTTCAATTCCATGGTTCCAATACGAATAGGAGATAACAATTGATTCATTTTATCTTCCCCTTTCCTAGTTTCTGAATAAATGACAGGCAACAGAATAGCCCGGTTCTATTTCATGTATCATCGGTTCTTCTTGGAAACATTGTTCGCTTGCATAAGGACATCTGCTGGCAAACACACAACCTGCCCCTCTTCTTTGAGTGGTTGCCTCTCCTTTTAATGGTTGATACATCCTCTGTTTTTCTATGATTGGGTCTGCAACCGGAATGGATTCCAGCAACGCTTTGGTGTATGGGTGCTGCGGACTTTTGAATAACTGCTCAGTTCTACCCATTTCAACAATTTTTCCCAGATACATAACAGCCACTTTATCAGAGATATGTCTAACCATCGCAAGATCGTGAGCAATAAACAGGTAAGTAAATCCTCTATCTTTCTGCAATCGCATAAGAAGATTTACAATTTGCGCCTGAATGCTGACATCCAGCGCAGAAATTGGTTCATCACAAAGAATAAATTCTGGCGAAACCGCTAATGCTCTAGCAATACCAATTCGTTGCCTTTGACCTCCTGAAAACTCATGCACATAACGTGTTGCATGTTCACTCCTTAATCCAACCAATTTTAGTAATTCCTGTACAGCTTCTTTCTTTTCAGCATTGCCGCTAACTAGATTATGACTGATCAATCCTTCTGAAACAATATCAATAACCCTCATCTTCGGATCTAATGAAGAATATGGATCCTGAAAAACAACCTGTACATCTTTTGTGAAGGCTTTTCTCTCTGCACCTTTCAATGAATGGATCTCTTTTCCTCTGTAAAGCGTTTTTCCACTGGTTGGTGCATATAAGCCAATAGCAGTTCTTCCACAGGTTGTTTTACCACACCCTGATTCACCGACTAGGCCCAATGTCTCTCCTTTAGCAATAGAGAAGCTAACGCCATCTACAGCTTTTATGATCTTTTTGTTCTTCATTGTAAAATGCTTTTTTAAGTCAGAAACCTCTAAAAGGACCTCTTTTTCATTGTTCATCGCTATTCCCTTTCCTGCCTTATTGGAATCTCAACCTTCGGTGCCATAGAGTGGTTCAACCAACAGAAGGAAATATGTTCTCCGTCCGCTGTAACCTGAGGCTTCCTTTTTCTACAAATTTCCATACAATATGGACACCTTGGATGGAAGACACAGCCTGTTGGTGGTTGGATCAAATCCGGAGGTGTTCCCTCGATTGTTGTCAATTCCTCTTCCAGTTTGACATCAATTCTTGGAACTGCATTAATCAATGCCCACGTATATGGGTGACGAGCACGGTAGAAAATATCCATACTAGATCCCTGTTCTACAACTTCTCCGCCATACATTACAACAAGACGATCTGCTGCCTTTGCAACAATTCCCAAATTATGCGTAATCAAAAGAACTGCTACACCACTTTTTAACTTCATCTGCTGAAGTAGCTCTAAAATTTGTGCTTGGACAGTAACATCCAGTGATGTTGTCGGCTCGTCTGCAATCAAAAGTTTTGGCGTGCAAGCTAATGCCATAGCAATCATAATTCTCTGCCTTTGTCCACCAGAGAATTCATGTGGGTATTGCTTGCATCGTTGCTCTGCTTCGGGAATACCTACACTTTCCATTAAACGAATGACTTCCTGCTTGATTTGTTCTGCATTCATTTTAGTGTGTAGTTTTAACATTTCTCCAATCTGCTTACCCACCTGAATGGTTGGATTGAGTGCAGCCAAAGCATCCTGAAAAATGATCGCACATTTTTCCCCACGATATTTTTCCCATTCTTCCTTTGTGAAGTCAAAAATATTCTTTCCCTCAAACAGGATTTGGCTCCCGTCTTCCACTCTTCCAGGAGGAGATTTTACTAGACCCATAATAGATTTTGCTGTTACAGTTTTACCACAACCAGATTCTCCCACAACAGCAACGGTTTCTCCTTCCTTAACTTGAAAGGATACCTTCCGCACAGCTTTTACCGTTCCTGCATATGTATCAAACGAAACCGACAGGTTTTTTATATCCAAAAGCGTTTCCATCTTACCACCCTTTACTTATTCAGCTTCGGATTCAAAGAATCCCTTAACAAATCCGACAACACACTAATACACAAAATTGTAAGTAAAATAAGAAGACCTGGAAAAAATGCCAGTAGAGGTCTATCTAATATAAAACTCTGTGCATTTTGCAGCATACCTCCCCATGAAGGAATCGGCACAGAAACGCCATACCCCAAAAAGCTTAATGAAGATTCCAGCATAATGGAATTCGATACGCTTACACTGGCAGCTACAATTACGTGATTCATTAAGTTTGGGATAATATGATGTACGATAATCCACCAATGGCTTACCCCCAAAGCACGGGATGCCAGAACAAAATCTCTTTTTTTCAGCGAAAGAGTTTCTGCTCTCGTAATTCTCGCAACACCCTGCCATGTAAACAAACCAATCACAATAATTAAGGTAAAAATATTCGGAGTAAAAAAGGTATTAATAATAACAATAAGCAGAAAACTCGGAATGGACATAAAAATATCCACAAATCGCATCATATAGGCATCAACTTTTCCCCCAACATAACCGCTTATCGTTCCATAAATAGTTCCAAATAAAGTTGAAATAGACATTGCAGCTAAACCAACCAATAATGAAACTCGTCCACCATACAGCGCTCTGGTAAAGTAGTCCCTACCCATATCATCTGTTCCGAACGGATGCTCTAACGATGGGAGGGCTAATTTAGGACTTCCTACAGCTATATCATATGGGTCATATGGGGAAAGAGGTGCCAGTATCGCTACGACTACCAAAAACAGCAAGATTCCCACAGACAGTTTTGCAGAAAAGCTGGATTTAAAGTTTTTTTTCAGATTTTTAAACACACTGCGCTCATAAACAATTTCCGCTTCTTCCTCATTATCTGAAACAAACCGGAAATCAGATTCTTGCAGCAGTTCTTCTGTATTATCCATCAACCTCATCTCCCTCTCTTTGATCAATTCTTGGGTCACAAATACCATACAAAATATCTGCTATAAAATTTCCCAAAATCAGGATGACACAGGATATCATCGTAAAGCCCATAATAACAGGATAGTCCCTAGCATTGATTGCTGCCATTCCCAAAGTACCCATTCCTGGCCAGCTGAAAACAGATTCAACGATGAAGGAACCAACAACCAATCCTGATAAGTTCATGCCCGCTAAAGTAATGATTGGTAATAGACAGTTTTTCATAACATGGCAATACACAATCCTGTTTTTGGAAGCTCCTTTCGAGATGGCTGTATCAACATACTCTTCTTCCATCTGACTAATTGTATTTGCTCGAATATATCTTGTAAATACAGCTGTGTTTTTTGTACTTAAAACAATAGCCGGCAAAATACCGTGTTTAATAACATCCCATACAGAATCCACGCCAACTGTTCGCATACCCATGCTCGGGAGCCAGTTCAACTTCAATGAAAAAACAATAATCAGCATGATACCAAACCAGAAAGGCGGTATGGAAATTCCAATATAACTAATATCGCTGATAATTCGATCAATTGGCTTCCCTTTATTCACTCCTGATATCAATCCCAATGGAATTGACATCACAATGGAAAGAATCAAGGCTGCACCCATCAAGCCAATTGTGGCTGGTAATTTCTCTTTGATTTGTTCTGTTACACTACGATGATTGATCTGAGAATATCCCCAGTTTCCCTTTAATACATTTTTTCCCCATCCGCAAAACTTTTCTACAATTCCGTCGTTCAGACCTAATTCCTCTTTTAACTCTTCAATCTCTTCGTTCGTCATATTAGGTCGAATATAATGCATCAGTACATCGCCTGGTGCAATTTCTATAATTGCAAAGGAAAAAAAAGCAACAAGAAAAATAACTGGTATCGTTTGCAAAAGCCTTTTTAAAATAAACTTCATAATAAAATCTCTCAATCCAAGAAAATCTGATTGATTTAAAATAAATCAATCAGATTTTCCATTTCATCAATATTTCCTTATTCTACCATAAAAATTTTCATGTAATCTTCGAAGAGAGGTATCTTTTTGATATCATCTACACCACGAATATTCTTAGGAGTTACAATGCAAGCTCTAGAGGTCAAAACAGGGTATACACAATAGTCATTGATGATTTGATCCTGAAGTTTCTTGTAAATTTCCATTCTCTTCTCTTTGTCTAATGTAGCATCGCCTTCATTAAACAAAGCAAGTGCTTCATCAGAAGCAAAGAGATTCTTTGTAAGGAATCCACCTTTTTTGTACATAAAAGCAATACTGTTTGGATCTGTTTTTGCTGGGTAAACGTTTACAGCCAAATCCCAGTCTCCTTCTGTGGTGTAGAAGAAGGTGTTGTTGAAGCCCTGGGAATCCATAGCAGTGACTTCTACTTTAATACCATACTTAGCCAGCTGGCTCTGAACAGCAACTGCAATATCTTCCAAATACAGATGGCTCTTATCGCAAATCAGCTTATAGGTCTGATTTGTTGCTCCAAGTTTTTCAAATAACTCTTTCGCTTTTGCTTCATCATGAGGATAAGAGATAAAGTTTTCATCAAAACCTTCTGTCTGAGGTCCATATACAGAAGCGTGCTCTACAGCAAGATTTTCATCTCCAGCTGCTGCCTGATACAGTGCTGCACGATCCAGCGCATATGTAAATGCTTTTCTCAGCTCGATGTCCTGCATTTTTTCACTGTTTGCATTGAATGTAAAGTAGCTTACTCGATTATCTGTGAAGGAGTATACATTGCAGTTTTCGTCTGCCTTGTATTTTTCATATTTCAGGCTATCCGAAACCTCAATCATTCCCAGCTCGCCTTTTTGGAAAGCCACTTCCTGTGTGGTAGCTTCTGGAGCAACCTGGAAAATCACCTTATCAAAGTTTGGTTTTCCACGATAGTACTCGTCAAAACGCTCCAACTCAATTGTGCTGCCTTTTGTCCAGCTTACCAGTTTATATGGTCCAGAGCCAATTCCCTTTTCATTTTCCAAAGTAGTACGGAATGGCTCACCATTATTGTAGCGGTGTTCTGGGAACATTTTGAAATTGCCTAAAGTAGAAAGGTAAGAAGCAGATGGTTGTGGAAGGGTAAGCTTAACAGTCAAATCGTCTACCTTTTCACAGTTGATTTTTTCACCATTGATTCCTGTAGCACTTTTCAATTTTTCATTCCACATAAAATCAAAGTCAAAAACAAGGTCATCTGCATTGATAGGTTCACCATCATGCCAGAACATATTATCTTTCAGTTTTACTGTGATGGTCAAACCATCTTCGGAAACATTGTAGTTTTCTGCCATGTAATATCTTGTTTCGTTGTTGTCAATTACGAACAGTGGGTCATACATCGCACGCATTACCATTTCAACCGATTTAGATTCTGTAATAACAGGGTTAAAGTTATTAATATCGGCAGAAATTGGAACTACAAAAACGCCGCCATCTTTTTTAGTCTCTGTAGTTACACTTTCCTCTGGCTTTTTCTTCTCTGTTTCCTGTTCCTCTGTAGATTGTGCCGCAGCAGTATTTGACTCTTCTTTTGCTTCAGTAGAAGCTGGCGCATTTGAACAAGCACCCAAAGTCAGCATCATTACTGCTAAAGCGACGGCCAACATTTTCTTCATGCACACTCTCTCCTTTGAATTATACTTATAAGCCAACGACAAAATCATATTAACATTTTGTTAATATGATTTCCAATAGTTTTTATTGATGAATACTTTTTAATCAATAGATATTTTAAAACTTATAAGATTATTTTATAATAGGCGTATTGCTATCACATTCTATCCATTTGTTTTACTTATCATAATAAATTTCTTTTTATGATTTGTTATCTATTTATGCTCTTCTTGACTTTATTTAGATCGATATTGATTCATTGCGCATTGGATCAGCTCGGAAAACTTTTCCGATTTGACAACATTCGTGCGGCGGTAGACAGATACTTGCTCGGCAATGAGTTTCTTCAATAACTCGACAGCAAGGTTTTTCTCTTTCATGTTCGCTATCTCTTCGAGAAATTTGGGATCGAACAGAGAAAACTCAGCCTGCACATCGGAGAAGAGGTTGATAACACCTTCGCTTTTGATGCTGCTTTTCAGCAACTCGTTAATGCGCTCGTTCACTTCGAGCAGTGTGAATTTCTTTCCTGTGCCACCAGACATCAACCGGACAATCATAGTCCTAACGGACTCAAAGAATGCTGCTTCAAAGCGTGTCCTCTCATCCACCAAGCTTCCGCAGAGGGAAAGAGCTTGTTTGAGAAGAAGAGCCTCTTTCACATACACATTCTGTGTCTTCTCGTTGTCGGGCAGCTCATGTTCTGCAACACTCTTTCCGAGTATGTAGTTTACACCGCCGTTGATGGTTTTTGCCTTGTCCAAATCAGAACCGATCAAGAACTTTGCATAGTCAAATCCATAGAACAGGTCTCGGCAAACTTCCAGCTTTTCAAGGAACTTGGGATATGCCGCCTTGCTGACATCAGTGTCTCCGTAGTTCTTCTTGTCTCTGGTGGTGTAGTCGTTCATGGCTTGCTTCAAAGCAGCCGCTATACCCACATAGTCAACGACAAGACCGCCTTCTTTGTCTTTGAATACGCGATTGACACGGGCGATGGCTTGCATCAAATTGTGTCCAGCCATAGGCTTATAGACATACATGGTTGCAAGGGATGGAACATCGAAGCCCGTTAGCCACATATCAACGACGATTGCGATCTTCATAGGAGAGCTGTTATCTTTGAACTTCTTTGCTAAATCATCCTTGTGTGCCTTATTGCCGATGATTTCACGCCATTCTTCGAGGTCGTTGTTGCCCTACGTCATAACCACGCCGACTTTCTCAGTCCATGCAGGACGCAGTTCAAGAATGCGCTTGTATATCTTCATGGCAATAGGACGGGAATATGCCACGATCATTGCCTTGCCGGTGAGGATATTTGCCCGGTAATTCTCGTAGTGGTCGAGGATGTCACTAACCAGAGAGTCTATCGTCTGGTCAGCACCAAGAATCGCTTCCATCTGACCAAGCTCTTTTTTGCTCTTTTCAATGACATACGGATCTGCATTCTGCGCCATAATGTCATATTCTGTGTCGATGAGATGCAGTGTGTTCTCGTCCAGCTTGAGATGAATAACACGACTCTCATAGTAAACAGGTCTGGTAGCACCATCTTCGACGGTTTGCGTCGTATCATAAATGTCAATGTAATCACCGAACACTTCACGGGTGCTTCGGTCTTTGGAGGAAATAGGAGTGCCGGTAAATCCGATATAAGTAGCGTTTGACAAGCTGTCTCTGATAATTCTGGCTGTGCCGATGATTGTTTTCGCTTCAAGATCTCCATTTTCTTTCTGCTTCACAACAACCTTTTCAGTCAAGCCATACTGCCCACGGTGCGCTTCATCAGCCATGACAATGATATTTCGACGCTCGGAGAGGGCTCCTCAAACTTCTGCATCGTTGTAAAGATGATGCCGTTTGCTTGCCGGTTCGCCAGCAGTTCCTTTAAGTGTTTCCGATTCTCAGCGTGCTGCGGAGTTTGCCGCAGAAAATCTTTGCAACGAGAGAATTCCCCATAAAGCTGATCGTCAAGGTCATTTCGGTCTGTGATTACAACAATTGTAGGACTTTCCAAAGCCTCTTGCAGATAGTGGGCATAGAAGACCATGGACAACGATTTTCCGCTGCCCTGTGTATGCCAGAATACACCGCCCTTGCCATCCGTCACAGTAGCGTTCAGCGTTGATGCAACAGCCTTCTTGACCGCAAAATATTGGTGATAACCGGCAAGAATTTTGAAGGTGTTCTGCCCATCCACATTGAAGCAGATGAAGTTCTTCACGATGTCAAGGAAGCGGTTCTTCTCAAATAGTCCTTCAAAAAAGTATCAAAGGCAGCATACTGTGTGTTCTCATAGCTGCCGTCCGTGGTTTTCCACTCCATAAAACGGTCTTCCCCGGAGGTAATCGTACCGGCTTTGGAGGTGGTCATGTCACTCATAACGCACACAACGTTGTAGATGAACATGGATGGAATCTCATACATATAGTTTCTGAGCTGCCTATATGCGTCGGATGCGTCCGTTTCTTCGCGGGAAAGAGATTTCAACTCGACAATGACAAGCGGCAGACCGTTTACAAAGAGGATAACATCAGGACGCTTCTCGGAGTTTTCAATGAAAGTCCACTGATTAGCAACGGTAAAGTCATTCTGGGAAGGATTTTTGAAGTCGATGAGATAGACGAGGGTGGAGCGTTCCTCGCCATTATCAAAGTATTTGACTGGCACACCGTTTTGCAGATAGTCCATTATCACTCGGAAATCATGTTCTAATTGTCCGCATGGAGGTACCTGTTATGGTTACAAAACCATTTTATATTCATCAAAAGCAACCGGCCCAAAGTTTTATACGCCTACCCAATTTTCTGTTTGAGTCACCAAGTTTTTGCTCCTTGTCAAGCTAAGCCAAACTGTTGTATGCGATGATCCTGCGTCGAACGGACTTGTCCCGCAAAAACGGATGGGCTGACGAGTATGGGAAGATTTATCTGTATTACCCCATCAACGAGGTGTGTGAGTTGCTGCACTGTGGCCGCCAAAAAGCAGTGGACACGCTGCGGGAGCTGCAATATGCCGATCTTGTGTCCATCAAAAAACAGGGATGTGGAAAACCCAACCGTATCTACCCAAAACACTATGACGCGGTTTCGAACACCGACTTCAAGAAATCCGGTTGCGGAACGCCGGAAGACTGAAAAACGAGTCTAATAAGTACGGTAATCCGCTTTCTTGAAGTACGAAAACCAGATGGTAGATAAAAAGAAAAAGATAAATATACTCAGTTTAATTCGATTCATTCCCTTCCTATCCGAGCTATTTTGTGTGGGATTTTCTGGTGAAAACCCCGGAAGGGAAGGGGTGGGAACGGAGCTCTATGAGAATTTTCTCAGGTTTTGAAATGATCTGTCTCTCCTCTGTGTATGGGAACAATCTTTGGCAGCTGTGTATCGCCGGGAAGGAGTGTGAGATGGACTGAAGTTGAGCCAGTAAGGTTTTGCTGTTGGGGCAACTCACCCATGGTCGGCCAAGAAAATCATCAGAATCCATACAAAATTGAACTACCACAGTCCATCATAGATTCCTTCGCCCGATTCCTCGCACCTGAAATCCAGAAATTATTCGCCAGCGAAGAAGGGCGAAAGGAATTGGAAACATGGAAAAAGAAGTATTCTGATAAAAGTGAGGAATGAAGTAAAGTTCAAAGATAATATGCAAAGGGGCGCCCTATTTTGGGTGTCCCTTTTTGTCGCAGTAATGAGGAGGAACGGTTTGTTCCATGGGGGTATTTCTCACACCTGAGATGGATAGGCGGTTTACCTACCCGCTCATGTTCGGTGCGTCGCGTTTTGCGATGTACCAGATTGAATCGAGAGCGCAGTGTCCTTACAGAGTAAAAATGCGGAATTCGAGCTCTTATTTGGAAGGATGATACACCATAGCTATCGTTCTGAGTAAGGGGGGCGCTTTAAAAAGCCCTTTTGATGAAAACCATACTGCTCGATGGGATGGTATATTGCCACCCCATCTTCCAGGGTAGGCCCTATTTCAGAGCGTACCACACCATACACAAGGGTGTCGTAATTCACGACGCCCTCTGCTCTAAAATAGATCATAGGGTGCAGACATGAAAGCATTCGATAAGGAACGGTTTGCCCATTCATTGACTAAGAGTTATGCCGCTTCACGACAGCCCTTGAGATAATCAGGGTGCAACGATTCGTCACATCTCTGCAAAGGGGCGGCATTTTAGCATACCCTTCAAAAGTGTTTGCAGAACGCGCAGCCACAGAATAAATTCTGTGTCCAGCGGGGGTATAGCACCCAACAAGCAGAGGATGTGAGTGTATATGAACACTCGCATTGCTTGCGGTGATCTGCCTATTATGATTGGACACCGAATCCAAATAAGGCACGAGCATATAAAAAACGAGGTTCAGGGCACATCGTGCCTTAAACCTCGTTTTGTGTTTTATGACATCACAGCCACACTCTTACGGCAAAGCCGCCTTTGAAAAAGTAGGTGTTCGTGTAATGTCCATCTGGTGGAGGCGAGGGGAATTGAACCCCTGTCCGAAAATCCATCCATACATCTTTCTCCGAGCGCAGTTTACCGTTTTTGCTCGAAAGAGCAGTTTCCCTTATGGATGCACCGGCAAACAAGCACATCCGTTCGGTAGACTTTTATTCATCGGCAGTACAAGACACTCCTGCCTGACGTTCACCACTTCATAATGCCCAAACTAAAGCCGTGGTCCTCCTCAGCCGGACAGCTGCTTTTAATTAAGCAGCAACCGCCATTTCTTTGTTGAAATTTACGGTTGTAACGTTATTTTTAGCGTTTATATTTAATAAACATGGACTTTTATAGAGGTGCCCTCCTCTGCTCGCTTGACATACTTCAAAATCCCCGTCGAAAGCCTGTACGCCCCCGTATGGTAGAGATTTTTAACGGACCCGTTCCTTCAACGCCCGGTCGATGGTCCGTTTTGCATCGCGCTTTGCCAGATCGTCGCGCTTGTCATACAGCTTTTTACCTTTGCACAGACCCAGCTCCACCTTTACCCTTCCGTTTTTAAAGTAGAGGGAAAGCGGAATCAGCGTCAAGCCCTCCTGCTTTAAGGTGCCGTAGAGCTTGAGGATTTCCCGTTTGTGCATCAGCAGCTTTCTGGGACGGATGGGGTCGCGGTTGAAGATGTTTCCCTTTTCGTAAGGAGAAATGTGCATCTGCTTGATGAACAGCTCGCCATTTTGGATGTCGCACCAGCTGTCCTTCAGATTGACCTGTCCTAAGCGCAGCGATTTGACCTCGGTGCCAAACAGCTCGATGCCTGCCTCATAGGTTTCCTGAACGAAATAATCATGTCTTGCCTTTCGGTTGACCGCTATGCTCTTGGTCCCCGGTTGTTTCATCCTGCGCACCTCCCTGCTGTTGCTGTATTCATTTTATTATACCCCATTTTTTACAAAAATGCAAGCAGGAAAATTTCTCGTTTCTTCTTCGCAATGCGACAAAATAAAAAAACTATCGACAGCACTCCACTTTGCTGGGATGATTGAACATGACCTGTAAAGGGTTTAAAAATCAAAACGACCCTCCCTCATTTTATATTTCTAAAATACTCCTCGTTTGCTTGCAAAAGTTCGAGAAATTTTTTATACTGAATTTGCCCAAACAATCATCATACAGACAAGGCGTACGGGCACACACCTTGTCCCTTCGGAAAAAACACAGTCCGGTCGGTAGTCCGGGCACAGGCGGCTGTCCCGCCTGTCAGTAACCTGCCTCCTAAGGTTGTCCCTCCGAATGGAATTTTTTTAGGAGGAATCGACATGGACAAAATCCAAAGCAGCTTCACCGTATTCTTTGAGGACCCATTTTGGGTAGGTATCTTTGAGCGCCGACAACCGCACAAAGGTCAGGACCTCCTGACCGCTGCCAAGGTGACCTTCGGCGCACAGCCTACCGATGCACAGGTCTACGTCTATCTGCTGGAACATTACCACCAGCTGCGCTTTAGCCCTCCGGTGGATGCCAAACGTCCCCATGCGGTACACAATCCCAAGAGGATGCAGCGGCAAATCCAGCGCAGTCTGCGCTGTCAGGGCGGCTCAACCAAATCCCAGCAGGCGCTTGCTTTGATGCGTCAACAGGATCACCGTCATAAGCAGTAAATTTGTCCGTCGAGCGGCTGCAAAGCCGAAAAAAAGGACCCATCCGGGTCCTTTTTTCTATCCTCTTTTACAGGATGATGCAGATGAGTCCGCTGCATCCTTCGTTGATCATCCTCTCGATGGTTTCCTGCATTCGGATGCGTGCATCTGCCGGCAGGCGATAGAGCTTGTTGTGCAGCCCTTCGTTGACCAGCTCATGCAGCGATTTTCCAAAGATGTTGCTTTCCCATATCTTCTGCGGAGCGCCTTCAAACTCCTCCAGCAGGCTCATCACCAGCTCCTCCGACTGCTTCTCGCTGCCGACAATCGGGCTGACCTCGGTGGTGATGTCCGCTCTTATCATGTGGATGGAAGGCGCCGATGCTTTCAGCCGCACACCATACCGTCCACCCTGCTTGACAATCTGCGGCTCCTCCAGGGTCAGCTCCTCCAGCGACGGCATCACGATTCCATATCCGGTAGCTGCTACCTCCTCTAAAGCGCCTTTGACCTTATCATATTCCCGTTTCATCTGCGCCAGTTCACACAGGCAGGGCAGCAGACCTTCCTCTCCGCCTATCTCCAGACCGGTTGCCTCACCTAAAATATCATAGAACAGATTCGGCTTCACTGTGATGGAAAGCATCACCTTGCCGTGTCCCAAATCCATACCGGTAATCTGTGCGCGCTGGATCTGCTCACATTCTTCAATCTGCTCCAGCTGTGCGGCAACATGGCTGATGCGGTGCAGTTGTCCGCAGCTGCGGCAGATGGCGTCATACAAAGCCGATTTGAGCCAGTGTCCCTGCTCCAACGACAAAATCCATCGCGGGATATTGACCTTGATCTCCTTGACCGGAAATTCCATCAAAACATTGGACAGCACCTGCCGGATGTCCGATTCACTCAAATCCAGGCAGTTGACCGCCAGCACCGGCACGCCGTACTTCTGCTGCATCTGTTCGACCAGCTCCCTCGCAGCAGGACTGTGCGGCTGCTGACAGTTGAGCAGCACTGCGAACGGCTTTTGCAGCTCCTGCAATTCTCGGATGACCCGCTCCTCTGCTTCCTCGTACTCCTCCCGCGGGATTTCGCTGATGGAGCCGTCGGTCGTCACCACCAGACCGATGGTGGAATGTTCCTGGATGACCTTTTGGGTGCCAATCTCCGCTGCCATATTGAACGGGATTTCCTCATCGAACCACGGGGTCATCACCATGCGCGGCTGCTCATTTTCGATGTATCCCAGCGAACTTGGCACGATGTACCCCACACAGTCGATCATGCGGACATTGAGCCTTGCATTCTGATCTAACTCGATCTTCACTGCATCCTCCGGGATAAATTTCGGCTCGGTGGTCATGATGGTCCTGCCTGCTGCCGACTGCGGCAGCTCATCGACCGCCCGCTCCTTGACAAATTCCCCTTCGATGTTTGGAATCACCAAATCCTCCATAAATCGCTTGATAAAGGTGGATTTTCCGGTGCGCACCGGTCCGACCACCCCGATATAAATATCACCGCCTGTGCGCTGGGCGATGTCGTTGTAGATATTGCGGCTATCCATAAAGCGTTCCCTCCTTTTGATTGGCTGCACCTTTGACCTAATGGGATAAAATCGGAATCAGCAGCATCTCCCGTTTGGACACGCCAGCCTGCGGGGAAAGTTCCAACTGACTGTTGGCTTCCAGCACCGACTGCATCGCCGTATGGTAGCGCTTTGCAATCTCCCACAGCGTTTCTCCGGCATCCGCATAGTAGATGGTCAGCGAACAATCCTGGTCATGCTCAATCGGTTTGCTTTCATCCACCGTTACCTCCTCCAGCAGATTACACCGCTTTAAACGGCAGAGCATCCCGCGCACCTGCACCTCGCAGCGCACCGCAAGATTGGCGGTTGTTCGGTTGTAGTCAAATCCCACCACCGTCAGCTGCGGGCAAAACAGCAGCCGACTGTCGTCCCCTGCGCCTGCTGCAAACGGACATTCCATCTGCTCGGTCTTGTTATAAAACTGAATACTTCCATCGGCATCCAGCGCCAGCAGGCACAAATCCAGATTGACCTGAAGGACTGCCGTCTGTTTCCCCTCCTGCTCCTCAAAGCGGACGGCACTGCCGCTGACCTGACCCCAGCCGGACAAAATTTCCTCCACCCCTTCCGGCAGCTCAACTTCTCCCTTATAAAGGCAACTTTCCTCCACCGGCTGCATCGACTCCAGAAAGCTTAAGGGGCGCAGCTGACCCTCGCACTCGTAGCGGGTGGAATAACAGTCATCCGCTACCTGCGCCTGTTGAATCCGACAGACCTGCGCAGTAGCGCTGACCTTTGCTTCCAGCTCGAAGAGGGTGTTTTCCCCATTTTGGTCCAGCTTTGGTGAAATTTCCAGCTCGCACAGGCTGTAATCTGCCAGGCAAAGACAGCCATCGTCCGCTCCGGGCGCATCAATGACCGCACTGATGGGCAAAACAAAATCCATCTGCTGGATGTTTTCCTTTTCCGATTGTGCGCCCTCCTCGGTGGAGGATTCTCCATTGTACAGCACGGTAATGCGCAGCTCACCCTTGGTCACGATTTTCCCGGAAATCAGCTTGTGGTCGCTCATCACCGCACATCCGCGCGAAGAAATCATGCTGCGCACTGCCGGCTTTGACCCACCCAGCTCCAGCTCTTCACGGATGTCGATGATCTCCCGCGGCTGGGCAACAAAGCAGCACTGTTCGAGCATCCGTTTGCGCAGCTGCAAACCCTGTGGCTGCTGGGTATCCTCTGCGCTATCTCCAATCAGCTGCTGCTCCCCGGCGCTGAGTGCGCACACCCGATGGCTTAAAGAGAGCTTTAGCTCCAGCCTTCTTTTGCTGACTGCACGGCAGTTACAGTAGGAGGAATCCATCTGCGCCAACACCAGCAGCCGTTGTACTTCCCCCTTTAAATCGACCATTTTGCTGTACGGCATTCGGGTGTCGATGCTGCGCAGCTGCAAAGAGGAGCCTGCGCTGTCCTCGCCCAGATACAAAAGATGGACGGTACACACCCCTTCCAGGGTCATCTGCCTGCCCTGCACCTGGGTCGAGGATACGCAGGCGTTCACTGTGCATTTTAGAACCTTGACAATATCGGGACAATAATCCGGCAGGATGACATCGTTTTCCAGCGGAACTTCCACGACCGAATCATACACCACCTCATTTGCGCAGACTGTCTGCCTGATTGCATTACATTCCATACCAATGACCTCTCTTTCCTTTTCCGGCAGCGGTCAGAGCCGGCTGTTTTGCCTGTGCTGCCGTCTGTCCGTGCAGATTTGTGTCTATCCAATGGTATGAACTTCCTTGCTGCAATATGCAGCAGTTGAAAGGATGGTGCAGATATGGTATACTGAAAGTTACACCAACAACTGCATCAATCTGGAAGGAGAACCCTTTGCTTATGAAAAATCCAAAGAAACTGGTGGACTGCTCCATCGTCACCCTGACCGCTTTTTGGGGTGCGCCGATCCTGTTCTTCGGCTTCGATTCGGTCACCCTGATGTCGCTGACCCTCTTTGTCCTTTTCCCGCTGGTTTGCCTGATCTGCGGCATCCTGTGCGGAAGAGAAAACGGTCTGCACCTGCATTACCCGATTCTGGTCGCTCTTCTTTTTTTGCCCACCATTTTCCTGTTCTACGACAGCAGCGTGTGGCCGTTTTGGGTCACCTATATTATGATTGCCTTCATTGGGGTTGCCATCGGCTATTTTATCCAGTGCAGAAATTCCAACACCAACAGCAAAGGCAGATTGCGCTAAACTATCTATTCTGAAAAAAAACAGGGAGGACGCATCGGATGCGTCCTCCCTGTTTTGCTACCTAAAAAGACAAAGCTGTTCGTTTTGATACGGTTCTTTAGAAGCTGTGATAATCTGCTCCATCCGCCACAGGATGCCGTACTTTTTGCATTCCTCACAGAACACCTGCCACAGCTCTTTTTCATTCGGGCAGCGGTTGTCATACTGCTCACCCAACACCAGATATTTTTTCCGAACATCTGGTCTGCTTTTTTCCAGGCACTCCAAAAAATATTCCCGCTGCCGGTCCCGCAGGGTCACTCCAAAATAAGGGTAGATAAATTTTGCTCCTGCCTGCGCACACCGCTCGACCAGCAGACGAATGTCCTTCGGATTGTCCTCCAAAAAGGGAAGGACCGGCATCAGCAGCACGCCTGCAAAGATTCCCCGTGCGCGCAGACGTTCCAGCGTTTGCAGCCGTCGGGAGGATGAGGGTGCGTGCGGCTCCAGCTGTTCTGCCAGACGGTCATACGGTGTGGTAATGGTGAGCTTAACCAGCGCCGGCGCATACCCTTTGATTTGCTCCAGCAGGTCGATGTCCCGTTCTACCAAGCTGCTTTTGGTGGCAATGCTGACTCCAAAGGAGTAGCGAAGCAGCAAAGTCAGCATCCCGCGGGTTAGTCTTTGTTTTTCTTCCAGCGGATTGTATGGGTCGGACATCGAACCGGTTGCCACCACACCTCCTTTTCGGCAGGATGCCAACTGTTTTTGCAGTAAATCCAGCGCATCCCGCTTTGCCCGCACCTGTGAAAAATGCTCCACCCCATAGCACTCGCTGCGGCTGTCGCAATAGATACACCCATGCGGGCACCCCTGGTAGAGGTTGACATTGTAATCGCTTCCAAACCAGTTGCTGTCCTTCTTACGGTACAAAATCCGCTTTGCTGTCATCTGCTCCTGCACTTCTTCCATCCGTCTTTCCTTTTCCTTTCCTTCATCCATCGGGATTTATCCTTCCTTTTTCGCATGGAAACGGACTATTTTCCCAAGCCCGTGCAAAATCTTCCTTTTTATGGTATAATAGCATTATACTGCAAAATGAGCAAAAAGATTCGACCGAAAATTTTGGAGGGTAAAAAAATTATTATGGAGCAAAACCTCTTTTCCTCTTTGCCCGTCGATGCCGCCATCTTACAGGCGGTCGAGCAGATGGGCTTTCAACAGATGACCGAAGTGCAGAGCAAAGCAATCCCGCCGATGCTGGAGGGACGGGACGTCATTGCAAAGGCACCCACCGGCACCGGCAAGACCTGTGCCTTTGGTATTCCTTTGATTCAGCGGGTGGACACCGATTCTTCCGACGTGCAGGCAATCATCCTGGCGCCTACCCGCGAGCTTGCCACCCAGATTTGTGACGACCTGCGCCAGCTGACCCAGTTTTTGCCGCAGCTGCGCACGGTGGTGGTCTACGGCGGGCAGTCGATGGAAAAACAGAAGCAGCAGCTAAAAAAAGGCGCACAGATTCTGGTTGCCACACCCGGACGTCTGCTGGATTTGATGCAGCACCGTTCGGTCGTTTTAAGCAAGGTGAACATGGCGGTCCTCGACGAGGCGGACAAGATGCTGGACATGGGCTTTTACAAGGATGTCCGCAAGATTTTGGACAGCTTAAAAGGACTCAAGCAGATGTGTATGTTTTCTGCCACCATCTCCCGCGAGGTCATGGACATCGGCTGGCTGTACCAGCGCGACCCGGAGGAAATCACTGTGCTGCCGGTACAGGACAGCGAACCGAAGATCGACCAGTACAGCATCCGGTGCATCGGGCGTGAGAAAATTGAAATCATCCTGCGGCTGATGAAGCAATTTGAGGTGTCGCGCGCCATTGTTTTCTGCAACACCAAGTACACCACCGGCATGGTCGCCGAGCAGCTGCACGCCCAAGGGCTAAACACCGCCTGCCTGCACGGGGATATGCGCCAGTCGGAGCGAAACAAAATCATGGAGCAGTACAAAGCTGGTGAGATCGACATTCTGGTTGCCACCGATGTAGCTGCCCGCGGCATCGACGTCAGCGACATCCAGGTTGTTTTCAACTACGACATCCCGCAGGAAAACGACGCCTATCTGCACCGCATCGGCAGGACCGGTCGTGCCAAAAAGGAAGGCATCTCCTTTGTCCTGCACTCGAAAGACGAGCAGAAGCGGCTGGACAACATCATCCACTACACCCGCTCCCACATCATCGCGCTGGAGATGGACGGCTGGGGTGTCTTTGCACCGAAAAAGTAGGAAAATGAAGGGGAAATGAACATGGAGCTTCTCACCACCGAACGCCTTATCCTTCGCAATTTTACAGAGGAAGATTTGGAAAGCTTGCTGGATTACCGCAACGATGAACGCTGCTTTCGCTGGCAGCGCGGTCAATTCCGGCAGGCAGAGCCTTTGCTCAACCTCATCCGCTCTTCCTCTGCAGACGACCTGAAGCACGACGGCAAAAAACACCTTGCCATTGCACGCAAGGAGGATAACTTTTTAGTAGGCGACCTCTTCCTTTCTCTTGCAGACCCAACCATCACCTTAGGCTACACCATCTCCTATCACTTTCATCGGCAGGGCTTTGCCTTTGAACTGTTGTCTGCTTTGACAGAACGGCTCCATCAGCTCTACCCACAGAGGGAAATGGTCTGCTGTGTTGAGCAGGAAAATGCAGCCAGCATCGCTCTGCTGCAAAAGCTCGGGTTTGACAGCGAAGGCTATTCTTCTGATATAGATTCGCTCATCTTTTCTCGCTATACCCGGAAAACCAATGCATAAAAAGAGGTCGATTCCTTTTTGGAATCGACCTCTTTTCTCCTCTCTTACCGCTTATCAAAGCCTTTGATGAGCGGATATTTTTTTGTCAGCATCATCAAAAATCCGATTTCAGCAAAGCTGTCCTTCATCCAGTAAATCTCCGAGCCGTAATGTGAGCTGCTAAAGAGCAGCTTTTCTCCTGCGTACAGATTCAAGGTAAAATATTTTAAAACCCCGTCTGCTCCCACACAGTCATCGACCAGCGCAGACAGCGCCTGCCCGGTCAGCTCTCCGGCAAAGACGATTTCTTTAGTGCTGCTCTCCTGCTTTTGACCGTACTGCTGCCCAAAGGTAATTCCCTCCTGCTCGTCCTCCCAGCAGCGCACCTCAAAGCGGTCGGCTCCCTGTGCTGCCTTGCTTACCAGTTCCTTCCACCAGTCGCAGCTTTCAAAAATCTCTTTTCCTTCTTCGTTGGTCCGGTGTTCCTCAAATTCTAAAATCAGCATCCTTGTTTTCTCCTTTCATTCCATCTCCATTTTCCCGATTGACAGGATGGTTGTATTCCCAAAATCTCGCCAGCTCCTCTTCCACAAGACGAACTAAAAAAATCAGTGCCATTCGTGAGATAACATCACTCTGGAAAGATCCTTCTCCCAACAAACCGGCGCTTGCATTTTCCATGATAAAATCGACGTTGGAGCATCAGGAGCAACAGCGCAGCCAAGCGGATTCAGTTTATCTGTTCAATGGAAGTTACATTGCTCTAATTTATCCATTGATATGAGGAAATATATACGCTCCTATATAATTTTAAGATCGGTAAATCATCATAGATATAAAACATCAGAGGATGTTTCAATAATTTATCTGGCAAGTCCTCATCAAAATCTAATATAAAACTCTCGGTTAAGCCATCGGGTGTAGTTTTGTTACGAATAGCTATAATCAATGCAGTTTCATCAATCACAACTTTTTCGCTTGTATCTGTAAAAGCTATTTCTAATTTTTTCATGTTATCACCGTAGCACAATTCCGATTTATTATCATCATTCTACCATACCGTTATGAACAAATCATTTCATGCAAAACAATTTCTTCTGCTCGATTGTGGATGTTATGGCAACGCTGCACCTATCCTCTTAATCGGGCTTGGATAAACAGGAAGGCTTCCCTGCGGGAAGCCTTCCTGTTGTTTTCGTAAAATAGAATATTGATCCTTCTGATTGGATGCTTTGCTCTGCATCCTCTCTGTCACATTAGGAACGAATCTGTGCGCCCAGCTCCTCGAGTGCCTTGAGGATTTTGCTCATCGCACCGTTGACCTCCTCGTCGGTGAGGGTGCGGTCGGAAGCACGCATACTGATGTTGAAGGCAACGCTCTTCTTCCCTTCTGCAATCTGGCTTCCTTTGTAGACGTCGAACAGCTCGATCTTCTCCAGAATCTTTCCGGCAGCGGCTTTGATTGCCTTTTCCATTGTCATCACCGGCAGTGCATCGTCGCACAGCAGTGCAAGGTCGCGGGTGGAAGCCGGGAATTTTGGCATTGGAACGTAAGAACGCTGGGTATCCATCATGGCAAACAGCTTTCTGAGTTTGAGTTTGCCCACATAGACGCGGGTATTGATGCCATAGTTTGCACAAACCAGCGGATGAACCTCCCCGATGATGCCAAATTCTTCCCCATCCTTGGAGAGAACTGCGCAGCGTCCCGGGTGGAAGGTCGGGTCGTCGGACTTGGCATCCACATCATATTCGCGGATTGCCAGGGTGTCCAGCAGGTTTTCCACCACTCCTTTGAGGGTGAAGAAGTCCTTGTCGTCCCCATACATTCCCAGCACCAGGTTTGGCACCTCGTCCGGCAGCAGTTCGCCTTCGACCGGAATGTACTCATTGCCGATTTCGTACAAAGAAACCGCGCCGTTGCGGTTGTTGTAGTTTTTAGACAGAATATCCATCATCGATGGGATAGCGTTGGTGCGCATGATGCTGGTGTCCTCACCGAGCGGATTGCGGATGACCACCGACTGGCGCTTCGGGTCATCCTTTGGCAGTCTGATTTTATCATACTGCTTCGGGCTGACAAACGAGTAGGTCATGATTTCATACATTCCCTGTGCAAGCATATTCTGGTTGACCACTCTTTCAAATTTCTGGTACTCGTTGTAGCCACCCTCCGGGCTTCCCTTTGCGATGGTAGTCGGGATGTTGTTGTATCCGTAGAAGCGGGCAATTTCCTCTGCAATGTCTGCCTTGTGCTCTACATCCGAGCGGAAGGACGGAACGATGATTTCATCGCCCTCCATCTGGAATTGCAGGTCGGTCAGGATTTTAACCATCTGCTCCTTCGGGATGTCGGTGCCCAGGAAGCGGTTTGTCCAGTCTGCATCCAGGTGGATTCTGGTCGGCTGGTAGTTGGTGTTGTCCACGTCGATGACGCCGTCCACTACCTCGCCGGCTCCCAGCAGCTCGACCAGCTCGCAGGCACGCATCACTGCCGGCAGACAGTTCTGTGCATCCAAGCCTTTTTCAAAGCGACCGGAGGATTCGGTTCTCATACCCAGCTTTTTGGCGGTGATACGCACCGAGCTGCCTTTGAAGCAGGCGGACTCAAAGACAACGGTGTGGGTGTTTTCATTGATGCCGCTGTGCTCGCCGCCCATGACACCCGCTACTGCGCTTGCCTTTTCGCTGTCGGCAATCACCAGCATATCCTCGCTGAGGGTTCTGTCCACTCCGTCGAGCGTCTGGATGGTTTCGCCGGAAACGGCATTGCGGACGATGATCTTGTGGTCTTTGACATACTCGATGTCAAATGCGTGCATCGGCTGTCCGTACTCGAGCATGACATAGTTTGTGATGTCAACGATGTTGTCGATTGGACGAACACCGCTGGCGCGCAGACGCTCTCTCATCCAACGCGGGGACGGACCGATTTTAACATTTTTCACAACCTTTGCGGTATAGCGTGGGCACAGCTGTGGGTTGCGCACCTCTACCGACAGATAGTCGTGGATGTCGCCGCCGCAGCCCTTGACTTGCGGGGTGTGCATCTTCAGCTCTTTGCCGAAGGTAACAGCAGCTTCCCTTGCCAGACCCAGCACCGACAGGCAGTCCGGGCGGTTTGGGGTGATTTCAAATTCTACACAGGTGTCGTTGCAGCCGATGGCAGAAGCAATGTCCTGTCCTACTTGGCAGTCCTCTTGCAGCAGGAAGATTCCGTTCTCGGCAGCATACGGGAAATCCCCTTTGGTCAGATTGAGCTCTGCAATCGAACACATCATGCCGTTGGACATCACGCCTCTGAGCTTACCCTTTGTGATTTTGACTCCGTTTGGCAGCTGGGATTTGTGCAGAGCTGCTGGAACCATGTCACCTACATGGACATTGGAGGCTCCGGTGACAATCTGGACCGGCTCCTGCTGACCAACATCCAGCTGGCAGATGACCAGGTGGTCAGAATCCGGGTGTGGCTCCACCGACAGAATCTTTCCTACCACTACATTTTTTACATCTTCAAATTCGGTGGTCCAGCCCTCCACCTTGGAGCCGGACATACTCATCGCTTCGGAAAAATCCCGCATGGAGATGTCTCCAATATCTACATAATCTTTCAGCCATCTGATCGAAAGATCCATGATTTACCCTTCCTTTCTTGCTTTACCCGCAGACTGCCGCAGGCAAAAGCTCCTTTATCTTGCAGTATGAATGATTTTTAAAAGAAACGCTTTTCCAGCCGTTTGATTAGAACTGGTTGAGGAAGCGGATGTCGTTATCATAGAACAGGCGCAGGTCGTCGATGTTGTAGCGCATCATAACCATACGCTCCAGACCCATGCCGAACGCAAAGCCGCTGTATTCCTCCGGGTCGATGCCGCAGTTGGTCAGTACCTTTGGATGTACCATTCCGCAGCCGAGAATTTCAATCCAGCCCTCGCCCTTGCACAGGCTGCATCCCTCGCCGTGGCAGTGGAAGCACTGAACGTCCAGCTCGGCAGAAGGCTCGGTGAATGGGAAGTGGTGCGGTCTGAAGCGAACAACGGTATCCTCGCCGTACAGCTTTTTAACGAACACCTCCAGTGTACCCTTCAGGTCTGCCATGGTGATATTTTTGTCCACCACCAGACCCTCTACCTGATGGAACAGAGGAGAATGGGTAGCATCCACCTCGTCTGCACGGTACACACGACCCGGAGCCAGGATGCGGATTGGCGGCTTCTGGTTTTCCATGACACGAATCTGGATTGGGGAGGTCTGTGTTCTCAAAACAACGTTGTCGTTGATGTAGAAGGTGTCCTGTGTGTCGCGCGCCGGATGGTCCTTTGGAATATTGAGTGCTTCAAAGTTATAGTAGTCCAGCTCAACCTCAGGACCCTGTGCAATCTCAAAGCCCATGCCGATGACGATTTCTTTGAGCTCGTCGAGCACCACCGTCAGCGGGTGTCTTTTACCGATGACATTCTTTTTGCCCGGCAGGGTAACGTCCAGCGTTTCGGTAGCCAGACGCAGGTCGAGCATCTTGTTTTCCAGCTCCGATTTGGTCTGCTCCAGTTTTTCCTCGATGTCGCCTCTGACCTGGTTTGCCAGCTGACCGATAATCGGTCTTTCCTCCGCAGACAGTTTGCCCATCTGCTTTAAGATGGCAGTCAACTCACCTTTTTTTCCAAGATATTTTACTCGAACAGCGTCCAGAGCCTTCAGGTCCTGAGACTGTGCAAGTTCTTCAAACGCTTTTTTTGCGATTGCTTCCAACTGCTCCTTCATTCTCTGTCATTCCTTTCATCAATACAGTTTTTGCGCATAAAAAAGGCTTTCCGCCCCTCGACGTCTTTGTGACGTCTGGGACGAAAAGCCAGGTAACTTTCCGCGGTACCACCCATCTTCCGGTCCAATCAGACCGGCAGCTTCATTGTGCAGATAACGGTGCCCTCCGTTCCTTTCTACTGCTGTTTCAAAAGGACCGCTCCCAGGTGAAGGTTCACACCCTTGTCTGTCTGCGCCGCTTTCAGCCTGTGACGGACGCTCTCTGTCGGACAGCTTGCTTTCAAGATGCTACTGGACCTGTTCCTTGCGTTTTTATGCAATTTATTCTGGATGACTTTTAGGATAGCACAACTTGTGGTCGGTTTCAAGTGGTAAATGGGTGCTTCTTTTGTTTTTTCACAAAATTCTGCGATTTTCCACAAAATTTCCCCACACCCTGCCCGCGCACATTGCCGCAAAGGGCAGGTTTATGGTACAATCAAAAGGATTACCGAAAGGAGAACAAAAATGAACCATCCCAACCAACTGCTTGTGAAAAGTTATTCCGACATCGCCTTAAACAAGGAGGACACCATCCTCTCCTCCCGCGAAAGCACCGCTGTCAGCCAGAGCGTCGGCTACACCCCGGAGGAAATCGCCCTTGCTCCCGAAGAATCCAACCTCGGATTGGGGTGCGGGAACCCCTTCCGCATTGTTTCGGTACAGCCGGGCGAGGTGGTCGTAGACCTCGGCAGTGGAGCCGGCTTCGACTGCTTTCTGGCATCCCATCTGACCGGAAGGCGCGGAAAGGTCATCGGTGTCGATATGACCTACGAAATGCTTTCCCTCTCCCGCCGCCTTGCCAAAGAAAACCGCTTTCGCAATGTGGAATTTCGTCTGGGAGAAATCGAAAATCTGCCCATTGCCGACAACACCGCCGATGTGGTCATCTCCAACTGCGTCATCAATCTTTCCTCCAACAAACCCCGCGTCTACCGTGAAATCTTCCGGGTACTCAAGCCGGGAGGACGCATCGGTATCTCCGATATTGTCATCATGAAGGAGTTGCCACAGGAAATCCTTGCCGACGAAAAGATGCACGCCTGCTGAGTGTCGGGAGCTTCTTCGGTCGAAGAACTGGAAAAGATGATTTCCCGCTGCGGATTTTCTGAAATTCAAATCGTGACCCAACCGGTCTCCCCCGAATATGAGCGCAAATGGGGAGGCGAATTGACGGTGGGAGAGTATATTCTGTCTGCCAAAATCACAGCTGTCAAACCCCTGTAAAATCATCTGTAAAAATCTGCCCGGTTTTCTTTCTTATTCTGTCAAAATACGCTTGTGCGCCCGGTGCAAACTTGCTATAATTTGGATGAGAACAATTCGTGCTGCCAAGCATGATTTCAGTATAGAAAGGATATGACTGTATGAGGATCGTAACCTCCAAACAGATGAAACAGATCGAGCAAAATTCGATCCAATATCAGATGAGCTACCTGCGCCTGATGGAAAACGCCGGCTGTGCGGCTGCCAATTTCATCCTTCAGACGCTGCACGATGTCAGTGATTTGAACTGCATCGTTTTCTGCGGAAAAGGAAACAACGGCGGGGACGGCTTTGTCGTCGCCAGAAAGCTTGCCGAGCAGGGAGCTGCCGTCACCATCGTGCTGACCGAAGGTGAGCCGAAAACCGATGACGCCGCCCGTATGCTGCACCTTGCCCGCTCGATGGAGCTGCCTGTTTTTTCCTTTGAGGAGCAGCCCGAGGCGGTCAACGAAGCGCTTGAGCAGGTGGATGTGATTGTCGATGCCATCTACGGCAGCGGATTCCACGGTGAGATGGATGTGCGCCGCCGCCAGATCACCGAAAAAATCAATTCTGCCATCGCCGCTGTATTCTCGCTGGATGTTCCCAGCGGCATCAACTGTGACACCGGTGAAGCGGCACAGGATGCAGTCAACGCCGATTTCACCATCGCATTCGACAGCTACAAAACCGCTCACCTGCTTCCTAAATATCTTCCGCAGCTCGGTCAGGTCACCTTGGGCTCCATCGGAATCGACCCGCTGGCATATGAAAAGATTCCGTTTGACCACTTTGTTGCCGACGAGGAGTATGTCTACTCCCGCATCCCGCAGCGTCAGCCGGACGCGCACAAGACCTCGACCGGCAAGCTGCTCAACATCTCCGGCGGCATCGGCTGCACGGGAGCTGCCGTTTTATCCTCCACTGCCGCCCTGCGCAGCGGTGCAGGATATGTGGTCACCGCCGTTCCACAGGCGATTTATCCCATCGTAGCCATGCACCTGGTTCACTCTCCTTTCTGCTTTATCGAAACGGCTGCCGACGTTGCCAGCGCCCTCAACGGCGTTTCTGCGGTTGCCATCGGCTGCGGCATGGGAACCGGTCAGCGGCAGCGCGGCATCCTCGAGGAGGTCCTCTACCTTGCCAAATGTCCGGTCATCATCGATGCGGATGGCATAAACAACCTGGCGATGGACATATCCATTGTATCGGATGCAAAATGTCCTGTCATCCTGACCCCACACTTTGGCGAAATGGCAAGAATCTGCCGCACCAGCGTAGCCGAGATTCAAAAGGCTCCGGTCCTGTGCGCACAGGAGCTTGCCGCCCAGCTCAAATCCATCATCCTGCTCAAGGGAGCGCACACCATCATCGCCTCCCCGGACGGACGGACCTTCATCAACCAGACCGGCAACCCGGGACTTGCTAAAGCCGGCAGCGGGGATGTTCTGACCGGTATTCTGGCTTCTCTGGTCAGCCAGGGGATGGAGCCGTTTGATGCTGCCGTCTGTGCTGCCTACCTGCACGGAGCTGCTGCCGACCGCTGTGTACAGCGCCTGTCGGAATACTATATGCAGCCGGACGACATTCTAAAGGACTTGGGAGAGCTGCTCAAAGAACATATCCGTTAAAAATATTCCAATGAAAAACGGGACAGTTTGCATCCGCTGACATCTTTTCAGGAGGCGGTTTTATGCTGCAAACATTGTCCCGTTTTTTTAGTATCAAAAAGTTGTTGCTCGTTCTGGCGCTGCTGGCTGTCATCATCGGCGGCATCCTCTTTTTGCGCCAGGAAAAAGAAAGCGCTCCCGACCTCAATCGTCTGTCCTCCGACCTTTCCGGCGGCATCAGCTGCACCGTGCAGCTGCAACGCGGCGATTTTCGCGCCCAGTCGTTCTTTTCACAGAGCTTTATCGGGAAATCTTCTCTGCGATTCTTCTCTCCTCCTTCCCTGGACGGCTTTGAGATTCAGCAAAGCGAGGGCAAGACGAGCCTTGCATGGAAGGGGATGAGCTGCGACCTCTCCAGTCAGCAGTTGCTCTCCCAGTCGGGAGCCGGGCTGTTCATGCAGATTCTTGAGCAGCTGGCAGATGGTCTGGACGAGCAGCAGATTCAGATAGAACCGGAGGAAGGCTCCTTTCGTTTGACCTTCCCGATTCAGGAAGGCGGCAGCTGCTCGGTCGTGCTGGAGGAGCAGACGCTGGCTCTTCTGCGCATCGAATGTCCTGAGCAGGACGCCAGCTTTATCCTGTCGGATTTTCAGTACACCTCTCAAGTTCCCCAGCAACAGGAGGAGAAACTTCCCGCAGAAGAATAACCTGCTATGTAAAAAGCTCAGACACCCAAAAGTGCCTGAGCTTTTTTGCTGGAATTATTTTGCATTGACGTCGCGTTTGATTTCCATATCCTTTGGCAGCAGGGCGCTGAGCAGGATGGACATTACAAATACCACTGCTACACAGTTTGCCGAAAAGACATCCTGGATGACCTGCGGGAAGATTCTCCAGATGTCCATTTCACTTGCGGAGGTAAAGCCGATTCCTACCGCCAGTGACAGCGCCACGATGGTGACGTTTCTCTGGGAGAAGCCTGCTTTGGAAATCATCTGGATTCCGCTGACCATGATGGTTCCGAACATCATCAAAGTACATCCGCCCAGCACCGACTCCGGCAGGCTGGCAAAGAAGTTGCCCACCGGTGGCAGCAGACCTGCCAGCATCATGCAGACGGCGCCGGTCATCAGGGTAAAGCGGTTGACCACGCCGGTCATGTTGACTAAGCCTACGTTCTGGCTGAAGGAGGTCACCGGAGGACAGCCGAACAGCGACGAAATGGCGCTGGCATAACCGTCGCAGGTAAGCGAACCGCTGATTTCGCTGGTCTGGATTTCTCTGCCCAGTCCACCCGACACCACCGCGGTGGTATCGCCGATGGTTTCTGCTGCGGACACCATGAAGATGATGGTGACCGAAGCGATTGCACCGATGTTAAACTCAGGAAAATACGGCAGCAAACGAGGCAGCGCGAGATAACCGCCCGCAAAGATGCCGCTGAGGTCTACCATGCCCATGGCAAGTGCAACCAGGTAACCGATGATAAGACCTGCCAGCACCGAAAGCTGCTTCCAGTAGCCTTTTGCAAAGATATTGAACAGCAGGCATGCCACCAGCGTAATCGTACCGAGCAGCAGGTTTTGAGGGGAACCAAAATTCTCCGTATATCCTCCGCCGAAGGAACGGGTTCCAACGGTGAAAAGGGAATAACCGATGGCGGTTACCACCGACGCTGCCACAACCGGTGTGATGATTTTTCTCCAGTACTTTGCCAGCAGACCCAGTGTTCCCTCGATCAAGCCGCCAATCAGCACCGCTCCCATCACCGTCGGATAACCGTAGGTTGTACCTACATAGCTGAGGATGGTCACAAAGGTAAAGCTGACACCCATAACGACCGGCAGGCGGGAACCAATCTTCCAGATGGGATACAGCTGGATGAGGGTCGCAATGCCTGCAACGAACATCGCATTTTGCAGCAGGACTGCAATCTGCGCATGGTCCAGACCGGAGGCTGCTCCAATCAGGGTAATCGGAGTCAGGTTTGCCACAAACATGGCAAGGATGTGTTGAAGCCCGAAGGGGATTGCCTTAAGAAGCGGCACCTTTCCGTCGAGCTGATAGATATTTTGTGTGGATGCCGCTGCTTGTTCGGATAAAACTGCTTTTGCCATACATCTTCTCCTTTTTCTTGAGTTTGTCGTTCTTTTATTATAGCGTTTTTTCTCTGTTTTACAAACCTTTTTTCATCGTTTCTTTTTATTTTTCCTTTTTTCGTCCCAAAAGAAAAGCCCGCACGATTTTAGTCGTACAGGCTGACTGCAATCTAATCCTTTAAATAGCTGTATAGATAACAGTCATGGTAGCGTCCATGATGAAAGCGGTAGCGTCCCAGTACACCCTCTGCGTGGAAGCCGCAGCGCTCAAGCATCTTCTGTGCCGCAACGTTTTCCACATCGGTCTCTGCCTCCAATCGGACCACCGGCTCATTTTCCAGTAGGTAGTCCCGCACCAAACGCAAAACGGTGCTGCCCAATCCTCGACCTTGACAGGAGCCTGCCAGCTGAATCTCCAGACGCACCAGACCTTCCCGTACAAAGTGAACGCCCACGACACCCACCGGCTGCTCCTCCAGAAACACCACGAGTGTCCAAAGATTTTTGCAGAACAGCTTTCCCTGTGCCAGCTCCTGCTCAAGCTGCATCAGGGAAGTCATCTGTGCGGCCTGATACTCCCCGCGCCACTCCTGTGTACCACTCTGCATCAAAAACACAAGGTCCTGCTGTTGTACCGGAGCGAGCACAAGCTCTCCTTTTGCAATCATACCGATTTCCTCCTTCTGATTCTTTTCTTTAGGATACTACAAAATCCACCGTCTGTACAGAGAAGTGTGGAAAGTTGCACACCTTTTTGCAAAATCAGGCATAGACTGCATCAGAAGCTGTTTGAGCTATCTTGATTGATCGCAAAGGAGCGAAAAAATTATGTCTACTTCATCGCTTTGTCGTCTTTCCCAACTGCATGAAGGGGAAACTGCCACAGTGGACCATCTGAATCTGAGCGGTCCCATCCGCCGCCGTCTGCACGACCTTGGACTGATTGAAGGCACCAAAGTGCGCTGCCTGTACAAAAGCGCCTGGCAGGACCCGGTCGCCTATTCGATTCGTTCTACGGTCATTGCCCTGCGCAACGTGGACACTCGCAGCATCTTTGTCCGCCCAAACCCTGGCTGTGGGAGGTGATGAAAATGCCGTTTTTAAAATCATCTTCCTCTCCCCTTCCCGCAGCCGATGCCGACCTGACCATCGCCCTGGCAGGCAACCCAAACGTCGGCAAGAGCAGCATCTTCAACGCCTTGACCGGTATGCACCAACACACCGGAAATTGGCCCGGAAAAACCGTTGACCTTGCCAGCGGGTCTTGCTGCCACAAAGGCGTGCGGATGCGCTGGGTCGATCTGCCCGGGACCTATTCGCTGTCTGCCGATTCGCCCGAGGAGGAGGCTGCGCGGGATTACCTCTGCTTTGAACAGCACGATGCCGTCGTGGTAGTCTGCGACGCCACCTGCCTGGAGCGCAATCTTCATCTGCTGCTTCAGGTGCTGGAAATCACCCCGCGCGTTGTGCTGTGCCTCAATCTGATGGACGAGGCTTTAAAAAAGGGAATCCGCATTGACACTAACCTTCTCTCCCAAAAGCTGGGCATCCCGGTCGTGCGCACCAGTGCCCGCACCCAGATGGGACTGACCGAATTGACCGAAGCGGTGCAGGCGGTCAGCCGCTCCTCGAGCAAAAAGGTCCTGCTGCCGCCGGTGCCGCCTCGGGTAGAGCCGCTGGTCCAAACACTTGAGCAGGCGATTGTTCCCCTGCTGCCGGACGGGATGCGCAGTCGCTGGGCAGCGTTGCAGCTGCTGTGCCGGAACGAAGATTTTATTCGACAGCTGGATAGCATATTGGAGACACCGCTGCTTGAAAATCCAGCTGTCGCTGCCGCCTTTTCTTCGGTCGAGCAGCAGCTCAACCAGGAGCAGAAAACACCCGCCCTGCTGCTGGATGAGCTGTCTGCCGCACTGGTTCGCCGCTGCGAGCAGCTGTGTGATGCCTGTGTTTTTGTTCCGACCACCTCCAATTTTTCATCCGACCGAATATCGAACGACAGTTCGTCCCACCGGCTGGACCGATTGTTTCTCAGCCGCAGGACCGGCATCCCTGTGATGCTCCTGCTGTTATTCTTTGTCTTCTGGCTGACCATCACCGGAGCTAACTACCCATCTGCTCTACTGGCAAATGCGTTGTTTTGGGTACAGGAGCGATTGAGCGACCTGTTCTGCCTGCTGCACGCACCAAAATGGCTGCACGACTGTCTGGTGCTGGGCGTTTGGCGGGTGCTGGCGTGGGTCGTTTCGGTCATGCTTCCCCCTATGGCAATCTTCTTTCCGCTGTTTACCCTGCTGGAGGATTTTGGATACCTTCCGCACGTTGCCTTCAATCTGGACCACTGTTTCCAAAAAGCCCACACCTGCGGCAAACAGGCGCTGACCATGTGCATGGGCTTTGGCTGCAACGCTGCCGGTGTGGTGGGCTGCCGCATTATCCATTCTCCGCGGGAGCGATTGATTGCGATTTTGACAAACTCACTGGTTCCCTGCAACGGAAGGTTTCCCACCCTCATCGCGCTGATCTCGATGTTTTTTGTGGTAGGCAGCGGTTTAGGACAGTCGCTGCTGAGCGCCCTGCTGCTGACTCTGGCAATCCTGCTGTCGGTAGCAGTCACCTTTTTCTCCTCCCGTCTGCTCTCCCAGACGGCGCTGCGTGGGGAAAGCTCCTCCTTCGTTCTGGAGCTACCTCCCTACCGCCGACCGCAAGCCGGTCGGGTCATCGTCCGCTCCATCTTCGACCGCACCCTCTTTGTCCTTGGACGTGCAATCGCAGTGGCAGCTCCTGCGGGTCTTGTGATCTGGCTGATGGCAAACTGGCAGATCGATGGGCAAAGTCTGCTTACCCTGTGCGCCCAATTCCTGGACCCGTTTGCCCGCTGGTTTGGTATCGACGGTGTTATTCTGATGGCGTTTATCCTGGGCTTTCCTGCCAACGAGATTGTCTTTCCGCTGATGGTGATGAGCTATCTGCAAAGCTCGGTGCTGATGGAAAGTGAAAGCCTGACTGCTCTGCACAACCTGCTGTGTGCCAACGGCTGGAGTATGTGGACCGCCGCTGCCGTTGCCCTGCTGTGTCTGTTCCACTGGCCCTGTTCCACCACCTGCCTGACCATCTACAAGGAAACCGGCAGCACAAAATGGACCCTGCTGTCCATTTTGCTTCCCACCATCATCGGTTTTTCTCTGTGCTTTCTGCTCAATCTTCTGCACACAGCCATCGCATTATAAAACAATCAGCCGCAGCGGAAAATCCGCTGCGGCTGATTGTCTTTTGCTTTTCTAAAATGATTCGTTTTCTTCCTCCAGAAAGGCACCCATCCTGCGAAAGCGCTGGTATCTGCGGCGGCTCAGTTCCTCCCCCGACAGGCGTAATCCCTGCTGAAATGCACTGTACAGGTCGCGCCCTATGCGCTGGTAAACCTTATCAAAGCCCTTCTGTGGGTCTTTTGGTTCTTTGAGCACCCGTTCGACCACACCCAGCTCCAGCAGCTCCTGTGCGGTCAGCTTCAGACACTCCGCTGCCTGACTGGTGCGGGAAGCATCCTTCCACAAAATGCTTGCGCAGCCCTCCGGTGAGATGACCGAGTAAACCGCATTCTCCAACATCCACACCTCGTCGGCTACCGCCAGCCCTAAAGCACCGCCGCTTCCGCCTTCTCCGGTGAGGATGGTGATGACCGGCACCTTTAATGCCATCATCTCCATCAGATTTTCTGCGATGGCTTGCGCCTGTCCGCGCTCCTCCGCACCGATTCCGCAGTAGGCTCCGGCGGTGTCAACAAAGCAGACAATCGGTCTGCCAAATTTTTCTGCCAGCTTCATCTGCCGCAGCGCCTTGCGATAGCCTTCCGGGTGCGCCGAGCCAAAGTTTCGTGCTACCTTTTCCTTGGTATCCTTGCCGCGGTCGATAGCAATGGCAGTCACCGCAAGGTCGTTGAGCCATCCAATCCCGGCAACGACCGCCTGGTCGTCGCCAAACCGGCGGTCCCCATGCAGCTGAATAAAACCGGTCAGGATATTGCTGATAAAATCATAGCCGGTCGGACGTCCCTTTGCCCGCGCAGCTTCCACCCGTTTAAAGGCTTCCATCCGACACATCCTCCTCTTTCTGCGGCACCCGATGCATCCGCAGCAGTTCTCCCAACACCTGCCTTTGCTCCTGTCTTGGAACAATGGCATCTATAAAACCCTTTTCCAGCAAAAACTCCGCCCGCTGAAATCCTTCCGGCAGCCGCTTGCGGATGGTCTGCTCGATAACCCTCGGTCCTGCAAATCCAATCAGCGCACCCGGCTCTGCAAGGATGATGTCCCCTTCCAGCGCAAAGCTGGCGGACACCCCTCCTGTGGTCGGGTCGGTCAGTACGCTGATATACAGATTTCCCGCCTGACTGTGGCGCAGCACAGCGCCGCTGGTCTTTGCCATCTGCATCAGCGACAGAATGCCTTCCTGCATTCTGGCTCCGCCCGAAACGGTGTATCCGATCACCGGCAAACTATGTGCAAGGGCAAACTCGAACAGGCGGGTAATCTTTTCACCGACCACCGAGCCCATGCTGCCCATCATAAAATCGCCTTCCATGGCAAACAGGCAACAGCGGCAGCCTTGGATGGTACATTCCCCGCAGATGACCGCTTCCGTTTCCCGACTGAGCATCTTTGCCTTTTTGAGCTTTTGCTCATAATCGGGAAATTCCAGCCGGTTGACAGATTGTAAGCCACTGTCATGCTCAGCAAAGCTGCCTTCGTCCGCAACCAGCTCGATGCGCCTGCGCGCGTTCATCCGAAACAGATGTCCGCACTTCGGGCAGCTGCTGTTGTTCTGATACAGCTCACTGGAAAACAGGATGTGCCGGCACGCCGGGCAGCTGACACACAGCTCATCCGGGACTGCCGGATTCTGCTCAGAGGAATTTTTTCTTCCGTCGGTTTCCAAATCGTTTTGCGGGCGTCGGAACATCTTTTTCGAAAGCATCGCTGTCCTTCCTTTCTATCAAAACCGGACAGGGGACGACCCGTTTCTGGTTGCCATAAAGTCCGTATAATACTCTCCCAACTTGAATCGGGCATCTCCCAGCAGGCTGACGTGCAGCTGTGCATTGTGCTTGATACCCTCGATGACCAGCTCACACAACGCCGCCTGTAACTTACGGATGGCTTCCTCTCTGGTTTTGGCATAGACAACCAGTTTCCCGATCATCGAATCATAATAAGGCGGTATCTTGTAATCCTGATACAGCGCCGTGTCAAATCGCACCCAGGGTCCTCCCGGGATATGCAGCAGATTTATTTTTCCACAGCTCGGTCGAAAATCCTGCTCAGGGTCCTCTGCATTGATTCTGCATTCGATGGCGTGTCCTTCCAGGCGGACATCCTTCTGGGAAAAATCCAAGCGTTGTCCTGCTGCAATGCGAATCTGCCACTTGACTAGGTCATAGCCGGTGACCATCTCGGTCACGGTATGCTCCACCTGCAAACGGGTGTTCATCTCCATAAAGTAAAAACTGCCATCGCGGTCCATCAAAAATTCAATCGTTCCTGCATTGCGGTAATCGACCGCCTTTGCTGCCCGAACCGCCGCTTTTACCATGCGATTTCTGGTTTTTGCATCAATCGCGCTGGAGGGGGATTCTTCAATCAGCTTCTGGTTTTTTCGCTGAATGGAACATTCGCGTTCCCCCAAGCAGACCACGTTGCCATAATGGTCGCACAGCACCTGCATCTCAATATGCTTTGCCGGGTAGAGGTATTTTTCCATATACACCCCGCCGTCGCCGAAGGCTGCCTGTGCCTCACCGGAAGCGCTGTAAAAGGCGTTTTCCAGCTCCTCTTCCCGCTGCACCAGACGAATCCCTCGTCCGCCTCCGCCTGCTCTGGCTTTAATCAGCAGCGGGAAACCAATCTTCCTTGCCTGGCGCAGCGCTTCCTGTGCATTGTCCACCGCATCGCACCCCGGAATTACCGGTACACCTGCCTGCTGCATTGTCCGACGTGCGGCATCCTTGTCCCCTGCCTTTGCAATCGTCTGGGCATCTGGACCGATAAAGGTGATTCCACACTCCTCGCACAGCTGGGCAAAGCGGGCATTTTCAGACAGCAGTCCGTAGCCGGGATGGATTGCCTGCGCACCCGAGCAGACCGCTGCCGACAGGATGGCGGGCATATTCAGATAGCTTTCTCCCGCCGCTGCCGGACCGATACAATAGCTTTCGTCGGCAAGGCTGACGTGCAGCGCCTCCCGATCCGCCTCGGAAAAGACCGCTACCGTCAAAATCCCCATCTCTTTGCAGGCGCGGATGATGCGAACAGCAATCTCCCCGCGGTTGGCAATCAAAATCTTCGAAAACATACTCGCTCCTTACTGCTCGATACAAGCAAAAGAAAATTCACCCGACACACACAGTTTGCCGTTTACACAGCCCTTTCCCTTTGCAAAATAGAACGGACCCTTCACCTTCACCAGCTGACATTCCATCTCCAGTGTATCGCCCGGAAGGACTTTGTTTTTAAACTTTACCTTGTCAAGGCTGGTAAAATAGGGGGTAATCTTTTTTCCCTGCTGGTCCTGCGCCAGCAAAACACAGCAGGTCTGTGCCATCATCTCACACAGCACCACCCCGGGCACCACCGGATTTCCGGGAAAATGTCCCTTCAAAAACCATTCTTCTCCGGTGACGGTGTAGTTTCCCTTGCAGCGGGTGGGTCGTTGCTCTTCTCCCTCCTGCGGGCAAACCTCTGCCTGGTCCACCAGCAGCATATTGTCCCGGTGCGGCAGAAGGCGCATGATTTCTTGCTGATTCATTTTGGAATCCCCCTCTTTGCCTTGTTATTGGATGCGGAACAGGGTCTGCCCATATTCCACCACATCTCCGCTGGCAGCACAGACCTCTACGATCTCCCCGTCAAGCTCAGCGGTGATTTCATTCATCAGTTTCATCGCCTCGACGATGCACAGCACATCGCCCTTTTTGACCCGCGAGCCTACCTCCACAAAGGGTTTAGACTGCGGAGAAGGCGCAGAGTAAAAAACACCCACCATCGGGGAAAGCACCTTGTGTCCTTCTTGCTGTGGTTTTGGGTTTTCCTGCGGCTTTGCAGCTTCCTGAGGCGGCTGTGGGCACTCTGTCTGTATTGGCTGTGCGCACACCGCAGCTGCTGTGCCTGCCCGCTCCATCTGGATGTTCACCGCACCCTCGGTCAGATGCAGCGAGGTCAACCCTGTCTGCTGCATCAGCAGAGCAAGTTCTTTGATTTGCTGAAGATCCATCGGTCATCCTCCTGTTCTATCATACTCGTGTAAATGCAAGACAGCCGTTGTGTCCGCCAAATCCCAGCGAATCGCTCAGCGCAATCGTCGGCTGAAGCTGCACCGAGTGGTTTGGCAGGTAGTCCAAATCACAGGCAGGGTCTGGCTGTTCATAGTGGATGGTCGGCGGCAGGATACCGGTGTGCAGCGCCATGACCGAAGCGATTGCCTCGACTGCGCCCGCAGCGCCCAGCATATGACCGGTCATGGATTTGGTGGAGCTAATCTTTGCCCTGCGCGCCTGCTCCTCACCCAAAGCCAGCTTGATGGCAAGCGTTTCGCTGCTATCGTTTAAGGGTGTGCTGGTTCCGTGGGCATTGATGTACAGCTGATGCTCTGCCAGATTGCTGATTCCAGCCTCCTGCAAAGCCAGTTCAAACGCCCTTGCCGCACCCTTTGCCTCCGGGTCGGGCGCTGTGATGTGGTGGGCGTCGCAGGTGTTGCCATAGCCGGCAATCTCCGCATAGATGGTCGCTCCGCGCGCCTTTGCGTGCTCGTACTCCTCCAGCACCAGGATACCGGCGCCCTCTCCCATGACGAACCCGCTTCTGCGCGCATCAAAGGGCGAGCAGGCGCTTTCCGGGTCCTCGCAGGTGGTCAGCGCTTTGCAGTTTGCAAAGCCAGCCACACCGACCTCGTTGATGGCTGCCTCCGCTCCGCCTGCAATAATAGCATCGGCATATCCATAGCGGATGGCACGGAATGCCTCCCCGATGGCGTGGGTGGAGGTCGCACAGGCGGTGACCACCGGCAGATTCGGACCTTGCGCATGAAAGCGGATAGCGATATTGCCCGAAGCGATGTTTCCAATCATCATCGGAATCAAAAACGGAGAAACGTGTCTTGGTCCGCTCTCCCAAAACTTGCTGCACTGTTCGGTGATGGTGTTGATGCCGCCGCAGCCGGAACCGACATAGACTCCCAGCCGCTCCGGCTGTATATTTTCGTTGGCACACAGCCCTGCATCCTGCATCGCCTGGACCGCCGCTGCCATGGCATACTGCGCAAACAGGTCGGTCTTGCGCACCTGCGCGCGCTCCATGTACTGCACCGGGTCAAAATCCTCCACCTGTGCTGCTACCTTCACCTTTTGCTCGCTGGTATCAAATCGGGTCAGCAAACCAATCCCGTTCTTTCCTGCAATCAGGTTGTTCCAAAAGCTGCTGCGGTCATTTCCTACCGGAGAGATGACCCCCATGCCGGTTACTGCTACTCGTCTCATCTTCGTCCTCCTACATACTCAACCCGCCGTCTACACACAGCACCTGTCCGGTGATATAGCCTGCGGCGTCGCTGCAAAGAAAAGCGACTGTCTGCGCAATCTCTTCCGCGGTCCCCATCCTTCCTAATGGGACCTGTGCCACTGCCGATTCCAGTATCTTCTGCGGCATGGCTGCGGTCATGTCGGTTGCAACAAACCCGGGCGCCACTGCATTGCAGGTGATGTTCCTGCCTGCCAACTCCCGTGCGACCGATTTGGTCAAACCGATCAATCCGGCTTTTGCCGAGGCATAGTTTGCCTGACCAACATTTCCCATCACACCGGTGACCGAGCTGATGTTGATGATGCGTCCGCGTCTGTTTTTGATAAACTGTCGGCAGGTATGTTTGATCATGTAAAAAGCTCCGTTCAGGTTGGTCTGCACCACCTGTTCAAAATCCTCTTCCTTCATGGAAAGCACCAGAGAATCCCGCACGATGCCCGCATTATTGACCAGGACATCGATGCTGCCAAACTCCTCGATCACCTGTGCAACCGCCTGACGACAGCTCTCGCCGCAGGCTACATCACAGCGGATGCACAGCGCCTGCCTTCCCAGCTGCCGAATCTCATCGCAGGTCTGCTCGGCTGCCTCTTCGCTGCCCAGATATAACACCGCAACATTGTACCCTTCCTTTGCCAGGGAAAGGGCGATCGCTCTGCCGATTCCTCTGGCAGCGCCGGTGACCAGCGCATTCTTTTGATTTTGTATGCGATTTGGCATAGCTCAATTCTCCTTCTTTCCACAGGCTTCCAGCGTTTCTTCCAGGCTCTGCTGGTCCTGTACATGGCAGATGGTGACATTTTTAAGGGTCTTTTTGACCAACCCGCTCAGCGTTTTGCCCGGACCCACCTCGATGAAGGTGTCAAAGCCGTCCTCCTGCATTCGGCGCAGCGTTTTTTCCCACAGCACCGGATGGTCGATCTGCTGTGACAGCAGTCGTTTGCCCTCTTCTGTATCTTCAGGGTAAGGAAGGGCTGTGCTGTTTGCATAGACCGGCATCACAGGAGCGTGCATCGAAACAGATGAGAGATGCTCCTGCATCTGCTCGGCTGCACGGCTCATAAACGGGGAGTGGAATCCTCCGCTGACCGCAAGCTCCACCGCTTTGCCGCCCAGCGCTTTGACCTGTTCGCACAGCGCCTGTTTTTCCTGTTCGGAGCAGGAAACCACCAGCTGACCCGGGCAGTTATAATTGACCGGATAGACCTGCGAAAACTGTCCGCACAGCTGCTCCACCTGCTCCTGTGAGAGCTTGAGCACCGCCAGCATCCCTGCCCGGCTTTCCTCTGCGCACTGCTGCATCCACCTTGCCCGATGGCACACCAGCTCCATTCCTTGCTGTTGGTCAAACGTCTGTGCAAAGGTCAGCGCCGCTACCTCTCCCAGCGAAAAGCCTGCCACTCCCTGCGCCTCAATTCCCGCCTGCTGCAATGCCATCGCAGCAGCTAAATCGGTGCAGTAGACACAGGGCTGGGTGTTCTCTGTCTGCGCCAGCAGCTCTCCGCTGCCTTCAAAGCACTGGAGGCTGGTCTGCGGACGAATTTTGTCGGCAGTTGCAAAAACCTGTGCTGCTTCCTTGGAAATTTCACACAGCTCCTTGCCCATTCCGGTGTACTGCGCACCCTGTCCTGCAAAAAGAAATGCTGTTTTTCCCATCCTGTTCCTCCTTAGCTGCAATAGCTCGGGCTTTTTTTCAGCAGCTGCTCTGCCTGTGCGAACATCTCCTCGATCATCTCCTGTGCAGTCTGCTCCTGATGGACCATTGCCGCACACTGTCCTGCCATAAAGCTGCCGTTCTTTTCGTCGCCTTCCTTGGCCGCCTTTCTCAAGGCGCCTGCGCCCATCTGCTCCAGCTGTTCGTCGGTGACCTGCGGGTTATATTCCTGCTTGAACAGCTCGCGGCTGAACTGATTTTTCAGACAGCGCACCGGATGCCCCAGACGCTTTCCGGTTGCGATGGTGTCGATGTCCTTTGCCTTGAGAATCTTTGCCTTGTAATTGGGATGGACGGTACACTCCTTTGCCACCAGAAAGCGGGTTCCGCACTGTACGCCGCACGCACCCAGCATCAGCGCAGCTGCGATACCTCTGCCGTCTGCAATTCCTCCGGCTGCCAGTACCGGGATTTTTACCGCATCACATACCTGCGGTACCAGTGTCATGGTGGTCAGTTCCCCGATGTGTCCGCCCGATTCACCGCCCTCGGCGATGACTGCAAACGCACCGCTGCGCTCGACCATCCGCGCCATTGCGGTAGAGGCTACCACCGGGATGACCTTGATTCTGGCTTGCACCCACTGCTTCATGTACTTTCCCGGGTTACCCGCTCCGGTGACGACCACCGGGACCTTCTCCTCTACCACAACCTGCGCTACCTCATCGGCAAACGGACTCATCAGCATCACGTTGACTCCAAATGGGCGTTCGGTCAGCTGTCGGGCTTTGTGTATCTCCTCGCGCAGCCATTTGGCGTCAGCATTCATCGCAGCGATGATGCCTAAGCCTCCGGCATTGCTGACCGCAGCCGCCAGAGAAGCATCGGCAATCCATGCCATTCCTCCCTGAAAGATGGGATATTTTAAATCTAAAAGCTCACACAGATCGGTTTTGATCATTGTACACACATTCCTTTCCAGACAGCCTATCCGCACTTTTTGAAGGTTATGCCAGCTGTTTTTCGATTACCGCAACGATGTCTGCCACCGTCTTGATGTCTTCACTCATCTCCAGCTGCACATTGAATTCATCCTCAAAGCTCATCAGCAAGTCCACGGTGTCCAGGCTGTCCAGCTCCAGCTCATCAAAGGTAGAGTCTGCCTTGATTTCGCTGCTGTCACATTCCTTATATTCTGCCAAAAGTTCGATTACCTTTTCCAATACCATGTTGATTTCCTCCTAAAATAATTGTTTCATTTTTTCTTATGTTCTACCAACGAAGCACACAGGCTCCGGTGGTCAATCCCGCGCCAAAGGCGCTCAAAGCAATCCAGTCGCCCGGATGCAGCAACCCTTTTGTGTTGGCTTCGTCCAAAACAATCGGGATGCTTGCTGCCGAGGTGTTGCCCAACCGCTGGATTCCGGTCAAGCAGCGCTGCGAAGGCAGCTTGAGTTTATGCAGTGCCGACTCGATGATGCGCAGATTTGCCTGATGCGGAATCAACCAATCCAGCTGCTGTGGCTGGATGCCCGCCTGAGAGCAGACCTCGGTCACATCGCTGCAAAAGGCGGACACTGCAAACTTGTAGACCTCCTTGCCGTTCATCTGCAAAAACGGCTGCTGTGGCGGCAGGGTGTCAAAGGGACTGTTGGACTGCGGCTGTGGGATACACAGCACCTGCGGGTCCCCTTTTGCCGTCAGATGGATGCTTTGCAGCGAATCGCCTTCGCCCAACAAAACAGCACCTGCGCCGTCCCCAAACAGTACACAGGTCGAACGGTCGTTCCAGTCCACCAGGCGGCTCATCGTGTCGCCTGCCAGCACCAGCATCTTTTTGACCTTCTTTCTGGCAAAATAGCCGGCTGCCACATCCAGCGCATACACAAACCCGGTACACGCCGCCGAAATATCCATAGCAGGACAGCCTGCGCCCAGCTTCTGCTGAATCACACACGCCTGCGACGGGGTGATATATTCTCCCCGGATGGTCGCGCACAAAATCAGGTCCAGCTGCTGTGGCTCTACTCCTGCCCGCTCGAGCGCCTGCTTAGCTGCGACGGTCAGCAGGTCGGTCAGCGTTTCATCGCTGCACAGCGAGCGTTGGCGGATACCGGTGCGCTGGCTAATCCACTCGTCGCTGGTGTCCAGAAAGGTGGACAGGTCGTCGTTTGTCTTGCTCAGCGCCGGCAGCGCGCTTCCGGTTGAAAGTATCTTAAACATCTTCCGGTCGATTTCCTCCCTTCCAAACAGCTGCTACTTCAGCTGCTCCTTTAAAAAGGCATCCAGTTTCATAACCCCTTTATACAGTGCCTGCATCTCTGATTCGGTCATGTCGCGGATGATGCTGCGCACCATGGATTCATGGAAATAGCGGTGTGCAGAATCAATTCGCCTTCCCTGGCGAGTTAAAGAAACATACACGATTCTGCCATCCTCTTCGCCGCGGACCTTTTCCACATAGCCCTTTTTCATCAGCTTGTTGATTGCCACCGTCACTGACGGCAGGGTGATGTTGAGAACCTCCGCAAGCTCAGAGATAGTCCTGCGCCGGTCCTTTCCTTTTCCTACCGCCTCGAGCATATGGATTTCGCTGATGCTCAAATCGGTTTGATCCGAACGCTTGAGGATATTTTCCTCCACCCGCAAAATCGACCGGTAGGTATCGACGATGACCTCGTTGAGCTGTTCTTCAAACGGTTTCATTTTGAAACATCCTTTCCATCATCCAATTAAACGTAACGTTTGTTGCTTTTAATTAGATTGTCAAACTAATTATAATCAGCCTTGCAGCCGTTGTCAAGGCAAAATTTGATAAATTTTCCACAGCTGCTTTTTATGTATAAGTAAGATAAAATATACATCACAAAATTATCCTTCTCACATAAAATTCTCCAACAAAAAAGGCAGACGATGTCCCCAAAAGACAACGTCTGCCTTTGCAAACTCTTTCCTTTCTTAGCGGATAAAGTTTGTTTTTTCCTTCGGCTCCCGCTCTGGAAGAGCGATTCCCTGCTCTTTTCCTGCCTGAATACAGTGCAGCAGCCATGCCATGTTGCTGCCCAATGTGCGCATAATCTGCAAGCCTTCCTTGTCCTGCACCACCTCTTCAGGCGTATTTCCATGTACCATGTTCCAGTACTGGGAAGATACCACCGGCATACAGTTGATGGTGAAGTACTTGTTCAACTGATCGAGCGTTGCCGTTGTTCCTGCACGGCGGCAGCTGGCAACCGCTGCTCCCGGCTTATAGGTAAAAGCGGCACTTCCGCTGTAAAAGGCACGGTCCAAAAAGGAGGAAATCTGTCCGCTGGCGTTGGCGTAGTAGACAGGCGAACCAAAGATGAAACCATCTGCCTCCTTTGCCTTCTCCACAAACTCATTCACTCCACCCTCAAAGACACAGTGACCGATTTTGCGGCAGGAACCACACCCGATGCATCCGGCGACCGGCTTATTTCCAATCTGGAAGATTTCTGTTTCGATTCCATTTTTTTCCAAAACACCCGCTACCTCACACAATGCCGTGTAGGTGCATCCCTTTTCGTGTGGGCTTCCATTCAACAACAGTACCTTCATATCCATTCCTTCTTTCTTTGATTGGATTTTCAAAATATCCTGCACCCTTATTTTAGCACAAAACCTTCCCGTCTGCAAAGGATGCTTTCCTGTTTATTCTATGGCAGTGTTGCTGCTTTTATGGCAAAAAAAGAGAGCAGACAAAATATCTGCTCTCTTTTGATGATTAGAAGCTCATTGCAAAATTTTTGCCCAGTTCTTTGGCTGCTTCCAAATCGTCCTCGGTAGGAACAAAGGCTACCTTGAAGCCATCCTCAAAGACGTTCATCTTCAGTCCCTGAAGACGAGCCTGGATGTTGCCGACTGCCTCACCGGTCCAGCCGTAGGAGCCGAAGACCAGTGCAGGCTTTTTGCCGGAGTTGATTGCATCCACTCCAGCCAGCAGATTCCACACCGGTGGAACCGCATCGCGGTTGAGGGTCGGGCTGCCGACGGCAAACGCCTTGCAGTGGTTGATCAGCGCGTGCAGCTGAGCCATATCGTGCTCGATGATGTCATAGGTCTGGCAGTCTGCATCCGGTTTTGCCTCCAGAATACCCTCCTGGATCTTCTTTGCCAGCTTAGCGGTGTTGCCGTAAGCAGAGGTGTAGAAAACAGGAATCAGCTCAGCGCCTGCCGGCTGCTCTGCAGACCACGCCTCATAGCTTGCCAAAACCTGCTGCATTCTGCCTTCTTTGGTCAGGACTGGACCATGGCTGGTGCAGATGTAGTCCGGCTGCTGCGGCAGGGCTTTGATTTTTTCCAGACCCTTGCGTACAAAGGATGCAAATGGACCGAAGATGGCGCCGTAGTACAGCTCCAGAGCGGTATCATAAGCCTTTGGATACGCAATGCGGGTATCAAAGGTGTATGGCTCGCAGTAGTGGCAGCCCAAAAAGTCGCAGGTGAACAGGGCGTTTGCCTCTTTGACCCAGGTGAACATCGAATCCGGCCAGTGCAGGTTCGGTGCAGACAGGAAGGTCAGGCTCAAGCCGCCCAGATCGAGAACCTCTCCGTCCTTGACCTTGTGAATATCCAAATCACAGCGGTTGGTGATATTTTTCAGATAGTTTGCACCTGCAATCGAAGCGATCAGCTGTGCGTTTGGCATCAGCTCCAGCAGCTTTGCCAACGAACCAGAGTGGTCCGGCTCGTTGTGGTTCATAACGATATAGTCAATTTCCTCAAACTTGCAGACTTCTTTGATATTTTCCAGATACTCTTCAAAAAAGCTCTCATGGCAGGTTTCGATCAGAGCGGTCTTTTCGCTGCCTCTGACCAGATAGGAGTTGTAGGAGGTACCCGAGTCGGTCTTCATCACAATATCAAACACCCTCATATTCGGGTTCATGATCCCTACCGAGTAGATTCCTTCGGTGATTTTTACTGCGGACATTGTACATCTTCCTTTCTTTTGAGCTTAAGTTGATACAACAATTATACCAAAGCAGTATAAGAGTGTAAAGGTACAAAAATCACAAATCATCGTCTTTTTGTTTCCCTTTTTCCATCATGCTTTACTGTGGTGGAATCGGGTGCTGCTTCTGTGCCTTTTCCAGCACCTTTTTCAGATATTTTCCGGTGTAGGAGCCTTCGCACTGTGCCACCTGCTCCGGTGTTCCGGTAGCAACAATTTGACCACCTCGATCTCCTCCCTCGGGTCCAAGGTCGATGATATAGTCTGCTGTTTTGATGACATCCAGATTATGCTCGATGACCACCACCGTATTGCCGGAATCCACCAGTGTCTGAAGCACCTCGATGAGCTTGTGTACATCCGCTGCGTGCAGACCGGTGGTCGGTTCGTCCAGGATGTAAATGGTTCTGCCGGTCGCCCGCTTGGAAAGCTCGGTCGCCAGTTTGACCCGCTGCGCCTCTCCGCCCGACAGGGTGGTCGCCGGCTGTCCCAGCTTGACGTAACCCAAACCGACATCGCACAGCGTCTGAATCTTGCGTGCAATCTTCGGGATATTTTCAAAAAAGACCGCCGCTTCCTCTGCGGTCATCTCCAGCACATCGCTGATGTTTTTATCCTTATATTTTACCTCCAGCGTTTCCCGATTGTAGCGTTTGCCCTTGCAGACCTCGCACGGGACATAGATGTCCGGCAAAAAGTGCATCTCAATCTGCAAAATGCCGTCGCCTTCGCAGGCTTCGCACCTGCCGCCCTTGACGTTGAAGGAAAACCTGCCGCTGTCATAGCCGCGCGTCTTGGCTTCGGCAGTCTGTGCAAACAGCTGTCGAATATCGGTAAATACGCCGGTGTAGGTGGCAGGGTTGGAGCGCGGCGTTCTTCCAATCGGACTCTGGCTGATTTCGATGACCTTATCCAGCTCCTCGATGCCTACAATTTCCTTGTGCTTGCCGGGACGCGCCTTTGCCTGATTGAGCTTTGCTGCCAGCCCTTTGTAGAGAATTTCATTGATGAGGGAAGATTTTCCCGAGCCGGACACGCCGGTCACTGCTGTAAAGGTCCCCAACGGGATGCTGGCATTGACCTTTTTCAGGTTGTTTTGCTGCGCACCCTTGACGGTCAGCCATTTTCCATTGCCCTCCCGTCGGGTTGCAGGCACCGGAATAAACTTTTTGCCGCTGAGATACTGTCCGGTCACCGAGCGGTCGCACGCCATGATTTCCTCCAAGGTGCCTGCGCACACCACCTCGCCGCCGTGTACACCCGCTCCCGGTCCGATGTCCACGATATAGTCGGAAGCGTACATGGTATCCTCATCGTGTTCGACCACGATGACGGTGTTGCCCAGGTCACGCAGATGGCGCAGGGTGGCAATCAGCTTATCGTTGTCCCGCTGATGCAGTCCAATGCTCGGCTCGTCCAGAATATATAAAACACCCATCAGCGAACTGCCAATCTGGGTAGCCAGCCGGATACGCTGGCTTTCTCCGCCCGACAGGGTGGCAGAAGCACGGGACAGGGTCAGATATTCCAGTCCTACATTGCGCAGAAATTCCAGTCGGGAGCGAATCTCCTTGATGACCTGATGGGAAATCTGCTGCTCCTTTTCGGTCAGCTGTAGCTGATCAAAAAAGTCCAGCATCGCTGTTACCGACAGGCGGCACATCTGGCTGATGTTCATGCCGCCAATCAGCACCGACAAACTTTCCTTCTTTAAGCGGTCTCCGTGGCACTGCGGGCAGTCCACCGCATTCATCCAGGTGGTGATTTCCTCCCGCATCCAGTTGGAGGAAGTCTCCCGAAAACGACGCTCCAGGTTGTTGGCAACCCCTTCAAACTCGGTGTAGTAGGTGGATTTGATGTCCTGGGTGTCCCGCACCATCTTGATTTTTTCTCCCTTGGTGCCATACAGCAGGATGTCCATCACCTGCTTGGGCAGCTCTTTAACCGGTGTGTCCAGCGAAAAATGGTAGTGCTCTGATAGACTCTGGTAGTACATCTGGGCGATGCCGCCCTCTGCGTAGTACCAGCCGCTTGCCCGAATCGCACCTTCGCGGATGCTTTTATCCTTATCCGGGATGACCAAATCCGGGTCGATACTCATAAAGGTTCCCAAGCCCGTACATTTTTCACAGGCACCGAACGGGTTATTGAAGGAGAACATCCGCGGGTTCAATTCCTCAATGCTGATGTTGTGCTCCGGGCAGGCGTAGTTCTGGGAGAAGAGCATCTCCTCGCCGTCGATGACGTCCACCAGCACCAGTCCGCCGGTCAGATCGATGGCAGTTTCCAGCGAGTCGGTCAGGCGGGATTGGATGTCCTCCCGCACCACCAGTCGATCCACTACAACCTCGATGTTGTGCTTTTTATTTTTTTCCAGAGCGATCTCCTCGCTCAGCTCGTACAAATTTCCATCCACCCGCACACGGACATAGCCGGATTTTTTTGCCCGCTCAAACTCCTTTTGATGGGTTCCTTTCTTTCCGCGCACAATCGGAGCCAGAATCTGGATTTTGGTCCGCTGCGGCAGCTCCATGATTTTGTCCACCATCTGGTCCACCGTCTGCTGGCGGATTTCCCTGCCGCACACCGGACAATGCGGGATGCCGATGCGGGCGTACAGCAAGCGCAGGTAGTCATAGATTTCGGTGACGGTGCCCACTGTGGAACGTGGGTTTTTAGAGGTGGTCTTCTGGTCGATGGAGATTGCCGGCGACAGACCGGTGATTTCGTCCACATCCGGTTTTTCCATCATTCCCAAAAACTGGCGGGCATAGGAAGAAAGGCTTTCCATATACCTGCGCTGTCCGTCTGCGTAGATGGTATCGAAGGCAAGGGAGGATTTTCCCGAGCCGGAAAGTCCCGTAAAAACGACCAGCTTGTCGCGTGGAACCTCCAAATCAATGTTTTTGAGGTTGTGCTCCCTTGCACCATGTATGATAATTTTATCGTTCATCCTGTCCTCCTGAAGGTTTGTTGTTGACCTTGGATTATTGATTACAGCTGGCGCAGCAGTTCTGCGCTCCAATCAAACAGCTGCTCAAACGCTTCTTTTGCATCGACCGCTTCTCCCTGCTTATATTGTGCTGCCGTCAGCAGGATTTTGCGGTCGGTACCGTACAGACACACTTCCAGCTCGCTTGTGTTCATCGGATAGACACCGGTTCGCAGCCAGTGCAGATTTTGCAGCAGATAAAGGGTGGACTTGTACATCCTTGGCAGCTCCTGCTCCAGCTGTCCGCTGTGCAGATACCGATGGCACAGCTCATGGTAGAGGTTTCCCAGATTGAGCTTGAGATAAACCCGAACATCCTCCTGGGTGTAGGGCGGCATCAGCTCTTCCAACTTTCCGTACAGGTCCAGCGTTTCATGCAGCATCAGACAGCTTTCCAAAGGGTTCCAGTCTGCCAGTTCCTTTCTGCCGCAGATAAAGCCGCAGCTTTTCTCCTTTTGTCCCAGCCGGCACAGGATGTCCCTGTACTGCTGCAAATGAGGGATGCTCAGCTCCTCCAGCACAACCACTGCGTCGATGTCGCTGTTTTCGGTCGCCTCTCCACGTCGGCAGCTTCCCTGCAATCCCACATAGAGCAGCTGTTCTCCAAACTGTTGGCGCAGCAGCTGCACCAGATGCTCCATATATTTCTGTACTTCTTTTGGTTCCATCCTGTTCCCCTCCCTGTCTGCTTTTGTTTTTTAACGTTTTTTTCTTCCCTTGTTCCCGCTGTTTTCCTGCGCATCCTTCATAATTTTCAGATTGGGATTGGCAGTGTACTGTTCTTTCAGCTTTTTGATTTTATCGCGCAGGTAAGCTGCGTGTTCAAACTCCAAAATCTGTGCGGCATTTTTCATCTCTGCCGTCAGCTTTTCGATGGTCGCACGCAGCTCGGTCTGGCTCATCCGCTTTTTGCCCTTGCCCATCTTTTCGGTGTGCTCACGGGTAGAAATTTCCAAAATCTCCCGCACATCCTTTTTGATGGTCTGTGGAACGATCCCATGCTCCTCGTTATATTTTAACTGCACCTCTCGGCGGCGGTAGGTTTCGCTGATGGCGCGCTCCATCGAATCGGTGACCGAATCGGCGTACATGATAACCTTGCCGTTGGCATTTCTTGCCGCTCGTCCGATGGTCTGCACCAGCGAGGTTTCGCTGCGCAAAAAACCTTCCTTGTCTGCATCCAGGATTGCCACCAGCGAAACCTCCGGGATGTCCAAGCCCTCTCGCAGCAGGTTGATGCCCACCAGCACATCAAATTCTCCAAGGCGCAGGTCGCGGATGATCTCCATTCGCTCGATGGTGTCGATGTCGTGGTGCATATACCGCACCCGAACGCCCATGTTTTCAAAATAGCCGGTCAAATCTTCTGCCATCTTTTTGGTCAAGGTGGTCACCAGTACCCGCTCTCCCTTTTCGGTGCGGGCGTTGATTTCAGAAAGCAGGTCGTCGATCTGTCCATCCACCGGGCGCACGTCGATCTCCGGGTCGACCAGACCGGTCGGTCGGATGACCTGCTCGACCATACGGACGCTCTTTTCCTTTTCAAAGGCGCCGGGCGTTGCACTGACAAAGATGACCTGATTGAGTTTCCCGTAAAATTCATCGAAGGTCAGCGGGCGGTTATCAAAGGCGGACGGCAGGCGGAAGCCGTAATCCACCAGACTTTTTTTGCGCGCCTGGTCGCCGCCGTACATTCCTCTCACCTGCGGCAGGGTGACGTGCGACTCGTCCACAAACAGCAGAAAATCCTCCGGGAAGTAATCGAGCAGGGTATACGGGCAGCTGCCCGGCGCACGACCGGAAAGGACGCGGGAATAGTTTTCGATGCCCTTGCAAAAGCCGATTTCGGTCAGCATCTCCATATCATAGTTGGTGCGCTCCATGATGCGCTGCGCCTCAATCAGCTTGTCGTTGGCTTTAAAGTGAGCCACTCGCTGCTCCATCTCCTCGCGGATTTCTCCAAGCGCCTGCTGCATCTTCTCCCTCGGTACGATATAGTGGGACGCAGGGTAGATGGCAACGTGTGAAACTACATTTTTGACCTCTCCAGTGACGGTGTTGATTTCGGAAATGCGGTCCACCTCATCCCCGAAAAATTCCACCCGCACAGCGGTATCGCCCGAATAGGAGGGAAAAATTTCCACCACGTCGCCGCGCACCCGGAACTTGTTTCGGATAAAGTTGATGTCGTTGCGCTCATATTGCAGCTCGACCAGCTTTTTGGTCAGCTCGTCCCGCTCCTTGCGCATACCGGTCCGCAGGGAGATGACCATGTTGCGGTAGTCGATTGGGTCACCCAGCGAATAGATACAGGACACACTGGCGACGATGATGACGTCCCGCCGCTCGGACAAAGCGGAGGTTGCCGAATGGCGCAGCTTTTCGATTTCGTCATTGATGGCGCTGTCCTTTTCGATGTAGGTGTCGGTGTTGGCGATATAGGCTTCCGGCTGGTAATAGTCGTAGTAGGACACAAAATATTCCACCGCATTGTTCGGGAAAAATGCCTTAAACTCCGAGCATAGCTGTGCTGCCAGCGTCTTGTTGTGTGCCAGCACCAGCGTCGGGCGATTGACCTTCTGGATGATGTTTGCCATGGTGAAGGTTTTACCTGAACCGGTCACTCCCAGCAGGGTTTGCTCCTTATCTCCGTGCAGCACGCCTTCTGCCAGCCGCTCAATCGCCTGCGGCTGGTCACCGGTCGGCTGATAGTCGCTGACCAGCTCAAATTTTTCTGTCTGCTCCATTTTTCTGCCTCCTTTTTTGTCGATTTCCTCTCTTGATTTTAGCACTATGCAAACCGCAAGTCAATTTCTTTTCCGTTAAAAGCGCAAGTTTTGTTGCTGTGCCCCATTCTTTCTCAACAAACGATTCGGCAGACCTCCTGCTCAGGAGGTCTGCCGAATGTGCAAAATGTGATTCTTTTCGAAGGTATCTGCTCACTACTCTCTCCAGTAGTTGTAACCACGGCTGCTGCGTTTGTAGCGGTAGTATTCTCCATAGTAGTTATCCAGATAGATAACCTCGGTTTCATATCCGTCCTTGGAGATGGTCAAACGGTCGTCACGGTAACGGTTGCGGTCAACATCAAAGGTGTTACTGCCGCGGTTGGTGGTACCGATTTCGCTGCCGTTCCAACGAACGGTAGCACCGGAAACGTCGCAGTCAAAGCTGATGCGGTCACCGCGGTCTACGATACCGGAAATACCCAGGTCGCTGCGGTAACCGTAGCTGCGTCCATTTCTGTAGTAGGTGCCGGAAGAACGAGGTCCGTAGTTGAAGCTGTCGATCTGCGTTCCTTCCTCATACTTCTTGATGTGGTGGCTCAAAAGACCTTTGACACAGTTCTCATTCTTTGCATAAACCGTGTCCACTTCGCTGTCGGCTTTTGCGGTCAATTTTGCCGCACCCGAGGTCAGATATGCTTTGGTAAGCTCACCCTCCACCACGATTCTTGCATCACCGTTGGAAAACAGGGTGTTGACATCTGCATCTTCGTCCAGATAGATGCTGTATTCTTTATCGAGCGTTTTGCTGATGCGCAGCTGATCGATGTCACCGGTCACTGTCACCTGCTTCTGCTCGCCCAGGCTGACCTTCTTGCTGCCGTCCTCCTTGTCAAGGAAAGAAACCGAGATACCGCCTGCCGCACTCTGTCCCAGAAGAATCTCGTCCTCCTCCAGCTGATAGGTAACGGTATTTTCGCTACCGGAAAGGGTCAGCTTGTTGTTTTGCAGCGAGATGCTGTACCCATTCTCTGCTGCGCTTGCGCCCACACCCATGGACAGGACCATTGTTGCTGTCATCAGCATTGCCAGCGTTTTTTTCATTTTCGTTCTCCTCCTTTTGGTCTTTGCAGGATATTTTTCCGTCTGCAAAGATACTTGACTTATACCCTAAAGCTTAAAAAAGCCTATGGTCCTTCATTGAATAAAATTCCTTATCGGTTATAACGAAATGGTCCAGCAGGTTTACTCCAATTTCCTGTAAAAAATCCTGCGCCTTGCGGGTCATCACGATGTCCTCCCTTGAGGGATGCACCAGACCGCTGGGATGGTTGTGCGCCAAAATGATGTCATGGACGTTGCGGTTGACACACAGTTGTGCGATCTGCCGCAGGGTGGTGGAGATACTGTCCGATACACCGCTTTCCAGCTGCTCGCAGTGGCGCACCGCCTTTCCCGCATCCAGACAGACCAGCAAAAGTGCCTCGGTTTCTCTGCCTTGCAGCAGAGAGCAGAGGTATTCTCCCGCCTTCAAGGAGGAATTGAGCACCACCTTCTGGCGGGCAGTTTGCTGCTGGGTGCAGCGACAGCGCATTGCCTGGGTCACCTTGAGCAGCCTTGCGACATTTTCTCCCACCCCTTCGACCTGCATCAGCTCCCGCGCGGGCGCTTCCAGTACCGCAGGCAGACTGCCGAACCGCTCGATCAGCCGATGGGCAATGGGATTGGTGTCCTTCTGCGGCACCCCATAAAACAACAGCAGCTCCAGCAGCGTGTGATCCTCAAAGCCTCTTTCTCCCACTGCATCAAAACGCTTTTTCAGGCGGTCACGATGCCCTGCGTGCAGATTCGTCTTTTTACCTGCCGGGGCAGACTGTGTATTTTCTTTATGCTCTGTAATGGTTTTTCCCTCCTGCCCTTTGGCTGTGTTGCAAAATTTTCATGGTATGTTATAATCATATCACCCAAACCCTTCAAAACCGCCGATCACAGAAAGAGGTCTATTCCTTATGAAATCCTTCATTATCAATTCCAACGACGCCGGACAACGGGTCAGCAAATTTATAGAAAAAACAGTGCCCGCTCTGCCGCAGGGACTGCTGTACAAATCTTTTCGTCTTAAACGCATCAAGCTGAACAAAAAGCGCTGTCAGCCGCAGGACCGCCTTTCGCAGGGCGATTTGCTGGAACTGTACATCAACGATGAATTTTTCGGGGAAGGTCGTCAGGACCTGGTCTTTTTAAAGGTACCCGACCGCATCCAGGTGGTCTATGAGGACCAGAACATCCTGCTGGTGGACAAAAATCCCGGACTGGTCGTCCACGAGGATGACGACAACACGCCGGACACCCTCATCAACCGTATCCTGCACTATCTGTACAACAAAGGGGAATATCAGCCGGATGCCGAGCAGAGCTTTGTTCCTGCTTTGTGCAACCGCATCGACCGCAACACCGGCGGCATTGTCATCGCTGCCAAAAATGCGCAGGCGCTGCGCATCCTCAACCAGAAGGTGAAGGACCGCGAACTGACCAAACTCTACCTGTGCCTGGTACACGGCGTGATGCAGCCAAAAAGCGGGACCCTGCGCGACTTTCTGCTCAAGGACAGCCAGCGAAATCAAGTGCGCGTCTTTAAAAATCAGGTGCCCGGCAGCAAGACCATCATCACCAGCTACCGCACCTTGCGCACCGACGGGAAAACCAGCCTGTTGGAGGTGGACCTCAAGACCGGACGCACCCACCAAATTCGTGCGCACATGGCATTTTATGGACATCCGTTGGTCGGCGACACCAAATACGGTACCAACGCCCAGAACAAGGGCAACGGCTACCACCATCAGGCGCTGTACGCCTACAAGCTCCGGTTCTGTTTTTCCACCGATGCCGGTATCCTCTCCTACCTGGATGGCAAAGAATTTCAGGTGGAGCAGGTGGATTTTGCCCAGCCGCTCCTCTCAAAAGAAGGTTCATGTTCTACTCTTATAAGATAACGTTTTTTATCTCAAAATGCAATAGATTTTTTGAAACTTAGTCAGCCATGATAGAAACCCCTTTGATTTTCTGTCAATTTGACAAATTTTCCGCTACAAGATGAGCACAAAGGTCCCCACCGTAATCAGCAGACCGCCCAACAGCGTCTGCCAGGTAATCTTTTCCTTCAAGATAACAAACGCCAATATCATACTGATGACCACGCTGGACTTATCAATCGGCACCACCTTGCTGGCATCTCCCAGCTGGAGCGCACGGTAGTAAAACAGCCAGGACAGTCCGGTCGCGATTCCTGAAAGAATCAAAAAAATCCAGGAGCGCGCGCCGATATTCGGCAGCTGCTTGTTGACTCCTGTCATAAAAACGATTCCCCATGCCATCACCAGCACCACCACCGTCCGAATCGCGGTGGCAAGATTGGAATCGATGCCGCTGATGCCAAGCTTTGCCAGAATGGAGGTCAGCGCGGCAAAAACCGCCGACAGCAGCGCGTAGCCTACCCACAAAGAATTGGATGTTGTGTTCATTTTTCTTTCTCCTTTTGACAAATCCATTTACACCGCCTTTTCTGCTTAGAAGGAAGGGCGGTATTTTTTATATCCACCTTGTTTACACAAGGTTAGACAGCACGAACAAAATCCAGATATGCGCCGGATAAAACCAATAAAAGAACCTTCCTCCGCCCTTTCCGCGCTGCCCGTTGTAGCACAGTATCACCGGAAGAGAGCCAATCATCATCCACTGGTACATACGGAAAAAGAGGATGCCTGGGTCATGGAGGCTGACTGCCATCATCATCGAAACACCCAGCTGCATCGCACAGTACAGGCAGTAGCCCGCCGACATCCTTTTGGGACTTTTGCGCAGAAAATAGAGCAGCAGACCCAGCACCACCACGTCCAGCTTGCCCTCGCAAAAGGCAAGGTTCGGGAAAAATCCGTTGAGCAACCCCGGCAGATAGCGGTCCAGCGGCTGCACCGCGTTTGACAGCAGGATGACCGCCACCTGCACCAGAAAAAATCCTGCCAGTGCCGTTTTGGGTCCGGTCATTCGGTCACGGCGCGGATGCTCCTCATCAAAGCTCTCGCACAGCCAAACAATCGCTGCAATCACCACCATGGTGGAGAGGATATTGTTGTTTAAGCGGACCGGCGCCTTTGGAAAAATATGTACCAGCACAAAGTTTCCCAATCCCATTGCAGCGGACTCAAGCCACAGCCGGCGGATATATCGCGGACGGCTGCTGGTTTTCTCCAGCCCTTGTGCCAGACAGAACAAAAACAGCGGTGCCGACATCCTGCCCAGCCACCGAAACCACAGCGGAACGCTCTGTGGAAAAAATTCTCCCAGATGGTCCACCAGCATCAGCACCAGTGCCAGCCATTTGATTGCGGTCGTACTCATCCATTCACCTCTTTTTCACATCAAAAAAGCTGCCTTTTGACAAAGCAGCTTTTTGTTTCAGATCAGTTTTCCTTTGGCATCTGCTGTTTGGATTTGCTGGTCGCATTGCGCAGCGCCTGACGGGTGTCGCGCACATTTTTCAGCGAGCTGCTCAAGCTTTCCTCTGTTTCCTTGAGGATGGAGTCGGAGAATTCGTGGGAAGCGCGGCGGATTTCCTTGGCAGCCATCTGCGCCTGTGCGATGATGTCCGCTGCCTTTTCCTGCGCCTGCTTCACAATCTCCTCCTGCGCAATCAGCATCCTTGCGCGTTCCTCTGCCTTGCGCAGTGCGCTTTCCGCCTGCCGTTCCGCACTTTTGATGATGTCGTTGCGGTCTGCCACAATCATCTTTGCCTGCTTGATTTCCCCCGGCAGATTCAAGCGGATGTCCTCAATGCACTCCTTCACCTTCTGGGCATCCACCACACAGCGACCGCCGGAAAATGGGAGGCTCCACGCTTCCTCCAGCATATCATCGATCATATTCAGGATTTCATCAATGTTCATCTTTGGTTCCTCCTTATTATTGTGCATCCTCCTGGGTCAGCCGCTGCACAATGCGGTCATGCACCTGCTCAGGAACAAACATACGGATATTCCCTCCCAGTGAAGCAATCTGCTTGATAACACTGGAGCTGAGATACTGGTTTTCTGCACTGGTGGTAAAAAATACCGTTTCCACCCCGCTGTAAAGCTCCTTGTTGATCAGCGCCTGCTGGAATTCATATTCAAAGTCGGATACTGCACGCAGTCCTTTGACAATGGCACAGGCACCTACCTTTTTCACATAATCGACCAGCAGACCGCTGAAGCAGTCCACCTCAATCGAGTCGATGCCCTCCACTGAAGCTTTAATCAGCTCCACCCGCTCCTCTAACGAGAAGCATGGGTTTTTGGCTGCATTGACGACCACCAGCACAATCACCTTGTCAAACAGTGTCTGCGCACGGCGGATGATGTCCATGTGCCCTTTGGTGATTGGGTCAAAGCTGCCGGGCACCACCGCAATCCTTTCCTGTCGTTCCATCCTTATTCTTCCTCCTGACCCTCTTTGCGGCGATAGGCTGTAATCTTTGCTTTGCCGTAAAAATAGGTCTTGGCAATCTCATAGTCGCCTGCCGACTCGGGCAGCTGCTCGTTGCGCTCGGTTTCACACAGAATGATTCCCTGCGAAGCCATCTGTCCGACAACCATCGGCAGCACTGCGTCGATAATCTTCTGCTGGTACGGTGGGTCGAGGAAGACGATGTCGAACCGGGTGGTCGTACTCTTTAAGAAGGAAGCGGCATCCATCTGGGCAATCTTTGCCTGGTCGGACAGCTTGCAGTGCTTGAGGTTTGCGCGGACCGCTTCAACCGCTTTAGAAGCGGCATCCACAAAGACTGCGTGCTTGGCTCCGCGGCTGAGCGCCTCGATGCCCATTTGACCGGAGCCTGCAAACAGGTCCAAAAAGGTGCAGCCCTCCACATAATTCTGAATAATATTGAACACTGCCTGCTTTGTCATATCCGAAGAAGGTCTGGTGTCCATTCCTTGCGGAGCAACAAGTGTCCTTCCTCTTGCAAGACCGGTGGTAACTCTCATATTGATTTCCTTTCTATTTCTATGAACAGAATCGTTCGTTTGGATTCCCTTTTATTATCTTCATTTTTCCCTCATTTGTCAATGCCATCCCGACATTTTACACCTTGTTCGTTATTGTCCGTCGTTCTCATGCAGATAACGATATAGGTTAAGGGCAGTCAGGTGGGTCATACCCGGCGTTTCCTCCAGCTGCTCCACAGTGGCAGCCTCCATTGCCTTGAGGGTGCGAAAGCGCAGGAAGAGGTTCTTTGCCCGGTTTTCCCCGATTCCCTCCACCGAGCGCAGCACCGACTCCATCGCACGGCTGGCGTGCTTGGAGCGGGAATAGCCGATGGAAAAGCGGTGGACCTCGTCCTGTATACTGGTCAACAGGTCAAAGGCGGCGCGAAAGGAGGAAACAGAAAGCTCTCCATCCTCAGTGGCAATGGTCCGGGTGCGGTGGCGGTCGTCCTTTGCCATACCGAAAATCGGGATGTCAAAGCCCATCTGGCGCACCAGCGGCTTAACCGCTGCCACATGACCTCTGCCGCCGTCCAGGAGGATGAGGTCGGGCAATCTGCCAAAGCCGACACCCTCCTGCTTGTGCTGCTCATACCGCTCTAAGCGGCGGGTGAGCACCTCCCGCATGGAAGCGTAGTCGTCCGGCTTGCCCACCACCGAACGGACCGAAAACTTGCGGTAGGCGCCCTTGAGCGGTCTGCCGCCCTCAAAGACCACCATGCCTGCCACGATGGTTTCGCTTCCGATGTTGGAAATATCATACGCTTCGATGTAGTTTGGCACCTGATGAAGCCCAAGCAGCCTTGCCAGCTCGTCCAGCGCCGAAATCTCCCGGCTGGTCCGTCGGGTCTGCTCGGCAATCTGTTGGCTGGCGTTTTCCTTTGCCATCTGAAGCAGCTTCATCTGGTCGCCCTTCTGCGGCAGCAGCAGCTGCACGCTGCGCTGTGCCTTTTGACAAAGATATTCCTCCAGCTCCTGCTGGCAGCTGGGTGGTCCGTCCAGAACGACCGCCTTGGGCACCTGCTGCTTCATGTCATAGTAGCGCAGCACAAACTGGGTCCGCAGCTCCTGCATCATCGGTTCGACCGCCTGCTCCTTGCTGTCTGTGAGCGAAGCGTTCTGTGCAAACTCGCTCAACTCATCGAGCATGAAGTATTCCTTGTCCACCAGGCGGTAATCCCGAAACTGCAAAACCACCGCACAGCATTTGACCGACGACTGCACCAGAGCGATGACGTCCTCCTCCTCATAGCGAATGGACACCACCTTCTGATTTTCTGCAAGACCCTGAATGGCACGGATGCGGTCGCGGTAACGGGCAGCCTTTTCATACTGCATCGCTTCTGCCGCCTGCATCATCTTCTGGGTCAGAATCTTCTGGATGTTGGCACTTGAGCCTTTTAAGAAGCTGACCGCTTCTTCCAATGCCTCCGCATACTCCTGTGGGCTGATTTTGCCGCTGCACGGCGCCATACACTGCTTGATGTGATAATTTAAGCACGGGCGCTGCTTTCCAATCTCCTGCGGAAAATTCCGGTTGCAGGTCGGCAGCAAAAACACCTTGTTCACCTCGTCCACCGTCTGCTTGACCACATAACCGGAGATATAAGGTCCCAGGTAGCGTGCACCATCCTTCTGCGGCTGATGGCAGGCAGTAATCTTTCCATACTCGCCGCCGCCCACCCGAATGTAGTGGTAACCCTTATCATCTTTGAGCAGGATATTATACTTGGGAGTGTGTTGTTTGATAAAGCTGCATTCCAACACCAGCGCTTCAAATTCGCTGGAGGTGACGATGTATTCAAAGTCCCATACATTTTCCACCATGCGATAAACCTTCGGCGTATGTTTTTCCACGCTGCGAAAATAGCTGCTGACCCGATTTTTCAGCGCCTTTGCCTTGCCGATATAAATGATCTGCCCTTTTTTATCCTTCATGATGTAGATTCCCGGTTGCAAGGGCAATTTTTTTACCTTTTCTCTCAGATATTCCAGTCTTGGATTGTCCAATCGTTTTTCCTCCTGCCAATCGGTGGTATGAAAAAAGGTGTACCGACCCTTTTAAAAGCGGCCGATACACCTGTACAGGTTTATATGCGACTGATCCGTAGCCGAAGTTTTCGGCGGCTGACTGTGATTATTCAGCGAAACCGGATTCTACCAGTTCTACCAGACTCTCAACAGCTTCCTTCTCATCTGCGCCATCAGCGATGATGCGGATGGTTGTACCACCGACGATACCCAAGGAAAGCACGCCCAGAAGGCTCTTGGCGTTGACTCTGCGATCTTCTTTCTCTACCCAAATAGAAGCCTTGAACTCATTTGCTTTCTGGATAAAGAATGTTGCCGGACGAGCATGAAGACCAACCTGGTTTTGTACCACTACTTCTTTTACAAACATTTCAGTTACTCCCCTATTCTAAGATGTTTAAAATATGCTCAATTTCAGATGCACAAAAACAGGAGGGAAACGCTTTCTCTCCGATTTTTTGTGCCGACTGATTCTTGACACAAATTTATTATATCACAAAGCTTTTTTTCGTCAACGCATATTTTGATATTCTTTTCCATCCCTCTGTGATTTTCTGCTACTTTTCTATATGCGCGGTGGAAAAAGAGTGGGTCTTTGGCGCAATTCACTACAAAGTTTTCAACATAGCTGTCATTCTCTACATTTTTTATCCACCGTCTTTTTACCATTGCACCAACGGTCCAAGACTTCTTCTCCTATGACAGTTTATGCTGCTGACAAACAAACGGCTGCTATTCATCCTCTTCTTCCAGCAGCTGTCTGGCAAAGGCAAGCTCCTTTTTATCCAGCTTTCCTTCTTCGATGGCACGCCACAGCAGGTCGGGACGTTTTTTTGCTGTTTCCAAAATCGACTGCTCCCGCTGCCATTTGAGGATGTTGGCATGGTGTCCGCTCGACAGCACCGCCGGCACCTCCATCCCATGCCACACCGGCGGGCGGGTGTACTGCGGATATTCCAACAGACCGCTGTAATGGCTCTCCTCGGTAAAACAGACCTCCTCGGACAGCACGCCGGGGCACAATCTTCCCACCGCATCGGCGACCACCAGCGCGCCCAGCTCTCCACCGGTGAGAACATAATCTCCCAGCGAAATTTCCTCGTCCACAATCTCATCCAGCACCCGCTGGTCCACTCCTTCATAATGCCCGCACAGGATGAAAATATTCTCATACTCCCGCAGCTCGATTGCGCGCTGCTGGCTGAAGGGTTGTCCCTTTGGGGACATATAGATGACATGCGGTTTGGCTGCAATCATTTCACACACCGCCTGGTAGCAGTTGTAGATTGGCTCGGTCTGCATCAGCATCCCCTTGCCGCCGCCGTACGGGGTATCATCCACCCTGCGGTGCTTGTCCTGGGTGTAGTCGCGGATGTTGTGACAGTGTATCTCCAGTTTTCCTGCCCGTCTTGCCCGTCCGATGATGCTTTCACCTAGTACCGCCTCGCACATCTCAGGAAAAAGGGTAGCAATATCAATCCTCATCGTCAAACAATCCCTCCAGCGGACGAATCTTCATCACGCCGCCGTCCAAGTCGACCTCCAGCACCACCTGCGGGATAGCTGGGATCAGACGCTCCTTGCCATCGGCAAAGCGGATGTGGTAGACGTCGTTAGCTCCGGTCGGGCTGACCTGTGTCAGCTCACCGTAAAGGTGTCCGTCGTCAATATCCACCACCTTGAGTCCCATCAAATCCTGGATGAGATATTCGCCCTCCTCCATCGGGATATCATCGCGGTGGATATAGATAATCTTGTCCCGCAGTTTTGCCGCATCGTCGATCGAATGGATGCCCTCCAGCTTCAGCAGCGGCATCTCCTTGGCAAAGCGCACTCCTTCCAGTGTCATCGGTTTTTGTCCCTTGGCATCAAGATAAATCGTTTCGATATCTAAAAACATCTCCGGGTCATCACACCAGGGATACAACTTCACTTCTCCCTTTACTCCGTGGGTGGTCACGATTTTTCCCGCTTCGATATACTCTTTTCGCATACGCTTCCCCTTTCGTTTTCCATCAACCGGCAAATGCGGCATGCCATTTATAAAGCTTCTTTTTCCTCGGGAGCCGTCCGCTGATTAGCAGCTTCTCCCAAGATAATCTTTTCCCCTACTTCTAAAATATGGTTTCTATCTACAAAAAAAGGACGCCCAGGGCTTAAACTGCCCTTGCGCCCTTTCGGATGATCCTGTTCAGATACCGGAAGCAGAGACCGTTTAGTCGATCTCTACAACTACCTTCTGCTCAACCTTACCGGCAGCGGATCTTACGATTGTACGGATTGCTTTTGCAATCCTGCCCTGTTTTCCGATGACACGACCCATATCGTCTGGTGCGACATGGAGGTGGTAGACAACCGTTCCGTCTTCCTTCGGCAAATCGACGGTGACACAAACAGCGTCCTTATCGTCTACAAGACCTTTCACAATAGTAATAATCAGTTCCTGCATGTGCGATTACCTCCTACAGGATATTGTTCGCTTTGAGCAGGGATCGAACTGTGTCGGTTGGCTGAGCGCCGTTGGACATCCATTTCTTTGCTTTTTCAGCGTCGATCTGTACTGTTACCGGAGTTTTTGCCGGATCATAGTAACCGATCTCTTCGATGAATCTGCCGTTGCGTGGATAACGGGAATCAGCTACAACGATACGGTAGAATGGAGCTTTTTTCGCACCCATTCTGCGAAGTCTAATTTTAACAGCCATTTCTGTCACCTCCTGAACCTTTCTAATCTCTATATCAATTTCCTCACAAATCAGGAATTTGATAAACTGTTTTACATGGGCGGCATATTCTTGAGCATTGCGGGATTAAAGGGCATTCTTCTGCGGCGTTTGCTGCCTTTGCCCTTGCCGCCGAGCATCTTCATCATCTCTTTCATCTGCTTGTACTGCTTGAGAACACGGTTGACACGTGGTACGTCGGTGCCGCTGCCCGCTGCGATTCTGCGCTTTCTGGCAGGATTGATGATGTCCGGGTTTGCTCTTTCCTCTTTGGTCATCGAATTGATGATTGCTTCCAGATATTTGATCTCCTGTTCGCCCGCCTGCGCCGTTTCATCGGTGATCTTGCCGGACATTCCGGGGAACATCTCCAGAATCTTTCCTAAAGGTCCCATATTTCTAACCTGCTTGATCTGTTCGAGCAGGTCGCTCATATCAAAAGAATTTTCCTTGAGTTTCTGGGCAACTTCCAATGCCTTCTTCTCATCGACCTCATCCTGTGCCTTTTCAATCAGGGTGAGCACGTCACCCATGCCCAGGATACGGGATGCCATACGGTCGGGATGGAAGACCTCCAGATCCTCAAGTTTTTCGCCGATACCGGCAAACTTGATTGGCTTTCCGGTGACCGCCCGAACCGACAATGCTGCACCGCCTCGGGTGTCGCCGTCGAGCTTGGTGAGGATTACGCCGTCGATTCCCAGCGTATCATTGAAGCTCTGTGCTACATTGACTGCATCCTGACCGGTCATCGCATCGATTACCAGCAGAATCTCGTGGGGATGGACCTCCGACTTGATGTCCTGCAACTCCTGCATCAGCTGTTCGTCGATGTGCAAGCGTCCGGCAGTATCCAAGATTACAATGTCGTTGCCGTAGTCCTTGGCGTGCTTGATTGCATTTTTGGCAATCTCCACCGGACTGATGGTGCCCATTTCAAAGACAGGTGTATCGACCTGTGCTCCGACTACCTTCAACTGCTCGATAGCAGCCGGACGGTAAACGTCACAGGCAACCAGCAACGGGCGTTTGCCCTGCTTGCGGAACATCCGTGCCAGCTTTGCCGAGTGGGTGGTTTTACCGGAACCCTGCAAGCCGCACATCATAATGATGGTCGGAAGCTTGGAAGAAAAATTGATGCGGCTGTCGGTCGAACCCATCAGCTCGGTCAGCTCATCGCGCACAATCTTGATGACCTGCTGTGCCGGAGTCAGACTGGAAAGGACCTCTTCGCCGACCGCTTTTTCGGTGACGTTTTTGACAAAGTCCTTGGCTACCTTATAGTTGACGTCCGCTTCCAACAGTGCAAGGCGGACCTCACGCATTGCTTCCTTTACATCATTCTCAGAAAGCTTTCCCTTTGAGCGAAGCTTTTTAAAGGCTTGATTAAGCTTTTCGGCAAGTCCTTCAAATGCCATCGGTCTTCCTCCATTCCCTGTTGATTTTATTCTTCAATCTGTTGGGCAAGCTCGACGATCTTCTCAGCATTCTTTTCTATCTTTCTGTTCGGCGCATACCGCTGTGCCTCAAAGGCAATCTCCTGCGCACAGGAGGTGATCTGCTCAAGCTTTTCCTGATACTCTCTGAATTTTCTGGCAAGTCCCAGCCGCTGCTCCATCTCCAGCAGGGTGCCTTCTGCGCGCTTGATGCTATCGCGCACGCCCTGTCGGGTGATGTTGGCAAACTGTGCAATCTCCGCCAGCGAAAGGTCCTCGTTGTAATAAAGCTGTGCTACCTCCAGCTGCTTTTCGGTCAGCATCTGACCGTAATAATCTAGCAAAATGGAAATCTCCAGATTCTTTGCCATGGTACAGCTCCCTTTCCCTGTCGGTCCCCATGTAAAGGCAAACACCTTTACTGAACTTACCTTTGCTATTATACCTGAGCCGCGTCCATCTGTCAAGGCTTTTTCCTTTACACAGTTTCAAAAAGTTTGCTGTGAAAAAACCTTTCTTTTCGTTGCTTTTGAACAAGTTGCACCGCTACTGCCCGCTTTCCCAGCGGATTTCCTTTGCAAACTCTTCTGTCTGCTCTCCCAGCGGATTTCCTTTGCAAACTCTTCTGTCTGCTCTTTCGTCAGCGTATCCTGCGCAAAGGATACAGTATGTCTTTCCTTCATTATAAGGCAGATTTTCACAGGCTGTCAACCAAAGAACGACAAAGACAAACCGGTAAGGAAGGCGCTGATGACGCCTTCCTTACCGGTCAAAGTTTCCTCATGGACAGACACCCTTACAGAGCGCGGATGTCCTCCAAAAGCTGCTGGACATTCTGGTCCTGTGTTGCCCAGCTGGTGCAAAAACGTACAACGGTGTGGGTCGAATCGTACTCTTCCCAAATCTCGTAGGCATATTTCTGCGCCAGCTTGTCCATCTGCTCGCGGGTCAGGATTGGGAACTGCTGGTTGGTCGAGGAATCGCTGTCCATCTGGATTCCTTTTTCCTCAAAGGCGCGGCGAATCGCCATCGACTGCTCGACCGCCTTTTTGCAGATGGTAAAATAGAGGTCATCTTCGAACAATACATCAAACTGGATTCCCAGATAACGTCCCTTTGCCAGCAGACCGCCGTGCTGCTTGATGGTATAACGGAAGCCTTCCTTGAGAGCCGGATTGGTAATGACCAACGCCTCCCCCATCACTGCGCCGCACTTGGTACCACCGATGTAGAACATATCACACAACGATGCAATGTCCTGCAAGGTAACGTCCGCATCCGGGCTGGTCAGTCCGTATCCCATGCGTGCACCGTCGATGTAGAGCGGGATTCCGTTCTCATTGCAGGCGGCGCTCAGCTCCTTCAGCTCCTTCTTGGTATAAAGGCTGCCGATTTCGGTCGGGAAGGAGATGTAGACCATCCCCGGCTGCACCATGTGCTCCCGCATGGTATTGGTCTGGTGGCTGTGACAGAATTCACGGACCTGGTCTGCGGTGATTTTTCCATCCACGCAGGGAATCGGCAGGACCTTGTGACCGGTTGCCTCGATGGCACCTGTCTCATGGCAGGCAATGTGACCATCGTGTGCTGCCAGCACGCCCTGATATGGGCGAAGGATGGAAGCGATTGCAGTCAGATTGGTCTGGGTGCCACCCACCAGAAAATGAACGTCTGCATCCGGGCAGCCGCACGCCTGACGGATGCGCTCTCTTGCGCTGTCGCAGTAGTGGTCGGTGCTGTAACCGGTCAGCTGCTCCATATTGGTGGAGAGCATCTTCTCCAAAATTTTCGGATGTCCGCCTTCCAGGTAATCACAGTTAAAGTATATCATCGAATTTTCCCCCTAGATTTATTACAACAAGAATGCCGCCGGGCACAATTCCGGCTGGCTTTATCTGCCTTGAACCTCTACCTGCACGCCCTGCAGGATGTCCAGCGCTTTTTCATTCATTCCATCGTCGTTGCTGGCTGTGCAGCGGGCATCGACGATCAACCTTGCTTCCGGCAGTGCCGCCTTGAGCAGCACCGCGTTGGACAGTACACAGATATTGGAAACCACGCCGCACAGCTCAATGACATCGAACTGCTGCTCCCGGGCATACTCTCCCAGCTCCCACGAACCAAAGCACGGCTTGTCAAAGCAGCGGTCCTCCGGGCAGCGCAGCTGCTCAACCTTTCCATACAGCTGCCATCCGTCCGAGCCCTTTTTACAGTGCTCAATCGGCAGATTCCTTCCCTCCTGGGTTTGCAGGTAATCGTCCCCGTGGGTATCAAAGGTAAAGAGAATCTCTTCACCCTGCTCCCGCGCCTGCTCGATTTTGCGGCAGATTGCCTGCTCGAGCTGAACCGCCTTTTCAAAACCCAGTGCGCCGTCCACAAAATCCTTCTGGTAATCGACCACGATCAGAGCCTTTTTCATCTGTGCTCCTCCTGTGCCTTAACCCAGACGGGACATGGAGGCAATGCCATGGATAGCATCGTAGATTTCGGTAAAGCTGGTGCTTTCAAATTCCACCGTGCGTCCTGCGGTGCGATGAATGCCCGGCATCTGCTGCACATGGTCGCACTTGGCTGCATTGGTCAGGTCCATGCGGCAGTGGTACGGAGCCTGCAAGGTGTACAGCTGCGGACGTTCGTTTTCATCCAGCGCCTTTTTGACCGCTGCGATGGTTTCTTCCTTCAACAGCTTCTTGGGTTTGTACACCGCAGAAAATCTCGAAAGCGACTGCTTGGTGCAGACAAATTCCGGCCACGGCATCATGCCATCGCCCTTCATCTGACGCTCCAGACCGGAGTCGCCGATAATCAGTCCGACCGGAACCTTGTGGACAATGCCGGCATAGGCGGAATTGATGGTGCCTTCGTTCATCAGCTGACCGTTGATGTAGATGTTCTGCACCGATGCGCCCGAATAGGTGTGGTCCATCGAGCTGGCAACTTCTCCCGCTCCCGCATGGTAACCGACTAAGAATACCATGTCAAAGCTGTCGTCCATTGCCGGCATCATATACTGCGGACGCGGGCTGCCGCTGACCAGCCATACCCTTTCGTCCTTGTCGTTGAGCCGGTCGTAGGAAAGATTCTGTCCTCCGCCGTGGGAATCTGCAATGTAGATGTGGGTGATTTCCTTATTGTGCTTGGATTTGGAGATTCCTTCCAGCACCCACTCCACCTGCTCGTTCATTGCGTTGCGGAATCGTTCTCTGTCTTCTGTTTCATCCTTCCAGTTGGTAATTCCTGCCAGACCTTCCATATCGACCGAGATGTACAGTTTCATAGATACACTACCCTTCTGTTTGTTATTTTTTTATCATTTGACCTAATTGTATCACTGCTCCGCTCGATTGGAAAGAGCTTTTTTATACAATTTAGTCAAAAAATAATCAAAAAATTTTATGATATTTGCAGTTTCTCCTGCATATTTCCCATTTCCCGGGCAATTTTTTTGCAATTCTTTACCAGAGCTTGACCTTACACTTCTTGACAGCTTTCACAAAATCCTTTATTGTAAATGCACAGGTGTTTTTTATTTGGATTTTACCTGCTGTCCATGCAGGAAATCTGTTCAGGAGGAACCAACTATGACTCAATTTTCAAAGCAGGAAAAAAGCTGGATTTTGTACGACGTTGCTAATTCCGCTTTTACCATGCTGGTGTCGACCACCATCCCCATCTATTTCCGCTCGCTTGCCGAGCAAAGCGTTTCCGAAGCGACCGCATCGGGCATCTGGGGACTTGCCACTTCGATTGCGGTGCTCATTCTGGCGATACTCTCCCCGTTTTTGGGAGCGCTTGCGGACTACCGAGGAATGAAAAAAAAGATTTTCTTTGCCTTTCTTACCGTGGGTGTCGTCGGTCTGCTGCTGCTTTCCTTTGCCGGCAGCTGGATTTCCTATCTGATGCTGTTTGTTTTGACCCGACTATGTTACAGCGCCTGCAACATCTTTTATGATTCGATGCTGGTGGATGTCACACCCGACGAGCGGATGGACCGCGTGTCCTCCTACGGATATGCGCTGGGCTACATCGGAAGCTGTATTCCCTTCACCATCGGCATCCTGCTCATCCTGCTGCGCCCGTTCGGTCTGTCCACCCAGTCTGCCACCCAAATTTCTTTTATCATCACTGCTGTCTGGTGGGTGCTGCTGACCATTCCGCTGTTGCGCAATGTCCGTCAGACCCATTATCTGGAGCGTCGCAGCAATCAGGTCAGCCACGCCTTCTCCCGCGTGGGACAAACGCTCAAAAAGATTCGGTGCAATCCTTCCATCTTTTACTTCATCCTTGCCTACTTCTGCTACATCGACGGCGTGTACACCATCATTTCGATGGCAACCACCTACGGCGGCGAGGTCGGCATCAGCGATACCAGCATGATTTTAGCTCTGCTGCTGACCCAGTTCGTTGCCTTTCCCTGTGCCATCCTCTCCAGCAAACTTGCCGAGAAACTGGGCACCCTAAAGGTCATCCGCATCTTCATCCTCATCTACTGCGGCATCTGTGTCTTTGGCTATCAGCTGGACAAAAGCTGGGAATTCTGGGTGCTGGCAGTGGTGGTCGGCATGGCACAGGGCGGCATCCAGTCGCTCTCCCGCTCCTACTACGGCAGAATCATCCCCAAAAACGAATCCAACGAATACTTTGGATTTTTTGATATCTTCGGAAAATTTGCCGACTTTTTCGGTCCGCTCATCGTCTCCTTCTGCGCCTTCATGTTCGGCACCTCCACCTATGGCATCCTGGCTCTGCTGGTGCTGTTTGTGATTGGGTATTTGCTGTTGAGGAAGGTGCCCGAAGCCTAACGCTATCTTAGCGTTTTTCATAGGATGTGCCCAAGTTTTTTTAAAGTAAATCCTTTCTTTAGTATAACATAATTAAATCAATTTGCAACAAAAAACACGTTCCTGTTTGCTCAGGAACGTGTTTTTCTGTTTTGTCCAAATTTTTACGTTATTTTTCGATATGGAACAACCGCAGCAGTTTCTGCCAGAAGGTCAGTTTTTCCTCCTGCTGCTCGACCGGCTGCTCAATTTCCGGCTTTTCAATCGGGTCGGTCTTGATGACAAACTGAACCGACTGCACATTGGTGTTCTTTTCCGAAACAAAGGAGGTCGTTTCGTGGTCTCCGCCGGTGATGTTGTCGATCATCTCGTCAATCTGGTCGGTGATTTTGGTGTCCATTCCGTCGGTCTTGTCGCGCATCTCAACGGTACCGTCCTTCATCTCCTGTGCGCCGTCGTTGAGGGTGATGATACCTGCCAGCAGGTCCGCTACTCCTTCGTCCAGCTCACCGGTGCCATCGCGCAGTGTGCCGGTCGCATCATAGAATTCCACAATGCCCTCCAGCATATCCACTGTGCCGTCATACAGGTCACGGCTGCCGGTCACCAGTTTACCGCTACCGTCCACCAACTGTTCGGCTCCGTCGGTCACCTGACCGTATCCCTCCAGAATCTTGCCAACTCCTTCGGTGTACTGGTTGATGCCGGTATCCAGCAGGTCGTACTGCTCGGTCAGGGTGCTGATGCCGCTCTTGAGTTCACCCATCTGGGTCAACATTCCTTTGAGCATCTCTGCCAGTTCCCCGATTTTTCCATTGAAGCTCTCATAGTTTTCCTTCAGGTTGTTGCTTCCTTCTATCAGTGCCGGAATCGACTGTTCCACTTTATCAAAGTATATTTTTGTACCGGCAATCATGCCGACATTTCCCGCCAGTACCTTCTGCAATCCTTGCAGAGAAGCAATCTGCGCATCCAATTCCCCAATCTGTTTTTCCAGCTGATTGATCAAACCCTCATTGCTCTGCCCGCTTTGATTGGTGTCATCCTGCTCGTTCTGCTCTGGAGTGGTCATCTCCGATCCTGCCAGCAGGTCGGAAAGCTGGTTGCTTTCTCCGTATCCAAATCCGCCCTGCTCGGTTATCTCGTCCTCATGATTGGAAGTACCTTGCTGCTCCTGATTGCTTTCGCTGTCACCTGCATCGGTGTTTCCTTCTTCGGTAGTGTTGCCATCGGAGTTGTCACTCTCGGAATGACCGTCTTCGGTATTCTCTCCTTCGGCACTGCCCTCTACACTCGTATCAGTTTCGGTACCGCTATTGTTTTCCTGTACGTCACCGTTTGTATCTTCGGTGGAACTACCATCGCCCGTCGTTTGACCATTTTCTGTCTGCTGTCCTTCTGGAACGGAGGAATCGGTCTGCGGCGGAACGGTCGGCTGCTGCTTTAACTCTGCAAGGATTCCCGAAAGCGTTTGCTTGGTGGATTCCAGATTGGCAATCAACGTTTTCAGCTGCATCATCTGTGAAGTATTTGCCTGTGCCAGTCCGCTTACATCAATTCCTGCCTGCTGCAACGCGCCGCTGTATCCAGCATAACTGATTGCCTGTAGTTGCTGAGCACCTTTCTGCAATGCGATGATTCCCTCGTTAATCTGATTGGAAGCGGTAACCAGTGCTTCAATTTGGTCGGCAGAAACATTTACCTGGTCCAGCGCTGCCTTGATGGTGTGCAGCGCTTTTTTGACCTCTGCCGAGCCTTTGGTCAGGGTACCGGAGTTGGAATCCAGCTCCCGCAGCGCTTCGTCCACCTGCAAAATGCCGTCATCCAGTTTGTTGAGTCCATCGTCCAACTGCTGTACGCCGTCCTTGAGGTCAAACGCACCGTCGTTGAGGTCAACGCCGCCGTCCCTTAAATCCGAGGCTCCGTCATGCAGCTCGCCTGCACCGTCATTGAGTTCGGTAACACCGCTTTGCAGGTCGTTTTCCACACCGTCCTGCACCTCGTCCACGCCGTCCTTGATGTCACCCGCGCCATCGTCCAGCTTTTTGATGCCGTCCAGCAGCTCATAAACCTGGTCCATCAGCTCCTCGTCATCGACCTCCACATTCAGCGACATCGAAACGCCGTTGATGGCAATAGAAGGCATCTCAAAATCCTGCACATCCGCCGTAATCAGGATGTCCTCCTCCTTGCCCGGCAGGATGGTATAGGTCAGCTGCTTGTTCTTACCGACGTTTGCCTGGGTCGCACCTTCAGCTATGATGTTGCTGCACTGGTTGGTGTCCAGCGTAAAGGAAGCCTGCACCGCATAATCTTCAAAAAAACTGCCGGAGCATTCATCATTCTTGCGCACCGTCATGGTAATTTTCAGCGCGCCGCTTTTTCCACCGATTTCCTCCGGGCTGTACTCCTTGCCGTCGATATAATAATGGATGTCGAACTTCCACGGCATCACCTTGCTGTCCAGCGTACCTTCATAATACAGCTTGCCTGCATCTGCGTCGATGGTGACCTTGCCGTTGTCATATCCCACCTCTGCGGTGGAAGTCATATCCCGCAGCGCGGTGTAGGAGCCATAATCGACAATCTGCCCCTTCTGGTCCAAATCAAAAATATTGACAACATAAATATTCGATACCGAACCGTCGTGGTTCAGGTTTACATAAACAACTTCCTGCTTTGGCGTATTTTCTTCTTCGGCTGCAAAAGCGGTCATCGGAGCCGACAGCAGCATACTGGCTGCCAGCATCACCGCCAGCGCTTTCTTTGAGAGATTTCTCATTGTACTGCTACCTCCTGTTTTTCTTTCTGATTCTTGTTTTTCTTTTGATGGTGGTGAGTTTTTCTTCCAATAAAGATTCCATCCAGCAGGTACAGCATACCCGGAAGGACAAACAGGACAATCAGCATCGAGAAGATGGTGCCGATTCCTAAGAATTTACCCAGCTGAGCCAACAGCCCGTGGGTAGAGATGTAACCCATCAGGAAGCCGACCACTGTCATAACGCTGCCCGATGTCAGGATGGAAACGGTGACTGCCGAGATGGTTTCCACAATCGACTGTTTTTTGTCCATCGTCTGTCTGCACTCGCGGTACCGGTCGGTCAGCAGAATCGCATAGTCGACCGTTGCACCCAGTTGAACCGAGCTGATGATGAGGTAGGAAATATAGAAGACAGTATTTCCCTGGAAATACGGAACCGCCAGATTCAGCCAGATGGCGGTCTCGATGCTCAGCACCAGAATGACCGGCAGGGAAATCGACTTCATCAGCATGAGCAGCACCAGAAATACGGCGCCGATTGCCAAGGCATTGACCTTGAGCATATCATCGGTGATGGTATCCATCAAATCGTAGGTGCTGACGCCTTCTCCTGCCAGATAGTAGCTGCCCGGGTAGTAGCTGTCTGCAATCGAACGAATTTGTTCCACCAGCCGGAAGGTCTGTTTGCCTTCATAGTCGGTGTCCAGCGAGATGACCATGCGGCTGTAATTGGGCGAACGAAGCTTTGCAAGGGTATCCGCATCCAGATATTCCAACGGAATCTCAGCTCCGGCTGCATCCACATAGGAGATGATGCTGGTCACCTGCGGCAGCTCGTGCAGACTGTCCGAAAGCTCCTTTTCGGTTGCGGTGCTGTTGTTCGGAACCATCAGCACATAGGTGTCGTTCTGCCCAAATACATCCTCGATTTCGGCAGTATCTGCACCCAGCTGTGTCTGCACACCAAAGATGTGGCTGGCTCCGTAGTAGTAATCGTTTTGGTTGGATGCCAGGTAAGCCGGAATAAAGATTACCAAAAATACACAGACCATTGGAATCATCAACCGGCGCACCAGCTTGCCCAAGCCACGACAGGAGGGAACCAGCTCGCGATGGCGGGTTTTATCCAACAGACGGTAGGTCACCAGAATCAAATCCGGCATAAAGACAAAGACGGTGATCAAGCTCAGTGCAACGCCCTTTGCCAGTGCCAGTCCAAGGTCAGGTCCGATTCGGAACTGCATCAGCACCAACGCCAAAAATCCGATAACGGTGGTCAAACCACTGGAAAGGATGGAGGTGGTGGATTTCATCAGGGCATCCACCATTGCCGATTTTGCATCCGGGTTTTCCAGTCTGCATTCCTCAAAACGGTGAATCAAAAAGACCGAATAGTCCAGAGAAACCGCCAGCTGGAGGATATTGCCTGCTGCATTGGTAACAAAGGAAATCCTTCCAAAAATCAGGTTGGTGCCGCTGTTGATGGCGATTGCTACCCCCAGTCCGCCCAGTACGATCAGCGGCTCAATCCAGGACGGGGTGGTAATCAAGAGAACAATCAGAACAAACAGCACGGCGAAAGCGGAAATCATCATAACCTCTGTAACGGTGCTGGTGGTTGCAACTGCGGTGGAAACCGCGCTGCCGGTCATCGCATTGTCTTCTCCAATCAGTGCGCGAATATCTTCTACTGCCTGAATCCTCTTGTTTTCATCAATCGTCACGGTAAACAGCGCTGCATTGTCCTTGTAATAGGTCTCCAGCGTGTCCCGGTCGATGGTATTCAGCGGCACATGAATATCCGCCGCATCATCCAACCAGGTCACCTCGCTCACACCATCTACCTGTTTGAGTTTTTCTTTATACTCCAACGCCTGCGGTATCGTCAGGTCGTGGATCATCACCCTGGCGTTTGGAATCCCACCTTCAAACTCTTCCTCCATCACATCCAGTGCAACGGTGGAGGGCGCATCCTCCGGCAGGTAATCGTTGATGTCATAATCGACCGCTACCAAATCCTTCATAAAAATACTCAGTACGGTCAACACCAGAAATGCGGTCAGCACTGTCTTGGTATGCTCAACGATCCACTCGTAAAATTTTCTCATTGCGTGTTCTCCTCTCTCAGAGGACGTCCGGTCCCGTTGAGTGCAAAATGGTTCTGTTTACTTTGCAGCTCCAGGTGCAGCTGATTGCTGTTCACGCTTCCTTGCGCTGTATACTCGATCGTCCTCATAAAGGTGATGATTTTTCCATACAGGTCACAACTCCCGTCGCTCATCACCCTGCCGTAAAACGGCTCCTGATGTCCCAACAGACGCAGCCATCCGTCTGCCTGCTCCCCACTGATATGCATTTTCATCGTTCCGCGCCGGATTCCCAACGGGGTGGACAACGCGACATCATACAGATATTCGGGCATTCCTTTCCACTTCTTTCCTGTCTTTCCCACTTCTTTTCCAAACGGTCTATCCATTCAGCTTGCGGCAAAATTCTGTCAGCGCCAGCGCCGTCTGGTCGATTCCAAGGGAAGCGCTGTTGATACAAACATCATAGTTGCTGATGCTTCCCCAGCTGCGTCCAGTGTGATGATTGTAATAATCTCTGCGCTGTGCATCGGTCTTCTTAATCAGCGAGCTCATCGCTTTGGCATCCATACCGGTCAGGGCACATTTTCTTTCCACCCTTTTTTCAAATGGCGCTGCCACAAACAGGCTGATGTGTTCCACATCATTTTGACGCAGCACCTGGTCTGCACATCTTCCGACAAAGATGCAGCTGCCCTTTTGCGCCTGTTCCAAAATCAATCTGCTTTGCAAAATGAACAGGATTTCGTTGGCAGGCTTTCCACGCAGCTCCTTGTCGTTCTGGTCGTACCAGACACGGTGCAGCCAAGGGTTCGCCTTCTTTTCATCCACCGCCGCCAGCTTTTCTGCTGGCAGGCTGCTTTGTTCGATTACCTGATCCAGCAATTCCTTGTCCCAAAAATCAATCTGCAAATTTTGTGCCAAACGTTTTGCAATCTCATGTCCGCCACTTCCAAATTCTCTTCCTACGCAGATGATCATTTCCATTTCCTCCTTTTGGTTTTGTTCTATCCAGTATTTTATCCCCCACCTGACCATAAAACTATGGTCAAATCGTCTACTTTGTGGAATTTTGGACACTTGGGGCAATTTGTTGGTCTGTCCTCGGCAACTTTCCCCTTGCCCTTGCTGTACAGTCCTGTATAATATTCTTGTGGAGGAAAAAGTTATGAAACAAGATCAAAAAACGCTCAACACCAAAAAAGCCCTGGCTGCTTCTCTAAAAAAATTTATGAAGCAAAAGCCACTTTCCAAAATCACCGTCAGCCAACTGATTTCCGATTGTAATGTCAATCGCAAAACCTTCTATTATCATTTTGAAGACATCTATGATCTGCTGAAGTGGACGTTGGAGGAGGAAGCCATCGAAGTAGTCAAGCAGTACGATCTTCTGGTGGATTACCCGGAGGTCATCACCTTTGTCATGGATTATGTGGAGGAAAACCAGCACATCCTCAACTGTGCCTACGATTCGCTGGGCAGGGAGGGGATGAAGCGGTTCTTATATGCTGACTTCATTGGTATCCTTTCCACCTTGATTGAGGGCATCGAACAACAGGAAAACATCCACGCAGATGCGGAATTTAAACAGTTTTTATGCGAATTTTATACAGAGGCACTCAGTGGTATCCTCATCAGCTGGTTCCACGATCCCAAAGGACGCGACCGCGACAAAACCATCCAGGACATCCTGCTGATCCTGAGTACTTCTCTGCCAAATGTGCTGCGCGCTTCCCAGCAGCTGCGTGAGTCGAATTTTAACAATTAGCTGCTCTTTTGTTTTTACCAAAACCATTCTTCTTCCTTAAAATGGATGTATTTGCTTTTGTCCGGTATTTTTATCCGCTCTTTTTCACTGTATCTCTCTGTGATTTTCTGTAATAAATAAATATCTTTTTTCCATTTTATCTTTTATTTTTGTTGTAATATAATAAAAAACATTGCTCTTTCTATACAAAATAAAGTGTTTTCTTTATTTGTTTGGATATTTTCCCCGATAACCTCCTTTTATTTTTGCATAAATAAATTTTTGACCCTTAATTTTTAGATATATCGTCATCTTGACATTCATTTACTAATCATATATCCTTGATTTAACAGGAGAGAATCCATCACATTTCCTGTCAGAGCAGGCTGTCCTGCCGTTTTGTAAGGAGGGGGTCGTCTTGGAAAAAAAGGAGTCTGTTTCCAAAATTTTAGGTTTAGTCACAATGTATAATCAAAAGCTTTCCCAGTATGTCAAGGATTACCGCAACTACGGTACACCACAAAAGCTGCGCTCCGATCAAATCCACCTGATTTGCCACATCGGACGCAACCCCAAGTGTAATCTGCGCTATCTTGCCGAAGCGACCGGTGCCTGTTTTCCAACCGTTTCTTTGCAGGTAGACCTATTGCGCAATATCGGACTGGTCACCAAAACCCGCTCTTCCTCTAACCAGCGGGAAATTGAAATCGCGCTGACCGAAGATGGCACCGCAGCTTTTGCCTATCATCAAAAGCTGGATGCGGACTACTTTGCCAAAACCTCCGCCTGTTTGGAAGAATACACCGAGGAGGAATTGGCTACCATCCGTAAGTTTGTAAATCAAATGCTGGAGACTGATTATTTTAAATAAAAAACAATCCTGCTTAAAAAACAGGATTGCCCAAAAGAAAAGCGGCTGCGAAACTATCGCAGTCGCTTTTGTGTTGTCTTCTTATTTCATGGTGTCGCGGATGACACGGTACATATTGTCGTAGGTCAGCTTGTCCAGCTCGCTGGAGGTAAAGCCTTCCTTGTGCAGACGGTCGATGAGCAGCGGAACCTTGTCCACCGAGTCGATCTCCAAATCGCCGCGGATCCCGTCCAGGTCGCCGCCCAAAGCCATGCACTCGATACCGCCGACCTGATACATATGTTTCATGTGGCGAACCATATCGTCGATGCGGCTGGTGTGGGAGTGGATGTCCGGCGAGATAAATCCTGCCGAGAAGTTGACGCCGATAGCACCGCCGCACTCTGCGATAGCACGAATCATCTCATCGGTCAGGTTGCGGGAATGTGGGGTCAGGGCACGGCAGTCGGAGTGGGAAGCTACAAACGGTTTATGGTTTTCCTTGCAGATGCGCACAACATCCCAGAAGCCGCCGTCGGACAGATGGGAAACGTCGGCAATGATGCCCATGCGGTTCATCGCGTCGATCATCTCACAGCCAAAGGGTTTAAGCGGCAGTGCCATCTTTTCCGGGTCAAAGGAATTTGGATAGCCCAGGCAGTTTTCATGGTTCCAGGTAATAGAAATCAGACGGATTCCCATTTTGTACATCTTTTCCAGACCTGCCAGCGTGCCGTTAATTCCGTTTCCGTCCTCTGCGGTCAGGAAGCAGGAAATCTTGCCTTCCTTTTCGTTGCGGAGCATATCGTCTAGGTTGCCTGCAAAGGCAGCATAATCGCTGTATTTTTCCAGGTTTTTATAGAAGCATCCCGACAGCGCATCCATAAAGTCGGCATCACTTGGTTTTTTCATTCCCTTTGCCAGGAAGCTTTCCTCCGGCATCAGGCACATTGCATAAAACTGCGCGGTAAAGCCGGCTGCCTTCAGGCGCTTAAAGTCTACCGCTTTATTATTTTCGTACAGGTCAATCTCTTCCCCGTATCCTGTTCCCAGCAGTGTGTCGCAGTGCATATCGATCATTTTCAAGACAAATCCCTCCAAAATAATATAGTTTTGTCTAAAAACATTTTACGCTTAACATTCCTTTTAGTCAATAGTTAATAAAAATTTTGTTTTTGTTCAACTTTTTTAAAAAAGCTTTTGTTTTTTATCAAAACTGTTTAAAAAGCCAAATGTATCTGCTTTATTCTTTCATTTTCAAATATAAATTTTACGATAGTAGAGAAAATATTCATCTGTTTTTCAAGAATATAATATCCCTTACAAGGAATTTTTAGCAAAGCGGCTCTCCCAAATCCAGGCTGCGAATCCTGCGTCGCAACGGCAGAACGCTGGCTGCCGACACATTGAATCCATCCACGCCGGTTCGGATAAACCAGTCTAACATCCGCTCATCGTCTGCCATATCTCCGCTGACGGTCACCTTGATTCCAACAGTATGTGCAGCATCAATCACCATTTCAATCATCCGCATCACCGCCGGATGCCGGGTGTTGTAGTAGCTGTTCACCCGTGGATTCTGTCGGTCCACCGCCAGCGCGTACTGCACCAGGTCGTTGGTATCGATGTGGAAAAAATCAACCTTTTCTGCAAGTTCCCGACTTAGAATCACGGAGGCAGGTGTTTCGATGACCAGTCCAACACGTACCTGCGGGTCAAATTCCATCTTATCCCGCTTCAATGATTCTCTTACAGCCTGTAAATGCCGCAAAATTTCCTCCAGCTGCTCTACACTGTCCACCATCGGGAACAGGATGCTGACCGGACCATAGCAGGCTGCCCGATAGATTGCCCGCAGCTGGGTCTGAAACATCTGCGGCGTGGCAAGGCAGATGCGGATAGAGCGAAATCCGAGGGATGGGTTCATCTCCGGTTTGTTTTTCGGCAGCTCGGTCAGCTTGCGTGCGCCAAAGTCCAGCGTGCGGATGACCGTCCGTTTTCCCTTCATCTGGCGGATGACCTCGCGATAGGCGCTCACCTGCTCCTCTTCGCCGGGCAGTCCATCCCGTTTCAAGTAAAGGAATTCGCTGCGCATCAGTCCCAATCCGTCCGCATCACTGCGGATGACCTGCTCGATGTCCAGCGGCTCGGTGATGCTGGCAAAAATTTTCACCTCTCTACCGTCAATGGTGCGGTTGGGCTTTCCAATCAGATGATTAAGTCCCTGTAGCCGCTCCTGCTCTCTGCGCTGCTTCTCTTCCAATCGGTGCAAAGTAGCCGGGTCCGGGTCGATGTACAGTCTGCCGGTGTAGGTGTCCACCGCTGCCAACAGTCCCTGGCAGCTGCGGTCCAAGCCTTCTCCCACGCCCAGCAGATACGGAATGTTGCGGTCACGGGTGATAATCGCTGCATGGGAATTTTCTGAGCCGGATTTGGTCACAAATGCTAAAACCTTATCACGCGGCAGCTGGATGACCTCGCTGGGCACCAGCTCATCGGATGCCAGGATGGACGGGTATTCCGGCACAAACAGCTCCACCTTCCCATAGGTCAGGTTGCTGATTAAGCGATGCGCCACATCTTGGACATCGATTGCCCGCTGCTGCAAATATGGGTCGGGGATGGAGGAAAACATCCTGTAAAAGGTTTCGGCTGCCTGCTGCACGGCATATTCTGCGCCGGTGTGCTGATTTTTAATCAGCTCCAACACATAGCCGTTAAAATCCTGGTCCTCCAACAATAGATGGTGCGCCTGAAAAATCGCCGCATTCTCGCTGGAAATTTCCCGCAGCGCCAGCTTGTGAAGGGTCTGCACCTGCATCACCGCCTGCTCTTTTGCCTGCCGGTAACGCTGCACCTGGATCTGTGTATCCTCTTGTGTCTGTTTTTCAACATGAAACAGCTGCCTCTCATAAAAGACCAGCTTTCCCACTGCAATACCTTTGTGTACTCCTGTTCCTTTTAAGGATAACATTGCTCCGCCTCCCCTCTGTTTGATGTACCTTCATTAAACCTCTTTTTTTATAAAACCGCAAGCGTTTTAGGCATTTTTGTAAAAACAGTTCATCTTATCCTTTCGTTTTTTAGCTATATTTCCCTGCATTTAGCTATTTGTATAAAATATTTTCCTCTTGCTTTTTATTTCTTATCCAAAATCCAACAAAATAAACTGTATCTCCATTTGATTTGCGTTAGCTATTGACAACTTTTTTTCCAGGGATTAAAATGTAAGCATAGGCTAACAACTGTATATATCCTATTTTCCTGATAGAGAAAGAGGAGGAATTGTTCTTATGACATTGGACTGTCTGAAACCCGGACAGAGCGGCGTAATCTCTGTTGTCGGCGGTCAGGGCGCACTGCGCAGAAGGCTGCTGGACATGGGTCTGACCCCCAAAACAAAGGTGAGTGTCCGCAAGGTCGCACCGATGGGGGACCCCATCGAGCTGTACCTGCGCGGCTATGTACTGACCATCCGCGCGGAGGATGCTGCCAACATCGAAATCGGGGAGGTAACACAATGAGTCATCTTCTTGCCCTTGCCGGCAACCAGAACTGCGGAAAAACCACCCTCTTTAATGCGCTGACCGGCAGCAACCAGCACGTCGGAAATTTTCCGGGCGTAACTGTTGAAAAAAAAGAAGGCAGCATCAAAAAGTATAAGGATGCGGTTCTGGTGGACCTGCCCGGCATCTATTCCCTCTCGCCGTACACCTCCGAAGAGGTGGTCACCCGAGATTTTCTGGTCAAAGACCACCCCGATGCCATCATCAACATCGTCGATGCCACCAACCTGGAGCGCAACCTGTATCTGACCCTTCAGCTGATGGAGCTGAACATCCCGATGATCCTTGCGCTGAACATGATGGACGAGGTACGCGCCAGCGGCAACACTATCCACGTCAAAAAGCTGTCGCAGGAGCTGGGCATCCCGGTCATTCCAATCTCTGCTGCCAAAGGCGAGGGCATCTCGGACCTGCTGGACACCGTAATCAAAACTCTCAAGGGTGACAAAGCACTGCCGCGGCTGGATTTCTGCAAGGGAGAAGTGCACCGCGCCATCCACTCGATTGCCCACATCATCGAGGACCACGCACAGGCTGCCGGTTATCCCATCCGCTTTGCTGCCACCAAGCTGGTGGAGGGCGACGAACCAATGTTCAAAGCGCTGGATTTGGACAGCGGCGACATCCACATCATCGACCACATCGTCGAGCAGATGGAGCAGGATCTGGGCACCGACCGAGAAGCGGCGCTGGCAGATATGCGGTACAGCTACATCGAGCAGCTGTGTGCGCAGTGTGTCGTCAAACATCAGGAAACCCGCGAACAGCTCCGCTCGGAGAAGATTGACCGGCTGCTGACCAGCAAATATCTGGGTATCCCGATTTTCCTGCTGATTATGATGCTGATTTTCTGGCTGACCTTCTCGGTGCTCGGCGCTCCTTTGCAGGATTTGCTCAGCGGCTGGATTGACAGCTTCACCGCCTTTTTGGAATCCTTCCTGGTGCGCAATCAGGTCACACCGTGGCTGATTTCTCTTCTTATCAACGGAGTCTGTGCCGGTGTCGGCAGCGTTCTTTCCTTCCTGCCCATCATCGTCCTGCTGTTCTTCTTCCTCTCTTTGCTGGAGGACAGCGGCTATATGGCAAGGGTCGCCTTTGTGATGGATAAGCTGCTGCGCAAAATCGGTCTGTCCGGTCGTTCCTTTGTTCCGATGCTCATTGGATTTGGATGCAGCGTTCCTGCTATCATGGCGACCCGCACCCTCTCCAGCGACCGCGACCGCAAAATGACCATCGTGCTGACCCCCTTCATGTCCTGCAGCGCCAAGCTGCCTATCTACGGCATGATTACCGCAGCCTTTTTCCCGGAGCATCCTGCCATCGTGATGGTTTCTCTGTATGTGCTGGGCATCGTGGTTGCCATCCTGTCCGGTCTGCTGCTGAAAAACACCATCTTTCAGGGCAACTCGGTCCCGTTTGTCATGGAGCTGCCTGCCTACCGCCTGCCGGATGCCAAGAGCGTTCTGCTTCATATGTGGGAAAAGGCGAAGGATTTTTTGCACAAGGCGTTCACCATCATCTTCATCGCCTCCATCGTCATCTGGTTCCTCCAGAGCTTTGACTGGCGGCTCAACATGGTCAGCGACAGTGCCACCAGCATCTTAGCCTCTGTCGGCTCGATCATTGCACCGCTCTTTACCCCTCTGGGCTTCAACGACTGGCGCGCTTCCACCGCTTTAATCACCGGATTCACCGCCAAGGAATCGGTTGTCAGCACTCTGACCATCCTGACCGGCGCTTCCAGCGACGCACAGCTGAGCGCCATGCTGACCCAGATCTTCACCCCACTCAGCGCCTTCAGCTTCCTGGCATTCACCATCCTGTATATGCCTTGCGTGGCTGCTTTTGCCGCTTCTAAAAGAGAACTGGGCTCCATGAAGCAGGCGCTGCTCACCGCCGGATACCAAACATTGGTCGCTTACATCGTCGGCACCCTCATCTATCAGGTCGGCTCGCTGATCCTGTAAGGAGCTGATTCTCCTATCGTATTCTAACCCACCTGCTGCATACCGTTTGGCATCAGCAGGTGGTTTTTTTCAACCAGTGGTACTCTTTCATTTTTGCGCAAACCTTTTCTTTTATCCCAATCGGCATTTTCCAGATGGATGTATCCTCTCCTTTTGGGTAGAGGGTCGAAAGCTCTTCTCTGGATGATATCTCAAGCTCCGAAAGAATAATCATCAAAAAAACTAAAGCGACAGGTCGAAGTTTCTGCCTGTCGCTTTGGTTTTTTATCCGCCTGATACGGCACTTATCCCAGCGCCACATCCAGCACCATCATCAGCAAAAATCCACCCATTACGCCGAGAGTGCCGACGTTGGAATGTTCTCCCAGATGCGCCTCCGGGATCAGCTCCTCCACCACAACGTACATCATTGCACCCGCTGCAAAACTGAGCAACCAGGGCATCAGCGGCTGGATTCCTCCTGCTGCCAATACCACCAGCACACCGAAGATTGGCTCGACAATGCCGGAAAGCATCCCATAGATAAAGCTCTTTCCTCGACTCATTCCCTCCTGCCGCAGTGGCAGAGAGATGGCTGCGCCCTCCGGGAAGTTCTGGATGCCCATTCCAACCGCCAGCGCCATCGCTGCGGCATAAGCGCTGCTGTCGTTATGCTGGGCTGCCAGAGCAAACGCCAGTCCCACTGCCATCCCTTCCGGGATGTTGTGCAGAGTAACCGCCAGCATCAGCATGGTGCTGCGCTGCCATTTGGAATCCAGTCCCTCCGCCTGTTTGGCACCCGGATGCAGATGCGGCAGCAAACTGTCAAGCAGCATTAGAAAGGCAACGCCCAGCACAAAACCTCCACCGGCAGGCAGCCATCCGGCAACACCTGCCGCCTGTGCCTCCTCCATAGCAGGAATCAGCAGACTCCAAACCGATGCAGCAATCATCACCCCTGCTGCAAATCCAAGAAAAATCCTCTGGATATTGGCGCTGACCGCCTTTTTAAAAAAGAATACCATCGCTGCCCCTAAGCTCGTCATCAAAAAGGTAAAGCCGGTACCACCGACTGCCCAAGCAAGCGCATGACTCATAAAATCCTCTCCTTTTTATAGTTAGCATAAGCTAATTTATAGTTATAGTATACTGTATTTGTATAAAAAAGTCAACTCCCTCCCTTTATTTTCCTCCATCATCTGCCCACGCTGTAAAAATAAACAGGACAAGTTCTTCGGCACCGGTTAGTGCCGAAGAACTTGTCCTGTTGTAAAGGGAGAAAAAGGTGGTGTATGTCAATTTTATAGAAGATTTCTAAAGAGAATGATTGCAAGCACGGTGCAGATATTCATCCAGCTCCTGCGGTGTGGACAGCTGCATTGCCTGCTCTGCCACCTGCTCTACCTGCTCTTGGTTCCATTCCGAGATGGTCTTTCTGGTTTTCAGAACAGAGGAAGCGCTGACGCTGAACTCATCCAAACCAAACTGCATCAGCAGCGGAATCAGCAGCGGGTCGGCAGCCGATTCGCCGCACATACCGACCGGGATCTGCGCCTGCTTTGCCGCATGGATGATTCCACGGATGCTGCGCAGCACCGCCGGATGCAGGGCGGTATACAGCTGCTCTACCTTGGCATTTCCGCGGTCCACCGCGAGGGTGTACTGGGTCAGGTCGTTGGTGCCGATGCTGAAGAAGTCTGCCTCCTTCGCCATCAGGTCGGCGGTCAAAGCAGCAGCCGGTGTTTCAATCATCACGCCCAGTGCAATCTTCGGGTCGTACTCCAAGCCTTCGCGGCTCAGTTCCTGCTTACATTCCTCCATCAGACTGCGGGCTGCGCGGATTTCCTGCACGCCAGTGACCAGCGGAAGCATAATCTTGATATTTCTCTCCTGCGCTCCCGCACGCAGCAGCGCACGCAGCTGGGTTTTAAAAAGCGACTGCTCGCTCAAACAATACCGGATGGCGCGCCATCCCAAAAACGGGTTCTGCTCGCTGCCCATCTTCAGATAGGGGATCTCCTTGTCCCCTCCGACGTCCAGCGTGCGGATGATGACCTCTCTGCCCTTCATCAAACGGGAAACACTGCTGTACGCTTGCAGCTGCTCCTCCTCGTCCGGCATAGAAGGGCGGTCCATGAATAAAAACTCGGTGCGGAACAGCCCGATTCCTTCCGCTCCGTTTTCCAAAGCAGCCTGCGCCTCCATCACGCTGCCGATGTTGGCATACAGCTGGTAGCTTCTACCGGAGGCATCGACCGTCGGCTTGTCCCGATAAATCGACAGCATCGCCTTCTGACGCAGCTGCTCCTCCTGGAGTTTCGTGTAGTGGTACAGCGTTTCCGCATCCGGCTCGGTCAGCACCTGACCGGTGGCACCGTCCACAATGGCAGTCTGTCCATCGGTCAGCTGCTGCAAAGCATCCGGTATACCCAGCACTGCCGGTATCTCCAGCGCACGCGCTAAAATGGCAGAGTGACTGGTCTTTCCTCCAACCTCGGTAACGATGGCGCTCACATTCTCCTTTTGCAGACCGACCGTCATCGAAGGGGTCAAATCCTTTGCCGCCAGAACCGTTCCCTTTGGCAGCGAAGCCATGTCCACACTCTCCACACCCAGCAGCAGACGCAGCATCCGGGTTTTGATGTCCTCGATGTCGGTGGCACGCTGCTTCATCAATTCGTCCTCCACATTGGAGAACATCTCGATGTACATCTGACAGACGCTGTCCACCGCGGCTTCTGCACAGCTTCCGCTCTGGATGGCATCCTCCATCTGGCTGACCATAAACGGGTCGGAGAGCATCATCACCTGTCCGCTGAGAATCTCCGATTCCTTCTGACCGACTCGCTGGCGGATGTCCTCTGCCATCCGCTGGGTCTTTTCGCAAAAGGTCTCCACCGCCTGTTTTAAACGAGCCTTTTCCTGCTCTGCTCCTTGATACTGCACCTGGGAATAATCCAGATTCTGCTCTCTGATGCAGATGACCTTTCCAATCCCGATGCCTGCCGAAGCGCCTACTCCTTTGAGCATAGCGTTTGCACCCCTTTCCCGTTTCTGCCGGATTACTCTCCCAGACCGGACTCTACCAGCGCAACTGCTGCCTTCAGGCACTCTTCTTCGTTGTCGCCGCTGCATTTGATTTCGATCTCGCTGCCCTGTTTGATGCAGGCTGCCATCAGATTCATAATGCTTTTTCCGTTGATGTCCTTGCCGTTAAAGTTGATGCTAACATCGCAGCCGAAGGGGGTGACTTCCTTGATAAAAAGCTGCGCCGGTCTCATGTGCATTCCCATTGGATTGATTACCTTTACCTTTGCCGATACCATAGTTTCATCCTGCCTTTCCAGATTTTCGTCGTCATTTCTTCTGACAGATTTTATTCTGCCACTTTATCTTTTTTCAATACGCCCAGCAGCAACATTCCCACCAGCGAACCGGCTGCCAAAGCGATGAGATAGCCAACCACATTTCCTACAACCGGGAAAACGAAGATGCCGCCATGCGGAGCGCGCAGGGTGCAGCCGAACAGCATCGACAGTCCTCCTGCCACCGCCGAACCTGCCACGCAGGATGGGATGACACGCAGCGGATCTGCTGCTGCAAAGGGGATGACACCCTCGGTGATGAAGCACAGTCCCATGATGTAGTTGACAACGCCGGATTTTCTTTCCTCAGAGGTAAATTTCTTTTTAAAGAAGGTAGTTGCCAGAGCGACCGCCAGCGGAGGAATCATACCGCCAATCATAACCGCTGCCATCACATCATAGTTGCCGCTGGCAATCGAAGCGGTTCCAAATACATAAGCTGCCTTGTTGAATGGTCCGCCCATGTCGATGCTCATCATGCCTGCTACGATACAGCCAAGCAGAATCTTGCTGCTGCCGCCCATCGAGTTGAGAAAACTGGTGATGCCGGTATTGATTGCCGCCATGGTCGGGTTGACTGCAAACATGAACACACCAATCAGCAATACGCCGAACAGCGGGTAGATGAGAACCGGTTTGATACCTTCCATGCTTTCAGGAAGTTTGTCCGCCAGCTTTTTGATGCCCAGTACCAGATAGCCCGCTACAAAACCAGCCAAAAGCGCCGCCAGGAAACCGCCGGAGACTGCATTTTCACCACTGATGTTTGCAAAAGAGTTGCCCACCTTGGCAATATAGCCGCCTACGATACCGACTGCCAGACCCGGACGGTCCGCAATGCTGTATGCGATGTAACCGGCAAGGATTGGGAGCATGAAGTCGAAGGCGACCCCTCCCACCGTCTTAAAGAAGGCTGCCAGCGGGGTGTTCATACCAAAGTTTGCCGGATTGATGGAGTAATCGTCCAGCAGGAAAGCAATCGCAATCAGGATACCGCCGCCGATAACAAACGGCAGCATATGGCTGACACCGTTCATCAGATGCTTGTACAGCTGTCTGCCAAAGCTTTCTTTGCCCTGTTCCTGCTGCTGTACAGCTGCCTTTTTCTCTTTTTCATAGACAGCCACCGTTCCGCTTTCAATCTGCTCAAGCAGCTGCTGCGGCTTGTGAATGCCATCCGACACCGGCACAAACAGCACCTTTTTCCCTGCAAATCGCGCGGTCTCTACATTTTTGTCCGCAGCCACAATGATGCCGTCCGCCTGCTCGATCTCCTGTGCGGTCAAACGGTTTTTCACACCGCCGCTGCCGTTGGTTTCCACCTTGATGGACAGGTTCATCTGCGCAGCCGCTTTTTCCAGTGCCTCTGCTGCCATATAGGTATGCGCGATACCGGTCGGGCAGGCGGTCACTGCCAGTACCCGATAGCCTGCTTTTTCTTCCACCGGCTTTTGCTCGGTGCCGCCGACCTCCTGCGGATACTTTTCCTTTTCAAATCGGTCGATTACTGCCATAAACTGCTGTGCATCTGCTGCGCTGCGCAGGGCTTTGACAAATTCCCCGTCCATCAGCAGGACCATCAGTCGGGAAAGAATCTCCAGATGCAGGTCGCCGTTGAGTGGTGCTGCAATCATAAAAAACAAATCGGAGGGCTGTCCGTCCATTGCACCGTAGTCCACGCCCTGTGTCAGTGTCATCGCTGCCAGAGAAGGAGCGCTTACTGCGTCTGATTTTGCATGGGGAACGGCGATGCCCTGCTCGATGGCAGTGCTGCTCATCTCTTCCCTTGCCAGAATCGCTTTTCGGTACGCCTCCCGGTCATCGATGCAGCCGCCTGCCATTTGCAGCTCCACCAGTTTGTCAATTGCCTGCTCCTTGTCGGAAACCTGTGCACCCAGCGCAATGCGGTCGGTGCTGAGTAAATCAATAATCCTCATGCTCTATCTCTCCTTTTTTATTTGAGCGTCTGATACAACGCCAAAACCTCTTCTCCTGTCGCCAGCTGGTCGGAAAATGCCGTAGCGCTTCCGGCGGCAGTTCCCATCTTCAAGGCAGTCCGGTAGTCCTTCGACTGCAAATATCCTGCTAAGAATCCTGCCACCATCGAATCTCCTGCGCCCACCGAGTTTTTGACGGTTCCTTTCGGCGCGTTGATTCGATGAAATCCGCCAGTCTCATCCAGCAGGATTGCTCCGTCGCCTGCCATCGAAATCAGCACGTTGCGCGCGCCCATCTGCTGGAGCCTGCCGGCATACTCCCGAATCTGCTCTTCTGTGTGAAGCTGCACTCCAAAGATTTCACCCAGCTCGATGTGGTTGGGCTTTATCAAAAACGGATGATATTTTAAGACGTTGCACAAAAGTTCTTTGGTGGCATCCACCGCTGCCAGAATTTGTTTGCCTTCCATCCGCTCCAGGATATTTTCATAGATGTCGCTGGGCAAGCTGCTTGGGATGCTGCCCGCCAGCACCAGAACATCCTCTTTCTCCAGACGGTCCAGCCGTTCAAACAGCATCTCCAGCTGCTCGAAACCGATTTTAGGACCCTGTGCATTGATTTCACTTTCACAATCTGCCTTTAGTTTTACATTGATACGGGTCATTCCCTCAGGCAGGTGGATAAAATCGGTATCCACTCCCATCGTTTGCAGCTGGTTTTCCAGCGCCTTTCCGGTAAAACCTGCCACAAATCCCAGCGCACAGTTTTGCACACCGATATTTTTAAGCAGCACCGAAACGTTGATTCCCTTGCCGCCAAACTGGATTTCTTCGCTTGTGGTCCGGTTGACCTGTCCCAGTTGAAACTGCTCCATTCGAACCACATAATCCAGTGCCGGATTAAAGGTTACTGTGTAAATCAAATCAATCCACCTCTTTCACCAGTGTTTGTTTACAATAAGACGCATCCGGGAGACGGTCGGTCAGGATACACGCCTTGTCAAGGGAAGCGATGGTGACCGCCGATACCTTTCCAAATTTACTGGAATCTGCCAGCACATAGCTGACATAGGAGTGGTCGATTGCCAGTGACTTGATGAATGCCTCCTCGATGTCCGGCGTTGTATATCCATGACCGAGTGAAATCCCGTTGGTTCCGATAAATGCCTTGGTAAAATTGTATCGTCCAATCGACTCTCTAGCTGCCGCACCCACCAGCGCCTGTGTCCCCGGTTTTAGCAGTCCGCCTGCCACATACACCAGCAGCCCTTTTTCCACCAAACGGCGGGCACATTCGATGCCGGTGGTGACAAAGGTCGCCTTGGAACCCTCCAGATATTCTGCCATCCGCAGGGTGGTCGTTCCTGCGTCGATAAAAACAAAGTCCTGGTCGTTAACCTGGGCTGCCGCATATCGGGCGATTCGGTCCTTCTGCTCGGTGTGCAGGGTGGACTTGGTCAAAACATCCGGTTCCTGGCTTTCAAATTCGCTGACCGGGAGCACTGCGCCGCCGTGTACTTTATTCAGTTTACCCTGACGGTCCAGCTCGTTCAAATCCCGCCGGATGGTCGCCTCGGATGCACCTGTTTCCTGGCACAGCACAGCGACCGTTGCCGCTCGCTTTTCCTCCAGCACCCGTAAAATCACCCGCTGTCTTTCTTCTGCCAGCATGGTTGTTCCCTCCGTATCCTTTGCTCTTTGTTGATTTGATTATAGCACAGCCCTTTCGAAAAATCAATCATTTTCAATCATAATAATTCAAAAATAATCAATAACATTTTTCCTTTTTTCTCGTATAATTTGACCGAATCAGAGTTTTCCCCTGTTTTCGCCATTTGTTTTGCTCATTGAAATGATTTTGTTGATTGAATTTGATTGTTTCCTTGTCTCTCTTACCGAGGATAAGGGACAAAAGGGCAGAAAAGAAAAAGGCACAGCTCTCAGCGATTGCTGCATGGGAAAACTGTGCCTTTCTGTGGGTAATAATCTTAAAACGAAAACAACCTAGAACTTGCTTTCAAACTCACGGATGGAGATGCTCTTTCCATGGTTGACTCTGGATTCCTCAGCTGCCAGCGCCATCACATGGCTGTGTACCGAAGCATCGATGGAGGTCAGGTTATGCTCCAGGTCATCCTTTCGCAGGATGTCAATGATGTTGTCCACCAGTCGGGTATCTCCTCCCGCGTGACCGACATGACCGACCAGCTGTTTGGAAACATCGATGGTTTCGACCTCGTCGCTGTTAAAAGGTTTGACCTCAATGGTTCCCTTGACCGAATCGCCCTCCAGTTCTCCGAGGGTACCCATCACGCGGATGGTGCGGCGGGTGTTCTTGGTGAAGGCAGTCATGGTGAAGACTGCGGTTGCACCGTTTTCAAACTCCATGTCCACTACCTCGTGGTCTACTACATCGTTATCACAATGGTAAACACAACGTCCGTACGGACCGGTCTTGATGGCTTCGTAGACATTTTCCTCGGTCGGGTCTACGCACAAAGCGTTGCATGGCCAGCCGCCGTGGTTGTCCCGCACGCCGGTCTTTTTGTTGGTAATGTAGATTTTCTCTGCATCGTAAGGACATTCGTCCTTGCACTTGCAGCCGCCCAAGCAGTACTCGGTCGCACCTTCCGGCGCTTTGTCGGCACGGAAGTGGCTCAGAGAACCATAGGAGCTGATGTACTCGCAGCGCTGTCCCATCAGCCATTGCAGCAGGTCCATATCGTGGCAGCTCTTTGCCAGAATCATCGGACTGGTTTCCTCGGAGCTTCTCCAGTTGCCGCGGACAAAGCTGTGTGCCTGATGGAAGTAACCGACGTCCTCATGGGCAGAGATGTTGCGGATTTCTCCCAGCTTGCCGCTGTCCATAATCTGCTTGACGGTCTGATAGAACGGGCTGTAGCGCAGAACATGGCAGACGGTGACCACCCTGTTTTTCTCGTGTGCCTTTTTCTGCAACTCGATACATTCGGACAGCTCCGGCGAAATCGGTTTTTCCAGCAGAACGTGGTAGCCTTTTTCCAAAGCTGCCAGCGCCATCGGAACGTGCTGTCTGTCCTGTGTGCAGATAAACATCAAATCCGCCAGCTTTGGCTGTTCGAGCATCTGCTCGGCGCTGTCAAAGCACATCTGCTCCGGCAGGTTGAACAGCTGTTTTGCCGCATCCACCTTTTCACGGACGATGTCCGCCACTGCAACCACCTTCATAGCGTCTGGATGCTCCAATGTGTACTGGGAATAGCACTGTCCACGCAGTCCGTATCCCGCTACTGCAATCGTGATCACCTTTTCCATTTTGCAATTCCTCCTTACCGTTTCGCTGCCGTACGACATCTGTGCAGGCAGCTAAAAAAATCTCCTCTTAATTAACCTATTATATCACCTTACCTCTTGCTTGACAATCGATTAACAGGGTCTTTTTGCAATTTTACTTCCTTCTATCCACCACTTTTTTTCTTTTTCTACCGATTTTACAAGTTTCATGCAAAACTTTTGCTCAATTTCAATCCTTTCTCCTGCACAAAGCAAATCATGGGTAACGCTTTTGTTAAAAGTGTTACCCATGATTCCATTACAGACCCAGCACCAGCTGAGCAATTTTAAAATACATAATCAGTGCAAATGCATCCACGATGGTGGTAATCAGCGGTGCTGCCATAATGGCAGGGTCGCATTTGACCAAACCTGCCACCAACGGGAGCAGAGAACCGATGGTCTTTGCCATCACAACCGTCAAAAACATCGCCAGCGAAACGGTCAGGGCAATCTCTGCCGAATGGGGAGTGGTCAGCAACAGACGCAGAAAATTGACTGCGCTGAGCACCGCACCTGCCAGTACACCCACACGAATTTCTTTCCACAGAACGGCAAACAGGTCGCGGAAATGCACCTCTCCGGTCGCCATTGCACGAATCACCATGGTGCTGCTCTGCGAACCGGCGTTGCCACCCGTATCGGTCAGCATCGGAATAAAGGTGACAAGCATTGGTACAGCGGCAAAGGCACTTTCATATTTTGCCAGGATGCTTCCGGTAATCATGCCAGATACCATCAGTGCCATCAGCCAGAAGATTCTGTTTTTTGCCAAGGTAAAAGCCCCTGTGTGCAGGTAGCCTCCCTGTGTTGTCTGTTCCTGCTGGCAACGGAAAATCTGCTCTGCCTGCTGCGGCTGCATCTTGCAAGCCACTGCAAAGCGAAGCTCCTCTTCCTGAAGGGACAACCAACGAGCTGCCTGCTGCGGCTCCATCCGGCTCAGGCGTTCGCTGATTGCCTGATAATCCCTCTCTCTTGCCAAGGTGTTCATGCCCTGGGTTGACATATCATTTCTTTTTTCCTGTGCAATCGCTGCTGCAAACATCATTTTTTTCATTGTAAGCTCCTCCTTATACTGTCATTTTTAAGGGACAGCAAAGTACAAGCCCAAACAAAAGCGCACAGTACAAAGACTGTGCGCCGATTTTTGCAATCATACGGTCAACAGAACAAGCCACTCCAAAATCTGTCCAAGCTGGCAGGAGGAGGGTCTTCCATTCGATGATTCTCATGATGGCAAAAATCGCGCCGGGTTTTCTTTGTACTTCTACTGCGATCTTCCACGTTCCTTCCTCCTTTCAAAGATTCAAGAGTTGCCTCTTTACCGTTTATATTATAACTGCCTTCCGGTTCGATGGCAAGCCCAATTTTTTAAAATTCGGTTAAATTTGGTTTAATTTATCCATTTTCACCGAATATCGTCCATTTTGACTGCTTATCTGTTGTTATCTTGTTTTTTTACTTGTTTTCTCCCAAAAAGGATAAAGTAATCGCACCGGGACCTGCATGAGAGCCGATAACCGGACCGATGTGGCTAATCATGGTTTTCGCAATTCCCAGTCGCTCCTTGACCAGCTGAGCCAGATAATTTGCTTCTTCCAGACAATCTCCATGGCTGATGTATACGGTATCATTTTCCTTCAGGAAGCTACCAACATGTTCCTCCATCTGCTTAACCAGATTCTGTATAGACTGCTTTCTGCCGCGCACCTTTGCACACGGAACCAGATTACCGGTTTCATTCAGCTTCAAAATGGGTTTGATGCCGATGGCGCTTCCCAAAAACGCACTGGTTTTGGAGACCCTTCCGCCGCGATAAAGATGCTTCAAGTCATCTACGGTTGCATACAGGCAGGTGTGCGGAACTGCATCCCGAATCCACTGTGCTGCCTGCTCGAGTGTCTTTCCTGCTTTTTTCATGCGGACTGCCCGCTCCACCAACATTCCCTGCGCAAGGGTACCGACAAGGGTGTCGATGACGGTGATGGTGCGCTCGGGAAATTCTTCCTTGAGTTCTCTGGCTGCCATCATTGCGCTGTTGCAGCTGCCGCTGACTGCGGAGGTCAACGCAAGATGAAGGATGTCCTTGCCCTGTTTCAGGTAGCTGCGGAAGGTTTCCATCGCCTGATCCGGGTTGACCTGCTGGGTCTTCGGCATCATGCCTGCACGCATTTTTGCATAAAAATCCTCCGCGCTCATCTGCGGCTCGTGTCCCGGTCCATAGGTAACCCCGTCGATGGTATAATACAGCGAAAGCACGCCGATCTCATTTTCCTTTACAAAGCTCTCCGGCAAATCTGCCGCATTCTCGGTGGTGATTACATATTCTGCCATGATTCCTGCTCCTTGATTCCTAAAGTGTTTTTTTAAACGACATTATATCGTATATCTTACCGTAAAACTCCCGAAAAAGCAAGAAGAAGATGTAACTAAAGTTACACCTTCTTCTTATTGCACAGTTTTCAAAAATAAAATATGGGGATTATAGACAGAATCCTGCTGTATCTAGCGTTTTTCTCCCATAAAGAAAAGCGCTACTGTTCCCGGACCCGCATGGGAACCAATAGTAGGTCCGATAAAGCTAATCATAAAGTCCTCATAGCCAAAGCGCTGTTTGACCAGCTCTGCCACATAACGGGCATCCTCCTCACAGTCTCCGTGGCTGATGAAGATGCGCTGCTTGCTGTCGCGGTAGCTACCAATCTGCTGTTCCATGCGGTCCACCAATGCCTGAAGCGACTGCTTTCTGCCGCGTACCTTTGCCAGCGGAACCAGTTTGCCCTCATCATCCACGTGCAACACCGGCTTGATACCAATCATGGTGCCCACCAGAGCTGTGGTCTTGGAGATTCTGCCGCCTCTTTGCAGATACTTTAAGTCCTCAACGGTGAACAGGTGGCACAGGTGCGGGATGTTTTCCTCAAGCCACTGTGCGACCTCTTCGATACTCTTTCCCGCTTCCTTCATGCGGATGGCGGAATCAACCAACAGACCCTGTCCCATCGAAGCACACAGGGAATCGACCACCATGATTTTTCTGTCCGGAAATTCCTCTTTGAGGGTTTCCGCCGCCAAACGGGCAGCGTTGACAGTACCGCTCAGTCCAGAAGAAAAGGCAATGTGCAACAGGTCTACCCCTTTGGATAAAATAGTACGGAAAAGTTTTTCTGTATCTTCGATGCCTGCCTGCTGGGTTTTAGTCGGCGCGCCCTGACGCATTTTATTGTAAAAGGATTTCAGATCTTCCAGTGTAGGAGATCCGTCCGATCCCATTACATCATCAATGCTATAAAACAAGGTCACCAGCGGAAGCTGATGCTGCTGTACATATTCATAAGGGAAATCACAGGAAGTATCGGTAGAAATCATATATTCTGCCATAGGACACTTCTCCTCTCGCAGTAGATTTTATACCTGTCTATTATACTCTATCCGCAGATGTCTTTCAATTCTTTTCTGTTAATTTATGGATTTTTGTTCACATACCCCTTGGCTCCCATTTTCTTTTACAGGGATTTCTGCTATACTGATGGTAAAAGCAACCGATAGGAGGAACGGTATGACAAGAGAAGAAATCTATGCTTCCATCTACACCCACGAGGAAATTTATCGACCGCCGCAGGAGGAAAACTGCGCCTGCCTGGAGGTTGCGCTTGGATGCAGCTGGGGCAAGTGCCTGTTCTGCGACTTTGCCAAGGACCGCTTTCAGGTCCATTCGATGGCAAAAATCGAGTGGAACCTGCGGATGCTCGGGCGGTTGGAGCCGGAGAAGACCCGACTGTTCCTGCTGGGCGAAAACGCTTTTTGCCTGAGCTTTGAGCAGCTGAGCCAAATCTTTTCCCTTGCAAAAACCTTTATGCCCAACGTCAGGGAATTTGCCATGTATGCCCGCATCGACGATGTCCTGCGCAAAACGCCGGAGGAGCTGCGGCAGCTGCATGAGATGGGACTGAGCGACCTGCACATCGGTGTGGAATCGGGCAGCGACCCTATCCTGCTGTGGATGAACAAGGGTGTCACCTCTTTTGAGATGCTGCAAGCCTTCCAGATGCTCGACCGGGCAGAGATCGGATACTTTGTCACCATCATCCTCGGTCTGGGCGGCAAAACCTACCGCAACCTGCACGCGATTGAAACTGCCAACCTACTCAACCGTATCCACCCCAAATGCATCTGGGCGCTCAAGCTGAAAATATGGGAGGACACTCCTTTGGAAAAGATGGTCAAAAAAGGAGAATTTGTCCCCATGAGCAACCGAGAGATCCTGTTTGAAGAACGGCTGTTGCTGGAATCACTGACGTTGGATACCTATTTTATGGATACTACCGTGATGGATACACTGACCATCCAAGGCTATCTGCCCGAAACAAAGGATTCGATGCTGCGGGTTATCAACCGCCTGCTCAGTTAAAAGTGAAAAACACGCTGCCTTTTTTGAGGAAGGCGGCGTGTTTTTGTTCTTAGCAGAAAGAAAATTTTAAAAAACAGGTCAAAAGGTGTCGAAATTTTATTTTTATTATGATAAAATGGTAGAAGAAAAATCTTTGCCAGAAAGAGATGATAAAGTTGAAACAAATTTATGCTATTTTTCTTACCTTCCTACTTCTTTCTCTCTCGGTTTGTGCCGACTCGTTGAATGACCCCTGCACCTCCAACCAGTCCACCACCACCCGGGAAACCTACAACCTGGCTTCTGCCAACCCGCTCTTTTCGATGCCGGGCTACGCAGACCTTGCGGACACCAGCGCTCTGGCAGTGCAAAATCCTGCCCAGTACGGCGAAATCGTCTACTCGGTCAAGCAGGTGGACGAACTTTCGGTCGACCTGTACCGCAAAGACTACGCCTCCTTTGCCGTCAAATCGCCCGACGGTTCTTTAAGCTACAACCGCCTGCCCGACAAGGAGGACCAGCTGTTGGATTTATGGATCGACGAGCAGACCGACCTTGTCTACTGCATCGACGACGGCAGCTACTATCTGCTGTACTATATGGAGGAAACCGGAGAATATCTCTTCTCAAAGCAAAGTGATACCCCACAGGGCGAAGGCTCCTACCACGAAGATACAGGCGAGGAAACTTCTGAGGAAGAAAATCCAGAAGAAGAACCGACGCCCTTTGCCGACTGCTACCCGCAGGGAGAGCTAATCCCCTACGGGCTGCACCTGCTGCAATCGTTCGACGGAAAATCCTTTGAAGAGCTGCCGGTCAAACGGGTGGAAACCACTCTGTACGACCAGGACGGCATCTTTCTCTTCGACGAGCAGTTTGAAGTTGCGCCTTCGACCGACTGCCGCTATCTGAAGGTGCAGCTCAAGCAGTTTTCCCGCCTGCCCTACCTGTCCGAACAGGGTATGGAAATCATTTCCGATGTCAACAAACCATACCTTTCCATGATTCGGCAGGTCCGCTGCTCGGGTCCCGTGCAGCCGCTCAACCCGGGTGATGGAGCCGACCTTCCTCTCGGCGAAGAGGAAACCGATGAAGAGGAAGCAAAAAAGAAAGAGGAAAAGAAAACGGTGTACTCCACCAAGAAATCCTCCGATTCCTCCAAAAGCTCCTCCAGCGGGGACTCCAGGGTAGAAACCACCACCTCCACTTCGACCTCTACCTCCAGTTCTAGTTCCACCACTGACTCTAACAATTCCACCACCACCTACACCACCAATTACATCTTTGTCGGTTCGTCGCCGGAATCAGCCGCTGCCCTGTGCGATATACTGGGCATTGAACCGGATGCCCTGAAAAACTTACAGGATATTTTAGGAAGTACCGATGAGGTACTTCCTAAAAGCAGCAATTCCGGGGAGGAAAAGGCTGCTGTCGCCACGGTGCTGTACCAGCAGCCGGTGGTCGGTCTGTCGCAGCAGGGGGAGGACGATTCTGCCTTTGCTTTTGGCAGCGAGGAGGACAACGACCTCATCCTTTACCTGTGCATCACCGCTGTTGCAGTGGCTGCCTTCTGTGTGATTGCGCTTTTCGTCAGAAAATCGTTAGCAGCAAAGAAAGAGAAAACCGACACCGACTCGCAGGAAGACGATTTCGACAACTTGTAAACACCCACTGTACTATTGCAGAAAAAGGAAAATCCACCTCGTTCCCAGAAGGGAGCGGGGTGGATTTTTGTTTTCTCATTATTCTTCGTCGGACTCCCAGTTGTGGTAAACTTCCTGCACGTCGTCGTTGTCCTCCAGCAGGTCCAGCAGCTTCTGCATCTTTTCTGCCAGTTCCGGGTCGTCGATCTTGGTGTAGGTGGAAGGTACCTTCTGGATGTCCGCTTCCACAAAGGTGTAGCCCTTTGCTTCCAGCGCTTCACGAACCGCACGGAATTCGTTCGGGTCGTTGGTTGCAGAAACTTCGATGACGCCGTCGCCAAACTCGAAGTCCTCGGCTCCTGCTTCCATGCAGTCCTCCATGACCTGGTCCTCGGTGTATTTTTCGTCCTCGTTGTCGATGACGATGACACCCTTTTCGCTGAACATGAAGGAAACACATCCGGTCTGACCCAGGTTGCCGCCGCACTTGTCGAAGTAATGGCGCAGGTCTCCGGCAGTTCTGTTCTTGTTGTCGGTCAGTGCTTCTACGATGACGGCAACTCCGCAAGGACCGTAGCCTTCATAGACCATATCCACATAGGTATTTTTATCGCCGTCGCCTGCCGCTTTTTTGATGATGCGGTCGATGTTGTCGTTTGGCACGTTGTTTGCCTTTGCCTTTGCAATCAGGTCGCGCAGTTTGCCGTTGTTCATCGGGTCAGGTCCGCCCTCACGAACCGCTACTGCCATTTCACGACCAATCTTGGTAAAGATTTTTCCCTTCTGGGCATCGGTCTTTTCCTTTTTACGCTTGATATTATTCCACTTAGAATGTCCGGACATCGCCAAAACTCCCTTTCCAATATTGTCATACGGTCAAGTGACCGTCCTGTTCTTTTTGAGCAGCTCCTTTTCGGACCGCATAAACCGAATCCATTTTATCACAATTCAGCGGATGATACAAGCGTTTTTTCGACCAATCATTCTCAGCTCCACACCGATACATATGGATAAACCTTATGAAAACCGTTGGTACCCTGCATGGAGGCAAAGCAAAGATAGGCAAAACCCGCCGCTACCGCCAACACCGCCAGCAGCACCATGCTCTCCCGGCGCTGGCGCTCCAGATGTTTATTTTCCTTTTTCCTGCCCTCTCCCTGTACTGCCGGAACACTGACCACCATCTTTGGCAGCAGCAGCATGGCGTAAGGAAACAGGTAGATGGAAAAACGCTCCAGAATCATGTGGTGGGTGCTAAAGACATACAGCAGCATCACATAAAAGGAGCTGTTGATTAAAATGCGGTTTTCTTGCCCCTCTGCAAGCAGCCAGCACCGGGTCAGCCATGCCGCTGTAAAGTACAGAATGGGGAATATCGCATAGCGGTAGCCCAAGCCTGCCCAGTAGCGCGAACCGATATAGCCTGCATAGTTCGGGAAGAGATATTGGGTCACAAGCTGCGCCGCCTGGTTGCTGAACAGGTAGACCGGTACTGCCGCCAGCGCCAGCCCACCCAGCAGTCTGCCGTCACATTTCCAGTTCAGAATCCAGTAGAACGGCAGGAAGAACAGCACCGAAGTGTGAAAAGCAGCTGCCAGCAGAACGACCAGCACGAAGGGCAGCAGTTTTCTCTTTTTTAAAAACGGATAGGCAAGCAGACAGATGGTAGCTGCAATCGACTGGCGGAACAGGTTCATGCTGTGCGCAAAAAATTGCAGGGTCAGATAGAAAAACAAGCTCATCCACGGCAAGGGCGAATACCGTTTGACAAACCAGAGCACCACCCCGGTCATCAGCAGATTGATGACCAGCAACAGCGAACGGTAATCCAGTCCCGCCCGATACAGCAGATGGGTCAGCAGAGAATAGCCGATAAATTGCTTGCCGAGCGGGTCCTGCACCAGCTGCGCTGCCGTCATCGGACCCAGCTGCTCATACAGCCGCTCATAGTTAAAATAATCGTAGCCGATGCCATACCGCATCGTTGCCACCAGCACAAACAGCCCGCCTGCCAAAAGTAAAAATGTCCATTGCAGCCGAGCCGTTCTTTTTTCATCGGCAATCCCGTTGGAAAAGCCCAACTCCCTTGCCCACAGCACCGAGCCAAGGCATAAAAACAGGCACAATGCCAGATAAACCGCCATCCTTTCCACCATCCTTCCAAACGATTTTCTTTTTATTATAACGAAGATATTCCTTTTTATCAAACATCAAAAGCGCAAAAAGATACATCCACCGTCTGCAAAAGGCTCTGCACTCTGCCCTAAAATTTTTATTTTACAAGCCACTCTCTGATAAAATTGGCTAAATTTTTATAAAAAATCAAGCAATAGCAACAAATAATATTGTTATCATCGCAATAAAATGCTAAAATTATGAAATATTTATAAATCATTTTTACTTGTTGTTATCAAAATCCATCTCAAAAGAAAGGACGGAACTTTCATGTTCTCCAAAAAAGACCTTCAGCGGCTGATTGTCCCGCTGATCATCGAGCAGTTTTTGTCTATCACCATCGGCATGGCAGATACCGTTATGGTTTCGGTCTGCGGAGAAGCTACCGTATCCGGCGTTTCTCTGGTAGATGCCATCAACATCCTGCTCATCAACATCTTCTCCGCCCTTGCTACCGGCGGCGCCATCGTTTCCTCCCAGTATATCGGGCGCGAGGAGCCGCATCAGGCGTGTGAAGCAGCCAAGCAGCTCATCCTGTCGGTGTTTGTCCTCTCAACTGCCATTGGTACGCTGTTTGTCTTTGGTGGTCCGCAGATTTTAGGCTTTATCTACCATGATGTCGAATCTGCCGTTATGCAGAACGCCGAAATCTACTTTTTCCTGACCGCACTATCCTACCCATTCATCGCCCTGTACAATGCCGGAGCAGCGCTGTTCCGCGCAATGGGCAACTCCCGCATCTCGATGGTCATTTCCATCGTGATGAACTGTATCAACGTCGGCGGTAACGCTCTGTTTATCTTCGGGTTTGATATGGGAGCCGCCGGTGCTGCCCTTGCCACCTTGATTTCCCGTATTGTCGGAGCCATCTTCATCCTCATCCTCCTGCATCGTTCAAACAACGTCATCCACATTGATTCCTACCTGCACCTGAACTTCCATCCGGGTATGATTAAAAATATCCTTGCCATCGGCATTCCAAACGGCTTGGAAAACGGGATGTTCCAGCTGGGCAAAATCATCGTGCAGGGAATGATTGCTTCCTACGGCACTGCTGCCATCGCTGCCAACGCTGTCTGCAACTCGATTGCCGGCTTCCCCATCATCCCCGGCACTGCCATCGGACTTGCGATGATTACCGTAGTTGGTCAATGTGTCGGCGCCCGTCAGTATGACCAGGCAAAATCCTACATCTACCGCCTGACCGGACTTGCCTATGTCTTTATGCTGGTGCTCAACATCCTCATCGCCGTCTTCTGTCGACCAATCATCGGCTGCTTTAGCCTGTCGCAGGAAGCTGCACACACCGCAGAACAGATGATGCTGTGGCACAGCCTGTTCTGCGCTATCTTCTGGCCGGCTGCCTTCACCATGCCAAATGGTCTGCGTGCTGCCAACGATGTCCGCTTCACCATGATTGTCTCGGTAGTGTCCATGTGGCTGTGCCGCATCTGTCTGAGCTATGTGTTCGGCACCATGATGGGTCTGGGTGCGCTGGGTACCTGGTTTGCCATGTTTGCCGACTGGATTTTCCGCATCTTCTTCTTTGCTTACCGCCTGCACTCGAACAAGTGGCAGCACCGGGAATTGGAAAATAAACTTGCTGCTGCCGACTAACCCTAAAGGCGGCAGCCTCTGGACTGTTACCTGTCAAAACGACCGATGCACAAGCATCGGTCGTTTTTTTATTTCCGGTAACCCCTGTGTCCTTCGGACACCTCCCCTTGGGAAGAGGAGGCTAATCCGCACATAGAAAAACAAGCACAGCGTAAACGCTGTGCTTGTAAAACGCTGTGCCTGTAAAATGCCCATTAAGGACGCTGATTGGATCTGGTCTTATCATTTCGGAGCAGATGGCTCCGGCAAAATCGGTTCGACATCCAGCGCATCCAGTGTGAACCAGAAGGTACTTCCTTCCCCTACTCTGCTTTCCACACCGTATTCCGCACCGTGCAGTCCCAGCAGCTCCCGCGCAATGCACAATCCCAGACCGCTGCCCTGCGCCACAGATTGTTTGGAGCGCTCCATTTTATAGTAACGCTCCCAAATGCTAGATAACTTGTCCTCCGGTATTCCTTCTCCATTATCGATAACCTGAACACAGACCTTCTTTTCCTGAAGAATCTGACGAACAATAATCTTTCTGTCCGAACCGGTATGGCTGTATGCGTTGTTGATAAAGTTGTATATCACTCTTCCCAACTGAACCGGGTCTGCTTTAACCCAAATACGACAATCACTCTCAAAAGATAAACCGCTGTCTCCCACCATTTTCCGGTAACGTTTTACCATATCTGCCAACAAATTTGTTAAACAAAAGGTAGTAAACTGTAACTGTTTACTACCTTTTTGGAGCTTGCCAAGGTCCAAAAGGTCGCCTGTCAATTCCGCCAGACGCTGCGCTTCATCCAAAATCACCTGAAGATTTTCCGGTGTATTTTCCTGCGGAAACTCCTGCATCATCTGTGCATAGCCGATAATCATCGTCAACGGAGAACGAAGGTCATGCGAGAGATTTGCAAGGGTTTCCTGCTGTTTTTTCTTTTCCGATTCCATCTTCTGAAAAACATTGTTCATCCGGCGTCCCAGTGTGCGCATCTCATAGCAGCCCTGCTCGGGAAAGCGGACTGTGCTGTCTCCCCGTTCCATGCAGTCTATACATTGCTGCATCTGCCGAAGATTTCCGCAGGTGAAGCGACGGCAGAAAAACACGGCGAAGATTCCCGCCAGTAGCAACGGGATAGAGAGTGCCCACAGCTGTGTATGGATAACCGAGCCACCGATGAGCGAAGGGGTGACTGCCGAACAGATGAGCACCAGGCAGGATTTCTCCTGCGAAAGCTGGACCATCTTGGCGCAGGTCGCCAGATGATAGGTTTGCGAGCGCTGTCCGCTATCTGCATCATCATAGACCATTTTTACATGAGTCACCTGTTTGACGTTGGTTTCTCCATAAGCGCGTGCCTGTCGATAAAACTCTGCCAGTTCCTGCTGGGTGTAACCAGCAAGAATACAGCCGCTTTCTTGATTGACATGAGCCCAATCTTTCCCCTGAGCATCAATGACCCGGATGTCAATATGATCCATCCTAAGCTCTTCTGCAATCTGTGGCAGCTGCTCTTTGCTCAGGTTTCGACTGACTTCTTCCATGACCGCTTCCAGTTTCCACGACTTAATGAAGCGATAGGCATCCTCAAAAAACAAAAGTTGCACCGCCCAGACCAGCAACATAACTGCGCAAAGACACAGCAATGCCGGAGAAAGGATTTTCTTTCCCCTCTCCTTCCAGCTGTGGCGTTTCCCTTCTGTCTGATTAGCCTTCAAAACGATAGCCAACTCCTCTGAGGGTGACAATGTACCTGCTGTATTCTCCCAGCGCTTTTCTCAACAGCTTAATATGGGTATCCAGTGTGCGGTCATCACCAAAGAAATCGTAACCCCACACATCGTTGATCAGCTTTTCTCTGGTCAGGGCAATGCCTCTGTTGCGCACCAGATAAAACAGCAGTTCATATTCCTTTGGAGAAAGGTTGACCTTCTCCTCATTGACATATACCAATCGACCGGTAAAGTCGATTTTCAATCCTTCAAACTCCAAAATCTCCTTGTTCGGTGCAATGGAGGAGTTGCTGCGCTTGAGGATTGCCTGCACACGAAACATCAGCTCCTTGGGCGAGAACGGTTTGGTGACATAGTCATCCACACCCAACTCAAATCCATGGATTCGATCGTACTCCTCTCCGCGCGCTGAAAGCATCAGCACCGGAACCTGGGAAAACTTTCTAATCTCTCTGCACGCGGAAAAACCATCCAACTCCGGCATCATCACGTCCAGGATAATCAAATCAAATTTTTCCTGACGACACAGCTCGATGGCCGACATTCCGTCGGCAGCTTCCTCTACCTCGTATCCTTCGTACTCTGCATATTTCCGAACTAGGACTCTTATCTTTTCTTCATCATCTACCACTAAAAGTCGGTACATATTTCACATCCTCCCTAGTCATCTTGCTGCATTTTTTCTCAGCATGATATACTGTTTCCCAAAAAAGTAGTTTATCAAGGATAAACCCACAAAATTTATCCTATCATGTATTTGTGACGATGGAATGAACAAAAAGAGGACTTTCAAAAAGATTGCTGAATCTTTGCTGATTCTATCACATTCTGTCTGTTTTCCTTCCCCTTTCTTATTATCATATCATTTTATTTGACGTTTTACCATCATTCTGATGAAAAAGCCGAAAGAAAAAAGCCTTCCTGTGGGAAGACTTTTTTCTTTTGCAGGACAAGCTTCTGTCCTTTATTACTGTCGTTTACTGCCAAACAAACCACTGACGCTGTTCCAGAAACTGTCTTCGTCGTCATCGTCTTTTTTGTTGGTCTTGTCGTTCCTATTCAAAGACGGACGCTTTGAGCCGCTCGAAGAAGAGTTGCTCGAAGAGGAACCACCCTCATTCTCATCATTTTCGTCCTCAAGCTCGGTGTCGGTAGTAGAACCGCCGCGGTGCAGAATGCAGGTGGACGGAATGTAGGTTTCCTTGTACCATCCGGTTGCTGTGCTCGGGCAATTTTCGGTAGCAAGGTCGCCCGATTCGGTGCAGTACTGCATTGCCTGTACATTTTCTGAATACTCAAAATCCTTGGCTTCCAGATTCTGATGAATCGGCAGCATCAGGTTTTTCCAGAGAATCGGGGTCGGGTAGGTGTAGTAGCTGATTTCCTCCTGAATATCATAGCCCATCCACACACCACCGATATAATACGGGGTGAAACCGATGAACCAGAGGTCCGGGTTATCAATATCTACCTGGACACCGTTGACATATTTGACACCAGTGGAAGAACCGGTTTTGCCTGCGGTGGTGATGCCGGTTTCATTTTTCATGTTGGCACGCGCACCGGTACCCTGTGTGACAACCGTTTGCAGCAGACGATTCAGTACGGTCGCTGTCTCTTCCGACACCACTCGAACCTGTGTGGTATCCTTCTTCAGAATGATGTTGCCCTCGGTATCGGTAACGTGTGTATAAGTATACGGCTTTACATACTTACCGCCGGTGACAAAAATCTGATAGCAACCGGTCAGCTCCTCCAGGGTCATACCGGTGGTCATGCCGCCGAGCGCCATCGAAGAAAGGCTGGTCGCATCCAGCTCGTGCAGGGTGCTGACCTGGAATTTGTTTTTCAGAGTATCGTAGCACACCTGAGGGGTCAGAATATTGACAATCTGCGCCGGCACAGTGTTGATCGACTGCTGCACTGCATACTGAACGGTCATCGGCGCTTTGGTGTAGGTATTGGTGTAGTTCTGCGGCCACTGGAAGGTCTTTCCGTTCTCGGTCAGGGTCAGCGGCTCATCAATAAAGGTGGTCGACCAGGTAATCAAATCCCTCTCAAAGGCGTTTAGATAAGCCGAGATCGGTTTCATGGTGGAACCCGGGTGCCTCTGCGACTGGGTAGCGCGGTTGAACAGACGGTTGGAGGTCTTTTCGTTGCCGCCAATCATGCCCTTGACGCTGCCGTCCGGTGCGATGACGATGGCTGCCGTCTGCGGATATTCTGCATTTGCCAAATCAGGGAAGGTGGCAGGATTTGCATAGGATTCCTCCAGCGACTTCTGCACATCCGGGTCCATCGTGGAGTAGATCCGGCAGCCGCCGCTGTATACCATTTTGGTCGCATAAGCGCGGGTATAGTTGTACTCCTGCTGCAAATCGGTGACGACATCCTCAATAACCTGGTCGGTGTGCCAATCGGTCAGGGCGGTCAAACCGTCCGAGGTGGATTCCACATCCTTTCTTGGAGCCAGCTGCACATCATAGTCCAACCACTTCTGGTATTCGCTCTGGGTCAGCATCTGCAACTTGTACATCTCTTCCAGGATGTAGTCGCGGCGCTCTTTGTTTTCTTCCATGCCGGTTCCCCAGCCGTAGTCCTCGTTGGCGTTCATGCGCAGCGGGTTGTACTTGGTGGGCGCATTGGTAATGGCAATCAGGGTTGCTGCCTCTGCCACGTTCAGTTCGCTGATGTCCTTGTTGAAATACAGCTTGGATGCGCTCTGGATGCCGTAGCACTGATTGGAGAAGAAGGCGATGTTCAGGTAGGTTTCCATAATCTGCTCTTTACTGAAGTTTTTCTCCAGCTTGAGAGCGGTGAAGATTTCCTGCACCTTTCGCTCCGGGGTGACCTCGTCGTTGCCGGTCAGGTTCTTGATGACCTGCTGGGTGATGGTGGAGCCGCCCTGTACACGGGAGGAACCTCCAAAGTATCCAAGGGTGGAACGGATGGTTCGCAGCCAGTCCACGCCGTGATGCTCCAGAAAACGTTTGTCCTCTGCTGCAATGGTGACATTGACCAGCATCTCCGGTATCTGGTCATAGCTGACCCACTCGCGGTTTTGTCCTGAGTACAGCTCCTTGACGATGGTTTCCTCCTGCGTTTCCGGGTCGGTCACATAGATATAGGAGGTGTTGTTGAGGTTGACCTCCACGTTGGAAAGATCGACCACCGGTGCGCCCTCCAAAGAATCGAAGATATACAGCGCCATGACCGATACCACGATCGAGCCGGTGATGATCCCGATAAAAATCAAAATGGCAAAAGCGCGGCCCAGGGTGCCAAAAAATTTTCTGACCGGTCCACGACGTTTCGCTGCTGCCAAATAAATCCTCCTCCTTACTTGTTGTCACACTGCAAAGGATATGCAGCAAGGGTATTCTGCGGCACTTTTTTGTGCCATTGACAAATGTGTTTTTCTGTATACGACATTTATTATATCATATTAAAAGTGAAAAATCTTAAAACTTTGCAAAAATTAGGAAATTACCTAAACTGTATTTTTTTCACCTTCCATTTTTGTACAGATTTTCTTTTTCGTTTTTGGAGCGTATAAATCCTGATTTGGCGGACACAATCTCCATCAGACGCCTGCTGGCATCATCAACAGAAAGGGTGAGCTGTTTTGAAGAAAAATATACTGATGACTTGTGCGGCTTTGGCTTCGGTATGCATCATCACCTCCTTTGTGCTGACCGTTTCCGACCTGTCCGCTCCCTCGACCGCTGTGCCGGAGCCTGTTCCCGGTGAATCCGCTTCCGACTCTGTCAGCTCCCCTGCCACCGAAGCAATCGAAGGGATACCTGTCAACGCAGTGCAATATTATCTGCGTGAGCATAATGGAAAGCTGGCGGTTTTTGCTCCCGACAGCGATGTCCCTGAGCTTGTTTTTGATGTCTACCTCTCCACCCTGCCTGCCTATGACCGCGGACAGCTTCAGATGGGAATTCCCATTTACAGCTATGAGGAACTGGTGCAGCGCATCGAAGATTACATCAGTTGAAAGGAATTGCTGTGCAGGGTTACCGATTTGTAATGAAACTTTCATCTAAAAAGGAGGAAATCCGCTCTTTTGTAGTATATAATAAAGACATAAAAACAAAACCCAACCGGTTCCAACAAACCGGCTATTGTAAGAACGAGAGGTGATACCAGTGAACTTCAAATTTGCACACAATAATATTAATGTTCTCAATTTGGATGAGAGCCTTGCCTTTTACCAAGAAGCACTGGGTCTGACCGAGGTTGCACGAAAAGTTGCAGATGACGGTAGCTTCATCCTGGTTTACCTTGGTGATAACTCCACTAAGCACCAGCTGGAACTGACCTGGCTGAAAGACCGCCACGACCCTTATGACCTCGGCGATAACGAAATACACATCGCCTTCTCCACCGCAGATTTCGAAGCCTCCCATGAAAAGCACAAAGCTATGGGATGTATCTGTTATGAAAACAAAGCGATGGGAATTTACTTCATCAGTGACCCCGACGGCTACTGGCTGGAAATTATTCCAGAAAAGATGTAATTACTTTTTTCTCATAAATTATTCTCCTAACCTAACAAAAAAGGAACCTTTTTGGAAAGGTTCCTTTTTTCGTGCCCTGTTTTTAGACAAAAGCAAAGCGGAAAGTGCAATCACTTTCCGCTTTATCTTTTGCGTTTGATTATTCAGCTTCTGGAGCGCCTACTGGGCAAACGCTTGCGCAAGCACCACAGTCGATGCATTTGCCTGGATCGATTTCGTATTTGTCTGCTCCTGCAGAGATAGCGCCTACTGGGCACTCAGCTTCGCATGCACCACAGCTGATGCAATCGCTTTTAATTTTGTAAGCCATACCGGTTTACCTCCATTTTATAAATTTTTCCTTCTTCAGGATAACCACAAGCAAAATGCCTGCCGCTATCCTTCGCACCTCTATTTTAACATATCACAGAAAAAAATCAACCAATATTGCAAAATTTATTGCTCAGAATTGTTATCCTACCCTATTTTTCTGCACAGATTGTGCGAAAAGGTTTCGATTTCCCTCTTGATTTTACAGCAGGATAGACATTTTAGATGATTCTAACGCCGTTCTATTGCAAATTTTCCGCAGTCTCGCCCTCATACAAAAAGAACTGCATCCGATTATCGATTCCAATCGGGACCGACAGCAGGCATTCTCCGCAACGCTTCATCCCCTGATGCTCATAAAACCCATAGTTGCAGCTGCTGTCGGTGTACAGATAAAAACTGCCCACTCCCTGCACTTTAAAATATTCCTTCACTTCATTAAACAGCCGTTTGCCGATTCCTGCTCCGCGGCATTTGCTGTCGACCGCAAAAAAGCAAAGCTCGCCGTCATATTTTCTTCCACGAGCTTCCAGCAGCTGCTTGTCCACCGAGTCAATGCCGGAGAATACCTTTAGCACCTTTCTATCCTCCCGATGCACCAGCATGGACAGCTGCGCACCGATTGCTTTCCAGGTAAACCCACCCGATGCTTTTTTGCGCAGGTCTCGTCCCATGATAACGCCGACCGGTTTGCCACCCATAACCGCCACCCGGACAAAGCTCTGGCGCAGCAGGCAGCTGTACAGGTACACCCGTGCCAGACGCTGTGCAGTCTGCGGTGGGCTAAAGCGGTCGTAGTTCCATGTTTCTCGAATCACTTGTTCGAGCGCAGCAGCATCTGTGTCAACAAAATTTCGAATCATCAGCTTTTCCATTGTAATTCCCCTTTACCTTTTGTCCATTCGTTGATACAATGAGTGTAATCTATCCAGTAACTGTAATGTCAAGGGGGAATTTTAAAATGAAATCACTTTATTTTACCGCCGGTCAATTTGCGCGTCTGCATCAGCTGAACAAACGCACCCTACATTACTATGACGACATCGGTCTGTTCTCTCCGGCTTACAAAGGGGAAAACGGCTACCGCTACTACACCTATCAACAGAGTGCGCAGCTGGAAAATATCCTTGCCATGCGGCAGCTGAATATGTCCATTGAGGAAATCTCCTCCTACCTCAAACATCCAAACCCGCAGGATTTTCTGGAGATTTCCCAAAACAAAATTCAGGCAATCGACCAGCAGATTCAGCAGCTACAGGTACTCAAGCAGGTGTTTGAACAAAGGCAGCAGTCCCTTGCCCGCTGTGCGCAGATTCACGATAGTCAGATTGAGGTGGAATCCTTTGCTGCCCACCACTACCTGCTCACCCCTATGCCTGTGGAAGATAATCCGATGCGCAATATGCAGCAGATTATGCAGCATCTGCAATCCGCCTGGGAACACAGCTCCTATAAGGCGGGATGCGGCAGCTATATATCACTGGAAAAGGCGCTGCAAGGACAGTTTGATGTATACGACGGCGTTTTTACCCCGGTCGACCCACAGGACGATGATTCGCTGTTCCTACTGCGTCCAGCGGGGCAGTATCTGTGCGGATACAGCGTCGGCAGTTGGGACAAGCTGCCTGAACTGTACTCCAGCATGATTTCCTACGCCAAAGAGCACCGCCTTGCCCTCACCGGGAATTGCTATGAAATCGGGCTAAATGAGTTTGCCATCTCACGCCCTGAGGAATATGTTGCTCGTATCTCTATTCTGATTGACCCTAAGCAATAAACCAAGAGGAGCTGTCGGATATAAACCGATAGCTCCTCTTTTTCCTACTGATTTTCCAGCTTTTTCAATTCTTTGTTGGTTTTAAAGTCGATGTCCTCCCGCTGCGGACGGGCATCTCGGATAACCTTGACCGCCTCACGTTCAAAAATCATCGGAGCACCATCGCTGGCTTTGTCCATCCTGACCTTGACCAGACCGGTCAGAAGGCTGACCTCGGTGACCGTTCCTTTGCCTTCGCTGGTGGAAACATAGGCGCCCACCCGCGGTGTGATGCGAAGCAAATCCTCATAGGCGTTCTGCTCATATTTTAAACAGCACATCAGCCTGCCGCAGGTTCCCGAAATTTTGGTCGGGTTGAGCGACAGTCCCTGTTCCTTTGCCATTTTGATGGACACCGGCTGGAACTCTCCCAAAAAGGAGCAGCAGCAAAACGGTCTTCCGCAGATTCCCAGTCCGCCCAGCATCTTCGCTTCATCGCGCACACCGATCTGGCGCAGCTCGATTCGGGTCTTAAAGACCGATGCCAGGTCTTTGACCAGCTCGCGGAAATCTACTCTGCCGTCCGCTGTAAAATAGAACAAAATCTTGTTGTTGTCAAAGGTATATTCAACGTCCACCAGCTTCATCTCGAGCTTGTGCTTTTCAATCTTTTCCAGGCAAAGCCGGAACGCCTTTTTCTCCTTTGCCTTGTTGTCCTCAATGCGCTTGAGGTCCTCTTTGTTGGCAACGCGGATCACCGTTTTCAGCGGTTTGACAATCCCCTCGTCCTCGATTTCCCGGTTGCTCAGGGCAACCTCTCCGCACTCAATGCCGCGCGCCGTTTCTACAATCACCTTTTCACCCACCGGCATCTGCACACCATTGGGTGAAAAATAATATATTTTGCCCACCTGTTTAAAGCGGACTCCAATTACTTCGGTCATGGTTTCCTCCGTTCCAAGATTCTTTATACAAAAAGATGACTCTCTTCTTATGTCAATCCTTTGACACATAATACCGTCCTACTGCCGCTTCATCTTGACAGCGGCACAAAACGCAGCGGCAACCAGACTCAGGCTGACATTCTGCGAAGCCTGGGCGACCGCCGTATCTATTATATCAAGAATCTGCATCGCCTGCAACGTCGAGAAGCGATTTTTCACCGTTGGAGGAAGCGGTTCCCCTTGAGATACCAGACCATGCTGCTGACGAATCCAATCGACCATGCAGCGGCGAACCTCCTGCATCAGCAGCAGAAAGTTGGTCCGCTGTTTATTATTGGTGTATTCCTGAAGGCTGCACAGCAGCTCAAACTCCTGTCCTACACAAACCATCTGTGCAATCCGCTGGGCATCGCACGCCAACTTTAGACTTCCCTCATCCTGCAAAATCATCCGTGCCTTGCCGATATTTCCGTGCGCCAGACGTGCCGCCTGCGCAATCCGTTCCGCTGTCATCTGCGGTTCCAGGGTATGCAGGGCAGTTTCACACTCCTGCACACTGCACACCGACAAAGGCAGGACTGCCGCCCTCGACAAGATGGTCGGAAGAACCCGCGCGCGGTTGTTGCAGGTCAGCAGAAAGACCACCTGTGCCGGCGGTTCTTCGATGATTTTGAGCAGGGCGTTCTGCGCCTGCTCGGTCATATTGTGGATGTTGCGCAGGATGTATACCTTGTATCCGCCTTCATTGGGACGGATGTAGGCATCCGCGCGCAGCTGACGTACCCGGTCGATGTGAAAACCTTTGAGCTTGTCCTCGTCCCCGATGACCGATACATCGGGATGGGTGTCGGACAGCACCCGTTTACAGTTTCTGCACCGACCGCACGGACGCTGCTCGAGCGGCTGTTCACACAGCAAAGCAGCGGCGGTCATGTGTGCAAAGGTCAGCTTGCCGCAGCCATCCTCGCCTTCCAAAAGGATGGTATGCGGAAAACGCCCGTCAGTTAAAAAATTGACGAGCGTTTTTTTAGCTTTATCATTCGAATAAAACTGTTCTAACAACAATCTGCGTTTCTCCTCACAGTATCAGGCTGAAAAGTACAAGCGTGGCTTATACCTTTTCAAATCTCTCGACATCCATGACGAAGATGGTAGCGCCGCCGACCTGTACCTCTACCGGGTAGGTGGTGTACATACCAACGCCGTAAGAAGCAGAAGATGGAACCATCTGTTTGCGTTTCTTGGAGTGGTCTGCGATGATTGTGATTACTTCATCGACCTTTTCATCCTGGGTACCAATCAGGAAGGTGGTGTTGCCCGAAAGCAGGAAGCCACCGGTGGTCGCAAGCTTTGTTACAGAAAAATGATTTTTAGTCAGTGCAGAAGAAACTTTGGAACTGTCATCATTCGAAACGATCGCAAGAATTAATTTCATATATGTAACCCCCTCTGTCCAAGTAGAGCATTTTTGACTACTTGACCATTGTTTTAAGCGGAAAGCAAAACCGTTTCAGCTTTCCATGTGTCTATTCTACCACATCCACAACAAAAATACCAGACTTTTTTAATATTTTTATTGAATCTTTGTGCAATCTTTCTCCCGGCATGACCAATGGGATGCCCGGAGGGCAGGTAATGCGCACCTGAGCCGAGATTTTCCCATCAGCCTGCTCCACATCCATCGAACATCTTGGAGAAAGCATTGCATCCCGCAGTCCCATCACCCGCTGCGCTTTTACAAGCGGGAAAGGCGTGACGGCAGTTTTCTTGGGAGAAAGGCTGCGCAGCAACTGCTCTGCCCGCTCATAGTCACATGAACGGCTAAACGGAGAGAACAGCAGGACACACCCGCTGTCGCTGAGGTATTCCTCCATGATGTGATGCGCCCGCAGCAACGGTCGAAAGGATTCTGCGGTATATCCGGTGCCTGCCAGCGGCAAAGTCAGGCGCATTGGCTCACAGTGCTCCGGCAGCACAAAGCCCTGCTGCTGTGCCAACTGCCGCAGCCGGGCGCAGCGTTCTGCCGTTTTGTTGATTTGCTCGGCTCCGTTATCCAGCAAAAATTCTGCTGCCGCATCAATGGACAGCATGATGAGATAATTTGGGCTGGTGGAACCGAACATCGCCATCGCTCCCTTGAGCTGACTGAGATACCGTTCATTCATACAGTGCAGCAGCGCCGCTCCTGTCAGGGAAGGCATTGTTTTGTGCAGCGAATCACAGCACAGGTCTGCTCCCAGTTGGGACGGATGCAGCGCTTCCCCCTGCAAAAAACGCAGATGCGCACCGTGCGCGTTGTCCACCAGAAGCGGAACACCCCGACTGTGGGCAACCTCTGCCAGCGCGCGGATATCCGACATCACACCAAAATAATCCGGCGAGGTGACATAGACCGCACAGACCTCTTCGCCTTTTTGAAGCAAAGCATCCAGCTGTTTTTCCACCTGCTGCGGGTCCAGCCGACCAATCAGCCGTTCCTCCTCGGTCCTGGTCGGGTAGACCCATTCCGGCTCCAGTCCCAGCAGCGCCATTGCATTGACCGCCGCCGCATGGATATTGCGTCCTGCCACGATTTTCCCATTCGGTCTTGCCACCATCCGCAGCATCGCCTGGATGCAAAGGGTCGAACCACCCGCACTGATGACCGTCGAGCGGGTACCGTACAGCTTGGTAAAGATTTCCTCCAGCTCCTTGAGCGGTCCATCGTCCTCGAATAAGCTGTCGGTGCCCTCCACCTCGGTCACATCATATTCCATCAAATTGCCAAACGGCTCCAGCGCCGCACCCTTGTGCCCGGGCATATGCAGGCGCGACCAATCGGCTTTTCTGTATTCTTCCAGCGCCGCGCGCAGCGGTGTGCTGATTTTACTGTTCATCGCTTTCCTCCTGTACAATTTTGATGTTGCGCAGGATGGTGTTCCTGCCTCTATAGTTGTATGCTCTTGTTTTCAGCAGCTGCTGGGCGTTCTGTTCATCCATCACGGCCACTGCCGACTGCAAAAATTCCGGCACCGGCGTCAGCTGCGGTTGTTGGTTGCATGGGCAGACGTCATTGCAGATGTCGCATCCCCACACCAGTCCTCCCTTCCGAATCTGCTGTCGCTCCCAGTCGCTCAGTTCGCCTTTTTTCTGGGTGATATGGGAACGGCACCTTTCCAGGCAAACGCTGCCGTCCTCCTGCAAGGCTCCCTGCGGGCAGGCGCGGACACATTTTCCACAATTCGAACAGCTGGGTGGAACCAGCGGCTGATCCGCCTGCAAATCCAAATCGGTGACAATCTCCCCAATAAAAATATAGCTGCCGTACTGCGGATGCAGCAGCAATCCGTTCTTTCCCAGCCGTCCCAATCCAGCCAGAAAGGCGGCGCTCACCTCCCGAATCGGTGAATTGTCGGTAAAATGCTCAAACTGATACCCCGGAAACTGCTCCCGCAACACCCGGCACATCCGTTCCAAATACTCGCCGGCAATCTGGTGATAATCGGTCACCATCGCATAGCGGGAGATATTGCGCTCGCAGTGTGCGCCGGTATAATAAGGGAACAGGCAGACCAGCACCGATTGCGCTCCCTGCGGTATCCGCTGCATGGCACGGCAGGGCAAACAGGGCTGTACCTGCTCAAAGCGGCAGATTCCAAACGGGAACGGCTGCGCACCTGCCAGTAGCCGCTGAGCCATCTGTCTAATAATTTTTTCCTTTTCCATCCCATTCTTCCTTCCCTTGCTTATCCAATTAACTTTATCACACCTTTTCTCCATCTGCAAGACTACACACCACCCAGTTTTTATATCGCCAGATAATACGAAGGAAAGTCGAGTTTCTTCTTTAAAATTCGTCCTGTTTGTGGTACAATGAATCTTAGGATAATAACTCCACACCTCAAATCCACAACAGGGGGAATTTTATATTATGAACATCAGTATGTTTGATGTCCTGGGTCCTATCATGATCGGCCCATCCAGTTCACATACCGCCGGCGCACAGCGCATCGGTAAAGCCATGTACAACATGATTGCAGACAAGCAACTCAAAGCGGTCCACTTTGTTCTGCACGGCTCCTTCCACCTAACCCTGCGCGGACACGGCACCGACCGCGCGCTGGTCGGCGGCGTACTCGGCATGAATTCCTATGACCCACAGATCAAAAACTCGCTGGAGATTGCTAAAGAAAAGGGCATCCAGGTCGAGTTTGAAGGAGGAGACCTCGGTGACGTTCACCCGAACACGGTTCGCATCACTGCCTACACCACCGACGGACAAACGACCTCCCTGACCGGCTCCTCGGTCGGCGGCGGCAACATCGAAATCATCGACATCAACGGCACCGCTGCCAAATTCACCGGACGCTATCCGGCTGTCATCATCAACCACTATGACCGCCTGGGTATCATCAGCCACCTCACCTCCATCCTGGCTATCAATCAAATCAATATCGCCACCGTCGTCAACTCCCGCGATGCAACCGGCAAAAATGCCGTCACGATGATTGAAACCGAATCTCCTGTGGACATCGCGGTGAAAAAGGAGCTGGAGAGCATGCCTCCGGTCAAGAGCGTTGTCACCATGGACAAGGTCAACTAATCCTGCCACCTATCTGCCAGAATCCATCTCGAAAGGAAAATAGATTATGTACTTTTCTGCTCAGGAAATGCTTGCCCAGCTTGAGGGCACCGACGAGCGCATCTGCGACCTTGTCATCAAAAATGAGATCGAGCTGTTCCAAACCTCCTACGATGAAATCATGAAAAATCTTGAGGAACGCTATCAGATCATGTACAACTGCGCACATGACGCCCTGGAAAAGGAAATCCGCTCGCTGAGCGGTCTGACCGGCGGCAGCGCTTTGAAAATGTGGAACTACTACAAAAAAGGAAATTCCATATGCGACAACACCGTCATCCGCGGCGCAGCATATGCCCTATCCTGTCTGGAGGTCAACGCCTCGATGGGTCTAATCGTTGCTGCTCCTACCGCTGGAGCCTGCGGCATCCTGCCGGGCGCTCTGCTCACCGTTGCGGAAAAATATGATGTGGATCACCAGAGAGTGCTCGATGCTCTTGCCACTGCCTCCGGCATCGGTCAGCTCATCATCAAAAAAGCCACCGTATCCGGCGCAGAGGGCGGTTGTCAGGCAGAGTGCGGAAGTGCGGCTGCCATGGCTGCTGCTGCTATCACAGAGATGCTTGGTGGTACCCCAAGTCAGGCATTTGATGCAGCTGCTATCGCTATCCAGAACATCATGGGGCTTGTCTGCGACCCAGTTGCCGGTCTGGTTGAAATGCCCTGTGCCAAACGAAATGCTTCCGGCGTAGCCAACGCCCTGGTCAGTGCAGACCTTGCCTTGAGCGGCATCTTCAGCGAAATCCCATTCGATGAGGTGGTCGAGGCAATGTACAAGGTCGGCAAAGCCCTGCCGTCTACCCTGCGCGAAACAGCACTTGGCGGCGTTGCCACCACCCCAACTGCCCTTGCCATGAAAGAAAAAATCTACGGCAAAGGTGATGTCGGCTGCTGTGGAGATTGTGCAAGCTGCGGCGGCTGCTAATCTCTTTTTGCAGGAAAAAAATCAAACAGGAAGGCGCACCCCCTTCTTTTGTGCTGAAAAACTGCACAATTCAGAAAGGCGGATGTGCCTTTTTCTTTTATCTTCTTCTCTTTTTCGCTAAACTTTCCCTTCTGAAATAAGCAATACTTCTAATTTTCTTCCTTTAGATTGTCTTTTTTATATTTAATTGTTATAATAAATACATCAAGGGATTCCCCCTAAACGAAGGAGAGTTTATCAATGAAGGAAAAACACCATTTTCGCCTTCCGCCGATTGGGATGCGCGTCTTTAAAACGCTGCTGTCGGTGCTGCTGGTCACCCTGACCTACGACTACCTGCTGGGAGGACGAAATGCCTGCTTTGCCTGCATCGGAGCAGTGTACGCTATAGGCAACCATTTCCATGAAGGGTTCAAGTTTGGATTCAACCGCTTTGTGGGCACCCTGTTTGGCGGCTTGATCGTCATTCCGTTCTACTGGCTGTATTACAATCAGCCTCTGGGAATTCCCAAGGAGGTTTATCTGGTGCTGGGGTTGCTGTGCCTGATGTATCTGCACATCTTATCGGGCGCCACCACCGCCATTCAGCCGGGCGCTGTTATCTACTTTGTTGTGCTGTTCACCCAACCGGTCACCAATTACATCCCTTACACCATTGCCCGTGTCATCGACACCGGTATCGGCGCAGCCTTCAGCCTGCTGCTCAACCTCTTCTGGCCCTCCCGTCTGGATAAGCAAAAGGGCTTTGACCTTCCACATACCATCGACCGCTGGCAGCAGAGCAATGAGCGTCCTCCGCAGGAGCAATACCCCACTCAACCGCCTGCTTCGGAATAATCTTTTTTTGTAAAATTAACGCTTGAAAATACATTTTGTATTTTCGCTCTACTCTTCCAATAAACAAAATCCTCCGACTGCCAAAGCAGTCGGAGGATTTTGTTTATCTTCGCCCGGATGATGGATTTCCCTTCTCTTTTTGTCCCATCACCTGTTCTGCATGAAAATACAGTTCATCTGCATTGTGAATTTGATTGGTATTCTGAATCAAAGAACCCTGCACATCCTCCGACAAAGTCAGAAAAAACTGCTTTGCCTTTTTATCCTGTGCCAGCAAATCGTTAAGATTACGCATAACTCTGCCACACCTTTCTTCTCTTGAAATTTTACCATGCGGCATTTGCCGCATCATTCCCCTTTAGTTTGGCTGTTTTGTCAGCGTTTATTCCTCTGTATAATCACCTTTTGCCCGGTTCGCTGCTATACTGTAATAAGCTTGCTTACAGCTTACTTATCAGTCTGCTCGTGATCTTACAAGGAGGTTTGTTCATGTCTGAAACTGCACCGATTTGTTTTTTTCTTGGCGCCAACTCCCCGCAGGGATTTGTTTCCCGCTTTGACCAGCTGGACTGCGGTGACCCACAGTGGCACACCTTCATCATCAAGGGTGGTCCAGGTTGTGGAAAATCCTCATTTATGCGCCGAATCGCAGAATTGTTTGCACCGCACTGCCCGTCCATGCAGCTGATTGCCTGCTCCTCCGACCCGGATTCATTGGACGCGGTCATCCTGCCGGAGTGGAAGGTTTCGATTGCGGACGGCACCGCTCCGCACATCTTGGAGCCAAAGCAGCCCGCCCTGAGCGAAAGCCTGCTGTGCTTCGGCAGCTTTCTGGACCCTTTGCTGCTGTTGGAACACTCTGACACCATCCGCAGCATCTCCCAAGCCACTGCCAAAAATTATGCGCAAGCCACCGACTGCCTGTCTGCTGCCAAAAGCTTTTTAAGCGACTCCCGCCAGATTGCACTGAGCTGCCTGCAAACCGAAAAGCTGGCAGCTTATGCCCGCCATTTTTCCTGCAAGCATTTTCCCCGCAAATCCCGACGCGGCAGAGAAGAGGTCCGTTTCCTGACCTCCATCAATGCCAAAGGCATCACCAGCCTTGCCGCTACCGCCCGCAGACTTTGCCCAGATGTCTACTTCATCTGCGACCGGGAGGGTGCGGCTTCCTCCCTGTTTTTGAGTGCATTGCGCAGCCATGCGCTGGAAAACGGTCACGACGTCATCAGTTGTATGTGTCCTCTGGCTCCACACAGCCGCATCGACCATCTGCTCATCCCCGACTGTGGTCTGGCGCTGTTGACCGAAAATCCATTCCACGGCTTTTCTTCCCTCGTACCCGACCGGCGCATCCACTCCAAGCGGTTTTTGGAGGTCGAAGGGATGCGCTCTTTTAAAAAGCGGCTTGCCTTTAACCAGAAGGCAGCAGCCCAGATGATCGAGCAGGCGGTCGGGAGTTTACAGGACAACAAGCTGCTGCACGACCGTCTGGAAAAAATCTATCTTTCCGCGATGGATTTTTCGATGATGGATGTTGTGTTGGAGGACGTTGCCGGACAGATTGTCGAGCGAAGAGCTGCCCGGGAATCCACCCTTTTATAAACGACAGCGCACAGATAAAAACAGACGAAACCACGCGGCACGATGGTGTCTGCGGTTTCGTCTGTTTTTTTGTTTCAAAAATTTTTAGAGGAAGAATCCATTTTCTGCGCTTATCTCCACCAGCTTGGCAGCAGTTCGCGCAGCTTTACCACTTGCTTGGTTTCATAGTCGCACAGGATTTCTGGTTCTATTTTAGTCATTCAAAATCATGCGGTAGACATTGACATAGTCGTTTGCCGATTTCTTCCAGCTAAAGTCGCTCTCCATCGCATCGGTCATTGCCTCATTCCACAGTGCCTTATTGCCAAACAGACCTTCTGCTCTGCGGATGGCTCCGAGCATATCGTGCGCATTGTAGGTTTTAAAGGTAAAGCCGTTGCCGTTCTCTCCGCCCACGTCATGGATGCTGTCCTTCAAGCCGCCTGTTTCACGGACAATCGGAAGGGTACCGTAGCGTGCTGCCACCATCTGTGCCAGTCCGCAAGGCTCGCTCTTAGAAGGCATCAGGAAGGCATCTGCGCCTGCATAGATCTTCTTGGACAGGCTTGGGATGAATCCAATGCGAACAGCCACCCTGCCCGGATAACGGTTCTGCATCTCGCGGAAGAAATTCTCATACTCTGCATCCCCCGAACCGAGCAAGACAAAGGAAACGTTGTCACCCATCATGTCATGGAAGATATAGCGGACCAAATCCAGACCCTTGTGGTCCACCAGACGGCTGACCATGCCAATCAGCATCCGGTTTTCGTCCGGCTCCAGACCCATCTCCTTCATCAGTTCCAGCTTATTGACCTTTTTCTTTTTCAGCGTTTTGACATCATACTTCTGATAGATGCCTTCATCGGTAGCCGGGTTGTTGGCTTCCACATCGATTCCGTTGAGAATTCCAATCACCCGGTCACCCTTTGCGTTGAGGATTGGGTCCAGTCCATGGGAATACCACGGGTCGTGAATCTCCATCGCATAGCTTGGACTGACGGTGTTGACAATATTGACCTGCATAATAGCAGCCTTCATCATATTCAGGCAGCCGTTATATTCCAGCACCGGATACTGATATTCCGGGATTCCCAAAACATCCCATGCAATCTCCATCCCGTACTGACCCTGATACTGGATATTGTGGATGGTAAACATGGTGCGAATATCGTGGAATTTTGGGATACCGCGGTAGAAGGTGTTCAAATACACCGGAACCAGAGCGGTGTGCCAATCGTTTGCGTGTACGATGTCCGGGTCGAAGTCGATGTAGTTGAGCATCTCCATCGAAGCTTTGGAGAAGAAGGCAAAGCGCTCGGCATCATCATAGTAGCCATACAGATTGTCCCGTTTAAAATAATACTCATTATCCAAAAAGTAGTAGGTCACGCCCTGGTGTACTGCCTTGAACACACCGCAGTACTGGTTGCGCCATGCCAGCGGCACATTAAAATTGCGGACAAACTCCATCTTTTCCCGCAGAGCCCACGGGATATTTTTGTACATCGGGATGACCACTCTGCACTCGTTACCGGAGTCGCACAATGCCTTGGGAAGTGAACCTGCGACATCCGCCAGACCGCCGGATGCGATAAAGGGTCTTGCTTCACTTGCTACAAACAGTATTTTCATTCCGTATACCCCCGTTTTAAACTTTCCACCGCATCATACACCGCGGCTTTGGTGGAAAAAGGCGTTCCTCCCCAAAAGGGAGGAACTGCCTGTTTTTTAAATTGCCCGTCCTTTTTCAATAAAGAACGGATACTCCTTACAACCGTTCAGCTTTCTGGAGTCACGAATCATAACGTCCTTGTCGGTGATGACACAGTCGAGCTGGCAATTTTCTCCGACAACCGAGCCCTGCATGATGATCGAATTTTTGACTACCGCACCTTTTCCAATCTTAACGCCGCGGAAGATGATGGAGTTTTCCACAGTACCTTCGATCACACAGCCGTCGGCAATCATCGAATTGCTGGCAACCGCATTGATGCCATATTTAACCGGAACCTCATCGCGGACCTTGGTGTAGACCGGACGCTCGTTCGGGAACAGCTCCCGTCTGATTTTCGGATTCAGCAGCTCCATGCTACAATCATAGTAGGACTCCATCGAGTTAATGTTAGCAACATAGCCATTGTACTCGTATCCGTAAATTTTCAGGCGCTGGTTGCCCATCTGCAAAACGCCCTGGGTAAAACTGTAAAAGTTGGTGCTGACCGCATCTCCCACGATTCGCTCGAGCAGACGTTTGCTGATGACGGTGATGTTCAGCAGCACGTTGCCTTCCTTCGCCTCCGGGCTAAAGTAGGCGCCGTTGACCCGACGATGTTCATCCATACTGATGGTGGTGACATCGCGGTGTACCGAATCGGCAATCGCCTTATTCTGATAGACGACCGTTACATCTGCATCCTTTTCCTTGTGGTAACGCAGGATGTCGGAATAATCGATGGAAGCGATGTTGTCGCAGTCGGTCATAATGACCAGCTCCGCTTTGGATTCCTTGATGTAGCTGTAAATATTTCCCAGCGCTTCCAATCTACCACGGTAAAAGACTGATTCCATCCGTCCATACGGAGGCAGGATGGTCAAACCGCCGTTTTTGCGGGAGAGATCCCATTCTTTTCCGTTTCCTACGTGGTCCATCAGCGATTGGTAATTACTCTTTGTAATAACACCAACATCTTTTACATCAGAATTGATCATGTTGGACAACACGAAATCCACCAAACGGTATCTGCCACCAAACGGCACCGATGCCATTGTACGGTTTTCTGTCAGTTTGCCCATCATTGTATCGTGCATATTGGAGAATACAATTCCCAGTGTTTTACTCAACATCGCCGCTCACCTCCGGTACATCCTTTTCAATCATGGCTTTTGCAGGAACCTTTGCATTCTTTCCGATATGGATGCCCTTTGCAATAACGGTAACACCCCAATTTGCTTTGTCCTCAATATTTTCCGGTCGGTCGCCCACCTGTGCATTTTCACCAACCACAACATTCTCCGCAACGATAGAATACTCGACCACTGCTCCTGCCTTGATGACTGAACCCGGCATGATGATACTGTCGTGTACCACCGCACCCTTTTCAACGGTAACTCCTGCAAACAGGATGGAAAAATCAACGTCACCCTCCACAATGCAGCCTTCGCTGATCATCGAATTTTGGGTCACCGCTCCTTCTGCTACATACTGTGGCGGCATAACGGGATTGCGCGCATAAATCTTCCACGCATCATCATACAAATCCAGCGGCACATTCGGGTCGAGCAGGTCCATATTGGCTTCCCATAACGAATCGATGGTACCAACGTCCTTCCAGTAGCCCTGGAAGGCATAGGCATACATCCGCTCGCCGTTTTGGAGCATAGCCGGAATGACGTTCTTGCCAAAATCGTTTTCCGATTCCGGGTTTGCTTCGTCCTCCTCCAGATATTTCTTCAACTTGCTCCAGGTGAAGATGTAAATACCCATCGAAGCCAGGTTGCTCTTTGGCTCCTTTGGTTTTTCTGCAAATTCATAGATTTTTTTGTCCTCGTCGCACGCCATGATACCAAAGCGGGAAGCTTCTTCCCACGGAACCTCCATGACAGCGATGGTGCAATCCGCCTGCTTTTCCTTATGGAACTCCAGCATCTTGGAGTAGTCCATCTTATAGATGTGATCGCCCGAAAGGATGACAACATACTCGGGAGCATAGCGGTTGATGAAATTGATATTCTGGTAGATGGCGTTGGCAGTACCGGTGTACCAATCAGAATTTGCAATCTTCTGATACGGCGGCAGCACATAGACGCCTCCGTGTATGCGATCCAGGTCCCAAGGCTGTCCGTTGCCCAAATATTCGTTGAGTTGTAGCGGCTGATACTGGGTCAGTACACCGACCGTATCGATGCCGGAGTTGACACAGTTGGACAATGGAAAGTCGATGATGCGATATTTTCCTCCAAACGGCACTGCCGGCTTGGCAATATCTCTGGTCAGCGCATACAAACGGCTGCCCTGTCCGCCTGCCAGAAGCATCGCAATCCATTCTTTTTTGACGATCATCTTTATTCTCCTCCTCTAAATTCTAACCTCTATTTTCGGATGATTATTCCTCCGTCGAATCGGCGGATTTTTTCGTTGTTGTTTTCTTTGCGGAAGTTGTTCCCGATTGCGTTGCTTTACGAGTGCGCTTCGGCTTTGCTTCGGCAGGAGTTTCTACCGATTCTTCCTCTGCCTTTGGAGCTGCCTTTTTGCGGGTGCGCTTCGGCTTTGCTTCGGCAGGAGCTTCTACCGATTCTTCCTCTGCCTTTGGAGCTGCCTTTTTGCGGGTGCGCTTCGGCTTTACTTCGGCAGGAGCTTCTGCCGATTCTTCCTCTGCCTTTGGAGCTGCCTTTTTGCGGGTGCGCTTTGGCTTTGCTTCGACAATCGGCTCTGCATTTGGCTGCTCGGTCAGCGCCTCCAAATCAATGATTTTTTCCTGCTCATCCTCCGGCTGTATGCTGGAGGGCTTTAGGTACATCACCGACATCGGTGGAATATCGACTGCAATAGAGTTTGCCTTGCCGTGCATCGCAATCTTCTCCGAAAGGATGACTTCTTTCTCCGGGATCCCGGTTCCGCCATAGCGGATGTCATCCGAATTCAGAACGATTTCGTAATTCTTCTGCTCCGGGATACCAAAGCGGTAACCGTCGCGCTCAACCGGAGCGAAGTTGCAGATGGCAATGACATCGTCGCCCTCGTCGTTGGTGCGCCGGAAGATGACCACATTCTGGGTGTTATCGTCGTGTACCAGCCACTGGAAGCCGTCCCAGCTGTCATCGATTTCCCACATAGCGGAATTTTCCAGATAAAAATGGTTTAAATCTTTGACAAAGGTCTGCAATTTGCGGTGGCTTTCATAGGAAAGCAGCTGCCAATCCAGCTCTTTTTCAAAATTCCACTCGATGAACTGACCGAACTCCTGTCCCATAAACAGCAACTTTTTGCCCGGGTGCGCCATCATATAGCCAAACAAGGTGCGCATCCCTGCAAATTTCTGGCTGTACTCGCCCGGCATCTTGTTGATCAGCGAGCATTTGCCGTGTACCACCTCATCGTGGGAAAGTGGCAGGACATAGTTTTCTGAAAAAGCATACATCATGCTGAAGGTCAGTTTATCGTGGTTGTAGGCGCGGTAGATTGGGTCCAGAGAAATATAACTGAGCATATCGTTCATCCAGCCCATATTCCACTTGAAGTTAAAGCCCAGTCCGCCCACATACGGCGGCTTGGTGACCAGCGGCCATGCGGAGGATTCTTCGGCAATCATCAACACATCTGCATGTTCGCCCAAAACAGCCGAGTTGAGCTTTTTCAAAAACTCCACCGCTTCCAGATTCTCGTTGCCGCCGTGGACATTCGGAGTCCACTCCCAAGATTCCCTGCCGTAATCCAGATAGAGCATCGAAGCAACGGCATCTACACGCAGCCCATCCACATGGAATTTATCCACCCAGAACATCGCACTGGAAATCAGGAAACTTTGTACCTCCGGTCTGCCAAAATCAAAGACACGGGTCCCCCAGTGCGGATGCTCCCTCTTCTGCGGGTCCTGATATTCATAACACTGGGAACCGTCAAACTCATACAGTCCCTGTTCATCCTTTGGAAAATGTGCCGGTACCCAGTCGATGATAACACCGATATTGTTTTCATGGAACTTGTTGATGAAATACATCAAATCCTTCGGTGTTCCGTAGCGAGAGGTTGCAGCAAAATATCCGGTCACCTGGTATCCCCAGGAAGGGTCGTACGGGTATTCGGTAATCGGCATCAATTCGATGTGGGTGTAGCCCATCTCCTTGACATAAACCACCATCTCATCCGCCATCTTGCGGTAATCAAAAAACTCTCCATTCTCATACTGACGCCAGGAGCCCAAGTTGACCTCATAAATATTGATTGGTTCCCCTACATGATTTTGCAGCTTACGTTTTTCCATCCACGCCTGGTCCTTCCAGGCATACTTGCCCAGCTCATAAAAGCGGGATGCCGATTCCGGTCTGGTCTGCATATGATAAGCATAGGGGTCTGTTTTCAACAGAATGTCGCCTGTCGATGTTTCAATGCTGTATTTGTACATATCGTACTGCTTGATTTGAGGGATAAAGACCTCCCACAAACCATTTTCGCTGATTTTTTCCATCGGGTCATTGGCTCTGTCCCAGTTGTTAAAATCGCCAACGACCGAAACACTCAGGGCATGCGGAGCCCACACACGGAACACCGCGCCCGAAACGCCTTTTCTCTTTGACGAGTGGGAGCCCAAAAACTCGTACGCCTTATAGTTTGTTCCCTGATGGAACAGATAGATTGGCACTTCATCTTTTTTATTTACTTTGTACACACTATCAACCCCTTCGTGTTTAGCCTTATCATACCAGAAAACGCGTGTTTTTTCAAGCGCTTTTTGGGCAAAAAGATGGAAAGTTGTTTCATTCTTTACAAAAACTTTGTAGCAAATTAACAAAGCACACCTCCTCTCCCGGCTTCTCCACGAAAAAGTCTTAAACGTTTTCATCAAAATATCAGATACTTTTTAGCAAAAAGGCAAAGAAAGACGTCAAAACTAACCCTTTTATCATTGTTTTCTAGTGTAAATTGCCAAGGTGTACTCTTTCTATCCTAGCATAATCCGGTGTAAAAAATAATCAAAAAAAGTCTGCTGATTCCTTTTCTTTATTTTTTCATAAAAAAAGACCAAAGCCCTTTTGGACTTTGGTCTTTTGAAAAATGCAGAAATTACTGAGCGTCAACAGCAGACATATGTTTGATCAGCTCGAGAACTTTGTTGGAGTAACCCCATTCGTTGTCGTACCAGGAAACGAGTTTTACAAAGGTTTCATTGAGCATGATACCTGCTTTTGCATCAAAGATGGAGGTTCTTGGGTCGCCCAGGAAGTCAGAGGATACAACCATGTCTTCGGTGTAGCCCAAAATGCCCTTCATGGTGGTCTCGGAAGCCTCTTTTACCTTTGCACAGATTTCTTCATAGGTGGTTGGTTTTGCCAGTTTTACAGTCAGGTCAACAACAGATACGTCCAGAGTTGGTACACGGAAGGACATACCGGTCAGTTTGCCTTTTACCTCTGGGATAACCAGTGCGCAGGCTTTTGCAGCGCCGGTAGAGGATGGGATGATGTTGCCGGCAGCAGCACGTCCACCTCTCCAGTCTTTCTTGGAAGGACCGTCAACGGTCTTCTGGGTTGCGGTGGTAGCATGTACGGTGCTCATCAAGCCTTCAACAACGCCAAAGTTGTCGTTGATAACCTTTACCAGTGGTGCCAGACAGTTGGTGGTGCAGGATGCGTTGGAAACTACCAGCATATCCTTGGTATATTTGTCTTCGTTTACGCCAACAACAAAGGTTGGAGTCTCTTTATCCTTTGCAGGAGCGGAGATAACGACCTTTTTAGCGCCTGCTTTGATGTGAGCAGCTGCTTTTTCGGTGGTAGTGAATACGCCGGTGGATTCTACAACGTACTCAGCGCCGCAGTCACCCCATGGAATTTCGCTTGGTTCTTTGCAGTCATAAACGTTGATTGCATGACCGTTGACAACAAATTTGCCGTCTTTTGCTTCGAGAGTACCTTTGAACTGACCGTGCATGGAGTCATACTTGGTCATATATACCATGTAATCGAGATCGATGAATGGGTCATTGATGCCTACAACTTCAAAAACTTCCGGCTGAGCCATCGCTGCGCGAAAGACCAGTCTGCCGATACGTCCAAAACCGTTGATACCAATTTTAATTGCCATGAGAATCAACCTCCTGTTAAATCTATCTATTTTATCGTCTGCCAGCTTTTGCTTGCAACTATATATTACTCTATTTTTCTCAAATATACAATCCCCTTGTTATATTTTTAACTATTTTCATCATTTTTTACTCGTTTTATAGATTCTTTTTTTCTCAAGCTGTGCAAAAACACCAATCTTTTTTTCAACATTCTCCCCTATTTGCAGGATGAATGGCAAAATTATGTCAAATTTCCTTCTTTTTCGCTTGATTTCGATTTTCGAAGATTTGATTTTTCGTTCAATATTCTGTATACTGTTTGATAATATATCTTCTATCTTTCCGGCATATTTATATTGCTTCCGCTAAAGACAGCTCTCTTCTTCTGCCTTTTTTATTTCCTTTTTAATTTCTTTTTTCGATTACATACCCAAGGCATTTTTTATCAGAGCAGACTTCTACGCCTGTCTTTACACAAACAATCAACTCCCACCATAGTTTTATCTCCAAAGTGGGAGTATGTTTCCTGATCCAGCATCAGAAAGAGGTCATCATGCACAACGATTTTATTTCCATCATCGAAAAATATCTTCAGTCCACGATGGAAGCTTCCAACCTTGTTCCGCTTCCGATTGCGATTGTTGATGAAGAGCTCAAACAGTTTTGGGAAAACTGTTATATGAAGGAGAACTACCCGTTTTTATGCAGCAAGGACAATACCCGCGCGCTGCTATCAGGGTATGACATCGACGCTCTTTTGCTTTCGCTGCGCAGCCAGGATTCCTCTGTTTCCTGTGTCTCCCGTCTGCCGATGGTGCAAACCACCCTCACTCTTTCTCCACTGTACGACGAAAACCGTGTCTTCATTGCGGCAGTGGTTCACTTTGCCGTCAGCTCCACCGAGATGTTCCCCAGTGATGTTAACCGTGCGCAGCAGATGCTGCAAAACTTCAACACCACCCTGCGCGACCCGCTCGGTATGATTTTTTCCGGCATTATCTCCATGACCCGCCGTCTGGAAGTGGATGATACTGCATCCTGCGAGCAGCTGTTGCAGCAGCTAAACAACTCCTGCTATCATATGCTCAAATCCTGCAACAGCCTTTCGGAATATACCGGCTACTCCAACGGTCTGACGCTGCTCAATTTAAAATCGGTTTTTCTTAACCTGTTTTTGGAGGACCTCTTCCGGCATTTACAGATGTTTGCTCGCCGCGCCGGCATCGAAATGACCTACGCGCTGCCCAAACAGGAAATCCAGATGAATCTGGACCCCGATAAGCTTGTCATCGTGCTGACCAGCCTGATGTCCAACAGCATCGCCTTTTTACAAGACAATACCGAAGAGCGGTACATCCACATCGAGGTCCTTGCCAGCAATCATACTGTCCGCTTCATTTTTTCGGACAACGGTCCCGGGATTCCTTCGGAGGCTCTACCGCACGTCTTTGAACCGTACTTCACCTACGGACGACACGACCGGCAGTTCACACACCTGGGACTGGGACTGACCATCTGCAAGATGATTGTCAACCACCACGACGGTGATATTTCCATCCTTTCTTCTTCGGATGGAACGGCTGTCAGCTTCACCCTTTCCCGCGATTTAAAAGGGGATGAAGATACCAAGCTGACCTTCTGCGACAATCCGGTGGAATATCTGACCAACTCCTACTCGCCGATGTATGTCTATCTGTCCGACGTCTGCGAGTGGATTCCCATTTAAATTTTGACTGTTAAAAAAGGAGCACTTTTTAGCGCTCCTTTTGATTTTTCTGTTTTAAAAAAAGAAGGGCTGTGACGCAGCCCTTCTGAAAAGATTTATTCAACCGAGATAATAAAGTAGTAGACCGGCTGTTTGCCTTCAATCAGAACAACCTCGACCTCGTCACCCAGCTTTTCCGCTACCGCTTCCCGAATCTGCTCTGCCTGCTCCTCTGCGACGTCTTCGCCGTAGATCAGGGTTACAAAGCTGCTATCCTTGGTTTTTCTCATCAGATTATGGGTCAGCTTGACAACGGTCTTTTTCAGGTCGGTTTCTACAAACGCCATCTTTCCGTTTTCCAGAGCCAGCAATTCGCCTTTTTTGATGTTGTGTCCTTCATAGTCGCTGTCGCGTGCTGCAAAGGTGACCGAACCGGTGCCGACACGTTCATACGCCTTGACCATGTTTATCATGTTCTGCTTGCGGTCCGCCTCCGGGTCGAATGCCAGCATAGCGGACAATCCCTGCGGAACGGTGCGGGTCTGCAAAACATATACCTTGCGGTCTGCCAGATTGGCTGCCTGCTCCGCTGCCATGATGATGTTCTTGTTGTTTGGCAGTACAAACACCCGCTTTGCCGCTGTGGCATGGATAGCGGAGAGGATGTCCTCGGTGGACGGGTTCATGGTCTGACCGCCGCTGACCACATTATCTACACCCAGGTCGGTGAACAGCTGTTTGATGCCGTCGCCCGCAGCCACCGCTACAAAGCCGTACTCCTTCTCCGGGTCTACTGCCTTGTATGGGAATGCCGGTTTGCCTTCTGCTTCCAGGTCCACCAGCTTATTGTTGTCGCCGTGCTGCTCCTTCATGTTGTCGATCTTCATATTGGTCAGATAGCCCAGCTTGAGCGCCGCCTGAATGGCGTTGCCCGGCTCATTGGTATGTACATGACACTTGATGATCTCCTCATCGTCCACTACAACGACACAGTCGCCGATGGATTCCAGATAAGCGCGCAGAGCCAGTGGGTCTGCGTTCGGGTCCTCTTTATTGATGATGAACTCGGTGCAGTAGCAGAAATGGATGTCCTCTTCGTTAAATTCTGCTGCCACGCCGTGTGCTTTCTTTTCCTTAGGAGCTGCCTGCTGTTCCTCCACGGAGGCAACAATCTCGCCGCCCTCGATGACCGACAGCATACCCTTCCAGACCTCTACAAAGCCCTGTCCGCCCGCATCGACTACACCGGCTTTTTTGAGCACCGGCAGCATCTCCGGTGTCTGTGCCAGAGCGTCCTGCGCACTGACCAGGATTTCTTTCCACATCTGTGCTGCGGTCAGCTGCTCTTCCTGCGCTGCCAGCTGCTGTGCGTGCTCTCCTGCCAGTCTTGCTACGGTCAGGATGGTACCTTCCGTCGGCTTCATAACTGCTTTGTATGCGGCGGTGACACCCATCGACAATGCGTTTGCAATGTCCTTTGCATCCGCTTCCTGTTTGCCCTCCAAGCCTTTGGAGAAGCCGCGGAACAGCAGAGAAAGGATAACGCCGGAGTTTCCTCTTGCGCCACGCAGCAAAGCAGAGGCTGCCTTTTTGGCTACCTGCTCAACGGTTGGGTCATCCCGCAGGGTTTCCAGCTCCCGTTTTGCCGCATTGATGGTCATCGACATATTTGTTCCGGTGTCGCCGTCCGGTACAGGGAATACATTGAGCGCGTCTACCTGCTGTCTGCAATTTGAAATGCTGTTTGCGCCAGAGATAAACGCATCCCTGAGCTGAGTTCCCTTTATCACGATAATACACTCCTTACCAAAAGATTCATCCATGACGCTACTGCTTCATATCGTCAACAAATACGTTGACCTTTGCCACCTGAAGACCGGTTGCCTCCTCGACAGTGTAGCGTACCTTGTTGACAATGCTCTTGACGATGGCGGAGATATTAACGCCGTAGGTAACTGCGATGTGCAAATCAATGACAAGACCACCGGCAACGGTGCGCACTTTAACACCCTTGTCCTGTGCCTCATCCTTTTTCAGAATATATCTCAGTCCCTGGGAAGCCGTGCTTTCTACCATACCGGCAACGCCAAAGCACTCGGAGGCAGCATGGCCGACCAGGTTTGCAAAATAATCCTGTGAGATCTCGATCGCTCCAAGATGATTCTCAAATTTAATCATAAATCACACGTTCCTTTCTATGCGTCCGACCGACGCTTTTTAAGGGCATAATTGTCAATGAAATAATTATACCGTATTTTATGCCTTTTGAACAGGCTTTCTATTCCATTTTCATCCATTTCATGCTTTATTTACAAATCCCCGCTGCCAGAAAGAGGTCGATAGGTGAAAATTTAACAACCGTTACAAACTTTTTAAGACTGCCAGCTGTCGATATTGTAAAACAAATCGCTGCGCAGAGCGGTCACCTTCAAGGTGTGCTGCCGCGAAAAGCAGAAGGAACCGCTGCGAAAAGCAAGCGGAATAACGGGATATTCCTGCACAAACTGCGCTGCAAAGGCATCCCAGCTCTCACCTGTGGAGTAGGCGGTCTGATACAGGGAGAACAGCTGCTGCGAAGGAGCCACACCGTAGCCGTAATGCTCCCCGCGGGTGAACAGATGGCTCAAATCCATGTCGTCCCCCAGCAGCAGCTCGCCCAGATACAGGTCATAGCTGCCCGATTCCAGGGCAGAAAAGTAGTCCGCACTCGATCTGCCGTCCAGCGTGATTTGAATTCCTACCTGCGCCAGCTGCGCTGCCAACTGATTTGCCAGCTGTGCCCGGTCCGCACCGTCGGTGCTGTACAAAAGGGTCAGCTCCAGCATCTCTTCGCCATCCAAGGCGCCCGCCTGGGTCAGCATCTGCTTTGCTTCGTCGATATTCTGTACCGGAACAGTATCGCCTTCCATTGCAAAAAAATCGGGATGGAGCGGCAGGTCGCTTGCCTTGCCCGAGGTGGTCAGCGAGGTGCGCATCAGATAATCGCGGTCGATTGCCCGACTGATTGCTTTGCGGACTTCCGCATTTGCCGTTTGCCCTCGAGAGGCGTTTGCACCCAGAAAAATCAGCTGATTGGCGGTCACCGGATAGCTGCCTGCCGACAGGTTGCTGATGTCCGCCGAAGCGCCGTCGATGTACAGGCAGTCGATCTTTCCCAGTTTCAGGCTGTAGGTTTCCACATCCGTTTTTTTCAATGGAATCATTTCGATGCGCTGGATGCTCGGCTGTTTTCCCCAATAGGAAGGATTGCGTTCCAAAAGGACGCTGTCCTCCCCCTGGGATGCCAGACGATAGCGTCCGGTTCCGATATAGCGGCTGCCGTCCCACTTGGCTACCGGAAAGGTCATCAGGTTGGCAAACAGGGCATCCGGCTGATGCAGTGTAACCTGCACGCTGTCCCCCAAAACTTTGTGGCTGGCGATATTTTCCAACCGTGCCCGATAGTAGGAGCCTTCTGCCAACGCCAGCGCCAAGCTGTCGTCGATGTGCTTTGCCGTCAGAAACGATCCGTCCGAAAATTCAATTCCCTCTTTTACCGTCAGCGTCCACTCGGTTCCGCTGCCGGAAACCTCCGCCAACGCCGGCTGGGTGGAAAAATCGGTCTGAAGGCTGACCGGTGCATCATACAGCAGTGTAGCTGCCGAACGGCTGTTCAGCTGCGCACAGTTCCAGGGCGAAGCGGTCAGCAGGTCGTAGTCACCTGATATTTTCAGCTGCTCCAGGCGCTGCTGCTCCTCCTGCTGTGTCTGCTCCTGTTCGGTCACATTGGGGCTAAAAGCCTGCTTTTCCCCAATCTGTGCCTGTCCGCATCCGCTCAAGCTGTCGGCAAGCAGTCCAAGCACGACCAGCGCCGCCGCTGCCCTTTGATTCAATCGTTCTTTCATTTTCTATTCCTTCTCATCTTTCCACATCAATCCGCAACGCTGACCCGCTGGATGCTCTGCGCCTTTCCGGTGGACTGGTCGACGGAAATTACCACGCCGTTCAGTTCAATTTCCTTCGGGTCATACTCAAAGCGGGCAGGCATATTATCAATAAACTTTTTGATGATGATTTCCTGCTTGACCCCAAGCACCGAGTTTTTGCCGCCGCACATCCCGGCATCGGTGATGTAGGCTGTCCCCTTTGGCAGCACCCGTTCGTCTGCCGTTTGTACATGGGTGTGGGTGCCGACCACAGCGGACACCCTGCCGTCCAGATAGTAGCCCATCGCCTTTTTCTCGGAGGTCATCTCCGCGTGCAGGTCCACCAGAATATTTTTGGTACCCGCCTTTTGCAGCAGACGGTCGACCGTTTCAAAGGGGTTGGCGCAGTTGTCCATTGTCATCTGTCCCTGCAGATTGATAACGCACAGCTGCCAGCGCAGGCAGTCCAGCACAAACATTCCGCTGCCGGGCACACTGGGGTGGTAGTTTGCCGGTCGAATGATTCCCTTTTCTTCCTCAAGCAGCGGGTAAATCTCTCTTCGTTTAAGGACATGGTTGCCGGTGGTGATGACATCCGCGCCCGCATCGAACAGCATCTGCGCACTTTCCGGCGTGATTCCATTGCCCTCGGCAGAATTTTCCCCGTTGATGATGCAGGCGTCAATGGCATACAGTTTCTTTAAGCTGCGCAGATGGCGCATGACCGCCTGACAGCCTGCTTTTCCGACAACATCCCCTAAAAATAAAATATTCAATTTCTCTTTTCCTTCCTCTCAAAAACTTTGCATCCTCTTACTTCCAGCAAACCCTTTCGCCTGCATCGACTCAGACTGAGGCAAGCAAAGGCAAGATAAACCACAATAGAAACGATGGATGCCTCGATGCCAAAGTCACCGCCGGTCAGCAACAGTGAATCGCTGTCCAACAGATACTGTACCCATACATCGCTGTCTGCGACCGTTCCGATGTGCAGCAGACCGCCGACCATCACAAGATTCCATACCCCGTGCATCAAAGCCACCGACCAGATGCTGTTGTTTTCCAGTGTCACCAGTGAAAACAGGATGCCCACCAGACTTCCTGCTATCATCAACTGCAAAAAGCTGGGCAGGTCCATCGGTCTGCCAATCAGATGCAAGGCGGCAAACAGCACCGAAGGGAGCAAAACAGCTGCCCAGCGTCCCACCAGCCGTTCCAGCACCGTGAGAAAAACGCCGCGAAAAATTGCCTCCTCCACGATACCGGCTCCCAGCCCGATGACACAGACCGCAGCACTCAGCAAAGCCGCCAACTGTTCATGGGAGAGCGGTGCTACCTCCCAGCTGCCGGGCAGGTTGAGTAAAATCAGGCAGACGATTCCCGGCATTGCCAGCGCGATAACCGTCCACAGCAGAGAAAAGTGAACCGGAAGAATGCGGCAATCGGCAAACGAGAGTCCGAGCGCCCTGCAAACCCAGGACAATCCGTACAGCACCGACAGAACATACACCACACCGACTGCAAGATTGCACAGGTCGACCGGAAGTTGTGCAAAACTCAGCAAAGTGCCGACCGACTGTGACAGCAGCTGCCCGGCTGCCAGCACCGCCAGAGAAAGCAGGGCAAGCAGCCCTTTGCTCCATAAAAGTTTTCTGCTTTTTACTGTCTGTTCCTTTTGCATGACCCCACCTCTTTTACACTTGATTCAAAAACAGTGTACCATTCCCTTTTCAATAAGTCTACATTTGCCAAAAAACTTTTACAAAATCTTGATAAACAAAAAGGAGAGAACTGCTCTCTCCCTTTGTCCTATCCTTTTAAAATCTGTTCTGCCAACGTCTCCATATCCTGCGGCAGCGGACAATCCACCGTGATTTCCCTTTTATCCAGCGGATGCGGGAAGCAGATTCTGCGGCAGTGCAGCGCCTGTCGGGCAATCCGGTCGCTTGGCTGACCGTACATCCCGTCTCCTAAAACCGGACAGCCCAGATGCGCCATGTGCACCCGTATCTGATGGGTGCGACCGGTTTCCAGCACAAAATCGACCAAGCTCAAGCCCTCTGCCTGCGCCAACACCCGATAGTTAGTCACCGCCCGCTGACCGTCCGGCGCCACAATGCGGCGCATCTGCTCGGGCTGCTCCCGACGGATGGGCGCATCCACCCTGCCCTGCGGCTGAGGTGGCGCTCCCAACAGGATGGCTTGATAGGTCTTATGAAAATTGTTGGTCACTGCCGCTGCGGCATAGCGGTTTTTGGCAACCAGCACCGCGCCGCTGGTGTCGCGGTCCAGTCGGTTGAGCGGACGGTACATCAAGTCCACACCCAACCGGTCGCAGTGGACAGCAAAGACGTTTGCCAGTGTATCCGCTGCGTGTCCGCAGGATTGGTGGCAGGGCATATCCGCAGGTTTGTTGAAAACCAGCAGGTCCTCATCCTCATACACCACCGGGACCTGGCGATTGGAGCGGATAAAATGCTCCACCCCATGCTCGCTGCTGTCCAGAAAGGTAATCTGCAAGCAATCCCCCGCCCGAAGAAGGTCGATGGTGCGGGTGTGTTCTCCGTTTAAGCGCATCCCCTGCTCATAGTGCTTGAGCTTGACAATCGTCCTGCTGGAGTAGCCGTGTACTCCCTTGAGGTAACGCTCCACCGACATTCCTTCCTGCTGTGGTGTGATGTGGTATTCTATCGTTCGCATCGGTTCCTCCTGTTGCGTCTGCTCAAATCCTTTATTCGATGCTGACCGCCTGCGACAGGTCCGGCATCTCGATAGCAAATTCCTCGTTGCGCTGCTGAATCAGGCTGTGAATCTCCATGCTCAGCTTGCAGCTTTCCGGCAGCTGTTCCAGTTCGGTGCTGTCCGGCTGCAAGGTTGCAACCAGCTCCTTGAGCGCAAATTCCAGCTCCATGCGGATGGTCTGGTCGTTGATCTCCTTATCTTCGATGAGCATATCACAGGAAAGCGAGCCAATCTTTAGCGAGTCGAACAGCTTTCGCTCCATCTCCAAAACCATCTGCACCTGCTGGTCAATCAACGCCTGCAGCTGCTCCTTGTCCACCTCAAGCGCCTGTCCACCCATGCTTTCAAGCATCTGGTCCACCTGCTGCTGCACCGTTGTGCGCAGCTGCTGTTCCATCGACGGCAGCAGTTGGTCATTCATCATACTACTCATCTGTTGCTGCATGGTGTCCAACTGTTCCTGCGGCATGGTAAACTGCACCCGCAGTCCCTTCTCTTCCTCGGTAAAGGCAAAGTCCTGTGCCTGCTTTGCCGCCTCCACATAGACCTCCACCATCTTGTCCTGTCCGAAAGTCGCCAACTGTCGGTAGTCCAGTCCGGCAGTCGCCGCTGGCATCTTGACATAGTTGCCGCTGGCTTCATCGAGAGTGTAGCTGAAGCCGTCCTTCTGGTAGGTCTGCGTCTGAATGGGCTGTCCCATCAGCTCTCCACCGATTTGCATTGCCATTGTTTGCAGCTGGTCCTGAAATTCCCCTTCTATCGACAGCTCCATCGGGATGCTGTCTGCGCCCAGCTCCACCTGCGCGGTCATTTGGGCACTTAACTTTCCACTTTCCATGGTGGAGGAGGTCAAAAGTGCCTGCCGCATCTGCTCGATTGCTTTTTCCTGATTCATTCCGCAGCTGCACAGCAGCAGGCAAAGCAGCAGGGTCGTCAAAAAACAGCCAATCCATCTTTGTGTTTTCATCCTATCGTTCTCCCTTCCGGTGATACACCATTTCTATTTTACATTCTTATAGTACAGGATGCGCAGCCCTTTGAGCAGAAGATTCGGGTCCTGGATGATCGAATGGCGGCAGTAGGGCGTCACCTTTTTGGAAAGTCCTCCGGTCGCGACCGCCTGCACCGGCTGTCCCAGCTCCTGCTGGATGCGGTCGATCATTCCATCGAGCATCGAAGCCGCTCCATAGATGATGCCGCTGTCCATTGCATCGACCGTATTGCGCCCGATAACACTTTTGGGTGGGATGAGGTCGATGTGCGGCAGCAGCGAAGCCTTGCTGGAAAGTGCTTCCAGCGACAGCCGCAGTCCCGGCATGATGGCACCTCCGATAAACTCTTCCTTTTCGTTGATGACCGACATGGTGGTCGCTGTACCCATATCCACCACCAACAGCGGCAGCGGGTATTCACTGATCGCTGCCACGGTATCTGCCACCCGGTCGGCGCCCAGCGAAGCCGGGTTGTCCAGCTTGATGTTGAGTCCTGTTTTCAGTCCCGGTCCGACCACCATCGGCTTTTTACCGGTGATTTGTCTAAGCGCTGTCTTCATCACCGTGGTCAGCGGCGGCACCACCGATGAGATAATCGAGCCTTCCATTTCTTTAGCACTGTACCCATATAGATGCAGAATCTGGTGGATTTCCACCGCATACTGCTCCTCGGTGCGCAGAACATCGGTGGCGACCCTTGCTGTGAATGAAATGTTGTCGTTTTCAAAACCGCCTATGACAATGTTGGTATTGCCAATATCAATCGCTAAAATCATTCTGCCATCTCCCTTTATAAAATCAGCGTGAAACATCCCGCGTACTGCGACATTCCACGCTGTTTTGATTCTATTCTGTTATTTTCTTTCCATTGCCAGCAGCACCTTACCGACTGCCGCCGTAATCAGCGCCGCTACGATTGCCTCCGGGATGCCGTTGGTCGCAATGATGCCCAAGATAGTAGCATAAATCACATCCGCTGCAATCCCTTTGACCGCAGCCCAGCTTTCCCCAAAGAAGAGGTAAATCATGTTCATCACCAGCAGCGTGTTGACCATCGAGCCGACAAAGCCCGATACCGTCAGACAGGCTGCATCACTTTTAATAAGCTTCTTCATTCCCTTGTACACAAAGTAGGGGGCAACACCCACCAAAATGCGGGGAACAAAGCAGATGACAAGGCTCCAGCCGTTGCCGCCGATTTCTCCCAGCGAGTAGAAGGGACTGAAAACAAAGGAGGTCGGGTTTGGAGTGAAAGTGTTGACAAGCAGGCTGGTCAAGCCGAACAAGCCGCCCAAGGCAGCTCCTTTTTTCCAACCCAGCAAAATCGAGCCTAGGATAACAGGGATGTGGATGGTGGTCGGACGGAGAACGCCTAAGGGCAGATAACCCAGCGGTGTCATCGCCAGCACGACAATAATCCCTGCAAACAGTGCCAGTTTTACCATTTCCTGTGTCTTTTTGGTTGCCTGATTCATATTCAATTCTTCCTTTCGCTGACGTTCTTCCCTGTTGGCACCGCCGGCGGAGCCGCAGACTTCGTCGGTGCTCCAGAAGATACGTCGCAAATAAAATTTTTAAACAGCTCAATTATATAGTATCCTTTGGCGGATTGCAAGAGCCGATGACAGAAAAATTGCAGCACCCTCTGCAAAAGGGATAGCACAGCAGCAGTTTTTGCGGTATAATAAAATAAATGAACCACGAAAGGAACTGGTATCTATGTCAGAACGCTATCAAGTCAAGGTGATTGCCCGGATGCACAGCCTGTTTCCCACCAAATTCGGCATCCCGCGTCAGAGCGGTCTGGTCGAGCAGCTGCACTCGCTGGTCGTCTTTGAACCGGAATACCGCGACCCGCAGGCGCTGCGCGGTATCGAGGAATTTTCTCACCTGTGGCTGATCTGGCAGTTTTCCCAGGCGGTCCGCGAGGACTGGTCCCCCACTGTGCGTCCACCCAAGCTGGGCGGCAACCGCCGGATGGGCGTCTTTGCTACCCGCTCTCCCTTCCGTCCCAATGCCATCGGGCTTTCCTCGGTCAAGCTGGAGGGGATTGAAAAGCACCCGCAGTACGGTATGGTGCTGCGGGTGTCGGGTGCGGATTTGATGGACGGCACACCGATTTTGGACATCAAGCCCTATCTTCCCTTCACCGACAGCCATCCGCAGGCAGCGGGCGGCTTTACCGACGGACTGCATCTTCAGCCGCTCAAGGTCATCATCCCGGAGGATTTAAAGCAAACCATCCCCACCGACCAGCTCGATGCGCTGACCGGTGTGCTGGAGCAGGACCCACGTCCCTCCTATCAGGATGACCCGCAGCGGGTGTATGGCTTTTTCTTTGGCAATCTGGAAATCAGCTTCACCGTCTGCGAAGGCACCCTCACCGTCTGCAAGGTGGAGGTCAAACGGTAAATCCGAACAGCAAAAAAGGAACGCACCGCGGTGCGTTCCTTTTTCTTTACAGCGAAAGGAATCGGTCCACGTTGGCGATGGATTTGTCGGTCAAACGGATGATTGCCTGATAGGAGCCGCCCGAAAATCCGCCAAAGCAGCTGACGTTTTCAAATTCGCGCAGCGACTGGTCGCCCAACGCCATGTTGTTGTCGCAGAAATAGTAGTTGTCCCCGTGAGCCAGCCATTTTTTCAGCGCATCCAAATCGCTTGCCGGAGTCAGACCGGTGTTGAAGAGGATTTTGTGGTTGCCAAACGCCTCGAATTCCGACTGGTGCAGCAGGGTAACAAATTTATTCAGACAGGTGCATACACAGATGTTCTTTTTCAGCAGCTCTTCCAGCGGCAGATATTGCACACCCTGCTCTTCGATGTCCGGCTTGCGGCTGCGGTTGTAGTAGGTCAAATCCGCTCCAAAAAATTGCAGTGCGCGGGTAACGACCCGTCCGGTCGCACCCATGCCGATGATGCCCACCGGTACACCGGTCAGCTCCAGCGGATGATCTCCCCAACGCTTTCCATTAAAGCCGTTGAGCAGGCTAATCAGCTGAGAAACAACATATTCCCCGACCCCGATGTCTCCATAATCGGACACACCATAGACGGTGATACCATGCTCGCGGGCACAGCGAATGTCTACACTGGCGCTGCTTTCATCATACAGACTACAGCACATTCCGATATAGCGCAGCTTTGGGCAATGCTCGATGATGTTTGCCGTAATTTGCGTGGACAGATTGACCAGGATTCCGTCGGCATCCTTGGCTCTGCGGATGACCTCCTCCTCGCTGGAAGGAACATCGTCATAAAAGACATATTCCTTTGCACGTTTGGCAAATTCCTCGTTTGCTCCTGTAAAGAGGTTGAGTGCTTCTACAGCAACCAGCTTCTCGAACTTTTTGTCTGGCACAAAAATACACCTCACTTTTATTTATATAAAATAAAAAACTCCTGCTCTCTCTGCAAAATCGGGCGATTGTTTATCTTTAAACAAACTCTGTATACTACAAAACGGACGCTTTTGAAAGGCGTCCGTTTTGTATGAAAGGAGTTCATTCATTGATGAAGATGTCTTAACTTATTTGTTGTTTACCAGCTGACGGGTGTGCTCTGCAACCTGTTCCGGGGTAACGTCGGTTTTCTGAGCAACGCCGGTATCGATAGCAGCTTTTGCTACGCCGCTTGCAACAGCCGGTGCAACGCGTGGATCAAATGGAGATGGGATGACATACTCTGCATTGAGTTCCTCTGCGGAAACCAGATTTGCGATCGCGTAAGCAGCAGCCAGCTTCATCTCTTCGTTGATCTTGGTTGCATGAACATCCAGAGCACCACGGAAGATACCTGGGAATGCCAGAACGTTGTTGACCTGGTTCGGGTAGTCGGAACGACCGGTACCGATAACAGCAGCGCCTGCTTCTTTTGCCAGAGCAGGGTCGATTTCTGGAGTTGGGTTTGCACAAGCAAAGATGATTGGATCTTTTGCCATGGTCTTAACCATCTCTGGGGTCAGAACGCCAGGAGCGGAAACGCCGACAAATACGTCTGCACCGCTGATAACGTCAGCCAGAGAGCCTGCGCGTTTTTCTTTATTGGTAATCTTGGACATCTCAACCTTAACGTCGTTGAGACCGTCGCGTCCTTCGTAGATTGCACCTTTGCTGTCGCAGAGGATTGCGTCTGCAATGCCTGCGGTGAGCAGCAGCTTGGTGATTGCGATAGCAGCTGCGCCTGCGCCGCTGACTACAACGTGAACGTCCTTGATGTCCTTGCCAACTACCTTCAGAGCATTGACAAGACCTGCCAGGGTAACGATTGCGGTACCGTGCTGGTCATCATGGAAGATCGGAATGTTGCAGATTTCTTTCAGTTTGCTTTCAATATAGAAGCACTCTGGAGCTTTGATGTCTTCGAGGTTTACGCCGCCGAAGGTTGGCTCCATCATTTTAACGGTTTCGATGATCTTGTCTGGGTCTTTGGTGTCCAGGCAGATTGGGAAAGCGTCTACGCCTGCAAAGGATTTGAACAGAACAGCCTTACCTTCCATAACCGGCATACCTGCTCCTGCGCCGATGTTGCCCAGACCCAGTACAGCAGTACCGTTGGTTACAACAGCAACCAGATTGCCTTTTGCGGTATATTCATAAATCTTGTCATAGTCCTTCTGAATCTCGAGGCATGGCTGAGCTACGCCTGGGGAATATGCCAGCGACAGGTCCTCTGCGCCGCGCAGTTCTACTTTGCTTTCCACTCTGATTTTGCCCTGCGCATTTCTGTGCAGTTCAAGGGATTTTTCATAAACGTCCATTTCAGAAATCCTCCTTATGATAGATAAATAGCGATTGCTTCTTATCAACAGATTCTTAGCCACGATTGAGGCAAAGGAAACCGAGCCATAGGCTCATACATATATTTTACTATTTTATACAAAAAAAAGGCAATAGAAAAAGCATACAAAGTTTTTCATAAATGATGGACAAATTGCAAAAAAATAAAGTTTCGACCACAAATCCGGCAATATATTCTGCAAAAACACTTGATTTTTTCTGCACTCCTGCTATAATATAGGCAAATGATGCAGGATTTGCGTCAAAATTCGTTAGATTACAGACACTGATGATCAAAAGAAATGAAGGTTGAAATCAATGGAATATCGTATTGAAAAAGACTCCATCGGAGAAAAACAGGTTCCAGTAGACGCTTACTATGGCGTACAGTCGATGCGTGGTTGCGAAAACTTCCACATCACCGGTCAGAAGATGCAGCCGGAGTTCATCAACTCCATGGCAGAGATCAAAAAAGCCTGCGCTATCTGCAACTATCAGGTAGGCGAAATGGACGAAAAGATCAAAGATGCTATCTGCCAGGCTTGTGACGAAATCGTTGCCGGCAAACTGCACGACCAGTTCCTGTGCGACCCAATCCAGGGCGGTGCAGGCACCACTGCAAACATGACTGCTAACGAAGTCATCGCAAACCGCGCAATCGAAATCCTCGGCGGCGTAAAGGGCGATTACAGCATCGTTCATCCAAACGACCATGTAAACCGCGCTCAGTCCACCAACGACGTTTTCCCATCTGCTGCTAAACTGACCGCTATCAAGCTGCTCAGAAAAGCAATCGCACAGGTAGAGCGTCTGGAAGCTGCTCTGGCTGAAAAAGAAAAAGAATTCCACGACATCATCAAAATGGGTCGTACCCAGATGCAGGATGCAGTTCCGATCCGTCTGGGCGCAGAATTCGGTGCATACCGCAAAGCAATCCAGCGTGACCTGGTTCGTCTGAACAGAGCAATGGAAGGTATGTACGCAATCAACATGGGTGGTACTGCTGTTGGTACTGCACTCAACGCAAACCCGGCTTATGTTGAAGCTCTGGCTCCTGAACTTGCAAAAATCACCGGTCTGCCGCTGGTAAAAGCTGACGACCTGGTTGACGGCACCCAGAACCTGGATGCTTACGCATACGTTTCCGCTTCCCTGAAGACCTGCGCAATCTCCTGCTCCAAGATGGCAAACGACTTCCGTCTGATGTCCTCCGGTCCTCGCTGCGGATTCCAGGAAATCAACCTGCCTGCAAAACAGAACGGTTCTTCCATCATGCCAGGTAAAGTAAACCCAGTTATCCCAGAAGTTATGTCTCAGGCTGCTTTCTGCATCATGGGCAACGACGTTTGCATCACCATGGCTGCTGAAGCTGGTCAGCTCGAGCTTAACTACGCTGAGCCTGTTCTGTACCACAAGCTGTTCGAATCCATCAACGCTCTGGCTGGCGCTGTTGAAACCTTCGTTGACAACTGCGTAAGCGGCATCACTGCAAACGCTGAACGTTGCCAGGCTCTGGTTGACGGCTCTGTTGGTATCATCACCGCTATCTGCCCACAGGTAGGCTACCAGTTTGCTGCTGACATTGCTAAGAAAGCAATCAAGACCGGTCAATCGGTTCGTGAACTGCTGCACGAGAGCGGCAAATTCACCGACGAGGAGATCAACAAGATCCTCGATCCACACTCCATGGTATAATCATTGCCTGCTTCGCTTTTCAAATGAATTTAAAGCACCTCCGAGCCTGGTTGCTCGGGGGTGTTTTTCTTCTGCCTTCTTACGGCTTTGCGTTGCATCAACTGCATAAAACTGTTATACTTAACTCATTGCAAGTCAATCTCAAGGAGGAATCAGGATGACCTATACACAACTTCTCAATACCGCGCTGGAGCTGCTGGACGAACAGGGACCGCAGCAGGCGTTTGACTTCATGCAGCAGCAGTCCCCTAATGTAGAGTACGCCAACCCGGCGCAGCTGTACAACTTTTCCTACTGTCTGGCTGCCATGTGCGACCGGACCGATGAGGCGATGGGACTGCTCAAGGAGGCGGTCTACACCCATGGCTACTGGTATGACTACACCTACCTGATGGAGGACGAGGACCTGGCGCAGCTGCGCAGTATGCCGGAATTTGAAACCATCGCCAACCTCTGCCGCCAGCGTCAACAGGCCGCACAGCAGGCTGCGCAGCCGGTGCTGTGCTGTGAAGAAACCCAGCCAAACAAGCCGGTGGTCCTGGTGCTGCACGGCGACCAGCAAAACGCTGCCATCACCCTGCCCTACTGGCAGCCGGTCAAGCAGATAGGCTATGCCCTTGCCGCTGCGCAGTCCACCGAATTGCAGGTGTCCGACGGGTACCTGTGGGACGATGAAGAGCAGGCAGCACAGCAACTTGCTTCCCACTGGAAGGCTTTACAGGAGCAGGGCGTGCAGGTGGAAAACAGCATCCTCGGCGGATTTTCTTCCGGCGGACGCGCTGCTTTGTATGCGGTGCTGTCCGGTGCAGTCGCACCAAAGGGATTGATTCTGGTGGCTCCCTGGCTGCCGGAGCTGGAGGAGTGGACTGAGGACCTTTCCGCCCTCAAGGCTGCGGGGACCAGTGTCTACATCTGCTGCGGAGATGCTGATGAGGACTGCTTTGAAGGAAGCGAACAGCTGTTCGAGCTGCTGGACGAAGCAGGCGTCGAGGTCGATTTCAAGCTTTGTCCCGACCTTGACCACGACTACCCGGAAAACTTTGACCGTCTGCTGAAAGAGGCGATCGATTTTGTTGCAGGAGAATAAGGATTCCTTTGCCACTCGCGAGGTGCAAATCTTTCCGTATGACCCACAGTGGAAGGTCGAATTTGAAAAAATCAAAGGGATGATCACTCGCTATGCCGGAGAATACTTCTCTGCCATCGAACACGTCGGTTCCACCTCGGTGGAAGGGCTGGGTGCAAAACCCATCATCGACCTCGATGCTGTGCTCCGCTGCCCAAACGACCTTCCCAAAGTCATCGAAGCGCTGTCCCAACACGGCTATCTCCATCAAGGTGACCTTGGGTTGCCGGGCAGAGAGGCATTCTTCCGTCCGCGGGACTATAACGCAGAGGAAAAGAGCGTCATGCGCTACCACCTCTATGTCTGCCTGCCCGATGCTAAACCCTATCGGGAGCATCTTGCCTTCCGCGACTACCTGCGATGCCACCCGAATACCCGGAAGGAATATCAGCAGCTTAAAGTACAGCTGGCACAGCAGTACCGCTTTGATGTGGACGCCTACTGCGAGCATAAAACCGAATTTGTCCGGTCGATTCTCCGTCGATGCGGATATTAAAAAAAGAGAAGCCTTCGGGCTTCTCTTTTTTGTTATACATAAAATTCCTGCATATCCTCCAGACGGATACAGGCAAGCTGACGATTGGGATAATCATATCCGCAGCAGCAGTCGATGTCGATATACTGCGGATGATGAAAGATGGTGAGCTTCTCCCCACGCGCACACATCTGCTGCACATAGGCGCGCTCTTCCTCATCGGTACGGCTGTACGCCTGCGTATCGGTATGGACAAAACAGGAAACCGGCGTGTGCCCGACGATAATCTGGCAATCGGTCATCGGCGGGATGGGGTCCTTATAGGGACGATGCCACACCTCGTCGTATACCGTATCTGCCGGCAGTCCATGAACCAGATAAAATTTTTGCTCTCCGACCGTCAGCTCAAAATGAGTCGGCAAGCTGCGCAAAAACTCCAGCACCTGCTCCCGTTCCGGCTGGTTCAAACGGGAAAAACCCTCCAATGTGGGGGTGTTTCCATTGCGGTTCCAGTGCTGGATGTGCTTTTCCGGTGCATCCGGTGCAAAATATCGCAGGCACATAAATTCATGGTTGCCCAGCAGCATCTTCATGTTGGGTGTGCGCATAATTTCCTGCAAGATCTCCACCCCATGCGGTCCTCGGTCGACCACATCTCCCAGGATATACAGGGTATCCTGCGCGGAGAAGTGGATTTTTTCCAGCATTGCCTTCCATCGGTCGTCCTCTCCGTGGACATCCGAAACAACATAGTGTGACATCGGTCTTCGTTCCCTTCTTTCGGTAAAATCAAGCGGCAGGCGGAAATTACAGCCGCGCCAGAATCTCGTCGATGATCTGTCCTGCGGTTTCTTCCTTGGTCATCAGCGGCAGCTCTTTAACGCTGTCGCCGGTGATGATGGTGACAATGTTGGTATCTCCGGCAAAGCCTGCGCCTTGCTCCTTGAGATTGTTTGCAACAATCATATCGGCGTTTTTCTTAGCCAGCTTTGCCCGGGAGTTTTCCAGAAGATTTTCTGTTTCCATCGAGAAACCGCAGAGGAACTGTCCGTCCGGCTTGTGCTCGCCCAGATATTTCAGGATATCCTGGGTACGCTCCAGCTCCAGACTCAGCTCGCCGTCGCTCTTTTTAAGCTTCTGGTCGGCGACCGCCTTGGGACGGTAGTCGGCAACCGCAGCCGCTTTGATGATAATATCCATCTGCGGTGCGCGGCTGGTGACCTCCTCAAACATCTGCTGGGCGGTCTGTATCTCGACCGTCTGAACAAACGGCCAGGGTTGCAGCGCCGTTTTTCCGGTGACCAGGGTGACCTGTGCGCCGCGCAGCGAACATTCCTTTGCCAGCGCGTAACCCATCTTGCCGCTGGAATGGTTGGTCATATAGCGGACCGGGTCGAGCGGCTCGCAGGTCGGACCCGCTGTAATCAGCACCTTTTTGCCTACCATCGTCTTGGGACGAAGGATGTGCTGGAGAATATGGGCAACCAGCAGCTGTTCATCCGGCAGCTTGCCTGCGCCCACATCCTTGCAGGCGAGCATTCCAACTGCCGGCTGGATGATCTCAAAGCCGTAGCGCTGCAAGGTGGCAAGGTTGTCCCGGGTGATCGGATTGTTGAGCATATTGGTGTTCATTGCCGGCGCCACCAGTTTTGGACAGTGACAGGCAAGCACGGTGGTCGAGAGCATATCGTCCGCCAGACCGTGCGCCATCTTTGCAATGATGTTGGCGGTGGCAGGCGCTACCAGCACAAGGTCAGCCCGCTTTGCCAGCGCCACATGCTCGACACTGTACTGAAAGTTGCGGTCGAAGGTGTCGACCATGCAGCGGCTGTTGCACAGTGTCTCAAAGGTGAGCGGGGTGATGAACTGAGTGGCATTTTTTGTCATAATGACCTGCACGTCACAGTGCATCTTTGCCAGACTGCTGGCGACATTTGCCATTTTATAGGCAGCGATGGAACCGGTGATTCCCAGCACCACTGTCTTTCCCTTTAACATAACAAAGACTCCTTCCAAAATGAAGGTGCGAAGAGGGCATCGGCTCCCCGCACATAGATTTATTCCTCACGCAGCAGCAGCGCGGCACATTCTACATGGCTCGATACGACAGGAAGTACGTCTGTACTGACTGTCCATTTGCGAAAACATATCGAGCACGTTTTAACGTTTGCCTTTTTCTATCGTTACTTTTTATCTCATTTGGTTAAGATAAAACTGTAACTCTCGTTCTTCCTGAGTCGTATGATATTCTTCAAAAATAGAGAAGGCGACATGCTCAGCTGCTTCAAAGGACCTTATTTTTTTGCCATCATATTCCCAGATTTTTTGACTCGCAAAAAACACACCCCAATTTCCATACCTGCTTTGCATTATTGTAATATACTCGCCTTTGTACTTCTTACTATAAGTTCTTTTTTCACGATTAAATCTCCACTGCACTTTGTTGAAATTCTTCTTTCTCATAGCTCTATTTCTAACTGCAGTTTCTCTTTTTCTTGGTGTATCATAATCGTCTGTCATTTTCTCGGCACATATACATCCTACATGTATCTCGTCTGGATATTCCGGATGAGTCATTACATGTGCATATCGAATTTTTTCATTACCGCACATTTCGCATTGTTCATATGGTATGGAATCATCCGGTTCAACATATTCCGCCAAGTCTATAACATCAAGACATGTCCATCCTTTGTGTGGTAAGCCTTCTTTATTCCATCTCGTCATAATGGTCCCCCTTTCTAAGTGTTATCTCCTTTTGGAACAATACACTGTACCATCTATACTGTATATTCGTTTGCTTATGTATAACAAACATGGTTCAGCATTAATTATTTACTATCATTAATCGATTCTTCCTGCGTAGACAAACATCGCATCTTCACTTGTAATTTCTGAAGTTTCATTATTAAAGTATGTAAATTTAGTATCAATCGTAGGCATTACCAGTCCCTTCAAACCTCCCAAATCGTGTTCACTAGTAGCTGGTATTTCACATATCTTTAATATATATGTTATTTCTCCAAACCAAGTAACGCAACCAAGCAGTTCGCACACGCCGTTGTTAAAGTTTAGCATAGTTCCAACAACATGAGATGTATCATTTGGAGGCGTAGCTGCTGTTACATATCCAGTTGAATATCTGAACCACAAACTATCATCCCATTTACCATAACGAATATAATTTCTTAGTGCATCAAACCTTGAATCAAGCATAAACTCTGCCGAGTTACTCCAACACAAATAATTAAAAATAGTTTTTGCACATACTCGTCTTACAATTGAGTCGATAGAAAATTTTATATTTGTCAAAAAATCAGCCTTGTCATATTCCTTTGATATTTCTTTTTCCACATATGTTGATTTATCGTTTATATAGCCTTTTTCACGCAAAGCGAAATCAGCCTGTTCACGTGTATATCCAAATTGTATGATAGGTGAATCATATTTTTTTAGTTCGGATAACACTTCTTCTGTTGCTTGCGGAATATTATCTATCGAAGAAAACTCATACTCCTCATCATTTTTTCTAAAACCAATACAAGGTTCAATTTCAAGAGAAAACCTCTCTGGACTTTTTGAATCAGAAATCGGAGTAAATCTAAGTCCTTTAAACAAACCTTCAGCACCAATTATTGAAAGCCTATTGTTTCTAACTTTATGCCCGTCTTTCATTTTCTTAGTGCCAGAGCGCATTCTAAGTAATGCTTCATATGAATCCAAGCCTATTTTGTCTTCAATCTCTCTACTAAAAAAAGAATTACACTCCTGGCAGACTTGATGATCTGATAATACAAAGCCATCTGTATATCTTCCCATCATTCTCGGAACAACATGCTCTCTATTAAATTCTTCCTCTTCTTTTTCCTTCTTACAATATATGCATGTATATTTCATAATGCCTCATTCCATATTCTTTTTAATCTTTTCAATCAGCTCTAAATCTGCCGGAAGCCACTGAACATCGCAAAGAGTATCCTTCGTAAGCCAACGTGCCGATTCTGCTTCTAACAGCTTCAGTTCTCCTTCAATCACTTCACACCAGAAACAGTCCATAGATAGATGAAAAGTAGGATAATCATATTCAATGATTCCTATCAAATCTCCAACCTTAATGTCCGTTTCCAGCTCTTCTTTTATTTCTCTGACAAGGGCCTGATCCGGCGTTTCACTGGGTTCTATCTTTCCGCCTGGAAATTTCCACTGGCCCTTAAATTCACCATATCCTCTAGCTGTAGCAAATATCTGCTTTTTTTCATCAAGCGAATCGCAGATTACCGCCGCTACTACCTTTACTATTTTCATAACTGCCTCCAATTAAATAAACTCAAGCAGCTTATTGTTAATACAAAACTCATAGCCCATTTTCTTAAGGCCCACCTTGTCAAATTCAACTGCAATAGAGGTTCCGTCAATAGCAGTAATAACACCGGTGCCAAATGATTTATGCTTTACCTGTTTTCCAACAATATCCGCTGGGATAACCACAGGTGGCTTTGGTTCTAGCTTTGGAATGACGGGTTTTACAACAACAGGAGCCTTTCCCTTATTCTTTTTCTTATCTGCCAGCATTTTTGCATATTCTGCATCTACATTTTTACCACGAGACTTATAGTCTTCCATATCCTTAAAGACAAACATCTGCGGCTTTTGAACATCATTATCTGGTACCGGACGAATAGGGAACATCCAAACTCTTCGGTCGTTTCCATCTTCACCAGGCTGAATTTCCGTATAAAGCCTACTTACAAGCTCGATTCTTCCACAATAAATATATTCACCAGCGTCTATAACCTCAAATAGGTGTACATCAACACCGTTTCGTCCGCACTCAGCTAAAGTTGCATTCTGGGCCCAATTAATATCTTGGTCTCCGGATTTGCCCATACCTGTATAGTGCAATACTCCACCAATCCACTTATCGTGATAAATTCCTTTTGTATAATCAGAGACAATAACAAGCGTATTAGTAGTTCTTGAACGGCGCATTCCGCCCATATTACCACACTTAAAAATCTCTACAATATCTGCATTTTTTAATATTTGTCCTATTTTTAATCCCGGATCGAATGCCACTATTCACACCTCCATATTAAGTCCAGCTTTTATCTTTGAGCAATTCTGCAAGCAGCTCAACTTCAGGTATTTCATCACTTCCTAAAAGAGCAGACAAGTCAAAGATTCTAGTTCCCATAGAACCACCGGAGGATATTTTCTTAAAGTCAGTTTCATAAAATTGTTCAACAAAGAAATATCTGTGTTCCACAGTTCTTAAATCATATCCATGAGAATCGCCATCAGCCATTGCCTTTGCTATCATCTGCTTGCGTTCCTCTGTTAGCTCACCGAACTCTGGAGTATATTTAACGCCCGTTTCTGTTTCAACTGCAGTAATACGAGCACAAATCTTTCCAATAGCGTGCACACTCTTTTGCTTATATAAGCCAAGATAGTCGTGGGCCCTAAATCCACGTTCAGACTTGTCATAATAAATATTATTGCTGATATTAAAATCAATTGTTGTACCTGCAAGCTGCATACGTAGATACTTCCACGAATCAGACACAGGTATCAAGCCATCTTTATAGCAGTAGTTTAGGTAATCTTCCAGCACCTCCTGCATTTCATAATCTCTATCATCGATAACATCACCAATGGCATTCGCCATCATTTCAAAGGTTGTATTGATGTGGATTACCGGATATGTCTGGGTCTCGTTATATTCCTTTAACTGCTTTTCAAAATCAGCCAGTTTTTCTTCTGCCATCAACTCTGAAGCAAGCGTAATCATTATCTTGTTCTTTTCATCACCAAAGGACTTCAAATGTCTCATCAGCTGGTCGGAATAAAACCAATCTGTCAGCTTCGTCTCTACAACAATTTTGAACCCCTCCTGGGTAATAGTTGCATCAGGTATGCTGTCTACACTCTTTTCCTGTAATGTAAATACAAGCTCAGGTTCAAAGGAATCAGCAAAGTATTCTGATTTCAAAAATCCGAAAAACTTATCCGACGAATATGAATATAAACGCGACAAAAGCAGCATCGTATTCGCTGTTGCTACATTTTCTTTTTCATGATATCTCTGGAAATAATGTATCTTCATTGTGACACTCCACCTCCGAAATTCTTATCTATTTAGGTACCACACGTAGTGGTCAAATTTCCTTTTTCTATTTTCTACAGTAATACCGAGCTCATCTAGCTTACTGGTTATGTAATCATTATAGGCCTTATAATTAAAGCTATCCTGCCATCTTTGAATCTGGCCCCTTGTTACATCATCAAAATATCTTGGAAGATATTCCTTTAAAATCGTATCTAAGATTGAAAAATCATCTTTACCATATAAATTGCTGTTATGGTAGCAGCAATATTTTGAGGCAAACGAAAAAAGATTTATTCTCCCATTACTGCGTGCAATGATATTTACAACCTCTGGATCGCCATTCTTTATTCTCTCATCAATATCCGGAATGGCTGCTATAATCTCTGCAAGCTCAACCATACTAATCTTGCTCTTATGTTGAGATAAATGAGTCGAATTAGTAATGTCGATAAGCCCTACTTTCATCGCGACTACGTCCGGATCTGTGTTTGACGGAAACTTCTTCAAACACCTCGTTATCAAATCGGTTTCAGGACCATAATTATCTGTCCCTTGCACCAAGGCCTCCACCTCTTCGATAGCCTCATTTGATATAACATCACCCGAAACATCTCTTGGTGCTTTTTTGTTAACGGCGCTTACTTTTTCAGGAATCTTAAACTCCTTACCAGTTAACGAGTAATATGAGGGGTTGATTCCAGTACGAATAACAACACCTTGCTCCACTAGAGCCATAAGCGATGAGTAAATATTAGGGCCATGCTGCTTATCACCATAGATGACCTCAGCTAACGCGCTCTGTGTCATAGCATTATTCAAATTAAGCAAGTTTACTATATCTTCCTTCTGGCTCATTTTCGCACCTTCTTACTATTCCTTGGTCTTTATATATTTTCCGCTTTTTACTCTTTGGTCATCAGGTTTTTCAGCGTCAGCAGGAATGGCCCAATAGGAACCAATCTTCATTGCACCGGGAATACGACCTTCTGTACACAATACCTGTATTCTTCTAATTGAGATGCCCCATTTATCGGCTGTCTGTCTAATTGATAAATATTCCATTCTTGCACCCTCTTTTTTAACGTCTACAGTTACACTAACTTATATTATATACCAAACTACGAATAAAATCAATCATTTCACAAGAAATGCCCAAAAACGACAAGCCCGAAAACCTGCCGCAATTTTTCGTCTTTATCGTTCTATATCCAAATCCACACCTGCTTTGAAGCAAACAGTGAACTTATCTTCATACACCTTTATTTTATCAATATATTTTCTTACCATCGACTCATCATATTCCGTCAGCTCCTGGTCGGCTTCTTTTAGAAAATCCTCCAGTTCCTTGATTCGCTTTTTGAAGCCTTCCGTTTCCGCCTTTGCCACCAAAAGCTCCTGCTTTTTATCTCTGAGCAGGTCAATCTCATCGGCCAGGCTTGTGTAATCCTTCTTCGCATGAGCCAGCTTTACCAGTTCTTTTTGCTTTTCTGAAAGCACCTCATTTATTTTTTCGAGCTCGCCGGCGTTATCATCAGCCAGTGCAGTTTCAATATTCTGCATCAGAATGTCTAAGGTGCTTGATGAGCTTCTTACGAGTAGATTTATGGCTTTTACTGTAGCCTGCTGCAGCTCTGTTTCCTGAACCGTAGGTGCATCACATGCTGATGGGCCATTTTCAACCCTGGTGCAGCAGCGCCATACGATGGAGTATTTACCGCGATTATTCCATGCGATTCTGCGATAAATGTCGCCACATTTCGAGCAGGTGCGAATACTAGAAAGCGCGTATTTGCTAGAGTAAACTCTTTTCTTTTTGCCTTCCTCACCGCTAAACATGTTAGCTCTTCGCACCATTTCTTCCTGGACCTGAGTGAAGATGTCCCTTGGAATAATAGCTTCCTGGCTATCTTTTACGTAATACTGCGGAACCGAACCGTCATTCTTGATTCTGGTCTTTTCAATGAAATCCGTTGTGATGGTCTTTTGCAGAAGCGCGTCACCCATGTATTTTTCATTTTGAAGAATACCCTGGATCGTACTAAGGTGCCATTTGTAACGTTTGCCGCCGGTCTTGATTTTATCTCGTTCCAGCCCATTGGCTATATCTCTGAAGCTGGCGCCTTCCAAGTATTCTCTAAAAATACGTCTTACTATCTTGGCTTCCTCTTCTTCAATAATCAGGTTTCCTTCATCATCCTTTGTGTAACCCAGGAAGTGATTGTGGTTGACCTGTACCTTTCCGTCCTGATATCTAAACTGCAAGCCCAGCTTTACGTTCTGAGATAAAGAAGCTGACTCCTGCTGTGCTAAGGAAGCCATAATCGTAAGAAGCAGCTCGCCGCTGGCCTCTAGTGTATTGATGTTTTCTTTTTCAAAAATAATGGCGATGTTCTTTTCCTTGAGCTGCCTTACGTATTTCAGACAGTCGATGGTGTTTCTTGCAAATCGGCTGATGGACTTGGTAATAACCATATCGATTTTACCAGCCATACAATCCTCAATCATACCGTTGAAGCCTTCACGCTTTTTTGTGTTAGTACCGGAAATACCGTCATCGGCGTAAATACCCGCCAGTTCCCACTCTTTGTTTCTTCCAATATAATCGGTGTAATGCTGCACCTGTACTTCATAGCTACCAGCCTGTTCATCGCTGTCAGTACTAACTCGGCAGTACGCTGCGACCTTTAGTTTTGGCTTTTCTACCGCTTTTGCGATTCTATTACCGGGCCTTTTTCTAGCCGGTATTAAAGTTACGTTCTCATTCATGTTTTTCCTCCTCGATTAACCCATAGGCGTATTCTGCTTGCTGGTATGGGTTTTCATAGCACTGTTTGACTTTTCCGATGCGGTATTGAGTATCTTCTGTAACAGGTGCCTGCTTTATATAATCTCGAATGCGGTTTTGAGATCGGGCATTGCTATTTCGCAGCTCCTGTACCTTACGGAAAAGTTCTTCATCAATCAGCTGCTGGTAATATTCATCTCCCAGATACACTTCATTTTTTAGAATCCTGCCAATGACAGAATGTGTCTTTTCAATTTCCACCTTAACCGCTGCTGCCCTCATTGAACCGCAATTCAGAAACTCTACAAAAAGCTGTCTTACTTTCTCTGCAACCGGCTCATCAATAACCGCTTGCCCATTTTCAATTTTATAGCCGTATGGCGTATGCGTCATATTCACACCAACCTTTCTGGCAGTCTTAAGCCACACTTTAATTCAAAGATTACCTCACTTCTGGACTGAACAACGATTCTATCGATATAATCCTGCATCAAGACGTCATCGTATTCTATGACGTTATTTTTCTTAGCCATAAATCGAAGCAGCTTCTGCGCCTCTTCCAAATGTGTCAAATCACCATTGATACTTTTGGAAATGAGGTCTTTTTCTTTGCTAAGCCTGTCAGCTTCCATCAGTAGGGCGTTTCTTTCTGCATGGTAAAGCTCCGGTTCAATGTATCCGGCGCTCATAAGGTTTACCATTACATTTTGCTGCTCCAGATTTTTCTCGATCTGCGATTCCAGCTCCAACACCTTGTGCAGGCGTTCTTTGTTATTGGCGCCTTTGAGACCGGCCACAAAAGGTTTTAACACCTGTTCATGGCAGGCTTGCAGCTTTCTCATCATTCGTACCAGAGCTCTTTTCACATCCTCATCCTTGATATAAAGCATGCTGCAGGACTGTTTATCTCTGATGTGATTACAACAAGTCCAGGCAATGTATTCACCGATAGGCTTATAATGGGTTCTGCGCTTAAAGGTGCCCCCTCACTCACTGCAGATGATTTTTCCTGACAAAGCGTATCGGTTCAGGTATTTTGCGTCACCAGCCTCGATACCTTTTTCTTTGCCACGCTGCGCCATAACCTCAGCAGTCAATTCAAAAACCTCATGGCTGATTATTGGCTCATGGTGATTTTTGCACAGGTACATGTTTTTCTCACCGTAGTTGGTATGGCGATTGAAACTATCGTCTGTGTATGTCTTCTGAAAAATAACATCGCCGGTGTACTTTTCATTTTTAAGAAGTCCCTTAACTGTTGAGGAATGCCACTTAGTTCCACGCTTTGATGGAATGCCGGCCTCGTTTAGCCATTTCGCTATTAAGAAAGAGCCCTGACCGGAAATGGTGCGCTGGAAGATTTCCTTCACCACCCTGGCCTCTTCTGGAACAATAACCATCTTTCGATCAACGTTTTCATAACCGTATGGTGGATAGCTGATAATAAATGTACCCGCTTCGTAGCGATGCTTTATGGACCATTTGCTGTTTTCTGAAATGGATCTAGACTCACTTTCTGCGATAGAGCTTAGTATGGAAAGCATAAGCTCCGAGCTCATGTGCTCGGTATCGATGTTTTCCTTTTCAAAATATAAGTAAACGCCCAGCTTCGAAAGGCTCCTTACCATCTCAAGGCAGTCTGTGGTGTTTCTGGAGAAGCGGCTAATAGACTTCGTTATAACGCGGTCAATTTTACCGTCCTCGCAATCCTTCAAAAGTCTAAGCAAACCGTCTCGCTTTTCTACCTTAGTTCCGGTAACACCTTCATCATAATAAAGTCCAGCGTATTCCATATCCGGATTCGCTTTGATGTAGCTCTCATAGTGGTCTTTTTGCGTCTCCAGGCTAAGTAGTTGCTCGTCAGAGCTGGTTGAAACTCTGGCATAGGCAGCAACTCGTATTTTCTTTTTTATTGCTTGTGTAGCTTCAATTTTTGTTATCTTTGCCACCGTTTCACCTCCTAGTTTGGTCAGTACTATATATCACTCTGACGGGCAAAATTATCAAGTTATTAATCGAGGATATCCGCATAAAATGGGGAGAGTTTTTCCTTGTTTAAGGCGAGGATTCTGTTCATTTCATCCACAGAAATAATGCCTTTTTCACAGAGGCTTCTGGTTAGCTTTTGCACCATCTCGTACTCAAAATCCTTTTGCATGGCTTTCTGCGTCATGACTCTTGGTGCTACCTGTAGGTTAACTACTGGATCTTTAATTACCTGCATTAATACGCACCTCCAAATCTATCTTCGATGTAGCACTCATGACTGCAATACTTACGGTTCCTGTTTCCGTAAGAAATAAATTGCTTTCTGCAGCGAGCACAAACACACTCATAATTTGCTTTCTTATTAACCTCGTCCTGATGCGCATTCCACCAAACATTTCTACATTTATCTGAACAGAAGCGTTTTTTCTTCCTTCCAGGGTTTTGCACTACCGGTGTGCCACAATTCTCACAGGCACATACCTCCATGCTGTTTGTCTTTTCAAAAGCTCTGACGCCACCCAGACCATTTCTTTTACAGTAGGTTTTAATGCTGTTGATGGAAATCGCCATTCTATTTGAAATCGCAGTATAGCTCAGCCCCTGATTGCGGTATATCGCAATCTGCTGCTTTTCTTGATCAGTCATCTTCAATCCCTCCTTATCGTTTGAAGGTTTTTCCTTCTAACTTCCTAAGGGGTTCCGAGAAGGCAAATTCCGGTTTTTAAGCAAAAAAAATAATGCCCATCAGAGAAATAAATCTCCGACGGGCATTACACCTACATATTAAATTACAGTTCTTTTGCATAATCGAGAGAAATCCAACCATTACGCTTTGCAGCGTAGGACTTAAGCAAGCCCCACTTCGTAGCACCGGCACCCTCTGCTTCATCCACAATAGTAAAAACTCCGACACCGGTATACTGGCCGACCTTATCATAGTTGGTACCAGGACCTTTTCTGATATTCAGATTTGTAATACTTACGCGCACACGATATGGCTCAAAGGTCGCTTCCGCTTTCGTTTCCGTTTCCATAGCTGCCTTTGTGTATACTACATTACCATCGTTATCGAAAACAGAATAACCTGCGTTCTCATCAACCTTTGCTTTTGCATTGGAAAGGATACGATAAGCTCCAATCTGGGACTTAGTATCTTTCCAAGTTTTACGAACACGATAATAGCCAGAGGTCAGCTTTTCAGAATATTCCTTACTTTCGCTAGTATCAGAGGATGCTTCAGTTTTTATAGCAGCTTTTACTGCTTTTCTAAATCCATCCATCGTATATCCCATGTTTAGCTGATTCCACAAATGCTCTGGATCCCCATGATTGCTGGCAATGCCACGCTTATAGCCTTCTGCATGGCTAACGATAACACCATCAGCAAGTGGATCCAGGCCATACTCTTTACAAAGAAATGCAAAGAGCTCGACCGCCGCTTCATAAGTGCGCTTTTGCTGTCTTGGTATCAGAGCAGGTGAAGGTAGCCCCACCAGTGTATTTGATACAAGCTGGCTCACACATTTCTACACCGATATGCGTATTGTTAGAAGCACCTCCACCATGCCAACCGCGATGGTTCCAAGGAAGTGTCTGGTATACGGTTCCATCATTACCATCAATAAAAGCATGTACGCAAGCTCTATCATAGCTTTCGCTATTCCAGTTCTTAATAAAAACTGCTGCACTTGGCTGAGGACAGCCTACGGAATGCAGCATAAGACCTTTTACTGTAATCTTCTTTCCCGCAGTATAGCAGGGATTCTTTGTAAGAATTGATTCTACTATCTTCATGTTACTTATCCTCACTTTCTGTATTCTCAGCTCTATCGTGAAGCTGCTCTAGGATATCCTTCATCTTCGTAGGGATAGGCAACCCTAAATGGGCTGCATTCTCCAACAGAGAAACACCCTCGTTAGAAAGATAAAAGAAAATCACTGCAGTTCTAAGTACAGAGCCGGTGCCAATCACTGCCACATCCAGGATATCTGCAATGCCTACAAGAGTAAAAATAAGCACTTTTCGGCAGATACCCTTAAATCCAACGGCGCTGGATAGTTTCTTATCCACAATGGCACACATAACACCGGTGATATAATCCACAACGGTAAATGCGATCAATGCATAAAGCAGTCCGTCCCATCCACCTAAGAAATATCCAAGCCAGCCTCCGATGCCGGTAAAGACAAGCTGAAGCGTTGTCCATAATTCTTTCATAATGAAATCCTCCGTTTCTTTTTATATTGCAAAAGGCTGCCTACCAAATCGGTAAACAGCCCTCTGTTTCAAAGTTATATTTGTTTTGGCAGTGCTTCCCACAGCCTCATGTCCTCCTGACCAAGGGACCATATTGCGATACCTCGAAGCTTCCATCGGTATGCTGCTTCATTGGCCCAATATACCAGAGAGTCCACATCCTGGTAATACAATATGGAAAACCCGTCTGCATCACCCAAGAATAATCTCGCTACCCAGACGTTGATATCCTTTGGCGTAACAGTGACGGTATAATCGTTTCCGCATTCCAGGGAAAGTAAATCCGAGTGATAAAACTCGTAATCCAGCGAAATCTCCTCACTACGAGTCGAGCCTTCCTCCACATCACTGGTTAATGTAAACACCTGAAATTCTTCATCCCAAGTAGCATTGCTGCGGTCAATTCGACCGTATTCGACAACAGAGCCATCCGGGAAGGTCACATCAAAGCGCTCGTAAGGCTCGTAGGTCCAAGCGTCGCCCAATCGCAACAACTCACAAACTGCATGATTGTCAGCACGAAAACCAGCATAGCCACCGCTAAAGCCACTAACCGTCGCCGTAAATCGCAGCGTATACGAATTGCTGGAATACACTCGCACCTTGTTTCCTCTAATACGCATTTCCACTGTATACATATTTGGATCGGTACGAAGCTCTGAACTGCTGGTCTTTGAAAAGCTGGTTGCATAACTACCGAGAAGTGTGGAACCGTTATATAACTCAACGCACTGCGAGTCGTAATTTAAGCAGCAGAATAAACTGCCGCAAAAAACTCCTGCCCTTCCACCACCATCAGAAGGAAAAGCCAGCCTTGCACGAATGTGAATATCATCAAAACCACTGTATAACCAGGCTAGCTCTCCTTCACCTTCAAGCTGAGAATATGGTCTACTGGTATCTCCATAAGGAAGAGACTCTTGCCACACATCCCACTCACCAGATAATGTCGTCCAGTAACTTTCCGGTAAAATGGTATCGTCTCTAAAATCCTCATACCAAATCAATGCTGAATCCGGTTTTCTTCTTAGCATTTCACAAGTCAGCTTGAAGCCTTTATCTGGCTGACACAGATTCCCGTCCACGTCCACAAATCGACGAGGGGACAAAGTAAACTGTGCAGTTCCGGCAGTAGGTTTTTCTGAAAAATCACTACAAACACGAAAACCATAAAACTGCACACCATTAACGCCCACATCTACCGTTAATGTATGTGTACCAGCAGAAAAGCTGTGGCCGGATACCAACGTAAACCAGCAGGTGGTTCTCCAATAAGGCCACCAAAGTCTATCCTCAGAAAATGTCTTTGATACTCCATCTACGGAAACTGTTACGCTGTTTTTATCCCAAAATGGAAAGCATAATCTTACTGCAACATCATAAGTACCTGCTTCATCAATAGTAAATTCATAAGAAGCAGAGCCTTCATCGCCAAGAGTAATCATGTAATCAGAAACAGATACAATGCCAGAATAGTTATCCACATCGCCACTACTACGGTCAACGAGAATATCCCCAAATTCAGTGTCCTGCTGCTTTGCATATGCAGTAAGATATCTTCTTCGGTTATATACTTCACCCATCAGCGGATATTCCTTATACACTGCATCCCGGCCTTCCATAAAGTCATAAACCTGCGGCAGAGCCCAGGGCACCTTATCATAATCATCCCAATAAGCCAGAATTGGAATCATAGGCTGTGGAGGTGCATCGTCGGTGAAATTGTAGCCGCCGGTCATCCACAGCTTTGCAGCATAATATGTGTTAGAAGTTCCTCGATAAGTTTTGCCGAGGTTTTCTGGTGTATCGTAAATCTGCCAATTCCACCCATAGCCAGGAAGCCCTAAAAATATCTTCTTTGGATCCATGACAGAGGAAGCATAATCGTAAATGCCCTCCAGCCAGTCACGAGGGGACACAGGGCCCGGTGCAGAACCGGCCCAAGCCATACCATAGCTCATGATTGCAGCGGTATCACAATATTTATCAATATCCGCGTATACGCACCAGTTCTCGCCACCAACCGAACCGTTGACGGAGGTCATACCCGGAAGACAAACATTCACAAGTTTTGTGGAATCATATGCCTTCACCGTATCGTAAATATCCTTAAATAGCGCATTTGCGGCAGTTCGATTTTCATATTCACCGCCGCGCTCCAGGTCAATATCTATTCCAGCGCACCAAGGATACTCTTCCATAATACGAACTAGCTCAGTAAGAAACTTATCCTTTGCACCATCGGTATTATTTCGAAGTGCAGTAAAAATGGATGCTGTACCATGATTCATAACGGTAAGCATCCATTTGATGTGAGGCCATTTATTAATATAGGTTAGCATGGTGGATATGCTGGTTCCTGTTTCCGATATGGTGCCTATGGCATCCACCTCAAAAGTAAAAATACCAACAGTGTCCAATCTGTCACCGTAATCTCGAAGGGCTTGATACATTCTGGTGTTTCCCATAAAGGACCACACCATGCAGCGTTTGCCTTCCAAATAATCTCTCACAGCACATCACCTCCATCCTGCATTTCCTGAAATTCTACGTATATCTTTGCCGATTTTCCTTTTTCCAGTGTAATCGGATGTTTACTATCACCAGCAGCTGAATACTGGTAAAAACCATCTTTGCTTGTGGCAACACCATTTTTTAAGCACTCTCTTGTAGAAGCTCGCAGGGAAAATAGGTCACCTGCATTCGCTTCATCAAGAAAAATTGCTTTATGGGAACCGACACCCTGTGAAAGGACAATGCTTCCAGCGGCCATATTCTGAATCGGTTCAACGTCGATATCAAGGCCAGCGGTTGTGCTACCGAGATTGAATGCAACGACGGTACCACTGGAACGAACAATCCCGTTATAAAATCTAGGCGCCACTATCACATCATCTTCTCGATACTTTTGCAGCAGGGTTTCTGTATTGATTACGTATCCAGTTAATCTATCACCCTCTTGCAGCATAAGGTCTGTAATCCAAACCCTGCCGGTGCAATCACTGATGATAGGTTGCACCGTAACGCTAACCACACGTAAATCCTCTTTGACCGTAATGGTCTCTGCAAATCTTGTAAATTCAGCCATCACAACACCTACCCATCCAACGTCCACAGTATTTCACTAACATGACCAACCCAGCCCGTAGCAATCGAGCCGCCTTGCAGTAACATATCTGTGATATATACTGTACCGGTGCAATCAGTCACGCATACTCTTACCGTAATGGACTTTAATCTGCCATAGCCTTTTGGAGAGAGGTCATGAACTGTTTGTGTAAAATACACCATAACGCCTCCTTAAAACAAATCAATAAATCTTGTTTCTGTGGTCCCATCTTCATATTCAAAGACCACCTCTATGCCAACCTGTCCAGCATCGCCCTTTTCCAAGTTTTCTGATGCAATCTGTGCTGAGAAGGTATAGCTGCTTCTGTTGGCCGGATAGACCGTTTGCATAAGACTCTTCGTCATGCCTGCTTCACCCTCCGCCTTAAAGGAGGCGGTATCGGAAACTCCCGTTGTAGCATCTACTTCAAACCCTGAGTTTACCCAATAAGAAAGTCCACTATCTCCTCTCGAATTACGTAGATGATTGAAAGGAACAAGGTCCTTTACTTCTTGTCTATCAATAACATCTGTAGAAGCCAGCACGTCAGCAGCTTTATCCCACTGCGCAGAGGAATCACCTAACTCTCGAAGAGTTGTCGAAAGCTCCAGCACTGTGTTCCAAGGCTGCTGCAAATTATACTGTCTGCGAACCACACGAGTTTTAACAGATAAATTCAAATCTTTATCATCTACTGTTACAATGTCGCCCAAGGCCCAGGCTTCATGCTCATAACCTGTCAGTACTGAAAGGTCCATTGCAGAAAGCACATAAGAAATACGCGGATGTGCATACTCTTCTAATTTCCCTTGGGTATATTCCAGCATCTGATAAGGATTGGTAAAGTTCGAGCAATCCAGTGTAGCAATTCGGATTTCATCGGTGTACGAAGTATCCTGTACATAATCCTTACCTCCATTGATGGAAGCAAAAGTCATACCATCCTTACCATAAGCATACAACCTTGTAACAAGGCTTCTGGTATCTACTACTCTTTGAATGGTCTTCATATTTTTTCGATAACAGAATAAAACGCCATTATCATTTCCGCTAAAGGTAAGCAAATGCACCAGACGATTGGCGCAGTCAAAAACTAGGTCTCCTCCATGAATCACCTGTGTCTGGCGAAGGATAGCAAGTGCATTTTTCTCACTACATTCCCAGGTTCGCTTACTGGTTACATTTACGGTACCAACAGCCCATTCTGTACCTGCAAGCGCATGTGTCATTGGTGCCTCGGCAGTATCTGCATTAAAACTGACCGTTCCCTTTACTTCTGAAAAAGCCAGATCATAAAAGGCAGCCTCGGCATAAACGCTGGTTACTACTCTTCCGTCAGCTGTTTTATCATCTGTCATGGTACGAATACGATATACATCGTTTACAATCTGTACCTGCTTTTCATTATCAATGGAAAGTCTCTTGGTATCCTGAAATGGCAGCTTAAACTCCAATGTATCTGCACCGTTTACTTCACTGGTAACGATAATATCAAATGCGTTTTCCAGCACTGATTCCCAGGCCCCGTTTTCATCCAGAACTACAGGTCGCGCGAAGCCTAACTTATCATAGGGCGCCTTTGGAATATCATGCAGCTGAATGTCAGTTACTCTTGGTGTCTTACTGGTATCCGTCGTTGTAAGTGTAATACGAAAACGGATATATTTCTGATTTGGCGATTGCAGCTCTCCATTTGTACCAATGGACTGCCATGCAGACCATTCCACCAAGTCTTGAGAGGTAGCTGTTTCAACAAGAGACACTGCATTGACACCGGCAGTATATTCACTGGTAACCGAAACTCTGCCGCTGCCAGATAATGTGCAGATGGTTGGTATGGTAGTAAGCTGCCCACTTTCTGGGTAAACGCCGTCCGCCATACGAAGCATAACCGCACCGGGCTCTGTGTGGCCATCGACATTTTCCGACACATCTCCCACATTAGCACAAAGAGACGACAAAAAATACTCTGCCAAATCTGCTGCTGTCATATCCGAAGCGCAATCTAAGAACCAATCATCAAAGCCTCCGGCATAATAATAAGTATCTGCATGCATACCCATAACAATATCTGCAGTACAAGAACGATTCAAATCACCGGTAAAGGTTAATACATCCGAGGTCCAAACTTCACCACTATCACGATCACCAACAACATACGTAAATTGTTTATTATCCGGTTCAATGACACCGGCGATAAAATACCAGCCACCATTGACTAGCGAAAAACTCGGCGTGACTGTCTTATCCAAGATAAGCGAGCCCGATGAGTTGTATAGCATAATTCTCGGTTTGCCGGAATACAGAGACAAGTAGAAAATAGGCTGGCCAGGGCCATAACGGGTATTGAAAATCGGGCAGAAGGTATTACCAACAGAATATGTCGTCGGGTTCATCCAGCCACCTACCACAATGCGTTCTCCAAGCTCTGCAAAGATACTACCATCATTGGTTACTTGAAGATGCGTTTTTTCTGTGGTTGGGTTATTGATGTTCATACGGAACTGACGACCTTTTTGACTGCTTTTTAAGCTGGCTGTGGTGCCGGTCCAGTTGATGATGGACATTTTGCGGTCGTTGCCGGAGGAGTCGATGAGCTTGTCATCAGCATCTGGTGCAGACTCATTAAAGCGCCACAGGCCACTCATTCCCTCGATATATGGAAACTCACCTGTAAAATCCGTCTGGCTTGTAAGAATACTTTTAACAGCCACATCATCACCTCCATCTGCTGTTCGCTTGAATATTGAGTTCTGTAAAAGTTGCATTTGAGGTAGCAACCACCACCGTATTACTTCCAGTTTCTAGTACCGGAAAGTTTAGCTCATATAAAAGTGGCAGACCATTTCGCAGCGTATTTCCAGAGGAATCCACCACCTTTGCAGTAACCAGTGAGGTATCCACAATCAATGTTTCACCCTCAGCAAGAGCACCGCTTATACGAAGTTCTTCTCCACCAGTAATAATGGAAATATAACTGTCGGTTTTTGCAGTAACGACTCCTTGGATAGAATACACAGGCTCTGCTGTCGTATTTCCAGTAGTGCGACTAATCTCATGCTCTCCTTCAGAAGAAATAACAAAAGACTCATCCTCCAAAGCATACCCGTATGGATCCCGGGCAGATAAATTTAAGTTCGAAAGTTCCTGAGGAACGAAGTAGCCTCTCACAATCTACAGCATCGGATAAACGAGCCTTAAAATATCTATCAGGCACCTCATCCAATATAAGCTGCTTTAGTCCTTTTGTTGGATCAAGCCACTCTGCCATTTCATCTAAGACAGAAACCAGCGTAGCAAAATCCTTCTGCGGATAAGATATAGCAGGTAAGCGTAATCATACGCTCACCGCTATCACATCCAAAATCCGCCACACCCGCTTTTCCGGGTACGGTTTCATAGAAATTACGCAAAGCAGGGGAAACCTGCCAAGAGGTCAGCCTTGCTTTGATTTTCATTTTTTTCGAGTTGATTCCGTTAAATTGAAATCCCAAAACTGCCACCTCCTTACGCTGTCAGAACGCGGCCTTGGGCACGAGAACCGGTCTGCATTAAGTTATAAAGCTCCTGCGATACCTTTCGAATATCATCCTCGCTGCGCACCACCATTTGTTGTACTGTTACAAGTGAACCATACATGCCATCCATGATGGTAGAGCGACCTGTCGCACTACTTTCTGTTAAGGCACTGGCAGCATTTGCATCAATAGAAAAATCTGTTGGAATGGAGGTTTCCATATCCTTTGCTAGACCGTTCATAACGTTATTGATGTCATCTGCCATACCTTCCGCAGCAAGCACTGCTTCCTTACCATTAGTATTGATTGCGCCTGCCAAACCTTCTACTAGCATTTCACCAACCCAGCCCATTTCCTTGGACGGAGATGCAATACCAAAGAAGTCACAGATACCATCCCAGATAGAAGAAATCCATCCAGATACTTTATTCCAAAGCCAAGAAGCCAGGGACTGAATACCTTGCCACAAACCGCGTACAAGGTTAGCACCGACCTCGGCAATCTGAGAAACTCCCTTGCTGAGCGCTGATACCAGACCGGAAATAATCTGCGGTACAGCCTTTACAATTTCCACGATGATGGTCGGCAGGTTTTTAATCAGAGAAATTAACAGTTGTACACCAGCCTGCACGATCTGCGGGATACTATTGATCAGCGCATTTACGATGGAGCCGATGATTTCTGGGATAGCCGCCACAATGGTGGTGATGATTTCAGGTAATGCCTGGATTAAAGCCACCAGTAAATCGATACCTGCCTGAACAAGCTGCGGAATACTATCCAGAACCGCTGTGATTATACCTTCGATGATTTGCGGAATTGCTGCCACGATTGCTGTTATAATCTCCGGCAACGCAGATACCAGCGAGGTCAGAAGCTGAATGCCGGCTTCTATAATCTGTGGAATGGCGCCAATCACAAAATCAACGATAGCCAAGATGATGGAAGGCAGTGCCTCAATCAGTACTGGTATTGCTTCTAAAAGACCTTGTGCCAAGCCCATAATAAGCTGCAGCGCTGCATCCAAAATCATCGGCAAATTTTCAACAAGCCCCTGCACAATAGTGACGATTGCCTGCACTGCCGCCGGGATGAGTTGTGGCAATGCTGAACCAATGCCCTCTACAAGAGATACTACTAGCTGCACTGCCGCTTCTACCAATAAAGGCAGATTATCAATCAATGCCTGCACTATCGTCATAATGGCGCTAACTGCCGCTGGAATTAAATCTGGCAGCAAGGTCAAAATGGTATTTAATATCTGTGTAAAAAGCTGTGTTACTGTATCAAGAAGTGTAGGCAGCAGGTCTGCAAACGCTGTAAGCAATGCATCTGTTACTGTTGGCAGGACCTTAACCATATTTTCAATGACGGGAGTCACATTCTTAATTACATTCTGTAAGGCATCCACCATGTTCTGACAAAGCAAGTTCATGTCAGCATTGGCATCGCCAAAACCTACCAGCATATTCTGGAGTGCTGCCTGCAAGGAGTTTATGGAACCAGAAATAGTATTTTCAGCTTCCGCTGCAGTTGCGCCCGCAATACCCATGCTATCCTGAATCACATGGATAGCCTCTACCACATCAGCATAGGAGTCGATGTTGTACTCAATACCTGAAATAGCCTGGGCATCGGCCAACAAGCGTTCCATTTTGGTTTTGGTGCCGCCATATCCAAGCTTCAAATTGTCCAGCATGGTATAGTTCTGCTTAGCAAACCCTTGATATGCATTTTGGATGAGCTCCATGTCGGTACCCATCTTATTGGCGTTATCAGACATATCCGTAATCGCCATATCTGCATATTTGACTGCTTCCGCAGTATCTCCACCTAGAGAGGATATCAGGGATGCAGAAAAGGAGGTTACCGTCTCCATATAATCATTTGCAGACATACCTGCTGTTTTATATGCATTTGCTGCATAGGTTTGGAGCTCTTGTGAGGATTCCTTAAAGAGTGTATCAACACCACCAACTAACTGTTCGTAGTCTGCATAAGCAGCAATGACCTCTTTGCCAAGAGAAACAGCTGCCGCACCTGCAGCTACAGCAACAGCTCCCATTGCTGCGTCGATACCTTTTAAGACGCTACCAAACTTCTCAAATTTACCGGACGATTTATCTGCAGCATCACCGGCATCGTCGATTTCTTCTTCCATGTCGTCGGCGCTGTCGGCAACATCATCCATTTCACGCTCTGTTTCTTCTAAAGCAGCATTATTTTTATCCAGCTCACGCTCCATATCATTAAGCGCTGCTGTTGCATTATTAAGCTGGATCTGCCAACTTTGTGTCCTACGGTCATTTTCACCAAAGGACTCAGATGCATTGCTGAGTGCAGATCTAAGTGTTTCAATTTTTTGTTTCTGTGCCTCGATTTCCTTGTTCAGCACCTGGTTTCTGGCCGTTAGCGCTTGAATGGAATTATCGTTTTTATCAAACTGCGAGGTCACAACCTTCATTTCCGAACCCAGAACCTTAAAAGATTGGTTGATTTCGGATAAGGCCTTCTTGAATTCTTTTTCACCTTCAAGACCAATCTTCAAACCAAAACTATCCGCCATCAAACCACCTCCTAGATTCCGTCCGGAATAATATCATCGATATACATTTCGCGTTTTGGTTTTGCCATACCGTTGTATTGCTTATGGCATTCCCAGAGGTCTAACAATAAACCAAATGGCATCAACCACACCTCATCTTGGGACAGATGAAGGTGGGCGATGCCATAATACAAAAGTCGAGTAAATAACTCCTCGTCACTTACTCGACCACCGTGTTTTTTGAATTATCCTCACTTACTACATTTCTTTTCGTGCCCTTATAAAGCGCTTCTGTAATAGCTGCTTTGTAACCAGCAAGATCCAAAGGTGTAGTCAAAAGTTCTACCATTTCTTCTGTAAGCAAATCACGCTTATTGTCCTTATTCTTGATGTTATGGATAAGAATAGACTGATTTGCCAAGAGTGTAATGAGCCATACGATTTCACCGATAGCCATCTCAAAATTCTCACTCTTCATGAGCTTGTCTCCCAAGTTCTCAAGGCCACCATATCGGCCAGCGATATCCTTGGTTGCTTTTGTGGTAAGGATAAGCTCATATTCCTCACCGCCGATTGTAATCATTGCACTGCGTTCTGTATCCATCTATTAACCCTCCTCGTTAGTAGCTGCTGTAATTACAGGCTCATAAACCTCATTGTACCAATTTGCAATAGTATCATTTGCCACACCGGTATCACCCTCAGTGACTTCTGCCTTCCAAGGATGTCTGCCACCAACATCGACTTTATTACGAGTAAGCACCGTTCCCTCAATCGTAGGTGTAGAGAAAGTAATGCTATCACCCTTAGTAGCAAGGTTTGTAGCGGGAATACCAAACTTCACACGATACAACCAGTAATACTTATATTTTCCGTTAGATTTCTTTGCTCTAAAGCCAATTGCAACAGGTGTGCCGCCATCTTCACCGCCGGAAATAAGCACATGATTATCATCAATCACTGCACCAGTAAGATCAGACGCTGCTGTAACGCCAATATCATCGATACCAAGCGCAAGAGTTCCGGACTTAAACTCCTTCACGATTTCAGCAGCGCCATCGTCTGCATAGAGCGTAGCCTCAGCCAATTCAACAGAAAGCTCCGCCGAGATTGCTTTTGCCAGCTGGACCGGTGTATCGTAAGTTTCATTACCAGACTCATCCTCGGCAATTTTTGCATAGTACAATTTATCAAGACCAATTGTAGCCATAATCATTCCTCCAATTCATAAAATTTTGCCACGTCAATGGCGTAATGATGGTACCCGGTGTCGTTTTCACGCTCGATGTACCTTCTGTCAGTTATCGTAAAATCCGAAGCAAGTAAACTTCGGACAATACTGTTTTTGATTTTTATATAGTTACCTTTACAAAAGAGCGAGAGCCTTGCCTCCTGCACATCAAAGCCGGGAGCGTTGTCTGCATGCAGCTCGAAGGTGTCTGTTAGCGGTACAATTACCACATAGGTCTCCGGTGCAGTGCCATCAAAAGCACCTGTTTCCACAGGAATGTAGAATCTCTCAATCAATGCCTTACATTCCGATAATATACTCAAAGCTTCTCCACCTCCGATTCAAAGGCCTGTTTCATGGCCTCAATGCATTGCTTCTTGGATGCAGATTTGGCAGGCTTCAAAAAAGGTTTTGCAGGCTGACCGCTTTTGCCATATTCGATGATATTAGCAAGTTGGGCATTGCTGCCTCCGTTACGCCTCGGCTCGGAAAAGCCAACCTTAATGTTGAAGTTTCCATTGCGGTCCATTTTTACTCCGGTGAGGCCAAGTGAGGATTCCAGTTCACCTGTAGATCTGGAATCATACTTGGTGCCGCTGCCTATGACAGAAGCTAGATTACTCTTTGTTTTTTCAAGCACTACTTCACCACCAGCCTCTAGCACTGTTTCTGTAATGGAGTCAAACTTGCTTCCAAGGCTGGACATACGCTCTAAAAATTCATCAGGCATTTTCACATCAACTCGTGCCACTGGAAACGACCTCCTTTGCTAAGACCTCCACATATATACCGCGTCCCTTTACATCCTCCACAGAAGTAATTTCGTACCCGCCATCCTCACACACCAGCACCATCGCTGTTGTAACCTTGACGTCTGGAATCACACGAAATCGAAATAAATCTGTGGCGTCGGTAAAGGTGCTGCGATTGGCCCATTTCTCACTTCCATGTCGGCCTTCTCTGTAGGCCCTTACGGAAGCTACCACCATATCGGTGATTTGAGAAAAACCCTCGTCATCTAAAACTTTTTGTTTTTCAACAAGGTCAATAAAAGTGTTCATCTTTCCAAAGCTCATGTTACACCTTCCAATCTCGGTCCAGGCGAAGTAACAGATTTACTGTATTCCAGACCTGCTGTCCGGCCTGAACATTATCTGCAAAGAATCCACCTGTAGAACCATCTCTGGATTCATAAAAATGCGATGCCAGCATAATCACCGCTTGTTCTGTGGTAGCCGGCATCGTATTTTCTGTGTAATACCCTTCATAAATATGCTGATAGCTTTCCGCATAAGAAATGGCGGCAGTGATGAAATGCTCAAGCAATCCATCATCTGCCGAGTGCTCCAGAATCAGATTCTCTTTGACCTTACTTAAAAACTCACTCATCACTGCCACCTCCCATTACTTAGGCACCCATCTTAAGCACCTGAACTGCTTCAGGAAGTACCAACTTACCGTCTACACGTTCTTTTGCAACGAAGCCTACCATACCATTTCCAGCGTAAAGCTCACGAAGCTCTGCAAAAGAACGAGTACCACGATCACCAATGTTGTAGTAGCTGAAATCACCGAAGGCGATGACAGGCTTACCCGCAGCAACAGTAGGTACAAAAGGAGAAGTCAAAACGTCGTAACCGAACAACTTACCAGGTTCACCGGCCTGGTTAGAAGGCTGCCAGAGATACTGTCCGTTTTCATCCTTAAGCTTTCTAATAACCGCAATCGTCTGGTCGTTCATGATGAACTTCGCGCTCTTACGATAAGGACGCTTAAGTGCATATACAAGGTTGATGATTTCATCAAAAGTGATTTTTGTAGCACTTGCTGCAGTCACTCCAATTTCTGCACCACCAGTTTCCGCAAAGATACCAAGAGGCTTTCCTACACCGTCACCGTTAAGGAAGGCATCCTCTTCAGCATTGGCCAGCGCCTTACCGAACTGCTTGATGATATAGTTTTCAAGCTGGAATGCATTGTCGTACAAGAGCTCTTCTGTTACCTTTACTGCAACATGAAACTTGTGGGCATCAAGGTTAATCTGGCTGAAGGTTGCGTCACCAAAAGTAAGCTCTCCGCCTTCCTCAATCCATGCAGCTGCAGGCTTTGCACCGGCAATGTTAATCTTGTGCTGTCCGCTAGTAGTGATTACGTTTGCAAGACCTCTAAAGATGTTTTCCTCAGTCAACACATCAATAAGGCGAGAGTCATATTCCTCCGGTACAAGATAACCACCGTTTTCATCGATACCCTCAGAGAGTACATCGTTGATAGTACGGAAGTTAGTACGAAGGGCCTTAAGCATACCTGCCTTATACGCATCAGAAGCGCGGCCAGTTTTTGCTTTACCTTCACCATTATCTCTACCACCGTTCATAGGCTTGTGAGTGATAGGAGTGTTTACCGGCTTATTAAGCTCAGCATCCATCATCTCCATTGCCTGCATACGTTCAATTTCAGAAGTATAATTCTGCACCTTCTGTTCCATGTCTGCATAGGTCTTTGCATCCTCCGCAGAAAGCAAACCGTCTTTATCACGCTTTGTTTCTACAAATGCCTTAGCTGCTTCCCACGCCTTGTTACGCTTTTCTCTAAGTTCTAAAATAGTCATAATAAATTACCTCCAATTTTTGATAAGATTGAGCCTATCCATCAGGGAATCGGCTTTGATTTTGGTTTCTGTGGTTGTGGGTTTTGCGTCGATTTTGCACTTGGAAGCAATGCGCTCCATCAGGGAGTTCACCACTTCGGTGCGGGAAAACATCATGCTAACCTGTGGTACAGGAATTTCATCTGTTACTGCACTTCTTTGCATAATTTCATCTGCAAAACCAAGCTCGATGGCTTTATTGGCGTCCATCCAGGTTTCTGCATCCATGAGATGAGAAAGTTTGGTGCGACTTAGGCCTGTCTTAATTTCATAAGCATTTAGAATGGAATTCTTCACGCTGCCGAGCATTTCGATTGCCTTCTGCATTTCCGCAGAATTTCCATAAGCCACCGTCATCGGGTTATGGATCATCAGCATGGATACAGGGGATACCAGCACCTTTGTGCCTGCCATCGCAATCACAGATGCAGCCGAGGCTGCAATGCCGTCAATCTTAACTATTACGTTTCCTTTGTAATCCATCAGCATGTTATAAATCTGTGCTGCTGCAATACAATCACCACCCGGAGAGTTAATCCAAACAGTGATATCTCCACTTCCGGCATTTAACTCTTCTTTGAATAGCTGCGGTGTGACATCATCATCGAACCAGCTTTCTTCGGCTATCGTGCCATTCAGAAACAGAGTCCTTTCCGTCGTCATCTCCTGCGTCTCCTGATTGGTTACCGTCTGATTCTTCCAGTTCCAGAACTTCTTCATTCTGTGTTTCCTCCTTTCCTGCGAAAATGCCCGCATCCTTGAGCTTTGTCATGTTTCCGTTGATAAGGTATAAGTCACCGCCTTCTTCAGCGGGGATACGGTCTAAGTTTTCAAGCTCACGTATGTCATTGGCGCTCATCCAACCATTTTGCCTACCAATGGCGTAACCGTTCATACGGCTTTGGTAATCACCACGAAGCAAACCATCTACGTTAAACTTGATAAAATAAGCAGCCTTCTCAGACTGTGAAATCAATGCTCGAATCATTGATTGCTCCCACCTTACAAGCCAGGGCTCTAAGGTGTATTTCACAAATTCCAAAGACTGCTGCTCTATATTAGAAAAGCTCGACTTCTCAAGGTCACCCACCATGTGAGGAGGGACTCTGAAAATTCGAGCAATTTCATTGATTTGAAACTTACGTGTTTCTAAAAACTGTGCCTGCTCTGGTGAAATGGAGATAGGCGTATATTTCATGCCCTCCTCCAGAACAGCTACTTTATTTGCGTTGCCGCTGCCGCCAAAGGTGGATTGCCAGCTTTCACGCACTCTTTGTGGATCCTTAATGGTACCAGGATGTTCTAAGATACCTCCCGGCGTTGCACCGTTTGCAAAGAACTTAGCACCGTATTCCTCACAGGCAATCGCCATGCCGATGGCGTTCTTTGCCATAGCAATTGGGCTGTAACCTACAAGCCCATCAAAGCCAAGCCCCGGAATATGAAGGACATTGCTTGGACGAAGCACCACTGCATTGTCTTTACTTTTAATCGCTTCATCATTACCTCGATAATAGGTGTAATAAAGCTGGCCACTGTCATCTCTATCCACTACCATTCGATTCGGCATTAGGGGATAGAGCGCCACAACTTCACCTTTTCCATTACGAATAATCTGCGCATAGGCATTACCCCACAAAAGCAGATGCGTCATCAAGGTTTCCCTAAACACAAACGATGTCATTTCAGGATTTGGCTCATCATGCAGCAAGGTATACAGTGGATGATCAATCGCTTTTTCTTTCCCGCCGGTATCCGTATAACGATAAACATGCAGCGGCAGGCCCGCTACTGCTTCTGCTAAAATACGCACACAAGAATACACTGCAGTCATTTGCATGGCAGAGCGCTCCGTCACGTTTTTACCAGATGTGGAGTTGCCAAATAGGAAACGATAGCCGCTTCCTGCAGTTGCATTAGTGGGCTTATCTCTTGCCTTAAATATTCCAGATAAAATTCCCATAGGAATCACACTCCCTTCTATATGAACAGTATGCCGCGCTCATCATAAACGCTGGCGGTGTTATTGTTACCACAACGAACGCTGGCGGTGTTATTGTTACCACAACGGATTGCACGATCCAGTCCCATAATCGTTGCCACAGCACCGTCGATTTTCTCTGTGGACTTTTCTTTGTCTGCTTTGATATTTCCGGCCGGATCAGTACGAATAAAAATGTTATCCATCATCCACCTGAGTACCGGATGGCCTCCATGTGCCAGCTTTCCCTCCAAGGTTAGTTTCATGAGCTCTTTGGTAGGCGGGGACATATCCTTAAATCCCTGACCAAATGGAACTACAGTAAAGCCCATACCTTCTAGGTTCTGGACCATTTGTACAGCGCCCCAACGGTCAAATGCAATTTCTCGGATGTTGTATTTTTCACCCAGCTTTTCTATGAACTTTTCAATATAACCATAATGCACTACGTTTCCTTCTGTGGTTTGAAAGAAGCCTTGTCGTTCCCACACATCATAAGGAACATGGTCTCGTCTAACACGCAGGTCCAATGTATCCTCCGGAATCCAGAAGTAAGGCAGCACCACAAATTTGTCGTCCTCATCCTCTGGCGGAAACACCAATACAAAAGCGGTAATATCCGTTGTACTGGAAAGGTCAAGACCACCATAACAAACTCTGCCCTCCAAGGCTTCTTCCGATACCGGGAATGCACACGCATCCCATTTTTCCATAGGCATCCAGCGCACTGCCTGTTTTACCCACTGGTTCAGATGAAGCTGTCTGAAGGCATTTTCTTCACCAGGATTTTGTCTGGCAGATTCACAGGCCGCCTCAACCTTATCGATACCGATGGTCTCGCCAAGAGAGGGATTTGCTTTCTTCCACACCTCCGGATCGGTCCAATCTTCGTCTGTTGTCGCACCGTATATAACTGGGTAGAAGGTGCTATCCTTCTTTCTGCCTTCTAAAATATCCTGCGCCTTTTGATGTGTTTCGTAACAGGTGGAATTGGTGTCGGTGCCTGCTGTCGTTATCAAAAAGTACAAGGGCTGCATACGAGCGTCACCGGAGCCCTTTGTCATAACGTCAAAAAGCTTTCGGTTTGGCTGTGTGTGCAGCTCATCAAATACAACACCATGAATGTTAAAGCCATGCTTTGAATAAGCTTCCGCTGATAACACCTGATAAAAGCTATTCGTAGGAAGATATACAATCCTCTTCTGTGATGCTAGTATCTTGCACCTTTTATTTAAGGCAGGACACATACGCACCATATCTCTGCCGCAACATCAAATACGATGGTTGCCTGGCCTCTATCAGCAGCGCAGCCATAAATTTCTGCACGCTGTTCACCATCACCACAACAAAGTAAAAGAGCGACTGCTGCAGCAAGTTCGCTCTTTCCGTTTTTCTTTGGCACCTCAATGTATGCCGTATTAAATTGTCGATAGCCATTTGGCTTTAGTGTTCCGAATATGTCTCGGATGATCTGCTCCTGCCAGTCAAGCAGCTTGAAGGGCTTTCCGGCCCAAGTTCCTTTGGTATGGCAGAGGCTTTCAATAAACATCACAGCAAAATCAGCGGTATTTTCATCATAGAAGCTATCTTTTGCCATAAATTTTGTTGGTTTATATTTCTTCAGTGCCATAACAAATCACCCTTTCTTTAGACTTCCGAAGGAGAAACCACTTCTTCTAAGTCATCAAAAGCAATTGTTTCACCATTTCTAATAACAGAAACCTGCGCTGAAGAACCAACCTGCTCAATATATCTTTTTACAATTACGTCACAAAACTTTTCATCCAGCTCAATTGTCCTGCAATATCTTCCGGTCTGCTCACAGGCGATAAGTGTGGAACCGCTGCCGCCAAATGGATCCAGAACAATGCAATTTGTCATGCTGGAATTTTTAATCGGATAGGCAATAAGAGGTACGGGCTTCATCGTAGGATAGTCGCCATTTTTCTTAGGCTTATCAAATTCCCAGATGGTTGTTTCTTTTCTACCAGAATACCACTGGTGCTTTCCGGACTTCTTCCAGCCGAACAAGTATGGTTCATGCTGCCACTGATATAGGCTTCTTTCTAACACCAAGCTTTGTTTCTTCCAAATACATGTGCCGGAAAGATAAAAGCCAGCTTCAGCAAAGGCCCTTCTAAAGTTCAAGCCTTCTGTATCTGCATGGAACACATAAATACTAGCGTCATCCGCCATTGCGTTATACATGCAGGTGTAGGCATCAAACAGGAATTGGTAAAACTTATCGTTTGCCATGTTATCATTTTTGATTTTTCCTGCGCTGCCTTCGTAATTTACGTTATACGGAGGATCGGTTACTACAAGGTTTGTTTTCTTGCCCTCCATCAGAAGTTCGTAGGTTTCCGGCTTTGTACTATCACCGCAAACAAGGTGATGATTACCAAGTACCCACACATCACCAGCTTTTGTAAAGGTCGGTTTTTCAAGCTCGGCATCTACATCGAAGTCGTCATCCTCCACATCATCATCAGATGCAAAGAGGTCTGCGATTTCTTTATCATCAAAACCCGTAAGACCAATATCAAATGCTTCTGCCTGCAAAGCCTCAATTTCAATTCGCAAAATTTCTTCATCCCAGCCGGCGTCCATTGCCATACGGTTATCCGCAAGGATATATGCTTTCTTTTGTGCTTCGGTTAAGTAATCCACAAACACGCATGGAATTTCCTTGATACCTTCCTCTTTTGCAGCCATAATTCTTCCATGACCAGCGATGACATTTAGGTCCCTATCAATAATGACCGGATTGATAAAACCAAACTCACGTAAGGATGAGCGAAGCTTCATCACTTGAGCAGGGGAATGGGTTCTTGCATTATTCACGTAAGGTATCAATTTAGAGGTTTCAATCAACTTCATTTCTGTCGTTGTTTTACTCATGCCGCACCTCCATTAAAAAAGGCCCCACTCAGCAAACTTCTCAAAGCCGCCAATGGAGTCTATATATTCTTTTGCCTGTTTTACAATTTCGCTGTAAGGTACGCCATCAATAGTGTCGTCTCCAATCGCGCAACAAAGGCTGACCGGCTTTCCAGTAATTTGCGCTTTCAGGAAAGCATAAATATTTACAGAAACATCCGCCTTGGATAAGTCTTTACCATGAAGACCACCACCGGTTACAGAGTCCGCCATATCACTACCAAGTTTTCTATTTGTAGCGCCGGTATCTACATCAGTGCCTCCAGTCCAGTCACCCAGAGGATTGATTTCTGCAGTTTCATATTTCTGTCTGAGCTTATCTGTTTTTGTGTTGCTCTGACAAATGATGAGCCTTGCTTCATCAAGGATATATTTTCCGTCATAAGGGTAGGCGCTATAAATATCACGTGCAATGGCAGATAGCTCCTGCTGTTCCTCTGTAAGCGGCATACCTTTGAAAATACCGTTATCACCGCAGCGATGGCCCTTTGACTGGTTTTCAGACAAGTGCTTATCCTGAGGAACAATCACAATGTCACATTTGATTTTTCCAGCAATACGCTTAATGGCGTTTTTTATTTTATTTACATTCAAATCCGTAGTAGTTTCGATAATTACATGACATTTCCCATGACCAATCAAAACCTCCACTGCAATTTTAGGATTCTCATCCACCTGATACGCAAGGTCCACAATAGCACCTGCGATTCTATCTGCCACCTTGTCCGGATGGCTCGGATTTACTTTTTCAATCATAATTACTGTCCTTTCCTTGTACGAAGCAACCTTTCCATCACATCGTCTTGTGGTGTTGCTCCGGTATATTCTACTGTCGCGTTTTCTTTTACAATTTGGTAAATCTGAAACCACGATTGATTTGCTTGTTTGGTAAATTGCTGCAGCATTGATACATATGGAGAAGCTATCGCATTACCTGTCGTCGGATGTTTTGCGAGCAAACCATAATCAGAAATACACTGCTCACACTGAATCTGTCTTGCCACACTCATCGCGTACTGATTAATAAGCTGCACATTCACGTATTCTGTACAACCGACCTTTTTTAGCCACTCCCAGGTTTCTTTAAATATCTCTTCTGCACAAAGTTCCATATCGTTTTTCTGTCTAGCTTTCATGTAATCCTTAATCGAAGGCATATCAACGCCTTCTAGTTCTGGTGCATCGGGCAGCTCAATGATTGGTGCGGATTTACCCACAGAGATTTTCTCTGTCAGGGCCTTACGTTTAGGGCCGCTACCCATTCTGGCACCGCCTCGTGCAGTTCCGTCCTTAGCCATTTTTTCACCTCTTTTCTACCAGGGCCTTTAATACCCCGTTTGAATACCAAATTTTGTGCGTAAGGGCCCACGCCCGTTGCACAATTATTTTGCTTTAGAGATTTTGACCGCCCCTACCGTCACCGGTTGTGCCAACGGTCTCCACTCTCCGCATGGATTTTTGCATGACACGACTTGCACAAATCTATCAGATTGTCTCTGTCATGAGTTCCACTCTTCGACAAAGGAAGAATGTGATGAATCTCTTCTGTTGGTGTGTAACGACCTTCTTCTAAACACTTCTGACACAAAGGGTGTGCAGCTGCAAAGCTATCTCTTATTCTTTTCCAAACGCGACCGTACTTTTTCTTGGTTGCTGGATCCCTGTCGTACCTTTCATACCTTTTATTTTCTTTCTTGGTATGTTTTTCACAGAACCTACCATCAGTAAGCTCCGGGCAGCCGGGATAAGAACATGGGCGCTTCGGTTTTCTAGGCATGTGTTTCCTCCTTCCTAGCATGAGAAAAGCCCTGCAGGAATGTCCCGCAAGGCTCTCTTAATTTTTACGCTTCCGCTATTATAATAATATCAGAGGGGAATACTCTCATTCTATCCATTTAACTCTTATGTTTTAGAATTTTGTCCACTTCTTTAAGCGCCATATCATGCAAACGGTACGTATGTTGAATGCTGTAGCCAAGCTCCACCGCAATTCTCTCCCAGGAAATGAAGCTAAGATAACGCTTCTCCAATATGGTTCTAAGCTCAAGGCTAGAAACGGATTTAATTACATCCATGATTTCACGCTTCAAATTTACCAGCGCAATCATATCGTCTTTTATTTCCTCCTGCAAATCTATAATCTTCATCACAGCATCTGCCATTTTAGAACCGCCACGATTCGGGTTCCTTGGCATATCACTAATGACTGCAGTGCAGCTTGTGGCTAAGTCATTTAAGGACTCTATTTGTTCTACCTTCGTTCTGATACTTGCATCCAGAAATCGGGCTTGTAAAAGATATTCTTTAGAAGTCATGTTTTCTTTCCTCCCTTAATCGCTTGATTAAAAATTCCGGATCAACAGAGGTTAATGCAGAAAACAAATCAGACCGAAAGAAACGCTCTATTGAGTTGATTTCTGAAGGACTCGTTGTGTTGCGATAATCCTTCACAGCCTGCATAATAATCGCATTTGCTAAGTTTTCATATGGATCCACTACCAATACCTCCGGTGATTTTGTTCCCTCGGATTGTCGTAGATTGTCTTAGATTGTCTTAGGTTGTCGTTATTTGTCGAAGATTGTCATTTTTTCAGATTTGCTTTTACTGCATTGATAAGAGCTTTCTGGGTAGTATCTTTCAAAGATAGTGCCGCCAGAATATCCTCATCAATGGTACCGGCAGTCACAATATGCTGCACTACTACGGTTTTCTCACTCTGTCCTTGTCGCCACAAACGTGCTACCGTCTGCTGATACAACTCCAAAGACCACGTAAGACCAAACCAAACTATGGTGTTTCCGCCTTGCTGCAAATTTAATCCATGACCAGCAGAGGCCGGGTGAATCAAACCTACGTCGTATTTTCCTTGATTCCAATTACGGATATTTTCTTCTGTTACGATTCTGGAATAAGAAACCTTAAGCTCATCAAGCTTTGCAGTAATGCGCTCCAGGTCATGCTTGAACCAATAACACAGAAGAATCGGACTTTGTGCTGCTTCAACAATGTCCTCCAAAGCCTCCAGCTTTCTATCATGAATGTGGACCGCTTCACCGGATTCTGAGTAGACCGCACCGTTTGCCATCTGACAGAGCTTTCCGGAAAGAGCCGCTGCATTTGCAGCAGTGATTGATTCATCCTCTTTGTAAGGAAGTATCAAATCTTGTCGCATTTCGTCGTAAAGTGTCTGCTCCGCCTCATCCATATAAACGGGATACCTGTTTTCAATCAGCTCTGGCATCTTAAGGTGGTCCAGCGCCTTCATAGAGATAGTGATATCGGAAATCTTATCGTAAATTTGCTTCTCAGCACCTGGGCGCAGCTTATAGGAATAAACTATTTATCCATTCATGCAATCCGGTACAAAATAACAATTACGATACTGCGTGATAAATCTACCAAGTCGGGTACCCATATCCAAGCACTTAAACTGTGCGAACAAGTCCATCATGCCATTGGGTGAAGGTGTACCCGTAAGCCCAACAACACGTTTAATTCTCGGACGCACCTTCATAAATGCTTTGAAGCGTTTGGAGTTCCAGTTCTTAAAAGAACTCAGCTCATCGATAACAACCATATCGTATTCAAAAGGCACTCCGCTTTTTTCTACCAGCCACTGCACGTTTTCGCGATTAATGATGTAGATATCAGCTTCCTTTTTCAGTGCTTCGATACGTTCCTTTTCTGTACCCACTGCAATGCTATATCTTAGGTGGGATAAGTTATCCCATTTTCTTATTTCATCAGACCACGTAACCTTTGCTACTCGAAGCGGTGCAATCACTAAAACCTTCGATACTTCAAAAGTATCGTACATAAGCTGGTTGATTGCATCTAATGTACATACGGTCTTTCCAAGTCCCATTTGTAAAATAATCGCTGCAACCGGATGGGACATAATAAACTCGGTCACATACTTTTGATAATCATGTGGTTTGTATTCCATCAAGGATACCTCCAATCTGTTCTGGCGAGTCTAGCACATAGACCGCCATACCTAATTTTCTTAACTGTTTATGGCGATGCACTTGTATGGCTCTGGGTTTTTCACCCGGACGTTTCACTTCCACGAAGCCTACCTTTCCGTCAGGTAATATGACGATGCGGTCTGGCCAGCCTACAGTCCCAGACGTCCACTTTTCACACAAGCCGCCACGCCTTTTTACTTCATCAATTAACTGCTTTTCAACTTCACGTTCTCTCACAGCAGACCTCCATCAAAATTTCATAGGTGACACCCATTCCTCTCATTTCCAAAACTTCTCTTATAGCATTTTTTATTAAAAATCTTTCTATAGGGACTTTTAGGGTAAGAGTAGAATGACTACCACTTTTTATATTTTCGCAGTAGAAAAAGTTTTAGATTTGACCGTTTTGACTGTCATTCCTCACTTTTTCTACTGCTACTTCTATAAAAGGACTTTCACGCCTTTCACAAGCGTCACTGCTTATTCAAGGAAGTCCTGACCTTCCTTCATGCGAAGGCCATAAATAAACGAACCTTTATTTGTTTTGCGTCTTACAAAACCAGCCTTCTCAATGGCGCCATAAAAATCTGTAGTGCTTCTGATGTACTCGCCATTTAACATGCAGTGCACACGATACGCCTGATAAAACTCACCGGATTTCACACCGGAAGTCTTGTCAGCCTTTTCGCAGTATTCATCTAAGAACTGCCCAAGCCAGTCATTATCCTCGCGATATGCTTTGACTGCTTCCTCAACCACCTTAGGTTGTTTCGTTTTAAAGTCAGCTGCGATAGCTTTTTTAGCACCCTCAATAATCCAGCTCATAATGTAACCGCCGGCATTATCAAAGAGGTAATCCGCATAGTTCTTAATATCGGAGGCGCCGGTAATCTTTGCATTGAAGGGGATAACCACCAAACGACGCCAGATACCATCATCATTGGCCCCAACCTTAGGCAGGTGATTGGTATAAAGCACCAACGTATGAGAAGGCACAAAGGAAAACGGATCCTTGTACTTTTTCTCAGCCTGAATTTCATCGGTCGAGCAAAGCTGTTTTACCGTTGCAGTATTCAGGCGCATACCTTCTTCCATTTCTGATGCAATGATGAGACGTTTGCCCTTAAGCTCTGCCATTTCTGGCTTCACGTTTCGCTTACAGTTCATAGTGAGCGCTTCTGCAGAAATCTTACCTGCGTAATTACCGAGCACACGATAAATGGTATTCCAGAACGTACTCTTACCATTAGCACCGCCGCCATAAGCGATAATCATATGCTCCTGGAACACTTTACCCACAGCTGCTTCGCCAACTGTAAACTGCACATAATCAATCAGCTCTTTGTCACCTAAGAAAAAGGTATCCAATGCCTCCTCCCAGATTTTCTTACCTGCTTCCGATGGTGAGCAGGCAGTAATTTTCGTGATAAAATCTTCTGCCTGGTGGTCTCTGCTGCCGGCAAGCCCTTTTTCCATATCAATGGTTGCTTCCGGTGTGTTAATCAGGAATGGGTTCTTATCCAAATCCGAAACATTGATGGAAAGCATCGGCTTTGCAGTATTTAATGTGGAAACGATATATTTGTAATCTCTACGCTTTTGCACAAACTTGAGATATGTCTTAGCACCCAGCAACATGAAATACAGCTTCATAGGCTTTGGCGTATCACATGCTTTCTCCAGGTCTTTACCACCAGCCCTTGCAGTTACTTCATCAATACCTGCAGTCACCAGTGCTTTTACCGCAGCCTCAACTGCATCTTCTGCATCTGCAAGCTGAAGGTCCAAAAACTCCTCTGCGGCGCCAACCGCTAGCTGCTTATCTTCACGCCAGCAATCGCCGTCATATCTTAAATAATCTGTGGCATTGGTGAACTTCAGCTCGTTTCCATATTCACGAGTCAGCACCTTCGCTTCACCGATATCAGAGTAATCTTCCGGTTTCAGAGAAGCAGAACCAAACTCATCATTATATTCCTCAGGCGGCACATAACCTTCTGCAGTAACTACCTTCTTCTTATACCAGCCTGTTGCACTGTTCCAAATGGTCGCTACTTCTTCTTTGGGAAGAGGCGGATCACACTTTGCAACGTACTCCATGAAAACCTCAAAAGCTCTATCATCCTTGAGGCCATACTTTTTAAGGATACGGCCTGCATAATGACTGAGCGTTTTATTACGACTGCCTTCCAAGATAGGACCAGAATGTGTCGGTGCATCAAATTTTTCTTCAGAAGCCTCCTCCACAAGAGCACCATTTTCGAGCTCGTCCATAATGCTCATCCAGCCTTCATGCCAGGTAATTTCGTCAGCCTCACAGCCAAATAAGAAACGAGCTGCATCAAGCGCATTGCTATCAAAGAAGGAATACATCTTTGCTAGCGTTTCCTTTACCTTTGCATAGCTTTCTGCATCGTTAATTGGCACAACTGGGAACATCACATGAAATCTTGGTGCCGCAGGAAGTTTACCTTTTGGCAGCATATGATGGCGACTTGGTACCAAACAGTAATCAATATCCGGGAAAAGCTCGTCCATCTTATCTGCAGTTATAAACTCCAGCGTATTTTCTGTATGGTCATTATCCACGTCCATGACGATAACGTTGGATGAAATAAAATTGTCTTTGCTTCTGTAGTTATCTTTATAGGAAGCGCAGACATGGTCTTTTTTAACTGCCTCCTGCAACACCTGTGGACTATCGACTTCTACCTTATAGGGATAATCGCAGTTCGCAACATTTCCAGTGCAGCTCGCTGTGTAAATAACAAATTTCATTTAACAATCCTCCTGCATTCTCTCTGGCCCAATCTCCAGAGCTTGATTTGTTTCTTTGCACGCACTGTCGAAATATCTGATCTTCTTACGGTGCTTCTTTGCCTTAGCAATCTCCATGCGCATTCCTTTGGAGGCTTCATCACCGAATACCCAAAGCTCGTCGCACTTACCGAGAAAAACCATATCCATAAACATTGCAAGCTCGCGTTCACTGTCCTCGTACATATACAAAGGAAGCAACAAATGCGGCGCCAGCGGTATCGCACCCTGGTCCACTGCAAATCTGCTATAACGTTTTGCAGCTTCTGTGTTGGTAACCGTATCGCCGGAATACTTCGAGCAGATATACACCAGCGGCAGATACTTCTTTTCCACCTTCGTTACATTTTCAATTGCTGTAGCTGCAGTTGGATCTGGATAGCCTTCCTGATTCAAACCGTATACGTTCATCGCCCTCACACTCCTTTCGTTAAAAGATAGAAGATTTTTCTTCTTCAACTTCCTAAGGGGATTTGTGAGGGCGAATTCCGGTGTTTCAAAAATTTTTCTTTATTTTTCAAAAAGTGTAGACAAGGTGCCCTGCTCTATGTTATTCCACTTATAGAGCAGGTGCCCTAGACTAATTTGAAAGCGAGGATTTTATGATGGAAAAGAAAATAGTAAAACTCACATTAAGCAAAGAAGCTTATGACGAACTTGAATCTCTTGCGAAGGAAAGCCATCAAAGCATTCAAGATTACATCAGAAGTAAGGTGTTTGGTGAATCAATCTTTACAGTTGATGAAGCTGTAAAAAGAATTCAAGCCGGTAATTTCGATGATACCGAACTTTATACAGATGGTTTTGAACTCCCTGACGTGTATGGTTCAGACTGGACAATTCCAAGAGGACCTGCCGGCGTGTTTGGCAAAAATTTTTATAACTTTGTAGAAGACAATCCTAATTTAGGAATTAAATTCAAAGATATGGGCAAATACGGTCGTCGCGCAGTTTATACTTATAAGAAGGGAGTTTAATCTATGAACTATCGAATCAGACGCGCTATTAAAAGATACATTCAGGTTAATGGACAGCAGGACACACGTGATGTGATCGCCCTGTTTGCTAAACGCTTCAATACTACTAAGCAGCGTATCAGCGGTAACATCAGTTGTATGAAATGCCGCGAGCAAAGTATCAACATCATTCCAAACAAACCACACAGCATTATGTACTAATAAGAACTAACACCGGCCAGCAGGTAATTCTGCTGATCATTTTTTATGCCAGGTCAAATCGCTTCCTTATATAAAGCGAAATGGCCTGGCATTTTTATTTTCATCTATCCCGGAATTTGACGCTCCGCTTTCCCTTAGGAAGTTAAGAAGGACACAACGTACCGACCCTCCAGAAAAAATTTCAAAAAAATTTTAACGGAACCCGGAATTTCCTTCTTGGAATCCCCTTAGAAAGTTAGAAAGGCAAAAGCCAATCGGAAAGCGAGGTTGAGACTATGGTAACCACAAGAGAAAAAGCCAGTCCTGTTGATGCCACTGATGAAGAGCTGATTGATACGCTCATCGCCATCAGCGTCGTAGCAAAAAGACTGGCCGTCAATCTAAGACAAAAATCGACAAAAGAAAGTGAGGATGTGTCAAATGACAAAGAAGAATGAAGTAAGTGAATCGTTAGATAACGTAATCGCAAAGGGAGACGACTTCCTTGGTAAAGCAAAAGACTTTATTGCTGCTGTAGAAATTCTGCTTGTTGCAGCAACCGGTTTGAAGGCCCTCCTTGATAAGAATGGAGGTAACCAGCATGAGTAAGATGTCAAACCTGGACCTGGTATTAGATGAAATGATTACTGCCGGTCAAAAAATGATTGAAGCTGCTACAGCTTTAAGAGAAATGTTCTCGGAAACCGCTTCACCAGAAAAGGTGACAGAGGCCCCTGCAAAAGAAGCAGCTCTAGAACCTGAAGTTAAAAAGTACACCTTCCAAGAGGTACGCGGTATTATGGCCAGCCTCTCCGGTAAAGGCAAAAAGGCTGAAGCAAAAGCTCTCTTAACCAAATACGGTGCTTCCCGTTTAAGTGAAGTAAAAGAAGCTGACTATGCTGCTTTGCTGGCTGAGGCCGAGGTGATACTCAATGGCTAAGCATGCATTTCTTTCTGCATCTGCTTCGCACCGCTGGATTAACTGTCCACCTTCCGCAAAGCTCTGCGAAAGTATCAGAGACGAATCTTCACCTTACGCCCAGGAAGGCACTGACTGTCACGAGCTATGTGCTTACCTTGTAGAGAAGGCCTTAGGAAAAGAAGTTACTGATCCAACAGAAAACCTTACCTACTACAACGGTGAAATGCAAAACTGTGCTGAAGAATACTGCAGCTACGTACTTGAGCAATATGAAAAAGCCAAAGAATACTGCAGCGATCCAATGATATTCATTGAGCAGCGCCTGGACTTCTCACACTGGGTAGAAAATGGCTTCGGAACCGGTGACTGTGTCATTATCGCGGATGAAGTGCTTCACATTATTGACTACAAGCATGGTCTTGGTGTCCTGGTAGAAAGTGAAGGCAATACGCAAATGATGTGTTACACCCTTGGCGCCTTAGAAGCCTTCGAGGATTTATACGATATCAACCGTATTGAAATGACAATCTTCCAGCCGCGTCGTGAAAACGTCCCCACCAGCACAATCAGTAAAGACGAGCTTCTCACCTGGGCGACAAAGGTTTTAATGCCAACTGCTGCACTTTGCCTATGAAGGCAAAGGTGAATTCAAAGCCGGCGACCACTGCCAGTTCTGCAAGGTAAAAGCTACTTGTAGAAAACGTGCGGAGACAAACCTTGAGCTTGCAAAGTACGATTTCGAGATGCCTGCCACCTTAGATGATTTTGAGATTGCTGCTATCCTGCCGCGAATCGACCAACTCATCTCCTGGGGAAATGACATCAAAGAACACGCACTTTCAAAGGCCCAGGCCGGCACCCACTTTGATGGCTTCAAGCTGGTGGAAGGCAGAAGCAATCGCAAATATACAGACGAAGCTGCAGTTGCTGCTACGGTAACAGAAGCAGGCTTTGATCCATACGAGAAGAAGTTACTCGGCATCACAGCCATGAGCTCACTTCTTGGAAAGAAACAATTTGAACAGCTATTAGGCGGACTTGTATATAAGCCGCCAGGTAAACCCGCACTGGTTCCTGAATCCGATAAGAGACCGGCCATGAACACAGCTGCAGATGATTTTAATGACAATTAATAGGAGGAAAAAAAATATGTCTAAAATTGCAAACCCTACAAAAGTTATCACTGGTGTAAACACAAGATGGTCCTACGCTAACGTATGGGATCCTAAGTCAATCAACGGAGGCGCACCTAAGTACAGCGTATCCCTTATCATTCCTAAGTCTGATACGGTAACCGTAAACAAGATTAAAGCTGCTATCCAAACTGCTTATGAGGAAGGTAAATCCAAGCTCAAAGGCACTGCAAAGGTGTGTCCTGCATTGGATGTTATTAAAACCCCGTTGCGTGACGGCGACAAGGAACGCCCTGGTGATGAGGCATATGCCAACAGCTACTTCATCAACGCAAACTCTGCTACAGCACCTGGTATCGTAGACGCTGACCGTCAGGAAATTATCGACCGTTCTGAGGTGTATTCCGGTGTGTATGGTAGAGCCAGCATTAACCTTTACGCTTTCAACTCCAACGGAAATCGCGGTATCGCTTGCGGCCTTAACAACCTTCAGAAAATTCGCGATGGTGAGCCTCTTGGCGGTAAATCCAGAGCAGCTGATGATTTCGCAACAGACGATGATGACGATTTCTTGAGCTAAGTAACAATATAAACCCTGCTGGCAGTGGTAACCCTGCTGCCAGTCATCTAAGAAAAAGTGAGGTATTAAAATGACAAGCTTAGAACACACAATGCTTTATATGTGCTTCGGCGCTATGACTGGCTGGATGCTTTGCGGTCTTGGTTTCATCATTGCCGATATCATCCACACCGTAAAAAGAAAAATTAAAGAGCGTCGTGAAAAAAAGCAGTTAGAAGCAAACGAAAAAACTGATAACGAGTAAAAATGTGACGGGTGGCAGGGAAAAGGCTCTCTGCCACTTGTTTTATTGGAGGTTCAATATGAAAACACAAGAAATGTCCATCGACTTAGAAACATACAGTGATGTTGATATAAAGAAAAGCGGCGTCTACAAATACGCTGAAGCCGATAATTTTGAAATACTGCTCTTTGCAGTTTCCATTAACAACGGTCCTGTCGTTGTATATGACCTTGCCTGCGGTGACGTACTTCCAGAAGATATAATCGACGCTCTGGTTGATGATACCGTAACCAAGTGGGCCTTTAACGCAGTGTTTGAGAGAATCTGTATTTCCTATTGGTTAAAGAAGCATTATCCTGATAAATTCGAAAGCTACAGCATACCTGAAGATACTGGTGGTAATTATCTGAATCCAGAGTCTTGGCGGTGCACTATGATTTGGAGCGCTTATATGGGACTTCCGCTTTCATTGGAAGGCGCCGGTGCTGTACTTGGCCTTAAGGACCAGAAAATGAAGGAAGGTAAAGACCTGATTCGTTACTTCTGCGTACCATGTAAACCTACAAAAAGCAATGGCGGCAGAACCCGTAATTTTCCTCATCACGCACCTGACAAATGGGCCCTCTTCAAAGAATACAATAAGCGCGACGTTGAAGTAGAAATGAACATCAAAGAAAAGCTGCGCAAGTTCCCGATACCCGAATTTGTCTGGGAAGAATATCACCTGGATCAGGTTATCAATGACAGAGGCATCTTTCTCGACATGCAGCTTGTGAAAAATGCAATCGCCTTTGATGAACGTTCTAAGGAAATCATCTCTTCTCAAATGAAGGATATGACAGACCTTGATAATCCAAACAGCGTCGTACAGATGAAGGCTTGGTTATCTGAACAGGGCCTGGAAACAGATACCCTTGGTAAAAAAGCTGTTACAGAATTTATCAAAGATGCACCAGATGACTTAGCACAGGTATTGACCCTTCGTCAGCAGCTCGCGAAAAGCTCTGTTAAAAAGTATCATGCGATGGAAAATGCAGCGCTTAAAGATAATCGTGCCAGAGGTATGTTTCAGTTTTATGGCGCCAACCGTACTGGTAGATGGGCCGGCCGCATCATACAGTTACAGAACCTTCCACAGAATCACATGGATGACCTCGCTAAAGCCAGAGAGCTTGTAAGAGTCGGTGATTATGATTCGCTTGAAATGCTCTATGATGATATTCCAGACACCCTCTCACAGCTTATTCGTACCGCTTTTATTGCAAAGCCTGGATACAAATTTTATGTAGCTGACTTTAGTGCTATCGAAGCTCGTGTTATTGCGCATTTAGCAGGGAAATCATGGCGCCTTGAAACCTTCAAAGCCGGTGGTGATATTTACTGTGCTTCTGCTTCTAAGATGTTTCATGTCCCTGTAGAAAAGCATGGTATCAACGGTCATTTACGTCAAAAAGGTAAGATTGCTGAATTGGCTCTTGGCTATGGTGGAAGTGTCGGCGCACTAAAAGCTATGGGCGCTCTTGAAATGGGTATCCCGGAAGAAGAACTCCAGCCACTGGTAACCGCCTGGCGTGAAGCAAATCCTAACATCGTATCTATGTGGTGGGATTTTGACAACGCAATCAAAAACGCTGTTAAAATGCATAGCAGCACTGAGTCACATGGTATTAAATTTACTTGGCGCAGCGGTATGTTATTCATTACTCTCCCGTCCGGAAGAAAGCTCACTTATATAAAACCCAAAATAGGTGAGAACCAGTTCGGCGGCGAATCTGTAACCTATGAAGGTATCGGTGCCACTAAGAAATGGGAACGTTTAGAAAGCTACGGACCGAAATTTGTAGAGAACGTTGTACAGGCCATTTCCAGGGACCTTTTGATGAACGCTATAAAAACCCTCTCGCACTGCTTTATCTGCGGCCATGTACATGATGAAATTATCATCGAATGTTCTGATAAAGTTTCTCTCGAGGTTTTATGCCAGCAGATGGCAAGAACCCCGGACTGGATGCCGGATATCTTGCTTAGGGCCGACGGGTACGTAACTGAATTTTATAAGAAGGATTAAAAAACAGCAGCACTGATCATCATTAAGGTGACCGGTGCTGCTGTTTCACTCAAAAAAATATTTGAGCTATTATTCTCGATTGCGTATATTTACTTGATTTTTGAGCCGATTTGGTATATACTACTATCCGGAAAGGATGGTGACTAATATGGGAATGATTTCTGCAAAAGATGCAGCAGCCAACTGGGGCCTTACCAAACGACGAGTTCTTGTCCTTTGTAAAGAAGGCAGAATCCCTGGTGCCCAAATGATTAATAATTCTATGTGGTTAATTCCAGATGACGCAGAAAAGCCTGAAGATGGACGAGCCCTCCGCTATAAGAAAGAAAGGAATGATGAAGTGAATATTACTCCATTAAAAAGGTCTGTAAAAGCAGAAGGGCATACTCCTCAATATAAAATGCATAAATACTTTGCTAGACGACCTTATAATGTCTTTAAGCATATTATTAAGCACTACACTGCAAAAGGAGATATAGTATTGGATACGTTCTGCGGTGGCGGTGTTACTGTATTTGAAGCCGCAGCACTTGAACGTAATGTTATCGGCGTTGACTTGAACCCTCTAGCATCTTTTATAACAAGAATGCAAATGTTCAACGGTGAAGTATCTGAGCTAAAAGATTTCTACCGTCGTTTTATATTAACCGAAAACAAAAAATATCACGAATGGTATAAAGTAGTTTTTGATGATGATGAAGGTACTGCAATTTGGTTTGAATGGACTTACATTGTTAAATGTCCACACTGTAATTCAACCATCATTTTGAACGAGGAAAACAAAAAAAGTAATGGTGTTTACCTGTGTTCTAATCCTGAGTGCCTTGGTCATTCCGCTGGTGTTAAACGTGTTGATTGTCTGCCTGCCGGTAGTAAACCACTTCGTGTGAAATACATATCATCGAAAACAAACAAAACTCATGTGCGCGAGTTGAGCTATGAAAACATGCCTATTTTCAACACTGTTAACTTCAAAGATGTTGTAAACAGTCTTAAATATAAAATCGATTTTGAACTTCCTAATGACTGGGATAGACAGTACGAAGATAAGCTTCTGGAAAAAGGCGTTATTTCATATAGCGATTTCTTTACCGAAAGAAATTATGCTCTTAATTGTTTGATTTTTAACGATATCATGGAGCTTCGCGGAACGACTGCTTCGCTTATGAATGAGTATTTATATTTCTTGTTTAGCTCGTCTGTCCGTTACACAAATAAAATGACCAGGGTAACTGACAACTGGGAAAACGGTAATCCTACTGCAATGGATAAGCACGCCTTTTGGTTGCCTAACCAGTATGTTGAGACAAATATCTTAGATGTTTTAGATCAGAGAGCTAAAGCAATTATTAAGGGCTGTACATACTCAACGTCTAATCTTCCAAGGTATTTGCAAGAAGTAACAAACTTTGAGGATATTAAGCTACACAATAGTTACATGGTCCTCAATCAAAGTTCTTCTGATCTTCCAATTCCGAATGAATCGGTTGATGTTATTATTACAGATCCACCTTATGGCAGCAACGTTCAATATGCGGAGTTATCAACCATTTGGAATGCATGGTATGCCGCATATAAAGGCTTAGACAGCTACATTTACAAAGAACAGGAAGCTGTAATGAACCGTAAGAATAATTTTGAAGGTTCTAAAACGGTTGATGACTATGAAGAGCTTCTTTACCAGGTTTACTCCGAAGGTGCACGTGTTCTTAAAAATGACGGATATTTAGTTTTTACATTCAACAATAAAAATATCAAAGTATGGGTTGCTATGTTAAAAGCTGTAGCAAGAGCAGGATTCTATCTGCCGGACGATGGTATTCTTTTTCAAGACTATATTGACTCATATAAAAACACAGCTCATTTGAGATTTTCAGGAAATATCCAGGGCGACTTCATCTACTCTTTCCAAAAAGGCGAGATTGAGATAAACGCTGATAGTATTAAAGGTTTTTCCAATATCATAAACGAAGCCATTGATACTACAGTCGCTAAATTATATCGTAGACGCAAAAGCTATGATACTGCTGAACTTTATCAAAAAATACTGACATCTATGACACGAGATTTAATGGCATATATCTTATGGTGTAATAACAACGATGTCGCTATGGAAGATATATCTTCGCTCTCTAATGACTATCTCGAAAATCGTCTTAAACGTACATTGGTATGTGAAGATGGGATTTGGAGGAAAGCATAAATGAAACAATTACTTACAAACAAGAAGATTTATGACTCGGATATTCTACAGGAATTTATCCTTTCATTAGAATCAAGATATACCATCGAGTCAGCTGAAGACAAATACCATAATTTGGTTAATTTTTCCACAAATACTTCCGTTCCATATCATCAATGGTTTAAATACCGAGAAGGTTTCGCAAGTGAGTTAATAACGGAACTTATTACAATGTCGGGCGCCCAACCGGGAGAATGTATAATAGATCCGTTCTGTGGTTCAGGAACAACAAACGTGGTTTCGATTCTGAATGGATATGATACTTTGGGATTAGATGTAAATCCAATGTCAGCATTTATTACAAACGCCAAAGTCGACCACTACAAAGAATCTGATCTTGTTTTAGCAATGTCGTATCTGGAAGAATTAAAACGCTTTGAAGAATACGATTTCAAGAGCTCCTACGAAGATATTCGTAAATATTTTAACGATACAAACTTCAGAGAACTGGTCAGAATAAAAACATTCTTAAATACGCTAGATAATTCAAAGTCAAAGAACATTCTTCTCATAGCATTCGACTCAATCATAATAGATTCTTCTGATAGAAAACGAGATGGTAACGGTCTAAAAACAAGACCTACCAAAGTAGATAATGTAATGCACGCCTTCCAGAGTAAGGTTGAATTAATTATCAGTGACATAAATTCAATTAAGCCTAATGAACTAGCAATCGGGTTTGGAGTATACAATACCGCATACGAGCTATATGACGAATATTTAAAATCATTTTCATCAAAAAAACCTGGTGCAATTATTTTTTCACCACCGTATGCAAATTCGTTTGACTATTTCGAATCCTATAAGCTAGAACTTGTCTTTGGGGGCTACGCAAATGGAATGGCTGGAATTAACGAGTTGAGAAAAAAAGCTGTTCGTTCGTTTATAGGTGCTTCACAGCAAGTAACAAGTAATCCTTATGTAGACATGATTGCATTGGAGATTGAAAATGCAATTCCACTCAAGGAAAAGGAAACCGGGAAAAAAGACGCTCGTACCAGAAAGGTCCCTAATATGATTCGAGGCTATTTTTCTGATATGCACGAAGTTATTAGGCAATGCGCACTTACATTACCGAGTGGAAGAAGAACATATATTGTTGTTGACCAATCTGCTTACTGCGGAAAAATTGTGCCTACCGACCTCTTACTCGCTTATTTAGGCGAGCAAGAAGGTTTTGAAGTCGGTCGAATCATTGAATGCCGCAAAGCAAGAACATCAACACAACAATTGAACAAATATCCATATCTAAAAACCACACTTCGCGAAAGCATTGTGGAACTTATAAAGAAATAAAAAAAAGAAAGCCAACACCTAATGATAAATCAAGTGCTGGTTTTCTTAAATTTTAGTAGCCTTTATATTCTGTGTAGTTTCGTTTTAGAGAGTCAAGTGGACAACTTTCAATCTCGGCAGACTTATTCAGCAACTCCTTGATTTTATCTGCACCATCAGGAAGTAAACGGATTTCATTTTTTGATGCGGTAGAATCAAAAACATCACTCCATGACAACAAGTGCTTCAAAATATAATTGAACTGGTTATATACTGTCGTTCTTGAAGTCCAGATATCCTCAAATGTCAAGGTGGTGTCAAACTTTAAGTTCAATGCTTCCAAAACAATACGCTTGTTGGCTTCATTCAAAATTTCGATATTAGGATACGTCTCTCTTAAATATCGAACTCTGTCGATAGCCTCCTGTTCTCCTCTTGTTCCAAAGTGTTTACCGATGTACAAAGAATATACAAATTCGAACTTGGTGATATATCCCAAATCTGCAATAACACGAAGTGCCATTCTGTAAGGGAACTTTGGAACTCTCGTGATTGCATCTAACTCATAGTATTTAAGCATCTGCTCTTTGAAGATGTCAACATATAAATCACGATATTCAAACATTGCCTTTCCAATATCAGTAGCATAGAACTTAAGATCCTTCTCAATTAAGGCACCAATCTTCACGCAGTGAGAAACATTATTATGGTTTATTGTAATAGCCTCACGAGAGAGCCCTTTTGCAAAAGTCTCATATTTTTCCAAAGTCGGCAATACAAGATTATTATAATACGCGTCCACGTTATAGTCTCCAACTGTTCTGAACGTTCTCTTTGTTCCGGAGGTTCTTGACGCCTTATTAACAATAAATTCTTTAGCAATATTGCTAGGATCTTTATTTACTTCAGCGATACGCAAACTTAAGCTTTCAGAAAATTCATCGAGATCAAGCTGTTCGGAAAGTTCTACTATAATTGGTGCATCCGGATCATGTGTAACTTTTCCTTTACCCTTTGCGGCGCGAAGATTCAATTTATCAATATAGTCAGCTAAGATACGATCTTGGTCACGTAATGCCTGAATGACAGAGTGCAGCGTGCTAAAATCTTTTGGATCGATGTCTTCAAACTTAGCAACATTATCAGCAATAATCATTGGAATAATAATATAGGACACTTTATCCGGTTTATTACTATCTTTTCTGAGTGAACGTCCTACTGCTTGGATAATGTCAACGATGGAGTTTTTCGGTTCAGAAAAATAAACCGCATCAATAATCGGAACATCAACACCTTCAGTTAAACAACGAGCATTGGAAATGACACCATATGGAGCCTGAATAAAGGCATCGAAAATCTCCTTACGATCTCCTGCACTCATCGTACCGTTGATGTGGCCAGCATATACATCTGAAACTTCTATGCTGTCAGTTAAGTCAGCCACAATTTCTTCAATTGGCGCACCCTGATTAGGTTTGATGAACTGCTTAGCCATTTCAATATTTCTGTGATACGAAATAACCTTATTGATACCAATGTCACTCATTGTTTTAGAAAGCAACACCTGTTTGAACAATGTCTGTGCATCAATTTTTCTATCGCCAGTACTGATAATCTGATTATCCTGAATAATCTTAGTTAATTCACTTTCATTCATGCAACAGAGTACTATTTTGTAGTCACTAATAATTCCCTGGTCAATTGCCTCTCTAAAAGGAAGTGAGGTAAATGTTGTACCATATTGTTCCTCATTGTCCATAGAAAATACTTCATAGTTTAATTGTTTAGCTCTTCCTACAATATGAGGATTTACAAACCTTTCTGTCGCTGTCATAAACAGACGTTTCTTACATGGAATAAACTCGTCATGCATACCGATAATAAACATTTCGGAATCCTTATTACCAGCAGTTCTATGTGCTTCATCAAAGAAGGCAATATCAAACTCAAAATTCTCCTGTCCCTGAAGCGCTACAACAATTGCATCCAAAGATTGATATGTGGAAAAGATTACTTTATCCTTATCAGATTTATACTCCAAAAAATTGCGAAGTTTTTCTGGATCTGTGGTAACCGGCACACCAATGTAAGAAATATCTGAAGCAAAATCGTCTTCAATTTCTGTGTTAGCAACAGTCTGGTCACTACAAACACACATATAACTAAAAGGTGCATTAGCTTGTGGCATCCAGGATTCTAGGGTTTGCTTAATTAACGCCAAGTTAGGCGCAACAAAAAGGACTATATGAGCATCTATGGCTTCCTTAATCCATAAAGCTGTTAATGTTTTTCCGGTACCACATGCAGCTAGCAATTTACCTCTATCTGCGTTAGCAAAGCCATCCAGCACTTCATTGATCATTTTATCTTGATGAGGTTTCGGGCTATACTTTACCTTCTTTGCTGTTGAATCACCTGTATTTGCAAAATTAAATAACCACGAGAAAAAGGCCTCGTCAAGAGCCATGAGGCTATCTCTCAAAATAGTAAACTGGTCCTTTTTCTTATAAGCCTGTTTCGGCAAGCTGTAGCAGTTTGCAAAAATACAACGCTCTGTAGTATGCTCTGATTCAGCCCAAAACGAAGTTAAATCATCATATGATGGTGCTTCCACTGCAGTTCTGAATTTTACTTGATACGCAACAGACGATCCGTCTTCTTTTAGAATAAGCCCATCAACACCGCTATCTTTCTTTTCCAACTTGTAAAGCGCCTTATATTCTTCGGGGATACCAGGGCCCATAAACAATTCCTTAACCTGATATATATCCTTAAAATAAGTAAAATACGCATATGCAAACTGTTCGAAAACATCGCCTTTTTCTTTAGCTATTTCAATTTGCTCAATGCTTTTTTCGAGTTCTTGCCAATCTTTAAATTGTTGCTTGAAAATTTTATTGAATACCATATTCAAATCCTCCCTCTAATGTAATCGAAATTACATCTATATCGCAGTATTTCTTTAATTCATCACGTATGTAATCTACAGGAACACTTTCAATATTTGAAAATATCAAAAGGTCATCATCCTCCAATATCGCAACAGATGTTCTTAACTTCTCGTACAATATCGGATCTTCAAAAATCAATATTTCATGAACCCAATAATGCCAATCTGTAGAAAGCGAAATACCATCAATAGTTTTTTCAAAATAACTATTAGCTTCATTACTTCGTTTAAGGTCATTAACCCAATCAACTAAAATTCCGCTTTCATAGAAAGTTGAAGTCTCTCCACAATATGGACAATAACGAGCAAACTCCGGAAGCAATTTTTTATGCTCCGGATTTTTACATTTATTGTATAATGGTTGACCGCATTTGTCGCACTTTGTCTGGCCGCCTCGAAATGTAGATGTTCCGCATTTTAAACAAGTTCGTAACCTTCCGTTTTGAGTAACAATTGGTGCGCTAAACTCCTGTGGAGAATATTTCACATGACGGTCAATGCGGCATCCACATATTTGACAATATTCAGTGCCTTTTGAAATCTTTGCATGACATCGCGGGCACACTTCTTCTGTCAGCCATTTGTTATATTCTTTTGTATAGATATATCGATGAAACCTTCTTAAAACCGAATTTTTATCAGCTTCACTTACATTTAGGTCGAGATTCATATCACTTATTGTAATATCAGCAGCCGGTGTTGATATATCACATAATCGTTTTATTCGATCTACATCAAACACGCTTAATTTTTTTAGTATTGGTGTCGGCGCTAATAACTCTGCGGCAAACATATCCGCTTCTCGTTCTAAAACCTGATATGCAGTACTCTTATATATAGAGTACGAATCTGGTTGTTCAAACTCTGTAAAATGATTCAAAACAATATGTCCTAGCTCATGAGCTTTTGAAAATCTTATTCGTTGACTTGTTCTACCAACCGTCTTGAAGATTGTAATATACACGCCTTCATAAAAACATGTAAAAGCTTCTGCCGTTTGATTGTTCCAAAAATCAATAGGGATTTTCATCTGGGCAAGTCGTTCTGCTTTTTCAGCTTCAAATAAAAAATATTTGTCCGGCTGAAAAAATGAATCCACATCTATGGGAAGTTTATCCTGACTAGATGATAACAAAAATGCTCGTGCCGCTTTTTTCACAAGGTTTCTCCTTGGTTTAGTAGGCACTGTATTTTGCATTTTTGTACTCCTTATTTTTCATCAGGACCTTTATATCCTTGCGTTGTCAATAATGTATCCAAGAAGACTGCCATCTGATCCATCGTTTCCTTCGGCGCATCCTTAGCCCTATATAAAACTTTTAATAAATCACCAGACTTTGATAAACCTGCTAAAATTTCTGAGCTACTATCCCTTGCAGACTCAACTAAGTCTTCGGTCGTTTCTGTTTCTTTCAAAAGTTCTGCCGGTGTCAGCTCAAAAGCTGATGCTAACTTCTTCAACGTTTCTAATGATGGATTTTTTGTATTGTTTTCCAGATCGCTAAGGGTTGTTTTGGATAACCCGGTAAGTTGAGCAAGCTCTCTTAATGAAATGTTTTTTTGTTTGCGTAAATTCTTTATTTTTTCTCCTATTTTCATCATCAAGCCTCCTTTTAACGATATTGTATCACCTTTGTCCGCAAAAGTAAACCATTAAAACCACTTTCGCGGACATTTCGTTCCTTAATAATTGACATGTGTCCGCTTTTATGGTACAATATTTAAAAATTAGATGAAAGGAGTATATTCAATGGCATATGAAAAGATTATGTGTGAACAGATAAATTGCCGATACGGAACGAGTCATTGTTGTTTTGGCGAATACGATCCCCAAAAGTTCGATGGCAAAAAAATTGTTGAACGTCATAAATGCAAACGAAACAAAAAAGAATTTGTATACGTGACACTTACTCCGAAACCAGAAAAAATTAAATAAGAGCACTCGCAGGAAAGCCACCTTGATGCGCTACGCTGCAGAAGGAGATACATCTCTTCTGTTTTGTAGCAATCAGGTGGCTTTCTTTATTGTTCTGAGGAATTTTCTCGCTCAGCCTGTATCTGTTTAAAAATATTGATGAGCTCACTATTGAAAACTTTAAGAGTTTCCGGTGACACATCGCTGTAATCAAAGAAATGCTTAAAAGCGGAGTTTATGGCAGCATCCCAAGTAAGATATGGAATTTTTGAATATTCTTCAATCCTCTTATTTAACCAGTCATTATACGTATCACTGGACACTGCCTTTGTTTGATACCATTCAAAAAATATGGATTTGAGAATTTCATCATTAACAGAAAAACTTTGAATCCTATTTAAAATATGGTCTCGACCATCAACGCCAAAAAAGCTTTCAGGGAAAGCAGTCAATGCGTTTTCTTTTAAGAGATACGCAATGATTCTAAAAATTTCTCCATACGTTATTTCATTTGATTTCTTTTCAGGTACTGGTGGTTTACGTTCGTCTGTTCTGCCAAGTAGCCAATCACAGGAAACGTCAAAGGCATTTGCTATCAATAAAATGTTATCTGCTGTAAGAGACCTTTGATTATTAAAAATCTTGCTGATTGTTTACTGAGGCACGCCTGTGAATTCCTCAAACTCTTTTTGCGTCATGTCGCCCATTAATTCACGCATACGCTCTACTTCTATTCTTTTGCTTTCAATAAAAAACACACCTTTTCGTATTGGTTATAGCAGCATTATAGCACAGCAGGAAATATTCCAAAAGGAATATTTTCCTACAACGCAGGAATAAAACGCTCTAGCTCCGCTATTGGATTATTCCTTCAACCGTAAGTTATCGTGTATATGAGCACTGCTCTTTACAAAATGTCCCGAGTATGACATAAAACTGCTTTCATCCCGAAACGAGGTGCGTCATGAACACCTGCCTTAACGTTAAAGGATGAACAATTAAATAAACTCAGCTCATTAAGGCGAGCTGATCACAAACAAGATGGAGGATTTTATCTTAGTGGTCAACTGCGCTCTTTTTTGTGCTGCCTATAAATTTCCTCCAGGCCAACCTAAGGAGGAAATTATATGGCAAAGAATGAATTTTATCGTAACTTTAGTAACCGTACTTCATTTAATGGGACACCTTATCTTCATCCGAAGAACTGGTTCCTGCAGTCCTGACTAAGGAACTGATTACGACACTAAAGCCTATGGGCTTAAATTTTGAGTATGCAGAAACATGGACTTTTCCGCATGGAAAAAAGGTACCTGTTGTTTTCATTCCTCACAAAAAAGGTATGATGGAATCGTACATGAAATTCTTCAACAAAGAAGTGGAGTCGTATCTTAAGCACACTGAAGACAAGCTTTCAGGAGACCTTTCACTTGATGCATTCATGGAAGATATTTATGATGAGGATGGTAACGGTTTTGATCCAACCGGAACAACCGAAAATGAAGATATAGCTATGTTCTGGATGACAATGGACATGCTTATTGATGACCTAACAAAGTTGGATAAAAACATGGGTAAAATTATGCGTCTCATCATCGATGGATATGCCAAAAAGGAAATCTTAGAAAAGGTATCCTTAGAAAAAGGAAAAACGCAAGGTTACGCTTTTATTGAAAAGACTCAGCAACTTGCGAAAGAATTGTACTATAAGAATTATAGATAACTAGAGCTCAGCAGGTCAGAATGACAAATTTCTGGCCTGCTGAGTTTTTTCAATGGTTGGTGATTATAAGTTTTCCGTCATCTTCATATACGACATTTACTTCTTCACCCAAATCAAAGCTCCAGCTCTTAAGCCAGTTGCCTTCGAGCGTAATAGTAGGTGTTGGTTTGTAGTTTCGACCGCTAGATTCACACACTTTCAAACGACGCACAGTCTTTTGCGGTTCCATGTTTTCTACGCGCTTCTTTTCTTCTAATTACAAAACATAAGCATCCTGTTCTTTAATATTGGATATTGCCTCTTCTGCTGTTCTACACAATCTGTGCTGATGATAATACGCATCGGCCTCTTTATGATTATGGTACAGTTTGATTTTATTTGTCTGCTCAAACTGGTTTTTGAATATATTCCAGCAATGTCCTGTATTGACAGATTGCAATTCGACATACTGCTATTCTTCTCTTATTATCCTAAAATAAGAATCCATAAAATATTTCTGTTCTTTTCTTGTAAACATCAAATCCTCCTTTGCTTAGATTTTTTATAAATGGATTTGCGCACCGAGCTTGGTGCTAGACACAAAACATAAGACGTTATGCAAAAATGGTTTGATGGCTGAAAGGTTGCCATCGAAAATGTGGATGGGAATGTGAGGTAATTCCAATATAAGCCAATTTTCGATATTATGCAATCAATTTTTACATGAACCCAGCTAGGGTTCAAAGGGTTCAATTTAGGTGTTATCAAAACCTTAGTGTCAACCTCAATTAGTGGACCAGTTCCCGCTAAGGCCTTTTAGAGCCAAAAAATAAAGGCTTATCCAGGACTAAACCTACCGTTTAACGATAGGCCCTGAATAAGCCTTATAAATCAACGTATTTTTTATTTGTCAGGGTTCACCTTTGACATCAAAACGACCGTCTCAACATGGGTGGTTCTCGGGAAGAGGTCCACCGGAGCCGCTGTTTTCAAGCAGTAGCCCAGCTGCGCCAGCTGTTTGCAGTCCCTTGCCAGCGTTGCGCTGTTGCAGGAGATATAGACCAGCTTTTGCGGGGACATCTTTGCGATTGCTTCCAGCACCTGCGGGTCGCATCCCTTTCTGGGCGGGTCCACCACCACGACATCGGGACGCAGTCCCTCCTGTGCCAGCTGAACAGCCGCCTGCTTTGCATCCGCACACAAAAAGCGTGCGTTTTCGATTCCGCAGCGTTTGGCATTTGCCTTTGCGTTTTCCACCGCATCGGGCACAATCTCCACTCCGACCAGCTGACCGACCCGATGTGCCATCGTCAGCCCGATAGTACCCGCGCCGCAGTACAGGTCGACCAGCAACTCTCCACCCTGAAAATCTGCCAACTGTGCTGCCAGCAGGTACAGCTGCTCGGCTGCCGCCCGATTGACCTGATAGAAGCTCAGCGGCGAAAGCTCAAACCGCACACCGCACAGGCTGTCCTCAATGGTGTCGCTTCCCCAAAGGGTGCGGCAGCTATTTCCCAAAATGACGTTGCTCTGCTCCCGATTGATGTTGAGCACCACCGAGCAAACCCTGCCGCACACCTGCCGCAGTCCCTCGATGTATCGATCGGCACAGGGCAGCTTATCTCCGTTGACCACCAGGCAGACCATCAGCTGGTCGGTGGTTTCTCCATAGCGCAGATAGAGGTGGCGCACCAGACCCTTTCCGCTCTCTTCGTCATAGACAGAGATGTTGTTTTCCTGCAAAAACCGTGTGGTATACTCCACCACCTGCTCAAAAAATTCCGGCTGTAAATCACAGCAGGCACAGTCGATCACCCGATGGCTGCGCTTGGCAAAAAAACCGGCTGTCACCTTTCCATCCTGCATCCGAATCGGGTACTGCGCCTTGTTGCGGTAGCCCTGCTGTTTGGGCGAAGGGGTAATCGGCAGCATCTGCGGCTCCAATCCGCCCAGCCTGCGCAGATTGTCCTCCACAAACTGTGCTTTATGTACAAGCTCTTCCCGGTAGCTGATATGGCGAAAGGAGCATCCCCCGCAGCGGCGATAGACCGGGCAGCTGTCCTGCACCCGTCCTTCTCCCGACTCCAAAATGCGGTCGATAATCCCGAAGCTGTAATGTTTCAGCACCTTGACGATCCGCACAAGCAGCTTGTCCCCTACCGCACTGTATGGAACAAAAATCACCATTCCATCCACCTTGGCAATCCCGTTCCCGTCCGAGGACATGGCGGTGATCTGCGCCTCTACCAGCTGATTTTTTGTAAGCATCTGTTTTCCCCCATCTGTCTGACGCGACATTTTTCAATCCATGCTTTCATTATAGCAGAAAGACCTTCACCCTTCAACACAAACGACCCTTTCCCCTGCGGCTGTTTTCTGGTATACTGTAAGAAAATCCCACAAGGAGGCGCACCATGCCAAAATCAAAAAAGCCGTTTAAAAAAGCTTACCTGGAAATCACCAGCCAGTGCAACCTGGATTGCAGCTTCTGCCCCAAAACCAGCCGCCCGCCGCAGTTCATCACCGTCGAACAGTTCGACTATCTGCTCGGGCAGGTGCAGCCTCTGACTAACTTTGTCTACCTGCACCTGATGGGAGAGCCTTTGCTGCACCCGCAGCTGGACCGGCTGCTGGAGCTGTGCGCCCAACGAGGGCTAAAGGTGTCGCTGACCACCAACGGCACCCTGCTGCACCGCTGGCAGCAACAGCTGTTACAAAGCCCTGCCCTGTATCGTGTCAGCATCTCTCTGCACAGCTTTGAAGCCAACCGGACCGGTCAATCGCTGGAGGAATACCTGAGCAAAGCGCTGGAATTCTGCCGCGCAGCCAGTGACCTGGACCGCACCTACTGTGTGCTGCGCCTGTGGAACAAAGACAGCGCCGTACTCAAGGCAGAAAACCAGCGCAATGTGGACATCTTCGAGCAGGTGCGCCGCTTTTTCTGCTTGCAGGAGGACCCGCAAAAACTGCTGGAAACAAAGGCAAGCATCCAGCTGTGCCGGCGGGTCTATCTTGAGATGGCAGAAAAATTTGCATGGCCGGACATCGAGCGCACCGACCCGACCGACTCTGTGTTCTGCTATGGACTGCGCGACCAATTCGGCGTGCTGGTCGACGGCACCGTCGTTCCCTGCTGCCTGGACAGCGACGGAAATATCCCGCTGGGAAACGTCTATCAGCAGCCGCTGGCAGAAATTTTGACCTCTCCGCGCGCACAGGCGCTCCACGATGGATTCTCCTGCCGCCGTCCTACCGAGGAGCTTTGCCGCCGGTGCGGCTATGCCCAGCGTTATTCCATCCGCTAACCTTCTGTTTTAACAAGCACCATCCGCTTTTGCAGGCTCTTTAGCATTGCCAAAGACAAGCCGCTGACCGGAACGCTCAGCAAAAACCACAGTGCGCTGAAGCCGATGCAGACCTGCCCCATCAGATTGAGCGGCTGTGTGGCATAATCCCACACGTCCCAGCCCAGATGCAGGTTGACCAGGCATCCGGTAACAAATTCCAATGTGGTAATCAGCAGAGTGTTGGTCACACAGCAAAACCACAGCGGCAGCCTGCCACAGCACCACACCGCCACCCGACCGACCAGAAGATAGCATACCCCGCCCAGCACAAACATACTCCAGTGGGTAAATCCGCGCCACAGCAGCTCCAGCAGGGCATATCCTGTCCCGCCAAACAAAAACAAAATCAAAGAACAAACCAATTTTTTCACAGCACTCCACCCCATCTTTTTCTTTTTAGTATCGCAAAAAGAGCAGGAATTATCCGTTGTCTGATAATTTCCTGCTCTTTTGTTGATGGGGATAAAAATTTATTTTTCCAGATTTGGTTTAAACTGCTGTGGCAGTTTTTTGATGACCAGGAATACCAGCAGAGATGCCAGTGTCTTGTCCATCAGGTTGTTGATCAGCTTTGGAATGAAGGAAGCGGCAAAGATGCTGGTTCCGCTCTGTTTGAGGAAGAGGAACAGCACATCGCCCACTGTACCGGTCAGACCGCCGTAGACAGCGATACCGATTGGAGTACCGATCAGAGGAGCGACCACACCGCAGACCAGACCGCAGATGATAGCAGTTTTGAGGTCATAGTTTTTGCGACCCTTCACTACAAAGCCGACAATCAGACCGATTGCAATGCTGACCAGAGCAAACGGAATATCCTTTGGTCCAAGAATCAAAGCGCTGATGATGTTGGTCAGACCACCGACCACTGCGCCGTAAAACGGACCGAATACTGCTGCTGTCAAAAAGGTTCCGATGGTGTCCAGATAGAACGGCAGCTTCATGCTTGCTCCAACAAATCCCAGTACCATATTCAGTGCAATACAGATACCGCAGAATGCCAGAGTCGATGTTTTTTTGTTCTGCAAAATAAACACACCTTTCTTTTTTGTCAGATTTGCTCATCCGACTTCCTTTATCAGTATAATCTATATTTCTCGGTTCGTCTAATTGATAATCTGTATCGCTTCGTTATATTTTCATCAATATTATCTATACCTAAAAACAGCTCCTCCACGGCAAAGATGCCGTCGAAGGAGCTGTTTAGTTTTATCAATATAAAATCCCGCTTATTTTTCAGCAGGAGCTGCGCTGCCAAACCACAGGGTCCCGTCTGCGCTGACACTCCAGCCGGATACCTTGGCGGTATCGGTGGTGATGGTGACCATCTGGCGATACAGCGGCATCACATAAGCATCGGAAAGCAACAGCTTTTCTGCATCGGTCAGAGCCGACTGACGCTGTGCCTGCTCGCCCTGGATAGCATCGAGCATCAGCTGGTCGAATTCCGGGTTGCTGTAACCGCAGCCGGACTGCATATTGGAAGAAAGGTAAGGCTGCAAATACAGCTGCTGGTCCTGCACATCTGCATCCCATACACTGCACAGCACGTCGCTGTACTGGAGGCTGTTGCGGCTGAGGGTAAAAGTCTGCGGGTCCTGTGCGGTCAGGGTGACCGAGAATCCCAGCGATTCCCAGGCAGATTTCACCGTTTCCAGTGCAGCCTGTGTCTGCTCGTTGTCCAGGTAAACAATCTCGATGGATTTGTCCTCGTCCTTTGCCTCAACGGCTTCGACGGCTTCCAGTGCAGCCTGTGTATCTGGCTGTGCCGAAAGGATGTCACCAGCCTGTGTGCTCAGCGACAGAGCCGGTTTTGCAACAGCTTCTCCTCCTGCTGCCTGTGCGGCTGCGGTACGGTCGAGCGCCTGCGAAAGAGCGGCTCTGACCTTTGCATCCTTGAGGTAGCTGTTGCCGGTGTTGGCATTGACTACCAGACTGACGATGCGGTTGGAATCAACCGAGGAAGCCTCGATGGTTTCTGCCAGCTGCGGAACCTCAACGGTGTTGCCTGCTGTATCGGTCTGTGCCTGAGGCTGTTCGACGGTACCTGCGGTCATCGAAATATCTCCGAACGCCATTCCCACCGGAGCCATCTGCTCGTCCAGCATCCGTGCTACGATGTAGTCCATCGCAACAGTATCCTTGTTCCAGTAGCTGTCGTTTTTCTTGAGGATCAGCTCTTTGCCCTCGGTGTAGCCGGCAAAGACAAACGGACCGTTGGCAACGGCGCGCTGCGGGTCCTTCGACCAGCTGCTGTCGTTCCCCGCTACATCCTCGCGCAGAGGCATGAAGGCAGGCAGGCAGAGCAGCTCGTTAAAGTAGGCGGTCGGCTGCTTGAGGATGACCTCCAGGGTGGTGTCGTCCACCGCTTTGACACCCAGTTCTTCAATATCGGCAAGACCTGCGGCGATGTCGTCATAGTTTGCCAGCACACTCATCCGGTAAGCGTTGCTCATTTGGTTTGCAGGGTCTGCACAGCGTTTCCATGCAAAGGCAAAATCACCTGCGGTGACCGGCTGTCCGTCCGACCAGGTTGCTTCCCTCAGGGTGTAGGTCAGCGTAACTGTTCCATCCTCGTTGACCTTTTCTTCTGGCATCTGCTGTGCCATCGCCGGTGCAGCGCCCTCGCCGGTGTTTCTCATCAAGCCCTCGAGCGTATTGTTGATGACACTTTTACTGTCTGCCGAAATGCTGTTGGCAGGGTCAAAGGACGCCGAGTCCACACCGACGTTCCATGCAAGCACCTTTCCTTTGCAGTCCTCGCTGGTCATGCCGATTCCATTGGTGTTATCAGCCGACTCCTGCTCGGTGGTCTGCTGTTCGGTCTGCTGTTCTTCCTCCGATTTGCCGCATCCTGCAAGCATCGAAGCGCACAGCAGCATCGCGAGAGTTAAAGCTAAAACTTTTTTCACAGTTGTTCCCCCATTTTACCCATCGGGCATTCGTTTTTTCTGAATCATACAAACGTCATCGCCTGTTTGGACGAATACCGTTTTTGGTGAATGATGCTTCTTTCTGAATCACACTTCTTTGGTGAAGTATATTTCTTTGTAAATCATGCTTTATGATACCATGTATCCCGCAATTTGTCAAAGATAGAGAGTGGTCCGACGGATATTTTACATTTTGGAAATCTTTGTGCTATTCCCGTTCAAACTGCGCACGCACCTCAGCGGCGAGATACAAAGACCCCAGCGCACACACCAACCCATCTTTACCCGCTTTTTCCCGCGCCAGTGCCACACCCTGCGCAATGCTTTCACAGCAAAAGGCAGGCAAACCAAACCGCTCTGTCACCTGCTGTGCCAGCTGCTCGGCGCTCAAGGCGCGCGGGCTGTCCGGGTGCAGGCAGACAAAACAGGCGGCATGTTCTGCCATCTGTTCCAGCATCTTCTCGGTGTCCTTGTCCTGCATCATGCCGGTCAGGATGACCGCTTTTTTCCCCGGAAAAAACCACTCCAGCGCATCCATTGCTGCCTGCACACACTGTGGGTTGTGTCCGCCGTCAAGGATAAAATACGGCGACTCATCCAGCAGTTCAAAGCGTGCGGGCCATTTTGCAGCAGCAAGACCCTCCTGCACCGCCTCGACCGGAATTTTCCATCCGCGCTGCGCCAGCTGCTCGACGGCACACAACACATTGGCTGCGTTTTTAAGCTGGTGTTCGCCTGCCAGCGGAATCAACAGCTCGCCAAAATGCTCATCCAGCACCCGCTGTCCTTTTAAGGTGGAGCTGAGCAGCTGCATCCTCTTCGGGTCCGCCACGCAGAAAGCGCAGTCCTCCTGCCGGCAGATCTGCCGGACGACCTCCATCGCTTCCTCCTGCTGGGCAGCCATCACCAGGCAGCTGCCGGGTTTGGCGATACCGCCTTTCTGCCATGCAATCTGCTCGATGGTGTCTCCCAACGTTTCAGTGTGGTCCAGTCCCAGCTGGGTGACCACTGCCGCCTGCGGAGAAGGGATGCAGTTGGTTGCATCCAGCCTGCCGCCGATGCCGACCTCCAGCACCGCGATCTGGCAGTCCAGCCGTACAAACAGCTCGAATGCCATCAGGGTCAGCACCTCGAATACAATCGGTGTTCCGCCCAGATGCTCGCACACCTGCTGTACCCGCTGCACCGATTGAATCAGCTGCTCATCGGAAATCGGTTCTCCTGCGATTTGAAACCGCTCGTTGTACCGCTGCAAATGCGGGGAGGTGTACAGTCCGCAGCGCAGACCCGCGCGGTTGAGCACCGAAGAAAGCATCGAGGCAGTGGAGCCTTTGCCGTTGGTGCCCGCAATGTGGACATAGGGCACCTTCTCCTGCGGGTCACCCATCAGATGCAATGCCTGTTTTAATTTTTCCAACCCGTATCTCTGGCGGGGAGTATCGGTCTGTTCGATATAATCGATCGCCTGTTCGTAGTTCATAACCATCCCTCAATATGACAAACGGGACACCTTGCCGGTGTCCCGTATCCTGTTCATTGTGTTGCCGACGCTTACTTAACGTATGCGATTGCTTCGATTTCAACCAGAGCGCCTTTTGGCAGTTTTGCTACTTCGTAAGCAGCACGAGCTGGGCACTCTTCGGTAAAGAACTCAGCGTATACTTCGTTCATTGCTGCAAAGTCGCCGATGTTCTGCATCAGAACGGTGGTCTTTACAACGTTTTTCATCGAAAGTCCTTCGGACTCCAGGATTGCCTGGATGTTTTTCAGCGACTGTTTGGTCTGGCATTTGATGCAAGCTTCAGCCAGTTCGCCGGTAGCCGGGTCGATTGGCAGCTGACCGGAGATATACATATTGTCGCCTGCGATGATAGCCTGGGAGTATGGTCCGATAGCGCCTGGAGCGTTGGTGGTTGCAACTACTTTTTTCATGGTGATCTCTTCCTTTTCCTGTCAAAATTATTGCCTCTTGCGGCACACAGACACACCGCCTGCGACCGATGGAGGATTCTGCTGTTATTTTATCACAAAACTTCGATTGGAGCAACCTTTATTTAAGGCAATTTGTTGTGCTTTGTCCTTCTCTTACTGCTGGTGCAGCATCAGTTTGGCACATTTGTACACATCCCCGCAGCCCAGGGTGATGACAAGGTCGCCCGGCTGTGCACGCTCCATCACATACTGCGAGATTTCCTCAAAGGTCGGGAACCACACGCAGCCCGGTATTTTTTTTGCAAGGTCGCTGGCATAGATGTTGTAGGTGTTTTTCTCCCGGGAACCCATAATTTCAGAAAGTACCACATGGTCGGCAATCTGCAACACCCTTGCAAAATCGTCCAGCAGCATGGCGGTGCGGGAGTAGGTGAACGGCTGATGCACCGCCCACACCTGACGGTACCCCATCTGCTTGGCTGCCTTCAGGGTCACTTCAATCTCCGCCGGATGATGTCCGTAATCATCTGCAATGGTGACACCTTTGTTGGTCCCCATGATTTCAAAGCGGCGACCTGCCCCCTGAAAAGCCGAGACCGATTCGACGGCGCGCTGTGTTTGGCATCCCGATTCGATGGCAGCTGCAACAGCAGCCATACTGTTGAGGACGTTGTGTTCACCGGGAACGTTGAGCTTGACCTGCCCGAGCCGCTCCTGTTTGTAGTACAAATCATACAGGGTGTGTCTGCCATCGACGTGGCGGATGTTGCAGGCGTGGTAGTCGTTGTCCTCCCCCATGCCAAAGGACAGCAGTTTGATCCCTTCGATTCCCTGCACAGCGCGGCAGCTGTTGGCATCATCCCCGTTGTAGATGACCGCCTTGGTCGCCATCGCAGCAAAGCGGTGGTAGGAATCCAGAACATGGTCCATCGTTTTAAAATATTCCATGTGGTCGGCATCGACATTGAGGACCACCGCAATGTCAGGATGGAATTTCAGGAAATGGTCCTCAAATTCGCAGGCTTCGCAGACCATCACCTCGCTGCTGCCCAATCTGCCGCTGCCGCCGATTGCCTCGAGCTTGCCGCCGATGACCGCCGAAGGGTCCATCCCGCACTCGATAAACATTTGGGTAAGCATTGCTGTGGTAGTGGTCTTGCCATGGGTGCCGCAGACCCCTACACAGTTGCTGAACCAGCTGGTCACCAATCCCAGCAGCTCCGCCCGCTCGATGGTGGGCACACCGCTGGCTCTGGCTGCCATCAGCTCAGGGTTGTCATCCATGATTGCTGCGGTGTGGACAATCAGGTCCGCACCCTCGATGTTCTTCTCGCTTTGTCCGATGGTGACCGGAATGTGCATCTGCTGTCGCTCAAAATCGATGGTGTCCCCCGGATTGTTGTCCGAACCGGTGATGTAGTACCCCATCCCGTGCAGAATCTGCACCAGCGGGAACATTCCCGAGCCGCCGATGCCGATGAAATGGATGTGCTTTTTATCCTTTAAAAAATCCTTGTTGATGTGTGTCATGGTGTTTCTACCGCCTTTTCCAAAAAATGAGCTGGATATATTGGGTTTCTTTTATTATATTGCATCCCATGTAAAAAATAAACCGCCCAAGCGCAAAAAGAATCCACAAAAATTCCCTATCCCCCGCATATTTCTTGTCCAAACGAGCAGAATAGCAATACCGATTTGACACAAAGGAGGAGCTTACATGAACATCACCGACATCCGCATCCGACACACCTACTGCGAAAATCGCCTGCGCGCCCTTGTTTCTATTACCATCGACCACGACCTTGCCCTGCATGACATCAAAATTATCCAGGGTGCCGACCGCCTGTTTGTCGCTATGCCCAGCAGGCGGGACGAAAACGGCGAATTTCGGGACATCTGCCATCCCATCACCTTGCAGGCAAGACAGCAACTGGAAGAAGCGGTGCTGGACTGCTACCAACAGTATCTGCAACAGCAGCAGGAATCTGCCGACTAAAATCAGCCACCTCGGAAAAATCGGGGTGGCTGATTTTTATTTTAAACGAAGCACCCTGCTGCGGGTGGAGAACCGCAGCAGGGTGGCTATCATCGTTTATTTATTTTTTGCCCTTGAGCAGTGTCAGACCGCCTGCCAGTGATACCACCGCCAGTGCTGCCATCACAGCGCTCAGGTCCTGTGCGCCGGTGTCCGGGTTGCCTTTATCGCCACCGCTCAGGTAGTCGTTGCTGCTGTTTTCCTGCATCACACCGTTTCCTGCATTTTCCTGCAGCAGAGCGTTCTCCTGCTGGGGAGCTGCCTGCGGCTTCTGCTGCGGTTTTGCTGCAATCTCCAGCTTTTCCTCGGTGAGGACATAGTTGCCCAGCGATTTTGTCTTCAGCTGCATTGCCTGCTCCTCTTCGTTGTAGACAGCATCCACTGCTTCCAGCTCACCTTTGACCACCTGGTACAGATACATCGGCTGCTCGACCGGAATGGTCAGGGTGCCGGTAGCGCTGAAGGTGTCCAAATCACCGCGGAAGTTGTAGAAGTACAGATCCTCTGCATAGCGGTCTGCCAACTCCTTGTCATAGGTGCGGTCAAATTCCAGCATCACCTTGTCGCCGCCAAACATTCTGACAGTATAGTAGGCATCGTCGCCAAAGTTGAAGGTGGCTGTGCCGTCCTCCTCCTCTGCTACCTCCCAAACTGCTTTTTCAAAGACGTTGTTCTCCCACTCAAAATCCACCGGCTTCTCCGACTTTGGATTGCTCAGTCTGCCGTTGAGGGAAAGCTGCTCGGTTTTATTTTTGCTGTACCGCTCGGAGAGGTAAACGCCCAATTCAAATTCCAGCTCCTCCAGGCTGTTGTAGGTCGGGACGGTGGTTGCCTTGATGTACATGGTACCCTTTACAAGACCCGGGTCTTTGGAGGATGCCCGGTAAAACTGTGCATCCTCTACCAGCTGCTTGGAGCGGTCTACCAGATTTAACTTCCAGTTTTTGTCAATCTCGCCGGTATACGGTACATGACCGCTCATCTGCTCCTTGGATGCGCCCACGGTGATGCTCTCTCCCTCGGCGGTAGTGTAGTACAGCGGGATGTAAATTTCGTCCTGTGGCTGCAGCTCCATTGCCTTGTCCATCTCCTGCTCGATTGCCTCTTCCCCACGCAGCACGACCAGCTGCTGCCCAAAACCAAAATCCTGTGGCCAGTTCAGCTTTTCCTCGCTGACCAGACCCATCTGGATGTCGGCAGCCGCTGCTGTACCCATGGTGAGCAGCATCGCCGATGCCACCGAAATTGCCATCATTTTTTTCATCTGTGTGTTCCTCCTATGAATTATACCAATCGTTCTTCTGTCGGATACCACAGCTGTCATTAAAAAAAGAATTTGCGGCGTTTCAAGTTCTCCACTCACTTTTACGTCTGTCGCTATTATAGCCGTTCCTGCTCCGATTTGCAATAGGTTTTACAGTGGTAATTTTTTCACCTGCTATAACTATCCTGTGTAAGCAGATTGCAAATGGGCATACTGTCATCGAAGGCATCTTCCAATCCAAAATAAGAGGTGACTATAAATGAATCTGACGACCAAAGAGCTGACCGCCATCGAGGAACAGCTGGGACAGGAGCAGCTGTTGATTCAAAAATTCAAGATGTATGCACAGATGACCCAGGATCAGCAGCTGCGCTCCTCCTGCGAGCAGATTGCTGCCAAGCACCAAATCCACAAGGACAAGCTGCTCAACCTGCTCAACTGATAAAGGAGGAACCAACCATGCAAAAACACACGCTGAATGACCGCGAGATGCTGACCGATGCCCTTTCCTCGGAAAAATTTATGACCGAAAACTACAATCAGTATGCAAATGAATGTGCCTCCCCTTCGTTGATGAATGAATTTATGAACCTGCTGTCGGAAGAACACCAGATCCAGCACGAGGTGTTCACCGAGTTGCAAAAACGCGGCTGGTATCCCACCCAGGAAGCACCCGCCGAAAAAGTCCAGCAGGCAAAACTTAAATTTTCCAACCCTTCCTAAAGCAAAAACAAAAGCGGCGAAGCTCAAAGGAGCTTCGCCGCTTTTTATTGCAATTTAATAAATTATCCTGTAAAATATTGTGATAAAGAGCAGCATCATCCTCTAATCACAAAAATAATCTTGCCAGAGAAAAAGTTACACTTGATTTCACCGGCTGGATAGGCTACTCTAATTATAATAGATTCTTTTGAACCGATTCATCAAAGGAGGCGTTTTGATTGTCCAACATTTCCTGTCTTTTTGATACAATCTCTTCCGGCGGTTTCGACCGCGCCATGACCACCCTGTATGGGGAACAAAACCTTCCGCATCAGCGGGAACGCTGGTGCCGTCTGCTCGAACAGTACAATGAGCTGTTTGCCGACAGCGATACCCCACGGCTGTTCAGCGCACCCGGACGCACTGAAATCAGCGGCAACCACACCGACCATCAGCGCGGCTGCGTAGTTGCTGCCAGCATCAATCTGGATATGATCGCCGCTGCTGCCAAAAACGACTGCAACTGTGTGCGCATCAAGTCCGAGGGCTTCGATTTTCAGCAGGTCGACCTGTCCGACCTGAGCGTACATCCCGACGAGGTCAACACCACCCCTGCCCTCATCCGAGGCATCGCTGCCATTTTCCGTGAAAAAGGCTATGCCAGCGGCGGCGTGGACCTGTGTGTCAGCTCGGAGGTGTTGCGCGGTTCGGGGCTTTCCTCCTCCGCTGCCTTTGAGGTTTTGATTGGCACCGTTTTCTCCTGCCTGTACAATGATAACGCTCTTTCTCCGGTTTTGATTGCACAAATCGGTCAGCAGGCAGAAAACCGCTACTTCGGCAAGCCTTGCGGTCTAATGGACGAGATGGCGTGCTCGGTGGGCGGCTTTGTATCCATCGACTTTTATGACCCGCAGCATCCAATCGTCGAGCGCTCCGAGCTGGACCTGGCTGCGCTGGGATACAGCATGTACATCGTGGACGTCAAAGGCGACCACTCCGACCTGACCGCAGAATATGCAGCCATTCCTGCCGAGATGAAATCGGTCGCTGCCTATTTCGGCAAAGAGTACCTGCGCCAGCTGCCCGCAGAGATTTTCTATGAAAATCTTGCCGAGGTTCGCCAGCACACCAGTGACCGTGCCGTAATTCGTGCCCACCACTTCTTCACCGAAAATCTGCGTGCGCAGGAAATTTCCCAGGCGCTCAAGGAAAAGGACGTGGAGCGCTTCCTCAAGCTGTTCTCCCTGTCGGGTCGCTCGTCCTTTGTCTTTTTGCAGAACATCTACCCCAGCTTTTCCCCTCTCTCCCAGCCTGCCAGCGTTGCGCTGATGGCTGCCGAGCATCTTCTGGGCGGTCGTGGCGCCTGCCGTATCCACGGCGGCGGCTTCGGCGGTACCATCCAGGTGTTTGTTCCTAACGATATGGCACAGCAGTTCTGCACCGAGATGGAAAAAATTACCGGTGAACACAGCTGCCACCTGCTCTCCATCCGTCCCTGCGGCGGCATCGAGCTTATGCAAAATCAGCAGTAACCACCTACCCAAACCTTTAAGGAGGAATCAGATATAATGGCTGAACTCAGATGGCATCCTTTGATCCAGGACTGGGTCATGATCAACTCCAACCGTCAAAACCGCCCACAGATGCCCAAGGATTGGTGTCCTTTCTGTCCCGGCTCGGGCAAGGTACCGGACGACTATGAGGTCCTCAAGTACGACAACGACTTTCCTGCCCTGTCGCAGAATCCGCCGCAGCCGGACGACGTTGCCAACGACTTTTTCCAGGTGCGTCCTTCCTACGGCAAGTGCGAGGTCATCCTCTACTCCCCGGGACACACCACCACCCTGGCACAGCTGAGCGACCAGCATATGCGCAAGCTGGTGGACCTGTGGGCAGAGCGGTACGCCGACATCCGCAGCGACGAGAATATCAAGTACGTCTTTATCTTTGAAAACCGCGGCAGCATGGTCGGCACCTCGATGCCGCACCCGCACGGACAGATCTACGGCTATTCGGTCATCCCGAAAAAGTTGCAGCTGGAACTTACCTCTGCCCAGCAGTACCGTGCTCAAAAAGGCAGCTGCCTGTTCTGCGATATGCTTGCGGCAGAAAAGGATTTTGGCAAGCGCATCGTCTTCGAAAACGATTCCTTCACCATCTTCCTGCCGTTCTTCACCGAGTATCCTTACGGCATCTACCTCTTCCCGAAGCGCCACTTCTCCCACATCACCGATATGACCGACGCCGAGCGCACCGATTTCGGCGTTGCTCTCAAGCAGATTGTCGGAATGTTCGACACCTTGTTTGACAAGGAGTTCCCATACATGATGTGTATGCACAACGCTCCGGTCAACAGCGGAGCGGTCGCAGAGGACTTCCATTTCCATGTGGAATTTTTCCCGCCGCTGCGCTCTGCCAACCAGCAGAAGTTTAATGCCTCCAGCGAAACCGGCGCATGGGCACACTGCAACCCACGCTGCCCGGAGGAAACCGCTGCCGAGCTGCGGGAAGCATACGACCGCTATAAAAAATCCCTGTAAGCATTTTTCTCTAAATGCAGATACAAAGCCGCCCGACCTGTCAGTTTTGACAGGTCGGGCGGCTTTTATTTTTCGGTCCTGATTTTTATGGTAGACAGCCCTGCTGTGCGCCTTAAAAGCCTGCCTGCTGCACCATCTCCACCAAAAACGGCTGGATGTGTGGATAGGTCATCTCCTGCGGCAGAGTGTCAAACAACTCCACCCGCTTCATCTCAAAATTTTGAGGCAGCGGCTGGAAGGAAAATATCTTGGCAAAGTAGAGCATCCCAAAATCCTCCTCCACCAAACCGCTGGCTTCCCGTTTTTGTTTAACCCCATAGGCGCCGATGGGGTACAGTTGAAACTCCTGCGCTCCGCTCTCCTCATAAAGCTCCCTGCGCGCAGCCTCCTCTGGCGTTTCCCCTTCTTCGATGTGTCCGCCCGGCACCTCCCAGGTCGTGCGCTTTTTATGCTGGCACAGCACCCACTTTCCCTCATACTTTCCAACGATTACCGCATAGTGCAGCGGCAGCTGCCGGTAATCCGTTTTGATCAAACGCACCTCGACCATAACAACCTCTCCTTTGTGGTTCAAATTTTTATCAAACGCTTTTGGCATCAGCCTCCGCCCGGCTGCATAGAGATAGAGAAAAAGGAGGAGGCTTTATGGAACAGACCATCCTGTTTTGCATCATCGCGCTGGCTTTGTGCCAGACCATCTTTTTGCTCAACCACCGCTACCTGCTGCGAGGTATGATTTTTTCTGCTGCCACCGGTGTCGGCTGCCTGGCTGCTCTGTCGTTCCTGTTTCCGGCAGCCGGACTTTGCCTCACCACATCCGGTATGGCTGTCAGCGCTGTCTTTGGAATACCGGGCTGCATTTTTCTTTTGCTGATTAAATTGATTTGCCGGCTGTAATACGCTATAATAAAGCTATTCCATACACTACAAGGAGGAATCAGCTTGGCTAGAAAAATGCAGTATCAAACCGTTTGGACACAGGGAAAAAAGGGCAGCGACGACGCCTTTTTTGTGCGTGCCAACGTCTTTGTTGTCGAACAGGGATTCAAAGTGGAATTTGATGATTTGGACAAGGTCTGCTGGCACCTGACCGTCTATGACCGCAACGAGCCGATTGGAGCTGCCCGCATCTATCAGGATACCGACGGTGTTTGGCAGCTGGGTCGCATCTGTGTGCTGGAAAACTACCGCGGTAAAAAAATCGGCAACCTGATTTTGAGTGCCTGCGAGGAAAAAATCCGCCAACTTGCCCAAGGTCCTGCCCTTGCCCGACTGGGTGCACAGGCACAGGCAAAGGGCTTCTACCTCAAAAACGGCTACACCGCAACCGGCGAGGAATACATGGACGAATATTGCCCTCATATCGTGATGACCAAACAGCTGTAATGCAAAGCAGCGGGACCTCTTATAGAAGTCCCGCTATTTTTATGCCAGTGTAAAGTTGACCTGTCCGGCAGAAACATCCACCGAAGCCACTGTCACCTGCTGCGACTGACCGATGCGGTAGAAATTTCCGCTCAGGCTGTCCTTCAGCTCGATTCCTTCCTCCAGCTGGTAGTCGCCCACAGGCAGGTCGTTGATGGAAACCAAGCCCTCGACGCTGTTTTCCAGCTCAACAAAGAAGCCAAAGGAGGTCACACCGGTGATTCTGCCGGTAAAGCTTTGTCCGATAAAGCCGGACATATACTCCGCCTTGTAGCAATCCTCGCAATCGCGTTCGATGTTCATGGCGTTCTGCTCCATCTGACTTGCATTTTTGCTGGCTGCCGGCACAAAGCTGCCATATCTCTTTTTGAGCTTTTCCTTCGGGCTTCCTGCCAGATAGCTGCTCAGGATGCGGTGGATGGCAAGGTCGGGATAACGGCGAATAGGCGAAGTGAAGTGCGCATAGTTATCCAGCACCAAGCCAAAATGCCCGATGTTCTTCTCTGAATAGATCGCCTTGGACATGGTGCGCAGCAGCTGTCCGTTGATGGCAGGTTCCAGCTCGGTTCCCCGCACGCCCTCCAGAATGTCGGAAAAATCCTTTGGCTGCGGATTTTCCAGCAGTCGCTGGGCAGGAAGATTCAGGCGGGTCAGCAGGTCGTGCAGGAGGTTTATCTTGATGACCGGCGGCTGCTCATGGACACGGTAGATGAACGGCAGCTCCTGCTCCATCGCAAGGGTCGCAGCCGCCTGGTTTGCCGTCAGCATAAATTCCTCGATCATCCGTTCGCTCTCGCCGGTCGGACGCGGCAGGATGTCCTTGATGCGCCCGTTTTCGATGACAAACTTCGATTCGTTGGAGGAAATGTTCATCGCTCCGCGGTCAAATCGGCGGGCACGCAGAATCTGCGCCAGCTGCTGCATCCATTTGATTTGCGGAATCAGTTGGGCATATTTTTCCAAAATCTGTGGCGATGCTGTCTGGTCCAAAATGGAGTTAATCTCCGAGTAAACGCCCTTGACTCGGGAACGGATATAGCTTTTTACAAAGCGGAAGCCTTCGATTTCTCCGCTGGGCTTGAGGGTAATCAGCGCAGAAAAGGTCAAACGGACCTCATCGGGATTGAGCGAGCAGATGCCGTTGGAAAGCTCCTTTGGCAGCATCGGAATCACCTGGTCCGCATAGTAGACGCTGGTTCCTCTGCGGTAGGCTTCCAAATCCAGCGGACTGCCCTGGCGGACATAATGGCTGACGTCTGCGATGTGTACGCCCAGATACCAGTGGTCCTCGTCGCGCTCAAGCGAGACTGCATCGTCCAAATCCTTGCTGTCCGCCGAGTCGATGGTGAAGATGTCCATACCGGTCAAATCCATGCGGTCGCTCAGTTCGGAAAGCGGAACACCCTCCTGCTCAATCTTTCTTGCCTGCGCTAAGGTCTGCTCGTCAAACTCGGTGCGCGCGTTGTAATCTGCCAGCACCGCCTGACAGCACACCTGTGCCAGCTGCGCCTGCCCGAAGGTGTTGATAACCTCCACCTGATGCGCAAAGTGGCTGTCTCCCCGTCGGGTGATTTTGACCAGCACCTTGTCCCCGTCCTTGGCTCCGTGCAGTCCGCCCTTTTCGATTTCCAGCAGAAAGCGCATCAGTCGGTCGGGTCGCAGGAAGTAGCCCTGCGGCTGGCGCACCACTACGCCGGTAAACGCCGCGTCGTTTTCCTGCAAAATGCGCACAACGCTGCCCTCCCGGCTGTGGTTTTCATCCTGCTTTTTCTGCGGCTGGATTCTTACCAGCACCAAATCTCCGGGCATGGCTCCCTGCATAAAGCGTCCCGGCAGAAAGATGTCCTGCGAGCGGTCGGTGACAGGCGCCTCGCCCTCCTTTGGTTCCGGTCGGGCAAACCCGAATTTTTCATTGAGCGAAACAATCTTTGCCTGCACCAGTCCCTGGCTGTTGCTGAGCACGACTGAATTTTTTCTGCGCCAGATTTCTCCGCTTTCCTCCATCTGCTGCAAGGTCTCCAAAAACGCCGCGTGCTCCTCCCGCTTGATCTGCGCTTGTATCTCCAGCACACGGATGCCGATCGGCTCCTCCTTCTGGTGGCGCAGCACCCGCAGGATGCGGCTTTTCACATCCATTCTGGTAAAGCCTGCGTGTGCGCGAAACGGTCTTTTTCGATGCAGTTTTCTTGCCATATCGTTTCCCCCTTTAACTGCTTGCTAAATCCTTTTTCTGATTCTCATTATATCCCCATCTCCTGCAACTATCAAGCGACAGTTTGGGGAAGATGGGGAAAGGATGCCCGTAAACAGGAGCAGCCTTTTTTGCTATCGTCCTTATTTGCAGTGGATATACGCCGGCACCTCCTGCCACGGCACAGGAAATCCCGCTCCATGGGAGCAAAAGACCGAGAAGGATGGATTTTGCAGGTCGTGTTTTGCATCATATCCAATCTCTTCGATCACCTGCTGCGGATGGGCACACGGCTCGTACCCATCAAAGGAGAGGCTCAGCAGTCCCTTGCCTCTGGTGTAGGAGATAAACTCCAACCCATACCCGGAAAGCGCCTGTGCCGGTCCTCTGCCGCACAGCAGCACGCCCTCCTCCTCGGTCACCGGCGGCTCAAAGCTGCACTCCATCCGCTGCAAATCTGCCATCAGCCTACCCAGCTGCTCCGGCTGCACCGCTGCCTCAAAGCTATAATACGGCTCCAGCAGTACACAGTCGCCAACAGCTGCCAGCTGCTCCAGACCCTGACGGATTGCCCGATAGGTCGCCTCCCGAAAATCTCCGCCCTCGGTGTGCTTGATGTGCGCTCTGCCGTTGAGCAGGGTGATGTGTACATCGCACAGCTCCGAACCGGTCAGAATACCCTTGTGCTTCTTTTCAAAAACGTGTGTGCGGATAAGGTTCTGCCAGTTTTTGCCCAGCAGATCGGTCGGGCAGTCGCTGGAAAAGGTGATGCCGCTGCCCCGCTGTCCCGGCTCCAGGCGCAGATGCACCTCGGCATAATGGCGCAGCGGCTCATAATGACCATAACCCACCACCGGCTGGGAGATGGTTTCCCGATACAGGATGCGGCAGTCCCCGAAGTCCAGCTCGATACCAAAGCGACGGCTGCATAGCTGCCGCAGCACCTCCAGCTGGATCTGACCCATGATGCGGATGTGTATCTCCTGCAATTCCTCCTCAAAGCTGATGCCCAGCGTAGGATCCTCGTCCTCCAGGATGCGCAGCTTTTCCAGCGCGGTGCGCACCGGCAGCTGCGGCGGCAGGATAACCTTTGCTCCCAGCGTCGGTGTCAGCTGGCTGTCGCGGTGAAAGCGGCGTTTCCCCAAGCCGTCGCCTGCCCGCACCTGCTCCAGACCGGTGGCTGCACACAGCTGACCTGCCTGCGCCTGCTGCACGGTGGTAAATTTGCCGGAGCTGTACACCCGCAGCTCGTTGATTTTTTCACTGGCTTCCTGTCCGTCTGCTGTCAGGAAATGCACCTGGTCGCGCGCGGACAGCTTGCCCGATTGCACCTTGATCAGCACCACACGCTCTCCTCGCGGGTCGTGTCGCACCTGCCAGGCAATGCCGGAAAATTCCTCGACAGCGGGCAGCGCAAGGGTCAGGCGGTCCAGTCCGCAAAGCAGCTGCTCGATGCCCTCATCCTGCAAAGCCGACCCTCGAAAGCAGGGGAAAAGCTCCCTTTTGGCGACCAGCTGCGCCATCTTGTTCAGCCATCGCTCCTCCTCATACCCGCCATCCAGGTACATCTCCATCAGCTCTTCGTCCTCCGCCGCAATCTGTTCGATCAGTTCTTCGTTCAGCTGCGCGCCTTCTCCAAAGCATCCCGAGCAATCACAGACCGCACCGCTCATCCTCTTTTGCAGCTGGTGCAGCACCTCGTCGGGACGCGCACCGGTCCGGTCGGTCTTGTTGAGAAAGAAAAAGACCGGTACCCCATAGCGTTTGAGCAGCTTCCACACCTGTTCGGTGTGCGCCTGTATCCCTTCCACACAGCTGACCAGCAGGATAGCATAATCCATCGCCTGGATTGCCCGCTCCATCTCTGCACCGAAGTCGGCGTGACCGGGCGTGTCCAGCAGCCAGTATTGATGCTCCCCGATGGAAAAGGGCGCGTGGTTGGAAAAGATGGTGATGCCCCTCTCCCGCTCCAGCCGGTCGTTGTCCAAAAAAGCGTCCCTGTGGTCCACCCGCCCTCTGGTGCGGATGCTTCCTGTATGATAGAGCAGCTGCTCGGAAAAGGTGGTCTTGCCCGCATCGACGTGCGCCATCACACCGATGCTCAAAAATCGCTGCATCGCGATCCCTCCTGTCCGTATTGATAAGCACATTGTATCACATCACAGCAGGCAAAAAAAGAGCGTTGACCCTCCCGATTTACTTTTTTCCATGATCACTTTATTAAATCTATGTAAAATCCAGTGCAATCTGTGTAAAATTTTTTGTTTAAAATTGCACCTCTGTCGAAGATGTGCTATCATTAGGATAGAACGCACAATCATCTTCTAATGGAGTGTTTAGGAGGCATTTTTATGTCGATAAAAGAAAATATGCAGCAGCAAATTGAAGATTATCTGGAAACCAACCGCCCGCGTTACCTTCAGTCCATCCGACAGCTGGCACAGATTCCGGCTCCGTCCAACCATGAGGAAAAACGGGCAGAATGGTGCAAACAGTATCTGGAATCGCTGGGAGCCACCGGTGTCTACATCGACTCGGCGCTCAACGTCATCTTCCCTTACGGTGTCAAAGAAGGCGACAGCGACCTGTGCGCCATCCTTGCGCACACCGATGTGGTCTTTCCCGACACCGACCCGCTGCCCTTCCACGAAGAAAACGGCAGATTCTACGCACCGGGTGTCGGCGATGACACCACCAACGCCGTCGCTGTCATGGAGATGGCAGGCATGGCAATCGCTTTGAACCTCAAGCCCAAAACCGGCATCCTCTTTGTGCTCAATTCCGGTGAGGAGGGACTGGGAAACCTCAAGGGTGTGCGCCAGCTGATGAAGGATTTTGAAGGGCGCATCTCCCGCCTGTACGCCATCGACGGCGGATTGGACACTGTGGTCAACGATGCCGTCGGCTCCAAACGCTGGAAAATCACCGTCACCACCGAAGGCGGGCACTCCTTTGGTGCTTTTGGCAACCGCAATGCCATCCACTACGCTGCCAAGATGATTGACACCTTCTACTCTCTCAAGGCGCCCGACATCGGAAAGACCACCTACAACGTCGGCATGATTGAAGGCGGCACCTCGGTCAATACCATCGCACAAAGCTGCTCGATGCTGTACGAATACCGTTCCAACCGCTGCGAAGGACTTGCTTATATGGACCGCTTCTTTGACGGAGTGATTTCCTCCTTCCAGAACTTTGGCATCGGTGTCTCGGTCGAGCTGCTGGGCGACCGTCCCTGCAAGGGTGACGTTGACCCCAAAAAGCTGACCGAAATCGTCAAACGCGCCTCTGCCCTGTACGGCTATGAACGCAGCGACGAGTGCGGCTCCACCGACTGCAATATCCCGTTGTCGATGGGTATTCCTGCTGTCTGCTTTGGTGTCTATGAAGGGCAGGGCGCACACACCCGCAGCGAATGGGTGGACATCAAATCCACCCGCACCGGCATGAAAATCTTAGCTCAGGTTCTGCTGAGCGAAATGCAATAATACCCGTTACACACCCCACTGAAAACGGAGAACAGCTATGGAAGAACTCTTAACAACCAATAACCTGCCTGCACCTCCGGTTCCCGGCATTTTTGTCAACCGGGAGCTGAGCTGGCTTGAATTTAATCGCAGAGTGCTCAGCGAATCGCTCAATCCAAAAATCCCTCTGATGGAACGGCTGAAATTTTTGTCCATCTACTTTTCCAACCTGGACGAATTTTTCATGGTCCGGGTTGGCTCGCTGCACGACCAGAGTATTGTCGAACCGAACAAGCTCGATGATAAAACCGGTCTGAATGCTGCCGGACAGATTGATGCCATCTTAAAAAAAGTGGCAGAGATTAACCCCATTGCCGAGCGCGCCTGGGAATCTATCAAACAGCAGCTGCGCGCGCAGGACATCGACCTGATGGATACCCAGCACCTGAACAAGCTGGACGAACAGATTGTTCAGAAATATTTTGCTGAAAACATTCGCCCTCTGCTATCCCCGCAAATTATCGACCGCCAGCACCCCTTTCCCTTTTTAAAGAACAAGGAACAGTTTGTTTTGACTGTGCTGGAAAATAAGGAGAAGGAGAAGGATAAGGACAAATCCAAAGACAAATCACAAACCAAAGGTGACAGCCTACAGCTGGGCATCGTATCCTTTTCCCACCTTCCACCCTACTTCATCTTTACCCTTAACCAGCGCCGTCGTGTGCTGTTCACCGCCGACATCATCCTCTTCTGCGCGCAAAAGCTGTACGGTAAGCAGAAGGTGGTGGAAAAACACATCATGCGTGTTACCCGCAATGCGGACATCTCGGTCGACGAGGGATTGTACGATTTTGACATCGACTTCCGCGGCGTTATGGAGGAAATGCTCAAAAAACGCCGCAGGCTGGATGTGGTCCGCCTGCAATTTTCCTCGATACCCGGCGAACGGGTGGTCAATTTCCTCTGCAAAAAGTTTAAAGTAACCCCTGCCTGCTTTTTGGTTCAGTCCATCCCGCTGGATTTCTCCTTCGGCTTTGCTCTGCCGTCGGCTCTTGACCCGCACAAGGAGGAAAAAAGCTGGTTTTATCACGAAGCCAAGCCCTTTGTTCCGGTCGACTTTGCCAAAGGGGATGCAGGCGGTGCGTTCAATTATCTGCAAAATCACGACCTGCTTCTCAGCTTTCCCTTCCACAGTACCAAACCATTTGTTGACCTGCTGTATGAAGCGGCAGATGACCCGAGCGTAGTTTCCATCAAAATTTCCCTGTACCGCCTTGCCAACCACAGCAAGATTGCCTCCGCTTTAGCACACGCTGCCGAAAAAGGCAAGGAGGTGCTGTGCGTACTGGAGCTTAGGGCGCGCTTTGACGAGCAGAACAACATCGACTACGCCACCATGCTCGAGGAGGCAGGCTGCACCGTCATCTACGGACTGAGCGACTACAAGATACACGCAAAGCTCTGCCTGATTACCCGCAAGGTACACAACCAAATTCAGTATATTACTCAGGTCGGCACCGGCAACTACAACGAAAAAACCTCCGAGCTGTACACCGACCTTTCCTTTATCTCCACCGACCCGAAGATGGGTGAGGATGCCACCCGTGTCTTTCAGGCGCTGTGTGTCGGTGAGGTGGTGGAATCTACCGAGCGGCTGTGGGTCGCTCCCAACTGCTTTGAATCCAACGTCCTGCGCTATATCCAGGAGCAGGTTGACCTTGCCCGCAGCGGCGGAGAAGGGTATGTCTTCATCAAGGTCAACTCCCTCAATGATATGGAAATCATGGAAAAGCTGATTGAAGCTTCTCAGGCGGGCGTCAAGGTGGAAATGGTCATCCGCGGCATCTGCTGTCTGTGTCCCGGCATCCCCGGATACACCGACAACATCCGCATCAAGAGCATCGTCGGACGGTATCTGGAGCATTCGCGCATCTTTATCTTCGGCACCGGAGAGCAGCAGCGCATCTTCATGGGTTCCGGCGACCTGCTCAACCGCAACACCCGCCGCAGGGTGGAGGTCTTTGCCGAGGTGCGTGACGGCGATCCCCGCCGCGAAATCCTGCATCTGATGGATGCCATCCGCATGGACAACCAGAACTCCTGGGAAATGCTCAGCGACGGCAGCTATGTCAAGGACAACAGCGACCACGCCGAACCGCTGGATTCCCACACCCATTTGCACCACTACTTTGAAAAGCCGTTTGAACTTCCTCCTGCCAAGCTTTCCTTAAAGGAGCGACTGTTCGGACGGTTTCACAAAAACTAAACAAAGGAATTATTGATTATGGACATTATTTATCAACACCTGACCCAGCAACAGATCGGTCCCGAACTGTTTTCGGGATTCGACCGCTGGCAGAATGTGACCCGCTGCTGGAGAAAAGAAAACGGCAGCTGGGTGCTTCGGGACATCGCCTTCATCGACGACTGGAACGAAGAAGAATACATCTTTTTGTACGACTGCTTAAAAAACACCCTCAACACCGGCGGAGATGTCATCGCTGCCCTGGAGGGCAATCGTCTGCTCGGCTTTGCTTCGGTGGAAAATCAGCCGTTTGGTCCGCAAAATGAGTACCTTCAGCTGTCCAGCCTGCACGTTTCCAATGGGATGCGCGGTCGCGGCATCGGCTCCCACCTGTTTGCCATGAGCTGTCTTGCGGCAGCGCAGCGGGGAGCGAAGAAGCTCTACCTCTCCGGTCATTCCGCCGAGGAAACACAGGCGTTCTACCGCGCGATGGGCTGTGTGGAGGCTGCCTGGTACCACTCGGAACTGGTGGCTGCCGAACCTTGCGACTGCCAGCTGGAAAGGCAGCTGTGCAATACCCTCCCCTTCCCCGGCGAAGATTTTGCGACCGACCGCACCGACGAATCTCAAGCAACCCAAATCTTTTTGCGGGAAGTCAGCTGCACCGAATCGATTCTTTCCCAGCTCATCGGGCTGTCGCAGGAATGGGAGGAGGAAGGCTCCATCCACGGCTACCACAAAAATGAGCCGGACGATATCGAGGGCAACCGCATCTTTGCCGCCTTTCGCGGGGAACAAATGATTGGCTACCTCTTTGGCAAAATGCAGGAAACGCAAAAGGACAGCTCCATCATGCCCGCAGGAACTCACTGCTTTGAAATCGAGGAGATTTACGTTCAGCCTGCCCTGCGCAGCAGCGGGATTGGTTCCCGATTGTTCCAACTTGCACAGCTGGCAGTGACTGGAGAAGCACAGATGCTCACCCTGAGCACCTCCACCAAAAACTACCAAGCCATCCTGCACTTTTACATCGAGCAGATGGGAATGCAGTTTTGGAACGCACGTCTTTTTAAACCGTTATAACAGAAGAAAGGCAAACAAAAAAGGAACCGAAAATCGGTTCCTTTTTTTGCTGCATTTCTTTACTGCTGCGGCGGGCACTCCGGTACGGACGTCTGCTGCTCCTGTGCAGGCTGTGCTGCCGGCTGCGGCTCCTTTGTCTTATTGACCATCGCAGAGATGCGGTCGATTGCCTCCGGCACCATATTTACGATTGCATCAGCGGTCGTGCGGCTCTGGTTGACGTTGAGGATGCGCACATCCCCTTCCCGCTCAATCAAAAAGCAGAGCGGTTGGATGGTGACACCTGCTCCTGCGCCTCCGCCGAAATCATCCTTGGTGGATTTTGCAATGTCGCTTCCTCCCGAACCAAATCCAAAGGTCACCTTGGAGATTGGGATGATGGTGGTTCCACTGGCTGTGACGATTGGTTTGCCGATGATGCAATCAACATCCACCAAATCGCGCAGTCCTTTCATAGATTCTCCCATGAGATTATGGATATGCTGACTCATATGATCCTTCCTTTCGATTGTGTTGAATTTATTGCTGTGCGCCCTGTGTTTGGGGAGCTGATTTTCCACTGTCGGTTGTGCAGGAGGTGGAATCCTTCTGCTGCGGCTTGTCCGTTTCCTTTCGGGAGAGCAGCTGCCTTAAAAAGCAGGCTGCAAAGCGGACAGCAGCTGCCACCGCTACGATTGGGTGAACGGTCAGCGAAAGACGCAGCTGCCAACGTTCCTGTCCACTCCCCCAAAAATCAGGCTCAATGCGGATGTCCGTCCTTTTCACCCTGCCGATATTTTGCACCATTCCCAGCAAAGTATAAAGGATGGTCGAAAATTTTTGCGCCTCCAGCGCCGATTGTGCCGTATCCTCGCGGCTGACGATACCATACAGCTTCAAATGATGCAGGCACACATCCCCCAGCACCATCTGAAGCGGTTTTTTAGCACACTGCCACAACTGCGGCAGCATGGCAAGGATTTCGCTTGTTTTCGGCTTTTGTTCGTTGCTATCTGACGCCTTTTCCTGCTTCTTTTGAGGCTGCTTTTGTTGTTTTTTGGGTGTAACTTTTTTCTTTTGTGCAAAGGGAAACAGATGGATGGTAAACAACAGGACCTTTACATCGACCTTCAGCTGATTTTCTGTCACCGGCGGCGCTTTTGTCTGTTCGACCATTTGGCGCAGCAGCTGCCTGTCTGTCTGAGGCAAGTCAAGTGCCTCAATTTCCTTGTTCACCTCATCGGTCAGCAGGCAGGGCGCCGGCTGCTCCGGTTTCGGCAGCCAGGACAGGCGCAAGGTCAACGGCAGACACAGCAGCAGAATAATGGCTGCCAGCACACCCAGCAGTATCCACAGCACCGTCATCGCTGCACCCTCCCCCTTCTTCTTTGTTCTATGCCTGCTCGCCCTCCTGGGCGTTCTGTGTGCTCTGCGGCAGCTTGGGCAGTGTTTCGATGCTCTTCATCCCAAAGCAGCGCAGAAAATGTTCGGTGGTCCCGTAGGAAATCGGTCTGCCAGGTATCTCCAGCCTGCCCATCTCCTGCACCAGCTCCTTTGCCACCAATGCGTTGACCACCGAGCTGCTGTCCACTCCACGAATCTGTTCAATGAAGGACTTGGTCACCGGCTGGTTGTAGGCGATGATTGCCAGCACCTCCAGTGCCGCCTGGCTCAACGGGGTGTTGTTCTTGACCTCCAGCGCCTGCCGGATGACCTGTGCATATTCTGCCCGCGTTGCCATCTGGTAGCATTGGTCCAGCTCCAGCAGGATAAACGGGGTATCCTCATACCATTCGTTGATTCGCTCCACCAGTTGCTCCAGCGTCTGGCGGTCGATTTCCAGCAGCTTTGCCAATCGTTCTTTTTCATACGGCTCTCCTGCGGCAAACAGGATTGCCTGGATATTCTGTTCTATCTTTGTCAGCTTGGTCAAAAGCCTTTTCCTCCTTCGGCGGACCCTGCCTTTACAACAGGCGGATTGTTTTTCCGTCTGATTCCAGCAGGACGCGCTTATTCTTCATCAGCTCCAGCACCGCCAAAAAGGTGGCAACCACCTCCGAGCGGTCGCTGCTGCTTTCAAACAGCGATAAAAAGGAGGTGCGCTTTTTTCTGTACAGCAGCTTCATCACCACTACGATGCGCGAGTTGACCGAAACCACTCTGCGCGCCATCATCGGCTCAAAGCTCCTGTTCTCCTGCTGCGGCAGTTTCCTTCTGCCCACCGCAGAAAGATAGGCGTCCAGCAGCAGGCGGCTGTTGTGGTGCAGCGGGTAGGCCGTATCGGAAACGGCTGCATCCTTTTGCATCGGGCGCACAAACAGTTCGTCCCCGACAAAGCGGTTTTTCAGCAGCTGTGCCACCTGACGGCAGAGGGTGTATTCGATCAGCTGTCCGGTCAGCTCCTTCTTGAGCTGCTCCTCCAGCTCCTCGTGCTTGGGCAGCAGCGAAACCGATTTGATGTACACCAGTCGGGATGCCATCTCCAAAAATTCGCTGGCAACCTCCAATTGCTGGCTCTGCATCTGCTCGACATAGTCCAGATACTGCTCGAGCAGTTTTGCAATCTCGATGTCATAGATGTTCAGCTTGTGCTTGGAGATCAGCTGCAGGATCAGGTCCAAAGGACCTTCCACCTGTGCGACCTTAAAGGAAAGCTGCTCTGTCAAAGGTCCTTCCTCCTTATATTCCCATGAACAGCGCGGTAAACTTCCACAGGAAGCCATAGATTCCGTTAACTACAAATGAAATTGGTCCATCCAGGATGTTGGTAAACAGAATAAGCATCATAAATATTATGTAGATAATCTGTTCATGCTCATCAATCCAGCGCAGTGCTTTATCCGGCAGGAAAAACGCCAAAATGCGCGAACCGTCCAGCGGATGAACGGGAATCAGGTTAAACACCGCCAGGTTGAGGTTAGTCACACACATCACCATAAACACCATCGCCAAAAAGGAAGCAAGGAAGGTCGGCAGCGGCAGCAACAGCACCGCCTTGTACAAAATCATGGTCAGCAGCGCCATCAAAATATTGGACATCGGTCCTGCCAGTGCGGTCAGCGCAATCCCGGCACGACGGTTGATTTTGGTAAAATAATAGGGATTGACCGGAACCGGTTTTGCCCAGCCGACTCCGGCAAACAGCAGCAGGATGCTGCCGAACAAATCCAGATGGTGGAAGGGATTGAGCGTCAGTCTGCCGGCTTGTCTGGCAGTGTGATCTCCCAGTTTATCTGCCACCCAGCCGTGCGCACACTCGTGGATGGGCATGGTGGTAAACAGCACCAGCGCACGAACCAGGATGGTCGTTGGACTCAAATTGAACAAATGATCGACTCCTTTTTCTCTCAGTTTCTATGGGCAAAAGAAGGTTTCTTGTTCATTTTGCCCTTTTTCCTTTCATTATACCTTCTAAAATAGTAAAAAACAAGGTAGAAGGATGGGTAAAAACTGTTAATTTTCCTCTTTTTAAAATATTATTGCAAAAGGGCTTGAATTTTCCGAAGAAATCTGATAAAATACGAATGTTGACTTGTTAAAAGTTAGAAGGAGGTGCAGACTAATGGCTAAATGCGATATCTGCGGAAAAGGCGTTACTTTCGGTATTAAGGTTTCTCATTCTCACAGAAGATCTAACAGAACTTGGAAACCAAATGTAAGACGTGTGAAGGCAATTGTTAATGGTACTCCGTGCCACATCCACGCCTGCACCCGTTGCCTGCGTTCTGGTAAAGTAACCCGCGCTATCTAGTTTACACAAACAAACAAGCAAGCCGTTGCAAAAGCAGCGGCTTTTTGTTTTGCCTTTTTTTGCAGCGCATACACAAAGACAGACGGTTAACTTTTCTTTCATCGGATGATACCATCTTTGTGACAGGTATCCCATCCACACGATACAAGGAGGTCATTTTATGATGATTGTCAACACCGATTTCATCTCCGGCAAAACCTTACAGACCCTTTCGCTGGTCCGTGGCAGCACCGTCCACTCGAAAAATATTGGCAGGGACATCCTTTCAAGCTTCAAGACACTGGTGGGAGGGGAGATTGTCGATTACACCAATATGATGAACGAGGCGCGCGCCATCGCTACCCAGCGAATGGTTGAAGAGGCTGAACAGCTGGGCGCCGATGCCATTATCAATGTGCGCTACGCTTCCTCTGCCATCATGGCAGGTGCAGCGGAAATCATCGCCTACGGTACTGCTGTAAAGTTCGATGAAGAATAATATTCATTTTCCATATTTCCAAGTTATCTTCTTTTCTTCGCCCTCATTATGCAGGAAACGCTTTATCAATCCTGTAAAATTAACTAATTTTTTCCAGTTTTTCCCAAAAATTAAGAGAAAAATGAAAGTTTACACAAAACGATAAGTTAAATTGACTGGATAAATCCTTTTCTTTTATACATTTGTCCAATTTTTTATTCAAGCCATTGACCTCCCCATTTCTTTCCAGTATACTAAAGATAATAACAGAATACGAAATCATTCAACGAATCCCTTTTTCTGTTATTCTAAACATGATAACCAACAATTACCTGTTTCCCACTAAAGAAGAGCGGCTTTTCAATAAAGTCGCTCTTCTTTTTTTGCAAAAAAGGATACCGGACAATCTGTCCGGTATCCTTTTGGTCGTTTATTTGTCGTCTGCTTTAAAGGCAGCCTTTTGCTGGTCATCTTCCTGCTGTGGGAAGGACAGAGGCTCGGCAGGAGTTTCTGCCTTAACCTCGTGCAGCTCCGGCTTTGTGCCAGCAGATGCCTGATTGGTTTCCTGCTCCTTCTTTGCACGATATTCGTCAAAGACAGAGAAGTCTCCCTTCATCAGACGGTCAAAGTCAGCACCGTTGATTTTTTCAAACTCATACAGGAACTCAGCCACCTTGTGCAGCTGGTCCATGTGCTCGGTCAGGATGGATTCGCACTGGTCGTATCCGCTGTCGATAACTGCACGAATTTCTTCGTCGATCTGTGCCGCTACCGTTTCGGAGTAGTCGCGGGTGTGTCCAAAGTCGCGACCCAAAAAGACCTCATTTTCGTTTTGTCCGTAAACGATTGGACCCAAGCGGTCGCTGAAGCCATAGCGGGTCACCATCGCCTTGGCAATCTTGGTCGCACGCTCCAGGTCGTTGGAAGCACCGGTAGAAATATCATCCAGCACCAGCTTTTCTGCAATGCGTCCGCCCAGCAGGGTAACGATATTTTCCTGCATTCCTTTTTTGGTCTCATAGCTGCGGTCCTCGGTCGGCAGGCTCATGGTGTAGCCGCCTGCCATGCCACGCGGGATAATCGAAATCTCGTGGACCTTATCCTGTGTTTCGCAGTAGTAGGTAGCAACTGCGTGTCCTGCCTCATGGAAGCAGGTCAGGCGTTTGTCCTTATCCGGCACCACATGGCTGCGTTTTTCCGGTCCGGCAACGACCTTGATGGTTGCTGCTTCGATGTCCACCATGGTGATGGCTTTGCGTCCCTTGCGGGCAGCCAGGAGAGCTGCCTCGTTGACCAGATTTTCCAAATCCGCACCGGTAAAGCCGATGGTCGTCTTTGCAATAACATTCAAATCCACATCCGGTCCCAATGGCTTGTTGCGGGTGTGTACCTTCAGGATTTCCTCTCTGCCCTTGACATCCGGGTAGCCTACCACAATCTGTCGGTCAAAACGTCCCGGACGCAGCAATGCCGGGTCCAGAATGTCGCGGCGGTTGGTTGCTGCCATCACGATAACGCCGGTGTTGGCTCCAAAGCCGTCCATCTCAACCAGCAGCTGGTTGAGGGTCTGCTCCCTTTCGTCGTGTCCGCCGCCGAGTCCTGCTCCACGCTGACGACCGACCGCATCAATCTCGTCGATAAAGACGATGCTTGGGGAGGTTTTCTTTGCCTGGTCGAACAGATCGCGCACACGGGATGCACCGACGCCGACGAACATCTCTACAAAGTCCGAACCGGAGATGGAATAGAACGGGACGCCTGCCTCTCCTGCAACTGCGCGGGCAAGCAGAGTCTTACCGGTTCCGGGAGGACCCATCAGCAGCACGCCCTTCGGGATGCGGGCACCCAAAGCGTTAAACTTTTTCGGGTCTTTCAAAAAATCTACGACCTCTACCAGCTCTTCCTTCTCTTCATCCGCACCGGCAACGTCGGCAAAGGTCACCCTTCTGCCGTCCTCCACCGGTTTTGGTTTGGCTTTTCCGAAGGTGTTCATCTTGCCGCCTCCGCCGCCTGCCTGACGCATCATAAAAATCCACAGCAGCGCCATGCCGCCCAGCAACAGCAGGGTCGGCAGCAGGGTTGCCAGCAAAGAAGGCTCTTTTGCCGGGAGGTAGTTGCGTTTGAAGGTTGTGTCGTTGGTCTGTTCATACTGCTCAATGTAGGGCTTGATGTCCTCATTGAACTGCGGGATGCTTGCCAGCTGATAGTCCACCAGTTGGTCCTTGCCCTCCAGTCTGAGGGTGAGAGTGCGGGAATTGTAGTCGATTTGATACTCCGCGACCTCTCCTTGCTTAAAGTAATCCAGTACCTGATAGTACTTCAATGTGGAGACCGGCTTATCCAACGACATCATTGCGAACAGCAGTGCGATAAGCAAGCCGAACATTGCCAGGTACATGACGATTCCCTTTGATTTTTTGGGCACCAGTGATTCACTCCTATCTTACACACAAATTCATCTTAACCCAAAATTCTGCCGGGGTCTGATTTCAGGTTACTTAGTATATACTTCTGGTTTGAGTACCCCGATATACGGCAGGTTGCGGTATTTTTCCGCATAGTCCAACCCATATCCCACGACAAATTCGTCCGGTACTTCAAAACAGGAATAGTCAGGAACAATGTCTGCCTCTCTTCTGGCAGGTTTGTTGAGCAAAGTTGCAATACGGATGCTTGCCGGATTGCGTTTTTGCAAAATCTCCCGCAGGTAGAATAAAGTTTTGCCGCTGTCCAGAATGTCCTCCACCAGCAGCAGGTCATAACCCTCCAGATTCATGTCGAGGTCCTTTACGATTTTGACTACGCCGGAGGTTTTGGTGCCCGAGCCGTAGCTGGACACCGACATAAAGTCGATTCTTGCCGGTGTATCCACCGCGCGCATCAGGTCCGCCATAAATACGACCGAGCCTTTGAGCACACTGACCATCAGCAGATTTTTCCCCTCATAATCCTTTGTAATCTGTTTGCCGATTTCACAAACCTTATCTGCAATCTCCTGCTGAGAGAGCAGCACCTTCAGGATGTCGTCCTGCATCTTTTTCATTTGATTTCCTCCTCTGCCCATATCAACGCAACCGTTTTGCTGCCGTCGTCCGGCAGCACCCTGCGGTCTGCGCCAAATCCTTCCACCCATACCACGCCGTCGCTGTCGCTGAGCACTGCCGAGCGCCACCGCTGCTGCTGTGGTGTTTTGGCTTCATTCCATAATTTTTTTAAAGGGCGCGAGCCGCTTTGATGGGCAAGCGCGATGCGGTCCCCTTCCTTTCTTTGACGGAACACCGCATTATCCTTCATTTTATCACAATCTACTGCATTTTTTAAGAGAGCCGGTTCTTTTTTAAAGAAAAATTTATAATCTTCCAGGCTGCACAGCTGCACCCACACCCATTTTCCTGCAAAGAGGGGAATTTTGCCCTCCCCAAACGGCTGCTCAAAAAAGGGCTGCCGCTCACTTGAGTAAAAAACCTGCGTAAGCAGGGTGATTGTGCCTGCATCGACCTGTAACATCGTTCCTTTGGTCAGCTCGGTCCTGCCTCTGCCCTGCTCAATCCGCGCAAGCATCCGGCTCACCCGCTCATAGGACGGCTCGAGCTGCACCTGTTGCAGCAAAAGCAGCAGCACCCTTCTCTGCATTGCCGGATGCAGCTGCAAAAAGCCCTGCCGCTCCAAAGCAATCGGTTGCTGCGAGCGCTGTAATCGCCGGTATTCCTGCTGTGCCAGCTGCTGCAAAAACTGCTGGTCAGTGCGGGCTGTGTCACACAGTTCTGCGATATTCTGCAAAAATCCGCCGTTGAGCTGCTGCATCTGTGGCAGCAGGTGATGGCGGATGCGGTTGCGGGTGTACTGGTCGCTGTCGTTGCTGGAATCGTGGATAAAGTCCAGCCCATTTTCCCCGCAAAACTGCTCAATCTGCTCGCGGGTACATCCAATCAGCGGACGGATAATCTGCCCGCGCACCGGCGGGATACCGCCCAAACCGTTGAGTCCGGTCCCTCTTGCCAGATAGAACAGGACGGTTTCCGCGTTGTCATTGAGGTTGTGCGCGGTGGCGACCCTGCCCTGCTGCCCTGCCAGTGCGGTCAGCAGCTGATACCGGCGCTGTCGGGAAAAGGTTTCCACCGACTGTCCTGCCTGCTTTGCCTCCTGCTGTGCCCAGATGCGGTGAACCGTCAGCGGAATGTTATACCTTCTGCAAAAATCGGTGCAGAACTGCTGGTCTCGCTCCGATTCCTCGCCGCGCAGACAGTGGTTGATGTGGCAGGCCTCCACCCGAATGTCCAGCTGCTGCTCCAACCGATGCAGAGCAAACAGCAGCGCTGTGGAATCCGCTCCACCGGAAAATCCGACCACTACCCTCTGCTGCGGCTCCAGCATCCGATAACGGTCGATCGTTTGCAACATTTTATGGAGCATCGCGGAACAGCTCCCTGCTCAAGAATCTTGTGTGCTGACCGTCGAACGCCAGCTTGACGGTGTCGGTGGCTCCGTGACGGTTCTTTGCCACGATTACCTCTGCCACGCCTTTGTCCTCGCTGTCGTCGTTATAATATTCGTCGCGGTACAAAAACATGACCAAATCGGCATCCTGCTCGATAGAACCAGACTCACGCAGGTCCGACAGCACCGGACGGTGGTCTCCGGTGCGCTTGTCCGGGCTACGGGACAGCTGCGAAAGGGTGATGATCGGCACATCCAATTCCTTTGCCATCACCTTGAGGTTTCGGGTGATCTCTGACACCTCCTGCACACGGTTGTCAATCCGTCTGCCCGAGGACATCAGCTGCAAATAGTCGATGACCACCAGTCCCAGATTGGGCACCCGGCGCAGCTTTGCCTTCATCTCCGCTACGGTGATGCCCGCACTATCGTCGATATACATCGGCATCCGGGCAATGTTCTGTGCGGACACCGCCACCTTGGTCCACTCGTCCACACTCAGGTTGCCGGTGCGCAGCTGGGAACCCTGAATCAGTGCATCCGCCGAAAGCATACGGGAGATCAGCTGCTCGCGGCTCATCTCCAGCGAAAAGACCGCTACCGCGTGTCCCTGCTTTGCAACATTGGTGGCAATATTCATCACAAAGGTGGATTTTCCCATCGCCGGACGCGCCGCCAGCAAAATCAGGTCAGTTCGGTTAAGTCCTGTTGTCAGACCGTCCAAAGCAGAAAATCCACTGGGAATGCCGACATACTGGTTTTTGTCATCGCCGGAAATCCGCTGCAATTTGTCGTACAACTCAAAGATGGCGCGGTCCACCTTGACCAATCCTGTGGCGTCCTTGCCCTGGCGAATCTCATACAGCTTCTGCTCGGCAAACTCCATCAGACCGCGGGCATCCGCATCGCTCTTTTCCGAGTTTGTGATGATACTTTTTGCCACGTCGATCAGGGTGCGCATATAGTATTTTTCCTGCACCAGCTTGGCATATGCTTCCACATTGGAGGCACTGGGCACCACCTGCACCAGCTGGGTCAGATAGACCTTGGCATCCCCGTCGCTGGCGAAGATGCGGTCCGCCTTTGCCTGCTCGAGCACGGTGACAAAGTCGATGGGCTGGGCTGCGGTAAACATTCCCAGCATGATGGTAAACAGCTGCTTGTGCTGCGGACGGTAAAAGCTGTCCGGCGTCAGCAGCTCCAGCACGCGGCTGATGCACTCCGGCTCGATGAGGACTGCACCCAGCACCGACTGCTCTGCCTCCAGGCTGAAGGGCAGTTGCTCCGCTCCCAGTTCGATGGTTTCTTCTGCCATGCCGTTTTCCCTCCTACCGCACAAATCCTTTTTTTAGACAGGCAGCCGCCTGCGGAAATACTTTCCCAGACGGCTTTTCCCTGTTGTTATTCGCCAACTTCCACACCCATCTTGGCACTGATGCCGGTGTAGAGCTTGATTTCGGCAGTGTATCTGCCAAAGGCTTTGATTTCGCCGATGGTCACCTTCTTTTTATCAACGGTAACATTGTACTGCTTCTGGATGGCTTCTGCAACCTCCTTATTGGTCACAGCGCCGAACAGCTTGCCGCCGGCTCCCGCTTTTGCTTTAATCTGGACAGTTTTACCCTCCAGCTTTTTGGAAGCTTCCATTGCGGCTTCTCTTTCCACCTGAATCTTGTGCTGTTTGGAGGCTTCTTTTGCCTTCAGCTCATCCATCGCCTGATTGTTTGCCTCTACAGCAAGACCCTTTGGTAGCAGAAAGTTTCTTGCATAGCCGTCCGCTGCGTTGATCAGCTCTCCTTTTTTGCCGCTTCCCTTTACATCCTGTGTCAGAATTACCTTCATTACAATCTTCTTCCTTTCTTGCGTCGGGTACTGTGTGACCCGTTGTGTCTATTTTTCCTCGGGCGGCACCATCTGCACCGGTCCCGGGTCAGGGGCAGGCAGAGCCTTTGGCTCCTCCTTATCCTCGAGGGTATCGTAGTATTCATCGATTGCCTGTTTGAGCCTGCGTGCGCCTTCCTCCAGGTCGATTCCCTTGGTCTGTGCGCCTGCCATCGTCAGATGTCCGCCGCCGCCCAGCTTCTCCATAATAATCTGGACATTGATGCGTCCCATGCTGCGGGCAGAATAAGCGACCACGTCGCTCGATTCATAATAAAAGACGAAGGAGGCATCGACATCCTCGATGCCCAGCAGCTCATCGGCAGCCTGTGCGGACACCATCTTAATCTCGTCAATCTTTTCGCTGACACCGCACACCGCACAGTGGCGGTAGACCTTTGCCGCTGCCACTACCTTGCAGCGCTCCTGGTAAGCTTCCATGCTGGTGGCAAACAGACGTTTGACCTCCACAGTGTCCGCTCCCATCTTGCGCAGGTAGGCTGCTGCCTCAAAGGTACGCACACCGGTGCGCTGAATAAAATTCTTGGTGTCGAGCATCATGCCTGCCAGCATCGCTTCCGCAGCCGCGCTGCTCGGTTTGTATTTGTCGCCAAAGTACTGCACCAGCTCTGCGACCATCTCCGAAGCACTGGAAGCGTACGGCTCATGGTGGAAGATGACCGCATTGTCGATGTAATCGACCATCTTGCGGTGGTGGTCGATGACCACCACGTTCTTGCAGTTTTTGTAGACCTCGGGCGCCTCGATAAAGTGCGGGGTATGTACATCCACGATAATCAGCAAGGTATCCGGCTGCACATACTCCAGCGCTGCCTCCGGCTCCACAAAGGCAGTATCAAAGCCCTGCTCCAGCAGACGCGCGTGCAGCTGCTTGACCATGTTGGCACGGCTGTTGAGGATAATCTTGACCGGCTTGCCCATCTGCTGGATTGGATGATACAGACCGACTGCCGAGCCCAGACAGTCCAAATCGGCAAAACGGTGACCCATAATCAGCACATTCGAGCAGGAATCGAGCAGCTCCATCAAAGCCGCTGCCACGATTCGGGTCTTGACCTTGGTGCGCTTCTCAATTCCCTTAGAAACACCGCCGTAGAATTCGTAGCCGTTCTTGTTTTTGACCGCTGCCTGGTCGCCGCCTCGTCCCAGCGCCATATCCAGCGCCTGACTGGCAAACTTTTCTGCTTGCAAAAGGCTCTGTGCATCCCTGCCTACGCCGATGGAAAGGGTCGCGGGCATCCTGCCGTTGGCGTTGATTTTGCGCACGGTATCCAGGATGGTGAAACGTTCCTCGACAATGCTGCGCATATACCGCTCCTCAAAGGCAACAAAGAAGCGGTCCTTCTCCAGCTTTTTAATCACGCCGTTGTAGTTTTCGACATAACATTCAATCTGGTATTCGATCTCACCCATAATCTGAGAGCGTTCATTCTCACGCGCGCTTTGCAGCAGCTCCTCGTAGTTGTCGATGAGGATGATGGCTGCCACCGGTCGGGAGGAAAAGTACTCCCGTGCGATGCGCTTGAGCTTGTCGTCGTCCACCAGATACAGTACATTCAGGCGGTTGTCCTCCTCGCCGGTGGGTGCGTGGTAGGCGGTGTACTGGTGTCCGTTGTACTCGACTCCATACCCCTGCACCGGACATTCGGTCTGCAAATTGACCGCTGGAAAATATTCTGCCAGGCTGTGCCCAAAGCAGTCGCTGCCGCCAAACACCTTTTCCCGCATCTGGTTATTGTACCAGATGATTTCTCCGCCTCGTCTTCGGGTCACCAGAACCGGCAGCGGAAAATCCCGCAGCGATTTGTTGGTGTAAGGGGAAAGCTGTTTTTCCATCGTCTGATAGAACTTGTTGATACTCTTGCTTAAAGAGGCAATCATATAGATTCCCACCAGTGTCAATACAAGCAGGAAAAAGCAGGCGATAAACAGCCAGACATTTTTGCCAATGACCGCCACTGCAAAAGCGGCGACGTTCATCAGCACCAGCACCGCCATCAGCGGAATAAACAGGTATAATCTCTTTTTGCTTTTGATTTTATTTTTCATCTTTGTGCCTCACTTCTGAAGCAGCACAGCCGGTTTATGCCTCCTGGATCACCGTCAGCACCATCGGGCTGCGCTTGGTTTTGTTGTATACATAGCGGCTGACCTCATCCTTCATCCGGTTTTTCAAGGTAGTCCAGTCGCGGACACCACTGCTGATGGATTCCTCCAGCGCTGCTTTTGCCACATCGCGTGCGCCGTTGATCATATCCTCTGCCTCACGCACATACACAAAGCCGCGGGAGATGATGTCCGGTCCAGACACGATGCGTTTGTTTTTGGCATTGATGGCTGCCACCACCACAATCAAGCCGTCCTCTGCCAGGTGTTTTCTGTCGCGCAAAACGATGCTGCCTACGTCGCCTACACCCAGTCCGTCGACCATGACTGCGCCCGACGGAACCTCGCCGCCAAAACGGAAGCTTTCTCCGTCGGTTTCCAGCACCTGACCGATGGCAGGGATGATGACATGGTCCTCGTCGATGCCCATCTGTTTTGCTACGATGGAATATTTTCTCAGATGTTTATACTCTCCGTGTACCGGCAGGATGTACTGCGGCTTGGTCAAAGCCATCATCAGCTTCTGCTCATCCTGGCAGGCATGACCGGAAACGTGTACCTCGTACATCTTTTCATAGATGACCTCTGCACCCAGGCGCATCAGCTCGTTGACCACGCGGTTGACAAACTTTTCGTTGCCCGGGATGGGTCTTGCGGAGATGATGATAAAGTCATTTGGGGTCACCTTCACCTTGCGGTGCTCGCTCATTGCCATGCGGCTCAAGGCGGACAGCGGTTCGCCCTGGCTGCCGGTGGTAATCAGCACCACCTCGTTAAACGGCAGGCGGTTTGCCACGTCGATGTCCACCAAAATCCCGCTTGGAACCTTGAGGTAACCCAGCTCGATGGCAGTTGCCACCACGTTGACCATGCTGCGCCCGGAAACCGAGACCTTTTTGTCGTACTTGACTGCATAGTCGATAATCTGCTGGATGCGGTGGATGTTGGAGGCGAAGGTTGCAATGATGATGCGGCGGTCGCCTGCCATCTGGAACAGCTTGTTGAACGATTCGCCCACTGTTCGCTCGCTCGGGGTGCTACCCGGCATTTCGATGTTGGTGGAGTCCGGCAGCAGCGCCAGAACGCCCTCACTGCCAAGCTCACCAAAGCGTCCCAAGTCGATGACACCGCCTTCAATCGGGGTGTAGTCTACCTTAAAGTCGCCGGTCTGCACGATGACACCTGCCGGAGTGTGGATGGCAAGTGCGCAGGCATCGGGAATCGAGTGGTTGACGCGGATAAATTCCACCGACATACAGCCTGCCTTGATGGTGTCTCCGGGTTTGACCTCCATCATCTTGACCTGATTGCTCAGTCCATGCTCCTTGAGCTTATTTTTGATAAGACCTAAGGTCAGCTTGGTCGCATACAGCGGCGCGTCGATTTCCTTCATCAAATAGGGAATGCCGCCGATGTGGTCCTCGTGTCCGTGGGTGATAAAGACACCGCGGATTTTCTCTTTATTCTGCACCACATAGGTAAAGTCCGGGATGACGATGTCGATGCCCAGCATCGTTTCGTCCGGGAACGCCAGACCGCAGTCGACGATGAACATATCGTTCCCACACTCATAGACGGTCATGTTCTTTCCGATTTCGTTAAGTCCTCCCAATGGAATGATGCGGACCAGCGGCTTTTTTCCGTCCTTTTTGCGGCGTCCCTGGGTGCGTGGGCGGGTATTTTTCGGTTTTGCTGCATTTGGTGCTGCTTCCTGTGCCGGCTGGTTTTCTGTCGGCTGTGCCTTCTGCTGGCTGCGCGCATTGTTGCTTCTGCTGCGCCCTGTTCTTTTTTCAGCGCCGGTCTTTGCTTTCTTTTCCCCACCGGCAGGCTCTTTGACCAGCTCGATTGCGCTCTGAACCGCCTGGCTGAGCGCATCGACTTCCTTGTTCTGCCTTGGCTTGCGGTTATAGTGTCTTGGTTTGCCGGCATTCGGCTGTGGACCGGTGTTTTTTTCATTCATCTGCATTTCCTCCTTGTCATGTGCGGTCCTGCAACGCAGAGGGACTTGCTCTCCCTTATGCAACCTTATACTTCAGGCAGGTCCGCCGGTTGTGTTGTCTGGCAAAGGCTGTGTTATCTGCCGTTTTGCATCTCATTTCCGTTCCTGCTCAATCCGGCTCGTCAAACCACAGACCTCTGCTTTCTTTAAAGTCCGCAGCAACTCCCTGTGCGGGCTATGGATAAAATATATAAAAATATATAAAAGAAACTGCGCGCCTGTCGCATGAAGGGACAGCTGCGCAAAATACCCATCATAATTTATTCTTTTTAATTGTACCTTTCTACAGCAAAGATGTCAAGAAGCATCTTGTCGCCGCCATCACAATCAAACTATTGGAAAGTCATCTTCTCCTTATACCGAAACTTGCGCTGCTGTGCACAATCGCATATAATAAAGGATATGCAGCATAAAGCGGTGTTTTTGTGGAACAATTCTCCCCAGGAGCCGCTGTACAGAAAGGATGCAGAATATGACAGCAATCAAACACGTGGACATCTTTACCGACGGCGCCTGCTCGGGCAACCCGGGTCCGGGCGGCTATGGGGTCATCCTGCGCTATAAAGGGGTCAACAAGGAGCTTTCCGGCGGCGAGCCGAACACCACCAACAACCGCATGGAGCTGACCGCCGTCATCACCGGTCTGGCTGCTTTAAAGGAGCCGTGCGAGGTGACACTCTACTCCGATTCCCGCTATATCATCGATGCCATCCAAAAGGGCTGGGCAAAAAAATGGCAGGCAAACCACTGGATGCGCAATGCCAAGGAGCCTGCCCTCAATTCCGACTTGTGGGAACAGCTGCTCGGTCTGCTCGAGCGCCATCAGGTCACCTTTGTCTGGGTCAAGGGTCATGCCGGTCACCCGGAAAATGAGCGCTGCGACCAGCTGGCGGTGCAGGCTTCCATGCGGGCAGCCGGTCAGGCATAGTCCTTTGCTTTCAGGGCAAATGGTAAAAATCTGCGAATTTTGCCGTTTGCCACTTGCAAAATATACTTTTTGCGTATATAATTAAATCGGATTCAAAATTCCTTGTTTTAACCGACTTTCAACCGGTGACGACAAACCCTACACCAAGATGAAAGGACGATCTGTTTTATGGAACGATTTGTTTATGCCGACAACGCGGCAACCACCAAAATCACCCAGCCGGTGCTGGATGCAATGATGCCTTACCTGACCGAAGAGTACGGCAATCCCTCCAGCCTGTACCGCTTTGCCAACCGCGCCAAACGTGCGCTGGAGCAGGCACGCGCCGAAGTAGCGCAGGTACTGGGAGCCGACCCATTTGAAATTTTGTTCACTGCGGGCGGCAGCGAGGCTGACAACTGGGTCAAAGAAGTGATGCGTACCCAGAAGGCAAAGGGCAAAAATCACTTCATCACCACCGCAGTGGAGCACCACGCGATGCTGCATTCGGCACAGCGGCTGCAAAAGGAAGGCTATGAGGTCACCTTTATTCCGGTGGACCGTGAGGGTCAGATCGACCCGGAGGACATCCGCCGCGCCATCCGTCCCCAGACCGGACTGGTTTCCATCATGTTTGCCAACAACGAAATCGGAACCATCTACCCTATCAAGGAAATCGGAGCCATCTGCCGCCAGGCAGGCGTTCTGTTCCACACCGATGCTGTACAGGCGGTCGGACACGTAAAAATCAACGTAAAAGAAATGAATATTGATATGCTCTCCCTGTCTGCTCACAAATTCCACGGACCGAAGGGAGTAGGCGCCTTCTACTGCCGCAGAGGAATTCCGCTGAACAATCTGATTGACGGCGGCGCACAGGAGAGAGGCAAACGCGCAGGCACCGAAAATGTAGCCGGCATCGTGGGACTTGCCACTGCGCTGCGCATTGCAGACAGCGAGCTTGAGCAGACCGCTCCCCGCCTGACCGCTATGCGGGACCGCCTGATCGACGGCATCCTGCAATCGGTCCCGATGTGCCGTCTGAACGGCTCGCGCACCAACCGTCTGCCGGGCAACTGCAACATCTCCTTTTTGGGATTGGAGGGCGAATCCCTCCTGCTGCGTCTGGACCTTGCGGGCATTGCCGCTTCTTCCGGTTCCGCCTGCGCCTCCAGCTCGCTTGACCCAAGCCATGTGCTGCTTGCCATCGGTCTGCCGCATGAGGTCGCACACGGCTCGGTACGGCTGTCGCTGTCCGATTTGAACACCGAAGAGGATGTCGATTATATTCTGGAAAAGCTGCCGCAGATCGTTTCTACCCTGCGTCAGATGAGCCCGCTGTGGGAACAGATTCAAAAGGGCGAGGTTTCCTTCGAGCTGTAATTTCTTCGATCATAACTGTTTAATTGATATAAATTTTTTAGCAACATTGACCGATGGACAACAGATTGTCCATCTTCGAAAGGATGAAAAAACATATGATGTATTCTGATAAAGTTTGGGACCACTTCACCAATCCACGCAACGTTGGCGAGATTGCAGACGCCGACGGCATCGGCGAGGTAGGCAACGCTACCTGCGGCGATATTATGAAAATTTACCTGAAAATCAACGGCGACATCATCACCGATGTCAAGTTTAAAACCTTCGGCTGCGGCGCTGCTATCGCTACCAGCTCGATGGCAACCGAGATGATCAAGGGCAAACCGCTCAGCGAAGCACTTCAGCTGACCAACAAGGCAGTTGTAGAGGCACTGGACGGACTGCCGCCGGTCAAGGTCCACTGTTCGGTCCTGGCAGAGCAGGCAATCAAACACGCGATTGCCGACTACTACCGCCGCAACGGCATCGACCCGACTCCATTCGTCGGTGAGCTGACCGACCCAGAGGCTTGCCATGTCCACTAAACGGGTATTGGCAGCGGTCAGCGGAGGGGTCGATTCCTCGGTCGCTGTCCATCTGCTGCGTCAACAGGGATATGAGGTCGAAGGGGTCATCCTGGAATTTTCTCCTGCGCATCGGGCGGCGGTCGAGTCCGCACGGGTCATCGCAGAACAGATGAAGATGCCGTTGCACGTCATCGAGTGTCATCGGGAGTTTGAGGAAAACGTCATCCTGCCCTTCTGCCGGGAATATCGGGAAGGACGCACCCCCAACCCCTGCATCCTGTGCAACCCTTCCACCAAATTTGCCCTCATCTGCAAAGCTGCGGCAGAGCTGGGATTTGATTTCGTTGCGACCGGTCACTATGCCCGGGTCGAGCATCAGTCCGGCGGCACCGCTGTGCTGAGAAAATCCGACTGCCTGGAGCGCGACCAGTCCTATATGCTCTATCGTCTGACCCAGCAGCAGCTGTCGATGCTGCTGCTGCCGCTGGAGGATCTGGAAAAGACACAGGTGCGCCAGATTGCACATCAGCTGGGTCTTGCCTGCGCCGATGCTCCCGACAGCCAGGAAATCTGCTGGCTGCCCGACGGAGACTACGCCTCCTTCATCGAGCAGAAGCTGGGCAGCTGTCCTGCCGGCGAGTTCATCTCTCCCGATGGTACAGTCTGCGGACAGCACAAAGGGCTTTTGCATTACACCGTCGGTCAGCGCAAGCATCTGGGTGTTGCCTTGGGGTATCCGGTCTTTATCCGCTCCATCGACCCGCAGAGCAACCGCATCTATCTTGCCCGCACCGGCGAGGAGTACGCACAGGGGGTGCTGCTGCGCGATTGCGTCATCCAGCCAAACCCGCTGCTTGCCCTGCATCAGCCTGCACGCGCACAGGTCAAGGTGCGCTCCCGCGCGCCCGATGCGCCTGCCACCATCACCCTGCTGCCGGATGGTTGCGCCCATGTCCTGTTTGACACACCGCAGCGCGCTCCGGCTCCCGGGCAGTCGTGCGTCATCTACGACGGCGACATCGTTTTGGGTGGAGGTTTTATCGAAAAGCAGCTTCTTTCTGAAGCCTAAAGTTAACAGGACAGCAAAATTGCTGTCCTGTTTTTTATCGTTACCAAGCCATAAAAAAAGGTCTGCTATTTCGCAGACCTTTTTTCATTTTTAATATTCAAAATGATTGGCAGCAGGCTCGACCGATACCTTTTCCATGATGACACGCTCGCCGGTTGCATCGGTAGCAGCGATTTTGTCTACAACCTCCATACCCTCAAACACCTGTCCGAAAACAGAATGTTTGTAATCCAGCCATGGGGTGCCGCCGATTTCCTGATACTTTGCAATCACTTCCTCCGGGAAGCCCTGACCGCGCGCATTGACACCGATCTCCTTCATCTGAGAAAGCAAACCCGGGTCGCAGTCGTTTGCCTGTACGATGAAGAACTGGCTGCCGTTGGTGGAAGGACCTGCATTTGCCATCGACAGTGCACCGCGGAAGTTGCGCAGCTCAACGTCGAATTCATCCTCGAACGGTCTTCCCCAGATGCTTTCGCCGCCCATGCCGGTGCCTTCCGGGTCGCCGCCCTGAATCATAAAGCCGTTGATGACGCGGTGGAAGCTGACACCGTCATAGTAACCCTCTTTTGCATGGGTCACAAAGTTTTCGACTGTCTTTGGTGCTTTTTCCGGGAACAATCTCATCTTGATGGTTCCCATGTTGGTCTTCATTACGATTACTTCGCTGTCCTTTGCCGGTTTTTCAAACTGATACATCTGATTTACCTCCTGTACTGGTGCAGATTATTCTGCATATTCAAAGTAGTCGGCTGCCGGTGCGACGGTGATGGATTCAATCAGAACCCGCTCTCCTTCGTCCACCATGCCGTTTTGGTCGGTATTCTTTGCCTGCGCTACAATCTCATCGACGATGTCCATGCCGCTGAACACCTGTCCGAAAACAGAATGTTTGTAGTCCAGCCATGGGGTGCCGCCGATCTCCTGATATTTGGCGATGACCGCCTCGGAGTAGCTCTCTCCGCCGTCCTGCTCTGCCACCGCCTTCATGCTGTCAATCATCTGGGAAGGGCAACTGGATGCCTGTACGATGAAGAACTGGCTGCCGTTGGTGTTGGTGCCGCTGTTTGCCATCGACAGCGCGCCGCGGAAGTTGTGCAACTCGGGAGCAAACTCGTCCTCGAACGCCTCTCCCCAGATGCTTTCGCCGCCGGTGCCGTCGCCCTTCGGGTCTCCGCCCTGAATCATAAAATCTTCGATGACACGATGGAAGCTGATGCCGTCATAGTAGCCATCCTTTGCGTGGGTCAGGAAATTTTCCACCGCCTTGGGTGCATACTGTGGAAAGAACATCACGCCGATGTCTCCTGCGGTTGTGTGGAGGATTGCCACCTCGCTGTCCTTGTCCGGGTTGTTAAACTGTGCCAGACCGCTTTCATCCGAAAGGGTCATTTTTTCGGTTTGTCCTGCCGACTGCTGGGTGGTTTCCTCCGGCTTTGTCTGGCTCTGCTCGGTCTGTTCAGTCTGCTCGGTCTGTTCGGCAGTAGACTGCTCCTGAGGCTTTTTATTATCCGAGCATCCGCTCAGTGCTGTCATACTCATCATAGCTGCCAGCAGCAACGCCAGCATCTTTGTTTTAGAATTTTGTTTCATCTTTTTGTTCCTCACAATTCAAAATAGATCTGCCCTGTCATTGTACCCAAAAAGGGGAAAAAAATCAAGCCCCTTGCCCTGCTGTGCTGACTTGGGCAAAGGGCTTTTCAATGCCTTACTGATGTGGTTGACCAAACAGAATCAGCTGCTCCACAGGCTGGCTGTCCGTCTGCTTAGCGCGCGCCTGTTCGCTATCCTCCTGTTGCTGTCCGTACTTCTGGATGGTCACACAGAAAATTTCCACCTCGGTCACCGCATCGGGGTCGGAATCGGGTGTGCCGGAGATGATGGCATCCACCACATCCATTCCTTCGACCACCTGTGCAAACACTGTGCGGTGCAGCCACTCGTCCGGATAGCCGCCGTAGTCCTCAAACAGCCGAACCAGCTGAGAAGGATAATTGCTGGCAGTCATCTGCTCGATCTCCTCCTGGCTGACCGGATGGGTTCCCGAAATATAAAAACGGCTATCCACCGTTCCTTCGGGAGCATAGGCGACCACTGCTCCCGGGATAGTCCCCAGATTATAGGAAATCTCCTGCTCGAGCGGCTCGTCGTAGATGCTCTCGCCCGGCTCTGTCAAAGGCTTACCGCTGCCGGCAAACAGCCTGCACTTGCCGCTTCCCTCCCGTTGCCGTTCGATATAGGAGATTTTCTGTCCGTCAAAATAGCCGGACTTTGCAAGCTGGATAAAATTCTCTACTGTTTTAGGCGCTTCACTTGGGAAAAAACGCATCTTGAAATCACCCTGCGAGGTTTCTACCACCGCAATATCCTCGCCGGCTACCATCTGCTCGGTCTGCATCAGCACAATCTTGCTCTGGTCGAAGCTTTTGATACCCTGCCCCAACGGTGCGCACGCCGACATCGTCAGCAGCATACACGCACTCAGCACCACCGAGGACAACTGTTTGACCATCCTGTTTTCACCGCCTTACTGCAACTTTTTCTTTTATAAACCGCTTCTGCTCCGATAGCGGATTTTCTTTTTTGTGTTTGGTTGTACAGCAACTGCCCAACCTTTTGCTTTTTCATTATATAACAGATTTGGAGGATGCGGTTAAACAAATTGTAAACATTGATAAAACTCCTTTTTCCGACAAAAAATCCCCCGCCATACCGGTGTACAGCGGAGGATTTTGGTCCATCCTATTTTGGGAAAGAAAAGCCTATTTGCCAAAGCTTTCAAACTTACCGTCCCAGACGATTGCACGATAATTTTCGCGATCGGTCGCGCCCTCGGTGCTGATGAACAGCAGACGGGAGTTTTCATCCAGACCCAGCTGGTCGCGCAGCGCTTTGAGCGATGGATTCAGCAGAATTTCGCTGACACATCCAAAGGCGGAGGCGCCGGATTCACCGGAGATGATGCGTTCATCCTCGCCCACCGGGCTGCTCAGGATGCGCATTCCCTTGGCAGCGGCATAGTCCGGGAAGGAGATGAAGTAATCGGCACAGCCGCGCAGAACTTCCCATGCAATCGGGCAAGGCTCTCCGCAGGCAAGACCTGCCATGATGGTGTTCATCTCCTCGGTAACAAAGTGCATCTGTCCGTCGGCGGCTTTCGCGGTGCGGAACAGGCAGTCGGCTTTGTTTGGCTCAACCACCGTGATGACCGGCTTGTTCTCAGTGTAAACGTTGGTGAAGTAGCCTGCCAACGATGCCGGCATCGAACCTACGCCTGCCTGCAAAAAGATGTGGGTCGGTGGCTGCAATCCCCGCTCCTGCAAGCTGACACGAATCTCATTTGCCATGGTGGTGTAGCCCTGCAAAATCCAAGAAGGCACCTCGGTGTAGCCGTCCCAGGAGGTGTCCTGTACCAGCACACAGTCCGGCTGCTCGGCGCGCTGTTTGGCAAGGCGCACGGTATCATCATAGCGTAGGTCGGTGATGGAGGCATCGGAATTTTCCTTGCGGATGTTTTCCAGTCTTTCCTGTGCCGAGCCTTTTGGCATATAGACCACCGAGCGCTGTCCCAGCTGGTTTGCGGTCCAGGCAACACCTCTGCCATGGTTGCCGTCGGTCGCTGTTACAAAAGTCAGCTGACCCAGCTGTTTTTGAATCTCCTGCGAGGTCATCACCTGAAAGGGCAGCTCCGAAATATCTCTGCCCAGGCGCTGTGCGATGTAGCGTCCAATGGCAAACGAACCGCCCAGCACCTTGAAGGCGTTGAGCCCAAAGCGGTAGGACTCATCCTTGACATAAATTTCCCCTACGCCCAGCTGCTGTGCAAGGCACTTCTGTCTGCGCAGCGGGGTCGGCTGATACTGCGGGAAGCTGCTGTGAAAGGCGGTCGCCTTGTCGGCAATCTCCTGATTTAAAAAGCGGATGTCCGGGTCGGTTTGTCCCATTGCTTTGTGGTCATAGCGTACAATCTCAAATCCTTCGGTCATTGCTCTCTCTCCGTTTCTGATTTTGATTTCTCCCCGCATCCTTCCAAATTTAACAGGGAGTTTACCATGATTGTACCCTAGACCTTCACATTTTGCAAGGGCAGAACCGCTGATTTTTTACTTTTTCCACCAAGCTTTCCCGCCTTTGCTCTTGACATTTTTGTAGGAAGGATATAAAATCTTACCAGATACCATGAAATGTAGTTTTTTATACTATATTTACAGAAAGGAATCTGATTTTATGAACCACGAAAAAGTTGCTATTCTGGTGGACTCCGGCAGCGATGTGCCTGCCGAGCTGCTGGAACGTTACCATATTTTTATGATCCCGCTCAAGATTCTCTTTCACGAGGCGGAGTATCTGGATGGGCTGACCATCGATGCCTGTGAGGTCTACCGCCGCCTGCCCACAGAAATTCCCAAGACCTCTCTGCCGGACGGCGGACTGATTACTTCCGTTCTGGACAGAATCTATCAGGAGGGCTACCGCAAGGTGCTGGCAATCTGCATCTCCGGTCATTTAAGCGGAACCTGCAACCTGCTTCGGCTGCTCTGCGACGAATACGAAGGGCTGGAATGCTGTGTACTCGACTCGAAAAATATCTCCATCGGCAGCGGCATCCTTGCCATTCGCTGCGCCCAACTGCTGGAGGAAGGGATGGATTTTGCCTCCCTGTGTCAGCAGGCACAGCAGATGATTGGCAACAGCAAAATCTTTTTCTGTTTAAAAACGCTGGAATATCTGCAAAAGGGCGGCAGAATCGGCAAGCTGGCAGCAATGCTCGGCGGCGCCATTGCCCTAAAACCAATCATCTCCTGCAACGAAGAGGGCTGCTACTACCCGATTGCCAAGACCATCGGGCGCGCACCCTCCATCCGCAAGGTGCTGGAGCTGGCACAAAAATTTGCCGAAGGCTGTCCAAAGGTGATGCTGGCAGTTATGCACGGCGGCGCACCCGAAGAAGCGCAGGCACTGGCAGAGGAGGTCCGCCGACGGATTCCGCAGGGAGTCATCGAAGTCCGCGGGCAAATCAGTCCGGCTTTGGGCGTACACACCGGTCCCGGACTGGTGGGTATCTGTGTGCTGAAGATGGAATAAAACAACGGGACAGGAGAAATATTCTCCTGTCCCGTTTAGGTTGTGTCCTATTTGTGCAGCAGGCAGCGGTAACGCAAAACGGATTGCGTTCCATACTGCACCCGTTCTTCTTTGGTCGTAAATCCGACCTTCCGGTAAAAACCGACTGCCTCCCCGTCGGTCTGTGCAGTAAGGGATGTCAGGTTGTACTTTTGCATTGCCCGCTCAATCAACCTGCTGCCGATTCCCCGGTGACGCTCCTGCGGACAGACGGAAATCCCAACGATTTCTGCCTGCTGTCCCTGTATGCAAAGGACAATCATACCCAGCAGGCGGTTTTCTTCCACCGCAGCATACACCTTGATGCGTTTATCCTGCAACCATTGCTCTGCCTTCTGGAAATATTTCTCCCGGGTCGGCTGGTAAAGGCAATGGCAAAACACCTCATACCCGCCTGCCAGCTCCTCCCACTCGGTCACTTCTCTTTCCTGCAACGCTTTCCCTCCATAAGAAAAACAGAACCCTCCACAGCAGAATACAATTCTGCTGTGGAGGGTCTTATGGTTTGATTCGTCAAATTTGTCCGATTTTAGCGCAGCCTCATACAAACCAAAGCTTATCCCAGCATCGAGATCAGCATATAGATCCAGTGAGCGGCAACACCTGCGCACAAACCGCCGATGGTGTGGCTGATGATGGCTTTGCCGGTCATCTTGCTGTAACCCAAGCTGTCCATCATCGCAACGTGGGTGCTCAGATAGCCACTCCAGCACATACACATTGCAGTAAAGACTGCGATGTCGTTTCCACCTGCTGCACCTTCCTGTACCAGCTTCGGCACCAGACCGATAGCTGCGCCCGCTGCACCCAGAGAGGTGATTGGAACCGAGATACCCTGGTTGCTGGTGAAACCGAACAGAGGCTTGAGCAAAAAGTCAATCTTGTCACCCAATGCCGGCAGCAGAGCAATACCCTCGTAGGCAGCGCCGGTGTAGGTGCCGTCAGCCGACGGACCGTTGGTGAACATCATCACCAATGTACAGATAATCAGTACACCCGGAATGATTGCCAGACCCATGTCAACGCCGGTTTTGCCTCCATCGAGGATGGCGGTCATAAAACGGGTTCCGGTATTGCCGGGACGAACCATACGATAGTCGGTATACATGATAGCGTTGATACCTTCTACCTCGCACATCTCTGTTTTGCCGTACTCCTTGGCTGTGAACATCAGCATCAAACGAACACTGATGATACTGCCGATGATAGCGCCGAGGTTACCAATCAGTGCCGGAACTACAAAACTTTCTCCGGTCGGAGAAGCGATGCCCACCATGAAAGAGGTGATGATCAGACCCATACCGAAAGCGGTACCGATGTTGGTCAGCGCCGGCAGCTGGTAGCGTTTAAAATAGCGGCGGAAGCCCTGGTCCTCTGCCAGCGTCAGGATTGCCGGGTTATCCGACAGATAGGTTGCCAGAATACCGACCACGCTCGCACCGGGCAGATCGTACACCGGCTTCATCAGCGGAGAAAGCACCTTGTTGATGATGGCAACGATACCAAACTCAGTGAACAAACCGGACAGTGCGCCTGCCAGTACCGCGATTGCCATGATATAGAACACGGTGTCCAGCAGCAGCTGGTATGCTGTCTGCATCATGGTGTTGAGCATATTGATCATACCCATCTTTGAGGCGAGCAACCCGAATACCGCCAGGAAAATCGCCAGGAAAACAAAGCTTTCCATGCTTACTACCTTTTTAATATTGGGATGATCATTTAACTGTGTCTGAGAATCCATCCTTCTTATTCCCTCCTGCAATCTTCATTTTGCATTTTCAGCTGCACCTCATGCAGCTTTTCTACTCGCAATCATAGCACAATGCACATAACCCTGTCAATAAGCAGTTACTTTTTAAGCATACTGTACTATTTTTATGTTTAATTTTATGAAATATTATGAACACTTTTTTACCAACACCCAGCTAAATCTAATTTTTTTCCAAAATATAAGCACTCCCACAACTTTTTAGCTGTGGGAGTGCTTATATTTTGATTATCTTATAATGAAAGTAAACTCGGATACAGGTTTCTTTTTATCCGTCCCTTCTGCAATGGGTATTCAAAAAACTTTTCAGCCGTCCGCTTTGCGGATGGTCAAAAATCTACTGCGGTGTCCCCTGCTCCTGCACCTTGCCGTCCGCCAGAAAGATGACACGGTCCGCCACCGAACGGGCAAAGCCCATCTCATGGGTGGTCAGCAGCATGGTCATATGGCGGGCTGCCAGCTTGCGGATGACCTCCAGCACGCCGCCCACCAGCTCCGGGTCCAGCGAGGAGGTCGGCTCATCCAGCAGCACCAACTTCGGACCGGTCACCATTGCCCTGCCGATGCCGATGCGCTGTTGCTGCCCGCCGGACAGACGGGAGGGGTATTCGTTTGCCTTGTCCGCCAGACCCACCATCCGCAGCACATCCTGCGCCTTCTTTTCTGCCTGCGGTTTATCCATCTTCTGAACCAGCAGCAGCGGCACCATGATGTTTTCCAAAGCGGTCTTGTTGGAAAACAGACTGTACTGCTGAAAAACCATCGAGCTTTGCCCACGCAGCTGGTACTGCTGCTGCCGCGAGATGTGCGACGCACTCACCTCGACCTTGCCTAAGCGGATGCTGCCTTCTTCGGTCATCTCCAGCAGGTTGATGCAGCGCAGCAGGGTCGATTTTCCGGTGCCGGACGGTCCGATGATTGCCACAACCTCCCCCTGATTCACCTGTAAATCCACTCCATCAAGCACTGTATGTTCTCCAAAGGTCTTTTTGAGTCCTCGTACCTACAGCATCGCCTGTGTCATTTTCCATCTTCCCTTCTGTTGTACATCAATACATTCTGGAAAGCCAACGTTCCAACAGCTTTTGCAGATAATTAAAGACCGTTACTATCAGCCAGTAGACAATCATCACCGCTGTAAAGGATTCCAAAAAACGCAGGTTGGTCGAGCCTTCCATCTTTGCCACCGCCATAATCTCGGTGACACCCAGCGTGAACGCCAGCGACGACTGCTTGATGATGTCCACAAAGTTGTTGGACAGTCTCGGCACCGCTACCCGCACCGCCTACGGCAGCACGATGTGGCCTTTTCCTCCGTCAGCTGTGTCTGTGCTCCGCAGGCGGTCAGCAGAGTCAGCGATAAGGTCAACAGCAATGCCAATAAACCCTTCAATTTCATCAAAAATTCTCCTCTCTCTTGTTTATTTTTATCTATCCCGTAAATATACATTTATTATACTATACCTGTCTTTTTGTCATTAACCCATTGTCAATCCCGCCAACTGGCAAAGCTGTGAAATTCACCAATCGTTTACAGTTATTCTATTTTTTATAACAAAAAAAGACAGGATTCTTATCGATTATCCTGTCTTTTGTAACATATTTACTTTTCTTTTTGCCAAGAGGCGGTGTTATTAGCTCTCCAGCTTTCCCATCCACCATGCGATTGCCGCACCGGCTGCCAAGGTAAAAAGAGAAACGATAGTCTGCACACCGGGGGTAAAACCTGCATTGAGCAAAATCGGCGGCACCGAGCCGGCAATCAGACCCAGGATAGCAAAATAGGTCTGCTGTTCGTAGCGCTTCATGCACCAGTTGATTCCCTTTGCACCAAAGAAGATGCCCAGCAGCACACCCACACCCACCGGAAGCAACAGCGGGATGTTCAGGTCGGAGATGGCAGTCAGCACCGAGGTATAGACGCCCAGCAGCACCATGACCATCGAACCGCTGATGCCCGGCATAATCATGCAGGCTGCCGCAACCGCAGCCGACATCAGCAGACGAATGGCTGTGAGGGGTGTCAGGGTGGTAATCAACGCACTGGAAGCGTCCGAAACATTCTGGAAAATGGTCATCAGCAGCATGACTGCAAAGCTGACTGCAAAGGGCAACAGACTGATTTTTTGAAAGGATTCTTTTCTGGCACGCCGAAAAATCATCGGGATACTTCCCAAAATCAACCCTAAAAAGAAAAGGTTGGTGGGCATCGGGTAGCCTTCCAGCAAAAATTTGATCAGGTGGCTGAACAGCACAATTCCCAGCACTGCTCCGATGCCGATAGGGAAAAGATAGAGCAGCGAATTTTTAAAATCGCGGCGCAGGTCGGATACTGCTCCGATCAGTCGGTCATAGATGCCCATGACCACTGCCATCGTTCCGCCGCTGACACCAGGGATGATGTTGGCAACTCCGACGACCAGTCCTTTGAGTACGCGGGAGAGAAATTCCATATTACTTGACTCCTTACTTTACATCACAGCGTGATGATACCGTCTATCCGCAAAGCCGTTGTCTGCGGCTCTTTGATTATACCGCGAACCAGCGGGTGAATCAAGCTGAAATTTTCTTTTTTCCCCTGCCCCAGACCCCTGCCGTCATGGTGAATACCCCGCCCACCAGAATCGGCAGGTAGAAGGTAAACAGCCTCCACAGCAGGATGGCAAGGCTGAGGACGCTGGCAGGAAAAAACAGACCGAACACGGTATGAAAGCCGATTTCTGCCCCTGCCGCCGCTCCCGGCAATGGGATGAAGGAGGTAAAGTTTAACACAAATGCACCCGCGCACACCATCAGCAGCACATCCGCCCTTCCCATCCCAAAAGCATAAAAGATGCACAGCGGCACCAGAAAAAATGCAGTCAGCTGCACGGCAGTCAGCAGAGACATCTGAAGGATTCCCCACCAATCGCTGCGGATTTGCGCAAAGCCCTGATAAAATTCTTCCAACTCCTTCTGCATTCGCTCGGCTGCCTGCTGTGCCGTCTGCTCTTTTATGAGGTGAATCCGCTGCAACAACGAAAGGATACCGTACAAAAACCGTTCGGTCGGTCTGCGCAAAAATCCCAGACAAAGCAGTCCGACAATGACCAGCAGGTTGATGCCAAAGCCTGCCGCTGCCAGCCAGCCGACCAGCGGGACCCTGCCGGCAAACTGCCGAAAGCACAGCGCCAGCGTGACCGCTGAATAGAGGGTAAGTACAAACTGGTAGACGATGAATTTAATCAGCAGTGAACAGCTGGCAAAGGAGAGCGCCACCCCTTTTTTCATCAGATACAGCGCCTGCATCGGCTGACCGCCGCTGGCAAACGGGGTGATGCAGTTAAAAAACTGCCCGATCATCGTTGCTCGAAAGGTGTCGCAGGGCGCCTGCTGCGGAGAAAAACGTTTGAGCGCCAGATGCAGTTCGGTCGATTCCAGCACCCAGTAGACCACCATCAGCCCTGCGGCTCCGGCAAGCCAGCGCAGACGCACGCTGCAAAACAGTTCCCACAGCCGCTGCGGTGTATACTGGGTACACAACCAGATTGCCATGACCACAAAGGTGGCAACCGCAAACAAAAAGCCTGCGGCATATCTGCCGTTTTCCTGCTTCATCTCCATCCTCCTCCTGCAAGCTGGACGACCGGACTGCGTCTTCTGCGCTCACTCTGCCGCTGCAAGCTCTCCTGCAAGCACAGGTGGTAAAATTCCTGCCACATTCCCAGCACGTGCTGTTCGCTGTAAAAGCGGTTTCCCTGTGCGCTCATCGCACACGCCCGGGCGTAGTATGCTTCATCCCGGCTCAGCTGCATCAGTTGGGCAATAAACTGCCGGTTATCCGCCGCCTTTAGATAGTATCCGTCCAAAATTACCTGATACAGAGACAAATCCCGCAACAGAATCGGCTTGCCGCAGCTCATCGCCTCCAGCACCGTCATCGGGAACAGCTCGTCATAGCTTGGCAGCAGCATAACATCTCCCAGCTGGTAGAGCTGCGGCATCTTTTTCCGCTCGATAAGCCCGGTGAAGTGCAGGTTGTCCGAATGGTCGTGCAGCAGCTTTTCCAGCTCCTTGTGTCCGTCGCTCATCCCGCCGAAGGCAAAATCTCCCGCCCACACAAACTGCATCTGCGGCAGTGCCTTGGCAATCTGCGCAAACTCCAGCACCCCTTTGCGGGTTTGCAGCTGACCGGCACAGACAACGGTGAAGCGCTCCGGGTCCAGTCCCCAGCTGCTGCGAAGTTCCTTGACCTGCCGACGGTCTACCTGCGAAAAAACGCTGCCCGAAACATAGTTCGGAATGAAGGTAATCTTCTGCGGGTCGATACCGTAGGCTGCCAGCTTTGGGATAAAGCAGGGATTGACGGTGACCAGCCGGTCCATGCTTTTATAAAAGGAAATCAGGTAGCTGTAAAAAGCCTGACGCGCCACACTTGGCAGATGCAGGCTCTGCTCCACCGTTTCCGGCAGAAAATGCACCGAGCCGACTGCAATCCCTTTGGATTTGATGGCAGGCAGACGCAGGAAAAACTCCGGGTTCACCGTATGGATGTGGGTGATGTCGCCGTCGGTTTTGTCGTTGATGGAGATGCGCAGAGAATAATCACTGCTGTCCCCTGTTCTTCTGTCCAGCCTGCCGTTGATTAAACGAAGCTCCTCCTCATAGGCGGACAGCACTCCCTGTCCTTTGACCATATCTGCATGCGAGAGCATATTCAATCTATATTCCTTCATCAGAGCTTCCTCCTTTGATGTGACATCCGGTTTGTTTTCTTCTGCTGATAAAACGAGGCTCCGTCCTTGTGGGCTACACCTGTGATAAAAGTTCATAAACAAATTTGTTTTCGTTCACATTCATTGTACGGCGCCATCGGTGCAGATGTTGTCCCATCGGCTCGAAGGAAGGATTGGGAAAACAAAAAACAGACCGCAGCGCCCATCATGGCACTGCGGTCTGTTTTTATTTTTTCATTAGTCTTCATCCAGCTCGTTGACCTGATAGCACAGGGTCATCAGGCTGTCGCCCAGGTGGACATTCTCCACTACAATCGGAGTTCCCTTGTCGCGGTGACGCAGACCCAGATCATAGTGAGAAAAGTTCCAGAAGGCGCGGATGCCGTAGCTGATCAGCCGGTCACCCAGCTCTTCCACTACGTCCTTTGGCAGACACAGCACCGCTGCATCCGGCTTGTTCTTCTGGCAAAAGCTTTCCAGCTCGCTTTCCGGCATAATTTCGATGCCGTGAATCTTTTGTCCAATCAGTTTTGGGTTCTTGTCGAAAATTCCAATCATCCGAAAGCCCTTTGCCTCAAAGGAGAGGTGCTTGACCAGCGCCATACCAAGGTTGCCCGCACCCAGCAGGATAATCTTTCTTCCTTTGTTGAGTCCCAAAATATTTCCGATTTCCTCATACAGAGCATCCACATTGTAACCGTAGCCCTGCTGACCAAAGCCGCCAAAGCAGTTGAGGTCCTGCCGAATCTGAGAAGCGGTCAGGTTCATCAGCTCCGCCAGCTCCCTTGAGGAGATGCGGTGTACATCGCGCTGAATTAAATCGTACAAAAACCGGTGGTACCGCGGCAGCCTTCGGATGACCGAAGCAGAAACTCCCTCATATCTCGCCATAACTTTTTACCCTATCCTTTCTGTTTCCCTGTTTGCAAAAACAGCTGCATTTTATAAAAGGTGTCCCTCTGCACGGCACTGTATCCTGCCGCAGACAGACAAAAATTCATATAGGTTTATTGTATTCTTCTGACAGCAGTTTGTCAATCTTTTGCGCGTGCTTTCCCATCCCTTCTCCCTGCCAAAAATCCTTCCACACTCCCTTGGAAACCTGCTGTATCTTTCCTTTATGGACATACTTTGTTCATAATTATCGGTTATAATGAAAACGAAGAGAATATAACCGGACATGATTTTCGTACAATCTGACTGAAACACTGTCAGGAAGAACAAATCTTCCTCGCAGAAGGGTTGGCGAAAACTGTCATCGGATCATGCCACATCACTAAAAACCCGAATAGGATGGATTTGCAAAATGGAAATCATAAAAAATGAACTATCTTCTTCGTTGGGAAGCACCGCTGTGCTGGTCACCAACCAGTTTCAGTGCGAGCGCCTGATTCAAGCCGGACGCAGTGTTGCGGACATCTCCAAAACCGATTTGATCGTACTGAATGTACAAAGCAACGAATACCCTGCAAACCCTGATGCCATCCAGTATCTGTTCAACATCGCCTCCCAAAACAGCGCGATGATGAACGTGATGTATGCTGAGGACATCTTTAAAACCATCGTGCAGTACATACGGGAGAATAAGACCGCTTATGTCGTCACCGGTATCCCGCAGACCAAAAACTCGGTTCTGCACCAAATCTGGAACAAATTTGCTCACGTCACCTTTTTTGTTGTGGATGAAAAGGGCACTCTGCATGAGGTGACCGACAAAAGCATCTATCAAAAAAGCGTTGTACATTCTTAAAATCGGAAGGAGGTCCTCTTGTGAACACAGAAAACCTGATTGAAACTAACGATTCGGGCATTCTCTGGCAAACCTTTTCCCTGCCTTCTTCCTGCCCGGGAGAAAATGTCTTCTGCCGCCTGGCACAGCCACAGACACCCTTTCGTGGAATCGTCCAAATCTCCCATGGGATGTGCGAGTATATCGACCGCTACCTGCCCTTTTTCCGTTTTCTGGCAAAGGAAGGCTTTGTCGTCTGCGGCAACGACCACTTAGGGCACGGCAAAAGCTGCCCCGATGCCTCCCGACTGGGCTTTTTCTCCTCTCAAAACGGCTACCATCAGCTGGTGGAGGATTTGCACAGCGTTTCGCTCTATTTAAAAAAGAGGTATCCTGACCTGCCGCTGTTTTTGTTTGGACACAGCATGGGCTCTATGATTGCACGTCTGTATCTTTCCAAGCACGCCGACCTGCTTGCCGGTGTGGTGCTATGCGGCACAGCCGGACCAAACCCTGCGTCCCGCGCCGGAATGGCAATCTGCCGCAAGGTCATCGCCTCCAAAGGGGAGATGTATCATTCCCAGAAGCTGTACGACCTGCTGTTTGGCTCCTTCAACAAGCGTTTTTCCAACCAGCGCACCGACTTTGACTGGCTCAGTCGCGACCAGAAGGAGGTAGATGCCTATATTCAGGACCCGCTGTGCGGTTTTCCCTTTACTGCGGCGGCATATCTGGATTTAATTTCCCTGCAATACTACTCCAACACGAAGCTCTGGTACAAGACCCTGCCGCAAAATCTGCCGATGCTGCTGATTTCCGGCAGCATGGACCCGGTGGGAGGGTATGGAAAAGGAATCTCTGCCATTGCCAAAAATTTGCACAACGTCGGCATCCAGGACCTGACTGTCTGGCTCTACCCCGAAGCACGGCATGAGCTGCTCAACGAATTGAATCGGGATGAGGTCATGCGGGATGTTCTTTCCTGGCTGGCGCTCCACTCTGCTGAATAAGTTTTTCTATCAAAACAGCCCGAACGCAAAGTACGTTCGGGCTGTTTGTTTGCAATCATTGATTTTCCTAGCAGAAAAATCCGCCGTTTGGACTGATGACCTGACCGGTCACGAAGGATGCCTGCTCCCCTGCCAAAAACAGTGAAACCTGCGCAATCTGCTGCGGGGTCCCGATAGTACACAGCGGCGTTTCCTCCCGCAGCTGGTCCATCACCTCCTGCCCGAGGGCGCCGTTCATCTCGGTGTCCACCACGCCGGGCGCGATGCAGTTGACCCGGATGCCGGAAGGTCCAACCTCCTTCGCCAGCGCCTTGGTCAGACCGATAATGCCCGCCTTTGCCGCAGAATAAGGCACCTCGCAGGAGGCTCCGGTCAATCCCCAGATGGAGGAGGTGGTGATGATGCTGCCGCTGTGCTGGCGGATCATCGAAGGCAACACCGAACGGCAGCAGTAAAAGGTACCGTCAAGGTTGACCGCCATCATCCTCCGCCAGTCCTCCGGTGTAAAATCGGTCAGCAGTCCCTGCCGGGCAATTCCGGCGTTGCACACCAGCACGTCGATGTGTCCAAACTGCTGCAAAACCGTCTGCACCATCTGCTCCACCTGCTGCGGGTCGGATACATCTGCCTGACAGGGCAGCACCGAGCATCCCTGCTGTGCCATCTGCCGGGCAAATTCTTCGACCGCCTGCCCGCTGCTGCAAAAATTTGCAGCCACCTGATAGCCTGCTTTTGCAAATTCTTCTGCGGTTGCCCGCCCGATCCCGCGGGAAGCTCCTGTAATGAGCGCCACCTTTGCCATCCTGTTTCCCTCCGCCTTTATTCTTTATGATAAAACAAAAAGGCGCTGGAATTTTCCAACGCCTTTTTCTTGGTGACCTATCGGAGACTCGAACTCCGGACACCCTGATTAAAAGTCAGGTGCTCTACCGACTGAGCTAATAAGTCAAAGTAGCTTTGCATGGCTTTGTTTGCCTGTGCTCTTGCAACGTTAATTATTATAGCACAGCTTATTTTTATTGTCAACACCTTTTTTAAATTTTTTTATAAAAATTGTCTTATTTTCCATCGGGTGGTATAATAGAGGAATAAAGGGCTTTTGATTTTAAATTTTCGCTTTTCAGTGAGGTGCAGCATGGAACCTTCTTTGGATACCAACATACAATTTTTGACCGGCGTGGGTCCCAAGCGAGCCGCGCTCTACCAGAAGCTGGACATCTTTACCATTCGGGATTTGCTCTACTATTTCCCGCGCTCCTATATCGACCTGTCTTCTCCCTGTGAGATTGCCGCTCTGCCTGCCTGGGAAACCTGTGGGGTCAAAGCCCGCGTCGTGGCAAAAAGTGCACCGCAGTATGTCCGCCGCGGCATGACCATCTCCCGTGTGCGGGTGGCAGACGACACCGGCAGCATGGTCATCACCTTTTTTAATGCCAAATATACCGTCGATGCCCTCCATTATGACCAGGAGTATCTGTTCTACGGCAGAACCGGCGCACCCGGAAGGGCAGAGATGACAGCGCCCTCCATCTACCCGGTTCAACAGGCAGGCGGGCTGATTCCGGTCTACCCGCTGACACAGGGACTTTCCTCCAAGATGATTTCTGCCAATATCGCGCAGGCGTTGCAGATGGCGGACCGGAAAATCCCCGACCCGCTGCCCGCCTTTCTCCGTCAACAGTATCAGCTGTGCCACCTGCACTTTGCTTTGCAGAACATCCATTTTCCCGCCGACCGGGAGAGCGCCCAGCTTGCCCGCAATCGTTTGGTATTCGAGGAGCTGCTAATGCTCTCCCTCTCGTTGCATTCGGTGCGCAGTGACACCAGCACCTGCACCGGCTTTGCCTGCGCCAAAACCGATTTGACCCCCTTTTTGGAGCAGCTGCCCTTTCAGCTGACCGGTGCCCAACAGCGTGCCATTGCGCAGGTGGCTGCCGATTTAAGCCGCAGTGTGCCGATGAACCGGCTGGTACAGGGGGATGTCGGCTCAGGTAAAACGATGGTCGCAGCGGCAGCCGCCTTCCTTGCCTACCAAAACGGGTATATGTCCGCACTGATGGCTCCCACCGAAATTTTGGCGCAGCAGCACTATCAAGGACTTTCCAAACTGCTGGGACCACTGGGGATGCGGCTGGGTCTGCTGTGCGGCTCGATGACCGCCAAGGAAAAGCGGCAGGTCAAGGAAAGCATCGCCTTAGGGATGGTGGACCTTGTCATCGGGACCCACGCGCTGCTCTCCCGCGACGTGGACCTGCCCAACCTGGCGCTGGTCATCACCGACGAACAGCACCGCTTTGGCGTGCGGCAGCGTGCGATGCTGGGGGAAAAATCTGTCCACCCGCACACGTTGGTCATGTCCGCCACCCCGATTCCCCGCACGCTGGCGTTGATGATTTACGGCGATTTGGACGTTTCCTCCATCGACGAGCTACCGCCCAACCGCCAGCCGGTCAAAACCTATGTCATCAGCTCCAAGCTAAAGCTGCGCGCCTACCGCTTTTTGCAGGACCATCTGGACCGCGGCTTGCAGGGGTACATCGTCTGTCCGCTGGTGGAGGCGATGGAAGATACCCCATCCAACCTGCAAAATGCACAGGAGTACGCCGACACCCTTGCCCGCGGACCCTTTCAAGGCTATCAGGTGGGTGTGCTGCACGGCAAAATGCGCCCGAAGGAACGTGAAGCCATCATGTCCGCTTTTGCCCGCGGTGAAATCCAGCTGCTAGTGTCCACCACCGTCATTGAGGTCGGTGTGGATGTACCCAACGCAGTCATCATGATGGTGGAAAACGCCGAGCGCTTTGGACTCAGCCAGCTGCATCAGCTGCGCGGCAGGGTCGGCAGAGGCTCGGAGCAATCCTACTGCATCCTGGTTTCGGACAACCGCAACCCGGACACCCGCGAGCGGCTGGAGATGCTGCACCGCACCAACGACGGCTTCAAGGTCGCCGAATACGACCTGAAGGTGCGCGGTCCGGGCGACTTTCTGGGCAAGCGCCAGCACGGTCTGCCGCAGCTGAAGATTGCAGACCTCGGTTCGAGCATGGAGATGATGGAGCAGGTGCAGCAGGCAGCCGAGCTGCTGCTTGAGCCGAACCGCTGCTCCGAAGCAGAGCGCAATCTGCTCGATGAGGCAATTCGCCGAACTTTGCAAACGGTGGGCGACAGCCTAAACTGATTGTGACCTTTCCTTTTTAAAACGCATGGAAAACGCACACACCCCTGCCGCAAGAGAAAATTTCTCTTGCGGCAGGGGTGTGTTTTATCTGTCGCTCTTTTTCGCTTAGTTTAAGTGCTGCTGCAATCCAGCCAGCAGGTCGTTCTTGATGTCCCACAGCTTCTGCGAGAGGTCGACATAGTAATTGTGCGGATTTTCAAATCGTTTGACCTCGTCCCACAGGGTATCTACCTGCTGTTTGCAGTGGCTGCGAATCTGCTGGATGTCCGGCAGCTGATAAACCAGCTTGCCCTGGCGGAAGATGGGCTGAAGCATCTCTTTTGCCGTCACATTTTCCAGTGTGCACTTTTTCCAGGTTGCCAGCGGGTCAAAGATGGTCAAGGTGATAGGGTTCTGGGTATCCAGCTGCTCGTCGTGGACACAGACATAATCCGCTACTGCCTTACCATTGCTGTCAAACAGGCGGTAAACCTTCTTGAAGTGCGGATTGGTAATCTTTTCCGGGCTTTCGCTGACCTTGATTTTCGGGATGAATTCTCCATCCTTCTCCACCGCTACCAGCTTGTAAACGCCGCCAAACACCGGGTCGGACTTGCTGGTAATCAGCCGCTCACCGATGCCAAAGCTGTCGAGCTTAGCTCCCTGTAATTGCAGGTCACGGATGATGTACTCATCCAACGAGTTGGAGGCAACGATCTTGACGTCGGCAAAGCCTGCCTCATCGAGCATCTTTCTGGCTTTTTTGGAGAGGTAGGCAATATCTCCGCTGTCGATGCGCACCCCTTTCGGGCGGTGACCCAGCGGAAGGATGACCTCGTTAAACACCTTGATGGCGTTGGGGATACCGGATTTGAGCACATTATAGGTGTCCACCAACAGCGTACAATCGTCCGGGTAAATCTGTGCGTAGGATTTAAACGCCTCATATTCGCTGTCGAACATCTGCACCCAGCTGTGCGCCATGGTGCCGACTGCCGGTACGCCGTAATCGCGGTCGGTGATGGCACAGGCGGTCGCGCCGCAGCCGCCGATATAGGTCGCACGTGCGCCCAAAATCGCCGCATCATAGCCCTGCGCCCTGCGGGAACCAAACTCCATAATCAGCTTATCTCCTGCCGCGCGGACCATGCGGTTTGCTTTTGTTGCCACCAGCGACTGGTGGTTGATAGTCAGCAGGATCATCGTTTCCACCAGCTGTGCCTGGATAACCGGACCTTTCACGGTGACAATCGGCTCGTTCGGGAAGATGGGAGTTCCCTCTTCCATTGCCCAAACGTCGCATGAGAAACGAAAGTTTGCAAGGTAATCCAAGAACTGTTCGTCGAACACCTTCTTCGAGCGGAAGTATTCGATGTCCTGTGGGGTAAAGCGCAGGTTTTCCAGGTAGTGGACCAGCTGCTCCAGACCGGCAAAGATGGCAAAGCCACCGTTGTCCGGGATATTGCGGAAGAACATATCGAACACCGCTACCTTGTCCTTCATGCCGTTGAGGAAGTAGCCGTTGGACATGGTAAATTCGTAGTAATCGGTCAGCATGGTGAGGTTTCTCTCCTCAGACCAGTTGATATGCATATCATCAAATCCTTTCTAAAAAAGCGGTATTACACCATCGATGCCGGAGAACCGTTGTCGAAGGAGAGCAGCCCGTGCGGTTCATACGGCACACCGTCCTGCGAGCAGAAGTAGATGCGCTCGAGCATATCCACTGCGCGGTACGCCGCTGCATAAAAGATTTTGGGAAAGCTGCGGTTGTCGGTCTTCTCCGGTGTACTCAGGTTATACCAGCTGTCGCAGTCGAGGTTGAGGATGTCCTCCATCACCTGCCTGCGGCGGATGTGCGGAGAAAAAATTTTTTTGCCGCCCAGCAGCGCCTCACCCGCTTCGGTCAGGCGGACCAGACATCCGCTGCGGTCCAGCACCAGCTGCAAAAGGGTCCAGGTCTGCGAAAAACAGCCCTCCAGTTCCTTGACGCTGCACCGGATGCCGTAAACCTCCTCAAGCAGCTGGGCATACAGTCGTGCAATCACCCGATGCTCCCAGTGGCTGCCGTACAACCGCTTTGCCGGGCGGTATTCACGGATATTTCTGCCACGCTTGATGCGGTACAAAGCGGTGTCGATGTCGCTTTCGATGCGGTGATGCAGTCCGCGGCGCTCATCCAGCGGCAGCACCCGCTCCTTCTGCATCTGCTTAAAGTAGATGTATGGGTGCGCCTCACAGTCTAAACAATAATGTCCGGCAAAGCCTAAGATATAGGATGCCAGCGTTTCATATTCATCGGTATGCCTGCGCTCGTTGAGATAGCGGCTCATACATGCAAACAGCTCATCGACCTTTTTTAGGTGCATCAGATTGCCATAACGCGGCAGCAGGCTGGTGCCCAGCAGGGCATCCTTAAAAAAGAGCAGGTCGGGTCCCTGCTGTCCCCAGAAATAGGGTGCGGGATTGCGCTCGAGAAGCTCCTGAATCTCCTCGTCCAAAAAAGCAAAGACCTGTGCTCCAAACAATTCATGGGTAACAAAAGCGGGCATAATGCGCCTCCTTTTTTCCAAAATCGGTTGCATATCAACCGGCAGACAAAACTACGCTAAAAACATATTCGATGCAATCTTACCTAACAGCAGCAGCATGGCTACGATCATGATTGGGCGAACCACCTTGGCTCCCTTTTTCAGCGCCAAACCGGAGCCGACCCAGTTGCCCAATACCGAAAAGATGGTGCATTTGATGCCAATATCGACCAGCACATTTCCGCTCATGCCGTAGGTTATCAGCGCAGCGACGTTGGAGGCAAGGTTGACCACCTTGGTGGTGCCGCAGGCGCGGATGATTCCTAATCCCAACACCGAGTTGAGCAGCAATGTCATAAAGGTGCCTGCACCCGGACCAAAGAATCCGTCATACATACCGGTACCAAAGCCGACTGCCGCCGACAGCAGCACCGAGCGCAGCAGCGGCATCTCCTGCTCGCGTTCTTCTCCAAAGTCCTTTTTGCGCAGCACCATAATGGCAATCAGCGGCACTGCCACCAGCAGAATGTAGTTGAGATATTTTTCGTCGATTGCCATTGCTAATTTTGCACCCAGCGGGGAGCCTACCAGTGCGCCTGCCGCTGCAATCAATGCAACCTTGATGTTGATTTGCTTTTCCTTAAAAAAGCGAACCGAAGCGGTCAGGGTACCGATGGCATTTGCAAACTTGTTGGTTCCCAGCGCCATGTGCGCCGGAATACCCACCGCATAATAAGCCGGCAGCGTAATCAGTCCACCGCCGCCTGCAATCGAATCGACCAGTCCACCCAAAAAAACGCAGGCAAACAGCACCATCATCTGCGAAAATTCTATTTCCATAATCTTGCTCCTGTCCTTTCTTTACTCCTCAAAAGTCACGTTTCATTCCTTTTCTGCCGTTTACCGCATGGCAGAGGTTCCTTTTTCCTTTAAATAGGTGGAATAGACGTCCGCCAGATGCAGCTTGACCGCCAGCGGATATTTTTCATACGCCTGACTGATAGAAAAGCTGCCGCCTCGTGCCGCATCATCAAAGCCGCCCATGTGCCAGCGGATGGCAACTGCTTCGGAGGGTTTGAGCCGCAAAAAGCGCTCAATCAAAAAGACCGATTTTTCTCCATGACCAAACGGGAACTGGTCATCGATGGAAAAATAAGGCTGCGCCTCCCACCTGCCGGTATCCGGATTTTTGACATTGCGGGAGCTGACCTTGTAAAACTGCGCCTTGCACACGTCGTGCAGCAGCGCGCAGATGGCAAAGCTCTCCATGCTGTCGCCTTCCTCAAAAAAGCGGTCCACCATCGTTTCAAACACGCTGATGCTGTGCATCACCAGCCCATGCTGACAGGCACAGTGATATTTGGTGCTGGCAGGCGCGGTAAAAAAATCGGTCTTTTTAAGCCATTCCAGCAGCTGTTCTGCACCCTCGCGCCTGATGTGGGTGGTGAACAGCTGTTCAAATTTCTGCTGATAATCCAGCTCTTCCATAGGGTCATCCTCCCAAAAACTGCTGCGCCGGAGGTTTTGTTGCATTGCGCAGGATATTATCAGACCCATTATAGCACAAATCGCAAAAAGTGTAAAAATGATTTTACCTTGTCCGGCAATTTTTCCCGTAGATTGCCGGTTTTGTTTTCTTCTACAAAAAAGCAGGAGAAAGGTTCTCCCCTTCTCCTGCTCCTGTGCTTATTTTTGATAGAATTTTCCCTGCCAACTGTCCCGTCGGACCAGCTCCTTGTCGATTTCATTGAGGACACACAGTTTTTTTAGGCTCCACTGCGGTCCGATCAACGCCTCTTTTTCTCCGTCTCCGGTTACCCTTTGGACAATCAGCTCCGGCGGCAGCAGCTCCAGCTGGTCGCAGACGATGTTGACATACTCCTCACGCTCGAGCAGACGGAACTCTCCCCGCTGCAGCTGTTCTGCCATCATCGTCCCTTTTAAGACGTGCAGCAGGTGGATTTTGATGCTGTGCAGCGAAAGCCGGCTCAATTCCCGTGCGGTTTCCAACATCATCTGATGGTCCTCGCCGGGCAGTCCGTCGATGATGTGGACGCAGACCTGCACTCCTCGATCCCGCAGCTTTTGGTAGCCGCGCAGAAAATCGGCATAGCTGTGGCAGCGGTTGATCCGCTGACCGGTGACGTCGTGGATAGTTTGCAGTCCCAGCTCCACCTCCAGATAGGTGCGCTGTGCAAGCTCACCCAAATAGTCGGCTGTTTCATCACTGATGCAGTCGGCGCGGGTGGCAATGGCAAGTCCTGCCACATTGGGAAAGTTGAGCGCCTGCTCAAACTTTTCCCGCAGCACCGGCAAAGGCGCATAGGTGTTGGTGTGTGCCTGAAAATACGGGATATACAGGGTGTCCTCCCACTTGTGGTCCATCACCTGCCGCACCTGCTCAAACTGCCGGTCCAGCGGAAGATGAACGTCCCCGGCAAAATCTCCGCTGCCGCGCGATGAGCAGTAGGTGCAACCGCCGGTGCCCTTGGTCCCATCGAGGTTTGGGCAGGTAAAGCCCGCATCCAGCGAAACCTTTGCCACCTTGCAGCCAAAGTGATGGCGCAGGAAGTAGTTGAAGGTGTGATACCGTTTATTGCTATCAGAATAGGGAAACGGATTGTTCATTATTTTTTCAGCAGTGCTCCTGCTTCTTCATCCACAAAGATGGTAACATCCGGGTGCAGACGCAGTACGCTTGCCGGTACCTTTGGAGTGATGGGACCATAAACGGTGTCATAGATGGTCTGTGCCTTCTTCGGACCGTTTGCCAGCAGCACGATCTTCTTTGCCTTCATGATGGTGCCGATGCCCATGGTCAGTGCCTTCTTTGGCACCTGGTCCATCGACTCGAAGAAGCGGGCGTTTGCTTCGATGGTGTTCTGGGTCAAATCGACCACATGAGTTTTTTCCGGGAACTCCTCACATGGCTCGTTGAAGGCGATATGACCGTTGTTGCCGATGCCCAGCAGCTGAATGTCCACGCCGCCGGTCTGCTCTACCAGCTGTTCATAGCGCTCGCACTCTGCCTGCAAATCCTCTGCGGTGCCGCATGGAACGCTGGTGTTTTCCTTGTTGATGTTGATGTGGTCGAACAGATTGTGGTTCATAAAGTAACGGTAGCTCTGGTCGTTGTCGCCGCTCAGTCCTGCGTACTCGTCCAGGTTGACAGTTTTCACATGACTGAAGTCCACTCTGCCCTCGTTGTACATCTGAATCAGCTCTTTATACATCCCTACCGGAGTGGAGCCGGTTGCCAGACCCAGCACGCTGTCCGGCTTTAAGGTAATCTGCGCCGCAAAGATGCGGCTGGCAAGTTTGCACATTTCGGTGTAATCTTTGGTCACTACAATTTTCATAGATAAAGCCCTCTTTTCCTTTGGATTGAAAACACAAAATACAAGGAATGATTCCGATATTATTTTAACACAATGTCCCCCACCGGTCTAGAGGGAGTCGGTGTTTTTTGTAAAACTGCAACAGGCGCAAGGAAAACACCTTCCCCACGCCCGTTTATCTTTGTTACTTGATGGCTTCTTTGAGAATCTCTTTTGCCTTTTCGTTATCCGGCGAAATGACCACAAAGATATAATTGCCCTTTTCTTCGACCACTGCGCTGTCGAGCTTGGTCATCTCTTCAGGCTTGTAGTCCTCATAACGCACCTTCAAATCCTTGATGCGGTCGTTGATGAGGCTCTTGACCACAGTGACCTGGTCGGACTCTTTGACCTGGAACATGGCAATCTCATCGGCGTTGCCGGTGGCATAATCCGCCATATAGATAGCATAGTTTTCCAGGGTGGTCGGGTCGATATAGTAGTAGTTGTTCAGTGCAGCCTCGCCCTGCTTTTGCATCTTGCTGGCAGAAAAGTCGATGCCGCCGGTCAGCGAGGAGTAGACCTCGTCAAAGGAGATATACTCGCTTTTATTTCCGCAGCCCGCAAAGCTGATTGCCAGTGTAACTGCTGCCAGAGTTGCTGCCAAAAATCGTTTCATTTTTTTCATTGTTATTCCTCCGCTACTGTGTGCGACTTGAGATAGTCGAACCATTTTTGATAATATTTGTTTCCAAAGTGCATACCGTCGCCGTTGGAATCCTCCGGCAGGCAGCCCTTTTCGTCCTTAAAGGCAGAAGCAACATCCAGATAATGCACCTTCTGTTCTTCTGCAATCTCGACCACCAGCTCGTTATAGCGGTTGATCTTGTCGTTGGAAATGTCCTCGCGGGAGTCGTCAAACTCCTGGGTGACCGGCAGGATGGACTGCAAATAAATCTGGCTGTCGGGATGCTGCTCCTTGACCGCCTGCACAAACTTTGTGTAAACGTCGGTGAAATGCTGTTCGGTGAACCAGCCCACGCCGTTTGCGCCGAACATGATATAGATTTTTTTGGGCTCCGCTGCCTCCAGAGCGCCCATCACGGTGCTGTTTCCCTGTGCTGTACGAATTTGGTCATCGGTAAAGACATTGTCCAGATTGATGCCTCTGGCTGCCACCACCGTGGCGTTGGTCATCACCTCATACAGCTTGATGCCTTCGGTGATGGAATCTCCCACAAAAGCGGCATCGTCAAAGTATTCGTCGCCGACGCTCGAGCCGCTGTTGGGCACCAGTGCCGACGAGGACAGGATGCGCTCGCTGGTCAGCTCGGTCACATCCGGCTGGCTCGGCTGCTGTTGTGGCTGCTCCTGCTCCGGCTGGGTCTGCCCGGTTGACTCGGTCGAATCAGACTGGGTTGACTCGGTCGGCTCGGTCGAATCAGACTGGCTCAAATCGGATTCCTCCAGCTGCTCCTGACTAAGCACCTCCTTTGGAATTTCTCCCTGTGCCTGCGCCTGAGCAGTCTGCTGCTCGTTTTTCTCCTGCATCTTTCCCCAATAAGCGGAAACGCCCAGTGCCAGGGCGGCTGCCAGAATCAAAACGGCAAGAAAGATCAGCAGACTTTTTTTCCTGTTTTTTTTGCGATGAGAATAGATACTGGTTCTGCTGCGCAATCTTTTTCCCCCTTTTTCCTCTCTTTGCTTTCCCATGTTGGAAGGCTCTTATTTAGTATACTACGTCTATCAGAAAATTCCTAGACCCTGCTTTAAATTTCATAAAAATTTAAAGAATCTTACTTTTGTCAATTTTTCTTCCTTTCTTTCGGAAAAGTCAAAAAAAGTGCTTGACATTTCTTTTGCATGGTGGTATAATTAGGAACGTTGAATGCGAGTGTGCTGGAATAGGCAGACAGGCACGTTTGAGGGGCGTGTGTCTTCGACGTACGAGTTCAAGTCTCGTCACTCGCACCAAAAGCCATCGACCGACCGGTCGGTGGCTTTTTTGTTTTGCTTTCCCGTTTTTTACCTTTAAAAAAGGGACTCCCGGTGGAGTCCCTTTTTATTGTTCTTACAGGCTCAGTTCGTTCAAGCCAATCAGGCTCAGAATGTAGATTTTCAGTGCTTTAAACATACACTCGATGTTGTTGCACTCATCCGGCATATGCTCCTCGCCCTTGCCTTCTGGACATGGGTTTGGTGTGCCGTGGAAGCCGGGACCGAAGGCAACGGCATTTTCAAAGTGTTTTGCATAGGTGCCGCCGCCGATGGTGTACGGTACGCCCTTTTCACCGGTGACATAGTCGTGTGCAGCCAGCAGGGTTTTGATTTCTGCGGTGTCTGCCGGTTTGTAAACCGGGGAGGTGTTCTTTCTCAGAACTGCCTTTGCACCGTGCTCCGCTACATATTTTTCCATCATGGCAAACAGCTCGTCGCCCTTGAAGGTGACCGGATAACGGATGTCCAGCTTCAGGGAGATGACGTTGTCCTTCATCGAATCCACGCCGTTGACATGGGTGATCTTGCCGGATACTTCATCTTCAACCGCTGCGCCGATGCCTGCACCGTTGCTGTCCTTGAGAACCTCTGCTGCAGCTGCCATTGCCTTCTTTTCCATCTCGGAAAGCTGTGGCAGGGTGGAAATCAGCTCAAACAACAGTTTGGTTGCGTTAATGGAACCTTCCGGTTTTGCTGCATGGGCAGTTTTGCCGGTAGCTGTTACCTTGATGCCACCCTCTACTGCTTCTACATGGTATACCTTGTGGTCATAATTGCCCAAGTCTTCCTCGGTAATACCTTTGAGGGTTGCCGTTGCGCTGGCGCAGACTGCGTTGCTGACGGTGCCGCCGACAACGTCGGTGATGACCTTGCCATCGACTGCCAGTTCAATCACCACGCTGAGTTGACCCTTTTCACCGATGCAAACCGGGAAGCTTGCGTCCGGTGTAAAGGCAAAGGTTGGCTCCTTCTCTGCTGCCAGATAGTGTGGCAGATCGGTCATGCCGGTTTCTTCGCTGCATCCGAATACCATGCGGTAGGTGTAGTTTGGCTGGATACCCAGCTCCTTCATACATTTGAGCGCATACAGACCAATCACTGCCGGACCCTTATCGTCCGAAACGCCGCGTCCGTAGATGTAGCCGTCCTTTTCAATCATATCATATGGGTCATGGCTCCAACCGTCGCCCTCCGGTACAACGTCCAGATGTGCCAGCAGAGCAATCTCTTTTTCTGCGTTGCCGTATACAGCGGAGCCTGCATAGTAATCATAGTTTTTGGTAGCAAAGCCCATGCCTTCGCAAATCTGCAAAGCTTTGTCGAGCACCTTGCGGCAGCCTTCGCCGTATGGAGCCTGTGGATTGTCATTTGCTACACTGACGCTCTTGATGTTGACCAGGGTGGCAACATCCTGCAAAAGATTCTGTCTATTATCTGCAATAAACTGGTCGATTCTGGTTTCCATTTCTTTAGAAATCATCTGTAAAAACCTCCAATGCATTGATTCGTTTTCAAAAGTCGGTCAAGACCTCTGCTCCATTATACCACAAATTATGGTTTTTACCATCATATCTTAAAAAAAACCTGCACAAATTCCAGTTGATTTTGTTTAGCATGTATGATATCTTCTTTTTACATTCTAATATAAAGTAAACACTTTATATTAGAATGTAAAATAAAAACAGCAGAGAGCTGTTCTGCCTCTCTGCTGTTTTTATTTTATCGTTTTTTATTCGAGTTCCAGTAACCAACCACTTCGCTGACAGTGCTGACCGTTACAAATGCCTTCGGGTCGTTATTGCGGATATATTCCATCAGCTGTGCGTACTCATTTTTAGCAAGGATGGTGACAATTTCCAGTTTTTCGCTGTTGTCGTAGCCGCCCTTTGCCTCGTACAGAGTCACGCCGCGGTGCAGGTCGTGCATGATATAATTCGCCAGCTGATCGTGGTGCTGGGAGAGGATGCAGACCCTTTTACGTCTGGAAAATCCGCTGATAAACGAGTCGATGACGATGCCATTGAAGTAGGTGCCCAGAAAACCGATGACCAGGGTTTTGGTGTCGTAAACCAGAATGGAGCTGGCAACGGTGAGAGCGCCCACCACTGCAATACTCTGACCCAACTCGATATGGGTATACTTGTTGATAACCTTGCCGATGATGTCCAAGCCGCCCGAGGAAGCGTTGGCGTTGAACATCAGCGCCTGTCCGACACTGATGAGCAGGACACAGCACAGCGCATCCAGGGTCATATCGTTGGTCAATGAAGGGTTGTTTGGGAAGAGCACCTCAAAGATGTACAGAAACACCGGCAGCAGCAGCGAGGTGTAGACGGTTTTTGCCCCGAACTCCTTTCCCACAAACACAAAACCGATGACCAGACAGAAGAGGTTGAGGATGAAGGTCATCACCGAAACCGAAACCGGGATGAAGTGAACCAGCACCATCGCAAGACCGGTGATGCTGCCGAAGATGATGTTGCTTGGCATCATAAAGAAATAGATTGCCAGTGCAGCCAAAAACAATCCCGCTGTGATGACTGCATACTCACGCAGCAGCTTAAAGCGGTCCTGTGCCGGCTGGGTCAGATTGTCGTTTGTCTTTTCCACCGTAAATTCCTCCTTGGGGAATTGTTCCCCGTTTGTTTTTGCAAATAGATTGAAAACCGATTTCCCTTTGACAGAGCCGAACAGCCGCATCTGTCAAAAAAACCAAAACTTTCCTATTATCAGTTTATCCTTTTCCCTGCCCGATGTCAATGGCAGTGCGGACAGGAATTTTTTGTAGCAAATTTTTTGCATCATTTCAACTTGAGCGCGGTGGAAAGCTCGTGGATGACCCGGTCCTTCGCGATGACCAGCAGCTTGTCCCCGCTGAGCACCTGTGTGTTTCCTCGCGGAATAATCAGCTTGTCGCTGCGGAAGATGGCTGCGATGACTGCATCCTCCGGGATGTCAAGCTCAAACAGACGTTTTCCGTCCAGCTCATAGCGCTCGGGGATGAGCAGTTCGCTTAAAGTCGCCTCACCGCGGTTGAGCGAAAGCAGCGACTTGATGCGGGCTGCATCCACCTCTCGTTCAAGCAGACGGGCGATATTATCGGTGCTGGAGATTGGAATATCAACTCCCAATTTTTTCATTACGGCAGCATTCTTTGGATTATTGACCCTTGCCACCGTTTTCGGCACCTTGAAGATTCGCTTTGCCAGCTGACAGGAAATCAGATTGTCCTGGTCCAGACCGGTGACCGCGATGACTGCATCTGCCCGGGAGGCGTTGGCGGTAGTCAGCGCCTCGATGGTGGAGCCGTCTGCATTGACCACAGCGATGTCCAGATGATTGGCTGCATACTCGCAGGTGCGTTTATTTTTTTCAATGATCAGCGGTTGATGCCCATGCTCCAACAATGTCTTGCACAGGTAAAAGCCGACCTTACCTCCGCCGATTACGATTACGTTCATACTCTCTCTTCCTTTCCAACAGCAGCTGCCACTAACGAATATCGGTGCTGACCAGCAGCTTATCGGTGGCGCGGATGGTCCTGAAATGGTTTGGGTCGAGCAGCAGGTCCACTGTCATGCTGATTTCACCGGTCTGGTCCACCAGCGCAATCAGCGATTCCGGCTGCAAACGGCGTGCGGCTTCCTCCACTGTCAGTCCCACCAGCTCGTGCGGCGGCTCCATGGTGGACACCGACATAACTTCGTTGCCGACGGTGATGTGTCTGGTCTGGGTGCGTTTGGTCAGCATCGCATAGACCGACGAAACGGTGATGTTGGTCGGACAGACCGACTGAATATCAAAGCGGGAGAAGATGTCCTCCCGCAGCGGGTCGAAGATACGGGCAACAATGCGAGGAACGTTGAAAATTTCCCTTGCAATCTGGCAGACCATGATGTTGGTGTTATCGTCCTCGGTGACAGCAGCGATGGCGTCACAACCCTCGATGCCTGCCTGCCGCAGAATGTCCAGGTCGATGGGCACACCCTGGATGGTGAAACCGGAAAAATCGTCCGAAAGCAGGTCGAAGCTCTCTCTCTTCTGGGCAATGATGGCGACGTCATGCCCCAACTGGCACAGCACATCCGCCAGACGGGAACCGACCTTGCCGCAGCCAATGATTAGAATATTCATATCCTTACCCCTTTCTGAAGGTAAATCTTTATATTTTCTGCAACGCACTCCATTATAACGCATTTCTCCGCAGGAATAAAGGCATCTTTTCAACAAAATTCTTCCAGCCCGGCTTCCTGCCTGATGGGACAAGAAAAATACACAATTTATTTACCATTTTAGTAGTGACAAACGTTTCATTTTATGATATATATGATTATAATCGATAGAATCATAGAAAAGGGTCATCACAACCATCCAAAGGGGGTTTTTTAATGAAAAAATTTGCACTGCTTGCCCTGTTGGGCGCTGCCGCAGCCGGAGCCGCCGCTGTGTGCGTAAAGGTCATCAAAGACCGCAAGAGCAATCTGGACGCTGACTACACCGAATGTCCCTGCGAGGGAGAAAACCCGCCACAGGCTCCTGTTCAAGAGCCTGCGCAAAAGCCTGAAGAGAAACCGGTGTCTGAAGAGTTTTATGAAGAAAGTGAATCGGAAGGCTGCGAAGAAGCTTGCTGCACAGAGCAACCCTGCGAAGAATGCAGTGAAGCCTGCGCAGAACAGCCTTGTGAAAGCTGCGAAGAACAGCCGGTCGAGGATGCTCAAATCGAGGACGAAGCTGACAAAGAAACCATCTAACCCAAAATAAAGCAAAAGGTGCCGCCGAAACTGGCGGCATTTTTTCTGGACAGAGAACGGTAATACAGAAAGGAAAGGTAACATGATCTGGTATCTCGACCACAGTGCGATTGCTGTGGAAACCAACAGCCACCTGCTGCTGTTTGACCTGTTTGGCAAAACGCTCCAACCGCCAAAAGGGATGGGACTGGCACAGGGGTTTGTAAATCCTGATGAGCTGCGGGACAAGGATGTGGTCATCTTTGTTTCCCACGAGCACCTCGACCACTTTGACCCTGCCATCTTCTCCCTGCGCGACCGATTAAAGCGGGTGCGCTTTGTTCTGCCCGAAGAATTTGATGAAATCTATCAGGGGGATTTATTTGCCGCACCCAACCAAACCTACCGCCTGCCGGACATGACAGTGACCACCTTTGAGTCGACCGACATCGGACTGGCGTATCTGGTGGAGGTGGACGACAAGCGCATCTACCACGCCGGAGATTTAAACTGGTGGCATTGGGAGGGCGAAGAGGAGGAATTCAACCTCGATCAGGCAAAGCGTTACCAGCAGCAAATGCAGCTGCTGGCAGATGCACTGGACGGCAATCACCTTGACCTTGCCTGCATCCCGGTGGATCCGCGTTTACACAGCGACTGCCTGCGCGGACTGCTGGCGTTTGACAGCCGGGTGTTTGCAAAAAACATCCTTCCCATCCACTTCTGGGGAGATTTTTCGGTGATGCAGACGCTGCACGACCGCCTTTCACCCGAGCTGTTTTCCCGCATCCTGACGGTGGAGCATCCGGGGAAGGTCTGCGGCAACTTGTAAAAGCGATGGCAGATATGATACTCACATCGGTCTGCCTTTCCCTATTCTGCTTGTAATCACAATCCAAAAGAAAAAGGAGGAGTAGAGAAAATGGAATTGGACAAACAAACAATAAAAAAAATCATCGGGCTGATCAGCTTTGCCATTCTGCTCAGCTGGGGATTAAAAAACACAGAATTTATCAAAAGCCTGATTGCTCTTGCACTGGGACTGCTACAGCCCTTCCTGATCGGTGGCGTGATTGCCTTTGTGGTCAACGTTCCGATGCGTGCGTTGGAGAACACCTGCTTTATCAAGCCTTACCAGAAGCGCCTTGCCGCACAGGCAGCTGCCAAGCCGACAGGCAAAGGAGCAGCCAAAGCACCCGACAAAGTTCCGTTCTGGTACCGCGCCAAGCGACCACTCAGCCTGATTTTGAGCCTGCTGCTGGTCCTTGGTGTCATCGGCGTCGGCACACTGATTGTTGTACCGGAAACGGTCAGCAGCTTTTCTTCCATTGTCAATAATCTGCGCAATTTCCCACTGATGCTCAACCAATGGTTGGAGGAGCTGATGAACTGGATGCCACAGGCGGCAGTATGGCTGGAGGAGCTGAACCTGAATCTGGATTTGACCTCTATCGACTGGCGGGAGATTATCACCCAGGTGGTCAACTTCCTGCAAAACGGTGCGGGTAATGTACTCAACACCACCTTCACGGTAGCCAGCGGAATCTTCAACGGCATTGTCACCGGTTTTTTGGCGATTGTCTTTTCCTTCTACCTGCTGATGAACAAGGAAAAACTGGGCAGCCAGACAAAACAGCTGCTGTACGCTCTGCTCAAGGAGCCGCACGCCGACTACTTAGTACGGGTCGGTCAGATGACCAATCGCACCTTCTCCAAGTTCCTCTCCGGTCAGTGTGTCGAGGCAGTCATCCTGGCAACCCTGTTCTTTGTCAGCATGAGTATTTTGCGATTCCCGTACGCCATGATTATCAGCACCCTAATTGCCTTCACCGCTCTGATTCCGGTCTTCGGCGCTTTCATCGGCTGTGTCGTCGGCGCCTTCCTCATTCTGCTGGTCGACCCGGTCCGCGCCTTCTGGTTTGTGGTACTGTTCCTCTTCCTTCAGCAGTTTGAGGGCAACATCATCTACCCGCGTGTGGTCGGCAGCTCGGTTGGGCTTCCTTCCATGTGGGTGCTGGTCGCTGTTACCCTCGGCGGCAGCATGATGGGTGTGTTAGGGATGCTGGTCTACATTCCGATGTTCTCGGTGCTCTACCGACTGATTCGGGAAGCGGTCTCCAATCGCCTAGAGACAAAGCAGATCCCCGCTGAAAAATTCAGAAGCTAAATTCATATGAAAGAGTACAAAAAAGCTGCCCTTCGATGTGAAGGACAGCTTTTTTGTCTGCACACTTATTTGGTCAGGTTTACTTCCCATTCCTTTTCCAAAAAATTACAGCCCGGTGCCTGACAGCGGCGGCAGAGGACCTTGACCTGCCCGGTGGAGGCATCTTCGGCATCGGTCTGACAGCGCTGCTGTGCCTGCGCACTTCCAGCAACCGACAAAAGAAGGGTCAAAGAGATTGCTGTTGTTGCCAGCAAAAGACGTTTGCAAAATTTCACTGGTTCTTCTCCCCTTGTAGGTGGTATTTTGTACTACACTTATACTTCACATTCAGTATAACAAAAAAAGCGACTTAAAACAAGTCGCTTTGAAAAGTGTTGGCACCGCTCTATTTTCCCGGGCAGTCACCCGCCAAGTATCTTCGA